>Ga0076060_102_pt1 | contig 93078 bp, 108 predicted proteins | sample RifGroB1_FD_68091 | JGI IMG/M metagenome (GOLD analysis project Ga0076060, IMG submission 68091) | Parcubacteria (Adlerbacteria) bacterium GW2011_GWB1_54_7
GCAGTTCTTCTCAATCAACGACAAATCACTACCGAGCGTGAAGCCACCGACCAAATCTTCGTCTGGCAATGTATTATCAAAAGGCGGACAAACCAAATACACCGACAAGGCCTTTTTGCGAAGTTTATTTTCAGAAAGATATTTTGCAAGAAAAACTCCACCCAAAGACGAACCGATTAAAATATATTTATTTTTGATAAGAGATAAATATCTCTCAAAAAATATCTTCCAATCTCTGTACTTCGCAAAATCCTGCAAGGGCATTCGTGGCGAAATTATCTCAAACCTTTTACCTAAAGTTTTTTCCAAATAATCTCCAGCCCAATAAATCTTTTTCTTAGCCGAGACTTTTTTAGTTTTTAGATAATGCAAATAATCCTTCTCATTTTTGAAGGTCATTCCTCCATGAACTAATAGTACTTGGATTTTACTTTTTGTAGTTTTCATAAATTAGGTTTTAATCTTTCTGCGTTTCAGAAAATCGTCCTTTGCCTTTCGTTTTGCTTCTGGCACTACGAAGAGCTCCGAAACCAGTTCCATAAATATATTTTGCAAATCTTCTGCATCTTGTTGAGTAAAATCAAGTAGATCAGGATCGTCGTCGGGATGAGCTCCTTGATTACCAGCTTCTTTGATTATATATCCAACATCAGAAAAATCTTGCGAAACCGTAACCCCATTATATTTTGTCCCAACAACTGCCTGCAATTCGTTAGCAAGATTCCCCGGCGTTGCTTTTAAAATTTCTCTCGTGATGACCTGGAGAGCACGCCTGAACATTGCGGCAGCTGCGATATGAGCATTTGCGTCCATAGCGCGAACAGCTTGACGATAAGCAGTCCTCAAAGAAGCTGGCTCGTCGGGTAGTTCTTCTATTTCTTCTGACCCATCATTCGGAATGGAAGTAACTTTATACCACCTCTCAACACTATAGGTTTGACCGTCTTCTCTGACTTCAGGAACGGAAAGACGGAAAAGAATCCAGAATTTATATGTTCCACATACAGGACACTTGAAATAGACAGTGCGTGGAGCGTCCCAGTTTACGCTTGTGCTATATTGCCCTTTGTCTGCTGTGTACGCTTTTCTGACAACTTGAAAACCGCGTACTATATTACAAGTTGAGCAAAATAAATCCCAATGGTTATCATCTAACCTGGAGTCGGTAACCTCAGGGTAGTTTTCGAGTATATAATTTTGCTCAGTTTCTTTATCTATAAACATATTATTTCAAAAAATCGTCCATCAATTTACCTTTTTCTTTCAGTGTTTGTTCAAGCTGTTTTCCAGCGGATTCTATTTCCTCATCATTAGCTTTCCTTACGGCTTTCTCTACGCCAAAAATTTTAATGAAGATTTTGTCAAAAATATAAGTAATAACAAACCATGTAATTAGCCCGTAGAGAATTGAAAGAAAAATATTCACTTCAAAGAATTTCCAATACACAAAAATACTTGCTATGGCAACAATGAGATAAATCACGGAAGTTGCCTTCCCAAATGAGGACTGATTGTAGAGATTGCGGGAAGTTCTTTTTAACTCCATTTCTCGAAGCATTTTTGCCTCAGGAAAGTTTGTATCAAATTTTTCTTTCATTGATTCCATAGTTTTATCCAAGAGTTACGAGGCTCATTCCGCCATCAATAGTAATAATTTCGCCACACATAGCATCATTTTTTGCGAGGAAAATAATTGCGTCAGCAATTTCTTCCGGTTGTATCATCCTCTTTATGAGATGAACCTGTCCAAGTTCTTCTTGTTCTTTTACATCAGGATCGCCCCACATAGGAGTTGCAACCCGTCCTGGGGCAACGGCATTGACGAGTATTTTCGGCGCAAGGTCTTTAGCTAGATTTTTAGTGTAGTTCTCGAGTGCCGCTTTGAAAGCAGAATAAGCGGCTGCCGATGGCCTGCCATGCCCAAGTCGCCCATGAATTGAGGAAATGTTTACAATTTTACCTTCCCGCATTAAAGGGGTTGCGTGTTTAGTTACTATTACGGCACTCAATAAATTATTTCGAAAAACATTTTCAAATGCATCAACGTTTGTCGGGTTATCGTTTTCGTCAAAAATTCCCGCGTTATTAACGAGTATATCCAAATGAGAAAATTCTTGTTTTATCTTCTCGCACATCTCCAGTACTTCTTTTTCGTTGGATACGTCAGCACGCTGAATAACATTTCCCCTTGAGTGCTGATTGCACTCATCTAACACTTCTTTTGCGGCTTTAGCGTCTGATTTAAAATTTATGACTACCGAACAACCCTCCTTTGCAAAAGCAATAGCAGTTGCCTTTCCTATCCCTTTTGAAGCACCTGTGACTAGTGCAATTTTATGTTTTAGTTCCATAATTATTTCAAGAGCTCATCAACGGAAACATCAAGCGCATTAGCGAGCTTCTCTAAAACTGCCAGCGTAACATTGATCTTTCCGCCTTCAATCGCACTCATATAGCTTCTATCCATATCTATCGCTCGACAAATGTCGCCTTGCGACATTTTACGGCGAAGCCGTATGCGCTTGATGTTTTCTCCCAGTTTTTTGGAAATTTGAGCCATATATATATTATCACTTTATCAACTATTGCGCCATGCCTCAATATGGAGGTATAATCCCATATATGGATTCTTCTTTTGTAGCCGCCGATTTTTTCAAAAAAGAAAGCCGAAGCCCGCGCGGATTCCTCCCCAGACCCCTCCTCCGCGCGGGCGAGTCCGCCGCCCCGCCTCCTTTGCCCCAGAAAAATAGTGGCGGGGCACATCATTTCAGATTTCGCTTTTTGGATTTGTGTATCAGATTTGGCAAAATAATTTCAAAAGTTTGCGAAGGTTTTAATTCGGGAGCCAAATAGGATGATACGAGTTCTCCGCCGAGGGGCGAACCCTCTCGTCTTCAAAATCCGAGTTCGTATCTAGTTTCCTGGCTCCGCGGGTAGGACTCGAACCTACAACCAACTCCTTAACAGGGAGCTGCTCTACCATTGAGCTACCGCGGAATATCAATGAACACCACCAAATATACCGCTTTTTGACCAGACGAGCCAAGTAGAAAAATGAAAGCCGGAACTCGAGCCGAAAGTGTATAATGGGGCATTAGTATCTAACTTTTAAACCCATGAAATTTTTTTTTGGATATGCGGTCTTGGCGGCGATTCTCGCTGTCCCTCTTGTTTCTTTGGCGGCCGAGTTTCGTTTCGGTGAGCAAACGTCGACAACTGCAAGCGAGCGCATAAGCGACGATTTGTACGTTGTAGGCGGCAGTATAACAAGTGCGGGTAGCGTTGAGGGCGACCTTGTTGCCGGCGGCGGGAGCATTGTCATAAGCGGGCCAGTGAGCGCGGATGTCGCCGCGGGCGGCGGCAATGTTGTTGTTCTTTCGGATGTTGGCGACGATGTGCGCGTGGGCGGCGGCTCCGTCGTTATTCAAGGGAGAGTGGGGGATGACGTTATTGCAGGCGGAGGCCAAATAACTATCGGTGGTCTGGGCATCGGCGGCGACGTGGCGGCAGGTGGCGGTACTGTACGCATTGACGCGCCCGTTGCAGGCGACGTCCGCATTAGCGGCGGCAGTGTCTACATAAATGCGCCTATCGGCGGCGCGGTAAATATCGAGGCGGATACACTTACACTGGGTAGCCGGGCGGTCATTGCGGGCACTCTCACCTATAAAGCAAACAAAGAACTCAAGAAAGAAGATGGGGCGGTCGTACGCGGAGAAGTAATTTTTGAGGAGCGCAAGCCGCAAGCAGTGTCAGTGGCGGCTATTGCGGCGGTCTTCTCTCTCTTTATTATAGGGAAATTTCTCGCGCTATTGGTGTGTGCGCTTGTTATTGGTCTTCTCTTCAAGCGCTATAGCAGAGAGGCGGTTGCTAAAGCGGTCGAGCGCCCGCTTTTGGAGCTTGGAAGAGGTTTGGTGGTCTTTGCGGCGCTCCCCGTGCTCTCCGTACTCATGCTTGTGACACTCGTTGGCATACCGTTTGGAATTTTGGGGCTCATAGCCTTTGTAGCCGCGCTGTTGTTTGCATGGATAGTCGCGCCGATTATTGTAGGGAGCGTCGTGTATCAATACTTCTCAAAGCGCGACCGGGAGGTCTCTTGGAAGACGATACTTGCCGGCGTGTTTCTCTACAGCATCCTCGGACTCGTGCCCTTGCTGGGTTGGCTGGCGCAGGCCCTTCTTATGCTTCTTTCGCTTGGTACAACCGTGGCTATAAAGTGGGAGATTGTACGGCAGTGGCGATAACCCCCCTTCCTGTTATCCTTTTTTTCCCAATATCCGGAACATCTTGGTGCCGCAGACCGGGCACGTTCCCTGCATGGCCGCGCGCTCCTGACCGCCCTTTCCGGCGAAAGAAACCTCTTTGGGCTCGTTCATTTGACGCTTTGCTTTGCACTTGACACAGTATGCTTCTACTTCTGCCATATTGTTATAAAAATTGATAAGGCGCCCTGTTTCTTCATTATACCTCAAAAAACCTGCGTTAGAATGAGGGTGTGAATTACAACCTAAAGGGCACAGGGGTCGGAATTACACCGGAATTGCGCGGGTATGTGGAGAAAAAGCTCGCAGCCGCCGAAAAGTTCTTGGCTGACGGACCTGCAGTGCACGCCGACGTGGAGCTTGCGCACGAGCCAATGCGCGACGGCGGCCATTATCGCGCGGAGTTTACGGTTGCGGCGGGCCGGGCGCTGTATAGGGCGGAGGAGTGGGGAGAGAGCATGCATGGAGCCGTCGACCTCGCGTTCGGGGAACTCTTGCACGCATTGCGCGGCGCAAAGCAAAAGCGCGTAAGCCTCCTGCGCCGCACCGCGTCGCGCGTCAAGGGTTACCTGCGCGGCCTGCGCCACTGATGTTTTTTAGCCAATTATTCACGGTCGTGAACATTGAGCTCAATTTACGTGACTCATTTTTGACCGCGTAGAAAGTCGGCATAGGGCATCTCTTTTTTGCCTTCGGGTATCACTTTCAAGATCTCGAGTTTATCGGCTTTTATCTCCGCGTCGGTGACGATTATCCTTCGATTTCTTGAATCAAGAAAATATGCCCTAGGGTTTTTATCGAACGCCATGATTTTTAAAAATTGTGCGCGAGCGTCGCCGCGCGGGTCGATGCGGGCATCTTCGTCCGTAAACTTGCGCGTATATGTCGCTTCGGAGTTGTTCTGCGGCTCGGGCTTTATGCCGCCCGCTATCCATTGCGGCATAATTTCGACGAGCAGATTGGCCCCTTCTGTAAAAAGCATTGTAGTAAGCAGGCTTCCTTTCTGCGGCCACTCCTCTTCGTCTATCTCTATGCTCGCCTGCGCGACTATCGGCCCGGTGTCCATTTCCTCGTTCATCTGCATTATTGTGACACCTGTCTTTCTTTCATCTCCAAGAATTGCCGAAAGCACCGGCGAAGGCCCGCGGAATTTCGGGAGCAGCGACGGATGAATATTCAGACAACCGTGTTTTGGTATGTCGAGAACGGCCTTGGGCAGGATCTTGCCGTATGATGCAACGACGAAGACATCCCACTCTGTATTGTAAATTTCGGGCGGCAGTTCCTTATTTCGTATTACGAGAGCGGGCTCAAGACCAAGCCGTTGGAGTTGTGCAAGTGCATCTCCCGACTCTGCACCCGAGCCGAAGAACGCACATAAAATTTCGCGATTATTTTTCTTTTTCGGGTTCGTCATGGATTTCCTCCGCCCTGTCCACATAAAGCACGCCATCGAGATGGTCGCACTCGTGCTGAAATATCTGCGCTAGCAACTCCGTGCCGTTGTAGATAAAAGGATCGCCGCTCTCATCCAGTGCGCGGACAGTCGCCTTCTCGTGCCGCTTTACGAAGCCGTACTTTTTGCGCACGGAAAGGCATCCCTCCGTCATTTCTTTTTTCTTTCTTGATAGGCGGATGATCTTGGGGTTAATAAACACTTTGTCCGCAGGCTTCGCCGACCCGAGGACCTTTTGGGAGGCTTTCCGCTCCGGTTCAAACACGCGGCCCGCCACGACAAATATACGCAACGGCTCTCCAACCTGCGATGCCGCGATAGCGACGCCGAACTTTTCTTTTTTAAGCGCCGTCTTCATGCGCGCAATGAGCTTTGCCACGCGCCGCGAGCCTACTTCCTTTTTAGGCACGGATTTTGCTTTTTGACGCAAAACCGGCGCTCCTATCTGTACGATTCCGTCCTTCATATGACTACTATATACTGAGCGCATGGAGCACATCAAAAAACACATGGAAGAGCTTTCTGCGCGCTCCAAGAGAGAAAAGATAACCGAGCGCGGCGAGCTGATGAAATATTTCATGGAAAGGCTCAACGCGCCGCGTAAAAGGGACAAAATTCCGCCCCTGACGATGCCGCGCACGGGACGCATTCTGCAGGCTATACCGACAAAGGATCTCTACTACCTTAAGCGCATATGCGACGACGCAAAGGATTTTTCCAAAAAATTCTGGTGGGAAATAAATCCCAAAAAGCATGAACAAAAGTAAATTTGTAATTGAAGGGTTGGGAAGAAAAAAAGCTCTTTCAGGCACAATCGCGGTGCGTGGGGCAAAAAATGCGATTCTCAAAGCTCTCGCGGCATCAATACTGTTTGAAGACGAGGTGGAATTTAAGAACGTGCCGGAAATTGAGGACGTGCGGCGTATGCGCGAGTTGCTCGTTGGCCTTAAGCAAAATCCGGAACTCCACAGGGACATAGCCGAGCGTCTGCGCGCTTCGATAGTGCTTACCGGTCCAGTGCTTGCGCGCTACGGCGAAGTTACTTTTCCGTTCCCCGGCGGATGTGTGCTCGGCGAGCGGCCGATTGACCTGTTTTTGGACGGGTACAGGGCGATGGGCGCGGAGATCGTGGAAAATGACGGCCTGTTTATAATAAAAGGAAAGTTGCGCGGCGCGCATATTTTCTTTCCATTCGTTTCCGTTACCGCAACGGAAACGCTGATGCTCGCGGCGACCCTTGCCGAGGGGAGGACGATTTTGGAGAACGCCGCGATGGAGCCGGAGATAGATTCGCTTGCCGGATATTTAAATACTTGCGGAGCGCATATCGATGGAGCGGGCACACCGACGCTAAAAATTGAAGGCGGCGGCATTTTGCGTGCAAATGGGAGGCCGTATATAACGCCCCCCGACAGGATAGAGACCGGGAGCTTCCTAATATTGGCCGCGCTCGCGGGGCATGATGTAAAAATTGTCGATTGCGAGCCCAAACATTCTGCGGCCCTGCTTTCATTGCTCGCGCGCGCCGGAATCAAATTCGAAATAGGAGAGAGTTCCATAAGCCTGCGGCAAGGTTTAACCTTGCCGCAGGCGGTATCGGTGCGCACGCACGAATATCCCGGCTTCCCGACCGATCTGCAGGCGACCATGGCGGTATTTTTGACGCAGGCGGAGGGAGAAGCGACGATACTCGAGACTATTTTTGACGGGCGCTTCCGTTATGCGGAGGATTTGGCGCGCATGGGTGCCGATATCGAAGTCCTTAATCCGCACAAAGTCCGCATCCGCGGCCCGCGCGCTCTTTCGGCGCAGGAGCTGGAGGGGCCGGACCTGCGCGCCGGCCTTGCGTATATCCTTGCGGCGACGGTCGCCGAGGGGACTTCGGTAGTAAACAACGCCTATATAATAGACCGCGGCTATCTCGCAATAGAAGAGCGCCTTTCAAAGCTCGGCCTTAACATAAAGAGAGAGCAAATATAGTATTTCACCATGACGTTTTTTACTCCAAAGCTCGGGATTGATCTGGGGACGGCAAACACGCTCGTATTCGTGCCCGGCAAAGGCGTGGTGCTAAACGAGCCGTCAGTCGTCGCCATATCGGAAATTGACAAGCGCATACTAGCGGTCGGCGCCGAGGCCAAAGAGATGATAGGACGTACGCCGAGCGAAATAATCGCGTACAGGCCTCTGCGCGACGGCGTCATTGCTGACTACCGTGTTACGCAGGCGATGCTCAAATATTTTATAGGCAAGGCTCTCGGTAAATATCAATTCTTCAAGCCCGAGGTGATGATCAGCGTCCCTACCGGAGTGACTTCGACCGAGCGCCGCGCCGTCGTCGAGGCCGCCGTGCGCGCTGGCGCGCGCAATGCGTACGTTGTCAAAGAGTCGGTTCTGGCCGCCATAGGCGCCGGCATCCCCATACAGGAGGCCCGCGGGCACATGGTCGTTGATATAGGCGGAGGCACGGCCGATGTCGCGGTTATATCGCTTGGCGGAATTGTCGCCTCGACCTCGATAAAATGCGCGGGGGACAGGCTTGATCATGCGATAACCGATTACATAAAAAAAACCTACAACCTTGCCATAGGCGACAAGACCGCGGAGGACGTAAAAATCGCTATAGGCTCGGCGGTGCCTGTCGAGGAGGAGCTGGCCATGCAGGTGAGAGGGCGCGATTTCATCACGGGTCTCCCGCGCTCGTGCGAGCTCAAGACCAACGACATAGTGAAAGCCATGGGCAAGGAGCTGCGCGAGATACTCAAAGCAGTGCGCGACGTGCTACAAGATACTCCTCCCGAGCTCGCGGCCGACATTATAGACAGCGGAATTACGATGACTGGAGGGACATCCTTGTTGCGCAATTTCCCCGAACTTGTTTTGCGGCGGACAGGGGTCAAGGCGCGTTTGGCAGACGACGCGCTCTATTGCGTCGCAAAGGGGAGTGGCATAGCGCTCGATCATCTGGATGCGTACAAAAAAGCCATAATCGCGAAGCGGTAGTGTATGGAACATCACGCATATTACATAGAAGGCTCGCTTTCGCTTTTTGAAGAGTATAAAAAAGGAATTAAGCCCCTCGGTCGTAGCCCTGCAGGTGAGACTTTTTGGGCGCGGAAATTCGAGCGCTTCGGTGTTGACGACGCGCGCGAGCTTGCCGCACTGGCTACATTAAAGAATTATAGCGATACCATATTTTTTGTTGGAATTTCCTCATTTACCACAGAAGCACAGCAAGCATTGCTCAAGCTCATTGAGGAGCCACAATACGGGACGACCTTTATTCTGCTCGTTCCGCACGGGATTTTGCTGTCCACACTTAGATCTAGAATGCTTGAATATCCAGCCAAAGGCAACGCCTTAAACCAGGGCCTCCCCCGACTTCGCCAAGGCTTCGACGGGCAGGCAAGGCACCGCCTTGAGTTTCAACAAACAATCGATAAATTTTTAAAATCAAATAAAAAAGAACGGAGCGAATTTGTAGTAAAATTGATTAAAGACGACCCTCCTCGCCTAGACGGGCGAGTCGAGGCAGGAGAAGGGACAAAAGACAGGGCGCGGGAATTTATAAACGCGCTCGAGTTGGAACTTTATTACCGATTTTCAAAATTTAGGACTAGTGAGGCGCGCGAGGACTTGGAGGACATCGCAAAAGTGCGCGACTATATGCGCGACCGCTCGCCTTCGCTCAAAATGCTCCTTGAACACCTCGCAGTAAGCTTACTGCGGATGTAAGCTCCAAACCACAAATCACATTTGAGATTTAACTTCTGTATGAATCCTAAAAAATTAAAAGAGAGAAGAGAACGAATACAGAAGCTTGATAGTGCCCTCAAAAAGCTGTTTCCGGGTGCGGGGATAGAGCTTAAATTCAAAAACCCTCTCCAGCTTTTGATTGCGGTGCGGCTTTCCGCGCAATGTACGGACAGGGTGGTGAACAAAGTTACGGAAAAACTTTTTAAAAAATACAAGGCGCCGGGCGACTATGCGCGCGCGAATATCCGTGAGTTTGAGCGTGATATAAAGCAGACAGGTTTTTATCGCAACAAAGCAAAAAATATTTTAGCCGCGGCGAGAATGATCAAAGAGGAGTTCCACGGCATGGTGCCGCGGACCATGGAGGAGCTACTGCGACTGCCGGGAATCGCGCGCAAGAGCGCGAACGTCGTCCTTGCCGAGGGATACGGAGTGGTCGCTGGGATAACCGTCGACACGCACGTAATTCGCTTCACAAAGCGATATGATTTATCCGACCACAAAGCCGCACCGCGCATAGAAAAAGATCTGATGCTCCTTTTGCCAAAGAAAGAGTGGCGCGGGTTCGCCCATCGCGTCATATATTACGGTCGCTATTTGGCGCCGGCGCGCAGATACGACACGAACCTCGATCCGCTAGTTAAAATTTATCCGCTCGCGGCAAAAAAGTTCCGGGTGTAGTACTGTGCTTTTTGCTACAATATGGCGATGTACGATTTTAAACAACTCGAGCAGAAGATAAAGACGACAGGAGAGAGGTTGCAAAAAGATCTCTCTGGTGTGCGCACCTCGCATGCGGCCCCCGCTATACTCGACGGCGTGCTTGTCGAGAGCTACGGCACCCGCGTGCCTATACCGCAGGTAGCAAGTATTGTAGTCGAGGACGCGCGCACCTTGCGCATAACGCCGTGGGATTCATCTCTCGGCAAGGATATAGAGAAGGCCGTGACTCTTGCGAATCTGGGGCTTTCGGTCGGCATGGACGAGAGGGGCGTCAGAATATCTTTCCCGGAACTTACCTCCGAGCGCCGCGCGGGTTTGATAAAACTTGCCAGAGAAAGGTTGGAGGAGGCGCGCACTTCGCTTCGCTCGGCGCGGGACGAGGTCTGGAGCGATATCCAAAAAAAAGAGAAGGACGGGGTAATTCCCGAGGACGACAAGTTCCGCTTTAAAGACGAGATGGAAAAGCGGGTCAAGGCGGCGAACCAGCAGTTTGACGGAATGCTCGAGCGCAAGGAAAAAGAAATAAGCGCATGAGCCTGGCTATATTTTTAATCATTTTAGTTGTTTTGATCTGGGTGCACGAACTCGGGCATTTTTCCGTCGCGAAATTATTTAAAGTGCGCGTTGAGGAATTTTCCATCGGCTTTCCGCCGCGCATTTTCCGCGTCCGGCGGGGAGGAACGCAGTATTCACTGGGACTTTTGTTGGTCGGAGGGTACGTAAAGATTTTCGGCGAGGACCCTGGTGAGGGTCGCGGCGACTCGCGGAGTTTAAATAGCCGCTCAAGGTGGGTACAGGCCGCGGTTCTTGCGGCGGGCGTTGCTTTTAATCTTGTCTTTGCGTGGCTGTTACTCTCTGCTGGCTACATGACCGGGCTTCCCACGCCCAAGGAACATGCTGGATTCGGCGAAGTGAGTGACGTACGAACTACCGTGGCGGGCGTTTTGCCGGACTCCCCGGCCGAGCGCGCGGGGCTTTTGCCGGGCGATGTTGTTTCTGCCATAAAGACGGGTTCGACAGAGTTTTCGAAAGGCAATGCGGAAAGTGCGCGCGCATTCATTGCCGCGCATGCGGATGAAAGTATGATCGTTGCCGTCCTGCGCCCCTCGGCCACCGAAGGAGGCTTTGAGCAAAAAACATTTCTTGCAAAACCGGAGGAGGGAATGATAGAAGGTCGCAAGGCGCTTGGGGTGGAGCTTGGCGATTATGGAATACTGCGGTTGCCTCCACACCTTGCCTTCGCGCAGGGCGCGATATTGGCCGAGCGGATAACCGTCGAGAGCGCGCGCGGTCTGGGGCGTTTTTTGGGCGAGCTCCTGCGCGGAACGGCCGACTTTTCCGCCGTCGCCGGACCGGTGGGCATCGCGGGCGCCGGAGCGCAGGCGGTGCAAAGCGGGTTCGGAACCGCAATAATAATTACAGCGCTCATATCCATTAATCTCGCCATCATAAATGTTCTTCCGATACCCGGGCTCGACGGCGGACGTCTCCTTATTTTGGCGATAGAAGGAGCGGTTCGCCGCTCAATACCCGAGCGACTCGTCACCGCGCTTACGCTTTTCGGATTTGTCCTCCTTATCGCGCTCATGGTTGCGGTTACTGCAAGCGACATCGCACGGCTGATCGGGTAAATATAAAAAAGAAAAAAAACCACGCGGGAGCGCCGCGCGGCTTGAGAACTGAAATTTCTGAAATCGGCACCTTTATTTCGACTTGTCAATGAATGCTTTAGATTTACCGATTTTATCGGTACAATGTCTTCTAATGCGGCAATCACAGCTTTTTACCAAAACGCGGCGGGAGGCGCCCAAAGACGAGGTTTCGAGGAACGCGCAACTTTTGATACGCGCCGGATACATCCACAAAGAGATGGCGGGCGTGTACGACTTCTTGCCGCTCGGGCTCCGCACGCTGAACAAAGTGATACAAATAATCCGCGAAGAGATGAATGCCATAGGAGGCATCGAACTTAATCTATCAACATTGCAAAGTCCGGAGTTGTGGCAAAAGACCGACAGGTGGGACGAAAAAAAAGTCGATAGCTGGTTTAAGACCAGACTTCAAAGCGGCGGGGAGTTGGGGTTGGGTTTTACGCACGAGGAGCCGCTGACCGCGCTTATGCGCGAGCACATTACTTCGTGGCGCGATCTGCCCGTGTATGCGTATCAATTCCAAACCAAGTTCCGCAACGAAGTTCGCGCCAAGTCGGGTCTAATGCGCACGCGCGAGTTCTTGATGAAAGACCTGTACTCGTTTTGTAAGAACGAAGCGGAACATATCGCATGTTACGACAGAGTTTCCGATGCGTATGTTCGGATTTTTGAACGCGCGGGACTTGGCAATAAGACCTATAAAACTTTTGCGTCCGGGGGTTCTTTCAGTCAATTTAGTCATGAATTTCAAACCGTTTGCAAGTCAGGCGAAGATACAATTTACATAAGCAAAGAAAATAACATAGCGATAAACAAAGAAGTCTTTACCGAAGATGTAAAAAAGAAATTGAATCTGGGTGAAAATTTTATCGAAGAAAAAGCGATTGAGGTTGGAAATATATTTACGCTTGGAAATCGGTTTTCCGAACCGCTTGGTCTTGCTTATACGGACGAACAAGGAAATAATGTTCCGGTTTTTATGGGTTCATACGGCATCGGACCGGCGCGCCTGATGGCAACGGTCGCAGAAACATTTGCCGACGGGAAAGGGCTTGTTTGGCCCGAGGATGTGGCGCCTTTCCGCGTGCATCTCGTCGAGCTGTCCGGCGGAGAGGCAGAGATAAAAAAAGAGGCGGACGAGCTCTATCGCAATCTGACCGATGCCGGAGTTGAGGTGCTGTACGACGATCGCGACCTGCGCGCGGGGGAGAAGTTCGTGGACAGCGACCTCATAGGAATCCCTATGCGAATCATTGTCTCGCAGAAGTCGCTTGCGGAGGGCAACTTCGAGTGCATTGAGCGCGCAACCGGACACACGGCCTATAAAAGCCTGCCCGAGCTTATCGGACAGCTGACGGCCCGCCTATGAGGCGATGGTTCCAAAAGAGGATACTGCCGATTATCTCGAACGACATCGGCATAGACTTGGGTACGGCAAACACACTTGTTTACCTGCGCGGCAGGGGAATAGTCGTCAACGAGCCGTCGGTAGTGGCGGTAAACCAGAAGACAAACCAGGTAGTGGCCGTGGGAGAAAAGGCCAAACAAATGCTTGGCCGGACGCCGGGGCACTTAAGCGCGGTGCGGCCGCTTGTGGACGGGGTTGTTTCCGACTTCGAAGCCACGGAAGAGATGCTTGCATATCTCATAAACCGCGCTCAAGGTATATCCAAAAAAATACTGGGTCCGAGAGCCGTTGTCGGAGTGCCTTCCGGAATAACCAACGTCGAGATGCGCGCGGTGCGCGATGCGTCGCTCAACGCCGGCGCGCGCGAGGTGCACATTGTTGAAGAGCCGATTGCCGCCGCGCTTGGCATACGGCTTCCTCTGCGAGAGGCTGTCGGCTCGATGCTTGTTGACATAGGCGGCGGCACGACCGACATAGCGGTTTTGTCGCTAGGAGGCATTGTGCGCTCGAAAAATTTAAGGATAGCGGGCGACAAACTCAATCAGGACATCATTTCCTACATACGCTCGGAGTTTAAGATACTTGTGGGCGAAAAAACGGCCGAGGCGGTAAAAATGGCCATAGGTAGTGTATCGGAGGGCGCAGGCAGGCAAGAGGCGCTCGTGCGCGGGCGCGACCTCATTACCGGCCTTCCTCGCGAGGTGGTGCTAGCCGACGGGGACATTCGCGAAGCCATATCGCAATCAATAGACACGCTGGTCGAGTCGGTGCGGGAGGTCTTGGAAACCACACCTCCGGAAATACTCTCGGACATAATGCGCGGCGGCGTCGTTCTTGTTGGTGGCGGCGCAATGCTCCACGGGCTCGATACCTTGCTCGCTGGATGGCTTAAGGTGCCCGTCATCGTCGCCGACGATCCGCTTACTGCCGTCGCGCGCGGCACGGGCGTAATTTTGGAAAATTTGGACCTGCACAGCGATATGTTGATAGACCATGAGGACGATTTCGAATAAGCGTTTTTTGCGCATGGCGGCGGCGCTTTTTGTGGCTCTACTGCTTTTGGCCGCATCGCTTACGCGCACCTCGCTCGAGGGCGCGCTTGATTTTGTCGTCTATCCGGTGCTCGCTCTGCGCAATACACTGGGTTCGAGCGAGGCGGTTCTTCTGCGCGCCGAAGTAGCGTCGCTCGAGGCAAAAATAGCGGACCGCGACCTTTTATACCGAGAGAATATCGACCTGAAGGCGCGGCTCGGCCGCCCCTCGCCGTTAAACGGCGAGGGGCGGGTGCTTGCCGCCGTTCTTATGCGTCCGCCTGCCATCCCGTATGACACTTTGCTTATAGACGCGGGCGTGAAGGATGGAATCGCCGAAGGCGATTTAGTATACGCCGGAGGCTCTCTGCTCATCGGCAAAATTTCCGCGGCAGGCGGCAGGGATGCGCGCGTTATGCTTTTTTCTGCGCCGGAAGGATCCCTCGAGTTGACGCTCATTCCGTCAGCCTCTCCTGCTTCCGGAATTCCGGTTTCCGTCACCGGAGAGGGCGGCGGCTCGTTCACTGCGGAGGTGCCAGCCGGTTCAATGGCCGCGGCGGGCGACTATCTGAAGCTTCCCGGCATTGATGATTCCGTAGTCGCGCGCGTAGCGCGCGTCGAGAGGCACGAGGACGGAACCGCGCGGCTCCATGCACATTTGCCGATTAATCCTTTCGAGCTCCGCTATGTCGAGGTATGGAAATAACTCAAAACATAAAACAAAAAACTAAAAATTTTCAGTTTTTGATTTTAAGCTGTTTGTTGATTCTTGCTGTTCTCGTACCGTGGTGGCCGCTTGCGGTAGCTGCCGTAGCCTTTGCTACGCTGTCGGGAAATTTTTTATTCGCGTTATTTTTTGCGCTTGCAGTGGACATTTTGTGGGGAGAGCCGACGAACGCACTGCGGTTTTTATATTTTCCTCTGGCTGTTTTTACGCTCCTTCTTGCGGTCTCTCGCGCGCTGGCATGGAAATACTTTTTTGACCGCCGCCTGCCGCGAAAGTTGTGATGTTGAGGAAGCGGACAAAGCGGTCGGAGATAGAGGCGGACGAGATACTCATTGACTCCGAGAATCTTCCCGATTTCGACCGCGACCGGTTCGAGGGGCGCATCGAGCAGCCGCTCCGCTTGCGGTCTTTCGCGGCGGCCGGAATTTTTTTGGCGGTAATTTTTGCAGCTTACCTTGTTCGCGCAGGCGACCTACAGATAATAAAAGGAGCACTTTACGCCAAGCAGGCGCAGGAGAACAAGCTAGAAGAGCAGACCATAATCGCAGAGCGCGGCGCAATATCAGATCGAACTGGACGTTCTCTAGTATGGAGTGAGCGTCCGGTTGTGCAGGCTGGCGCGAATGAAAACGACTTCGCACGGCGCGTCTATGCCCCGTATCGCGGCATCGCGCACGCGCTCGGCTATGCAAAGCCGCCCGCCAGGGACTCCGCCGGGTTTTATTACCGCGACACCTACCTTGGCGTAGACGGCGCGGAGCGCGCCTTTGACAGCGCGCTCGGCGGGGTAAATGGCAGAGTTCTTACAGAGTATGACGCGCGCGGCGAGATTGTCTCGCAGGCGCGGCGGCAGGAGCCGCGCGCGGGGGAGAAGGTTGTGCTCTCTCTCGACGCCGAGGTGACGCAAGTGCTCTATGACGCCATAGCCGCGCGCACGCAGGAGTCGCGCTTTGTCGGCGGTGCCGGGGTAATTATGGATGTACATACCGGCGAACTGCTTGCCATGACAAGCTACCCGGAATATTCGCCAGCGGCACTTACGGAAGGTGATTCGGAAAAAATCTCTGTCTATAACTCCGACTCGCGCCGCCCATTCCTCAACCGCGCAACTGACGGACTTTACGCGCCGGGTTCTATCGTGAAGCCAATAATAGCCGCCGCGGCGCTCGAGGAGGGAGTCATAGACGAATACAAGCAAATTTTAAGCACTGGCTCGATCTCCATACCCAATCCTTACAATCCAGAAACACCATCTGTCTTTCGCGACTGGCGCGCGCACGGCTACGTGGACATGCGCCATGCGATCGCGGTTTCCTCCGACGTGTATTTTTATGAGGTTGGAGGCGGGTACGGCGCGCAGAAAGGTGTCGGCATCGCAAACATAGACAAGTACCTGCAGATGTTCGGATTCGGGATGGACGCCGGGCTTGAGGGGTTTTCGCAGGCGCAAGGCAACATACCCACGCCGCAGTGGAAGGCGAAAACCTTTCCCGACGATCCGGTGTGGCGCATCGGCAACACTTACCATACGGCGATAGGGCAATACGGCATGCAGATAACTCCCCTGCAGGCCGCGAGGGCCGCCGCCGCGCTCGCGAGCGGCAAATTGGTTGTTCCGACTCTGCTTGCAAGCCGCAACGCCAATATTATTGGTGCGGTGGCAAGCACAACGGGAGAGAGCACTCCTTTGCCTTTGAGCGGGCACTCACTCGAGGTCGCGCGCGAGGGGATGCGGATGTCGGTGCGTGAGGGGATAGCGACGGCGGTCAATTTTGCCGACCTGCACGTCGCCGCCAAGACCGGCACAGCACAAGTGGGCTCGTCGAACCAGTACATGAATTCGTGGATGATAGGATTCTGGCCGTTTGAATATCCGCGCTTCGCTTATGCAGTGGTGCTGGAGCGCGCGCCCGCAGGGACGCTCGTCGGCGCGTCGGCGGCGATGAGCGGTTTCTTCAACTGGTTGCGCCAAAACAAACCGGAGTATTTGAATTAGCTCCGCAAAACAACCTTCTACGGGTACGCATATTCTCTGCGTAGTTTAACTATCCCCATTGACAAGAAGGAATGCTTAGATACACTGGTTTCTCACATGGCTGAAGAATTGATGTCGCAGGAAAAATTCGAGGAGCTTACAAAAGAGCTCAATGAGTTGCGCACCACACGCCGCCGCGAGGTGGCGCAACAGCTTGAATACGCTCGCTCACTCGGTGACCTGTCCGAGAACGCGGAGTATCAGGAGGCTCGCGAGATGCAGGCCGCGGTCGAGGAGCGCATCGGCAAACTCGAGAATATTTTAAAGAACGCGAAGATAGTCCGCGCTGGGAAGGGCGATACTGTGAGCATGGGCTCTTTGGTTATAGTCCAGCCCCTGCAGGGGCTAGAGCGGCACACATACACCATAGTCGGTGCCGAGGAGGCGGACATTTTGGCCGGCAAAGTCTCTTATCACTCGCCGCTCGGTGCCGCCCTGCTCGGAAAAAAGAAGGGGGACGAATTCTCCTTTCATACTCCCCGCGGCACGCAAAAATACAAAATCCTCAAAGTCGAGTGACACCAACAAAAATAAAGTACAATGGGTCAATGTTTTGGGCGGATAGGCTGGCAGGGGAGATAGAAAAGCGCTATGGGCGCGGGAAGCCTTTGATAATCCGCGACGAGAAGACGGTTTCGGGCCGCGTGCACATAGGCTCTATGCGCGGCGTGGCCATACACGGCACGGTGGCCGAGGCTCTGGCGCAGAAAGGCATAGAGAACCGATTCCTGTACGAATTCAACGACTTCGACCCGATGGACGACATCCCGGCATATCTCGATCGCGCTACGTTCGAGCTTCACTTCGGCAAACCCTTGCGTGATATACCGTCGCCCGACTTCTCTGCAAAAAATTTCGCCGAATATTTTGCAGGCGAATTTCGGAAAGTAATAGAGGATGCCGGATGGCATCCGGAATTCTATTACTCAAGCGAGCTGTATTTGAGCGGCAAAATGGACGGCGCAATCCGTGAGGCGCTCGAGCATGCACATGATATCCGCCGCATTTATAAAGAGGTTTCCGGATCGCAAAAGGGGGAAGACTGGCTTCCTCTCTCGGTCATTTGCGGGCAGTGCGGAAGCGTCTTTTCCACGCAGGCGCGCAACTTCGACGGCAAGGAAGTCGAGTACTCATGCAAATGCGGGTACGAGAGAAAAACTTCGCCTTTCGGCGGCAAGGCAAAGCTCCCGTGGAAGGTCGAATGGCCGGCGAAATGGAGTGTTCTTGGAGTTGCCGTGGAGGGCGCAGGCAAGGACCACTCAACCAAAGGCGGCGCTCGCGACGTTGCCGACCATATATCCCGCGAGGTGTTCAATTACGAACCGCCGTTCAATATTCCGTACGAGTTCTTTTTGGTCGGAGGCCGCAAAATGTCGGCGAGCAAGGGGCTGGGTAGCAGTGCGGTGGACATAGCAAACCTTATACCGCCGAAGATATTGCGCCTCGCGCTCCTCGGCAAAGAAATAAATCAACAGACCAACTTTGATCCCGAGGGTGATACGGTCCCAGTTTTATACGACCATTACGACAAACTTGCGGAAAATTACCGGAGTGGCGCAAATGACGACTACGCGCGCCTGTTCGAATTTTTAGGCAGGTCTGACTTGCCCGACTTTTTAATGCGTTTCTCGCAGGTAGTTTTTATCGTGCAGATGCCGCATATGGATTTGGGAGAAGAGGCGGAAAAAATAAAGGGAGGTGCGTTGAATGCGGAAGAAAAGAAAGAGTTAGAAGAGCGCGCGGCGTACGCCAAAAAGTGGCTAGCGGAGTACGCGCCGGAAAAGTTTGTGTTCAAACTGCAGGATACTCTGCCTCCTGCGGCAAAAAATTTAAGTCCGGAGCAAAAGCGCGCGCTCGCGCAGTTTGCCGATTTTATCAAGTCCTCGCCCGAGATGAAAAACGGCGAGGAATTGCATCAGAAGCTGCACGAGTTAAAAGAGTTCAAAGCGGTATATCTTGCGTTCCTCGGCAAAGAAAGCGGACCAAAAGCCGGATGGTTCCTCTCGGTACTCGATAGGGAATTCGTTCTGCGCCGGTTAAAAGAGGCAAGCGCTTAGACAAAATTAAAAAGCGCCCCCGGATGTTTCCGCGGGCGCCCTTTTCCTACTGTTCGATTGTGGCGATTCCATGGAGCGTCAAAAGAACCACAATCACCAGTGTCGCACCGAGCGCGCACACGAGTACCGTATGGTAATCGTGTGGGGGGAGATGATTAAGCTCCACCCAAAAACGCTTTAGATTGCCCGGAGCGATTTTAAGGAATTGCTTCAGAGTCATGGCCACACCTCATGATTTGGATTAGTGTCTGACCCTCCCTGTCTTTAACAATTATATATCGAAAATAGTTATTTGTCAAGCTCATAAAATATTCATGTGGCTGTGGATAAGAATAGGTATCTGGTGGGAGAAAGTGCAGTATAATCCCAACGGGTGGGACAAAGTGGAATACCTGCCGGACAAACATGCTCATTGGCGAATACAGACATACTCTGGACAGCAAAAAACGACTTTCTTTGCCGGCAAAATTCCGCAAGGAAGTCGGCAGAAAGGTGGTGATAACCCGCGGGCTCGACTCATGCCTGTTTATGTTTCCGCAGAAGGCATGGGAGAGGATCGCGGAGAAGGTCGCCAATTTGCCGGTGGGCGGCGCCGACACGCGCGGGATGAGCCGCTTCCTCTTGGCGGGTGCGGTCGAACAGCCGGTCGACGGCGCCGGGCGTATACTCGTGCCGGATTTCCTTAAAGAGTTCGCGCGTCTCAAGGGAAGCGTAGTGCTTTGCGGAGTCTCAGATAGGGTCGAGATCTGGGACGAAAAGACTTGGAAGGAGTACAAGAGTCGCATCGAGCGCGGCGCCGAGGGAATGGCGCAGACGCTTGGCGACCTTGGAATTCTTTAATTTATGGAAATGACGATGGCCCGCTCTTTTGTTTCTGTTCGTGCGCGGGGGCTTTCCGCTCGAGAGGAGGGAGCTCCTGTTCGCGGCCAGAAACAAGCGCACGTGCCGGTCATGATCAAGGAAGTTCTGAATGCGCTCGCTCCGGAAAAGGGCGAGACCGTTATCGACGCGACATACGGACAGGGCGGATATACGGCGGCGCTTAAAAAGTCGGGCGCGAGGGTCGTTTCTATAGACGCCGATCGCTCGGCCCGAGCGGATATCACGGCCAATTTCGCCGACCTCCAAAAAATCCTCAAAAAGCTCGGCATCGGCAAAATAAATAAGATAGTTTTTGATCTGGGGTGGAACCGCGGTCAGCTTATGGCGGGCCGAGGGTTTTCCTTTATGCGTGACGAGCCTCTGCTCATGAGCTACGGGCAGAAACCGCGCTCCGGATTTTTTGCCAAAGACATTTTGAATAGATGGAGCGAGAAAGCAATAGCGGACGCGCTTTACGGCTATGGGGAGGAGCGCTACGCGCGAATTATAGCAAGGGCCATCGCCGCGCGCCGCGCGCAAAAGCCTTTTGCTACGACATTCGATCTTGTGGGAGCAGTGCAGGGAGCCGTGCCGCCGCGTTATCGCCGCTCGCGCCTTAATCCCGCGACTAAAACCTTTCAGGCACTGCGCATAGCTGTCAACGATGAACCCCGGGTTTTGGAGCAGGGCCTGCGCGCGGCGTGGAAGAGCCTTGACTGCGGCGGGCGCATCGCGGTCATAACCTTCCACAGCATCGAGGACCGAGCGGTAAAAAATCTTTTCCGCGAGTTTTGCGGACATCGGATGTCCGCAAACACCTCGGCCCGTCTGCTGTACAAAAAGCCGCTCGCGCCATCCGCCCAAGAGGTCAAAGAAAATCCGTCCTCCCGCAGTGCGAAGCTCCGTGCCATAGAAAAAATATGCATACATTAGCAATTTATGATAGATACACCAGCAGGCTGATAGCGTATATCGGTGTAATATGCGCAATAATGGTGTTCCTTTACGGCGTACTGCTTTTACTTGCCGTATCGAACGCCGCACAGGCAAGCACGGCCGAAAGGCAGGTGTGGGCGCTCTCCGGGCAGGTTAGTGCACTCGAGGGCGAGCGCCTTGCCCTCCAAAAAACCCTTACGCCCCGACGCGGGACAGAACTCGGCCTCGTAGAGCCTTCGGCAACCACAGTCATATATGTATCACAGAGTGTTCTATCGCTCGGGCTCTGACCGCTTTGTCCTGCGGGTCAGGGCGCTGGCTCTCCTGCTGTGCATTGCCGCGCTGATAATGGCGGGCAGGCTGTATTATCTGCAGGTCATCCATGGCGAGGAGTACGCGCGGCGCGCGCAGGCGCAGGCCGTCGTAACCAAGGACCCTCTGCTCAACCGCGGGTCCATTTATTTTTCCGGAAAGGACGGCGAGCGAATTCTGGCGGCGACTCTTAGCCCGCCCGCGCAAGTACAGGACAATTCTACCAGCAGCGCGCCCGGCCAGCGTTATTATCCTGGAGGATGGCTGGCGGCGCACGTGCTCGGCTTCGTCGCGTACAACAACGACTCCGTGCAGAAGGGGCGCTACGGGCTCGAACGATATTACGAGCAGACTCTCTCGCGACCGGAGGGCGGCTTGTATGCGAATTTTTTCGTGGAGCTTTTCGGCGGAGTATCAAACGCCCTGCGCGGCGCTCCGCAAAAAGGAGATCTCATAACTACGATAGAGCCCGTGGTGCAGGCGGAGCTGGAGCGCACTTTGGAAGCATATGCCGAAAGCTGGCATCCAGCGCTTGCGGGCGGCATCGTCATGGATCCGAACACAGGCGAGATAATCGCTATGGCCGCTTTGCCGGCCTTCAGTCCGAATGAGTTTAACAAAGAGAAGGACGCGCGCGTTTTCGGCAACCCCATGGTCGAGAATGTTTACGAGATGGGCTCCATAATGAAACCTCTTACGATGGCCGCGGGTTTCGACGCCGGCGCAGTAAACGAGGACAGCACTTACAACGACACCGGCTCGGTAACCATGGATGGAAAGACATTCTCGAACTTCGACGGCAAGGCGCGCGGCACCGTACCCATGCAGGAGATCTTGAGCCAGTCTCTCAATGTGGGCGCGGCGCACGTGGCGGGCAAGCTTGGCGCTGAGAAAATGCGGGAATATTTTCTCGAGCGATACAAGCTTGGTCAGGAAACGGGTATAGACCTACCCGGCGAGGTGCGCGGGCTTACGGAAAATTTGCAAAGCCCGAGACAGGTCGAGTATGCCACGGCGTCATTCGGGCAGGGCATAGCGACTACGCCCATAGAGATGGCAAGAGCGTTTGCGACCTTGGCGAACGGCGGCAAGCTGGTCGTGCCGCACGTTGTCAAGGCGGTCGAGGAGGAAAGTGGCCTAGTACGCGAGCTTGGCTGGGGCGAGCCGGAGCGGGTGCTGAAGCAAGAGACGAGTGTCACAATAAGCCGCATGCTTACCAAGGTGGTTGACGGGCCGCTTGCGAACGGTGCCGTTAAACTGCGGCACTGGAGCGTTGCCGCCAAGACCGGTACCGCCCAGATGGCGAGCCCGGATGGCGGATATTATGAGGACCGCTATCTGCACAGCTTTTTCGGCTACTTCCCGAGCTTTGACGCTAGGTTCGTAGTTTTCCTCTTAGCGGCGGAGCCGCGTGGGGCGTCATTCAGCTCGCAAACCTGGGCACTGCCTTTCAAATCCCTGACCCAATTTTTGATAAACTATTATGACATACCCCCAGACCGCTGATGCGCACAATCTTCAAAAAAATAATCGTTTCGATCCTGACGGCGGAAGCTCGTGCGGTGCTTAAAAAATACCGCCCGAAGGTCGTCGTTGTCACCGGCAGCGTTGGAAAGACGTCTGCCAAAGACGCGATATACTCCGTACTCTCGCGCGGGCACCATGTGCGTAAGAGCGAAAAAAGTTTTAACAGCGAAGTCGGACTTCCTTTGACTATACTCGGTGTGCCGAACGCGTGGCAAAATCCGCTCGGCTGGCTGCGCAATATTATCGACGGCTTTTTTCTGCTTGCCTTCGATAGTCGCTATCCGGAGTGGATGGTGCTCGAGGCCGGCGCCGACCGCCCCGGTGACATCCGCTCTCTTGCGGGCTGGCTTTCCGTGGACATTGCCGTTATTACACGGCTTCCCGAAATACCGGTGCATGTAGAATATTTTGACTCGCCGGAGCAACTAATGGAGGAGAAGGCCTCTATAATAGATGCCGTTAAGCCGGGCGGTACGCTTATCTTATACGGCGACGATGAGCGCACGCGCGCGCTGGAGCATCGCCTCCCTGCGCCCGACGCAAAAATCCTGACATTCGGGTTTAAGGATGGGAACGACGTGCGTGGTGAAGATTTCGAAATTTTATTCGAAGAGTCTTCAGGGAGAGCAAACCTTCCGGTCGGTATGACGGGCAAAGTGCACATAGGCGGCGAATCCCTGCCGGTCGAGATAGTGGGTACGGTGGGCCTGCATGCGTCCCTTCCACTGCTTGCCGCAGCCGCCATTGGAAATGCTCTAGACAAAGATATGGAGACGATAGCCGAGGGACTAAAAAATTACGAGGCGCCGCCGGGGCGCATGCGACTCCTGCGCGGGGTCAAGGAAACGCTGATAATTGATGACACATATAATTCTTCGCCAGCCGCGGTTGTGGCGGCGCTCGATACGCTCGCACTTCTTAAAGGCCGGAAGATAGCCGTGCTCGGCGACATGCTTGAACTCGGACGCCACAGCGTCGAGGAGCATCGCAAAGTAGGCGCGCATGCCGCGAAGACCTGCGGCATTCTTGCGACGGTCGGATTCCGCGCCCGTGACATAGCACAGGGTGCGCTTGATGCCGGGCTCGGGGACGCGGACATCCTGCAATACGAGGATTCGCAAAAGGCGGGAGGTGAACTTCAAAATTTATTGCAGGCAGGGGACTGTGTCTTAGTCAAGGGATCGCAGTCCATGCGCATGGAGCGCGTTGTCGAGGAGATAATGGCCGACCCCTCCCGCGCCGGCGAGCTTCTGGTGCGTCAGGATGCGGAGTGGAAGAAAAGATAACTTTTTGATAATGTAATTCGGCGGCCCCGTCGTCTAGTGGTTAGGACGTCGCCCTCTCACGGCGAAAACAGGGATTCGACTTCCCTCGGGGTCACAATGCGGAAAATATTGGGTTCGGAATTTTTTGAGCGGCCGGCACTTGTTGCCGCACGTGATTTGCTGGGAAAATACTTGGTAAGAAGAATGAACGGGCGCGAGGAGGCGCTCATGATAACTGAAACCGAGGCCTATTTTGGTTTTGAGGATAAGGGCTCGCACGCCCATCGCGGACAGACGGCGCGCAATACCCCGATGTTTATGCGCGGAGGCATCATTTACGTTTATTTTACCTACGGCATGCACTGGATGCTGAACCTCGTATGCGGTAGGGAAGGGTTCCCAGCAGCAGTCTTGATACGTGGAGTAATAAGCAAAGCAGAAGTCCTCCGCGGAGGAGTAGGGGTCGTGTTCATCTCTCCGGAGCGGAGGACTTCTGCGGAGCTCAATGGTCCGGCAAAGCTCACCAAAGCGCTTGGCATAGACAAGAGTCTCAATGGCAAAGCACTAGGCAAGAAGACGGGTCTGTGGGTCGAAGACAGGGGAGTTAGAATATATCGGAAGGAGATAAAAAGAACTCCCCGGATCGGAATTCCGAACCGGGGAGTGTGGACCGGCAAACCTTGGCGTTTTGTCTATAGGTCAAACAAATAGGCTATCCACAATTTCCTTAACTACAGCGCCGTCGGCCTTTCCTTTAAGGTCTTTCATCAAGGCACTCATTAGCTTCCCCGAGCCGGTTTTATCGCTTATGCCAAGCTCGGCGGCTTTTGCTCGGGCAATTTTTTCTATCTCCTCGCGCGGCATTTGCGCGGGGAGTATGCGTTCGATTATTAAAAGCTCCTCCTTTTCCGACGCGGCGAGCTCGGGGCGGCCGCCCTTCTCGAACTGTTCTATGGAGTCTCTGCGCTGGCGCGCCGCTCGGGCGAGCACCGTCATCGTCTCCTCCTCGCTCAAGGCCCCCTCCGGCCCGCGGCCCTTGGATATGGCCTCGTTGGTAATTGCCGCAAGCAATCCGCGTATCACATTAAGCTTGACCGGCTCTTTCTTCTTCATCGCGTCCTTCATGGCTTCTTTCAATTCTTCTTTCGTCATGCAATGATATTAGCATGGATTGGTTCGTTATCCTGCTGATATTGCTCGTCCTTGGGAACATGGCGATGGTTTTTTTGCTTTGGCGTAAAAGCATCGCGTCCGCCTTGCCTCCGCCGCCCGACATGCAGGGTTTTATGCTCCTGCAGAATCAGTTCAAACAGCTCACCGACTCGGTTGACGCCAAGCTACTCGAAGTAGTGCGCGGCGTGTCCGAAACCAAGGAGTCCACGAAGCAAGTGCTCACTGTCGCCGAGCAGCTAAGCAACCTCGAAAGGGTATTGAAAAATCAAAAACAGCGCGGCAATCTTGGCGAGGCGTCGCTCGAGCTCATACTTTCCAACGTGCTTCCGGGGCAGTATGAGCCGCAATATATGTTTAAGGACGGGGAGAAAGTGGATTTTATTATACGAACGCCCGAAGGACTTGTGCCGGTCGATGCAAAATTTCCTCTGGAAAATTACTTGCGGCTGGTAGACGAGCTGGACGACCTGCGCAAAGAGCAATACCGCAAAGACTTTAAGAGCGACGTCAAAAAACGCATTGACGAGTGCTCCAAGTACATACGCCCCGAAGAGGGTACCCTGCCGTTCGCCTTCATGTTTATTCCTGCAGAGGGCATTTATTACGATCTTTTGAATAACGACGTGGGTATTGGAGTCAATGCGCGGGACCTTATCGACTATGCGTACCGCCAAAAGAGCGTCATAATCGCCTCGCCGACGACATTTCTCGCGTACCTAAAAACAATTTTATTCGGCAATCAGCGGATGAAGATACAAGAAGCGGCGAAGGACATAATGAAGAACGTCGCCCATCTCGCCAAGGACCTTGCTTCCTATCAGGATTCTCACAACGCGCTTGGTAAGTCACTTAGCGCCGCAGTTGGGCATTTCGAAAAGTCAGGCAAGGCGTTCCGCGCGATAGACAAGGATGTGGTAAGGATCACCGAGGAGTCCATGGACCTACGGCTTGAGACGGTTGAAAAGCCCTTGCTCGAGTCTAAAGAATAGGCTACAGTATCCCGCGTGAAGGAATTTGCGATAATAGAGACAGGAGGAAAACAATATATGGTGTCCGAAGGGGACACCATAAAAATTGAGAAGATTCGCCCCCGAGCAAGCTCGGGACACGCCTGTGGCGTGGGGGATTCGGTCGTTTTTGACAAGATTATCCTAACCGACAACGGCAAAGACACTTCCATAGGGCAACCCTATGTGGAAGGGGCGAAAGTCACGGGCGAGATAAAAAAGATCAGCCGCGCCAAGAAAGTCACCGTCATCAAATATAAGGCCAAGTCGAATTATTTTAAAAAGCGCGGTCACCGCCAGCCGTTTTTCGAGGTCACAATAACGAAATTGGCATAAAGATTTAATTTCGAGAGTCAAACGCACTCGCGATGGTATCAGGATCGGCATATTCAAGTTCCGAGCCCGTTGAGAGGCCGCGGCCGAGAGAAGAAATTTTGGGACCGGCGTTCTTCAATTTTTCCTGCAGAATGAGCCGCGTGTGATCGCCCTCGGCGGTCGCCGAAAGCCCCAAAATAATTTCCTGCAATTTCATAGAGGCGTCGCCTCTATGGTTTCTATGATTTGCTCGGACTAGGAGCTTCTCCAATCGTATAAATTTTTGCGGCTCTTCGCTGGCAAGAGGAATGGTGCCGCTCAATACAAAATAAAGCCCTCTGTATCCGCTTTTCTCCACGTTTTCGATATCTGCATCCTTTTCGACCACAAACAGCAGGGAAGCATCGCGGCGAGCGTCACCGCAAATATCGCAAAAATCTCTTTTTGCGTCTGATTTTACGAACCACCGAAAACATTTATTGCACTGCGCCGTTTCCGCGCTCAATTTTTTAATGGAGTCTGCGAGCGTGCTCCGGTAGCTTTGGTTCTGCCGGAGCAGGTACTGCACAAAGCGCCCGGCCTGCCGCGGCCCTATTCCCGGAAAACGCTCAAAAGCTTCAGCCAATCGGTCAATTGGGTTCATTTGCGACATCAAACGCGCTCAAGTCGGATTTTTCTAGCGACATAAAAGTAGTGCGCTTCTCGTCAAAGTAAAGCTCGATTTTGCCCACGGGGCCGTTGCGATGTTTTTCTATAAGTATCTCGGCTACATTGGGTCGGTCACTGTCTTCGTTGTATTTGTCATCGCGGTGGATGAACATCACCACGTCGGCGTCCTGCTCGATGGAGCCGCTGTCGCGCAGGTCGCTGAGGCGCGGCTTGCCGCGGCGCTGTTCTATAGCGCGCGAGAGCTGGGAGAGGGCGAGCACAGGCACATCGAGCTCGCGTGCGAGCGTCTTGAGGGCGCGGGATATCTCGGTAACCTGCTGTACAAGCGAGTCGCTCGCGCGCGCTCCGGTGGGAACCATCAGTTGAAGGTAGTCGACTATAAGCAGTCCAAGACCCTGCTCGCGCTTGAGCCGCCGCGCGACCGCGCGCATTTTAAGTATGTTGGAACCGGGTGCGTCGTCCACGAATATCGGCGCCTGCGAGAGCACGCCGTAGGCGTCGCGTATGCGCGACCAGTCCTCCTCGTCACGGATTGAGCCGGTGCGCAGATGCCACGAATTGACGCGCGCCTGCGCGGCGACCATGCGGTCTATTAACTGCTGTGAAGACATTTCAAGGGAGAAGATGCCTACGGTCGTGCCGTACTGCACCGCGGTCTGCCGCGCAATATCAAGCGCGAGCGCAGTCTTTCCCATTGATGGACGCGCGGCAAGGATAACGAGGTCCGATTTTTGCAGGCCGGCGAGCAGGGTGTCCAGATCCTTAAAGCCCGTACGCACGCCACGCATCTCCTCCTTGTTCTCCTGCAGGTGCTCGAGCCTCTCCCACGCCTCTTTAAGCGACTCCCGCAGTGGGGTAAATTTGGACAATGTCGGGGTTGAGGTCACCTCGTATACTCTCTTCTCGGCCTTATCGAGCGTCTCGTCCAGATCACCCGCCTCGTCGTACCCAAGCTCCGCAACATACTCTCCAGCGCCAATTAGCGAGCGGAGCATATGCTTTTTCTGCACCTGCCCCGCGTAAAAACGGGCATTGCTTGCCGCCGGCACGTCAGCGGCAAGCTCGGCAAGATACGCAACTCCGCCCACTTGTTCGAGCAGACCCTCATCGGCCAGCTTTACTCTCACACTCTCGACGTCCACCGGCTCGCTCTTGTTAAAGAGACCGAACATGGCGCGATAAATAAGGCGATGCTTCTCGGCATAAAAGGCGTCGGGCGAGATGCTGTCTACGCTCTCCGCCATGGCCTCTGCGCGTATCATAAGCGCTCCAAGGAATGCCCTTTCGGATTCAATAGTCTGCGGCGGCAAGCGCAGTCCGTCTCTTTTCCTTCCGGCCATATGAATATCGTACCCCGTTTGTTAAGAGGTCAAAACGGGGGATAAGTGGGATAATGGGTGGACAAGAAAACCTTTATTTTTTCGTGATTCTGGGGCCGCTCAATGTATCCTCGACGGCGTAGCCAAGCGTGGCCATTTGGCCGCGCAAGTCGTCCGCGTGCGCGAAGTCGCGCGATGCCCGCGCAACTTCGCGCTCTGCCACCAATTTCCGCACTTCCTCGGGCAGGTCCCCGCGCTCAACGACGCGCAATCTGGCAATCGGACGCGCATCCGCAAGACCAAGCCCCAATATTTTGTCGGCGCGCGCGAGCGAACTCTTTTTTATAGTGGGGGAAATATTCTCGTCTCGCGCAAGATCCCACACGCGCGCAAGCGCTCGCGGCATGTCGAGATCATCCGCCACGGCCGCGTAAAAATCATTTAAAAATTTTTCGTCCGGCGCGAAGCCCGACGGCGGAAGTTCCAAGAAAAGACGCTGGAGTCGGGCAAGCGCCGTGTCCGCGCCTTCTATCGCTCCCCATGTAAAATTAGTGGGACTTCTGTAGTGTCCGGTCAAAAACCAATAGCGCAATGAGCGAGGTGAGAGTCCGCGGTCAACCAGATTGTGCAGATACACCGTGTTTCCGATTGATTTGGAGATTTTCTTGCCCTCGACGGTTATATGCGCGTTGTGAATCCAGTACCTCACGAACTGCTTGCCGGTCGCGGCCTCTGCCTGCGCGATTTCGTTATTGTGATGAACTGGCGCAAGATCGATGCCCCCCATGTGAATGTCAATCTGTCGGCCAAGCAATTTAAATATCATTGCCACACACTCGGTATGCCACCCCGGGAAGCCCAGGCCCCACGGAGATTCCCATCCCAGCCTCCGGTCGAGCTTCCAGAGGGCAAAATCGTAAGGGTTGCGCTTTTCCGGATTTTCCTCCACGCGGGCTCCGGCTTGCTGGCCCATAAGGTTGATGCTACCGAGCTTTCCGTAGAGCGGAAATTTTGAGATGTCGAAATACACCCCATCACTTGTCTTGTATGCATAACCCTTTTGCTCGAGCGTCTTAACGAGCGCGATTTGCTCCGGTATATAGTCGCTTGCGCGCGGATACTGTACTTTTTTAGGGTCGATGCCAAGATGCGGTAAATCTTCAAAAAACAGCTCCGCGTACTTCTCCGCGAGCGCGCGCATATTTTTTAGGTTAAGTTCGAGGCCCTCACGTCGCAACCCTTTAGTCATTTTGTCTTCTGTGTCCTCGTCCTCGGAAATATGCCCGAAATCGGTGATATTGTTTACTTCTAACACGCTGTAACCCCACACTTCGAGTATTCTGCGCAAAATATTTGCGACCACGGACGGAAAAAAATTTCCAATGTGTTGTCGGTCATACGCGGTGGGTCCGCAGTTGTACATCCGCACGGTGGAGTTAAACGACTCAAAAACCTCCAGCTTTCCCGAAAGTGTGTTGTGGAACTTTAGCTGGGGTAGAGCGCGGTTCGGCTTTGGTTTGAAAAATGAAAGAAGGTTCACAGCCATTTTTTATATTTAAAGAAAAGGAAGAAGCACAGCATCAAAGAGAGCATGAAGCCGACAATTATCCAAAAATCATAGCGCATGCCGACAATGGGCGTATGCTCCGCTCCTATAGCAAAAAGGCTTGAGATCAGCGTAAGAGGGAAAGTGGTGAACGCCATTATGGTGAGATTCTTCATAATGTCGTTTTGCTTGAGCTCAAGGAGGGAGTTGTTGGTCTCCTGCAGTTCCGAGAGCCATTCGCGCAGGTGCTCAAGCGTGCGGCGGGCACGCCCCTCTTCACCCAGGGCCGAGCGCACATGGTATGCAAAGCCCGCGCCGAACAGCTTCTCGCCTGCGGGCTCAAGCGATTCCAACATCTCGCGGTGCGGGGCGAGCGCACGGCGGAAGTCGTGCAATATGCGCCCGAGCCTCGAAATGTGCGCCACCATCTCGCGCTCCCTGCCGGCGAATATTTGATCTTCCGCCTCGTCCAGCCGCCTGTAAAGTGCGTCGCACTCGTGCGTGAGCGAGCGGTAAAGGCTACGCGCCATCGCGGTAAAAAGATGCCCGCCGTGCATGGCCGACGAGTCCGAGAGCACCGCCCCGACCTCAAATGTCTTGGCGAAGAAGTGCAATGGATCAATGTTCTCGTACCGCACTGTTATAAGAAATTTCCTACCGATTATAAAGTCTATTTCTTGCTCGGGGCGCTGATGGAACGCTCGCAATGCGGGGAAGTGGAGCACAAGGTAAAGACAGCCGGTAAAGAGCTCAACCTTTGGTTTGGGAGACGGGGAGGTGATTTCCCACTCTAGCGCGCCGTCGAGACAAAACTCACTAATAAGGTTTTTTACTTCGTGCGGCGAGGGTGCCACCGCATCCACCCACGTCAAACCGCCCTGCGTATAGCGCGTCAGCATGGATAAATTATACAACCAAAAATCAGGCGGTGTGCTATAATCTCGCGATGCGGAAAACTCGGCTGACGGCGGCGATAATTTTGCTTGCGCTCGCATTCTCGTTTGGCACTGGCCTTTATGCGGGCGTCTCCGAGCGCGGCAACAGTCTTGTCGGCGCGGCGACCGTCACTATAACCAACATCACGAGCGGTACACAGGCTCCAGTGGGGGTAGACGCCGAGGAGTTTTGGCGCGCATGGGGACTCCTCGACCAGAACTTCGTCAAATCAAGCGCGTCCAGCACTGTGCCTTCCGCGCAGGAGAGGTTGTGGGGCGCAATAAAAGGCCTTACGGAAAGCTACGAGGATCCCTATACTGTATTTTTGCCGCCTCAGGAAGCAAAAGAATTTCAGGAGGCTGTTAGCGGCTCCTTCTCCGGCATCGGCATGGAGCTTGGGAGCAAGGAAGGAGTACTTACCGTTGTCGCGCCCCTGAAGGGAACGCCCGCGGAGCGTGCGGGTGTGCAGAGCGGGGATATTATTGCCGCTATAGACGGTATTCCCTCACGCGCGATGAAGGTAGATGAGGCAGTGCGACTTATACGCGGCGAGCGCGGCACTGCGGTAGACCTGACGCTTGAGCGCGACGGCAAAATGATAGAGTTTTCGATAATCCGCGACATCATAGTAGTGCCCATACTCAATTCGTACCGCAAGGGTGATGTCTTTGTTATCGAGCTTTACAGCTTTACAGAAACTTCGCCCGCGCTCTTCCAGCAGGCCCTGCGCGAGTTCTTTGCGAGCGGATCTACTAAGATGGTGCTCGACATGCGCGACAACCCCGGCGGGTATCTTGAGGCGGCGGTGGACATGGCAAGCTATTTTTTGCCGGTCGGCGAGCCGGTAGTTACCGAGGATTTTGCGGGTCTGTCCGCGCAGGCGGGCAAGCAGCCAAATGTCGTGCACCGCAGCGTCGGCTACAACGTTTTTGCAAATAAAAAATTGTCGATGGCCATTCTTGTAGACGAGGGGAGCGCATCGGCCTCCGAGATATTAGCCGGTGCCCTACAACAGCACGGCAAGGCTGTCTTGATAGGCGAGCGCACTTTCGGCAAGGGGTCGGTCCAGCAGCTCTTCGACCTTGGAGGCGGCGCCCAGCTGAAGATAACTATGGCAAAATGGCTTACTCCGAACGGTTCGTCAATTTCCGACGGAGGTCTTAAACCCGACATCGATGTAAAACGTACTCCGGAGGATACTGCGGCCGGCCGCGATCCGCAGTTTGACCATGCCCTAACCTGGCTGGCGAGCCAATAAAGAGATGAGAATAATTTTATTAAAAGACGTTCGGAGCGTCGGACAACATAACGATGTAAAAGAGGTGGCCGACGGCTACGCGCGGAATTTCTTGTTCCCAAAAAAGTTGGCCGAGCCCGCGACTCTCGAAAGGCTCGCCGAGCTTGAGCAAAAGCGCGCGCGGCGCGAGTTGCAGGCAAAAGCGGACGAAGAACAGCTCGACGGGAAAGTAAATTCCCTGCGCGGCAAAACCGTCGCTATAGCCGCGCGTGCAACGGAAAAGGGAGGATTGTTTAAGGCGGTCTCCGCCGGAGACATCGCCGCCGCCATACGCGCGGAGCATTCTCTCGAGATGCCGGAGTCGGCGATTCATTTAAACGAGCCTCTTAAGACGCTGGGGGAGCATATAATAGAGCTTAGCGGCAAGGCCATGAAAGCGGAATTCGGCGTCATCATCACTTCAGCCGCTTGAATTTAAAATGTATCGCATGAAAAATGCGGTATTAGCGGCGACAGTGGTTGTTATGTTATTGGCGTTGCCCATGGCGGCAGGGGCTTCCGGCGGCTATTCCCCCGGAGGGTACTCTTCCGGTTATTATTGTCCGCCTAACGCCTCGTATCCGTGCCAAGGGCAGAGCTACTCTTATCCTTCAAATCAGTCGTCTTACTCATACCCCTCGTACCCTTCGCAATCTTATTGCTATAGTTATAACTGCGGCTCGTATTATCCACAGCATTCTTACTACTCTAATTACTATTATCCAAGCTACACATATTATCCATACTATTACCCGTATTACTATTATTATCCGGGATATTATTCCTCGAACCTGAATCAAAACGTAAACGTGAACGTAAATTCTGGAATTTACGGATGGGGAGGGTGGTGATAGCGGCGGTTTTCCACGAAGCTTACCTAGTGGAAGTTACAAAACTTCGGCGATAGATTTGACGGTTTTTTGGCCGTTGAATTTTATTTTGCGCGCGGAGCGAAAGGCAACCCTGCCGTCTTTAAGAGCGAAAATCGTGTGGTCTTTGCCAAGCCCCACGTTTTTGCCCGGGAGTATTTTTGTTCCGCGCTGGCGCACGATAATGGCGCCGCGCTTGGCCGTCTCTCCGGCAAAGAGTTTTACTCCGAGATATTTTGGATTTGAATCGGTAAGGTTTTTGGCGGAACCGCCAGCTTTTTTATGTGCCATATGCTACAGTTCAGGCATGATACCAGAAGGCTGGCGGTTCCGCAAACTCGAGCCTTTTATCCTGCCGGCCATTGTGGTTCTGGTAGGATTTTCCGCCTTCGGGCTAGGCAGGCTCTCCGCTTTGGACCAATTTTCACTGCAAAAGGCGGCGGCAAATTATGAAAAAAATTTTGTTGCTTCGGTTAACGGCGCAAAGTATTATGTACTTTCCTGCACCGGTGCCGAGCAGATAAAGGAGGAAAACCGCATATGGTTCGCTACCGAAGCGCAGGCTCGTGAAGCCGGATATGAACGAGTCGCAAATTGTTGACAATGAAATATCAGGCCAAAAGAGTAATAGTTCTCGCTCTGGGGCTCGTTTTTATAGTGCTTGGAGTCATAGGGCTAGCGCTCCCGTTCCTTCAGGGATTTCTTTTTCTTGCTATAGGAATTTTGCTCATTTCCCTATATTCGCCCGCAACGAGAGCTTGGCTCGACAAGCACACGGTTAAGTATCCCAAAATGCATAAAGTGGTACTTAAAGTAGAGGATTTTGCGAGGCGGGCGCTCGATAAAATATGATAGCGGTAGACGTAGAAACGTTCGGGATTGAGCCTCACAAGCATTCTATTTTTAGCGTTGGGGCAATAGATTTTTCTAATCCATTCCGACAATTTTACGAAGAGTGTCGAGCTATGGACGGCCTGCATGTCGAACAGGCATCGCTTGATTTTTTGGGTTTAACGCAAGAGATCGCAACTGATCCGGACAAACAAACCGAGTCGGAATTGGTCCAAAAATTTATTGTCTGGACCGAGGAAGTGGATGATAAGACTTTTGCCGGGCAAAACGTATCATTTGATCGCGATTTTCTAAAATATGCCGCGGAGCGCTCGGGACATGTCAATTGGCCATTTGCGCACCGCACCATAGACTCCCACACGCTCTGCTTTATGCACATGGTAAAGAGGGGACTCACTCCCCCAATCGACCCTATAAAAAAGCATTCAGCTCTCAATCTAGACGCCGTGCTTAACTACTGCGGCATCCCCGAGGAGCCCGTGCCCCATAACGCGCTTACGGGCGCCAAAAGCCACGCCGAAGTAATCTCCCGACTGCTGTATGACAAAAAACTCCTGCCCGAATTTGAGCGATACGATATTCCGTGGCAAAGTTAAAACAACTCTCCTACGCGAACTACTACAATGGGCTGTGCCCGTCGTAGCTCGCTTCGGCGAGCGAAGACGGGCCGTAGTATACCGGCAGTACGCGTCCATGGGGTGGATGTAGACCGGGTTCGATTCCCGGCGGCCCGACAAAATATGTATAACCCGATTAAGCCGTACAAATACAAAATTTTGCGAGCTATAGAGCGTACTTGGAAAACTCCGCATATTGAGGTTCATCGTGGCGTATATCCGACCTTCAAAAAGAAATTTCGATATCCCGAGGTCGATCATACTGACGGCATCGGGACCAAAGGTTTTTACCACTGGCGGGCTGGAACCTTTAAAAGTGCTGTACTGGATGCACTGGCGATGAATTTAAACGATTTGGCTCTGGTACGAGCCACTCCTTACAAACTTTCAAACCACATCACCGTACCGGTAGAAGACGAGAGGATTTTTAAAATAATCCAGGCTGTCGTGGCCGAATGTCGCAATCGTAAGATCGCTGTCGTTGGCGGGGAAAATTCATTCCATAACAACCTTGAAGGGCTCGATATCAGCATGACCGTATCGGGTTTCGTCAAAAAGCCGCAACCTAATGAGTTTAAAGACGGCGATGTTCTTGTTGGCCTTAAAAGTTCAGGACTGCATTCAAACGGCATGACTACCGTGCGCCGTATATTTGGAAAAGCACGGCGTCCGGAATTTACCGTACCTACGAAAATTTATCTGGATAATCTTTTGAAATTTATGGAAAAACATACAGTCCACGGAATGATGCACATCACCGGCGGAGCCTTCGCAAAGCTAAAAGATATTCTTGGATCAAACAATGCCATAATACGACCACAGCGAAAACTTATGCCTCAGAAAATATTTTTCGACCTTTATAAACGCGGCATTTCCAGCAGGGAAATGTATACTACTTTTAACTGCGGCATCGGGTTCGTACTGTCGGTTCCCCAAAACGAGGGAAAAGCCGCTTTACAAGAATTGCCAGGAGCCGCAATCGTCGGGGAAGTCGTACATGGGCACGGGAGAGTCAAAATCATGTCCGCATTTGATGGAAAAGTGCTTATGCTCTAAAAATACGTTGTCAAGCAAGCTTGACTTGGCGAAGGGAGAAGCTTTTTATTTTGTCAAGTTGTTAGCTTGACTCTATTGACAAATAATGATAGTATGTTTCTACCTCCGGCAGTCGAGTCGGGGCTTATTTTTTGGGCACAGGCCTGAAAAAAACTTCATTTAGTCAAAACAATGCCCTTATACCAATGTATTTCGCTCTTGGCGTCGCTTTGGCGCTTTCTGCGGTAATTCCCGCGACCCGCGCCGGCTCGGCACCTGTCGCTCGGTCGCTCATGCCCGCGGCACAAACAATCGAGGAATATGTTCGCGGGTACTTTGCCGATGCGCCGATAATGATAGATGTTGCAAGGTGCGAGTCGCGTTTCCGTCAGTTCGACAAAGACGGCTCTGTTCATCGCGGCGAGATCAATCCAAAGGATGTCGGTGTGATGCAGGTCAACGAGTTCTATCATAGCAAGACTGCCGATAAGCTCGATCTTGACCTTTATACGATAGAAGGAAATTTATCCTACGCGAAATATCTCTTCGAAAAGGAAGGGACGACCCCGTGGCTCTCCTCGAGCCCGTGCTGGGGAAAAGAAAATCAAATAGCGCGCAAGTAAGAACAAAGCCGCTGGTTCATGGCCAGCGGCTTTGTTTTATGGAAAAGTAAATAGCTTATGCGACGCAAAAGAAACATTGTGCGACCCTTTATAATTCCCGCAAGATGATAAAATACGAAAATGAATTATTCCGCGCAAATACGCGCCCTACTCTCCCCCGCGGAGCATAGGGTCTTTGAAAAACTTTCGACTCCGCAGAAAATCCAAGATTATTTGGAGTCACTCCCCCAAAATTTTCCGCGGGGCAGGGAGGGGATGCTCTCGCCGCGCGGTGTGCTAAAGGCTGGAAAGGCACATTGTATGGAAGGGGCGGTTTTTGCCGCCGCTTCCCCGATATACAATCCGCAGATATTGACCTTGACCATGTTGTGGCGCCCTTTAAGAAGGGCGGTCTATGGGGCGCTATAAGCAAGACAAATCATCCGGTCCTGCGGTACAGGGACCCCGTGTACAAAAATGTGCGCGAGCTAACAATGTCGTATTTCCACGAATATTTTTGGCCAGACAAGGACAAATATTATCGCCAAAAAACAATGCTCGCGCACTCGCGGCCTTTCGACCTGCGGCACTTAAAGCCGGAGCGGTGGGTAACGGCAGAAAAAATAGACTGGCTCGCCGAGGAATTAGACAGGTCGCCCCACTCACCCATTGCCCCCAGACTCGTGTTAAAAGATCTGCGTCTCGTCAATCCTGTCGAAGTAAAGGCTTGGCGCTTGACGGAGTGGACCGAAAACGGCAAGAAAAACAGAGTTTAATGTTTAACTCCTATCCCCTCGCGGAACAGGTAAAGGACGACAAGGATAAAAAACAGAGACATGCCCAGCAATACCGCAAAACAAATCCACAGCGAGATGTCGGTAATGCCGAGGAATCCGTAGCGAAAGGCGTTGACCATGTAGAGAATCGGGTTCGCAAGCGAAACATTCTGCCAGAATTGGGGGAACTGCTCTATCGAATAAAATATTCCGCCCAGGTAGGTCAGCGGAGTAAGCACAAAAGTCGGCACGATGGATATTCCGTCGAATCCTTTGGCAAAGACGCCGTTTATAAGCCCCGCAAGCGAAAAAAGTATCGCAGTAAGCAAGATAACTGCAAGCAAGACTGCAATGTTGAAAATAGCCAAATGCGTAAAGAAGAGCGATACTACAAGCACCAGAGCGCCGACCATAAGCCCGCGCATCACTCCCCCGCTTACAAAACCTGCGACAACAACCCAGTCTGGAGTGGGCGACACCAGAATTTCCTCTATATTGCGGACAAACTTCGCAAAATAAAAAGTCGAAACCGTATTCGTATAGGCGCTGGTGATGACAGACATCATTATAAGCCCGGGCACGATAAACTGCATGTACGAATAACCGTCGATTGGTGCTAGTTGCGAGCCGATAAAACCGCCAAAGACGATAAAGTATAGAGACGAAGTAATGACCGGCGGCAGGAGCGTCTGCGACCAGATGCGCATAATGCGCACGAACTCTTTGCGCATAATTGTCGAGTATGATATCCAGATTTGGTAAGGTGTCATATATTCTCCGCTTTTATTAGGTCTAGGTATATCTGCTCGAGATTTTTTTCGCCGTAGCGCGCGAGCAGCTGCTTTGTGGGCTCGTTTACGAGAATAGTTCCTTTGTTGATTATCGCGACATTGCGCGAGAGCTGTTCGGCCTCCTCCAAATAGTGCGTGGTAAGTATTATGGTCGTGCCTTCCGCATTGATGCGGCGCAAAAAATTCCACATCGAGTGCCTCATTTCGACGTCCACTCCGGCCGTCGGCTCGTCGAGTATGAGCAATTTTGGATGGTGTATAAGAGCGCGCGCGATCATAAGGCGGCGCTTCATGCCTCCCGATAGATTTTGCGAAGTTTCGCCTTTTTTCTCCCAAAGTCCAAGGTCTTTTAAAATAGGCTCGGCGTCTTTTTTTGCCTGAACAAGCGGGATGCCATAATATCCCGCCTGTGTCGTAATAATGTCCTCAACTTTTTCAAAAATATTGAAGTTGAATTCCTGCGGCACGAGGCCGATACAGGTCTTGGCCAGCGAGCGGTTCTTGTCGATATCCATGTCGAACACCGATACTTCCCCACTTGTTTTGTTTATAAGACTGGTAACGATTCCAATAAGCGTAGTCTTTCCGGCGCCGTTCGGTCCTAGAAGCGCAAAAAAATCCCCCTCTTCCACTTCCAACGTAACCCCCCTAAGCGCCTCTGCGCCTCCTTGATAAACTTTGCGCAAATTTTTGACCGATACCGCAGGCATGAAACGCCCATTATAGCAAACTACCTGTTTATTTTCTGTATAGTCCGGAGTGAGTGCCGATGGATATAAAACGTACAAAGCCGGTTCTCTCCTCGTAAAAAATTGCGCGATAATTGCCTGTTATGTTAATGCTTTGACAACTGGCATAATCGCCTTTGAGAGGGTGGTTACCAAGCAACGGATGGAATGGATTTGAAATAAAAAGCCCGAAACGCTCGTTGAATTTTTTTTGAATCGGGTGCGGCAGTTTTTTGTACTGTTTTTTAAACACTGTCGAGAATAATACAAGCATGAATTACTTGGAATGAAGCCACTTGACAGCGTCTTTGGCATTTTCAAACAGTGGAGAAAATTTGCCATGCTTGTTTTCTCGTATATCTTGAATCGCTTCGTCCAGAATTTTCTTGGTTTTTGAATTTGGAACAAGCGGCGCGGCAATTACGATGCGTTGTTCATCCGCGAAACGGCGCAATTGAGAGTTTACCACCAAAGAAAGAGGCACGCCAAGCTTGCGTGCGACGTTCCGCGCCCTGTCCCGTACATTTTTGTCTACTTTTATACTGATAACGGTTTTCATACTACCAAAGTATATACAATGGTAGACCGCTGTCAATCCCGTCGTTTTTTATAGTGTGGGAAGATACGAAAGCGGGTTTAAGTACGCGGTCTGGTCGGCCACGGGCATTGTGTAAGTTCTGCCCCTGCATGACTGTGACGGAAAGGAGGTAATTTTGGCTCCGCCGGTTGCATAAACGCCAAAATGCAGGTGCGGACCTGTTGCATAGCCAGTCGAGCCGGAAAATCCTATAGTCTGCGCCGCGCCGACCGCCTGCCCTTGCGAGACAGAAATTTGAGAGAGGTGCGCGTAGAGTGTTGAGAGCCCGTTATCATGCTCGACGAATACCCATTTACCGTACGAGGCATTAGGACAGGTGAGGTCGGTGTTTCCCGTACCCGCGACCACTCCCCCGCGCGCGGAGAATATAGGCGTTCCGGGCGCAGCGCGCAAGTCTATCGCATTGTGCCCGCGGTTGCCGTAGATCTGTGGATTTGCGGTCGCGAATGGTGTGTTACCGAAATACTGCGTTATATGAGGCGCCGCGACCGGCCACTGTAGAACGCCCGGTCGCGGCGTGGGGATACTTCCTGCCGGAACAGAGAGCCCGAGCTGTTCTTCAAAGGCGCGCAACTGCCGCTCGAACCGCTCTTCCTCCTCTCTCTTTTGAGTGATAAGCGCCTGGTAATTGCTTTCTTTGTTTTTAGTTTCCGCAAGTAATTTATTTTGCTCCGCGCGAGCCAAAGTGAGACCCTGCTTTTCCTGCGAGAGTTTGCTCTGCAGATTAGCAAGCTCGCGGCGTTTGTTTTCGGCGTTTGTCTTTGTATCCTGAAGATTCGTCTTGAGCGCGGAGAGGTCCTCGATGCGATTTTGCAGCTGCGAGCGCATTGAGGAGAGAGTGGCTGCCTGGTCAAAAAGTGCGGAGAGCGAAACTCCTTCGAGCAGAAGCCCGGCCAGTGGCTCGCGGTCCAATTTGTCCAGCTCGCGCAGGGACTCCGCGACACCGCCCTGCGACTGTATGATATCAGCGCCGGTTTCCGTGATGTCGCCCGCAAGAGCGCGTATCTCGCGGTCCTTTTGCGCTATCTGCGCGTTGGTAAGCGCGATGCTTTTGGTCAGCTTTTGTACCTGCAGGTCGATCCCTTTTATGGCGCTTTGTAGAGTTTGTTTCTGCTCGCCTACGGCATTTAAGTCGCGCTGTAGCACCGCTATCTCCTGCCGAAGGCGCTCTATCTCGGCGTTGCTTTTTTCTATGCTTTGCTGGATCTCTTCCGGTGTTTGGGCAATGGCCCAAACGGGCAAGAGCAGAAACAGTGCAAGCAGAAGAAATCGCGCCATTTATTACATTTTATAGCGCCTCTGCGGCGCTAGCAATGCGCTTAAGCGTCTCTTTCTTGCCAAGCATAGATGCAATGGTAAATGGGTCCGGAGATTTTTCCCTGCCGGAGAGTGCGACGCGCATAGGCCAAAGCACCTCTCCCCTGCCGTGCTCTGTCGCGTAAGGAAAAATCACATTTTTGATTTTTTCCGGAGTGAAATCCTCATCGTTAACATCTTCTAAAAGCTTCGTCGCGGCCTGCAAGTGTCTCGACGCGGTTTGCTTTTCTATTTTTCCGTTCTGCAGGAGCATGTTGGTGCCGACGGAAACTCTGGCCAAAAAATCGTATTCGCGCAAAAGTTCCTTAGCCTCCGACAGCGTTTGCGCGCGCTCTTTTATGAGCGGCACAAGCCGGCGGTCGAACTCGTCCTTTGCCTCGCCCGTAGAGCCATAGCCGAGGGCATACTCCGCGAGCCGTTTTGAAAACTCCTCGTCCGAAAGTTTTTTTATATGCTGTGCGTTAAACCAGAGAAGTTTCGCCTCGTCAAACATCGCTGGGCTTTTTTGAACCCTCTCGAGCGTAAACTTCCGCGCCATTTCCTTCTTGGAATAGATTTCCCGCTCTCCCTCGGGATGCCACCCCAGAAATGCATCGTAATTTAGTATAGCCTCCGGCAAGAACCCCAAATCGCGATATTCGCTAAGCGCCTTGGCTCCCTTGCGCTTGGAGAGCTTGCTGCGGTCGCTCGATACGATGAGCGGCAGATGCGCATACTCCGGATGCGGAATGCCGAGAGCCTCCCTTATGAGCATTTGGCGCGGCGTATTTGAGATATGGTCCGCTCCGCGTATGACGTGCGTTACACCCTCGTCAGCGTCGTCCACCACGACTGCAAAATGGAACACGGGCTCGATAAAGCTTTTTGCAATAACAAAATCCTTGAGCTCCGTTGTGTCGAATGTTATCTTGCCGTGTACGGTGTCGGTAAAAGTTATTTCTTTGTTTGGATTTTTGAATCGTATCACTTCGACTCGCCCATTCCCGTCTTCTTCTTTGGATATGTAGGCTTTTCCTTCCGCGATAAGTTTACGCAACAGCTCCTCGTGTCGCGCGGCATTGTCGCTTTGGCGGTAGAAATTGTCGTACTCGAGCCCGAGCCACTTTAGCGAGTCGATAATATTGTCCTCGTACTCTTTTTTGGAGCGTTCTTTATCCGTGTCCTCGATGCGTAAGATAAATTGCCCTCCGTTGTGCCGCGCAAATAGATAAGCGAATATCCCTGCCCGCACACCGCCAATGTTCAAATTCCCAGTCGGGCTCGGCGCAAACCGCGTTACTACTTTTTCGTACATTTCTGAAGTCTACCAAATTTACCGCTCGTGGGAGAGGGTGATGTCGAGGAGGACACCGGCTATGAGAGCGGCGGAGTCCGCGCGCGAGAATGAGCGCGCGGCCGCGCCCATTTTATGCGAGAGCTCGTTGTCGCTTAGTATCCGTCCTATCTCGGAGACGAGGAGGCCGGGAGTCATATTATTCTGCTCTATAACTACGCACGCGCCCGCGCGCGCATAGGCAAATGCATTTTTGGTCTGATGGTCTTCTGCCGAATTTGGCAGTGGAATGACTATCGAGGGCAGCCCCCACGCCGCTATCTCGAATATTGTCGAGCCCGCGCGCGAGATAACGAGGCTTGCCGCGCCCGCGCTCATACGCACGGCAAGGTCGTTAAGATATCCGAAAGGCTTATAGCGCTCCAAAAGGTCGGGATCCCCAAGCACCACTTTTGCGCGAGCGCGCATGTCGGCTATGTTCTGCTCGCCGCACTGATGCACTACCTGATATTTTTTTAGCAATTCCGGCAGTGCCGCAAGCACCGCTTCGTTTATAGCCTGCGCGCCCAAGGAGCCTCCAGTCACCAAGATTACCGGCAAATCGCGGCGCAGTTTAAGGAATTCGAACATTCCCTCGCGCGCGGGAAGGAGCGCCGCTTTACGTATAGGGTTTCCGGTGTGCGCGACCTTTTCTTGCGGGAAGAATTTCGCCGCCTCGACGAAAGAGACCGCTATTTTTTGCGCGAATTTTCCCGCCCACTTGTTTACACGCCCCGGCTCGGCATCACTCTCATGTATGACGATGGGTATTCTGAAAAGCCGCGCCGCAAGCAGGGTCGGGAAGCTAGCGTACCCTCCCTTGCCGAATACGACATCTGGATAAAGAAAAAAAATTCGCAGTATGGCGCGGAATATCCCCCATCCGGTTTTGAAGTAATCGAAAAAGTTGAGGATGGAAAAGTATCTGCGCATCTTACCGGCCGCGGTCGGGATGAATTTTATGTCGTTCGCAAGAAGCATCTCACGATCGTACGGGTCCGGCGCGGCGTAGTACAATTGCGGCTCAAGCAGTTTGCGTTCGCGCACAGAGTCGTTTACTGCCTCCGCAACCGCGATTATCGGGTAAAAGTGCCCTCCGCTTCCCCCTCCGGTAAACAAGATCTTCATTGCATTTGCGTCATTAAATCTTCATCCTCCTGGATACGCTTAATATTACCCCAACTTCGGCGAGCGCGATCATAAGGGCGGTGCCGCCGTGGGAAACGAATATAAGCGGCAGGCCGGAAATGGGTATCAGTCCCAAAGTCGAGGCTATGTTCATGAATGATTGCCCGATTATCAGCATGACAAGTCCGACGGTCAAGAGTCCACCAAACGGGTCCGGCGCGCGCGCCGCTATGCGCAGTCCGAGCAGTGCGACTCCGGCATACAGCAGAACAAGCGCGATCGAGCCGACGAAGCCGAATTCCTCCGCGGCGACGGCGAAGATCGAATCCCCTATCGGCTCCGGCAAATAAGAAAATTTTTCGATGCTTTGCCCGAAGCCCTTTCCGAAGAACTCTCCGGAGCCCACCGCTATAAGCGACTGCTGTATGTGCCAACCGGCTCCCTGCGGATCTTGTGACTGGTTGAAGAAGGTATGTAACCGCGCTTTGAGATAGGAACTTTGGTATACGGCCCCGGTCAGCAGTAATGCGCCGACAAGTGCCAGGAACAATAAATGCCTGATGCGCCCGCCGGCGGCAAAAAGCATCGCCGCGCACGCAAGGCCGACCATGACTGCCCCGTCCGTCGAGGGCTGAAGCAGAAGAAGCAGTGCGGCAGATCCGCCGATAGCCCCAAGCGGCGCTATGCCGCCCCGCAGGGACGATACCCTTTTGATATTCGACGCATATACACCCGCAAGGAGCGCGACCGCGGCAAATTTAAGGGCCTCCTCGGGCTGGAAGGTCACAGGCCCCAATTTCAGCCATCGCGACGCTCCTTTTATCTCGACCCCGACTCCGGGGATGAAAGTAAGCGCCGTAAGCCCTACTGCAAGCGCAAAAAAGTATGGCGTATACGGGCGCAGGCAGCGATAATCAATGCGCGAAAGCGCAGTAAGCAATATTCCGCCAAGCAGGAGTCCGAGCAAAAGTTGCGACACCGCAACCGAGGTGAAGCTCGCGCCGTCTCGTGCAAGCAGGCCAAGCGCCGCGGAAGAGAATATAAGGAGGCCGAACAGGACTAGCGCGCAAGTCGTTAGAAGGAAAGGAGTATCAACCGATTTTGTTGTCATTATTTCCCATTGTAACGCGAAGATCTGGATTTAGAGTGCGCATGTAGCGCGAGAAGAGGAGCGTCCCGAGCCCGAGCACGCCCATGGCCGCAACACCAAGCCCCACGAATACAAAGGAGTTTCTGCCGTCGGTCAGCAGAGTGCCGAGTGCTACCAGTATCCCGCGCGGCACAATGCTCACGGACGTCGTGATAAGTATAAATGGCAAAAATGCGACGCGTGTAAGCCCCGCGGCATAACATACCAGTTCCGGAAAGGATATGAAGGAGATTTGCGCAATGACAAGCCCTTTGGTGGTGCCAAGAGCGTGTAGAACGCGGTTTACCAGTTTGTGATCCGGGAAAAAGTAATCCACTATGCGCCGCCCATATGTGCGGCTCAAGAAAAAGGCTATGGTAATTCCTAGTGTGTCCCCCAATATTAAGTATAGATATCCTTTCCAAAATCCGAAGAGCGCGCCGGAGAGCGGATAAAGCGGCGCTCCGCCCAGTGGCGCGATGACTATGGTTGAGGCTTTGGCGGCAATAAGCGCGAGAGGCGCCCATAAGCCGGCACGCTCGATAAAAGCGTTTATGTTTTCCGCATTGAAGTAGCGGAAGACGATGAAAAGGCCGGCAAGGACCAGAGCAAGAACAAGAAAACTCGGCCATGATTTCAAGAAACTTTTAAGGAGCTTCATGTTACAATAGCGCCATGGACATGCCGGCGACGGCGGCCACGACCCCGACTACCCAATAGCGCATTGTTACTTTGTACGGCGGCCATCCAATGGACTCGAAATGATGATGCAGTGGGGCAATACGGAAAATTTTCCGGCCGAGAACTTTCTTTCCGAAAATCTGGATAATGTTGGACGCCACGGTGGCAACGAGAAGTACGCCGATGACGGGCAGGACGGCTATCCCCATTCCATCTCCTAAAGTGTCGGTTAGGAACGCGATGCCCGTAAGCGCCAAAGTAAGGCCCATGGTGCCGGTTTCGGAAAGATAGAAGCGCGCTGGTGGAATGTTAAACCAAAGGAACGCCAGCAGTCCTCCGGATATCGTCGCGGAGAGCGCGGCGATATCCATTTGGTTTTGGAAAAAGGCTATTCCCGCATACGCGGCGAAGATAATAGCGAACGTCCCGCCCGCAAGGCCGTCTATACCGTCAATGACCCCTCCAGCATAGATGAAAAGGGCCACCAATACGAAGAACGGAACAAAAAGAATCCCTAGCTCCGTCACGCCGGCAAGCGGCAGATTGACCGCGCTTACGCCAAGCTTGTCATAGAACCACCACGCGCACAGCAGGGCGACTATGGCGACCATAAAGAGTCGCGAGTGCAGGCGCATACCCTTGCGCCCCGCAACCTCGAAGAGGTCGTCAAGGAATCCGACAAATGCGCCCGCCGCCAGCGCGGCAAGAGGCACCCATGTCTGGTTGCGGCTGATGAAGGCTATATTCGCGAATGGCTCGGGGAATGCGCGCGCAAGCACCGCAAGAAGATCAGCCGTAAGGAGAACGCTCGCCCATACCACTATCCCGCCGAAGCGCGGCACTCCGACCTCGCGGCTCTCATGCAGGCGGTTGAATTCTTCCGCCGGCTTGCCGTCGAGCGCAATTTTTCCGGCTTTTTGCTTCCAAAGCCTGTTGCGGTAGAGAAAGTGTGCAAGAAAGGGCGTGATGCCGATGCCTATAAGAAAGGCGATAGTCGCCGGTATGAATATGCGCATTGCGTCAAAATTTTCCATAATTATTCCGCGCCGCGGTTATAAGCGTCTTTATATCCTTAAATCGTCCCTCGCGCGAGGAGCCCAGCACAACAGCGACAACGGGTCTGCCTATCTCCATATCCACAATGGCTACAAGATTGCCGCCCGCAAGCTCGGTGTAGCCGGTTTTTGCTCCGACAAAGCCCGGAATGTTCTGCAGGGGCGCAGTGGTGGCGTCCTCCACTATGGTGTGTCCGGCCGCCTGTACTGTCACGCTCCCGCGGGCTGTCTGTTCGAAGTATGTCGGATATTTTTTGTAGAACGCCGCCGCAAGCCGGGCCATGTCGTACGCACTTCCGCGCGCGCCCGCGCTGTCGCCGTCTATGTCAAGACCGGTCGGGTTTAGAAAGTGTGTTTTGGTAAGAGCGAGGCGTTCCGCGGTTTTATTAAGCTCGACGGCGGGTTCGTCGAACGCCGCGGCCGCCGCGGCCGCGGCGTCGTTGCTGGAGGCGACGAGCGCAAGGTCAATCAATTCGGTCAATGTCAGGCGCTCTCCGGGACGCAGGCCCGAGTCTCCTTCCGGCCGCAAGTTCTCGCGCGTTATAGGGAAATATGCGTTTTCCGGATAAGCGGCGAGCACTGCCTGCGCGGTCATGAGCTTGGCGAGCGACGCGAGAGGCAAAGACTCTATGGCGTTTTTTTGATACAGTACGCGCCCGCTTGCTGGGTCGTAGACCAGTGCCGCTCTTGCTTCGATATTTTCCAACCCCAGTTCTATTTGTCCCGTTGTCGGCGTGTCCTGCGGCGCGTCGGCGACCGCACTCACACCCGCGACAAAAGCCACAAACACTGCCAGCACGGATGCGACTGCGGATAGAAGCGGTCTCATTGTTGTTCCTCCGCGCGAGAGCGGTATGCATCTTCGAGTTTTTGTAATTTTTCCCGGACGTTTTCCCAGTCCGGTAGATCTTTTGCGCTTGCGACTCCGAGGGTTCCTAAGAGGTCGGTCGTTGGCTCGTACAGGTACGAACGCTCGTCCTTGGGGTTCTGTACGCGGCGCACCAGCCCGCGCATGGTTAGAGTGCGCAAGGTTTGCGATGAATTGACGCCGCGGATGAAGTCAATTTCGCTGCGCGTAAGCGGTCCGCGATAAAGCACGGCCGTCAGCGCCTCGAGACCCGCCCTCCCTATCTCGCGCGAGTTTTCCTCCCTGCGCACGCGCTCTATCAAAACCGCCGCATCAGAGCCGGTGCGCAATTCCAGCATTTTTCCGTCGTCTACAACTGTTATTCCTCCGTCGCGCCGCCGAAGCCGCTCTATAGACTCGTTTATTTGGCCGACGTCGGCGTCGAGATGTTTTTGCAATTCGGCACGCGAGAGAGGTCTCCCGAGTGCAAACAATAATGCCTCGATCTGACCGGCTAATTGTTGATTTTCAGTCGTTGGTCGTTGGTCCATATTTTGGTGTCGAAACAACATCTGACTCCAGCGTAATGTCGCCGTGTCTCCCGTCCTGCGAGGCCCTGATTATACCGCGTTTAACCAGCTCGAGGAGGGCGAGAAAGCCAACTATTATCTCCTGTTTCTTTTTTTTGCCCGAAAACTCGCTAAAACTCATGCGTATCGCTCCCTCAATGCGCGCGGCCATTTTCTCTATCATCTCCTCGAGCGAAATTATTTTTTTGACCGCGACTCTTGGCACGGCTGGCGCTTGCGGGAATCCGAACATAAGCGCCTGCGCCGCCTCGCGCAGGGCCTGCGGAGTCACGGAAGAATCAGGGATGAACAGAGTCTCCTCATCCGGCGCGCAACCTTCGTATAACATCGGAAGACCAAGCCTCCCGATGTTCAGCGAGACGTCTTTTATGATCTGATAGACCGCGAGGCGGTACTCAAGTTCCTTGATGTCGCCGGACTCCTCGTCGGAGAGCGCGAGGCTTGGGAGGAGCGAGCGGGATTTTATTAGAAGCAGTGTTGCCGCTAGCGCGACGAAATCCGCTGTTTCGCCGACGGGCAAGTGCGGCTGGCCGTTTACATATGCGATAAAGTCGTCCGCAACTTGCGCCAAAGAGATGTCATTTATCAGGAGCTTGCGCTTTTCTATAAGCTCAAGCAGGACCTCGATCGGTCCTTCGTAAACGCTAGTTTTTACCGTGATTGGCATACTTAAATGCTTCGCAAAAGCTCCTTTGCTCCGGAGAGATGAACACGACCCCTACTCCTCCGCAAAGGACTTTTGCTTCGCATGATGTTCTATCAGTTTAAGTAACAGCCGCACCGGCACTCCTGCGGCGCCCTTTGCCAGAAATTCGTTCGGCGCCGCGGTCATGCGCGGCGCAATATCGAGATGCGCCCACGGGCATTTCAGTTCTTTGGCAAACTCGCGCAAGAACATGCCTCCTGCGATGACTCCTCCGTAGCGGCTGTTGCCCGCGGTCGAGATATTGGGAATGTCGCCGAAAGTCCCCTTGACCATATCCTCGTACTCCTCCCACAGCGGTAAGGGCCATACGTAATCGCCGCTTTTCTCGCCTAGCTCGCGCATCAAATTTTCGAATTTCTGATCAGGCGTCATAAGGCCGGAGGCTTGCTGACCCAAGGCTACAAGTGCGGCACCGGTTAAGGTCGAGACTTCAATGACGCATGCTGGGTAGTATCGCTTGGCATAGGTTATGGCGTCGGCCAAAATTACGCGCCCCTCCGCATCGGTGTGCAAAATTTCTATTGTTTTTCCCGAAAGGGACTTAAGGATATCGCCCGGACGCACGGCGTTCCCCGACGGCGAATTTTCGACTGCGGGTATGAGCCCGACTATGTTCGCCTTTATTTTGAGTTTGGCCGCTAGCGCCACCGCGTGGATGACCGCAGCGCCGCCCGACATGTCCATATGCATCTCATACATCGAGTCGCCGGGCTTTACTTGCAATCCGCCGGTGTCGAAGGTCACGCCTTTGCCAATAAGCACAACCGGTTTCCGGAGGTCTGACCTCTGGAATTTTCCGGAAGTTTGACCTCTGGAATACTCCATTATGATAAACTTCGGCTCCTCCATACTGCCTTGCGCGATGCCCAAAACCGCGCCCATGCCGAGCTTCCGCATCTCCTTGCGGCCGAGCACTTTGACTTTTATTTTTGTACCCTTGACTGCTTTTTTTGCGGCTTCGGCAAGTTTTTTAGGCGTCATGTCGCCGCCGGGCGTATTGGCTAGCGTTCGAGTTTCATTTACTTCTGTCGCTATTTGATGTCCCTTCCAAAAACCTGGCTTCCCTTCCTCGGAAGTGTTACGTACTGCGACCGTCTCGATAAAATTAAAGCCCTCTTTCGGTTTTTGCTTGTATTGCACAAATTCATAATCGGCCATAACAAAAGCTTCGCCTGCGAGCGCGCCGAGGTCGTGGTCGGAAATATTTTTCGGCGCGAGCGCACAAATATCCTTAAAATCAATATCAAGCTTTTTTATTTTGTTTTGCTTGGCTAGTGAGATCACTTTCCGCAAAAACAAAATCAACTTGCGCCGGTTTAAAGGCGGCGCCTTATGAGAAAGGCGACTCCTTAGCCCTGGAAGGTGTCGCCTTGATTTTTCGCCTTGACCCGTGCCAATCCGCATCTCTTCGCCGGTAAAGGTATTAAGGGTCCCCTCAACAAACCGCACCCGTATAAATCCTTTTCCGGACTTTGGTATAAATTTCATGCTCAAAATATACCTTAAAAATCAACACTTTTCGAGCTTGACAAATTGTTAAACAAGTAGCATTAACCTTTCATTTGCGAAGGTCTGACCTTCGCAGATTTTTCTGTGGATAACTTTGACAATGGAGCATTCATTTATTCTTTTTTGTCGGTAGAAAGCAGGGTATCTATGCGGTTGATGTCGCGGGGGAAGAGCGTCGCTTCTTTGACGTTAGGGAGGTTCAGCATACGCGCGGTCAAGCGCTCGAGGCCGGTCCCCGTGCCGCCGTGCGGAGGCATGCCAGCTTTAAATGCTTGCAGATAATAGACGAATTTTTGCGGGTCAAGGTTTTTGGCTTTGATACGCTCCACCAGCTCGTCGTAGTTGTGGACTCTTTGACCGCCGCTTGTTATCTCGATTCCTCGAAACAACAAGTCAAAACTCTTGGTATAACCCCTGTCTTCCTCATCTTCGCAGGTATAAAACGGGCGTTTAGAGATCGGATAATGCGTAACGAATATAAAATCGCTTCCGTGCTCTTTCGCCGACCAATCGCACAGGGCGCGCTCGTGTTCGGGCTCGAGGTCGGGCTCGTGCGAAACGCCCAAAATGTTTTGTGCTTCGACGAGCTTTACGGATGGGAATTTTCCATTTGGTAAAAGTGGAAGAGATGTATCAAAACGCGCAAGCGCGCTTTGGTGATTCTCCCCTACCGCAAGGACAACGGCACGCATTGCGTTTTCGAGTACTTGCATGACATCGCGATGGTCCTGTATAAATCCCATCTCAAAGTCGAGCGAGGTATATTCGGTGAGATGCCGCGTCGTAGCGTGCTTTTCGCCGCGGAATACTTGCGGCGTGCTGAAGACCCGCTCGAAGGATCCCACCATAATCTGCTTATAAAACTGCGGGGAGGTGGCAAGGAAGGCCTTTTGATCGTATAAATATTTGACTTCGAACGCGGCGGCGCCGCCTTCGGCGTCGCCGCCGGTGAGCGCCGGCGCTTGGAACTCGGTGAAGTCTTGCGAGTGCAACGAGGCGCGAAAGGCAGTGATGATCGTCTCCTGCACCTTAAAAATATCTTTGGCGCGCTGGCTGCGTAGCGTATAAGGCAAGTGGTCGAGGTACGTGTCGAGATTGACTTCGCTCCCAAGCTCGAATGGAATTTCAGACTCCGCCAAAATCTCGAGCGCCTGTATCTGAAGCTCGAGATTGCCGTTCATAATTCCTTGATTGATATTTTTTTCCGGCCGCTTGTTTACGATACCGCTCGCCGAGACTACGTACTCGGCGCGCACATCTTTGGCGACCGCCATCGCAATCTCCTCATTTGGCAAAACGACTCCTTGCACCATGCCCGAGCGGTCGCGCAGGTCAAAAAACACCATTTTCCCCTGGTCGCGCCGGACCGATACCCACCCGGAGACTTTAACGTGTTCTCCGATTTTTTTATTCAGGTCTGCGATTAATGTTCTTGGCATATCACAATGCTACTCCAACTTTTTGTCGGACTTCTCGCATTTTCGAAGAGGCGACGGCGCGGGCTTTGTCGGCGCCGTCCTGCAAAATATTTTTAACTTCCTCGTCGCTGATGTTTGTGCGCCGCTCGCGCATCGGGGCAATAAACTTTTCAATATCCTCGACCAGCGCTTCTTTAAGTGCTTTGTAGTTGCCCTTGTTGGTGTCGTATAGAGGCTCTAGCTCGACATCGGTACGGAACAGTTTATGTATCGCGTAGACAATGGCCGGTCGCTCGCCAGAGGAATCCGTAACGATGTTCATCACTGCTTTAGATATTTCGTCCTTACTGCCGAAGAGCGGAATAGTATTTCCGTAACTTTTGCTCATTTTTTTGCCGTCTATTCCCGGCACAGTGCCAATGCCTGTCAGAATTTTTTCTTGTGGCTCCTTAAAAGTTTGTCCGAAACCCAAATTGAATTTTGCCGCCGCCTCGCGCGCGTATTCGACATGCTGTCGCTGGTCCTCACCAACCGGCACGACATCCGTATCATACAAAAGAATATCCGCCGCCATGAGCATCGGGTAGTTAAAGAGCCCGGCATTCGCTTCGAGTCCTTTAACAACCTTGTCTTTGTACGCGTGCGCCTGCATGAGGAATGGCACGGTAACAAGACATTCAAAAATCCACGCAAGCTCCGTGTGTTCCTGAATATCGGATTGTTTGAAGATTACGGCTTTCTGCGGATCAACTCCGGCCGCTACATAATTCTTAACGACATCAATTATTCCCTCACGCAATCGCACCGGGTCCTTGAGACTTGTGAGCGCGTGATAGTCCGCTACCATTAAAAAACTTTCGTGCTTGTCGTATATGTCCGCAAACGGCTTAAGTGCGCCAAAATAATTCCCAATATGCAATTGCCCCGACGGCTGAAGCCCCGTAAAAAGCCGTTTTTTCGCCTCCATGAAGTCTATAATATCAGAAAACCGCCTGCTTTTCAGACGGTTCCAGAATTAAATTTAAATACCCTCTTCGCGGAGTTTTTCGACGAGATTGCGAGCACTACGGGAGAGTTTGTTGGGGAGCGTGATTTTGATTTTAACGACCAAATCGCCGCGCTTGCCGCGCGCTATCGGTACGCCCTTGCCCTTAAGGCGCAAAGTCTCGCCATGCGAGATGCCGGCAGGAATATCTATTTCCTCCTCGCCTTCCAAGGTCTGTAGCTTATAGCCTGTGCCGAGCAGAGCATCCGAGAGCTTGATTGAAAGCTCGGTTACCAAATTGGGCCCGTCTTTTTTGAAGCGCGGGTCAGGCGCCACGTGCACTTTTACGTACAAGTCGCCCGACTGCCCGCCTGAAATCGCCTCGCCCATTCCAGCCAGTCTTATCATCTCGCCGCCCTCAATGCCGGCCGGGACCGATATTTCGATTTCCTCCTGTTTTTTATAAACTCCATCGCCGCGGCAGGTGTGACACTTTTCCTTCGGTATTTTGCCGGCGCCTTTGCAGTGCCGGCAGGGCTGAACCATGGTTATGGTGCCGAAGAACGAATTTTGTGTCTCGTGCACCTTGCCCGCGCCGTTGCAATGCTTGCACGTCTCCATTTGCGTCCCCATCACCGCTCCCGTGCCCTGGCATGCCTCGCAAACGGAAGTTTTGGCGAGCAGTACGGACCGCTTGGTACCGAACACAGAGTCTTTGAAGCTTATTTCAAGGTCTATGGAAATATCGCGCCCGCGGCGAGTGCGCGTGCCCGTTTGCCCTGCAAAAAAGTCGGAAAAGATATCGCCCATGTCAAAACCGAACCCTCCGTCGAAGCCGGAGAACGCATCTTGATATTGAGAGAAGTCGAATCCTGGACCGGCGCCCTGGAAGCCAGGCCCGCCGCCGCCGAACACCCTGCCGTAGCTGTCGTACTCGGCGCGCTTTTTGTCGTCCGAGAGGATAGAGTATGCTTCGCTCGCTTCTTTAAATTTTTCAGAATCGCCGCTTCCGTTCTTGTCCGGGTGGTACTTATGGGCGAGTTTGTGGAAGGCTTTCTTTACTTCTTCCTTCGTTGCGTTTTTGCCGATGCCCAGCACTTCGTAATAGTCTTTTTTACCAGCCATATTTGCTTTTTATTCTACTTCTCTTCTTCTTCTTCCGCAATGTCGTCCATATACGGCGACTCCATGGGTTTTTCATCCTCCTCTCCGCCGCCGATTTTTTTATATTTTTTATTGTCCTGTCCGATAAAGCCTCCTGCCTGAATACTCCACAGTTTTTGATACAGGCCTTTTTGGTTGACCAATTGGAGATGCGTGCCCTCTGCCACTACCCTGCCCTCCTCCATCACGATTATTCTGTCCATTTTCATTATCGTGGAGAGCCGGTGCGCGATGACAAGCACGGTCTTGCCGCTCATAAGGTTTGCCAGTGCGTCTTGTATAAAAGCCTCGGACTCCGAGTCAAGGCTGGAAGTAGCCTCATCCAAAACAAGGACAGGCGCGCTCTTAAGTATCGCGCGGGCTATGGCGACGCGCTGGCGCTCGCCGCCACTAAGCTTTATTCCTCGCTCGCCGACATATGTGCCGTAGCCCTGTGGGAGCTTCTTGATAAATTCGTGGCAGTGGGCTTTCTTGGCCGCTTCTATCACTTCCGCATCGCTGGCGTCGCGGCGGCCGTAGCGAATGTTATCCATTAGTGTTCTGTGGAAGAGCACGGGTTCCTGCGGCACGAATGCGATTGCGTTACGCAAACTCTCCTGCGTAACTTCCGCGATATTCTGACCGTCTATTTTTATTTCGCCCCATTTGACGTCATACAGGCGCAGGAGAAGTTTGGTCACGGTTGTCTTGCCGGCGCCCGAGGGTCCCACGAGCGCCACGCGCTCGCCACCCGCGATTTTGAGATTAAAATTTTTAAGTATAGGGTCAAGATGGAAGCCGAACGTCACGTCGTCGAACCAAATCTCGCCACTTGCAACCTTGAGCTCCGTCGCCCCGTGTTTGTCTTTAACCTCGTGCATTTTTTCTAAAATGCCTACCATCTCTCCTGCATCAGCGAATGCGTCAAAGAACCGCCGCAAATCGTTTTGTATAGTGACAAGGCGCTCAAAAAGCGTAAGCAAGTACGCCTGTATCAGCACAAAGTCGCCCACCGCAAGCAATCCTTGCTGCCACAAAAGCACGGCGGCATAGAGCAAGCCTATCTCGACGCCCATCATTAGAAGCCCTATACCGGACCAAATGTAGGCGTCCGCGGTCCACGAGCGCACGCCAGCCTTGCGCCATGTTTCCACGACACTTCCGAATCGCCCACGCTCGTGCCGCCCGCCGGAAAAAAGTTGAATGGTTGACTGGTTTGATATAGCGTCAGCCAGTGTCGCGGTAATTTGCGTATCGGCCTCGGCCCGCACTCGGCGCAGCGGCTGGCGCATATTCGTTACCCAGATCTGGAACAAAATAAAAAATGCGACCCAGAGTCCCAACGCAACACCGAGCAAAGGGTGGCGCAGATACAAAACCGTGACGGCACCCAGCACAAACAAAAGAGACGGGAAAAAAGTCATGAAAATGCTTTCATACATCGTCTGGAAGGATCGCGTAAACTTATTTACTTTGTGCGTAAGCGAGCCGGCAAAATTTGAAATAAAAAAGTTATAGGAATGCTCTATAAGATACCCAAACGCCTTACCTATAAGATCGGCCATAACCCGCGAGATGAGGCGTAAATTGGTGAAGTGTTCCAGGCGGTTGGAGAGCCAAAGCACTCCCCACCACAGCGCAATCATGGCGATAATGCCGAAAATCTGCGGCATAACATCCGCGCTGGGCGCGCTGCGCGCGAGTATGTTGAACAGCTGCCGCATATAGAGCGGCGCCGCAACATTTGCCGTCTGCATCAAAACGGTGCCGACAAGAACAAGCAGAACCATCCACGGGTAACGCGAAACAGCTCGCAAATATACGCGCAAGACGCTTTTAACCGAAGTAATTTTGATCGGATCTCCCTTCATTTTCTTACTTTACCACGATTTGACAAAAATAAAAACCACTGGTGTTTTGAAGCCAGCGGTTTAAGGTTTAATTTATTTTTGTTCAGGACTGTCTTTAGGGGCGCTTTGCTGGCCGGGCTCATTGCCGGGCGAAGGTCCGCCGGCTGGCGGATTGTTTTTCTGCATAGCCTCGTAAACCTTTGACAATTCTTTTGCCAAGTCTTCGGTAGTAGACTTTATCTCTGCAACGTTATCGGAGATTTTTTTAGACTCCACCACAGTAATCTTCTCGTTTATGGTTTTCTCGAGGTCGACCGGAATTTTGTCTTTGTTATCGGCCAAAGCTTTGCGCGCCGCGTAAACGCTCTGGTCGGCAGTATTGTGCACCTCGGCGAGTTCGGCTTTTTTCTTGTCAGCCTCGGCATTCGCCTCGGCATCCTTTTTCATCCTTTCGATATCCTGCTCGCTAAGGCCGGAAGAGCCCTCAATGCGGATACTCTGTTCTTTGTTTGTCGCCTTGTCCTTCGCCTTGACTGTAAGAATGCCGTTGGCGTCTATGTCGAACATAACTTCGACCTGTGGCATGCCGCGCGGTGCGGGCGGTATGCCGTCGAGAACAAAACGCCCGAGCGACTTGTTGTCCGACGCCATCGTGCGCTCCCCTTGCGTAATATGTATCTCGACCGAAGTCTGGTTGTCGGCGGCGGTTGAGAATATCTGCGAGCGACTGGTCGGGATGGTCGTGTTGCGCTCGATAAGCCTTGTCGAAACGCCGCCCATGGTCTCGATGCCTAACGATAGCGGAATGACGTCAAGAAGCAAAACATCGCGCACTTCGCCGCCCATGATTCCTCCCTGTATCGCAGCGCCTATTGCCACAACCTCGTCTGGATTTACCGAGAGATTAGCCTTTTTGTCGAAAAATTTCTCTACTTGCTGTTGCAGGGCCGGCATGCGAGTTTGCCCGCCAACCAGAATTATCTCGTGTATGTCGCTTATTTTGAAGGGCGATGCTTCCATGGCGCGTTTCGTTATCGCCATCGCCCGCTCAATAAACTCGCCCGCAAGCTCCTCGAGCTTGGCTCGCGTCATTTTTATAAGCAAGTGCCTAGGCCCGGATGCGTCGGAAGTGATAAATGGAATATTTATCTCGGTGTCGAGTGCGGTCGAAAGCTCTATTTTGGCCTTTTCGGCGGCCTCATCGAGCCTCTGGCGCGCCAAGGCGTCGCCCCGCACATCTATTCCGCTTTCCTTCTGGAACTCCGTGGCGAGCCAGTCTATTATTTTCTGATCAATGTCCTTCCCGCCGAGATGTGCGTCGCCATCGGTCGAACGCACCTCGATGGATCCCTCCTGATCGCCGGCCATCACGACCTCGAGCACCGAGATGTCGAACGTACCTCCGCCGAAGTCAAAGACGACGACCTTCTCGTCCTTCTTTTTGTTAAAGCCGTACGCCAGCGCCGCCGCCGTCGGCTCGTTTATGATGCGTTTTACGTCGAGTCCAGCTATTTTGCCGGCATCGCGGGTGGCGGCGCGCTGGGCGTCGTTAAAGTACGCCGGCACAGTGACTACCGCCTCTGTTATCGGCTCGCCAAGCCGTTTTTCCGCGTCCGCTTTTAGCTTACCGAGTATCATTGCCGATACTTCCTCCGGCCGATACCAATTGCCTTGCCCTGAGCTTGTCGAAGGGTCGCCAAGCTGTACCTCTATCCCGCCATTCTGCGCCTTGCGCATCTCAAACGGCACGGCGGTCTTGTCCTTCTGCACGCCGGACTCGTCAAAAGTATGCCCTATAAAGCGTTTTATCTGATAAACCGTATTCTTGGGGTTTGTAACAGCTTGCCGGCGCGCTATAAGACCGACAAGGCGCTCGCCGGTTTTGGACAGCGCCACGACGGATGGCGTAGTGCGCGCGCCCTCGGAGTTCTCTATTATTTGCGGCTCGCCCCCGCGCATGACGGCCATAGCGGAGTTGGTGGTACCGAGATCTATTCCAAGAATTTTAGCCATGGTGTGTTGCAATAATTACATGAGCGGGCCTGATAATTATTTCGCCTATACTATAGCCGCTGAGTTCTACCGACACAACGGTGTGGTCTTTTTCCTTGTCGGAAGTTTCGCTCCGGCCCAGCGCCTCGTGCCGCGCGGGATCGAACTCTTCGCCGGCGGAGCCCAAGCGCTCGACGCCGATTTTTTTGAGACTGTCCAAAAATTGCCGCTCAAGTATTGCGGCTGTGGCATCGCCGTGCCTTGAAGCCAGCTCCAGTGCGTCAAGCGCCGGTAGGAGTCCTTCTATTGTAGCCGCCGTAACGCGAGCTTTCGAGCTGGCCACGCGGACGGCCTCCTCGCGCTTAAAGTTGGCAAAGTCCGCGCGAGCCCTCTGCCAGCCCTCCAGATATTCCTGTTTTTCCCCGACTGTTTTTTTGAGTTTCTCGCGCAGTTTCTTTACGGCCGCCGGCCCTTCTTCCGCTTCTTCTTCCGGCACAAATTCCTCGTCTGAATTGCTCATCGTCCGCTTATTTTATACAAAAAACCCTTTCTGTCAAAATAAATCCCACTAAGTGGCAAATGCTGACTAGTTAACGTTTGCTCCACTGCTTGCGCTTTCTCGCTTTAACTAAACCAGGCTTACGGCGTTCCTTCGCGCGCGCATCGCGCGCGAGGAACCCCTCTTTTTTGAGCGCTCCGCGCAGGTTTTTGTCGTATGCGTTGAGAGCGCGCGATATGGCGTGCCTCACCGCCGCCGCCTGCCCGGCAATTCCTCCGCCCGTAACTTTGACAGTCACAGTAAACTGCTCCGGCAAGGTTACTTTAAGAAAAGGTTCTAGAGCCATGACGCGCAGAGGCTCCGTCGTAAAGTACTCATTTGCGTTTTTGCCGTTTATTACAACGGCCGTGCGCGATGCTGACACAAGGCGCGCACGGGCGATGGAGGTCTTGCGCCTGCCGACCGCCTCTATATATCTTTCCTCTTTTGTTTTTGTCGCCATGCCGCTAATTTTCGATTTTAATTGTCAATTTTCAAAAGTTTGATGCGCCTAACCTGCAATTTATTTTTGGGCAGCATGCCCATTACAGCGCGGCGTATCGCCTCTTTGTGCCCGCGGCGCCTGACGAGCATTGTGTACGACTCCTCTTTTTTACCGCCGGGGTAGCCGGAGTAGCGAATATATTTCTTGTCCTTTGATTTGCTACCGGAAACGATGACCTTGGAGGCGTTTATTATCGTGATTTCCTCGCCCATGACCGCATTTTTGGCGAACGTCGGCTTGTGCTTGCCCAACAGGATCTTCGCCGCCGCGGAAGCGACTCTTCCCAATGTTTTATTTTCCGCGTCTATAGTAGTCATAGTTCGAATTCCTCACTATACAAACTCGATCAGAGCCATCGATGCGGCGTCGCCCTTGCGCGGCCCCATCTTGACTATGCGTAGGTAGCCGCCAGGTCGGGCTCCGTACTTCGCGGCGGTTTTTATGAGTTTGCCAACGACGCGTGCGTCGCCGAGCTCCGAGACAAGAATGCGACGACCCGCGAGTGTCGCGTTGCGACCGCGCGTCACCATTTTTTCCACCATACCGCGTATTTCCTTGGCGCGCGCTTGCGTAGTTGTAATGCGGCCGCGCAGAATAAGATTGCGGGCGAGCGAGCGCAAAAGCGCGCGCCGCACTCCCCGCTCCCTTCCGAATTTTCTGTTTTTATCGTGATGTCTCATGAGGGTTCATCGGACGACCAAGTTTACTTCAATACGATGCCGAAATTCGCCAGCGCGCGCTTGATCTCCTGAATGGACTTCGGCCCGAGCCCCTCTATATCCATAAGATCCTGCTCCTTTTTTCGTGCTAGGCCGCCGACCGTGCGGATGTTCGCCTTCTCCAGGGCGGAAATGGTGCGGCTCGATAATTCCAAATCCTCGATTCGCGTCTTTAGAGCCTCGGAGGAATCCGACACGGGTGTCTGCGCCACGGCTCCTTCTTCGGTCCTTTCGGGCGTCTCGAGCGTCTCCTCGCGAAAACCCACCACAGCTTTGAGCTGGTTTATCATTATCTCTATCGCCTGCTCGAGCGCTTTACGCGGGCTTAGGGTGCCGTCGGTTTCTATAGAAATGCGCAGGCGGTTGAAGTCCGTCCTGTCCCCGACGCGCATATTTTCCACCTCGTAATTTACGCGCCTTATGGGGCTGAATATCGCGTCTACCGATATTTCGCCTATCTCGACTCGCTCCTTTTTAAGCTGTTCTCGCGGCACGTACCCAAGGCCGCGCTCCACGCGGCAGCGCATGTCGAGCGATTGCTTGCCGGTCAGCTCGCAAAGATACGAACTCGGATTGAGCAGGCGCAATTGCCCAGGCACGGACAAGTCCGCGCCCAAGACTTTCTTCGGACCCTTTGCCGAAAGAGTGATAGTTTGCGGCTCCTGTGTAAGTATCTCGAAGCGCAGTTTTTTTAGATTGAGAAGAAGGGAGATGACATCCTCGCGCATCCCGTCCAATGTCGAAAACTCGTGTTGAACACCCTCAATATTGACCGAGGTTATCGCCGCGCCCGGGAGCGAAGAGAGTATTATGCGGCGCAGGCTGTTGCCGAGCGTGTGCCCGTAGCCTGGATATAGTCCGTCTATCTCGTATGTGCCTTCAAACTCGGCTTCGGACACCGCGCGAGGCTTAGAGGGCAGTGTTATTGAGTACTCCATCATAAAAAATTAATAACTTTTAAATATTAGCGGCTATAAAATTGGATTATCGTTGCGGTGTTGAATGCGGTCTCTGTTTCGCTCACAGCCGGCTCCTGCGCGATCTTTACTGCAAAACCGCCTTCCTCGAGCACCATCCACGCCAGTGTGCGGTGTTCGAGCATCGCCTCGCCGCGGCCGGCAAACAGCGCACTACCGCGACTGCCTTCGCGTATTGCGACAGTGTCGCCTGCGCGAACGGCATAGGAAGGTATGTTTACGCGGCGGCCATTAACGGTGATATGCCCGTGGGAAACAAGTTGCCGTGCGGCGCGGCGCGTGCTCACGAAACCCGCGCGATACACGACGTTGTCGAGCCGGCTCTCAAGCCGCGAAAGAAGCCCTGCTACGCTGTCTTTCCCTTGAGCATTCATAGCCTCGCGTGCGTAGCGGCTGAACTGGGTTTCGGTAAGGCCGTAGGTAAAACGCGCCTTCTGTTTTTCGAGCAGCTGCAATCCGTAATCGCTGCCGCCGCGCTTACCTCGGGTTTTCCGCGGCGCGCGCGCCTCGGCTAGTTGGAACTTCTGCGTCTGGCACTTTTCGAAAACAGACGCGCCGAGTCTCTTACAGATCTTATATTTGGGTCCAATCAACATAAAAAATTCTAATTTTGGATTTTTATACCCTGCGGGGTTTGGGAGGCCTCGGGCCGTTGTGCGGAACCGGAGTTCGGTCTTCTATGGAGCTTATGCCTATACCCTTCGTTGCAAATGCCCGTATGGAACTCTCGCGTCCCGCGCCGACGCCCTTTACTATTACGGCAACCTCCTTGACACCCATCGCTGTTGCGCGATCGCCCATAAGCTCGCCAACCTTGGCGGCGGCAAATGGCGTGCCCTTCTTCGCCCCGCTAAAGCCGAGCGCTCCGGCCGACGACCACGCGGCTATCTGCCCCTTGATATCGGCCAGTGAGACTTTGGTGTTGTTATAAGTCGCCTCGATGTAAAGCGTGCCGCTTTCGAGCTTGCGCTTTGAGACGCGCGAGGAAGATGCGGCAGTTCCTCCAGCTCCCTCCACGCCCGTTTTTTTGACTATTCGCTTTTTTCCCATACCTAGTGTTCGTAAGCGTGAAGAATACCCTTATTTTTAGGTTTTTTCAACTTTGCGGCGGCCGCTACCCATCGTCTTGCGCACGTTGCCGCGCACAGTGCGCGAGTTGGTCTTGGTGCGTTGGCCGCGAACAGGCAAACGCTTGGTGTGCCTTGAGCCGCGATACGCGCCAATGTCCCTCAGCCTCTTTATGTTGCCCGCTGTCTCGCGCCTGAGGTCACCCTCCATTTTTATCGTTTCTAGTTCTTTGCGGATAGCCTGCTCCTCCGCCGCGGAGAGCTCTCCGGCTTTTTTATTAAAATCGACGCCCGCGCGCAGACACACCGTGCGCCCAAGGGGAATGCCTATTCCATAGAGCGTCGCCAGAGCGTACGGAAGCCTTTTATTCGGTATCGTTATGCCTGCAATGCGCATAAAATAATTTATCCTTGTCTTTGTTTATGGCGCGGATTGCTACAAACCACGGTAAGCCGGCCTTTCCGCCGGATCAGTTTGCAAAGCGCACAGCGCGGTTTTATTGAAGCTTTTACTTTCATTGTCTTACAAGACTTGACCTTGGCCCGGGGCTCCTCAAGGCCAAACCTTAAAATCTGCGTATTATTCTGCCCTTTCCCCCGTACGGATCGAGCCGGACGAGAACCTTGTCGCCCACCAGAACCTTGATACGGTGCAATCTCATTTTGCCGGCAAGGTAACAAAGCTGCTGTTCGCCGCTTTCCAGAGTCACGCGGAACAACGTATTAGGCAGGGCCTCATATACGACGCCCTTTACTTCTGTTGCCTCACTATCCATTAACGACGCTGGTTATATTAACTCGCCTGTAATATTCCGTCAACTTATTCCTCTTTCGCCACCACTATTTTTATCTCGGCGATGTCGTTTGGGAAAGATCCTTCCCAAAACGGGCGTATCGAGGCATCCGCCTTGCGTATCGCAGGTGCGAAGGAATTCACGACTTCTTGAAACGCGCCTTTTTCCTTGCCGAGCAATGCCTGCGAGAGGGCCCCGGGGTCGAATTGCCACACCAGCGTCGGCGTGCCGGTCAAAAGCAGGACAAGTTTTTCGTCCGAAGACTTGCTTGTCGAGGCGAGCGATATGGCCATTTGCGAGATATCCTCGAATCCTATTGCCTCGCCTCCGTATTCCTCGACCTTCTGACGCGCGATTATCGCGGCCAAGTCACCCTCGCGCAGCATAATCCCCTTGCCCGTCGCGGTTTGCGAGAGATTGGCGTTATTGCCATTGCCCTTGCTCTGCGCGATCTCGGAGTAGCTTAGCTGGAGTGCGCTTGGTATGGAAATATATCCCTCCGGAATGCCAACCGAGGCTGCGGCGCGGATATCCTCCACGAGCTGTTTTTGCAAAGTGTCGCGCGCTTTTGCAAGGTCGCCGGCCGCCACCGCAGGTTCCTCGCCGAGGAATCCGCCGCTAAAACCTCCGGCTGCGGTTACTTTAAAAGCAGTCGCGCGTGGATCTTTGTCCTCTTTAAATTTTGCGATAACGAGATTTATCGAGCCGCTTTTATTGTAAGAACTTCCCGGGGAATCGGCATATGCGGTAATTGTCGCCGTGCCCGGCTTTTCCTGTAACTGGCCCGGCACCGTGACGGAATCGCGAATGCGGTATATCTTTCCGTCCGGAGCTTCGAAGCGCGTGTTGGCGATAAGGCGCTGGCTGGCGGATGAATATGAGTTCAAAATCGTAATTATGCCGGAGGCCTGCCGCGAGACGGTTTTTGTCCCGGTTGCGGGCGTGGCAGTGGTTGCAGAGCGCGTGACGGTAAAGGTCTCGTATGCGAGCGCGTTTAGGGGCGCATTAAGCCGCGCCTCAAGCCGCGCGGGAACCTCCACTGTGGCTGTGCGCGGATATACCGTAACTGTTGCTCCGGCAAAAAAGGCGGAGAGAAGCAGGGAAAGACCGCCGAAAAGAACTACAGCCAGCGTCCATTTGAAGGCGCGGCCGAAACGCCGCGGACGGCGCCTCGGCGCGGCTTCGCGATAATCCTCTTCCACAACGGGACGCCCGCGGCGGGGTGCCGAGGAAATCGGGATATTTCTGATCGAGCGGCGCTCGTCCGAGCCGGATGGGAGAATATCTCTCATGACAATTGTATAATACTATCCAAATAAAGCGCTTCAAGCATTAAGTTCAGATCGAGACTCTGCGCGTGCGCGGCAACATAGGGAGAGGCGTGCCGCGCAAGCATCGGGCGGATAGTACTCCCTTGCGGAAAAAGAGTGGAGAACTCGCTCCTGTCCGCGAGCTCACGGGCAAGTCTTTCGCCATAAGGCTCCTCCGCAAGGACGAGCACCGAGCGCGGAGGATTGCGCAGGCCGCGCATCGCCGCGGACAGCTCCCGCGCCAAATGATCGTACGCGGCATCGAGCGGCTCTTTAAAATGCCGATGCCCTATGCGGAGCGCGGAGCGCGCTTCTTGCCAAGAGAGGCCGCCGTGCGCGCGGAGTGTGCGCAGAAGCACATGGGTACCCACGGGTATGAAAGCGTAAGACACTGCCGCGCCGTCCTTGGCATGTAGAAGTTCCATCGCTTCCGTCGAGATTATGAGGAGCAGTGCGTCGCCGGGAAAGATAACACGTGCTCCGTGGAGAGCCGCGCCCGCGCGGGTGTGCAAGCGATGCGGGACTTCCAAATGCGCGCGCATCATGTCGCGCAAGGCCTCGGCCATGTCGTTCGAGAATTCCGGCTCTTCGCGCGCAAGATCAGGCGCACCCCACGGCGGCGCCAAAAAAACCGCGACGCTTTCTATAACTCCGGCCGCACCTGCAGCAGGATGCTGGCGAACGCGGCTGGCAACCTCCGCAGCGTGCAGGAGCGCCTGCGTGGCAGTTTGCTTTGCGTGGCGCGCAAGCACGCCGATTTCGCGGAATTCGCCGACTGGCAGATGCGCACGGAATTCGCCGAACAGCTTCGGCGCCTCGGTCTGCGAGATTCGGACTAGCGCGGATCCCGCGCTCCCCTGCCCCACGTCGAGCACGAGCACGGTTCTTTCCTCCGGTTTTTTACCGAAGAGCGACATATAAAAAGTATATCAAAGAAAAAACGCCTTGCTCATTTAATCAAAACTGCTTTTATTCGCCGGATGCCGGCGGCAACAGCTTCTTCTTTTTGGATTTTAAACGGCACATCAACCCCAGGGGCTGATAATTTGCCGGTGCGCAATGTGTGTGGTCCGCCGCAGAATTCGATCGAAAAAGCGTTCTCCAACGGCCCAACCGAATAAACCGAAACGCGCTCCGGATATTTCGCGCCGAACTCTTGCTCCGCCTCGAGTGCCTCGGCATCTTCGAGGCGCATCTCCGTGCGGACGACCGGCAGGTCCTCTTTTATTTTGTCATTCACGATTTTTTCCACTTTGGCGATCTGTTCTTGAGTTAGCTTCTCGCCATGGCTGAAGTCTATACGCAGACGCTCCTGCGTGATGTTCGAGCCGCGCTGTTTGACATGCGGGCCGAGTACCATTTGGAGCGCCTTGAGTAAAAGGTGGTGAGCGGTGTGCAGGCGTGTAGTATTTTCCGACGCGTCCGCAAGTCCTCCTTTGAATTTTTGCTCGCTACCGGCGCGGGAAAGCTCCTGATGATGTTTTAATAGCTCTTTAAATCCATCGATGTCTACCTGCTTTATACCCCGCTCGCCCGTCTCTTCCAAGATCAATTCGAGCGGGAAGCCGTAGGTGGTAAAAAGTTGGAAAGCGTCCTTAGCGCTAAGCGACCCCTTATCTACAAAACGCCCAAGCTCCTTCATGCCGCGCTCAAGCGTTTTGCGGAAACGTCCCTCTTCCTGCGCTATCTCCGGCGAATCCGCTATCTCCGCAAGGGTTCCCGACGGCAGTCCGAGAGTGTCGCCATAGCGCACCGCGCGGCGTATCAGCCGCCGCACCACATAGCCACGCTCGACATTGCCGGGGAGCACCCCAGCCGCTGAGAGCTCGCGCGCCGCGCGGGTGTGGTCTGCGACGATACGGAATGGGCGAGGATCGGCGTGATATGTTTTGCCGGAGAGCTGTTCGATTTTTTGAATGACAGGCATAAATGCGTCGGTCAAAAACACATCAGGGCTGTCAATGCTTGCCGCGGCAATGCGCTCTAGTCCTCCGCCGAAATCAATGTTCCTTTTTGGCAATTTTCCGAAGGAGCCGTCGGAGTTCTTTATGTATTCCATGAACACCGAGTTGCCTATCTCAAGAAAGCGCCCGCAGTCGCAGTTGGGGTGGCATTCAGGACCGAACTTCGGATTATGCTTTGCTTGCGTAAATTCGTAGAAGATTTCCGAGTCCGGACCGCCCGGCTCGCCCGCGGGCATTTGCTCGGGCGTTCCGGAGCGCGACCACCAATTTTTTTCCGGACCGTAAAACCGAATGCGTTCCTCCGGTACACCGAGACTCTTCCAAATTTCTGCCGATTCTATGTCTTTGGGCAAGCCGAGCCTCCCATCCCCCTCAAAACACGTTATCCACAGGCGCTCTTCGGACAAACCGACCTCTTGCGTCAAAAATTCCCATAGCCACGGAAGCTGTTCCCGCTTGAAGTAGTCGTCGAGTGACCAATTGCCGAGCATTTCGAAAAATGTTGTATGCCGGTTGTCCCCCACCTCCTCGATATCCATCGCGCGAAAGCATTTTTGCGAGTCGGTAAGGCGTGCGCCCATAGGATGCTCTTTGCCGAGCAGGTACGGCAGGAGAGGCTGCATGCCACTCCCTGTAAAAAGCGTAGTCGGATCGTTTTCTGGAACAAGCGAGGCCCCTGGAATTATTGTGTGTCCCCTAGCCTTAAAAAAATCCAGATATTTAGAGCGGATTTCGTTAACGGTCATTATCTGGTAAAGTACAACGCTATGGCCAAAAAGGCAAAACACAAAAAGGAAAAAAACTGGTGGGGTTTTGACACTGGCTCTATAAACAAAAACAAGCGGCCGCAGGACGACTTTTACGCATACGCGAACGTCGGATGGTTAAAGAGCGCCGCTATTCCGCCCGAGGAGGCGCGCTGGGGCTCTTTCAATATTTTGCGCTATGAGACCGAGCTACGGCTCAAAAAGATTGCCGCGCGCACGCGGGATCCTCTTGTCGGCCAAATATATCGTTCCGCTATAGACTTGAAGCACCACAATAAATTGGGGCTAAAGCCGCTCCGCCCACTGCTCGGGCACGTGCGCGCGGCGAAAAATAAAGAAGAACTCCTAAAAACGCTCGCCCATTTTCATCGTATTGGCGTCTCGGGTTTTTGGGGCACGTTCGTCGACCAGGACGCCAAGCAAAGCTCAAGGTATATTTTGCATTTGTGGCAGGGAGGTCTTGGCATGCCCGATCGCGACTATTACTTGCTTGACGGACTGGAGCAAAGGCGCGTCCGTGACGCTTACGTTCTGCACATAAAGAAGCTAATGCGAATTGCAGGCACCTCAAAAAAAGGTGCGGAGCGTTTTGTAAAAACAGTAATGGGAATAGAGACCGCGCTCGCGCGCGGTTCAATGTGCAAAGAGGATCTGCGCGATGCGGAAAAGGTCTATCACAAAAAAAGCGCGCATGAACTCGCGCGGATCTCTCCGGAAATAGATTGGCAAAAGTTTTTCGCGCTAATAGGTGTGCGAAAAACAAAAAAAATAATTGTTGGCCAGCCAAAATTTTTCGCTGCAGTTTCCAAAATCATAGAGGCGACGCCTCTAGAAGATTTAAAAATCTATCTGGAGTGGAATCTTATCAATGGCTGCGCACCTCTGCTTTCAGAGCCGCTCGTTCGAGAAAATTTTAATTTTTACGCGCGGACGCTCGCGGGTGTCAAAAAGATGAGGCAACCCTGGCGCCGCGCGCTTGGCGCTGTCGGCGGCTGTGTCCCCTTCGCGCTGGGCGAGCTTTATGTCAAAAGGTATTTTCCGCACAGCGCCAAGCGCGCGATAGACGCGCTTGTAGATGATCTTTTTTTAGCGTACGAAACTCGAATAAAAAAGCTCGATTGGATGAGCATTGTTACCAAACGCAAAGCAGTCAAAAAACTGCGTTCCATGGCGCGCAAAATAGGCTATCCGTCCAAGCGGAAGAGTTACAAGGGTCTCGTGGCAAAAGAAAAGGACTTCTTCGGTAACATGCTGCGTGCGAGCGAGTTTGAGCATAGACGTCAGATAAAGAAGCTGCTCCAACCCATCGATCGCGCCGAGTGGCACATGTCGCCGCAAACTGTCAACGCCTACTGCAACTTCGGACTCAACGAGATAGTATTCCCCGCTGCCATATTGCAGTGGCCATTCTTCGACATGCAAGCGGATGCGGCGATAAACTATGCGGGTATCGGCTCCGTAATAGCGCACGAGATGACGCACGGCTTCGACGATCAGGGATCCAAGTTCGACCATCGTGGCAACATGCGCAACTGGTGGAGCGTGGCGGACCGCAAGCGCTTTGTCAAAAAGTCAAAACGCTTTATAGCACAAGCCGGCGCACAGAAGGCCGCGCCCGGCATAAACATCAACGGGCAATTAACTTTGGGAGAGAACATTGCGGATTTCGGCGGGCTTGTAATTGCATGGGATGCGTATCAAAAGTATCTGCGCGAGCACGGAAGAAAAGCAATTGCCGGACTTTCGCCGGAGGAGCGGTTCTTCTTGGGGTTTGCCCAAATGGAGCGCGAGGCCGTCCGGCCGGAATATTTAAAAACACAGGTACTGACCGATCCGCACGCTCCGGCTCCGTGGCGCATCAATGGGCCGCTCTCCAACTTCGAGCCATTCTACAAAACCTTCAGTGTCAAAAAAGACGACAAGCTTTACCGCCCGTCTTCCTCCCGCGCCTCAATGTGGTAGCAAGGTCTCGCCTTGCTTACATCAAAATTTAGAGCCAGTCAATGGACTGCTTGCTGTGGAAGACCAAATATTCGTTTGCGCGGGAGAAGGGCTTTGAGCCGAAGAAGCCGTTGCTTGCAGAAAATGGAGAGGGGTGCGGGGACTCTATGACTAAGTGCCTTGACCTGTCTATGTGCGCGCCTTTCTGTCGCGCATAGTTGCCCCACAAGATAAAAACCAGATGCTCGCGCTTCTCCGAAAGCGCGCGAATGGCCGCGTCGGTAAATTCCTCCCATCCCCTGCCCTGGTGCGAGCCGGCAAGGCGTGCGCGTACGGTGAGAGTCGCGTTAAGCAAAAGCGCGCCTTGCCGGGCCCAGCGCTCGAGATCTCCCGAACGATTTTTGAGCGGCTTGCCCAAATCGTTTTCTATTTCTTTAAAAATATTCTGTAGTGATGGAGGTAGCGGCACGCCCTCGCCGATGGCAAAACACAGGCCGTTGGCTTGCCGCGGGCCGTGGTAGGGGTCCTGGCCAAGTATCACCACTTCGACTTTGTCGAACGGGCAGAGCTCGAACGCGCGAAAAATATTTTTCGGCAGCGGATAGGTTGTCTCGTTTTGATATTCTTCTTTGACAAATGCGGCGAGCTCCGTAAAATACGGTCTTTCAAACTCCTCCTTGAGAACCTCCTTCCACAACTGATCTATTTTGACTTCCATGCTATGCGCGTTGCCACTCAATGCAACTATTTTCCATATTTTTCCATTAGAATAAGCTCGATTTTACGCGCCGGGCCGCCACGGTTGTAGTCGCCGATGCGGCCGTCGCTACGCACCACGCGATGACAAGGTACATTCGGGTCTAGGTTTCTTGCCATGATATTGCCTACGGCGCGAGCCGCCATCACGTTGCCGGCCTTTGCGGCGACTTGCTTGTAAGTAAGTATCTTGCCGCGAGGGATACATCGCACCACAGCACGGACCCGTTCAGAAAAGTTGTACCGTTTTGTTTTTTGCATTGGCCAATTTTTTTATCGGCGTCTTCTCTTTCTTCTCTTTATTTGATGCGGTAAATAGCGCGTTGTCCGCCGCTTCGCGGTAGCGGCAGTAGTCGCAATCAGGCGCGGTGGCTGGTATGTCGTCACTGTCAAGGCGCTCTTTTAGCCGCAGCAACGCACTCTCGACCCAGTCAGTGTTCCCCTCGTGCGGAATAAGAGTCACCTCGAACTCCAGCTTGCCGTCGAATGCCTCCCTATCTTTGCTTGCATTGGCATATACCCAATATCCCGTGTCGCAGACTTTAAACCCGCGCTGGCGCAGGAGCCATTGATATATCTCCAGTTGGCGTTTGTAGCCGTCGTGCCACTCTTTGTCGAGCGATTCTATCCTCTCATCCTTACTGGTCGATTTGTAATCAACGACTATCAGTTCGCCTTTCGGGTTTACCCAAACATCGTCCACCGAGCCTGTAACTGTGAGTCCTGTCGCCGCGTGCTTATGCTCTATGCCCTTGAAATTCTCTCTCCACGTATTTATCTCCGCATGGTCAAAAGGAATCGCGTCGACGCCGTAGGCATCGCAGAGTGGATGCTTGCTGGTGTTCTTTCGATAGAAATCGAATTCTCTCTTAAGCAGGACATCCACCGCGCTGTTTAGGTTAAATGGAAATCCAGGCGGCCGCGCGACACCAAGTTTATTATCCAAGTAAAAACAGCGCGGACACTCCAAAAAGAGCGCTATCTTAGTGCGTGAGAGCCGGAATTTCGGTCCGCCGTAATTCCAGTCCGGATTGCGATTGGGTTTGTAATATTGGCTCACAAGCCAATTCTATCCTATCCTTCTACATTCGTCCCGAAGCGTGAGCGAAGGCGGTTCTCAAGCCGGAGGAACAGCGTAAATATGAGCAGTGCTAGCACGGTCGCGGCGGCGGCAAGCTGGTAGAGGCCGAAGCCCGAGGCCATTCCCACGCCTGCCGTAACCCAGATGCCGGTCGCGGTCGTAAGCTCGACATGGTTCTCCCCGGCGCGCATAGCGGCAAGACCGGCACCTATAAAGCCGATGCCGACAATGACAAAACCAGCAAGCTGGAGAGGGTTCGCCCCGGAAAAGACCGCATATTGATAGCTCACGAGCGTGCCTACTACCGAAAACAGCGCCGACCCGAGAGAGACTAGCGCGTACGTGCGCATGCCGGCGTGTTTGCCTGCAATGGAGCGCTCCGCGCCGAGCGCCGCGCCGAGTATGGCCGCAACAAGCAATCCGAGCAAAGGTTCTGTAAGCATAAATTTACTAATTAGCCATAAATTGCGCGAACTTGGACACGCCGTCTTCCGTAAGCGGTGCATCCTTGGTAAGCGAGAATCTGCGGTCGCCATCGTCCGCGCGCTTACCCACCAAATAGGTTTGCCCGGCGACTGTTCCACGCAAGAGCGTTATCGCGCCCTGCTTTGATGACGGAAAGAAAAGCGTAGCACCAAGCGCGTTGCCGGGCTCTCCTCCATTGTTCTCATATACGACTATCCATGTCGGCGCGGAAACGGATACCTCGCTTATCTGCACTGAAATTCCGGCGCGCTGGGGCGTCGCGACAACAAGACCGGCCGACTCTTCCTCGAGAGCGGAGCCGGTATTTTGGGAAGAGCCGGTTTCCGCGAACGTGGACGAGATGGAGACGCGCCATGCGCTCCATCCCCATGCAAGCAAAATACCCGCTATCACTCCGACAGCAAAAAATCCCGCATACTTCGCGGCATTGCCGAGTTTTTGCGCCGGCTTTGCATGCACCAATGCAGGTGCCGCATTGGATATTTTTTCTTTAACCGCCGGCACGGAAACCGGCACCGTCCAGGAAAGACCACCCTGCTGATTATTTTCTGGCATATCGATTATGCAAAAATGAGTAATTTCGCCCGAGGAGCGCCTCCTCATATTTTACTTTAGATTTTCAGCGGCGCACAAGGAACCAGACTCCGCAAGCACCTCGTCGGCTTTTTTGCCGGAAACGCCGGCCGCGGCCAATGCTCTTGTTTCCTGCGGCAGGGCGCGGCATAGAACCACCCTGTTCCCGAGCAGGGACGTCTTTTCCCGCCGCGAAAGAGTTGTGAGCGCGGTTACAGGATAAAGCCCGGTTCGCTCGATGCGGTCGTGCAGATTGAGACCTCGCGGCTGTTCCCAGGAGAGTATCTCAAGCCCCGCACACGATGAGTACTGCGCGGCACGGCTCGTAAATTTGGTGTTGGTAACGACCAGTCCGCGGACGGTTGTTCTCTCACCGCGGCTCTTAAACTCTGCCGCTATGTCATCCACTCTGGCTTTTACGTAAAGCACCGTTTTGAGGTCGGTCTTGAATCCTGCCGCATTATGGAATTTTGCCTCGACAAAAGTCGAAGTGCCGTCTTTTTTAAGAACGACGTCAACCTCGTGCTCTACGCAAGCGCCTTTTATCATCTGGTCTATTTTGGCTTCACAGCCTTCGGCGCGGAAAAGCTCGGCGATATAAGCTTCGAATGGGAATCCCGAAGGGCCGAAATCGAGTATTGCGCGCTTAAGAGAGTAGCGCGCTGCGGCGGGCCGTCTATGCTCGCGCAGGCGGACGAAGGCGCGGCGATATATTTCTTGTGTGGTTATTCCCTCGTAGAGTTCCCGTTCTATATCGTCGAGTATTCTTTGCGCGACTGCCGCTTCGGCGCCGGAGCGCTCGAGCGAGCGCGTGAGCTTACTTCCGTCGAAAGCCTCCCGCGTTCCATCGGCCTTGCTGATGAGCATCAGATAATTTTAACACTATCTATAACGCCGCCACCGAGACAACGCATTCCAAGGCGACGCCTTGAAGAGCTTTGGCTTAAGGCGTCGCCTTTATAAAGTACAAGTATCTGTCCAAGCGGCACGTAATGAGGCTCATGCAGAGTAACTTTATTTTTATGCAATTCAGCAGGTATCAGCGTTTGCTTGTATCTATAGCGCGCAAAACATTGTCCGTCATACACGGGTCCTATCCAATTCATTTCCGAAAGAATTATTTCGGTTTTTGTTGCTTTCTTTGGAAATTTATTTGGAGAAACCGTTATAGTGTTTTTTTCCATATTTTTTGCAATGACGTATAGCGGCACGGAAGAAGGCGCCCCAAACCCGTGACGCTGGCCAAGAGTATAGAGCGCGGCCCCTTTGTGCATGCCTATCACTTCTCCGTCCTCGTTCAGCACTTTGCCTGGAGAGGGCAGAAGTTCGCGCGATAGCATATCGCCTATGGATATGGGTCCGAGGAAACACAGCCCCTGGCTATCGGGACGCTCGGCGTTGGGGAGGCCAAATTTCTTCGCGAACGCGCGAACCTTTCTTTTAGTCAGATACCCCACGGGAAACAGCGTGCGGCGGAGGGTTGTTTCGGGCACGAGCGCCAAAAAGTAGGACTGGTCTTTGTCGGGATCAATCCCGCTAAGCAAAATAACCGACGGAGGGGGTTTGCCGAGCGGCGGCGAGGCAACTTCAGGCGATTTCTTTGCTAAGAAATCGCCGTACCCGAAGTCGGTTGATTTTGCGCGGCGGGCGTAATGCCCCATTGCGACAAAGTCGGCTCCGCGAGCGCGGCACCAGTCGTAAAACAATCCGAATTTTATTTCGCGGTTGCACAAAATGTCAGGGTTTGGTGTCTTTCCTTTTTTGAATTCAAGTATGGATATCTCAAAAACTTTTTTTTGGTATTCTTTCGACAGATCGACCTCAAGGAATGGGATCCGCAGGTGCGCCGCGGCGCGCATGGCATCAAGTTTGTCCTGTCCTGCGGTACATGGATATTCGGGTACCACTATACGGATGAATACTCCCGTAACATCATTCCCCTGCTTTTTAAGCAGAGCCGCCGCCACTGCCGAGTCCACCCCGCCGGAGAGACCCGCGAATACTTTAGGTACCGAGGTATTTTGCTTTGTTGCGGAGATGCTCTGCATAAGTTGCGGCAAAGTGGAAGTTGCCTTGCTTGTCGGAGAGATAATAAAGGTAATTGGACTTGATTGGCGTTACGGCGGCGGTCAGGGAATCGAGTCCCGGGTTTGCTATTGGACCCGGCGGGAGCCCCTTATATTTGTAAGTATTATACGGATTGTCAATTTGCAAATCCTCTGTCGTCAGTTGGAACGAGTTTTTGCCGATAATGTACGGGAAGACGGCGTCTACCTGCAGAGGCATCCCTATTTCAATGCGCCGCCACAATATGCCTGCAATAACGCGTCGGCTGTTCATATCGTTCGCCTCTTTTTCCAACAGGGAGGCCATTGTCACGACTTCCGAAAGCGGTTTTTTGAATGCGTCTATCTGTTTTTGGATTTTTGCTCGATGTGCGAAGAAGCCATTGTTAAAAATAGAAAGTATCTGTTCGGCGCCGTCTCCTGGCATGAAAAAATAAGTATCGGGAAAAAGATATCCTTCCTGTCCGCGTGCCGCCGCCAAGAATTTTTGCCTGTCAAAATCAGGCAGTTTTTCCAGAAGCAGTTTCGAGATATCGTTCACTGTCGCGCCCTCCGGAACGGTTACTTTCGCCAGCGTCGTACCGAAGTCGCCGCTCGTTACCCGTATGGCAACTTGGATGAGGTTCTGCGGGCTTGGAAAATAATATGTTCCCGCGCTGATGCGCTTGTCGTTGCCGAGCGTGCGCGATATAAACGCAAAAAGCGTCGCCGAGCGCACGATGCCGCGCGACTCAAAACTTTTTGCCGACGCGCGCAGGGTTTCCCCGGCCCTTATTGGAACATATGCTCCTGACGGAAACTCCGGCGGAGGCGAGATGGCGGGTACATAGAGAATATATCCGAACACGCCGAGGAGCGCGAGCGTTATAAGCGCGCGCTCGAAAGAATCGCGGCCGCGATACCATCGCCATGCGCGCACAAACGTCGGAAAATGCCGAAACCATTCGATCATAGATTTACAGCGGCGCGACGGGGAGGTTCTGCGGCGCCTCGGCGCGACGCGAGGCGACGCGGTCAAGCGCCGGCGTTTTTACTACAGAGCTCGGGAAGTGCCATAAGGTCGCCAACTCCTCGGTTGTCATGAAAACCGGTTTTTGATCGAGCGGAACGTAGAAATACGCCCGGTGCCGGTAATTATTAAAGAGGTTGCGCTTTTCCATCGATTTGCGGATGTTGCCCCAGTCCTGCCACGGGTAGTCGAAATAGGTTGTGCCGCGCGTCACTCCGAGCGCGTTGTAGTCCGGATAGCGGAACGCGTCAAAAAACCGGATTATGGCGCCTGCATTGATGCCGTTGTACTTTGTGCGCTTGGCGAAATAAACGACGCGGAATCCGCACTCAAAAATAAGTTTGGTGAGCGAGCGCTCTATAGACTCTACCCGCAGTTTTTCCCCACCGGTAAGAAGCATCGCCCCCCTTGTACCAACCTTCTTCTTTTCTGATTCGTCGTCGGTGAGCGCTTGAGCGCGCTTTATGGCTCCTTCGGTTATTTTTTTGATTTCTTCATGGGCCGGTTCTCTATATTTGTCCTCCTTTAGATAAAACCCGTACCACTCGTCCGCCTTGCGCGGCCGTATGATGATCTGCAGCCAAAAATGCTCGTCTTTGCCTATTGAACCGAGAAGTTCGAGCGTGTTGGTAATAGGGTCTACCTGCTGTTCGGGCTTGTCGGGCGACATGTGAAGACCGTAATCGACATACGTGCGTATGGGGAGCGCTTGGGCGACCGCACCGCCCTTCTCGTACTCACTGCCAAAAAGCTCATATTCATCCAAATTGAAGTTTATTTTTGCGGCGTAGTCCTCCGCTTCGACTATTTTAGCTTCCGGATACTGACCATAGAGCCGGGCCTCGACGATGTTTTTCCATGCCTTGCGCAAATGCAGGTAAAAGCGCACCTGCCCCTCACTGCCCACTATCTCGAGGGTCCATACGGGACGGAACTGGCCCTTCCAGATACGCTGTATGAATGTAGTTTCTCCTCCGGTATTCCAAAGCGCGGCAAGGAAAAGCTCCATTGCCGCAGGTGTCTTTTCCACTTCAGGCGGCAATTGTATCTCGAGTAGAATCATCGGGTTGTTAAACCAGAATGTATACCGAATGTAGCGCATCCAAGCGGTCCAAAAAGCAAAAAAGAGCCCTACGGGCAGTGCCGCCGGCGATATATAAACAAGCATGACGAAAGTCGCGGCAACGGCACCGGGGTCGGTATATGCGGCAAATGGAACGAAAAGAAGTATCGCGATGGGAGTTGTCACAAGCGGATCGAATGCCCAGCCGTTAGTCCATTTGGCAAAGTGCCCGGCCCCATCTGGTGTCCAAAGCAAGAGAGCCTGCAGAGGCGCCCTTATGATCCAGGGTTTTTTGCTTAAATCGGCATATGCCATGTGTTACAGTATAACGCATGGAAGCTTTTCTTTCAGACCCGCTGTTCTTTGTGGGAGTTGCGTTTGGTCTGGCGGCGACGATTGCTTTTATAATATTTGCTTCCGGATTTTTTCCCGGACTGCCACATCTCTTTACACTAAGCGGCAATGCGGATTCCCTGCCGGGCCACCGCATGCGCGCAATGTGGGGCCTCATGCTCCTGATTTTTATTTTTGTCGCGTGGGAACTTGTCCGCTGGCTCGCAGGATGGTTTTGAGACAAAGCAGAAACAAGCCGAGACGAGCATTGCGCAACGCGACGGCGCGAGCATAGCAAATTTCCAGCAGGAAATTATGCGCGCGAGGCGAGGTTTGGTTTCTGCGAAGTCACTATTTTACTAGTGAGAACCTCCCATCCTTACCGCGCTTGAAGTATTTTTGGTTCTGCAGATTGACAAGAATGGTGCCCGGCTTTACGTGCCGCTCCTTAAGCACATCCTTGATTATCTGGTCGCGGGTCATTGGGCCACTCTTGCGGAGCACCTCACGGATCACGTCGCGCACGACGCCCTGCGTATATCCCCACTCGCGCAGGGCATACATTCCGCGGCCTACGAGCACGAACCGCGGGTCCTTGATTAACTCGTTATGCGTCGTCGCGACGTGCGCCGCGCGGTTGAACATCTTTTCTATTAGCCCCGCGACCTCGCGGAAGTGCAGAGGGCTCCCGTGCTTTTTGACCGCTAAATACGCATAGTCGCGCACGCCTTTAGTTTTGACATTCGGGGATCTTGCTTGACCCCACTCGCCGAGCGGGTTCTTGCCGATAGTTTTGGATATCTTTAGCCAACGGCGAAGGACCTCGTCATTGCGGTGTTTGTCGTTGATCGTCTGCAGCTCCTTAAGGAAGCGGTCTATCATCTCGCCCTCCGGTATCAAGTCCTCGTCCGAGAGGCTTTGGTAGAGATTTTTCAGCGCGTTCTCGACTTTGCGTGCGAGCTCGGGATCCACGTACCAGCAGCGGTTGACCTCGTTGTCTTCTTTTCGATATTTGAAAGGGTCTCCAAGAACGAGCAAAAAATAAATGTGGTTCTGCATTGACTTGTCCTTTGTCATGAAGTCAAGCAGATCGTCCTCACATACGATGCCGCCGAGGCCATCTATGATGCGCTCAAGTTCGTCGAACGCGGCCTGCGCCTGCTCGAATGCGGGTGACTTTTTTAGCGAGTTAAGCGCGTGGTTCTCTATCTGCCGCACGCGCTCGCGGGTGATTCCATATCGCTTGCCTATCGATTCGAGCGTTACGCGCTCGGAGCCGGCACCGAGGCCGAAACGCGCCTCAAGCACCGTGCGCGAGCGCTCGGGGAGAGCCATTAGAAGCTTTTTAACTATCGCCTTGGGCTTGAACCCTGTTTTGTCGGCAGTCGCTACGGGCATAAATATGTGATATTATATATCATATCTTATATTATCGGTCAAGTATAATGTTTATTATCTTGCCCGGGATATAAATTACTTTTTTTTCTGCCGCGATAAGCCACTTGGCGGCCGCACCGCGGGCGGCGGCCAATGCTTCAGCCTCCTGCGCGTCAGCCGCTATATTGACCGTGGCACGCACTTTTCCGCTTATTTGCACCGCTACGGTAATGGCGGCTTGTGTTAGCTTTTGCGGATCGTATGCCGGCCACTCCTCAAGCTCGATATCATGCTTCTCCGCAAGTTCCGAGGTTATATGCGGAGCAAAAGGGTGGAGTAACCGCAGAAATGTCTCGTATGCCGCTTTCGGTGCTCCATTTTTTTCCAATTCGTTAAGCAATATCATCAGCGCGGAAACCGCCGTATTCATCCTCAAATCTTCTATATCATGCGTAACTTTTTTGATGATCTGGTGCACGAGCATGTCAAGGTTCGACCTTGATGAATCTGAATCTTGATCTAGGGCCCCGTCTTGAGGCGCAAATTTCCAAACCCTATCCAAAAAACGACGCACGCCGGAAATGGCGCCGCTTTGCCACGCGACCGGCTGGTCGAATGGCCCCAAAAACATCTCGTGCAGGCGTAGTGCATCCGCACCGAATTTCTCGACCAGATCGTCCGGACTGACCACATTACCTAGGGACTTGGACATTTTGCGCCCGTCCTCCGCCAAAATGAGGCCGTGGCTCGTGCGCTTTTGGTAGGGCTCTGGGGTCGGCACTGCACTTATGTCGTAAAGGAATTTATGCCAAAAGCGCGAGTAGAGCAGGTGCAGAGTGGTGTGTTCCATACCGCCGTTATACCAGTCCACACCGCCTTCGCTCTTCGGGCTACGGGCGGGCGCAGCGGCAAGCCAGTATTTTAATTTGTTTTGGATCTCTGAACTTTGAATTTGTTTGGAGATCGGATCTTGTGATTTGAGATTTTCGCTTATGCAATAAGCGATGTAGTACCAGCTGCTTCCCGCCCAGTTTGGCATAACATCGGTCTCGCGTTTGGCCGCGCCGCCGCACTTGGGACAGCTCGTGTTTACGAATTCCGAAATGTTTGCGAGCGGCGATTCGCCGGTGTCGGTGGGCTGATACTTATCGACATTCGGCAATTCGACCGGCAATTGGTCCTCGGATACAGGCTGCCAGCCGCACTTCTCGCAAAAAACCATCGGTATCGGCTCGCCCCAGTAGCGCTGGCGGCTGAACACCCAATCACGCAGTTTGTACTTTGTCGTCCATCGCCCGCCAACGCTCTCCGTGATTTTTTTTGGATCCGCAAGCTCTATCTTGCGAACAGGCAAATTAAATTTTTTTGCGAACTCAAAATCGCGTTCGTCATGCGCGGGGACGGCCATAATCGCGCCGGTGCCGTATCCGCCGAGCACATAGTCGGCAATCCAAATCGGAATTTCTTCTTTATTCGCGGGATTTATCGCTTTTATCCCTTTTAACTCTACTCCCGTTTTCTCTTTCCCCTCCGCGGTTCTTTCTATCTCCGTCTTACTTTTTGCTTTCAGTATATACTTTTCTATCTCGTCCCAATTTGTGATTTGTGATTTGAAGTTTGTGATTTCTGAGTGCTCGGGCGAGAGCACGATATAAGTTGCCCCAAAGAGTGTATCAGGTCTTGTGGTAAATACTTTTATTCCAGAGGTCTGACCTCCGGAAATTGGGAATGTAATTTCCGCTCCTTCGCTTGGCCCTATCCAGTTTCTTTGCTGAATTTTAGCCTGTTCAATGTAGTCAACGGTATCCAAATCGTCGTAAAGCCTTTTGGCGTATTTGGTAATCGCGAGCATCCACTGTTCCTTTTCGCGCCGCTCTACCGGCGTGCCGCAGCGCTCGCACTTTCCGTCTATCACCTCCTCGTTCGCCAGCACTATCTTGTCCTTCGGGCACCAATTTACGGGAATTTTTGCTTTGTACGCAAGCCCTTTTTTGTACATTTGCAAAAATATCCACTGCGTCCATTTGTAGTATTCGGGGTCGGTCGTATTTATTTCGCGCGACCAGTCGAACGAAAGCCCGAGCGATTTTATCTGCCGGCGGAAGTTGTCCGTGTTTTCTTTGGTGGTGATGGACGGATGAATACCGGTTTTGATGGCATAATTCTCCGCCGGCAAGCCGAAAGCGTCCCAGCCAATTGGGTACAAAACATTCTTTCCTTCCGCGCGGCGCTTGCGCGCCGCGATGTCGAGCGCCGTCCAACTGCGAATATGTCCCACGTGGAGCCCGTCGCCGGAGGGGTATGGAAATTCGATCAGTAAATAGTTCTTCTCGCCCTCAAAATTTTTTGCAGAAAACGCGCCGGACTCCTCCCATTTTTTCTGCCACTTTTTTTCTACTATCTTGTGGTCGTATCTTTCAGCCATACTTCATTGCCAGTATAGCCAATTTGTTGCATGAGTACAAAACGACGGTCGGCATGAGTTATGCCGTCCGGATGTTAAATTCTCCCCTTTACGGCTGGAGGATACAAATCCGGATCTATCGTGCGCTCAAAGCAGGCCTCGCCTGCGGTGTGCTGCCAATTTTCATTCAGCCCGTTATACATAACGGGCTTTGCAGCCGAGTTCGAATTGCGGCTCTCTTTGTTGAATGTCGCGCACAGCTCGAAGGCCCGAGGGCCGGTCGCACGGTACTTGTACTCTTCGCCCTGCGGGTCGCGTGGCAGTGTAAAATAGGATAGAGGGTCCTGCAGATCGGTCAATGCCGCAGGCAATTTTTGCTTTTGCTGCCAGTAGTAGACGACCTGCGATTGTATCTGCTGAAGGTCGGCTATCTTTTGCTCGTCAAAGCGGTACAACCTCTGCTGCTGCGGCGTGCCGACGATAAAGAAGCCGGCGACTATTGCCACAAGGACAAGTACGCCGACGCCGTAATTGACCGCGCGCGCGCGATTGGGCTGTCTTTCCCAATAGCCGCGCAAATCCGCCACAAAATGCAGGAAGCCCGCTCCGGCGACCAAAAACACGATAAGCACTTTCAGCACGAATCCGGCCGTTATATCCTCGCCTCGCAGGAAGCTCGTAAGAAGCACTATAAGATCTATAATCATCGTTGCGCCCGCCACAAAAATAGTTAGAAAAAGAACCCAGCGCCGCAGCCATATCTCTTTGCGCGCCGGGTCGTGGGCGATGTCGCGGCGGATAAAGCGCATAAGCGCAAGAAAGACCGGCGCCAGCACGATAAGAGCCGCCATCTCGTAGCTCATCCCGCTTTGGTAAGGATCGTACGAGTACTGGCGAAGCATGTTCGGGAAAATAGTATCGACGTAATTAAAGAGCAGGGCTATAAACGCCACAACGCCGCCGTAAAGCGTCGCCATCGCCCCCACCCACAAAAAGAAGTCCTTCGGAGTTATCTTTGGCTTGTCCATAATTTTAAATAAAGCTAATAATGGCCATTATATCACATTCAAATAACGGCCTGGATTAAGACTCGATACATACTTGACAAACTGTCAATCATTTGCTATACTTGTATTAGCAGGTTAGACCTGCCCCCATTCAAACCTGGAGGGTAAAATGTCCTTTGATATCCGCTCTGTTCTCGTCGCCGGCGTTCTCGCCGGCACGGTGGGCGCGTGCGCCACGACCAATGTGCGCCCGCCCGTGGCCCAGTATCCAGAGGCGGCATACCGTCTCCCGGACGGGACGACCCATGTGGTCGTCGGGCAGACCCGCGAGGGACTGCTCGTGTCGTCCCGCGAAGCATCGGCCTATCACTGCGGCACCACCAACAAGGGGCCGCGGTGCGTACCCGTACCGCTTATCGGCGGCTCGGGCCCGGGGCTTGTCCCGGCCGTGGCAGGTATTGCCGCGGCCGCGACCAACGGCCACTTCATCTTGGCCGCCGCCAAGGCGACCAAGCCGATGAACATTCTTATTGAGGGAAGCGCAAACTACAACGCGAACCTCAACGGAATGACGCAAGTAAATGACCAGCGCACGCTGGTCAACACCAGTCAGTTTCAGAATCAGAGCATCTTCTGATTCTGGAGGCACCCACCACCCATCCACCACCAAACTGAAGGAGACTGGAAATGAAGAAGATTTTCCTGGTTACGTTCGCCGCGATGATGATGATTGGCTCGGCTTCAGCCAGCCCGCTCAATGTGTCTGGCACCAACATCAACATCAACTCCAATATCGTTTCGCAATACAACGCACAAACGACATTGCAGTTGAATCTGCAGTCGAACTTCCAGACACAGAGCCAGTGGCAAGACCAGTGGCAGTCCCGCACCAAGTCGTACAACTACAATTACGGGTGGGGCGGTTGCTATTGGGGTTGTCCCGTTTACTGAAGCGGGATGATTCCGTTCTTCGTTCGACAAGGTTCCCGGTCGCGCTGGCGCGACCGGGGCCTTTTCTTTTTTCCGTCAGCTATGTAAAAATTCAATCACATCCCCGTCCTGCACTATATATTCCTTTCCTTCCGTCCGTATGAGCCCCTGCTCGCGCGCTTTGGCGTAGGAGCCCGCATCGAGCAGCTTCTGCCAATTTATAACTTCCGCGCGAATGAACTTGTCGCGGAAGTCGGTGTGTATCGCCGCGCCGGCCTGCGGCGCGGCACATCCACTTACAACTGTCCACGCGCGAGTCTCATCCTTACCGGTCGTAAAGAAACTTATAAGACCGAGTAGCTCGTAGCCGGCGCGTATCAGGCTGTCGATCCCGTCGTCGAAAACTCCATACTCCTGCCTGAACGGATGCTTGTCGTCCGCGCGTAGCTCTCTCAACTCATTTTCGACACTTGCATCGACTATGACCCATTTTTTATCTTTAAGAAATTCCATAAGTCGTAACCATCGTTCATCGTTTGGCGTCTCGTTCAAGTTGTGCCCGCCGCTTTCTTTGTTTAAAACATAGAGAGCCGGCTTTTTTGCTATAGCCGGAGCGTCAGGATGCGCCATGTCGGCAAGTTCCAATTCGGTGTTTATAAGCTCTATATCGTGCAGGGGATCCAGATGCTCGTGCACCGAGACGATGTTGGAATTTTCAAATACGCGCACCACGTGCGCGATGGCGTCTACCTCACGGATATGTGAGAGAAATTGGTTCCCGAGCCCCTGCCCTTCCGAAGCGCCGCGCACAAGCCCCGCGATGTCGACAAACTCGACCGCCGCAGGAATGTCCTTTTCCGATTTTGAAAATTCAGCCAGCTTTTTGCGCCGCTTGTCCGGAACCGCCACCATCCCGACTGTGGGGTCTATGGTTGCGAAGGGATAATTGGCCACGAGCACAACCTTTTTGGTAAGCGCCTGAAACAAAGTGGACTTCCCGACGTTCGGGAGTCCTACAATACCGATTGATAAAGCCATGTTGAAATCACATTTATTATTCCCCCAGTTTGCCCAAGTAGGCGGCTTTTTTGCGCCATTCGTTCTTCTTCCATTCGGGTGTGTCATTTGTCGGACCCATTCGGCACAGTTTTGTCTTAAAGCCGGCAAACCATAATATTCCGCGCTTTATCTCGTTGGTATAATCGCCGAAGAAAAGCCATATCAAAAACGGATGCGTACCCGAGAGCACGAACACGCGCGCCGTTTTGCCCTTAAGTAATTTATGCCACCCCGATGGCAATTTTCCGTGCCTGTGCTCTATATGGAAAGCAAACCCGGGGAGCCATATGCGGTCAAAGAGCCCTTTAAGTAGCGCGGGCATCGAGCACCACCAGTTCGGGTAAATGATGACCAAGTGCTCGCACCATTTGATGGCTTCCTGCAGTTTAAGCAGGTCCGGCTCGCACTCCTGAACGGTTTTATATCCTTTATGGAGAACAGGGTCAAAGCGCATATCGGCGAGGTTGAAGCGCCTCGTTTCGTGCCCGGCCTGTTTTGCCGCGGTCTCGTAAAGCAGGGCAAGCTCACCTGACAGCGTCTGTGTGTTGTCCGGATGCGCCAGCAAAAGCACTATTTTCTTTTTTTTATGATCAGTAAAAAATCCCATGTTCCAGCGAGCGAGGGCGACTATTGGTTTAAGTGTACCGCACTTCCGCGATATTGTTTGGAGATTTCCTCCGGCGTTTTGGGCATTACGCGGATTGCGGGCAGCGAAGAATTATCTCTGCTCTTGTCATTCAAGATAACCGGCTCCGGCTTTGCAATCATTATGTGCTGTAATACCGGAAGATTACGCGGCGGCTCTGGTTTGGGATGCGGAGGGGGTGGAGGGGGTGTATATTTTGCCCTAGGAGGCGGAGGTACGGGCTTTAATGGAGGGGGCCTCGGTGGAACGGACAGAGGCGGTTTTGGGGAAGATTTAATGGAGGCAGAAATAATTTTCTGCGCGCGAGGCTTCGCCCCGTGCATCAGCATGGTAAATCCAGACCACAAGAGACCGAAAAGCCCCATCCATGCGGCGTAAAGCGCGAGTAAGCTTGCCCAATTTGTAACGGGCGCGAGAGTGTGAACCAAGAACAGAGCGTACCAGTTGGCGCCCGCGAATCCCTCCATTATCCCCAGGAGCGGCGGCAGACGTTTTTCAAAAACATGCAATAAAACTAACGCGGCTATCAGAGCCCATTTGAACAAGAACGCGGGCTCGAGAAGTATCCCAGTCATGCCTCCTGTAAGGTGTAGGCCGACGGCGGCCGCACCGGAAAAAACTATTAAAAAAATCCCCGCGCCGCGCGCTTTGCGCGCACCCGCGGGTGTGGCGCTCCCGCGGGGGCGCGTTGCTTCTTCCTCATGGAGTTCGATCAGGTGCTGAACAAGCAAAATAGTCTGCGCGCCGACACCCAAAATCACGCCCAACTGCTGCGCAGTGAAAATGAGAACGGTCGCCAGTTCGGATATATCCACGCTTATAGCGTATCATCCATTCGAAGCTACCGAACGAAAATATTCACCGTTTTTTGCGCAAGCGTGGCGCCATCTAAGTCGAATGCGGAAAAAGTAACGGCGTAGGGGCCGCTTCCGTTCCAATTCCAGCCCGAGTAATCCACCCACGCTTCTTTGTGCGGATAATCCTCCGCGCTATTGAACATCTCTATTTTGCCGCCGCCAACATCCCAAAACATCCGATAAGTATCGACTGAGCGGCTCTGCAGCATAACCTTGAGAGGCTGGACGCCGGAGACATTCGCGCCGTCGGTCGGCCACCACACTTCTATTGCGCCCGCACCCGGCGTAGGCGCCGGAGGGGGCGACGCGGCGCCCCCTCCGGCGCCTCCTACAGATACAGTGGTAAGAGAGTTGTTCCAGTGATAGTCCTGCGCCCAATTAGCGCTGAATATGCCCGTTGCTATGCGGTACTCCCCTGTACCGTCGGGTTTCCAATTAATTACGTAATGTCTGCTTTCGCCGGTGCCGAAATTCTGTCCGCTATAAAATTGCTGGAACACGCGATTGTTTGACTGGTCATATGCCTCGACGTCTACTATCGCGCTTGAGACAACGCCGTCAAGATTCTTAATGTCGGCATTTATTTGCGTCGAGCCGCCCGCCGTAAAGCCTTGCGGGTTGGCAAAGCCCGTGGAGGAAAATGCCGCCGCCTGCGGCGGTTGTCCCGGCGCAGGAGGACTGCCGAACCAGTGGCTCATCACGCCCTGCGCGAGCTTGTGCTGGGGAGTGTAGTCGATATTACCCTGTCCACCGGCATTCGGATCGGTTTCCCAATTCCACCAGTACACGCCAGTGACGTATGAGTAGTCGTTCCAATAGCTCATAAGAGCTTCGTAAAGATTTGCCTGCTCCTGCTCGTCGAAAGAGCCATCGCGTCCGTAGTTCCACGGATCACCGCGCGAGCCGTCTACACTGCGATAGCCTATCTCCAGGAACAAAACCGGTTTCCCAACCGTCTGCGCAAAGCCGCGTATGTCGTTGTTGTTCCAGTAATTCCACGAACCCTTGAGCGAGTCCACGGAATCGTCGCCGGTGTGCCCGTAATATATGGAAAGTCCGGCATAGTCGAGCTGTCCCCAAAATGCGATATAGCGTTTTTCGTTGAGGAACGGGCTGTCTCCGTTGTCGTTCGAGTTGGCGCCATAGGTGAGCTTGCCGCTGTAGACAGAGCGTACCGCGCCGATAAGATCGGCCCAGTGTTGCGTGTTGGTCGAATTCATCGTGTGCGCGGCTAGAGAAACCATCTCGGTTCCAACCGCTATCATTTCCACGCGATGCATCTGCGCTATTTGCGCAAGGTGCACAAGATAATTGCGGTATGCGTTAAACCAGCCGTCGCGGTCGCCCGGGTTTATGTACGCCCGCCATGAGCCGTCGTAGCTCTCGATAAGAGGTTTCAGCGTTACGCCAAGCCCGATCCCGTGCGCATAGTCTATGGCAGAAATAAGCGAGACATCGATCGGCGTGTTCCACCCCGGTTGAATATCCGTCGAGTATATATTGCTTTGGTAATACGGGACGGTAAGTGCGACGTGACTCGCCCCCGCAGCCTTAAGGTCGCGGAGGGATTGTCTGAAGGTATCGTTTGCATAGTCCTCCGTCCATCGCGGCACCATTGTTGCTCCTTTTTGCCAGTCCGCCACAGCGGCATGTGCAACCAAAGCGATAGAAAGCGGCGCTAGCGTAAAAGAAGCCGCTACAATTCCGGCTACAATTCGTCTTCGTATCATGACCTACTTTTGCACAGCGGGTCTGAATGCAAAATGAAGAACTAATGTTATATAAAAAACTAAGTTTAGCTGTTTGTGGACCCGGGGGGCTACGATCCCCCTGCCTCATCCATGCCATGGATGCGCTCTACCAATTGAGCTACGGGCCCGTCATTAATTACCGAAGATTATATTAGCAATTTTTATCTAATTATAAAATTACGGTCGCTCCGTCAGGACGGACCTCCAGTATTCCGCTGACTATCTGAAATGTGAGGTCTCCGTTGTCTTTGGGTCGCACGGTTACAATTCCCTGCTTAAGCGTCGTAATGAGCGGCATGTGGCGCGCGAGCACGGTCATCTCGCCCGCGACGGCGGGGACCGTCAGAGACTCCGCCTCGCCGTCGTATAGAACCTCGTTAACTTTTGCGATTATCAAGTGCATGTTCAGCGTCTATCCCTCCTTTCATATAGAAAGCCGATTCCTGCTTGTCGTCGTGCTTACCGTCGAGTATCTCGCGGAACGCGCGCACCGTCTCACCTAGAGGCACGTAGACTCCCTTGACGCCGGAAAAGACTTCCGCGACATGCGTCGGCTGGGAAAGAAAGCGCTGTATCTTGCGCGCGCGATAGACAAGCGTCTTGTCATCGTCCGAGAGCTCCTCGATGCCGAGAATGGCGATGATATCCTGCAAATCTTTATATCGCTGGAGAACGCGCTTTGTCTCGAGCGCTACCGCGTAATGCTCCTCCCCAACTATTTCAGGCGTGAGCGCCGTCGAGCTGGACTCAAGCGGGTCTATTGCCGGATAGATGCCTATGGCGGCAAGCGCGCGGGAGAGGACGATCGTCGAGTCGAGGTGCGAGAAGGTCGTCGCCGGAGCGGGGTCTGTCAGGTCGTCAGCCGGCACGTATATCGCCTGCACCGAAGTTATGGAACCGTTTTTCGTCGAAGTGATGCGCTCTTGCAGCTGTCCCATCTCCTCGGCAAGGGTCGGCTGGTACCCCACGGCCGACGGCACGCGCCCAAGCAGGGATGACACCTCACTTCCCGCCTGAACGAAGCGGAACACATTGTCCATAAAAAAGAGTACGTCCTTGCCCATTTCGTCGCGAAAGTACTCGGCCATGGTAAGACCCGTAAGTCCCACGCGGGCGCGAGCGCCCGGGACTTCATTCATCTGCCCGAACACGAGCGCCGTTTTGCCGAGAACGCCGGATTGCGACATCTCGTGATAAAGGTCATTGCCCTCGCGCACGCGCTCGCCCACGCCGGCGAACACACTGTAGCCGCCATGCTCCTGCGCCACGTTGCGTATAAGCTCCTGCATGAGCACAGTTTTCCCCACGCCTGCGCCTCCAAAGAGCCCGACTTTGCCTCCGCGAATGAATGGAGCAAGCAGATCTATGGCCTTAAGTCCGGTTTCGAATATTTCCGCGCGCGTGGTCTGATCTTTGAACGCGGGCGGCTCTCTGTGGATGGGCAGTCTCGGAGCGGCGGAAATACCTTCCTTGCCTGCCTGCGCAGGAAGACCATCTATAGGCTCGCCGACGACGTTGAAAAGCCGCCCGAGCACCAGCTCGCCTACGGGAATAGTTACGGGGGCTCCTGTGTCCGCAACTTCCGCGCCGCGCGCGAGTCCGGCCGTGTCCATGAGAGCAATGCACCGCACTCGCCCAAGTCCCACATGCTGTACAACTTCGAGAATGACGGGGCTGTCATTCTCGCCCTCCGTAGCCTTGCCGAAGGAGGGCAGAACCTTCAACGCATTCCTGATCTGGGGCAAATGTTCACCCTCGAAGTAAACGTCGATGACCGGACCGATTATCTGCTTGATTGTGCCTTTATTCATATTGTTCCTGAAATTATTTCCGAAACCTCGCGTGTTATGGCAGACTGGCGAGCCTTGTTGAATTTTAACGTAAGGCTGTGCGCCATCTCCTCCGACTTGTCGGAAGCCGACTTCATCGCGACCATGCGCGCGCTATGCTCCGACGCTTGCGACTCCAGCAGGGCGTGGTAGACAAAAATTCCGGCAAGCCTCGGTAAAATTGCGTCAAGCACCTCGCGCTCGCCCGGTTCGACAGTGTAACTCCGCACCGCTCGAAAGGCGATGCCTTTCTCGCTCCTTGAAAACGCGCCTTTGGCGGGAGCGATTCCGGCGACGACCTTCTCAAGCTCGACTAACGAAAGCGGGAATATGGTGCGTACTGCGGGGCGTTGTTCGAATGTTGAAATAAAATTTTGATACACGATCTTTACAGAGTCCACGGCTCCGGATACGAACCTGTTTGAGACCTCTGTAACTATTTCCTGCACGAGCTCCGCCGATATTTCGTCGGTATTGGGATGAAAGGCTTCCACAACGAACCCGCGACCTGCAAAAAAGTCGCTCGCCTTGCGCCCTATCGCGATTATTGAGGCGTTTGAATTTGATGCTTCGGCAAGTACTGCGCGCAGAACTCCGGAATTAAGGGAGCCCGCGAGCCCCTTGTCGGAAGTTATTGCTATGTAGAGTTCCCTTGAAACGGGGCGCCTAAAAACCAGAGGATGGAAGTAAAGCTCGCGCGCGCCTAAGGCGCGCGCGAGCATCTTGGCCGCGGAAACCGCCTCCATTGCTTTTGTTACCGTGCCGGTCTTCTGTACCGAGCGTATTTTTGTTTTTATCTGCTTTAAACTAGCCATACATTATTGGAACAAGTCCGGGTGCGTGTTCTTGAATTTTTTGAGCTGCAATTTCAATTCCTCTTCCGTTTGAGCGGTGATGTCCCCCGAGCGCGCAATATTCTCGAGCACCGGAGCTGCATTCGCATCCAAAAACGCGAGAAGTTTTTCCTCGAACTCCTGCACGCGCTCGACTTTGACCTCCTCAAGATATCCATGAGTTGCCGCATAAATAATTACAGCCTGCCTCTCAAATGCAACGGGTGCGGCGTTTTTCTGTTTTAATGTGGCCGTCATGCGCACTCCGGCATCAATTCGTTTTTTGGTTTCCGGATCGAGGTCCTGCGCAAACTGCATGAAGGCCTCCAACTCGCGGAACTGCGCAAGCTCCAGCTTAATGCGGCCGGAAACTTTTTTCATCGCTTTGGTCTGCGCCGCGGACCCAACTCGCGATACGGAAAGCCCCGCGTTTATTGCCGGCCGCATTCCCTTGTTGAAGCTTTCAGTCTCGAGGAATATCTGGCCGTCTGTAATCGAGATTACGTTGGTCGGTATATATCCGGAAACATCGCCTTCCTGCGTCTCAATTATCGGGAGCGCGGTAAGCGAGCCGCCGCCTTTTTTGTCCGACAGCTTTGCCGCCCTCTCGAGCAGGCGTGAGTGCAGATAAAAAACGTCCCCGGGGTAAGCCTCACGGCCGGGCGGACGCCTAAGGATCAAGGAAAGCTGCCTATATGCGACGGCGTGCTTGGAGAGGTCGTCGTAAATAATGAGGGCGTCTTTGCCTTTCTCCATGAAATATTCTCCGATGGCGGCGCCCACAAACGGCGCCAAGTATTGGAGCGCCGCCGGAGCCGATGCGCCTGCGTCCACAATGACGGTATATTCCATCGCACCCGCCTCTTTAAGCTCTGCGGCTATGCGGGCGGTTTTGCTCTCCTTCTGCCCTATTGCGACGTAAATGCATACCGGCCGCCGCTCCATTGGCTCGTTCTTTTGATTTAATATCGTGTCTATGGCAATTGTAGTCTTGCCGGTGTAGCGGTCGCCGATTATAAGCTCGCGTTGGCCGCGGCCTATAGGGATCATCGAGTCTATTGCCTTGATCCCGGTATGCAGAGGTGAATTTACCGACTGGCGGTCCATTACGCCGTACGCGATACGCTCTACGGGATTGCGGCGATCGCACTGGATCGCCCCGAGCCCGTCGAGCGGCTCGCAGAGCGAATTAACGATTCTCCCCGCGATGCTGTCTCCGACCGGTACGGAAAGTACCTCGCCGGTCGTCATGACACCCATACCCTCCGCAACCGCGCCGGTATCGCCCAAAATGATAGCGCGAACCAAGCCCTCTTCGAGATTAAGCACCACGCCGAATATGTCCGTCGGAGCCTTGAGTGCCTCTTCGAGATTTTTCCCGTGTGCCGTGTCGAAGCGTATCATTTCCGACATTCGCGCCCCCTCGAGGCCTTCTATTTCCGCGACGCCGTCGCCTACCCGAGAGACAATACCCCTGTCGGCAGGCGCAGCCGGCGCGCCGGGCGCGAATTGTTCGATCTCTCTTTTGAATTGTTCGATAAAATTAGCCATTCGTTAATTTCCGGTAGAGCTCAAGTAAAATTCTATTTTGCTCTTTTTCCGGCGTTACTTTTTTATACATCGCGGAGCGCTCTTTTCGCAGGACAAGCTTCTGGTATTCCGAAAAAATACGGGGCAAGAGCTTTTCGTGTCCGCGGCGTTTAAGGACGGCGCGAATTTTAGGCAAGTCTGACTTGCCCGGATCAAGCTCGAACAATCCTTGTGCGTAATCTCTTTCCATTATTTTTTAATAAAAGCTTTTTCGATCCCGAGGACAATCAGCTTTGCGGCTTCCCGCCTGCTTTCCTCCATCACCCGCGCCTTAATCTCTTTAGCCTCGCGCTCCGCGTCTTTCAACATGCTCGCCGCCGCGGCCGCGGCGGCCACGGAGGCCTCTTTCTGCTTTTTCGCGGCGGTCTCGCGTGCGTGCGCCAAAAAGCTGTCCGCCTCCTTCCCCACGATGGCAAGCCTCGCGGCGCGAGCCGCCTCCATTCCCCGAAGCGCCTCCGCTGCGGCCTGCGCGTCAGTCACTCCTTGCGCGACCCTTGCTCGGCGTTCGTCGAGCATGCGTATAAGCGGGCCGTACAAAAATTTCCAAAGAACGAGCAATAAAAGCCCGAAGTTGGTCGCCTGCACGGCAAGTAGTCTCCAGTCCACCCCGAATGCCGAAAAAATTTCGGACATTACGCGTATTTGATTATAAAGCCGACCACCAACGCAAAGATGGCAAGCGCCTCGGTGACGGCGATCCCGATAAACATCGTCGTTTGTATCTGGCCCGTCGCCTCCGGATTGCGGCCTATGGCCTCGAGAGCCTTCGATACCAAAATTCCAAGGCCCAGCCCGGGGCCCATGACGCCGAGTCCGACCGCTATAGCCATGCCCAATACTTTTGCCGTTTCCAATTCCATAAATAATTAATTACTTTTAATTGATACTTGATAACTGTTGCCTGATATTTTTTTCAGTGCGCCGGCTCGCTTATCGAGAGCTTTATGAACACAAGCGTCAATAGCGCAAATATCGCGGCTTGCATAAAGCCCACGAACACTTCAAATATCATCAGCGGCACCGGCAGTACAAGCGGTACGAAGAAGACTATGACCGCAATAAGTACATGCCCGGCGAATATGTTGCCGAAGAGCCTGAACGAAAACGAAACAAGCCGCGCGAGATTGCCTATCAGCTCCAGGACGCCGACGGCAAAATTCACGGGCGACTTCAGTGTAATAAATTTCCTTCCGTATTTCAAGAATCCGAGCGCAGCGATGCCGGATATCTCGATGACGAGGAAGGATATCATGGCAAGTGCGAGCGTTACGTTAAGGTCAGTGCCCGCAGGGCGCAAAAGCGGTATCAGGCGCCCACCTTCATTCACTCCTATACTCTCGACACCCGGAAGAAAGTTGATCATATTGGCGGCGAAAATAAATAGGAAAATGGTCGCAATTAGCGGAAAGTAACGCCTCGCAAGCGCCGCACTTTCGAGCGTCGCCGCCATGTAGTCCAGAATATATTCAAAAATCGCCTCGAATGCGGTTTGCAATCTTCCCGGCACGAGCGCGGCTCTCCTCCCCACGAAATATCCGAGCGCGACAAGGGCCGCCATCGCGACCCATGTAAGGAGCAGGGCTCCGGTTACGGGCACTCCCCATACATAAAAAAGCGGCTCCGCCGCGAGCGCTATATGCAAGCCCTCTTCCATAACAGATGATGTTAATATAGCAGGCAAGGACAAGAACCGCCATGCCCCTTATCGCCATAGCAATAATAATCGCAGTCGCAGTGGGAGGAGGGTCTGCCGCCGTGGCACAGACCGCCCTGCCGGATTCTGCCATTTGGAATTTTAAGGCTTACGTAAGCGAGCAGGTCCAGACAGAGTTTGCGTTCGGGGAGAATGCCAAGGCGGACATGGACCTTTACGTAATAGAAGTGCGTCTTTCGGAAGCAGAGCGTCTGATTTCCGACTCGCGTCTTGACGCCGCCGTGTGCAAAAAAATAGAGAACAGCCTTAATGCGCGCGTCGCAAGCCTTGAGCGCCGGATAGCCCGCCTGCGGGAGCATGGCGACTTTACCGCGGCCGCCGATATTGCATGGCGATTCCAGGCGGCCGCCGCGGCGCATGCCGCCTTGCTGTCAGAGGCGCAGGCAAATGCCGAAGCCGGAGGCAGCGCAGCGCAAAAAGCGGTGCTTGGCGCTTTCGCAGAGCGCACACGCGCGATGCTCGACATAGCATCCGGCATCTCGGCCGACGCAAGCGCCGCGGCGGCGGACGCTTTTTAAATCAATTAAAGAAAAAGTTTCTCTGCCCAAACAACAATTGCAACAAGCGCCGCTTGGAGCCCCGCTCCAAGCGGCGGCGGTATATCTTCCAACTGCTTCCACTGAATCCATATATGGAACCTCTGCAGAGGCTCGAAAATGAACCATCTTGTTTTGTAATAGACAAACTGAAGCGGATCCGGGAGTATCCCAGCCACAACGCCGATGAGCACTATTTCCGGCGGAACGGCGAATAACCAAAAGCTGAAGATAAACAAGCTGGCGGCGACACCAAGTGCCGCATCGGCGCCGATTACGATTAAATCGCGCATGAAGTCTTTCCCGATGATCATGTCGGTTGCGAGCGGATTCACCTTGTCCTCAACTATCGATCTTAAAAGCCATTTTCCGTAGTCCCAGTGCGGGATGGCGTCTATCGCAAAATGGCTTGCGAACGCGGCGGAAAAAGCTAGATACGGCTGGGCCGGGAACAGCGCGGCGGCGGCAGTCCCTACAAGCGCGTGCGTCGTGAGTGTCATAACGATCAGTCTATAACATATGTTGCATCTTTGTACTGTTCGCGCTAGTTTTCTTTCTTAGACGGTTCACCAACGCAAAAGGGGTAAACCATGCCGAGGTTACAATGTTTGGCGATAATTCCCGACGGCAATCGCCGTTGGGCAAAAAAAAGAGGTCTGCCCGCGATCGAGGGGCATCGGCGCAGTCTGTACAACGGTCGGCGCATCCTACAGGTGGCCTTGGAGCACTCGTGGCAGGTGGTAGTATGGTGCGCATCGAGATCCAATCTCGAATCTCGCAAAAAAGAAGAGAAGGATTTCTTTTTTTGGATGCTTCGGGATGAGCTGCGTCTGCGGCTACGCCGTACGGACAAAGTACGCTTCCTATTGCGGGGAGCGTGGCGAGAGTTTTGCAACGATCCGATCATACCCGAGTTGGCCGCGGCTGTTGAACGGTACACCTCCACCCACCACGAACACCAGCTGACGCTGCTCCTCGGGTACGACGGGGAGCAAGATATCGAGCAGGCGGCGCAAAAGCTCCACGACCAAGGAATACGGCCAACTAGAGAGCTCATCCGCGCAAACCTCTGGACCGCTCATCTTCCCAATGCCGACATGATCATCCGCACTGGTGTCGAGGGCGATCCTCACGACTCGGATGCGTTCCTTCCGCTCCAGCGGAAAAACGCGCAGCTCTCTTATACCGAAATCCTCTGCCCCGACTACACCGAGGAACATTTGCGGGCGGCGCTCGACAATTTCGCTGCTCGCGAGCGACGCATGGGCGCGTGATTGTGAGGCGGTCGTCTACCCGACGATCGCCTTTATTTTTTAATTATTCTTAGCTAGTATGATGATGTTTTGCACCCTTAGCTCAGTTGGTTAGAGCGCACCCTTCACACGGGTGAGGCCGTACGTTCGAATCGTACAGGGTGCACAGCCGACATAACCATCTGCCCTGCGGCAGATGTTGTACGGCAGTTTCAATCGCGGGCTGTAGTATACCGGTAGTACGCGCGCTTCGGGTGCGCGAAGACTGGGTTCGATTCCCAGCAGCCCGACAATGGTGTAAAGTATTTTCGTGACGGGCGGGCCCGTAGCTCAGTTGGTAGAGCGCGTCATTCGCATTGACGAGGTCGGGGATTCGAGCTCCCCCGGGTCCACATAGGGCCGGTAGTTCAGTGGTAGAACGCCGCTTTTGCAAAGCGGAGGTCGCGAGTCCGATTCTCGCCCGGTCCACAATTCTGAATTTGAAGAAAGATTGACCTCGCCCGCGCCTTTGGCGCGGGCTCGGACTGATGTTTCCGTCAAGTCCCGCCAAGGCATTTTGAATTC
>Ga0076060_104_pt1 | contig 79791 bp, 85 predicted proteins | sample RifGroB1_FD_68091 | JGI IMG/M metagenome (GOLD analysis project Ga0076060, IMG submission 68091) | Parcubacteria (Adlerbacteria) bacterium GW2011_GWB1_54_7
AACACCCTGTCCGAGCACGTCATCTCGGCTCCCGATGTGGATAGCATATACGACGTGCCGCTTAACTTCGAGAAGGACGGCATGGGTAATATGCTCTGCGACGTGCTTTCCCTGCCGCGGCGTTCGTCCGACCTTTCCGCGTGGGAGAAATTCGTGGCGAAGAGCAAGAATGGCGGAAAGCAGGCAAACATCGCCGTCGTGGGGAAGTACTTCGACTCGGGTGAGTTCGTACTGTCCGACTCGTATATTTCGGTTTTGGAGGCTCTGCGCCACGCGGCATACAGCCAGGACCTAAAAATTTCCATCACTTATTTCGATTCCAAAGCCTTCGAGTCGGGCAAGACGCCGCTCGAAGAGCTTAAAAAATATTCCGGCGTTCTTGTACCCGGCGGCTTCGGCGAGACTGGCATAGAAGGGAAGCTCAAGGCAATAGAGTACGTTCGGGAAAACAAAATACCGTATCTCGGCCTTTGCTACGGAATGCAGCTTGCGGTAATAGAGTACGCCCGCAATGTGGCGGGTCTTGCTGGTGCGAACACGACCGAGGTTGACAAAGATACGCCGCATCCGGTCATTGCCATAATGGAATCGCAGAAAGAAAACGTGGAAAAGTCGCGCCTCGGCGGCACGATGCGCCTCGGCGCGTACCCGTGTTCTCTTGCGGACGGAACCGTTGTGGCGCAGGCATACGATAAAAAAGAGATTAGAGAGCGGCACCGCCACCGTTATGAGGTAAATCCGAAATATATCGAGCAGTTAGAGAGTGCGGGGCTCAACTTTAGTGGCCGCTCGCCGGACGGCGTGCTTATGGAGATAGCCGAATTGCCTAAGGAAAAACATCCATTCTTCCTCGGAACGCAGTTCCACCCCGAGTTCCTCTCCCGCCCGCTATCGCCGCATCCGCTTTTTGTCGCCTTCCTAAAAGCCGCCGGCGAGCGCGCATAAAATTTTGTTTTGAATTTAGGGCGTTTTTTTGCTATCTTTCATTTGTAATTGCGGGATCGTCTAATGGTAGGACAGCAGACTCTGGATCTGCTTATCTAGGTTCGAGTCCTAGTCCCGCAGCTCTTCGTCGCTCCGCTCCTCAGAGCCTTCGGCCTGAGGATATAAGACGTGCGCGAAGTAGATAGGTATGTAGTTCCCCTACTTGGAAGGGGGATTTAACTGTAAACACGAGCAGGTATATACTTAGAAAGTATGAAAGGATTTTTTGTTGATATCGAGCAGGCGGCATTGGAGAACGAGGACTTTAGAAAAGTGCTCTACACCGGTGCCCGGTTGCAACTCGTCGTCATGGCGCTCAAGCCCGGCGAGGATATCGGCGAGGAGGTGCACGAACTCGACCAATTTATCAGGGTCGAGGCTGGGAGCGGCAAGGCGGTACTCGACGGAGTCGAGCATGCCATAAGCGACGGCTCGGTTGTAATTGTCCCGCAGAGCGCGCGCCACAATATCATCAATAGCGGCTACGCCGCCATGAAACTCTACACGCTTTACTCTCCGCCAAACCACAGGCACGGCACTATCCATAAAACCAAAGCTGACGCACAGGCCGACGAGGAGCATTTCGACGGCACAGTAAGCGAATAACGCATGGGCATCAAAGACTGGCTCGCTCTAATCTGAACTCGTGAGTGGGGCAAAACGGTAAGACTGGTTTGCCTCCAAAACTTTTTTGTTCTATAATCGGCGGGACCGCCCTTCGGGGCGTTTTACGTTTATGGAAATCCGAAACATCGCTATTATTGCCCATGTTGATCATGGGAAAACCACGCTGACTGACGCCTTGCTTCGCCAGACCGGCGTGGCAGAGGTGGGTGTTAGCATGGACTCCGGCGACATTGAACGCGAACGCGCCATCACTATTTACGCTAAAAATGCCTCTGTGTTCTATGGTGACACCAAAATAAATATCGTCGATACGCCCGGGCACGCCGACTTTGGATCCGAAGTCGAGCGCGTGCTACGCTCTATAGACTCGGTTTTGCTTGTGGTTGATGCACAGGAGGGACCCATGCCGCAAACCCGCTTTGTATTAAAAAAGTCGCTCGAGTTGGGACTTAAGCCCATCGTCGTCATCAACAAAATAGACAAGCCAGCGGCCGACCCCGCCCGCGCCGAAGAGCAGGTGCTGGAGCTTTTTTTGGAGCTCGGCGCAAGCGACGAACAGTCGAATTTTCCCGTCGTCTACGCAATAGGCAAGCAGGGGATAGCAAAGAAAAAGCTCGAAGATACCTCTACCGATTTAACGCCACTGCTCGACGCGATACTAAAGCACGTACCGCCTGCCTCTTCGCCGGAGCTCGAGGCTAAGCCGCTACGCATGCAACCGTTCAATCTCGGGTACGACAATTTTTTGGGCCGGCTCGCGGTCGTGCGCGTGTACGAGGGTACGGTCCGCATTGGCGGTCGCGTATACGTCAAAAATGCCGGCGGCTCGCGCGAGGCGCAGGTAGTCAAACTTTTTACTTTTAAAGGGCTCGAGCGCGTCGAGACACCCGAGGTTGCGGCAGGAGACATCGCGCTCGTCGCCGGGCTCAAAGATATTTCGATTGGCGAGACGATAGCGGACGATGCGGGTGCGGGGCTACTCCCCATGATCACGGTGGACGAGCCGACCATCGCGCTTAATTTTTTGGTAAATTCCTCGCCCTTTGCCGGCCGCGAGGGCACGTACGTGACCTCGCGGCAGTTGCGCGAGCGCTTGGAGCGCGAGCTCGAAATTAACGTCGGCCTGCGCGTCGACTTTTCTTCCCTCGAGGCGTTTAAGGTGTACGGACGCGGCGAGCTCCACATTTCCATCTTGCTCGAACATATGCGGCGCGAAGGATACGAGATGCAGGTATCACAGCCGCAAGTCATTTTGCGAACGCAAAATGACGGTGAGCTTGTCGAACCGTTCGAGGAGGTGGTGATAGACACGCCGCAAGCCTACCGGGGCGTCATCATCGAGCGTCTGGGAGCGCGCAAAATCGTGCTAAAGGAAGTCCGTCCGCATGCCGGCTCGGTGCGCATGGTGTTTGAGGGCCCGACGCGCGGCGTGCTTGGGTATCGCAATCAGTTTATTCTCGACACCAGGGGCGAGGGGATCATGTCTTCCCGGTTTGTGGAATTTCGCCCGCATGCGGGCGAGATCCAAAAACGCGCCGTGGGCTCGATGGTCTCGATGGTGTCCGGCAAGGCACTCGGCTATGCGCTGTGGAACTTGCAGGATCGCGGTGTGCTCTATATCGGACCGGGGACCGAGGTGTATGAGGGACAGGTCGTGGGCAATACCGCCAAGGGCGAAGAGATGTACGTAAACCCGACAAAAGGCAAACGACTCACCAACATGCGCGCCTCGGGCTCCGACGAGGCTATCCATTTGGTGCCGCCATTTGAGCTTACGATAGAGCGCGGGCTCGAGGTCATGAGCGACAACGAGTATCTCGAAGTGACGCCCAAGTCAGTGCGCTTGCGCAAGCAGGCGCTCACCAAAAACATGCGCGGCGGTTGACAAAATTGTATCATCATATATAATAGAAAATATCTGCAGTCTCCTTTTGTGCTCTATCTAAGAGCGGGGCTCTGATAGATGTCACATGCAATATAAACGTCATTTTTCGCACAAGCGAACGTCGTTTGTGCGCCAGCCTGCACAAGGCAGAAAATTTACCAAAGCTCCGCAACGGGTCCAGTTCGATCCGTCACGCTTTGTCAATAAGGCCGCCAAGCCGCAAGAAGTTGCGGTGTTTACGCCGACCCACCGTTTTGCCGACTTTCCGATAGATGAGGCGCTTAAACGGGCCATCGCGGCAAAAGGATACACGCTCCCGACTCCCATACAGGACCAGGCTATAACACCTATATTGGGGGGCCGCGATATTGTGGGCATCGCCCAGACCGGCACGGGCAAAACCGCCGCGTTTTTGATTCCGCTCATACATAAGGTGCGTCATGACCCAGACGCGCAGGTGCTTATTGTGGTGCCGACGCGGGAGCTTGCCGCTCAAATTAGCGAGGAACTTGTCGCGTTTACTGCGGGTATGAAGATTTTTTCAGTCTGTTGCGTGGGCGGCATCAGCATAGGCGCGCAAATGTACGCCCTGCGCCGCCGCAACCAGTTTGTCATTGGCACGCCGGGCCGGCTCAAAGATTTAATAGAGCGCGGCAAAATAAAACTTGCGGAATTCCAGACCATCGTGCTCGACGAGGCGGACCGCATGCTCGACATGGGCTTTATACGCGACATGCGCTTTGTCATGGCGGGGATGCCCTCGCCGCGGCATACGCTCTTTTTCTCCGCGACGCTTTCGCCAGAAGTCGAAGGTTTGATCAAAGACTTTTTGCACAACCCGGTGCGCGTTCAGATAGCAAACCGCCGGACTGCCGAGCATATCAGCCAAGATGTCGTGCAAATTCCGCGCGGCGCCGACAAGCTCGCCGTACTCCATGACCTTTTGATCCAGCCGGGGTTTGACAAGGTGCTCGTATTCGGCCGCACCAAGCACGGCGTGGAGCGGCTTTCTAAAAATCTTGTCGCCCGGGGCTTTAAGGCCGAGTCTATCCACGGCAACAAGACCCAAAACAGGCGGCAAAAGGCGCTCTCGCTGTTTAAGCAGGACCATGTTCAGATTTTGGTGGCGACCGATGTGGCGGCGCGCGGGCTCGACATCAACGGCGTCTCGCATGTTATTAACTACGACCTCCCCGCCACCCACGACGACTACATCCACCGTATCGGCCGCACCGGTCGGGCGGGCAAACCGGGCAAGGCTCTCACCTTTGTCGGATAACCGGCAAGTGGTCCGTATTTATTTTTTCGAAATATTTTGCCAGAGCCAGATGCCGGCAAGAACCAATACGACAAAGACCACCAGAGAGGTGATACTGCCGAGCAGGCCCGCGCCGCCCATCATGCCGCCCCAGTTTCCGTAATTCATCATGAGTTTATTTTAGCCTATCTTTTGATCCTATTCCACAAGGCTGTGGACAGCCACACGGCCAGCACGGTGATTGTTCGATCATAAAATTTTTAAATGGCTAATAATTTCGAATTATACCCGAAGATAGAACTTGACGCAATATACCCTATGGGGGTATTGTGGACTGCGTATGCGTCCGGACATAAAGAAAAAGACGCTCCGGCGCTTGAACCTGGTGAGAGGACAGCTCGGCGGACTTATAAAAATGGTGGACGCCGAGCGCTATTGCGTGGACATAATCACGCAGTCGAGCGCGATAAAAGAGGCGCTCTCCGGCGTCGAGAATCTCGTGCTTGAGAATCATCTTGCGACGCACGTTCTGCGGCAAATGCGCGGCGGACGGGAGAAAAAGGCCTCCGCGGAGATACTAAAAATTTACAAGCTAGCGCAAAAGAAAAAATAACATATGGACTGCTGCCACGACGACTTCCATAAGTCCAAAAATCCGACAGATGCGGAAGTTATCTACACCTGCCCCATGCATCCGGAGGTGGTCAAAAACGCGCCGGGCAAATGCCCGGGATGCGGCATGGATTTGATACCCGTGGAATCCGGGTCGCACGCCGGCCACGACATGCAGAAGATGAGTCATGAGGATCATGACGCGGCGATGACCAATCCGCAGATAGCCAAGAAGATGGAAAAAGACATGCGGCGGCGATTTTTGATTTCACTCCTGCTTTCAATCCCCATTTCCCTCTATTCGCCGGCTGCCATCAATTTTTTTGGTCTGCATTTGCCGTCGCCGATTCCGGTGAATTGGCTCCTCCTTATTCTCACCACTCCGATCGTGTTCTGGACCGGCTCCATCTTCATCACCGGCACGTACTATTCTCTCAAGGCGAAGAAGCTGAACATGGCGGTCCTTATTGCCACGGGCGTGCTGGCCGCATACCTTTTCAGCGTCCTCATTACGGTTATCAGGCCCGGTTCGGAGACGTTTTATGAGGCGGCGGCTCTTTTGGTCACATTCGTACTATTTGGTCACTGGATGGAAATGCGCTCGCGCCGCGGAACGTCCGACGCCCTGCGCGCCCTCTTCGATCTCGTGCCGCCGAAGTCCATGGTCGTCCGCGACGGCAAAGAGGTGAGCGTCCCGAGCGCGGAAATCGTCCACGGCGACATTGTTGTTTTGCGTCCGGGTGACAAAGTGCCGGTCGACGGAGAAATAGTCGAGGGCGAAACATCCATCGACGAGTCATTGGTGACCGGTGAGTCCATGCCCGTCAACAAAGCCGTAGGCGCGAAAGTGGTGGGAGGGTCGGTGAACATCACCGGCATGGTGAAGTTCAGGGCGACGAAGGTGGGGTCCGAGACAGTATTGGCGCACATCATAAAAATGGTCGAGACCGCGCAAAATTCCAAAGCGCCCGGCCAACGCATTGCAGACAGGGCGGCGGGGTGGCTGGTCGTGATTGCCATAGGTTCCGGACTTCTTGCCTTCTTCGGTTGGTACTTCTTTGCCGCCGCGGGCCTTCTTACCGCGCTAACTTTTGCCGTCTCTACTGTAGTAATTGCGTGCCCAGACGCACTCGGGCTCGCTACGCCAACGGCGGTCGCCGTCGGCACTGGCATTGGGGCAAAGCACAACATACTAATTAAAGACGCGACGACTCTTGCAAACACATCCAGACTGACAGCGATAGTGCTCGACAAGACCGGTACTCTAACGGAAGGAAAACCCAAGGTGACTGAAGTCGTCGCGGGGCCGGGGTACGAGCGGCGCGACATATTATCGTTTGCCGCCGCGGCCGAGAAGGGCTCCAATCATCCCGTAAGCGCCGCAATTCTGGAGGAAGCGCAAAAAAGCGGTGCTATATCGGACGAAAAAACGGAGAAATTCGAGTCAATAAGCGGTCACGGCGTTAAGGCCGTCGTCGGCGGCAAAAAAGTGCTCGCGGGCACGGAGAGGCTTATGCGGCAGGATGGCATAGACCTTTCGCCCATACAGAAAGAAATTGGCCGACTGCTTGCAAGCGGCAACACCATCAGTATTGTCGCCGTGGAAGGAAAAGCGGCGGGCGTAATTGGCGTAGCTGACACCATCAGGCCGACGGCCAAAAAGTCCATTGCCGCGCTCAAAGCTCTCGGGCTTGAGGTCGCTATGATAACCGGAGACCACGAGCAGGTCGCAAAGGCAGTTTCAAACGAGCTCGGCATAGACCGATACTTCGCGCAGGTGCTCCCCGAGGACAAGGCCAAGTACGTCAAAAAACTCCAAGACGAGGGCAAGTTCGTGGCGATGGTGGGGGACGGCATCAACGACGCGCCGGCGCTGGCGCAGTCGGACATAGGCATCGCAATTGGCGCGGGTACTGATGTCGCCATAGAGACCGGTAATATCGTTTTAATGAAGTCTGACCCGTACGACATAGTTGCCGCGCTCCGCCTAAGCAAGGCTACGGTCGTCAAAATGAAGCAGAATCTTTTCTGGGCGGCAATCTATAACGTCCTTGCGATTCCCGTTGCGGCTGGCGTGTTCTATACTTCTTTCGGCTGGTCGCTAAGGCCGGAGATAGCGGCCCTACTTATGTCCGCGTCGTCAATAATCGTCGCCTTGAATGCGGTCCTGCTAAAGCGCGTTGAACCGCGCCTCAAGGTATAGTATTTTGTAAATAATGGAAAAATGAGATATCCTGATACAATGAAATATTCTGCGGCGGTGCTCATTATTGCGCTTCTTTTCGTCGGCGTGGCGGGTCCTTTGGGAATAGGTCCCTCGATGTGGGGCCATAGTGAAGGCTGTTTCGCATCCATTGAGACACCGTGCCCCATGGAGCTGTTCGCATCCGCGATACACCATGTCTCGGCGTTCACGGCGCTTGCAAGCGTACCGCTTTTCCTCGCGCTTACTCTACTGCTTCTTTTTGCGCTTGTGTTTTACGCGAAGTTTTTGGAAATTCCGCGGCTTTCTCCCGCTTCCGCGCCGCTCTGGAGAGCAATAGACTATAGTTTCGGCACGCCGCGTGCGCTTTTGCGCGCGCTCGCACGCCTCGAGCACAGCCCCCCCGCCGTCAGTAACGGGCTGTTATTCGTCTATGTAGAAAACAAAAATGAACAAAACGACAATAATCACAGGCATACTGGCCACGCTCGCTATTGCGGGGCTCCTGTTCTGGGGACGCACTAACGGGGCCTTCACCGGCCCGCAATCCGGAATAAGTTCAGGTGCCGCCGTTCTTACCGCAGAAAAGAACTTCTACGACTTCGGTGTCATCTCGATGAAAAACGGCGTCGTAAGCGCCACCTTCAACGTCAGCAACAAGACAAGTGCGGACGTGCTTGTCACCGACATAGTAACCTCGTGCATGTGCACTGCCGCGTATGTCGTGGGCGAGGGCGAGAAGATAGGGCCGTTCGGCATGCCGGGGCACGGCGGGCCGGCGCCTAAAGCCAATGTGACCATTCCTGCAGGCGGTAGCAAAACAATAGAGGTCCAATTCGATCCTAACGCTCATGGCCCATCGGGCGTGGGGCTGATACAGCGCGTTGTCTCCTTGACCGAATCGGGCGGCGGTACGCTCGAGCTCGGCATCAAGGCCAACGTGACTCCATAATTGAACTATGAAGAAGATACTGATAATGGGCGGAGTCGTACTTGCGGCCATAGTCGGCATACTTGCGCTTAAGTACGCCCCGCAGACCTCGCAGTTAATATGGGACGCAAGCGGCGGCGGCGCATGGCTCTTGCCTCTTGTACTTGTGGCCGCTTTGCTCGACAGCGTGCACCCGTGCTCGTTCTCCATCTTGCTCATTACTATCGCGTTCCTCTTCGGGATGCAGTTAAGCCGCGGGCACATTCTGCGCATCGGCGGCGCGTACGTTGCGGGCATATTTGCCTCTTACCTGCTCATAGGGCTCGGCGCTCTGCAGGTTCTGCACTTGTTCAATACGCCGCACTTCATGGGCAAACTGGGCGCGGCACTTCTTGTTGCGTTTGGCATTATCAACTTAATAAACGCGCTCTTTCCGTCCTTTCCGCTAAAACTGAAGATACCTTCAGTGTCGCACGGCGCGATGGGAAAGCTGATGGAGCAGGCGTCCCTGCCAGCGGCATTCCTGCTCGGCGGCCTTGTCGGCATATGCCAGTTCCCGTGCATGGGAGGCCCATACCTAATGGTCATAGGGCTCTTGCACGACCAATTAACTTACTTCGCGGGCGTCGGATATCTTGTACTCTATAACCTCATCCTTGTCCTGCCGCTCGTTGCGGTGCTTTGGTTCGCCGCCGACAAAGCGGTGGTGGACAAAGTTGCGGAGTGGAAGCGTATAAATCTGCGGCAGGTGCGGCTTTGGGCTGGAGTCGCGATGCTTATTCTCGGCCTCCTTATAATATTCATCATTTAACAGAAAACTATGATCGTCAGATCACGATTCAAATTGGGAGACGCGATCGCGAGGGTCGCAAAGATTCTCCGCATCCCGCATTGTCAAAATTGTGAAAAGCGCCGGCTCATTCTAAATGAAATTCAAACGCTGGGCGTAAAAGAAACAATCAAAAGACTAGAGGATTGCTGCGAATGAAAATATGAGAACGGACATAATATTGCCGACGGCAATTCTTGTTTTTGCGACATTGGCGCTCGCGGTCTTCGCTCCGCCTCCACAACCCGCAGGTGTTGCCCATGCGCAGGAAGTTACTTTGCCCGCAATTTGGGGCAATTTGGGCGCGCGGCTTGTCGAGCTTGGGATTATAGACCCTCAAAAAATGAGAGAGTTGTATGGTACAAGCTGGAACGAAGAGTATGAGAGATTGCTTACTGGGGAGAGCGGCGCGCTTGTGATGTCGCAGGAAAATTCGGGCTACCTGCTTAACCTGCTGTGGGCGCTCGGGCTCGCGAACAAAAATCCGATACTCGAGGATGAGACCGAGATGATGAACCCGGCCTATGGGTCCCCAAGCCGCTTTGCCTCGACCGGCGGATGGACCCTTGCCGCAGGAGACGCGATGGATCATTACGACATACACGAGTTTATAATCCTGACGCAGGAGCAGCAGCGGCTAGTAGATAAAATCTCGCGAAAGGTCTTCCGCCCGTGTTGCGGCAACTCCGCGCACTTTCCGGACTGCAATCACGGGATGGCAATGCTCGCACTGCTCGAGCTTATGACATCGCAGGGAGTACAGGAGAGGGAGTTATATAGCACTGCAAATATCGTAAATTCATTCTGGTTTCCGGAGGAGCACCAAAGCTCCTGCAGTGCATAACCACGCATTGCATGGTTTATACTTGACGCATGGGACATACTCCGTCCGCTTGCGGCAATTTGCGTGCGCGCGGCTTCACTCTTATAGAGCTTTTGGTCGTAATATCCATAATTTCTCTGCTTGCCGTCATACTTACCGCCTCTCTTATGACCGCGAGGCAGAAAGCTCGCGACACGCGGCGCCTTACGGATATAAAGACCATAGCGAACGCACTCGAATTCTATAACATGGACGAGGGGCACTATCCGATAGCGACGGAGTGGGCTACCGGTTGCGGACACGCGGGCTCCAGCTGGATTCCGGACGGGGATAATTACGACTGGAGCACCGAATACCTGCCCGATATGCCGCGAGATCCGTCCGAAAACTGCTCTGCGCTCAATCAGCATACCTATGCGTATTGGAGCGACGGATCGAATTATCAGATAACCACCCAGCTTGAGAGTTCCGTTCCTCCCGACACCGGCGGTAATAATTATTCTTTCGACGGCACCTCGTTCCAGCCGTTTATCGATACGGCGCCATTTACGGCGGCTTTTTCCTCGCTGGCTCCGGATCCTACCAATCAATCGCCCATACCCATAGTTGTTTCTTTCGCGCGGTCGGTAGTAGACTTTACGCAATCCAGCGTTTCCGTTGTGCGCGGGTTCGTCAGCGGTTTTTCTCCGGTACTCGCCACGCTGTATAATATCTTCGTCACTCCGACCGACAACGACCCCATAATAGTGAGCCTAAGCGGCGGCGCAGTGCACGACGAAAGCGGCGTCGGCAACGCCCCGGCGCAGTTCACTATCACGTTCAATTCGCTCCTGCCTCACCCGGCGCTTTCTCCGGACCCTTTTCCGATGACGGTTTCGGCGCTTGACGATCACTCCGACGAGCGCCGGAGAAGTTGCCGTGTATATTCCGTCTGATGTCGCCCATAGCGCCGCTGGGAACGGCAATGTCGCCTCAAACACCATCAGTACGGATTTCAACCCCTGACCTTATGGCGGTCATAAGCGCGGGACTCTTGATGTACCGGATGCGAAGCGGGCCCGAAATTTTGCTCGCGCACTATGGTGGCCCCTACTGGATAAAAAAAGACAAAGGCGCATGGGGCATACCCAAAGGACAAGCAGAAAGCGGCGAGAAGTCGCTGGAAGATTTACTGCAAGTTGCAAAGCGTGAGTTCGAGGAGGAAACAAGCTTCGAACCCCGCGGCGATTTTGAGTACCTAACCACAATTGAGCGTAGTGACGGTAAAAAAGTGCATGTTTGGGTGTTCGAGGGCGATGCCGATCTCTCGAAATTCAAAAGCAACACCATTGTAATGGAGTGGCCGCCGCGCTCTGGAAGGAAGATAGAAATTCCGGAGGTCGACAAAGGAGCCTTCTTTCGACTGGAAGAAGCCAAAGAGAAAATAATCCCATACCAGCTCGGCATCCTCGCCACCTTCGAGGAGTGGATAAAAAAGAAAGTGGTATAATACGAAAATGCCGGTGCAGGATTATTATTGGAAGGGGTGGGAGATGGGATTCGGATTTCCCCTCTGGATTGCGCCCTTATTCCTTGCATTTATTTTGTGGAGTTTGTTTTGGAAGGGACTCGCTCTTTGGCATAGCTCGAGGCGTGGGCAGAACTGGTGGTTTATAGTCATGCTCGTAGTGAATACCGCCGGAATTTTGGAAATAGCTTATTTATTTGCAATTATCAAGCTTAAATTCGGAAAGCTCTTTAATCCGGAGCACCGCCGTTCGCATTAATCTTAAAATTATTTTTAACATGGCTAAGAATGGTCCGCGGGGCAAGGGGCGCGCAGGCGGGATAAAAAATCGCTCGCAGGTTCTCTCGCCGCGCAACAAGCGCTGGACCAAGGTTAATAACAAATCCGGCAAGTTTATTGACCAGATGTCACGCAAGGGCAAGGCGTTCAAGAGCGTCAAGATGAAGTGACAGTTTTATAAAATATCTTCATGTTTAAGGACAGAGAGGATGCCGGCAAGCGCCTTGCCGAGCGGCTTTTAAAGTACGAGGGCGCGAATGCGACAGTGCTTGCGTTGCCGCGTGGCGGGGTGATCGTAGGCGCGGAAGTGGCGCGCGCTCTTGCACTGCCGCTCGATATAGTTGTGCCGCGCAAGGTGGGGTACCCCGGCAATCCGGAGTACGCCGTGTGCGCTACCGACGCGGAAGGCACCCTCGTATGCAATGAGCGCGAGACGGCCGACATAGACAAGGGGTGGTTAAAAAAAGAAATTGAGAAGGAACAGGAGGAAGCACGGCGGCGCATCAGGTTGTATCGGGTGGATAAGGACCCGTTGGATATAAGAAATAAAATAGCGATCATTGTTGACGACGGCGTGGCGACCGGCCTTACCATGCGGCTTGCGGTGATGGCGGTAAAAAAACAGCACCCGCAAAAAATAATCGTTGCAGTTCCAGTTGCACCGTTTGAGGCCGTGCGCGCCCTGCGCGAAGACGCGGAGGTTATCGTGCTTGAGCCGCCAGAGGACTTTTTGGGTGCCGTAGGCGCACATTACGGGTACTTTCCGCAAGTTGAGGACGCAGAGGTAATGGCTCTGCAACAACAAAAAACGGCGGTACAATTTAAGCAATGAAATACCACCGGCACGTAATGCAGGACTTGCTCGCCATTGTTGCGAGCATTGCGTTTTCCGTTGTCATAGTGCAGTACAGTCTGGTAGAGGTCGCTCTTGCGGCATCGGGCGGTGGGACCATTATTGCCAGTTTTGTCGCGGGGATGTTCTTTACCTCCGTTTTGACGACCGCGCCCGCGATTGCCGTACTCGGCGAACTCTCGTTGAAGGGAAATTTTTTATTGGTCGCGCTCATTGGGGGCGCGGGCGCGGTCGTCGGCGACTATTTTCTGTTCGCATTCGTACGCGACCGCATTTCGGGCGATGTCGCCCACCTGCTCAAGCGCAGGGCGCTCGGGCGCCTGCATGCGGTATTCCGCCGACCGACATTTAAATGGCTTCTGCCGTTCCTCGGCGGGCTTATAATAGCATCGCCCCTGCCGGACGAGATAGGGCTGGCTCTCCTTGGTTTCGCGCGGCTTACGACGCGCATTTTTATACCCCTCTCTTTTGCATTTAACGCTTTTGGAATAATTCTAATATCACTGGTTGCGCGCTCTTTTTAATCCAAAAATCAAGAGATTGTCCGCAATTGGATAGGGGAGGAGGAACCCGAGATGGAAGAATAGGTAATATAGATGGTATAGTGGCGTCATAGAAAATATGAGACGCGCATTTTTTGCAGCTGTTTTTATTTTGCTTTTTCCGTTTCCTGTCCTCGCGCAGTATAAACCCTTCGAGTTCTCCGGCTGGATACCTTATTGGAAGTCAGAGGCTGGCGTCGCCGAAGCGCGCGCGCATTTAAGAGAGCTCACGGAAATCAACCCTTTCGGTTACAGCATCAAGGCCGACGGCACCCTGCAGGACCTCGCGGGGCTCGACAAGGAATACTGGCAAACGCTTTTTGCCGACGCGCGCGTGGGGAAGGTGCGCATCATTCCAACTGCAATGTGGAGTGATGGCGCACAGATGGACAAGCTATTGCGCGACCCGGAATGGCGCAAAAACCACATACAAAATTTGTATGACCTGGTAACGCAAAACAACTTCGACGGGATAGACATAGACTACGAGGGCAAATGGGCGGAGACCAGGGTCTACTTTTCCGCATTTCTACAGGAGCTGTACAAGAAGATGGGGAATAAGTGGGTTATGTGCACCATAGAGCCGCGTACGCCGCTTGAGGCGCGCTACGACACCGTACCGAAAAATATCGAGTATGCCAACGATTTTAAAGTCCTGAATAAAAATTGCGACCGCGTGCGCATAATGACGTATGACCAAGGCACAATAGACATAAGGCTCAATCGCGCGCAAAACGGCAAGCCGTATATCCCGCTCTCGGACCCAAAGTGGGTGGAAAAGGTCATACAGCTTGCCGCGAAAGACATCTCCAAGAAAAAGATCGTAATAGGCGTCGGCACTTACGGCTATGAGTACGCTATTACGCCTCAAAGCTCCAGCTACGTATACGACAAGCAGTGGTCGCTCTCTCCGGCGTACGCTCTCGACTTGGCGCGCCAACTAAATCTCACTCCCCAGCGCAACAGCGCGGGTGAGATGAGTTTTACTTATCTTCCGGCGCTCGCGGGGCAGATCAACGCCGCGCAAACCCTGCCAAACCCCGAGCCGTTCAATCTTTCCACCTCGACGACGCCGCAGGCGGCGGCCGTGGCGCTCGCGTTCGAGAAGATACGCATAATCTGGTGGAGCGACGCGCAGGCGATAAAGCAAAAAGTAAACTTGGCACGCAAGCTCGGGGTGCGCGGGGTGGCAATATTCAAGCTCGATGGCAGTGCGGACCCGCAGACGTGGAGCGTGCTAAAATAGGGCTTGTCACGTTATAATCGGAACTCTAACGGAGCTCATCGCTTCTTCATTGCTCGTGTATATCTTATATGGTTATAAATTTTTAATCGTTAATTTTTTTCATATAATCATATGACTAACACAAGTTGGGCGATAGTAATTATTGTCGTTCTCGTTCTAGCTGGGCTGGTTTGGTGGTACTACCAGCCGGCTGAGTCCGCGCCCACCCCGGCAACTACGAGCTCCGTAAACGCTCCTCCCGCAAACTCGGCTCCAGTCGGCGCCACGGTGACCCATGGCTCGAACGGTTTTTCTCCGCAGGAAGTCACGATCGCGCGCGGCGGCACGGTTACCTGGGTCGACGATGGAGACAACGAGATGGAAGTCGCTTCGGCACAACATCCCACGCATTCCGTGTATGACGGGACAACAAGGGACCAGCATTGCGCCGCCGGATACACAGGCGTAAAACCCCTTGATCAGTGCACCAAAGGAGATACCTATTCCTTTACCTTCGACAATGTGGGCACGTGGGGGTACCACAATCACAGAGATGTAAGCCACTTCGGTAAAGTTATTGTAGTTGAATGAGCGATTTTGTTTTTCGCGCCGCGGCCGCGTTCGCCTTTCTTTACCCGGCGACTTCCGCATTGTTTGGTCCGAACGCGTGGCTGGGATACGTGCCGGAGTTCGCGCGCAAGGCCGCGGAGAGTGTTGGAGTCTGGGAGCTGGCGCTTTTACACTCATTCGGCGCCGTCGAGATCGTTATCGCACTCTGGCTACTCTCCGGATGGAGGATATTCTGGCCCGCGCTCGCGGCTACGGCGATTCTGGTCATTATAGTCATCGTCAATCCGCACGAATTCCCCGTCCTATTCCGCGACCTATCCATCGCGGGCCTGACATTGGGACTCGCGCTTAAAAACTCTCCCTGGAACCTGCGAAGAAGGCCCGCAGTTTAAAAAGCATATGAGCCAAAACCCGTTTGCAAACGCGCTTGCGGCACTGCTACTGCTTGCAGGCGAGCAAAAAAGTGGAGTAAGGCTGTTTTTGCAGACTTTGGGCATATTTGCATGCATTACAGTCGCCCTCCTCGCGTCCCTATTTCTGTTCGCCGGCGTTAAATAAAAACGTCCCGATTTGTTATAATTATCTGTCAATGGAGCTCACGAGTACGGAGTTTGGGAATAATGGAATAATTCCTGCAAAATACACCTGCGACGGGGAGAATGTGAGCCCGCCGCTTGAGATTGCCGGCGTGCCCGAGGGAGCGAAAAGCTTGGTATTAATCGTCGACGATCCGGATGCGTCAAACGGCACTTGGGTGCACTGGACACTCTGGAACGTCGGGCCTGATATGTTGGAAATTATGGAGGACAGCGTCCCTGACGGATCCGTGCAGGGGGCGACAAGCTTTGGCGGCACGGGATGGGGCGGCCCATGCCCGCACTCCGGCGTGCACCGGTACTTTTTCAAACTTTATGCGCTAGATGCGACTCTCGATCTTGCGCCCGATTCGAACAAGGCGACTCTCGAGGCCGCGATGGATGGGCATGTGTTCGCGCAATGCGAGCTTGTCGGCCGTTACAGCCGGAAGCAGTAATCACGATACTACATGTCCGACTTCATCGTAAATTGGCAAAACATCCGCTAAAGTGACGGTAATGGATCGGCAAAAACTGCGGCACAGTATCTCGCGCGGAATTGTCCGTTGGCAGGCACCGCGCCTTAAGCCCGTGGTCAAGGAGCGTGGGGTGCAAAAGATAAAGAAACCGAAGGAGACTTAGAGCCAAAGAGATAGGTATCCACAGAATTTGTGTATTTTGTGTATTTTGCGGCAAGATTTGTGCTACTGTTAGTGCATGGATAAATTCACAAAAATTCTTACAGGCAAGCAGAAACGGGTACTCGATAATATTAAGCTGTATCTGGATGCAAAGGGCATACCCCCGACGCTCGACGAACTCCGTAAAAATCTGGGCTTCAAATCCCTGCGCACGGTCACGCAATATCTTGAGATATTGGAGCGCAAGGGACACATCGTGCGGCGCAAAAACGCGCGCCGCAATATAGACCTGCGCGCGGTAGACGCCGCGGGTACCTCGGCGACCCTTGTGTCGGTTCCGGTAGTCGCGAACGTCGGTTGCGACAACTTGAGCGTATTCGCGCAGGAAAATTCTGACGAGTATCTGCAGGTTGATAAAAAAATAGTAGACGTCGCCGGCGATATCGTTGCGGTTCGCGCCGTGGGGGAGAGCATGGCGGATGCCGGCATTGGGAGCGGAGATTATATTCTGGTGCAGTTTACCGACAGGGTAGAGAGCGGGGACAGGGTTGCCGCGATAGTAGGCGACATGATTACGGTCAAGCGCCTAATTCGGCAGGGCGGAGTGACTGTTCTTTATCCGGAATCCAAAGACCCAAAGTACAAACCGATAGTTCTGCGCGAGGACTTTAAGATAGCTGGGAAGGTCTTGTGCGTCATATCCGCATCTCTGGCCGAGGCGCCCGAAGTTCTGCCGGAAGAGGACTGGAGGTAAAAACTTCGCAAAATAAGTTTGCGCCGTCCCGTGTTATAATTGCTCGCAATGTTAGAACTCCTGTTCGCCTCGTTTTTTGTGATGCTCGCCTCGCTTGCGGGCGTTATTTCGCTATGGGGCTGGGCCAGAGGATTTATCGAACGCAATCTTCACCTGCTCCTCTCTTTTGCAATCGGCGTTTTTGTAGTTTTTGCGTATCAGCTTGCAGGCGAGGCTCTTGGACACGGCGGGGTTATCGCGTGGCTTATGTGGATCGTTGCCGGAGCGGTCGTGATATCGCTTGTCTGCGCGCTTTTGCCGCACGGCCATAAACACGGCGAGCATGAGCATGCGCATATTGACGCGCATCGCATGCTAGTGACTGACGGCATCCACAATGCCGGCGATGGTATTTTTTTGGCGGCAGCCTTTGCCGTGAGCCCGGTTCTCGGATTTGCCTCCGCTATCAGCGTTTTTGTGCACGAGTTTTTGCAGGAAATAGCGGAGTTTTTTGTCCTGCGTGACGCAGGATACGGTGTGCGCAGGGCTCTCGGACTTAATTTTTTGGTTTCTTCGACGATTTTGGTCGGCGCCGCTGGAGGATACTTTTTGCTTGATACATTTGCCGCGATGGAGGGTCCTTTGCTTGGCATCGCGACGGGCGGGATGCTTGTCGTGATATTTTATGACCTTCTTCCGCACGCTTTGCGCGACGTATCGCGTACGAGGCATTATTTCGAGCACCTGTTGTCGTTTTTGCTCGGCGCCATGCTTATGTTTTTGCTCGTCACTACCCTGTCCGAGCCGGAGGTCAAAGTTCCGGCGGATATTGCGCCCGGAGAGGCACTGTAGTAGTGTAGCCGCATGTCGGCTTTTAAGTATTTGGGCGTGGCCGTTTTTACGCTTATTTTAAGCGCTTTTTTAGTCGCACCGGCGCAGGCTCAAAGCTCCTGCAACGTTTATAATTGGAACCCATCCTGCCCAAGTGGCCTGCTTAACGTTTTTGTGCAGGTAGAGAACAACGCTCCCGGCGTCTTCCATTACCCGCACGAGTTCCAAATTTCTGTGCAGGGGCAAAGCCCCAATCCGTCGAGCTTTATGGGCAGTCAAAACGGCACTCCTGTCCAGCTCTTGCCCGGAGCATACTCGGTTTCCGTATCGAATAATCCGTTCGGATATATCATGACCTCCAGCAACGCGTGTAGCGGCGCAATTTTGGCGGGGCAAACGCAGACCTGTGTCGTAACCTTCACCGCGACGACCAGCTATCCATATCCAACGCCAGCATATCCACCGCTTATCTGCGCGCCGCAGTTCCAAAGCGCCGCGCTGGGGCAGGCCGTGAACTTTTACGCCTCGGGCGGAACAGGCTCGTATAATTGGTCTATGTCGGACCGCTCCTTCACTAACATCGGTCCGAAGCTCTCGACCGGCTTTACGCGCTCGGGAGTGCAAAACGTTACAGTGACAAGCGGCATCCAGAGCGCGATCTGCACCATAAACATTGCAGGCGGCTATGTGCCGAACCCGTTCTACCCGCCTGCGCCGCCGGCTCTGTATGCATCTCCGGCCCCCCGCCTGCCCAACACCGGTGTAGAGCCCATGAGCGCCGCGGGTATTGCCTTTGCCGCCCTTTTGCTGGGGGGTACGGCGTTCGCTCTACGGCGCCATGTCAGAGAGGCCCTTGCTGCTACAGTCAGCTAAAAGCGGTGTGATCGTCAAAGGGAAGTCCAGCGCATGGATACGCCGGACGGCCGTTGCCGTTGGACTTGTCGCCGTGCTTGTCGGATTTGCCGATGTCGCCACGCGCATCGCGCGGAGGGCATTTGGCGAGGAAGTGAATTTTTTTATCTTCGGCTCTCCCGCTTCCGCGGTCGAGTCTGTAATAGCGCCGGCTCCGCCCGCCGCGACTGCAGCAGGCGCTATAGTGCCGGCGCGCCTGCGCGTGCCGTCGCTCGGCATTGACGCCGGCGTCGAGCAGGTAGGCAAGCGGGGTGACGGCGCGATGGGAATTCCGCAGGACTATGACGATGTCTCGTGGTATATGTTTGGGGGCAAGCCCGGCGGGCAGGGTAATGCGGTCTTCGCCGGCCATATCAACAACTCGCGCACGCGCTCCGGGGTCTTTGCCAACCTTTCGCGGATTGGCATCGGAGATTACATAATGATAACCGACGCCGAGGGGAAGACTCTTATATACGTCGTGCGCGAGATACAGGTGGTGCCGGCCGACAATGCTCCGGCGGAGGAAGTTTTTAAAACATCGGGACCTTCGCAGGTTGTCCTTATCACCTGCGAGGGAGACTGGATGCCGGAGGAGCGCACTTTCGACAAAAGACTGATAGTTATTGCGCGTCCGGCGTATTAGGCTTCGCAAAAGTCCTCTGCTCCGGAGAGATGAACACGACCCCAACTCCTCCGCAGAAGACTTTTGCTTTGCTATACAAGATATGTTACGCTTTGAATTGTTCGGAGTAAGTCTCCATGTGCCTTGTAGGCGGCAGGAGGGTCGCCTTACGAGGAACCTAGTTAGTTAGTGAATTTCGCGTTATATGGCACGCAAACTCTTTGTCGGCGGTCTTCCGTACCGCACGACGAATGATGAGCTCCGCGACGCTTTCGCCCAGGCGGGCGAGGTCGTGAGCGCATCCATTGTGACCGATCGCGAGACCGGCCGCTCGAGGGGCTTCGGCTTCGTCGAGATGGGCGATGCAGACGCCGATGGCGCCATTTCCATGTGGAATGGCAAAGAATTCGGCGGGCGTATGCTCACGGTTTCCGACGCACGCCCGAAGGCGTAAGGTCGCAAAAACAAAAAACCTCCCGAAAGGGAGGTTTTTTGTTTGATTGCTTCGTATTATTTACATTCCACCCTGCGACTGTCTTTCCGAACGTCCCGTAAAGCCGAGGACGAGGAAAACGATCGCAATCGCCGCATGAAGCCAGTTGTCCTCGGTTGTGTTGTCAATGACCCCGAGTATGTCGCCGGAGACAGTAAAGCCCAGGACCACTATGACCGCGTACACGGCTCCAAGTACGATAAGGATCAGTCCTGCGCTCTCCGCCCACCACATCGCCGTCGCGAGGAGCACCAGGCCGGAAATAAGGTGCACCAGAGAATGGATGGTATTCGAGGCGAAGATGTCGAGCACCGGATTCTGTACGAAGCCCCAGAGTCCGACGACGGCGAGTATCGCGCCAAATACCCAGCACGCTGTTTTTGCCATATTAAATAATAAAAAATTGATAATGAAACCCACCTTATTATAGCACAGGAAAGTTATACCGGGTCTAGACTCCCAAAATGACAGGGATGACTATGGGGCGCTTGTTGGTTTTTTCGAATAGGAAGCGGGATATCGTGTCCGTTACGTTGTTTTTGACGAAATCGAAGTTGACCGGCTGTTGGCCGCGGGCGCTGTCTTCTATGGTTTTTTTGATAAGCAGTCGCGCTTGCTGTAATAGATCTTGAGACTCGCGCAAGTAGACGAACCCGCGCGAGATTATATCCGGGCTCTTGCGGAGCCGCCCGTTGCGCGGATTGACGGTCGCGATAATGACGAACATTCCTTCCTGCGCGAGGACATTCCTGTCGCGTATGACAACTTCTTGTATATCGCCGACAGAAAATCCGTCCACGAGGCGCAGGCCCGAAGGCGCGTTTTCCTTGAGCCGCACTATCCGCTGTCCCTCGTCCCTAATTTCGATTACCGCGCCATTGTCGGGCACGACCACTTCCTCCTCGGCGCGTCCGCACGCCTTTGCTATGTCGGCGTGAACGCGAAGCATATAATGGTATCCGTGCATGGGGATGAAGAAGCGCGGATTTATCTTCTGATGTATCCAGAACGTTTCGTCTCGGTTGGCGTGGCCGGAGGCGTGAACGTCCATGGTGTCGCGATGGATTATCTTGGCACCCTGCCGCGAGAGGTTGTCCTTGAGCTTTTGCACGGCACGCTCGTTGCCCGGCACTATGGATGAGGAAAGCACTATGGTGTCGCCCTTTTTTATCTGCACGTATTTGTGAGTCTTCATCGCAATGCGCATGAGCGCCGCAAACTCATCACCCTGCGCACCGGTCGCCAATATTACCACTTTATTATCCGGTAAACCGGCCAGTTCCTCCGGGCCGATAAAGGTCTTCTCACGAACCTTGAGCATGCCGAGGCGCTTTACTATCTCGACATTGACCTTCATGCTCCGGCCTTCGACGAGCACCTTCTTGCCGCAGTTCTCCGCCGCCTCGAGCATCCGCATGATGCGTTCCAGCTGACTAGAGAAGGTTCCGATGATAAGCCTTCCCTTGGCCTCGGTTATTATTTCATCGAGATTTTTCTGCACGACGCGCTCGGGTATCGAGAATCCCGGTTTCTCGCAGTTGGTCGAGTCGGCCATGAGAAGCAGGACACTCTCTTTTTTAAATATTGCGAATTCCCCTTCCTCTTTTTCCGACGGGATGCCGTTCTCGTGCTCGAGCCGCAGGTCGCCGGTGTGTACAATGAGCCCGTACGGCGTTTCAACGATGATGCCCATAGAGTCGGGGATAGTGTGCGTTACGGAGAAAAAGCGCACTTTCGTTTTGCCTGCGCGGATGCTTTTTTCCTTCTCGACTTCGTGTATATCAAGCGGCTTCAGGTGGGGAAATTCCTCCTGGCGTTTTTTTATCATTACTGCGGTCAATTGCCGCGTGTATATGGGCGGGTAGCCGAGCCTGTCGATTATATAAGGGATACCCCCGATGTGGTCGAGGTGCCCGTGGGTAACGAAGATACCCCGTATCTTTTCGCGCCTGTCCTCGAGATATTTGGTGTTGGGGAGTATATAGTCTATGCCTGGGGTGTCCTCCTCGCGGAATTGCAGTCCGCAGTCAACGACTATGATGTCGTCGCCCATCTCTATGGCGGTCATGTTGCGCCCTATCTCCTCGACTCCGCCTAGCGGCACGATGCGGATGTTGCCTGCTTCGAGCGGCGGGATTGGCTTTTCCTCGCCGTTTTGCGAAGCAAATTCCGGCAAGGTGCGGGGCGGATGGGGCTGGTGGGGGCGCGGGCCGCCGCGCCGCAAAGCGCGGCTCCTAGGCTTTGCGTTGCGATTGGCGGCATAGCGATGTCTTTCGGTGGGCATCGTTATTTATTTATGAATATCGGCCATACAAAATCCACTTCCCTGTGCCAGCGTGCGACACTTAAAAACCGGTCGCTCGGCGACTCGACAAAGCCCAAAGAGAGTCCGTAAAGGCTATCAGGCACAGTATACACGAAATCCGGCGCGTACAAAAATACGGCAGGAATGTCTTTTTGGATCTCGCGCTCGAAGGCCGCATAAAGATTATCCCGCTCCGTGCCGTTGGCCGTCGCGCGCAGTCCCTCCAGAGCCTTGTCCGCCGCCGTGTTGGCGTACATCGCTATGTTAAGTCCGGGATCGTTGCGCTGGCTCGAGTGCCAGAAGGCGAAAAGGTCGAGTTCGCGGCCCACGACTTCGCCGAAGAGCAGAGCCTCATACTTGCGCGGACGAATTATGTTTTGAGACAGATCGCCCGGCTCGTATATTTTTATCTCCACACCTGCACCCATCTTCTCCCAGCTTGAGCGGGCAAATTCCGCCGCGGCGCGCAGCTCCGGCACATTCGCCGTCGCCAGGTCGAGGGAAAGCGCAATGATTTTGGCGCTCTTGCCGGAGCCCGTCTTCTTTTGAAGAACGCCGCTCTCGTTTGCCTTCCACCCACGCGACTCCAAATATGCGCGCGCAGATGCCGCGGCGTCGTCTACTCCGGAAGAAGTGTTTTTCAAAATCCGACTGTTTTTGGGCGACAGCGAAGGAGGTACCGGCAAGTCAAGCGGCGTGCCGTAGCCGCGCAATATGTCTTTAACCAGCTTGTCGCGGTCTATCGCCATGGAAAGCGCGGCGCGAACGTCTTTGTCCCGCAAGACCTCGGAATTGTTCTGATTGAAGAAGATACCAAAAACGCGGCTAAGCGGCGAGACCGCCGTCTTTGCGTCGGGCAGATTGGCGGGCGATATGCCGCTTGCGCTTTCTATCTCGCCGCTCTGGAGCGCATTTATAAGTTCCGACTCGCTGGGATAAAAATTGAGAGTAAGGATGGAGAGGAAAGGCTCGCCGAGAGCGTAGCGCGAGAAGCGCTCGAGCGTGTAGGAAGAAGGAATTCCTCCAGCCGTTTGCGAGAGCGCCCGCACCTTGAATGGTCCCGAGCCGACCGGCCTTGTGTTGAGTTCGCTCCAGGGAAACGCCTCGTCGGAAACCTCTTCCCATAAGTGCTTAGGCAGTATGCCGAGCGCAAGATTGCCGACAAAGGGCGCGTACGGCGAGCGGAGCGTAAAGCGCACCGTGCGCTCGTCCGCGGCCTCTACGGCGACGCCGTCCCAGTTGGCCCGCTCGGGACTCTTTAGCGCGGGCGTCTGGGTTTTCTGCACTGTAAAAACGATATCCTCCGCCGTCACGGGCGCGCCGTCATGAAATACGGCCCCTTCGCGCAAAGTCGCAGTGTAGATTTTTCCATCCTCGGAGACGGAATATTCGGACGCCAAGTCCGGCACGTAGCCGCCCTCCGGCGTCGCCCTCAAAAGACCGGAGTAAACGAGCGCAGTTAAGTCGCGATCGGCATCGGAGAGCGCCAGAATGGGGTTGATGAAGCGCGGACTGCCGACGATGCCCTCTGTGAGCGAGCCGCCGCGCGCGGGCGACTCGACCAAAAGCGCGCTCTCGAGCGCGTATACAAGCCCGACGGTCGAGACGACGAGCATGGCGGCAAAAAACAAAAACAACGCGCGCCCTACCTTGCCCATGGAGCGCAGAGTCTCCTCCGTCTTGATGAGGATGGGGAACCTTTTCATTTGGAAATTTATTGGATAAGCACCGCCGTGAAGGAAGAGAGCGCAAACAAGACGGCAAGCACCATGGTCGCCCAGAAGAGAAATTTTTCCGATCCGCGCCGCGTGTGATAAGCGGCCGTGAAGTTGTCTCCGCCGAAAGCCCCTCCAAGCGACGCTCCCGTCTGCTGGAGCAGGACGCATATAACCAAGGCCGCCGAGAGGATTATTTGTATGTAGGGGAGTACCCCCGCTATGACCATTGCGTAAAATCCTATCATAGCATACTTGACTAGGCAAGAGGATTTGCCTATACTCGAGCCGAGTTATAAAAATCATGAAGAAGAACAAAAAAGCAGTTCGCAAGGTTAAGAATGCCGGAATTTCGAAGCCGCGCCCTACGGGTGCCTTGGGCCAACCTTATGGCGACCGCGTGCTGGTCAAGCCCTCGGCGCCGGAGGAGGTAACCTCTTTCGGCCTCATCATTCCCGATACCGCCAAAGAAAAGCCCGAGCATGGCGTCGTCGTGGCTGTCGGCCCCGGCAAAAAAACGGAAGAGGGAAAGGTCATACCGCTTTCGGTAAAAGTTGGTGACTGCATCATGTTTTCCAAATACGGCTACGACGAGGTAAAAATAAACGGCGTCGAATATTATCTTATCCGCGAAGACAGCATCACAATGGTGCTTAACAAATAATTTTATGGCTAAGCAAATTCTTTTTAACGAGCGCGCGCGGCGGGCGCTTAAGGCCGGAGTGGACAAGGCGGCGGGCGCGGTCAAGGTGACTCTCGGCCCCCGCGGCCGCAACGTGGCGCTCGATAAGGGCTACGGCGGCCCCACCATAACCAACGACGGCGTTTCCATAGCCAAGGAGATATCATTTAAGGACAAATTCGAGAATATGGGCGCAGAGTTGGTCAAGGAGGTGGCAAGCAAGACCAACGACATCGCCGGCGACGGCACCACTACCTCGGTCGTCCTTTTGCAGGCGCTCGTCGAGGAGGGAATGAAGCATACGGAAGCAGGGCTGTCGGCCATGGGCGTGCGCGCGGGCATAGAGCGCGCGACGCAGGAGGCGGTTGCGGCGCTAAAAGCGCTCTCCAAAAAGATACAAAGCGACGAGGAAGTGCGGCAAGTCGCAACGATTGCCGCCGAATCGGAAGAGATAGGCGCCAAGATAGCGGAAGTTATTAAAAAAGTCGGGAAAGACGGTGTCGTAACCGTAGAGGAGTCGCAGTCGCTCGAAATAGAAAGTGAGATAGTCGAGGGTATGGAGTTCGACCGCGGATACGTGAGCGCATACATGGTCACCGACCCATCGCGCATGGAGGCCGTGTTCAAAGACCCGTACATTCTGATAACGGACAAAAAAATATCGTCCGTGCAGGAGATACTGCCATTGCTAGAAAAGATCGCCCAGAGCGGCAAAAAGGACTTGGTAATAATCGCCGACGACGTAGAGGGCGAGGCACTCGCGACTTTTGTGGTCAACAAATTGCGCGGGACATTCAATGTACTTGCCGTCAAAGCGCCGGGATACGGGGACCGCAAAAAGGAGATGTTAGCCGACATCGCAACTGTCACGGGCGCGCAGGTTATTTCCGACGAGCAGGGAATAAAGTTCGACAACGCGACATTGGCGATGCTCGGGCGCGCGGGCAAGGTTATAGCGACCAAAGACAACACGGTAATCGTCGGCGGCAAGGGAGGGAAGAAAGAGATAGAAGCGCGCGTCGCGCAAATCCGCGCGCAAAAGGAGCAGACAACCTCCAAATTCGACAAGGAGAAATTGGATGAACGTCTGGCAAAGCTTATGGGCGGGGTCGCTGTTATCCGCGTCGGCGCCGCGACCGAGACGGAAATGAAGTATCTGAAGCTGAAGATAGAGGACGCGGTCAATGCGACAAAGGCCGCGGTCGAGGAGGGCATAGTCCCCGGTGGGGGTGTGGCGCTCGTAAAGGCGATGCACAAAGTCGCCGAGCAGTTCGAAAAGCAAAAAGACAAAATGAATGAAGACGAGCGCGTCGGATACGAGGTACTGCTCAAGGCGCTCGAGCGACCACTACGCCAGATAGCGCAGAACGCGGGCTTTGACCCGGGTGTCGCGGTTTTAAAAGTGTACGAGAGCAAAGGCAATGCTGGATACGACGCTCGCATGGGGCAGGTTGTGCCGGACGTGATAACGGCCGGCATCATAGACCCGGTCAAAGTTACGCGCACGGCGCTCGAACGCGCCGCCTCCGCCGCAGCAATACTGCTTACTACCGAGGCCGCAATCGCTGAGGAGCCCAAGGAGGAAAAGGACGCACCCATGCCCGCAGGTGGGATGGATATGGATTACTAGGGCAGGGGTGCTACAATGAAACCATGACGGCATTTTATGTAACGGCGGCTCTTTTGGTGGTGCTCGTTATATGGGCAATAGCCGCATACAACAGCCTTGTTCGCATGGTCAACCGCGCCAAAGAGGCGTGGGCCGACATAGACGTCCAGCTCAAGCGTCGGTACGACCTTATTCCGAATTTGGTGGAGACGGTCAAGGGCTACATGCAGCACGAGCGCACAACGCTAGAGAAGGTAACATCCGCGCGCGTCGCCGCTATGGACGCGGGCGGGGTAGAGGCCAAGGGCAAGGCCGAGAACATGCTGACTGGCGCCCTTAAAAGTTTGTTCGCAGTCGCGGAGGCGTATCCGGACCTGAAGGCCAATCAAAATTTCCTTGAGTTGCAGCGCGAGCTTAGCGACACTGAGAACAAGATCCAGTCGGCGCGGCGCTTCTACAACACCAATGTGCGTGACCTCAACACCAAAATACAGAGCTTCCCCAGCAATGTCATTGCGGGTATGTTCCGCTTCGAGCCCCGCGAATTCTTCGAGCTTGGCGGGAGCGAGGCGGCGGCGCGCGAGCCGGTCAAAGTTAGTTTTTGATGATGAAAAAGAAATCTGTAAAGAGAGGGCGAAAGGTTGTAACACTCGACAGTCTGGCTATTATGGTGCAAAAGGGATTTGTGGAGGCGCGCGATCAATTAGAAGAACATAAAGTTGAATTCAAACAATTCAAGGAATCTACTAACAAATCGCTTTTTAAACTTCATTCCCAAACGGCTGTTGTAAACCAGCGGCTCGGAAATATCGAGAAGGTTCTGGGTCCATGGGTGTATGTGATTGATGCGCTTAAAGTAAATTTCCGCGACCACGAACTCCGCATTGCGCGTCTTGAGCGCAACGCTGGTTTGAAGAAATAGATGGCGGATACCGCTAGATGGCATCCAATCTTTACACGCACCAGGACCAAAACATCGCCAAGACATGGCTCCTAATGGCCATGTTCGCGCTTGTCGCAATAGGCATAGGCTGGGCGGTGTCGTGGTACTTCGACAGCCCCGGCGTGCTTGCGGTAGCTGTTATTTTTGCCGCCGCAATGAATGTCGCGAGCTACTGGTTTAGCGACAAAATAGTAGTGGCAGCAGCGCGTGCGCGGCCTGCCGACGAACGGCAATACGCCGACTTGCACAATATCATCGAGAATCTCTCGATAACCGCCGGCCTCCCCAAGCCGCGCGTATATATTATCGAGGACCCGGCGCCAAACGCCTTCGCCACGGGACGCAACGCAAAACATGCCGTCGTGGCGGTAACAACAGGACTACTACAAACGTTAGATAAAAACGAGCTTGAAGGCGTTATTGCCCACGAGCTCTCGCATGTCGGCAACAAGGACATGCTCGTCTCGACTGTTGTTGTCGTGTTGGTTGGAGTCGTAACCATTGTCTCGGATATATTTTTGCGGACGAGCATTTTCGGGCGAGGCAATAGGGAAGAGCGCGGCAATCCCATATTAGCCGTGATAGCCATCGCGTTTGTCGTACTCGCGCCTATTGTTGCGACACTTTTGCAACTTGCAATATCGCGCAAGCGCGAGTTTTTGGCCGACGCGTCCGGCGCGCTCCTTACGCGCTATCCGGAGGGGCTGGCTAATGCATTGCGCAAAATAAGCGGCTACAATGCTCCCATGCTCCACGCGAACACCGCAACGGCGCACCTTTACATTTCGAACCCGTTCGGCCCGCGCGCCGCGGCAGGCGGCCTCGCCAAGCTGTTTATGACCCACCCGCCGATAGAAGAAAGAATAAAGGCGCTCCTCGGCCAATAATTATGTTATATTTTCTGCGCACGGAAGGGTGGCTGAGTGGTCGAAGGCACCGGTTTGGAGTACCGGCATGGGGGAAACCTCATCGGGAGTTCGAATCTCCCCCCTTCCGCAATTTTTCGAAAAGGGTTTCCGAACCAAAAATATGGTCGGCGCGAAGCGCCGTCTGTTCTGCATTCCCCCCCGCCAAATCAGAAATGCATGGAGCGTTTTTCTTTCGGGGTTGCCGTCGTACTCGGCGGCGGGCGGGGCCTCGGTCGCACTGGCACGGAATCGGAGCGTACAGCGTCGTTTAGCGCCACCACGCGCTCGGCGCGCGCGAAGTCAGTCCTCCTCCGGATGCTCGCCAAAATAGGTTCGAATGTTGTACAGTAAAGACCGCAAATGACGGTAGTCGCTCGATATCTGATAGTTTTAATACTTATGGCGGCGGTAATTGCGGCGGCTATTGTTTTCTCAAATTACCAGCAAGGTCGAATCTTGATTAGTATCGGCGGTGCAAAGGTTGAAGTGGAAATCGCGGATTCGACAGCGGAGCGTATACGGGGCCTCTCGGGCAGAGATCCGTTGCCCGAGGGCAAGGGAATGCTTTTTATTTTTGAGAGCGATGGCTATCACGGCATCTGGATGAGGGACATGCGCTTCGCGCTGGATATAGTTTGGGCCGATGCGAAAGGAAAAATAGTGACCGTTGCGCGCAATGTAGCGCCGGAAACTTATCCGAAAGTGTTCGAGCCTTCGGCGCTTGCGCGCTATGTTCTGGAAGTTCCCGCGGGATTTGCTAAGAGGAACAGCATTGCGGAGGGGGATAAAATTGTGCTAAAATAGCGTCAGCGCGTCGAGTAGTAGCTCCGTGCCGAAAAGGTGCGGGGAGGAAAGTCCGAACACTCAGCCCAGTTTTACCGGGCAAAGGTAGTGGGTAACGCCCATCGTGCGCTCTCTGCGGGCGCAAGAGGTGCGAACAGAGACGAGTCCCGCCGCAAGGCGGGGGTGAAACGGCTAAATCCTTACCCGAGTGCAAGGCCGTGCCCGACACACTGCAAGTATGTCGGGAGTGCCGCTCGAGCCTTGCAGTAATGCAGGGCCCAGATAAATTACTGCTTAGTCTCGCCGAAGCTTCAGCGAAGGCGGACCCGCCTCCGCCAGGGCTATGGCGCGGTAAAACAGAATTCGGCTTACAGACGCGCGCGCAGAATATGTGAAGGCCCGGCCAACCGCCGGGCCTTTGCGTTTGCAAATCCACAATTTTTTGAAGAGCGGCTGAAAAAAGTGGTATATTGGTAATAGGTTCCCTAATTAATAGAACAGGGGCATTGTGCCTCTGCAGTTATTGTAACGACTATGAATTCTGTTTTAATATCGTGGTCTCGTCTCGTCTATCTGGCTGGACTGGTGCTTTGTCTCGTACTTGTCGTTCCTTTAGTATGGTTTCCCTTCGCGCTCGGAAAGACGGCTCTTTTCGCGCTCGCAATGCTCGCAGCTGCCATTCTTTTTGTTTCTGGCGGCGGAACCGCCGCGCTCTCTCGCTCGCGCGGGTTCTACATAGCCCTATTCGTCTGTCTTATACCGCTCGCATATTTGCTCTCTACGGCCTATTCCGTAAATCCAGCCGTCGCTTTTTTGGGTCAAGGAGTTGAGGTAGATACAATACTCTTCACGCTTTTGGCGTTTCTGGCCTTTATTTTATCCTTCGCGCTCTTTAGAACCTTAAGAACCGTTCGCATACTGCTCGCGACGCTTACGACGGCGCTCGTCGTCGCCGCCGCGTTCCAGTCCGCAAACATCTTTATCCCGTCCATGCCGCTCCAGTCCTTTGCCGACCAATCGGCGAATTTAATAGGCAAATGGAACGATCTCGGCATCCTGCTCGGGCTCTTGTTCCTGCTCCTTCTCTCGCGCCTCGAATTAATGAGTACGCCGCGGATTGGCGCGCGCCTGTTGTGGGCGGGACTTTCCGTTTTGACCGTCGTTCTGCTCGGGTTCGTCAACTTTGCCCTGGTGTGGTGGTTTATACTTGCAGGATCCGTCGTCATAGCCGCGACATCTTTGCTGGAGAGGCGCGGTACGGAAGCCTCTCTCCGATCAAATGGCGTGCCGTGGTTTGCCGCCGCGGGTGCAGCGCTCTCCATCGCCTTCCTCATATATGGCGGCGCCGTCAACGCAGCGCTCACGAGCTTTTTCCCGGTGTCCTCGCTTGAAGTACGGCCCTCGTACATCGCGACGCTCGAGATAGTTTCCACCGCGCGAGACGGCAAGATAAAGCCGCTCCTCATAGGTACTGGGCCGAGCACTTTTCTTCAAAATTGGCTCCTGCATAAACCCGCCGAGGTCAATCAGTCAGTCTTTTGGAATCTGGACTTCCTTGTCGGCTTTTCCACGCTGACTACCGCACTTCTCACGGTCGGCGTAATCGGGGTGCTCGCCTGGCTCGTGCCTATATCTCTCGTTTTGCTTGCGGCCGCCCGCGCCCTCCGGCAGAAATTCCTGACCAGGGAGGATATCGGAGAGGCCACAAGTATTGTGCTCTCGAGCTCGTTCCTTTTTGCGGTGCTTCTTTTGTACGTGCCGAGCCCCAATATCGTGCTGGCGGCCTTTATCTCGGCCGGCGCGGCGTTCGGCTTTTTGTGGCGTCAGGGCCGGCCGCGCGAGGAGGCCGCAAATACGGGTTTTAACCGGCTCGCGGCCGCCGCGGTCGCGGTCTTGCTTGTCGCGCTCTCGATTGTTCCGGCTATATTCGGAGCCAAGCGCCTTGCGTCGAATGCATTCATTGCATACGGCCAGGCGGCTCTCGCGCAGGGCGACGAGGACTCGGCGCTTGCCGCGTCGGCTCGCGCCGCAATATTCGAGGAGACCGGCGACTCGCTCATGCTGAAGACTGGCGCTGGTATGGAAAAGCTCGTTTCTATCGCCGCCACAGTGGGAGAGCCGACGGATGATGTCCGCCGACAGTTTACCTCTCTCGTTCAGGAAAGCATCGCGGCGGGGCAGAGGGCCCACGACCAAAATCCGGCCGACTATCGTCCGGATGTGGCGCTCGGGAAAATTTATGACTTTCTTGCCGGTCTCCGCGTTCAGGGCGCGGAGGATAGCGCCCGCGCCGCTTACGACGCAGCCGCAGAGCGCAACCCGACCAATCCGCAGATACCGCTCTTGCGCGCGGTCTTTGAAGCGCGCGCGGGCAATATGCAGCAGGCGCAAGTTTTTGTCTCGCAAGCATTGACGCAAAAGTCCAACTACACCGATGCGATGCTGTTCGTCGTGCAGACCGCGGCTGCAAGCAACGACATGCCTACGGCCACGCGCGCCGCGCAGGCGGCGGCGCAAACAGCGCCCGGGGTCCCGTCAATCTGGTTCCAGCTGGGGCTCCTGTATTACTCGCAGGGGATGATGAGCGAGTCCATTACTTCGCTCCGGCAGGCGATCTCGCTCGCGCCCGACTATGCCAACGCGAAGTATTTCCTCGGCCTCGCGCTTGCGGCGGAGGGGCAGAATGAAGAGGCGTTGAATCTTTTTGCAGACCTGCAAAAAGGCAATCCCGATAACGAGGAGGTGCTGTCAATAATAAATAACCTACAGCAAGGAAATGAGCCGTTCGCAGGCGTAAAAGATGAAAAACCGGAGCAGCGCGCAACTGCGCCGATAGCGGAGTAATATATGTTCTATGAGTCCCAAAGAAGCAGCCTCTAGCGGGGTGGGGCTTTTTGCGCGCCTCGCGGCTCCGGTGCGTGGCCTGCATCAGGCTGCGTACCTGCTTGCGCTCTTTGCACTGCTTTCTCAAATACTCGCGCTGGTGCGCGATCGCCTGCTTGCGGGATCCTTCGGCGCGTCGGAAACTCTTGACCTGTACTTTGCAGCCTTCCGCCTTCCGGATCTCCTGTTCGCCTCCATTGCGTCTTTGCTCTCGCTCTACGCGCTGATGCCCGCGCTCTCGCGGCTCGAGAGTGAAAGCGAGGGCTACGCGGCGTCTTTTTTACGCCGGAGCCTACTTGTTTTCTTTGCCGCGATGGCGGCCGCAAGCGCCGTCGCTTTTGTTTTTGCACCGGAGCTGGTTGCGCTCATAGCTCCCGGCATCGCGGGCCCCCACGCCAATGACGTTGGCGTGGGGGCCGGAGAAAAACTTGTGTCACTCACCCGCATTCTACTGCTCCAGCCGATACTGCTCGGCGCATCCAACATTGTCGCGGCGCTGACACAGTTTAGACACCGCTTCGTGCTCTATGCTCTCTCGCCTCTGCTTTATAACCTCGGGATCATATTCGGACTTGTTTTCCTTTATCCGGCCTTGGGGCTTACGGGACTTGGGATCGGGGTAGTGATGGGCGCCGCTCTGCACCTTTGCGTACAGCTGCCGTTTTTTGCAGGCGAGCGCGGCAGGGCATTGCCCTGGAAAAAGGCTGGAGGGGAGCTTGCTGGGGCTCTTGCGCTGTCTGTTCCGCGCACGCTCACGCTCATGGGCGGACAATTTGCACTGCTTGTGCTTACTGCGCTGGCTTCGCTTGCGGAGAGGGGCTCCATTGCGGTTTTTACGTTCGGGTTCAACCTGCTTGGCGTGCCGCTTGCGATTATCGGCGTTTCATATTCGGTGGCGGCATTTCCTACACTGTCGAATCTGCACGCCAGTGGCCGGCGTACTGAATTTCTGCAGCACATAAGCACGGCTCTGCGGCACATCCTGTTTTGGACGATACCCGCGACGGTTTTCATCATTGTTCTTCGCGCCCAGCTCGTACGCGTCATTTTGGGCTCGGGCGCTTTCGATTGGGATGCAACGCGGCTTGTCGCCGCGTCACTCGCGCTCTTTGCGCTGGGCATATTATGCCGCCGGGCAGACGGCGCGCCCGCTGATTTTCTCCGCCGTGTCGGTCGCGGCGACCGCCGCCTTCGCGATGCTCCTTTCGATGCTCTTTGGAGCGAGTCATTTCATGCGCGACTTTTTGGAATCTATTTTGAGGGTTCCCGATATCCCCGGAACCGAAGTCCTGATGCTCCCGCTCGCTTATGCGCTCGGCGCAATTTTGCAGGCGGCTCTTCTGCTTTATTTTTTCGCGCGCGATTTTGCGCTCCCGCTCCGGCCGCTGTCGCGGCTTTCCCTGCAGAGTTTCAGCGCCGCCGTACTAGGCGGCGCGGCTTGCTATGGAGCGCTTTCGCTGATGGGCAGACTGGTTGATATTAATACTGTCTTCGGCATTGCCGCCCAGGGAGCCCTCGGCGCGCTTTTGGGTCTTGTGGCGACGACTATTGTGCTTGTCGCCATGCGCAATAATGAAATAGCGGAAGTTTGGAGCGCTCTCCATGGGCGGCTCGTAAAGGGACCGCCGGCGCTCGAGTCGACCGAAGTTTCATAACGTGATACCAATATACGAATGCAAAATGATATATATGTCCGCAACTTCAGCATCATAAGTCATGTTGATCATGGCAAATCGACCCTTGCCGACCGGCTTCTTGAGCTTACGGGCACCATAGAGAAGCGCAAAATGCGCGAACAGGTTCTCGACTCGATGGAGCTCGAACGCGAGCGCGGCATTACGATAAAAATGCAGCCGGTGCGCATGCGGTATGAGGAGTATGTGCTGAATCTTATAGATACACCAGGGCATGTAGATTTTTCCTACGAAGTTTCCCGCGCGCTTTCCGCCGTCGAGGGCGCACTGCTCTTGGTGGACGCTACGGAGGGCGTGCAGGCGCAGACACTCTCGGTTTTGCGCTTAGCGCAGGCTCAAGGACTCGCCATCGTTCCGGCCATCTCCAAAATAGATTCGCCGCTGGCGAAAATTGATGACGTAAGGCGCCAAGTGGCAAAACTGCTCGCGATTATGGAAGAGGAAATTTTATTATGCTCAGGCAAAACCGGGGAGGGAGTTGAAAGCGTGCTTAAGGCAATAGTCGAAAGAATTCCGGCTCCAAAACCTGCCTCGGCAAAACCAGCAAATTCCGGGTACGGCGATTTCTCTGCTGAGAAATCGCCTGAAGTTGCCTCGCCGTCGCTCGGCAAACCCCCTCCATTTGCTGTTTTGCCTCTGCAGGCTCTCATATTCGACTTTCAGTATTCCGACCATCAGGGCGTAATAGTGTACTTGCGTGTCTTTGGCGGCAACATCAAAAAAGGCGACACACTGGAGTTTGCGATGAGCGGTCGCGCATTTTCCGCACTTGAGGTGGGAATATTTGCTCCTGCTCCGCAACCTGTCAGCGAGCTCTCTGCCGGTTCTATAGGCTATGTAGTGACTGGTATCAAGGAAGCTGGTTTCGCACGCGTGGGCGACACTATACGGCAAAAAGGCTCCAAGACGTCAATTCTGCCCGGTTATGCCGAGCCGCACCCCGTTGTCTGGGCAAGCTTGTATCCCGAAAGCCAGGATAACTTTACCGCCCTGCGGCAGGCCCTTATGCGCCTAAGGCTTAGCGACTCGGCGCTGTCGTTCGAGGAGGAGTCCTCGGGCATTCTCGGCCGCGGATTCCGGTGCGGCCTCCTCGGCATGCTTCATCTTGAGATAGTTACCGAACGTCTGCGGCGCGAATTTAATTTAAGGCTTATCGTAACCATGCCGACCGTGCATTATGAGGTCGAGCTTAAAAACGGTAAACGCATTACGATATACTCGCCCGCGCTCTTTCCGGAGCATGGAGATGTTCAAAAAGTGTATGAGCCTTACGTGGAAGCTGAAATCATTTTGCCCGCCGAATATCTTGGCGCACTCACTACTTTGCTGTACGAGCATGAGACAAAGGCCGCATCAACCGACACCTTCAGCGAGGGTCGGATGATAATAAAGGCAATAATGCCCCTGCGGGAGCTTATGCGTAATTTCTTTGACAAAGTTAAGAGCATTTCACAGGGATATGCGTCTGTGGCATGGGAGATGCGCGACCTGCGCGAGGCGCAAGTTACCAAGCTCGACATATTGATTGCGGACGAGAGCATACCGGCTTTCGCCCGTATAGTCTCCGAGCATCGCGCGCAAGGCGAGGCGGTAAGCGCCGTGGAGAAGCTCTATAAAATTTTGCCGCGCCAGCTATTTGCGGCAAAAATACAAGGCAAGGCTCTGGGGCGCATACTGTCATCGCGCACCCTGCCGCCCCTGCGGAAGGACGTTACCGGGTACCTCTATGGCGGCGACAGGACCCGCAAAATGAAGCTCTGGGCAAAGCAAAAACGCGGCAAGGAAAAGCTAAAAGAGCGCGGGAAAGTGAATATCCCAGAAGAAGTGTTCTATAAAATGATCAAGAGCGAATAGCCCTTAGAAAAGATAGATAAAATAGGAGAATATCAGCGACACTATCATAAGAACGGCCACGACGCCGAATGCCTTTGTTATACGCTCCCTGTTCTTTCCAAACATGAAGGTATACTAGCAAATATGCAGGAGTTTCGCCAGCGCCGCGCGAACAAGGCAAGCGTGCCCCGAGTGCTTATGCGCATGGCCGGTGCCGCGCTCCTGCTTTTTTTGACTTTTACCGCGGCGCGCGCGACGTACGGCATGTACGGGAGATTCAGCGGCGCAAGCTCGCACAACGCGGCCTCAACCGCAAAACAGAGCGAGCTCGAAAGTGAGCTCGCGCGGCTTAAAGACAGTGTCGGGGAGTTGCAAAGCGAGCGCGGGGTCGAGGAGGCCTTGCGCGAGCGCTACGGGCTTGCGAGGCCGGGCGAGGGCGAGATACGTATAGTACGGCAGGCGCCGCTTCGGGGTGGCGAGGAGCCCGGTTTCCTCGAGCGCGTTTGGAACAGGTTGTTCGTATGGTAAAATCTTTTTCGCGAGCGCGAAAGCGGGATTAGTTTAATGGCAGAACTTCTGCTTCCCAAGCAGGTGGCGCGAGTTCGATTCTCGCATCCCGCACCAATACAGAACTCAACGGCTTTTTCAAAGCCAAAAGGTGGGACGCGCGAAGCGCGTCCCACTGATTTTCCCCCATTTTTCCAAACGAATTCAGAATTTTTGGCGCGCTTGCGCGCACCTGTTTTTCGCCGAGGAGGAGGTTCGAGCCAAAGATTTCTTTGGCACAGACCTTTTTCGCAAAAAGGTCTGAATCAGAAGCGGATATAGATGAGATTGGCCGGATGCTCGGCGGCTGGATCCGTTCAAGCAAGGAGCGATAAGGGAAGCGCCCGCACAAGGGCGGGCGCTTCCGTGGATAGTGGGATAACTGCCGAGCGGCACCGGAACCCACGTCGTCGACGCGGTAGCCGTAACAGTAGCTGACGCTGAGCCCGACCTCGTCGAAGCTGCCGACTACCGACGGGTACTCGCCCGAGCACTTATCGGTCTTGATCGTCGTCTCGGCGCAGTGGGCCCACTTCGAGCCGTTGGGACGCTTGCCGGTCTTGCGGAAGACGAATTGGTTTTTCGTGGTCTCGGCGACCGTCGTCGCCAACCCGTACTCCGGCGGGAGCATCTTCACGTGTTCGTCGGGCAACTTGCCCGTCGAGCCTGGGACGATTTCGATGCGCAGCAGATGCCAGCGCGGCGCAAGCGTTGTCACGTGGACATGCGGCTGGCCGTCGTGCCACGAAGTCGGGTAGAAATTCGGCGATCTCGAACAGCGAGTTGCCGAACACGAGGCGAGCGATGCGCGTGTCCGTTTTAGGCAGATGGAACCAGCCGTTTGTCCCATTTCCGAACGAAAAGCGAACACTCAAAATACCCTGTTTTTGTGTTCGGTTTGTTCGGTTTTAGACACAAATCGGCGACATTAAGGGGTGTCTAATATGTCTAATCTGACACCTGATTGGCTGTCAGATTTGTAAGGTTTTGGCCTGTCGGGTGTCGGATTTGTCGGATTTTGCTCTAAAATTGCGCGCGTGCAATATATCGCTTTTAGTGTGCAATTTGTGCAATTTTGACCCTGACTAGGATACCTCGGCCTGCTATACTGAAATCTCCAGAACGATCCTTACGGTGCCTTGCGTGGCAGGGTCTGAGACTAGGATGGGGCACCAATATTTGATACACTGTGACTCATATGAAAACCGTAACCATTTACTCGACGCCGACGTGCCATTTCTGTCACATGGCGCGGGACTTTTTCAACGAGAAGGGAATATCATACATCGACCATGACGTGGCGGCCGACGGGGCGAAGCGCCAGGAAATGATACAAATGACAGGTCAGCTCGGCGTGCCGGTTATCGTAATAGACGGCGACATTATGGTCGGCTTTGATCGCGCCCGTATTGCTGATAAATTGGGGATTGCCGCATAATAAGTCTGCGGCGGCGCGGGCCCCCGTAGTTCAATAGATAGAACAGCCCCGTCCTAAGGGGTAGATGTGGGTGCAATTCCTGCCGGGGGCGCAGATAATACAGAGTACACAATCTATGGATGGCCGGAAACAAGAAGCTGTACTTACTTCAAGGAAGCTTGTCGCGGACGGCGCGTATGAGGTTTCTTTCGAGCTTTCCGAGTCTATCCAATTTGCGCCGGGACAATATGCCTGGGTAATACTGCCGGAGCTTGCGCATCCCGACCGCCGCGGGAATCGCCGGTCCTTCTCTATCATTTCAACGCCTTCCGACGCCAAAAACATTCGCTTTCTTTTCCGTGTTCATTCTCCAAACAGCGGGTATAAAAAGACTCTTCTTGAGCTTCCGCTCGGCTCGCGCGCGCAAATAGATGCGCCGTTCGGATTACACACTCTGCCCAATGCCACCACAATCATAATGGTGGCCGGAGGCGTGGGGATTTCCTCTTTCTTAAGCATTATCCGCGACATGGAGGAGCGCGGTGCATGGAGACAACTGACGCTTATTTTCGGCAACTCGTCGCAAAAATCGGCCCCATTCCTCGATGAGCTTAGGATGTATGCAAAAAACCGTCCGATTTTTGAACTGCGCGAGGTAGAGGGTTCGATATCGAAAGAACATCTTCCCGTCGGCACGACGCCCAAAGACACTCGATGGCTTTTGGCCGGTCCAAAGGAAATGACCAACAAAGTCGCCGCCGTGCTTACGGCCGCGGATATTGACCCTGGCCGCGTGTTGTGCGAAGAATTCCCTCCGCCGGCTCTCGACAAAGGACTGCCGGTTATCGACGAACAGACTATGTCGGATTCCAATTTTTATAAACTGGCTGTCGAGAACGCCTCTAATCACGTAATTTTTACCGATATCGAAGGCACCATAGTGTATTGCAACAAGGCGGCCGAGCACATAACCGGATACACGTTTGAGGAAATGCGCGGCTCGACGCCGCGCCTGTGGGGAGGTCTTATGGATAAAAATTTTTACGAGCATTTATGGCGGATAATAAAGCGCGAACGCAAGCCGTACTCCGGCAAGATAAAGAACAGGAGAAAGAACGGCGAAGTATATACGGTGATCGCACGAATTTCGCCTGTCTTGGGCAGAGACGGCGATCTTATAGGTTTCCTCGGCACCGAAGAGGACATAACCGACCTGGAGAAAATAGACCAGGCGAAGACCGAGTTTGTCTCGCTTGCGTCGCATCAATTGCGCTCGCCGCTCTCCGTAATCAACTGGTACACCGAAATGCTCCTTGGCGAGGGAGTCGGAGGGCTGAACGAGAAGCAAAAGAGGTATTTATCGGAAGTCAAAAATGGGAGCCGGCGAATGACCGAACTCGTAAAGGATCTGCTTAACGTGTCGCGCCTTGAGCTTGGGACTCTTGTCATAGAACCCCGGCCCGTAAGCCTGCCTGCGCTTATTGCGGAAGCGGTGCAGGAGCAAGCGCCGGATTTGCATAAGAAAAACATAAAGCTTAACGAATCGTACGCGCCGCAGGTTTCTACATTTCCCGCGGACCCCAAGTTTCTGAAGATAATAGTGCAAAACTTGCTGTCCAATGCGGTGAAGTACACCCAGGATGGAGGAGAAGTCAGCGTGCGTACCGAGCTTGCGGACGGGAAGATGGTTCTTTCGGTTTCAGATACGGGGTATGGCATACCGGAAGATCAACAGCGGAAAATATTCACTAAGCTTTTCCGCGCGCGCAACGTCGTCAAAAAAGACACGGAGGGCTCCGGCATAGGACTGTATCTGGTGAAGTCCATAGTAGAGCGCTCCGGCGGCTCTATATGGTTTACTTCCAAAGAAGGTGCGGGGACGACGTTTTTTGTGGCGTTTCCTGCGGAGGGGATGCGCGCTCAGCGGGATGATATAATGTAAACCGTTAAACGATGGAATCCGACAAAAATAAAGTCCTGCTTATTGCCGAAGACGAGCCGTCTCTGCGCTATATATTGCGCGATAAATTGTCCAATATCGGATTTACGGTTTTTGAGGCGGCCGACGGGGAAGAGGGACTTGCGGTGGCCATGAAGGAACACCCGGACCTTATTTTGCTCGACCTTGTAATGCCGAAGATGGACGGCATCTCGATGCTGAAGAAATTGCGCGAGAGTGATTGGGGCAAGTCGGTCAAAGTTCTTGTGCTGACGAACCTGGACGAAACGGGTAAAATTTCCGAGGCTGTCGAGCACGGCGCGGAAGAATATTTGATAAAAAGCGACTGGTCCATAGAGTCAATAGTGGCAAAAATCCGGGAGAAATTCGGCATGTAAAGCAATTGCGCATGGACCCAGAGATAGAAGAGCTTAAAGAGCTTGCGCGCGCGCAGAGCAGGATCGCGGAAGACACTAACCGCATCGTGCACAAACTCCATCGCGGCGTCTGGTGGGGAAGGATATGGACATTGCTTTGGTGGGCGGCGGTGCTCGGTATAGGCGGAGCCACATATTACTACTATCTCGCGCCATATGTGGACCAGATACAGGCACTTTACGGCAACGCCCGCGGAATTTTTGAGAATTTTAGGTAACTGCCGCGTAGTGATATACTATAAAAAACCGCTTGGGTAGCTCAGTTGGTAGAGCATCTCCCTGAAGAGGAGGGGGTCGCCGGTTCGAGCCCGGCCCCAAGCACCACGTTGGAAATGTCAAAGATTCAGATGTCGCCTCGCTTCGCTCGGCGACCAAATCGTATGGATTTTTCGGGGCAAAAAGAAATTCCCGATTCCTGTTTTTCAGAAATGTTGTCATTTCGGAAAGATTTTCTGATTCAAGTAGATTGGTGGCTTGATTCAAGGATTTTACGAACTCACGAGCCGGTTCGAGCCAAGACAACCCTTTTGTCTCAAAATCGGTGATTTTCTCGGAAAGCGCGACTTTTTGGAAAATGAGAATATCTTTTTTGGCAGCGTATTCTTTTTGTGTTAGCGTGTCGTCAAGATAGACATCAAGTAGCTTTTGAATTCTTGTCTCTACTTGCGATAACTGCTCTTTGAGATTTACCACTTCACTTTGCGCCTGTTCTTTTGCTTGATTTTCTTCCGTATCCAAAGCCACCAAAACTTTCTCGGTGTCTTGGCTCGACAAAGAAACTTTTTGAAGGAAGGTTTTGATTTGGGAAACTAACTGATTTTCACCGAGATACTTTTCTTGGCATACGCCTCGCTTTTTGGTACAGCGATAGTAAGTGTAAATACCGCCATTTCCCTTTGCATATTGAGCAGTAATTGAGCAACCACACGAGGCGCATTTCATAAGGCCAAGAAAAGCAAAACTATGTTTTCTATCGGGACGTACTTTCCCACGCTTCGTCATAACTTCCTGACATTTATCAAAAAGTTTCTTTGATATTAACGGCTCGTGCATTCCCTCAAAAATTTCCCCTTTGTATCTCATCAGTCCAATGTAGAAAGGATTTTGTAGAATATGCTGAACATTGCTCAAGGATATTTTGTTATCAGCATTAGTGAGCAGTTTCTTCTTCTCACACCAATTTGCAAGAATGTTGAGAGAATATGCTCCGGTAGCGTACATTTCAAATATCTTTCTTACTTTAGGAGCTTTTTCTTTATCAACATCGATACCTCTCGTTTTGGCGTTATTTAGATAGCCAACCGGAGCCCAACTTGGCCATACCCCATTTCGTATTTTTTGCCGTAGTCCACGCTTCACATTCTCTCGCAAATTGTCCACGAAGTATTTACTTTGCCCAAAAGCAATGTTCAGCATGAATAATCCTTGCGGTGTAGGTTCAAACCAGAAACAGGGAAATTTGAGAGCACGAATCAAGCCGCGATCCACAAAATGGATAATCTTTCCGCCGTCTACCGAATTTCTTGCAAGACGATCCGGATGCCAAGAAACAATGCCATCTGCTTTTCCTTCCTCAATCAATGACAACATTTCTGCGAATTTCATTCGTCCGGGTTCTTTTGCGGTTTTGGCCTCTTGGAAAGAGGCGACAATTTCAAGTTTTTCTTTTGCGGCAAATTCTTTGAGCTCAACAAGTTGAGCTTCAATCGATAGAACTTGTCGGTCATCTTCTTCGGTGCTTTTGCGAGCGTATATTATGTATTTCATAGTTTTTGTTAGTTAATGATTGAAATTTTTCTTTTCTGCTTCTAACGGAATCGGGAATTTCTTTTTGCCCCGAAAAATCCATACGATTTGGTCGCCGAGCGAAGCGAGGCGACATCTGAATCTTTGACATTTCCAACGTGGTGCTTTTTGTAGAAGCAGAAAAGAAAAATTTTAATCATTTGATTTTTGTTCTCAAGAAGCGGCTTTTAGCCGCTTCTTGACTTTATATATTATTCTGGTATCATGTGTCATAGTGTTCGGGGAATGAACTGACCTTTGAAAGGAGAATGCGATGGAATACGTGTTTTGGTGGTTTCTTCTCGCCATTCCGTGCTTTTTTGTTGCTTACTGCAATGGCGCAGACATGAACTTCAGGTTGAACTCTCCCAGCTATGAGGAAGGCTTCTGGAAGTTCTACAAGAACTTCTTCAGTGATGGTTTTCGCCTCCTTGTCCACGACTACTTCGGGGTTTACTGTCCATGGAGTTGGGAAAGGGCAAAGAGGCATCGCCTCGCAGATATGCGCACGTATCTCGGGGCAGACGGACGTTGTCATGATCGCCTTGGCCACATAACCGCGGGGGATTGCGACAATCCCGAAAAACAGGAGGCAATCGCTCGCCACGCCTACATCAGCCGAACGAAGCAATGGACTGGCGGCGCGTTCAACTTTCTCATCGCACCAATACCAGGCTCGTTCATCATCATCGGCACCGTGATAGCAGGCGTTGTCGAACTGGGACGACACCTTATCAACAAGGGTGCGTAACGCTCACGGTGAGTTTCTCATCAAGGCGCACGACCTACGGGTACGGCGCTTTTCTTTTTTATAAATCAAAGAACAAAGAATTTGCCGCCAAAGCAGTAAATTTTTCAATCCATTTTTAATTGAAAAATTTACTGAAATGAGTTAATCTTAACTCATTAGAAAAACTTGAAATTGTCAGCGGTGCGGCTCCGCCGCCTTTCCGGATTTTCGCGGGGGAACTTCCTCGCCGCCGCAGGCGGCGAAAGCGGTTCGGACTAATTCAAGAATAGAGCACTTAATTTGATTTGACTTTGAGTTTTGCCTGGCGGCCCTTGTCGACTTTAGGGAGTCGGATGACAAGGAGGCCATGCTTTTCGCTTGCCTCGGCGTCCTCTATCTCGACCTCCTGCGGCAGGACTACCGTGCGGGTGAACGAGCCCCAGTAAAGCTCCTGGAAGAAAAAGTCGCCGTTCGTGCCCTCGGTATGGCGCTCGCGCTTGCCGCGTATGGTAACCATGTCGCGCGTTATCGAAATATCAAGGTCCTCGGGGCGGACTCCGGCTATCATGGCCTTTATGACTATATGCGTCGGCGTTTGATAGACATCCACGGCAAGTTCTCCCGCCAGGTCCTCCTCTTCTATCTCCGCAGGCGCCGGAGCGGCCTTTTCTTTTTTTGTTCCGCGCGCGGGCGCCTGGGGCGTCCGCGCGAAAGACGAGCCGCCCTGCTCGAGCTCGTCGAGCCCCCAGTCATCGTCTCCCTGGCTCCCTGTCAGCCACTCGAATAAAGATTTTCTCGCCATAAAATTGTCAGCAGTAGTCTCGGCTTGGCTGTTTGATCCGTTCCGTCATCAGAAATACTCCGACGATCCCGACCCAGATGACCAAAAACATCCAGAATGTCGCGCCGCTACCTTCTTGAAGTATAAAAAAATTAAAGACGAGGTGCAAGAAAATCGCTAGGATAACTCCTGCGAGCGCATAGAGTTTCCGCTCTAAAGCAGGCTTGTAATAGGAGAGTGCGAGAGAAAGCCCGACTGTGGCCGATGCCAGCGTATGGAGGAGCGTCGCGCCGACGAAGCGCAGATCGCCCATTACAACGGAACGCAGAATATCGCCTTGCTGGAGCGGCGTAATAAGAAAAAACGTGTTTTCCAGCGCAGCAAACCCAAGTGCCGCCGTCACCAGGTAGATGAGCGCGTCCAGCGGCTCGTCTTTCGCGCGGACGCCCCAGGCGCCCGCGCGCGGAACAAAAAAAGAAAAGGCCGCTCCGGCGCCTGCGGAGATAGAAGAGGAGGAAAGAAGCACGGTGCCGGAATAATATTGCATAGCCTGCCGCTCGAGTGGTAATACGAGCGGCACCGCCGCCATGCCTGCGAGGAACGCAAAAATTATGTAGCGCCGCGGCTCGGGCTCGCATCTGTCCTCGCGGAGCCAGAAAAAGAGCCAAAGAAGCGCGGGAAGCACTCCTCCTATCACGGCTACAAAGATCAGCGGATCGGCCACCTTTACAGTATAGGCCAAGATTCAATCATGAGGAGGCGTTTATCCTCTGAAGCCTTGGCGAAGGAGGACCATATCTCCTCCGTTACGAACGGCATGAATGGGTGAAGTAGCTTGAGCGAGTTCTCCAGAATGTAATACAGAGTTTCGCCATACTCGGGCTTGCCCTTGCTGTCCTCGATTATTTGCGCGGCAAATCGGTCCCAAACGTAGTGATACAATTTTTCTGCGGCCAGATAGACCCTATAATGCTCGATATCTTCTGTTACGTCTTTGGCTAATGCATTGAACTCCTCTTTAATCTCCAGATTTATTTCGCCGTTTCTCTCTCGCGAGAGCACGAATCGGGCAATATTCCAGATTTTATTTGCGAATAATTTGTATGCTTTTATTTTATTCTCTGCGAGCGCCGTGTCTTGTCCGGGAGTGTTCCCCACAAGCAGTGCCATGCGCAGCGCGTCCGTTCCATAGGTCTGCGTCACATCAAGCGGGTTGATTACGTTGCCTTTGCTCTTGCTCATTTTTTTCTTTTCGGCATCGCGCACGAGACCGTGAAAATACACGTCCTTAAAGGGAACTTTGCCGGTGCGATAGGTTCCAAGCATGATCATTCTCATCACCCAGAAAAAGATAAGGTCATACCCCGTTTCCATTACCGAGGTGGGGTAGTAGATCTTAAAATCGGACGAATCAGGGTAGCCAAGCACGGCGTAAGGCCATTGTCCGGAGGAAAACCACGTATCAAAAGTATCGGGATCTTTTATCCAGCCTTCGCCCGGAGATTTTTCACTAATTTGAATTTCATCGCCTTTGAACCAGGCGGGTATGGGTATGCCCCAGACTATCTGGCGGGATATATTCCAGTCGCGCAAATTATCGAGCCAATGAAAAAAAACCTTTTCATAATGCTCGGTAACAAAACGGATTTTTCCGCTTTGCACCGCCTCCCGCGCTAGTTGGGCGAGCGGCGCCATTTTGACAAACCACTGCGGCATAACCCGCGGCTCGAGTACGTCGTTCTCGTTTTTGTAATTGACGAGTATCGTATGGACGTAATGGTTGTCAATTTTTTCCATAAGACCTTTCTCCTGCAAGTCTGCGACTACCTCGACGCGGGCCGCCGGCACCTTCATGCCGGAATACTTGCCTGTTTTTTCGTTCAATTTGCCGTAGCGGTCGATTACTTCATCAAGCGGCAGCGAATGTCGCAGGGCGATCTCAAAGTCGTTCGGGTCGTGCGCCGGTGTAACTTTAACGACGCCGGTGCCGAACTCTGGGTCTACGAACTCGTCGGCGACGACCGGTAGGGTCTTTTTTCCGATCGGATTTTCCACTTCTACGGTCTTTCCGACCCAGTCTTTGTATCTGGCATCGTTCGGGTTGACGGCTATTGCGGTATCGCCGAACATCGTCTCCGGACGCACGGTGGCGATGATAAACGGTCCGTATTTTATGTAATACAACGAGTCCTTGCGCTCGATATTTTTGGTCTCAAGGTCGGAGAGCGAGGTTTGGTACTTGGAACTCCAGTTGACGGGGCGCGAGCCGCGGTAGATGAGGCCGTCGTTGTATAATTTTTTAAAAGTGTCATATACGACTTTTATAATGTCTGGGTCGAGGGTAAACTTCTCGCGGCTCCAGTCGCAAGAGGCGCCGAGCTGGCGGAGCTGGCCTTCCATAAACTTTTTATTCTCGAGAGTAAAGGACAGCATCCCTTTATAAAACTCTTCGTGCTCCATATTAAAGCGGGAGAGGCCCTCTTTCTCCAATTTTTTCTCGTACACCAATTGCGTTTCAAAACCCGCATGATCCGCGCCGGGGAGCCACAAAGTTTTATAACCTCGCATGCGCTTGTAACGGACGAGTAAATCCTGGATTGTTACAAACAACGCATGTCCAACATGCAACGAGCCGTTGGCATTCGGCGGCGGCATGATGATGCAATAGGGCTCCTTGTGCCGCTCGGGGAGGTTGTCCGGATTAAAGTACCCGCTCTCCTCCCATTTTTTATAAATTTCCGGCTCAACCGCCTGTGGGTCGTATGGCTTAAGGAATTTTTCCGGCATACTTTCGATTCTAGCCTGCTATCGAAAGATTTCCAATGGCGCGGATATCGAGGTCCAATCTTAACAAAGACCAGTCGCCGGAGAGCAGGTGGGTGAGAGCACATTGCGCTATCATGACGGCGTTGTCGCCGGTGATGGCAAGCTCGGGGAGACGGAATTCGACATCGGGATAGTTTTCCAATACCAATTGCTGGAGGCGCTCGCGCAGGTAGCGATTAGCGGCCACTCCGCCTCCGATGACAAATGTTTGCGCGCCAGTTTCGTTAAGCGCGCGTTTTGTTTTACTTACAAACACGTCCGCAACCGCATCTTCAAATTCTGCCGCGAACGCGGCTTTTTCCTCTTCTGTTAAAGGCGACTCCTTAGCTTTGGAAGGTGTCCCCTTGGCGTGTTCGCGCAGCATATAGAGAGCCGCGGTTTTAAGGCCAGAAAAGGATACATCGCACGTGCCGCTTTGTAACATTGGTCTGGGCAGACGAAGCGGAGAGGAAACAGCAGGTGGAGTGGGTTCGCCGAGTGACGACGAGGCAACTTCAGGCGATTTCGCTGCTGCGAAATCGCCGTACCCGGAACCTGCTGTTTTTCTCGCAGCGTTGCGCGCTTCGTCAGCTAATTTTGAGATCTCCGGGCCGCCGGGGTAGGGGAGTTTGAGCATCCGCGCCACTTTGTCGAAGCACTCTCCCACGGCGTCGTCGAGAGTCTGACCTATGACTTCGTAGTTAAACCATTCCCGCATCAGCACAAATTCCGTATGCCCGCCCGAGACAAGCAGTGCCAACGCCGGTAATTTAACATTTTTGAGCTCAAAGGTCAGACCTTGGGAATCCTGGTTTAAGGTCTGGCCTTGAGTCTGGGCGAGAGATGAAATCAAGTGGGACTCCATGTGATTGACCCCGAAGAGCGGCAAGTTTCTCTCTTTTGCGATTTTTTTTGCGAACTCGATACCCTGCCAGAGCGCGGGCTCGAGCCCAGGCCCATGCGTAACGGCAATGGCGTCAAACTCGTCGTTTTTGAATTGCTCGTACAGAACGGGCAAATTTTTTTCATGCTCGCGCTTAGCAAGGTTGGGGTAAACGCCCCCATAGGGCGCGTGCAAATGCGCCTGCGAAAGCAAAGCGTCTTTAATGGTGGTAAATACAAAACCGTTTTCGGTTTTTTTCCCTTCTACGAGCGCGATGCCGGTCTCGTCGCAACTTGTTTCAATAGCCAGAATTTTCATCTTGCGTTACAGTGTAGTATACGCACGGTTAGCTCAGTTGGTAGAGCATCCCCTTGACGTGGGGAGGGTCGCAGGTTCGAGTCCTGCACCGTGCACCAAAACTAACTTTGTCGGAATTGACTGCTCCGCGCGGCGAGTACGCCGCGCTCCGCAGGGCAAAATCCGCTTTTGTTTTCGCCGTAAAATCCCGCCTTCGGCGCGCCCAGATTTTGCGCTCACTTCCGACGAAGTTTCAGTTTGTGACCCCACGGGGAATCGGACCCCGATTTGCGCCTTGAAAGAGCGCTGTCCTAACCGTTAGACGATGGGGCCGCGGAGGAGGTGGGATTCGAACCCACGATGCCTTACGGCATACCGGTTTTCGAAACCGGCGCACTAGACCAACTATGCGACTCCTCCACAACAACATTAAAATAACATTTTTGAAAGCCGATCGCAAAAATGTGCTATACTTACGAACGAACCATGAGTGCGATCAAAAAAATAATCGGGTTTTTTGACAAGCTGGAAGATAAAATACGCAGTGTCCTTTCACATTCGCCAATTATTTACGCCCTAATTGGCGCCATAGGGATTATTTTAATGTGGAAAGGAGTCGAGGAAACTGCAGGATTGTTGCCAATCCTGTTTGGTCCGGGGTCCTTTATACTTGGCGCGCTCATACTCTTGCTTACCGGCCTGCTCGTATCTTTCTTCATTGGCGACAGCATAATCATCTCGGGATTTAAGAAAGAAAAAAAATTGGTTGAAAAGGCCGAGAGCGAGGTGCGCTCGGAGCAGGAGATGATAGAGGATCTCGAAAAAAAGGTTGAGCGTCTAGACAGTGACGTGAACAAGCTCGCTGCGCGCCGGTAGATCCTAAGCCGCGCCGGAGAGATAATAGTAAATATCCTCGACGGCCTTTACCGCATCGCCCGCGGCGATGTTGTTTTGATGATACAGCCCGTCAGAGCAGTCTCCGGCGGCCCAGATACCGGGGGTGGAAGTACGCTGGCTCTTGCCGTCGACTTTTATACGTCCCCATTCGTCAAATTCGACTAGACCTTTTACCAAATCGGTCGAGGGGATCATTCCTATCTCCACAAAAATTCCCGCGGCCGGAACTTCCGTAAGGGCGCCGGTCGCGCGATTTTTTATGATGATGCTTTTTACAAAATTATCACCCTTAACTTCAACAGGCTCGCTTTCTTTTATCGTTCGCATTTTCGAGTTATCTAATATTGTCTTGACGGTCGATGCATCCGCTTTTAGAAAATCCGACCCGCGATGAACCAAAGTTACGGATTTTGCGTAAGCCAGAAGCTGGGCCGCGGTTTCGAAGCCCGCGTTCCCCCCACCGACAACAACAACGTCCTGATCGGTAAAGAGCGGACCGTCGCACGAGGCACAGTAGGTAACACCCTTGTTCTCGAACTCCGCCGCCCCCTTGGCCTGCAATTTTTTGCGGGAACCGCCGGTCGCGACAAGCACCGTCTTAGCGGAATAAGAACTCTTTTCGGTCTGTATTTGAAACCCGCCGGTCGGCGAACCTTCCGCCGCTCTCTCGACTCTTTCCGCGCGCTCGCCGATTTTCAGATTTACCGAATCTCCCGCATATTCCCGCAAATGCGCCTCGAACGCCTTGGCAAGCTCCGGTCCCGCAATATGCGGCGTGCCTATCCAGTTTTGTATATCGCTCGACTCCGTAGACTGCCCGCCGATGGCGCCCGCGATAAATATAGTCTCAAGGTGCTTGCGCGCGGCATACACGCCGGCCGCGACGCCCGCCGGCCCGCCACCGATAATCGCAAGATCGTACATAACGTTTAGCATATCAACGCCGCAGCTACGAAGCAAAAACCCTTTGCGGAGGAGTAGGGGTCGTGTTCGTCTCTCCGGAGCAAAGGGTTTTTGCGGAGTTTATTTTATTTTTCCGCGGCGCAGAAAACTAGGCACCGCGCCCCATTCGTCTTCTTCCGCTGCCTTTAGGTCCTGCTCTTTCGTCTCCTCGCCCGCCGAAGTGCTCTTTGTCGAGCCCAATATCTTGCTTAAGGGCTTCTCCTCCTCTTTGTCGCGGAAGCCGAAAAGCGGCGTCCCGCGCGGCGCGAACCCCGCGGCAGGAAAACCGGTCGCTATTACCGTCACGCGCACCTCGCCTTTCTTGAGCTTCTCATCCTTTACCGCGCCGAAGATTATCTTCGCGTTCTGGTCCACGGACTCGGTTATTATCTTCGCCGCCTCGTGCACCTCGAGCATGCCAAGATCGTCGCCGCCCGCTATGGCGAAGAGCACTCCCTTCGCGCCGTTTATAGAGAGCTCGAGGAGGGGAGAGGAAACGGCCGCTTTGGCGGCGACTGATGCGCGATTTTCGCCGCTTGAAGTCCCGATGCCCATAAGGGCCGATCCGGCGTTCTCCATGACCGCCCGTATATCGGCAAAGTCCACGTTTATTATGCCGGGGTGGGTGATAAGGTCGGAAATTCCCTCAACAGCTTCTTTAAGGACATCATCGCACATTGCAAACGCGGCTTTGAGGGTCGTGTCTTTGGCTACCGTGGCAAGCAGGCGGTCGTTCGGGATGACGATAAGCGCGTCCACTTCTTTGCGCAGTTCTTCGAGTCCGCCCTCGGCTAGGCGCATGCGCTGGGCGCCCTCGAAGGAGAACGGCTTAGTGACGACACCGACTGTAAGCGCGCCGAGCTCCTTCGCAGTGCGGGCGACCACGGGCGCCGCACCGGTGCCCGTGCCGCCGCCCATGCCGCATGCGACAAAGACCATGTCGCTTCCTTTGAGCGACTGCTGTATCTCCTCTTTTGTCTCTTCGGACGCGCGCTTGCCGAGCTCCGGATTCATCCCTGCGCCGAGCCCCTTGGTCAAATTTTTTCCGATGTGTATCTTTTTCTTGGCGTTGCTGTTATGCAGATCCTGCGCGTCGGTGTTGATGGTAATGAAGTCAACGCCGCGGACCTTGCTCTCGATCATGTGGTTGACCGCATTCTTGCCCGAGCCCCCGACGCCCACGACCCGTATCCTCGCGAACGCTTCTACCTCCGGCTGTAGCTGCGGCATAGTGATTTTTTTATTTTTTGTAAATGCTGCCCGTCCGAAGCCTTGGCAAAGGAAGGCCGCATTACTGTACACCGCCGGTTTGCAACAATGCAAATAGCGGGTAGTCCACAGGATAAGGCGCGCGATAATGCCTCCTAAAATCTTTTCTTTAAGCCGTTTTTATCTTCTTCCATAAAACTCTTGACTCCTTGTCCTTTTGTTCTGTTAAGGCAAAAACTTTTTGAGCCAGCGCCACAGTGACCGCAACGGGTCGAGCCAATCGGATGAGTTATTTCCCTCCAAGTCGCCGCCCGAAGTAAGTCCCCAGATGGTAAGACCGTACGCGACCGTCCAGGTCGAGTCCTGCAATTGCATGCGCTGGGGCCCATGGGACTCCGCGAGTCGCGAGGGGAGGCGCAAAACCGCCTTTGCCAAGTCGGCGGCACTCTGCAGGGCGGAACTGCCGCCTGTCAAAATAACGCCCGCAGGAAGTAACTCATTCTTGCCGATTTTTTTAAGATGAGCCTCGACGAGCTTGAACATTTCCGTCATGCGCTTTGCCGCGACGTCCTCGACCTTGCGCTTGGGGTAGGGGGTTCCCAATATGGCCCCGTGCTTAAGCTGTTCAGCCTCCTCGGGTGGGATGCGCAGGGAAAGCGCGAGGTCATTCGTGATGTCCGTGCCGCCTACGGCAAAAACTTTTACCGACATCGGCACGGCGTCTTCGAAAACTATCAGGGAAAGAGTCTCGGCGCCTATGTTTGCCAGGACGCACCCGACTCTTTTTTGCATTTTGGAGAGTGCTACGAACGAAGCCGCTATGGGTGCCGCGACGATATCCTCGACCGCAATGCCCGCCTCCTCGACCGCCTGCACAAGATCGCCCACATGGCGCTCGAGACAGGTGACGAAAAGCGCCTCGACGCCTATTCTCTGGCACTTCATCCCGACGGGGCTTCGCCCCAGGACGCGGGTACCGTCTACAAAATAGCGCAAAGGTATCTGGTGCAGTATGCGACGGTTAAGAGTGGCGGATGGGGGCAGGGCAGCGGCAGCCGCGGCAAGGGCGCGCGGCAGGTCGCGCTCGCTCACCAGAGAGTCGCCGCGTTCCACAACGGTTTCGCCACGAGCGGTATATTCGTCTAGCCCAGCGCCGCCAATGCCTATATACGCGCTCTTGACTCGCACCCGCGCGGCCTTGGCGGCCTGCGCGGCGGCCGCCGCTATGGACCGCGCCGTCTCCCCGGGCGCGGTGATATAGCCATGCCGCATTCCCCGCGATTCCGCATAGCCGGTACCGAGTATCCTCGGAGGCCGTTCATCATCGTTCCTCTGCGCTATTACGACTTTTACGTGGTATGTCCCGACGTCGATACCCGTGACTGTTGTTTGCATAAAAGTTTGAGCCCGAATTTCTTCAAAATTTGGCGCTCTTCGCGCTCCATTATAACCCCATGTTTAAGCCCTTTGATGTGCAACAACCCGTGGATAAAAAGATATTCGACGGTAAAAGGCTTAGATGCGGACTTGCAAAGCAGAATTTCTCCAGAAGTTTTGGAAAGCGGGAAGGCGAAGACGTTCGATGCCTTGTCTCTGCCTAGCGCGCGACGCGCCACCTTGCGCATTTCCGCAGGCGGTAAAAACGCCACCGATAATTCGTAGCGCTTTCCGAGAACTGCTTCTTTGATTTTTTGATAATTAACGCCTACCACCGCGTCTTTTTGGAGCTTCTATGATCTTGCCGAGCTTGATTAGCTCCTCAATATGCACTCTGCGGGAAATTCGCTTTAGTGCCTGCTTGCGCTCGACGGAGCGCGACTTTACCCGCGCGAAGTAGCGCCGACCGCGCATGCGCGATATCACTCCGGCGCCTTGCACGCGCTTGCTAAAGCGGCGTATCAAACTGATCGTCGTTTCTCCATCGGTTTTCTGCACCGCGGCGTTCGTTGCCATTGTCAAAAGAGGGTAGCACGCTCTTGCCGTACAGGCAAGAGCGTCTGGCCATCGGCTATTCGCTCAAATTTTTGAGGTATCGGGTCAACTCGCGGTGGGGGACTATCTCCTGCGCGCTGTCCGCGACGGAGCGGACTATGACCGTGCGGTCGAGAGCCTCGCGCTGTCCCATGATGATGAGGTGCGTAACGTGGGCCTCTCGCGCCGCCTGCAGCTGCGGCGCGAGGCGCGAGGAGTCGAAGGACTGCAGGACGGGAATGCGCGCGCGGTAAAGCGCCTCAAGCATGTTCAGCCCCTCTAGCCTTGCGCGGAGCCCGAGCTGGACAAAATAAAGCCGTGCGGGCCGCACCGGTGCCATACGCTGTTTTTGCAGAGGGCCCTTCCGGCGGAAGAACAGCCGCGCGTGCGAAAGCTCCATCTCTTTTCGGTTTACATGCCGGCGCGCGCACTCGAGCCGGCCGCCGAGGGCGCAGACAATAATCGAACCTTCATCCTCGATATCGAGCGCGAACGCGCTCTGCGCGTCGCGCTCGTCGGAGATAAGCATGTCGTCAAGCTCATAGGGCAGAGCGAGGCGATCCAAATGCTCGAGCATTTCGCGGAAATGCACGCGGCTTTTTTCGGAAAGGAAGTTGACCGCATGCGGCCCTTCCTGCAGAACTTCGCGGCAGGCGCTGGAGCCGCATAGGTAGGGTGAAAGCGGATTCTCGCAAATTTTTTGCCGGCAGGATTCGTCAAGTTTTTCCGCCTGCCGCCGCAGGTACGAAGAAAGCTCGCGCGTGAATCGCAGTTTGGAATCCTTGTCTCCGATGGCATTCACCCGCACGCGGGTGACTCCGGCCCCATATTCCGTCGCTATCGCCGCGAGAACCTTTATTAAGACTATTTCGCCCATAGACCCCTGCGGGCCCGCTATGACGAACCCCATCTCGCGGAGCTCTCGCGCGGGGACGGGAAGCGGCGCCCGCGCGGGCGCGGGCGCCGCATAAAATCCCAAAGTCGCCTCGTCGGGCCTCAAGGTGGCGGTTTCCAGACAGCTATCGAAGTCGCGCACGGGCGCAAAACCGTAAAACCTCGCGACATCGGAAACAACCGACATGAATGATGGGACGCTTTTTGGTCGCACCTGCGCGCGCGGAGCCGTCATGGCTTTTCACTGACCGACCCCGGGAAAATTCCAAAATCTCGCAAGGGGAAAAGGCGCAGAAGAGCACGGCCCGTAATATTTTCCCTCGGCAGGGTGCCCCACACGCGCGAGTCACTGCTCGCAGGGCGGTTGTCGCCCATGACGAAGTATTCTCCTTCCCCGAGATTTACTACGGAGGCTCCGCCGTTGCCCTTGTTACGCACGTATCGCTCGTCGAGTGCAATATTCGCGCCGTCCTTTCGCGTTACGGACACTTCCGTTTCGTTGATGTGCACCGTCTCGTTCGGGAGACCCACGATGCGCTTGATAAAAAATTCAGAGGGGTTGCGCGGATAGCGGAAGATAACAACGTCGTACCTCTCGGGCCCGTTAAAACGGTACGAAAGCTCGTCGACGATTAGATATTCGCCGTTGTCGAAAGTCGGCTCCATACTGGCTCCGGAGACGATAAAAGGCTGCGCGACGTATATGCGCACGGGGATGACGATGGCCGCCGCGATGATTATGAATTTTAGGAGCTCGGTGAAAAAATTTTCTCCACGCTCCTCCGACATGTGGGTATTGTACGCGCGCTCATGTACAATGCAAGCATGAAGTGGATTATCGTTGGCTTGGGAAATCCGGGCAAAGAATATTTCGGTACCCGTCACAATATCGGAAAAGAAGTTCTGGAGGCGCTAAAGGAGAAGCTGTCGCGGGATACAAAAATAGCGGAGCTCAATGTCTATATGAATAACTCGGGGGCGGCGATACGCAAAGCGGTCCCGTCAAAGAAGGCCGCGGAAAGGCTGATAGTCCTGCATGACGACCTCGACCTGCCGCTCGGCTCCGTAAAACTGTCCTTCGGCTCGGGCTCTGGAGGGCACAGGGGAGTGGAGTCTGTAATAAAAGCGCTCAAAACGCGGGATTTTGTCCGCGTCCGCATCGGCATCTCGCCCGCCACGCCCAAAGGCAAAGCAAGGCGCCCGGATCCGAAAAAAATAACGGATTTTGTTTTAGGAAAATTTAGGACTCCTGAACTTGCGAAACTAAAAAAATCGAAAAAAACGGTTTTGGAGGCCTTGGAAATTTTGATGACAAAAGGCCTAAGCGCCGCGATGAATGAGATTAATTCAAAACGCTGAAAATCAAGGGTTTGACATTTAAAAACTTCAGAGTAGATTCAGATTCAGAAGTTCGTCTAATTTTTTCTTGCAACGACTAGGGGGACCCAATGCGCGTTCTTATGATAGAGCCGGACTCGGCGACGTCTCAATCTTTGGAATTGATGTTGAAGTCAGAGGACTTCAACGTCTACACGACCGGCCTCGGCGAGGAGGGGGTCGATCTCGCCAAGCTCTACGACTACGACATCATCTTACTCGATCTCAACTTGCCCGATATGTCGGGCTTCGAGGTGCTACGCTCGTTGCGCGTCTCGAAGGTCAAGACCGGGGTCCTGATCCTCTCCGGGCTCGCCGGTGTGGAGGACAAGGTCAAGGGTCTTGGCTTCGGCGCCGACGACTACATGACCAAGCCGTTCCACAAGGACGAGCTGGTGGCGCGCATACACGCCATCGTGCGCCGATGCAACGGCCATGCCCAGTCGGTCATCCAGACCGGCGACCTCGTCGTCAATCTCGGCCAGAGGACCATCGAGGTGAAGGGAAAGAGAGTGCATCTCACCGGCAAGGAGTACCAGATAATGGAACTCCTCACGCTACGCAAGGGCACGACAATCACCAAAGAGATGTTCCTCAACCACCTCTACGGCGGCATGGACGAGCCGGAGCTGAAGATCATCGACGTGTTCATCTGCAAGTTGCGCAAGAAACTGCGCAAAGCCAATGAAACCGACCCGATTGGGACTATCTGGGGCCGCGGCTACGTTCTGCGTGACCCCGACAGGTCCGAGGCGGACCAGATAGTCGCACCACCGCCGGTGCCAAACGGCGGAGTGTTCGAGGAGTTCGACAGGCCTGATTCTCTGGTGCGCAGGACACGTACAGTTTAACGTTTCAATATGTTACGACCGCCGCCGGGAGCAATTCCGGCGGTCTTTTTTGTTGTATAGGACGGTTTTGAATGTTATAGTGACAGAAGATGTTCGCTAACAGTCCATCAAACCCGAGGGGGATTCCATGGATCAGAAAGTGCAAACCACCGAACTCCATTTCGGCGAGCGGAACGAGATCTCGTTCTTCCCGGAGAAGTGCGTCGTCATCTGCGGAGACTCGACGGTGGCGCTCACTTCGCAGGAAAGCCTCTTCCTGCAGACAATCGCGGAGAATCGCGGGCGTATAACGAAAAAAGAGGAGATACTTCGCGTCTTGCATAAGCATAAGAGGCTCTCGAAAAAGAAGAAGCAATACGACGTGCTTGCCCACCGGACCCGCAAAAAACTCGGCAGGCAAGGCCAGCGTACACTTGTCACGCATAAAGGTGGATACTCGCTGAGGATCCCCGAGGAAGAGTACTCGAGTAGCGTCCGTTTCGGGGACTTCCGGTACTTCCCAACCGTCGCGCTTGTGAAATGCGCAGATAGGGAGCGCCGTCTTGCACCTGAGCGCAATGCGCTCCTGCGGGAGCTCGCAGAGTGCAAGGGAGAATTCGTCTCCAAGCTCGCACTCTTCCGCATAACCCTCGCCATGGGGCGAGGCCGGGCGAGGTCGAAGATGGTTGATGTGGTTTTGTGCCATCTGCGAGAGATACTCGACGATCTCTCGCACGACGGCGGCGATCACATCCACACCAAATGGGGGAGTTCCTACGGACTTTTCGAGGAGCGCCAACCGCGTCTGCATGCGGCCAAAAACCCGCGCGGTCCGCACACCGGAATCCTCGAGCATATGGGGGCATTGCGAACCTTCATAATGTCCGAGGCGCGAGCGTAAATTTCGGTCTGGCGCATTAGCGTAGAACCGCCGGTCGTAATGACCGGCGGTTTTTTTGTTTTTGACATACTGTGCCCTCTAATTTGAGGGCTTTTTTTATTTCTTATCGCCGGCGAAGGACAGCGCCATGCGCATATCCTTGGGCTCGAAGAGTGAGATGACGAAGGGATATCGCTTGCCGAGCTCGAGAGTCGAGCGCAGTTTTTCCTCGGTTCCGAATTCCGAAATATGCACCAGGCCGGCGATGCCCTCCTCTATCGAGGCAAGCGCGCCGTGCTTGTTGAATTTTATTACCACGCCCTCGACCTTGTCTCCTTTATTGTACTTGCCCGCCGCCGTAAGCCACGGATTTTCCTTAAGCTGTTTTACCGAGAGCGATATCTTGCCTTCTTTAATGTCTATTATCTTTACTTTTGCCCTGTCGCCCACCTTAAAGAAGTGCCTCGGGTCGTCCACGAGTCCCCAATCTATCTCGGAAATATGGACGAGACCCTCTAGGCCTTCCTCAAGCTTGACGAAGACGCCGAAGTCCACCATGCCGGTTACCTCGCCCTCTACGGTGTCGCCAACTGAATAGTTGGCTATAAGCTCGCGCTTTTCTTTGTCGTCCTGCCCCTTCTCGCTGAAAATAAGCTTGCCTTCCTTGGGGGTCGCGCCGATCATCGTTACCACGAATTTCTCTCCGACAAGCTTACGCAGTTCCTCGAGAATTTTGTCCTTGTCACCGTCTGGTATGCGTGGATAGTGCTCGGGCTTCAATTGGCTCGCCGGGAGGAACCCCTGCAGGCCCTGCCATTCGAGTATCAGCCCGCCCTTGTTAGCCTCTTTGACCGCAAGCTCGAACTGCGCCTTTGTCTTGACCGCCTCCTCCGCCTCGGCCCACAGCAAGGCCTGTCGCGCCTCCTTGAGCGAAAGCTCGATATAGCCCTCCTTGTCCGTGCCTATTACCTTGGCGGCGACGACGTCTCCGATGTTGGTGCGCTTGATAACTTCGCGCGCGTTCAGGTACTCACGCCCGTAAATAACGCCGGTGCCCCATGGCGGCAAGTCTATATAGAGTTTTGCGCGGTCGAGCGCGAGGACCTTGCCCTCGACTATATCGCCCTCTTTGGGCGGCTCTTGCGCCTGCGCGGCAAGGGCCTGCATTACCGACTCGGGTACGTCGGCTACATTCAAAGACTCCTCTTTTTCGAGTTCAGCAGTTTGCATGTTTGGTTGTTGGACGGAGATCCCTGCGGGATTTACTTCCGCGCCATTAATAAAAGCCCGAAGCTCCTATTAACACTACTATATACAAAAGGGTGTTTGTTTGCAAATTTTAAAAAAGTACCCCCTCACCATAGAGATGGTGAGGGGGCTTGGGCCCGAACGGGGACGCCAACAGGGTTCGGACCTTAGCTGGTTAAAATGTCGGCGGGCGGGCGCCGGGGATCTTCATCTCGGGCGGCTGGCGCCCGAGGTCGGCAGGACCTGCGCCGTTGCGCAGGCTGTCGGCCGGAGCCGGGTCGTTGAAAGTAGAAGACTGCATCTCCGGATGTGGAGCGCCCTTGGACGCGGGCAGTTTTCCATCCGCCGGACGGAAAGGCCTGGGATGTTTTAAGTTCCTATTTTCTTCGACTTTGCTCTGACTTCTCATAGCCAGAATTCTCCTCAATTTGAAGTTGGAGGAAGTACTCGTCATCCTGCGCAGAACATGCGCGCAGGCACGAAAAACACCATAGCACAAAAGGCTGATTTGTGCTAACATTAGAAGGTGGTAATCAGCTATTTAGGAGGGCAGTGCTTTAAGGTGAGTCGCGGCGATCTCACTATTTCTTATAATCCACCCGGCAAGGAGTCTAAACTGGCCTCCGCGAAATTCGGCGCTGACATTGCGCTTATAAGTCTCGACCACGAGGACTTCAACGGCATAGAAAACGCCTCGTACGGCGAGCGGGCGCCGTTCGTCATATCCGGTCCCGGCGAATACGAAATAAAAGGAGTCACGGTGCGCGGGTTCGGCGCGGAAACCGAATATGGCGGGAAAAAAAGCATTAATACGATCTACAATGTTGCGCTCGAGGGCATGAATCTTTGCTTCCTCGGCGCGCAAAGCGCGTCCACGCTCCCGCAGGCGGCAAAGCAGGAGCTCGACGATATTGACATACTCTTCTTGCCCATAGGGGATGAAGGGGTGCTCGACTACGACGACGCGTACAAGCTCGCTGTACAATTGGAGCCGAAGGCGATCGTCCCGATGCACTACACGCAAGAGAGCTTGAAAAAGTTCATCAAGGAAGCCGGCGAGGAGACAAAACCGCAGGAAAAGCTTACGGTCAAAAAGAAAGACTTGGAGGGAAAGGAAGGAGAGATTATAGTGCTTACGCACTAAGTATCAGGTATCAAGCAAGTATGAAACGTTACCTGGAGCGCATGAAAAGCAAGGACCCGCATGAGCGGCGCGCGCACGCGATGCACATGGCCGGAGGGATGACGGCGATTATTTTTGTCGTGTGGCTTGCGACGCTTGGAGCGCGGCTTGCATCGGAAGACGGAAATCAGATAGCGGAAAACGGAGGAGAGAATCAAGTCGCAAATATTCTAAGCGGAATCGCGTCCGGAGAAAATCAGCTTTTTGTCGCGACATCGACTAGTTACTGACAATGGCGGACCGGAAAAGAGATAATCCGTCAACCGGCGGACGAGACGAAGAGGTCGCAGACGAAAGAGGCGGCATAGTCCTGCGTAGCATATCGCAGGAAATGCGCGAGAGCTACCTCGACTACGCGATGTCGGTCATAACCGCGCGCGCCTTGCCGGACGTTCGAGACGGCCTTAAGCCTGTGCACCGGCGCATCTTATACACTATGCAGAGAATGGGTCTCTCTCCCTCCTCGCGTTTTCGCAAGAGTGCCGCAGTGGTAGGCGATGTACTCGGCAAATTCCACCCGCACGGCGACACTGCAGTCTACGACGCGATGGTCAAGATGGCGCAGGATTTTACCATGCGTTACCCCTTGATTTTGGGGCAGGGGAACTTCGGCTCCATAGACGGCGACTCTCCCGCGGCGATGCGCTACACGGAAGCCAAAATGAGCCCGATGGCGATGGAGCTTTTGCGCGATCTTGAAAAAGAGACGGTAGAATGGCGACCCAACTACGACGGCACGCAGAAAGAACCCACGGTCCTGCCCGCGGCAGTACCCAACATTCTGCTTAACGGTACGCTCGGCATCGCAGTCGGTATGGCGACGAACATACCGCCGCACAACCTTGGCGAGCTATCGGGCGCTCTCGAACATTTGATAGACAACCCTCATGCGAGCGTCGAGGACCTTACAGAGTTCGTCACGGGCCCAGACTTCCCGACCGGAGCGGTCGCATACAACAAAAAGGACTTGCTACATGCATATTCGACAGGCAAGGGGCCGCTTGTGGTGCGCGGGGTCGCGGAGATAGTCGAGGGTAAAAAAGGCGATTTTCAGATAGTGGTTACGTCATTGCCATACAGGGTCAACAAAGCGGATTTGATAGTGCGCATCGCGGACCTCGTGCGCGAAAAAAAGGTAGAGGGCATCAGGGGACTGCGCGACGAGTCGACCAGGGACATCCGCATCGCCATAGACCTTAAGCAGGGCGCGCATCCGCAGAAAGTCCTGAATTATCTTTACAAGCACACGGCGCTTGAAGACACGTTCCACTTCAACTGCGTGGTTTTGGTCGACGGCGTACCGCAGACGCTCTCGCTCAAGGGAATTTTGCAGGAGTTCATCAAGCACCGCCGCGAGGTCGTGCGCCGCCGCAGCGAGTATGACTTAAAGAAGGCGCAGGAGCGCGAGCATATTTTGCTCGGGCTCGTCAAAGCGCTAGACCACATAGACGAGGTGATAAAGACCATAAAAGCGTCTAAAGACGTACCCGAGGCGCATGCCAATTTGGTAAAGAAATTCAAATTCAGCGACGCGCAGGCACAGGCAATACTCGAAATGAGGCTTAGCCGCCTCGCCAACCTCGAACGGCAGAAGATAGATGACGAGCTTAAAGAAACGCAGGCGCAGATAGCGCAGCTGCAGGACCTCCTGAAGAGCGAGAAGAAAATGCTCGGCGTCATCAAGGGCGAGATAGCGGAAACGGCCAAGAAATTCGGCGACGAGCGCAGAACCAAGGTTATCAAAGGTGCCGCAGGCGTGATAAACATCGAGGATATGGTTGCCGATGAGGAACAGGTTTTGACGCTTACCGCCGGCGGCTACGTCAAGCGCACCAATCCCGAGGAGTACCGTCGGCAGAAGCGCGGCGGTGTCGGCGTTATAGACCTCAATACCAAGGAAGAAGATTTTGTAACGACTTTCCTTACGACCTCGACGCACAGCGACCTTCTCTTTTTTACAGATGTTGGGAAGTCCTACCAGCTAAAGATGTACGACTTGCCCGAGGGCAAGCGCTCGACCAAGGGCAAATCCATCGTAAACTTTTTGTCGATAACTTCTAACGAAAAAGTGACATCGGTGCTTCCGATGCGCAAAAATCAAAAAGAAGGGGAAAAATTCTTGTACATGATAACGAAGCAGGGCGTCGCCAAAAAGGTGGACGCATCGAGCTTCCGCGACGTGCGGCGCTCCGGACTCATAGCGATAAAACTGCAGAAGGGCGATCAGCTTGTTGCCGCGCTTTTGGTAGAGAAAGGAGACGAGATATTTTTGAGCACGGCAAAGGGGCAGTCCGTGCGGTTTAAGGAAAGCGATGTGCGCGCGATGGGGCGCGCCGCGGGGGGCGTGCGCGCCGTGCGACTCCGCGCGGGCGACTCGATAGTTGGCGCGGACGTTATTCCGAAGGGCCGCAAGGACCTTGAGGTGCTCGTCGTGTCGCGTGGCGGCTACGGCAAAACGACGCCGACCAAGGAGTACAAAACACAGAAACGCGGCGGCTCCGGCATAAAGACGATGAACGTAACGGCAAAAACCGGCCCTGTAATCGCCGCTCGAATTGTCTCCAGAGACGGTTCGTCCTCCGAAGCCTTGGCGAAGGAGGATGCGGTTAATGAGATTGTTGTTGTGTCGAAGAAAGGCCAAATAATCCGAGCGTCGCTGGGGGAAATCCCGTCCCTCTCACGCTCTACGCAGGGCGTCCGCGTGATGAAGCTCCGCGACCAAGACGCCATCGCGTCTTTTGTGTGCCTCTAAAATAGCCTTATTCCATGGAGGACGGTCCTCGATAATCATTGCAGGTTGTATTGACAGTCTAGTACTGAAATGTTAAGGTTATAACAGAAACTGCAGACTATTAGGTAGGAGGTTTCCATGAAGTTTTTTATCGCTTCGTCCGCGCTCGCGGTCGCGTTCTCTTGCGACCTTTTAGCGCTCTGGCTTAGGGGAATAATCTAAGTCCCGGCCCCCCTCGCATAGCGAGGGGTGCCTTTGTTTTTGGTATAGAATATGAACAATGGAAGAGAACACTTTTTTAAATCCTGCAAAAGCGCTCGCGGCCGCGCATCTTTGCGAAGGCATGGCCGTGGCCGACTTCGGCGCGGGGTCCGGGTTCTTTACACGCGCGGCCGCTCGCGCGGTGGGGGAGGGTGGAGTCATCTGGGCCGTGGATGCGCACCGCGAACTCCTGCCGAGGCTAAAAAATTTGGCGCTCGCCGAGGGCTTGCGGAATGTCGAGGTAATGCACGGCGACATCGAGCGCACAGGCGGCTCGCACTTGCAAAACGCGCATTTTGACTTAGTTATGGCGGTAAATGTGCTTTTTTCGGCTGAAAATAAAGAAGCGCTCGCGCAGGAAGTCGTGCGCGTGCTCCGGCGCGGTGGCAAGGCGCTTGTAATAGATTGGAACGGCTCTCATGGCGGCCTTGGCCCGCACCCGTCTCATATCGTTACCGAAGCGTCTGCGCGGAGAATTTTCGAGGACGCGGGTTTTGCTTTTGTAAGCAATGCAAAGGCCGGCGCATATCATTGGGGCGTTATACTAAAGAAGAGATAGGATGAGTATTTTTCAAATCGCAGTTACCGCGCTTTTTATCGCCTTTGTCATAATGGGCGTCGGCGCTTTTGCAATACTTGGCGGCGTCTTTGGGCAGTCGCAAGTGGGCCCCGTCAGTATTTGGGGCACCATGGACAGAGAGGTTTTTGATGCGATGCTGACGGAACTGCGGACGGCGGACGACGATCTTAAAGAAGTCGCCTACACGAAAAAGAATCCGCAGACTTATGCAGCCGAGCTCGTCAATGCCATGGCAAGCGGACAAAGTCCCGACCTGTTTTTGATAACGCAGGAGGAGATATACGGCTTTAGCGACAAAATTTTGATAATCCCTTACGGCGACGTCTCGCAGGCGGAGTATCTTGCCTCGTTCGTAGACGAGGGAAATCTATTTTTGGGCGCGCAGGGCACGTTCGCACTTCCTTTCGCCATAGACCCGCTTGTAATGTACTGGAACCGCGATCTTCTCGCCGCCGCTGGAGTCGCCGAGCCGCCGCAGTATTGGAACGAGCTCATTGCGCTCGCGCCGAGGATATCGTCTTTCGACGCGACGCAGAATATAAAACGCAGTGCTGTTTCTCTTGGCGGATGGAACAATATACGCAATGCCAAGGCTATTCTATCCTCGCTCATCATGCAGACGGGCGACACAATAGTCACGCGCGGGCAGGACGGCAAGTTGCAGGCGGTGCTCGGACAGACCCTCGAGAGAGAAGGCGCCGCGGCGTCGGCCCTGCGGTTTTACAGCGAGTTCGGCAACCCGTCCAAACAGAATTATTCGTGGAACAAGTCGCTCCAATCGTCCGAGCGCGCCTTCGCTGCGGGCCAGGTCGCCATTTACTTCGGTTTTGCGGGCGAGTACAAACAAATCACTGAGCGCAACCCGAACCTGCGCTTTTACGCCGCGCGCCTGCCGCAGATAGAAGGAGGCACGCCGATGACCTATGGTTCTCTGACGGGGATTGCCATCTCGCGCGGCGCCCAAAATCCGGCAGGCGCGCTTGCGGTCGCAAAGTCGCTCACGGGGCCGGACGCCGCGGCCGCGTTGGCTGTCAAAGGGCTCGTACCCGCGCGGCGCGACGTAGAGATAGACACTTCGGGTAACGCCGCCGCGGCGGCTTTTGCGCAGTCGGCGCTTATCGCGCGCGGATGGGTAGACCCCGACCCCAAAGCGACCGACAGCATCTTTAAACGGATGGTAGAATCAACTCTAAGCGGCGGCTCAACGCCGACGCAGGCAATCTTCGACGCCGCGCAGGAATTAAACCGCCTGTTCGGGAAATAATATGTATTTAAAAAAATCTGCGGGAACCATAGCAATTTTGTTCCTTTTAGTTTCTCCTTTTTTCGTTGCGGCCGCGGTAAATCCTTCTGAGCGTGGTTTCATCAATCAGGATGAAAGGGGATATGTAAATCAACCGGCTAGCTTCAAACTCCAAAATCCCCTCAACTTCGAAACCATTTGCGGCCTCATACAGGGCCTGCTTAAAGTATTTATCACAATCGGTATACCGATTGCCGTTCTATTTCTCGTCTACTCGGGCTTCCTTTTTGTATGGGCGCGCGGCAGTGTCGACGGGTTAAAGAAAGCAAAAAGAAATTTTTTCTACACACTGCTTGGCATCGCGCTTTTCTTAGGCGCATGGTTCCTGGGGCAAGTCATCGCAAGCACCATAAACGCGCTCTCGCCGGGCACGGTGGGCCAGACCTCGTGCAAATAGTTTATGACTCTCGCAAATTTAGTCGGTGTTTTGATAGGGCTCGTCAATAACATCATCCCCGTGCTCGTAACGATAGCGCTGGCTTTTTTCATAGCGGGCGGCATCCGCTTTATATATAAGTCCGGCGATGCCAGGGGACACGGCGCCGACAAAACAATACTTGCATGGGGGCTCATCGCCCTCTTCATCCTAGTGTCGGTTTGGGGAATTTTGGCTTTACTGCGCCAATCCTTCAATCTTTAGCTATCCACAGATGCGTATTTACGCCTTAATCATACGCTGTTACAGTTAGGCCGTAGCTGTTTTTAATCATATTTTATGAAAAAATTACTTTTTCCCGCCCTTGTTTTTGCCCTCCCTCTCATCGCCTCCGCCCAACAGCTCCAGCCCCTCCAAAACCTTGCCGGCTCGGTCGGCCGCCTTGTAGCGTCGCTCGTCCCTATACTCGTAACCCTCGCGCTGGTGGTCTTTATTTGGGGACTCATACGCTACATCTGGGGAGGAACTAAAGCCGATCACAAAGCAGGACGGAATATAATGATAGCCGGACTCATATCTCTGTTCGTGATAGTTTCCGTCTGGGGTATCATCTTCCTCGCGCAGGACGCGCTTGGGGTCAACCGTGGCGCTCCGGTGCAATCACCGGGTGTGCCGGTGCCGCGATAATAAGTAAGACTGATGGCCGTAACAGAGTTGGTAGGGAAGTTCGTAAACGTAATACTTAATCCTCTGCTCGCCCTGCTGTTTGCAGTAGGAACTCTGGTCTTTATCTTCGGGCTCGTGGAGTTTTTGGCGGGATTGAGCGCGGAGAGTTTGGATAAAAAAGAGGCGGGCAAGCGGCACATGCTCTACGGGCTTGTAGGCATGTTCATAATGGTTACGGCATGGTCCTTAGTCTCGCTTATTGGCATTACAGTGGGGAATCCGGTCTCTAATTTCGGCTTTCCTAGCAGGGCTTTTTGACTACTTGACATACTGCTGGACAAATGATATAATTGAACAGAATTCACCAAACCTAGGAGGAACAGGTGAAAAAGTACGTTGGAATTCTTCTTTTCGTCATTAGCACTTCGGCGCAAGCCGAAGTGCTAGAGCCGAACGTCTCGTCCATAGTCGGACGCGTCGACTCGCGCGTCGGAATCGCTTCAAGCGATCTCGGCCCGGCTCCGCGCGCGCGCGGGTATCAACCGGCGGTAGCTTACCAGCCCGCCGTTGCATACCAACCGGCTCGTGCGTATCAACCCGCACGAGCTTACCAGCCGGCGCGCGCGGTCCAACCAGCCCGCGCCGTACAGCCAGCGCGGACCGCACAACCTGCAGTCGCAAGACAACCGGCAACGGCAGTCCAGCCTGCGCAGGCGCGCCAACCGGCCGTAGCGGTTCAACCCGCACAGGCGGCACAGCCGGCAACTGCTGTTCAGCCGGCGGCACCACACCAACCCGCGGTTCCGTATCAGCCGGCGGTGCCTTACCAGCCGGCACAGTAAAGCCGCGACAGTTCGACTCAAAACCCCGCTTCGGCGGGGTTTTTCCTTTTTAAAATTTTTAGACAAAAAATCGGCCTTCCCCATGGGGAAGGCCGCGTTGTTTACTCGCAACCGTTGAGAAAGTCGCCGATTGCGTAGCGACTGCACTCGATCCTATGCACTTTGGCTGGACCGTCGAGCGCCGCGAGCGAGTAGAGACCGGGGGGGACTCCTCCCTCGTCGCCGACACACACCTTGTTGGCAAGAACTTTGCCGCTTCTATCATAAGCCCGCACACAGCCTATCCGGATTTTCCATCGAAGCTGGCATGAATTCGGGTTAATGATTTTAGGCGGTTCGCTCAGGCCGATTTCAAAGATGTTCGGCTTACCGGGACATTCAAGAGTAACGCTACTGGCTTTTTTAGCCGCCGCTTGCGCCTCGGCTTTCGCCTTGGCTTCGGCAATTGTAGCCTGCCGTTGCGCCTCAATGCACGTCGTGTCGCCAGGGGCGCACGACGGGCTTGAGAATACGGCAATAAGCAGCAAAACCGCGACGGTGCCGACCAATCCCGTGCGCCATGCCCCACTAAGACGTATGAGCAACACAGTCGTGATCGCCGCCCCCATGATTAGGAGCGGCCAACTTACAGCGGCCGCGATGGCCGCTGTCGCGGAAGGAAGGGCGATTTTCATGATGAGGAGGATAAAAACAACCCCCAGCACGATTGCCGCCGCCTGCGAGTCAGCCCATGCGGGCCAAGTCATCCATCCTGTAGGGACATTTGGCCTTTTGAGACCGCCCTTCCACCACAAGTAGATGCTTCCAATGACAATTGCGGAGATAAGGATTGCTCCCCAATTTCCGGTCATCATGTATCCTCCTTCTGTCTCTGAAGCATTCCTTGGCCAGCCTTGACCAAGCCAAAGAGTTGTTCAACTCCTCCTGTACCGAGCACCAAGGTGTCCGTTTTTTCGGAAAGAGCCGCCTTTGCAGTTTCGGATGCGATAACAGCTTCGCCGGCCGCTTCCGTACTATCGACGATCTTTTTGTATCCCTTGGCAAGAGCCTCAAGACGGAGCCGCTCGGCTTCGGCGGCACCCCGACCTTCACGAATGCGCTTTTGCATTTCTGCATCGGCATCAATGACGGTCTTCTGCCGCGTAAACCGCGCTCTTGCAACGTTAGCTTGCGCAGTGTTTGTTTCTCGAGACGCATTAATGTCATCGAGACCGGCGCCGCGCAAATCGACTTGTACTCCGAGCCGCAGTATGGATTCCTGCAGCTTAAGAGCGAACACCTCGTTAAACAGCGCAAGATTCTCGATCGTAGTCGCCGTAGTTTGTCGGGCGATTAGCGCCTTTACGTCGCGTTCGCTTTGTTCCCGCATGAGGTTTTGGATTGTTTCATCGATGACACCGCCTCTCGCGACGCTGCGTGTAAGACGAAAGATCCCCCCATGTGCTTCGTTCGGACGATACCGCACGAAGTAGGCGATCTCGATATTGAGCTGCTCGTCGAGAGGGTTTGAGTCCTCTTCTTTTCTTCTCTCCTTGCGCTCGCTATCACCCAATCTTGGTTCGCCCGTGGTTACGAAGATGGGGCGAACGCTTCCTTCGGGGGGCATATCACCCCCTTCCGGGCGTTGTGCTTGCACAGCTTCGCTTACGCGAAAGATCTTGTCCGCCGGCCCGGGGAAACGAACGTCCTTGTAGTTCCTGCTTGCCGTTGTCAACGTCAGCAGGAACAACGGAACGACATATAGCCCAGTTTTTGGAGCGAACAAGGGACGTCCATAGAAATCGATTCCCGCCAAGTCATCGACTCGGACCATCCTAAGCGACGCGATAAGATGCGCCGCCTGAAGAATAAGCAGAAGAAGTCCGATGTTCATAGAGAACATCTCCCACAAGGAGATGGCGCTCGATAATCCACCAGAGAGCCACAGGACTAAGCCTGCGGCAAGTAGTTGAAAAATTAGATAGGATGTCACTACCGTCCAGTAGAGACGTGAACGAAGAAGATACGTCCTATCCTGTTGCGTCTCCTGCTCGAGTTGTTTCACCATAGAGCCTTTTGGAGGTTCGCCAGGCGGCGGAGTTTGTCCGTCATCGATGAGGATGTGTTGCAACTCTCCTCGTTGTGTTACGAGATCTTGTTTTGCATCGTCACGCCATGTCATTCCGTTACTCCCAGTTTGCAGTTTGTGAATTTGTGAAGATCAGTAACTTTCTAGATAGTAACACTAAAAAATGAATTCTGTCAATAGTGCGCCGGCTGGATACTTTCCTCTGCTATAATCTTTCTATGGTGATAAAAATGGTAAAAACCCCGATCACAAAATCGGAGTTGGCTGAAATCGCAAGCGAAGAGTTTGGCGATGTGGTAAAGGTTGTCGTGGACGTCGAGCAGGAAATCATGGCAGTCGGCGGCGAACTGCACGCAGACGAGGAAGTCATACTGATTGAACAGGAACTTTCTAAACGAGAGAATACTTGGGGGATCAATGTGTATCCGAAAAAGCCCGAACCGGAGTGGATCGAATTCGACTCAATGATAAATCTAAAGCCAGCGTTCGGTAATCGTTCCCGAGACGTTGAAAATCTCGAGACACAAGCAAAAATCAGGAATATCGTGAAAAAATTAGTCGTAGATTGAACATGACTTTCCAGCACAAAACATTGGCCGCCGGACGATGGCATGAACTTTCGCTTGCGCAGCAGTTAGGGAACATAGGAAGCGAGGTTCTGCGCGCCGCAAGGCAAGAGAAAAAAGACAAGCAGTTATTTTGGGCCGCAGTCGAGCGGGCGCTAGAGCTTTTCGATTTAACTTTGAGCGACCCGCGCTGGAGTGGGCGCCTGCGTGAGATCGCAAGGGCGCGAGAGGTGTTTTGCGACGCCGTATACGGAGGGCACCTGTACGAAAGTTCTTTTAGCTCTCTTGTGCGGTATTTTGATCTTTTTGCACTCGCCGCCATGCGCTGATATCACTTGGTAAAATTGTTTTGGTGCCCTCGAGAGGATTTGAACCTCTAACCCTTTGGGGGACGTGGTCCTAAGCCACGCGCGTATGCCAGTTCCGCCACGAGGGCCCGTGATCTATTCTACTAGGTACTCTGAATTTTAACAGAAAAAATCAAATATTTATAACCCAAGCTATAGCGTGAATTATAATTTTGAATTTTTGTCCAATTTGTTTAGTTAATTTATTTAATTAGTCGTGCTCGGTCATGCGATACAAAAATCGGAGGTGTCGCCTCCGATTTTTTCGCTCTTTTTCAGTCGGTTTTTTACGGACTCGCGAGCACCCAGATTGTTATGACTATCGTGTTGAAGCTGTGCGTCCCGCGCACGGTGATGTCATGCAGGCCTTCAGGCAGGCTCGGCAGTATCGCACCGGAGTTGTTGAACGCGCCGGAGAGATCGGCGGTAAAGCCGTATATTACAGTGCCGTCCACGGCAACTTCGATTGGATCACTTGGCAGATATCCGCTCCCGATGACGTTTATCGAACCGCCTGGGGCTATTGCGTACGAGCCGAATTGTAGTGTCGGATATATCGGCGCGATGTTCGTGGCCGTGGCCGTCGATGCGCCGCTTGTTACACCCATTCCGGTTATCGTAAGCGGCCCCGCAGGAGCGAAGGGCATTGCCGTGGCATGCAAGATATTGCCGCTTGCATCGGCTGCGCCTGTTGCAAATGTTGTGGTGCCTGTGGAGAAATTCACATTTTCACCGGAACCGAACCCGCTGCCGAAGATAGTAAGCGGCGAGCCGCCGACGCCCCAATAGTTGTCAAACCAAATGGCGGCAAACCGCTCCGCGACGGTGATTGGGAAGCTCCACGCGCCGCCGCTCTGACTTCCGGTAAAGGTATACGTGGCCGTGCCCGGAGCGGGCAGGATGTAGTTCGCACCGGAGAAGGCTCCGGAGGAGTTTACAGCCACGCTGCCGTTCGCCGCACCAGAGACGGTGAGAGTTTCGCCGGGGGCGAGTCCCGTGCCCGAGAAGGTTATAGTGTCGCCGGGGAATGCGTAATAAGTGGAGGGAGTTATGTTAGGGAAATACTGCCCAATGGTCATGACGAAGCTCGTCAAAGCGCCGCTCATTCCGCCCGTTGCACCTATAGTGAGGGTCGTATTGGGAGTCGATGGCAACTGGAGCGAGGGAATAGAGAACGCTCCCAGGCCGTTTGCCATGGTGCTCGTTGGCGCGCCATCAACATTTACGGTGATTAGTTCGTTCGCGGCAAAGCCGGTCCCGTCAAGGGATATCACGGCACCGGGCGCGGCGTAATAACTTGACGGCGAGAGAGAAGGGTAGAATCCGGCAAGCATTATCGGCGTATCCACCGCGGCATCGCTCGAGGCGCCAATTAGGCTGAAGTTCGCCGGCGAAGAGCCAAACGGCAATGTCGTCGAGCCCATTCCCGAGAAGCCTCCCATCACGTCCGCGGCAAAACTCGTCACAGTGCTCGAGCCTAACATTACATTGATCATCTCGCTTGGGCCGAAGCCTCCGCCGCTCCATGTTACGGGCGCTCCCGGCGTCGCATACCATGTAGACGGGTTTGCCCACGGATACAGGTCTGCTATTGCAAGGAACAGGTTGACCGTGGCGCCGCTTGAGGCCCCATGTACGCTGTATAGCACGACAGAATTGCTAAAAGAGTAGGGTATAGTGGAACCGCCCTGCGCGGAAAAAGCGCCGCTGCCGTCGGCAGGGAATGTCGCAACCGTCGTCGAGTCCTGCATCACATGTATCGTCTCACCTGCGGCCCAGCCGCTGCCGGACCATGTAAGATTGGAGCCGGGCGCAATATACCAGCCGCTTGGATTTGCGGTCGGGTAGAACGAGCCGACCCAGAAGTAATTGAATGCGACCATTCCGGAGGTTTGCCCCACGGCAAGAAGAACATATGTGCCGGATGGAACATTCGGTATCTGCAATGTCGCGCCGGAGAAGTTGCCCGACGCGTCGGCGGCTGCGATTGTAGAGTTGAGTCCGAACATCAGAGACACATTTTCTCCCGGGCTAAACCCGTTGCCGCCCAACGTTATGGTGGAAAATGGGGTGTTGCCGCTTGCGGAGTAGGAAATGCTTGGAGCGGCAGCAAGAGTTATCGCGACGGGCGCAAGAAGCAGGAGCAACCCTACCGCCGCTCCCGCAATGGGCGCCCACAATGATTTTTGCGCGTACATAAATTAAATATCGAGTGATTGTTAAGAGCAAATTGGAGCATGAAGGGCATAAAAAACGGATGAAGCGCGCTTTCACGCGCGCTTCACTAATATCGAACGTTTTGTCCGCCTGCCGCGACTCGAACGCGGAACCAATTGCTTAAGAGGCAACTGCTCTACCAATTGAGCTACAGGCGGATTTTTTAACTGAACGAAAAAACTATACCAAATTTCGGTCGTTCCAAAAAGGTCTAAAAAAATTTTCCTGGAATAAAACGCATGAGAAGCGGCGGATAAGCGACATACTGCAGGCCAAAATGCGATTTAAATTCCGAGAAGCCCTGCCACCCCCTGGGTTCGCCCTTTTGCCAAAAGCAGGTAAATAGTAAAAGCTCGGTGCCGTTTTTTTGCGAGTGCGCGAACCAGTGATCAACAAGACCCGTCATGGCGAATGTTTGCCGCGCTTCGGGTAGGATAAAGGGGCATTCACGCACTGACGAGCGATTCTTGGCGCTGTAGTGCGCGGCTGTCCCGGCTATTATTGCTTTCGTTTTGAGATTGCGCGCTCCCCACAATTTTACCTGCGCGAGCACTTGCGGCAGTTCCATTTTCCGCTCAAAAACATCGAGCAAGCTCGTTCCGAATTTTTTTGCGACGGTGCTTTTGAAGTACGCCGATTTAAATTCCTCTAATGGGATCTCTTCCATCGCATATAAGGTATCGAGCGCCTCGCGCCAGAGGCGCGCGTCGCGCCGCGCGTTTTTCTGCCATGCCGTAAGATAATCGCCGCTCTCCAACTTATGATACCCGTCGATGCGCCACGGCTTTTTGGAAAATTGCATCCAGCCTCCCGGCTTTGTCTGCCTGCCACGGACGCGTCTCCACGCCGCAACACGGTTGCGCGCGAGCGCGCCTGCTTTTTTTGACAGCTCCAGATCAGGCTCTTCATCCCCGATATACTGCTCAAAAGTCAATGGCCAGAGGCTCCAGCGTATGCCGCCCGGCACTTCCTCGCGCGCGCAGATTTTTGGCGGATACATCACCGTGCCGAAATCCTCCCACGCTTCGGGCGGCGCGAAATTCTCGGGGATCTCTTTTGCAAACTCACCGTACAAAAATTGCATGTACCGGGGGAGAGACTCGAACTCTCACGAGGTTTTTATTTCCTCCGGGGGTTTTAAGCCCCCTACGTCTACCATTCCGTCACCCCGGCTTGCCCCGCCGAAGTTTTAACGGAGGCGGGCGTCCGTTGGAGGCCACGGCGGGAATCGCACCCGCGTATACTTCTTTTGCAGAGAAGCGCCTTACTACTTGGCTACGTGGCCCTGCCTGCGCAGGCAGGCGTATGAATACTTTATCGTTATTGGCTTAATTCGTCGAGACGCTGGCGATTTCTCTCTCCCTTGTCTATGACAAATTCCACGTGCGGGATGCGCATGCCTCGCACGCGCTTTTCAAAGAACTCGCCGAACTCTTTGCGGTTGCGGTTGGCAAAGTTTATAGCCGCCTCCTGCGCCGAGTCCGGGTACACGCTCAAGAAAATCATGCCGCGATGTCCGCCATCCGACAGCGTTGCGCCCGTTACCGTTATCAAGGATTGCGGACCGGATTCTCTGCCGAGAAATTCCGCGGCAACTTCCCGCAATGCCTCTATCTGTCTCTCTTTCATGCGCTTTTATTTATATACGATTTCAAACGCTTCCAGCCTGTCGCCTGCGGCTATGGCGGCGCCGGTGCGCACCATTGCGCCGAACTCGCCTCCTTCCTCGACTTTTTTGACCGGTGATTTTCCCGATTGCAAAGAGATGATTTTTCCACGTCCTATCTCCGCATCGCGGCGCAATATTTTTACCTCCCCGCCATCTTTTAGCGCGCCTTCCTCGACCTTTCCTCCGAGCACCGTATTTTGTTTCTGCATGCTGAAGACCTTTAATATTTTTGCAGATGCGGTAACCGACTCCTGCCGCCCGCGCGGGCGACGCCTTTCGACTTCCGCGGCAAACCACTCCGCAAGTTTGTAAATTACATCGAACACCTGTACCTCGACACCCAGCCGCTCCGCGGCGTCACGCGCTTCCTTCTCGACCTTTACGTTAAATCCGACGACTATCCCCGGCATTTTTCCCCCGCCCGCCAGCTTTATATCGCCCTCGGTTACGGGTCCGACGCCGAGAGTGACAACACGGACCTCCATTTTGTCGTCCCTCGGCAGTTTGTCGAGCTCATGCATCACGGCGTCGCCAGTGCCCGCCACATCGGTCTTGATGACGACGGGCAGAATAATTTTTTTATTTTCCTCCTCGGATTCAGGAGGAGCAGCATCCCGCGGAGCGACCGGAGACTGCGGCCTAGCGGCCCGGAGCGCCGTCGCGAGCAGGATACTGCTCCGTACTATTTCCTCCGCCTCTTTTTTGGTCTTTACCACCCGCCACCGCTCTCCAACCTGCGGCAGGGAAGAGAAGCCCACTATCCGAACAGGGCTCCCCGGCAAGGCCTCTTTGACCGGCTTGCCCAAAAAATTTTCCATAATGCGCACCGGCGCGAGTGCCGCGCCCGCGACGACAAACTCTCCCGAGCGCACACTGCCGTCGTGCACGATAAGAGTCGCGGTCGAGCCGCGACGCGGGTCTACATGGGCCTCTATCACAACCCCCTCGCCCGGCGCGTCAGGGTCGGCGGACAGTCCCTCAAGCTCCGCGGCGAGCAAAATAAGCTCCAGGAGCTCGGGTATCCCTTCGCCCGTCTTGCCGGACACCGCGACGGATGGCACTACTCCACCAAGCCCCTCGAGAAATACCTGATGTTCCAGCAGGGACATTTTGGCCCGCTCTATGTTCGCTCCGGGCTTGTCTATTTTGGTTAGAGCGACGATAAAAGGAATTTTAGCCTCTTCTATTAACTTTACAGCTTCGATAGTCTGCGGCTTCACTCCCTCTTCCGCAGACACCACCAGTATCGCCACGTCTGCGGCGTTTAGCCCGCGCGAGCGCATTGCGCGGAACGCCTCGTGCCCCGGCGTATCGAGAAAAGTTATTTTTCTGGCCTCGCCCTGGAGCGGACGGTGCAGAGCCTCATAGGCAGAAAGATGCTGTGTGATTCCTCCAGCTTCGCCCTCGACTATATTGGAGTGCCGGATGTAATCAAGTAGGGTAGATTTGCCGTGGTCTATGTGTCCGACTACGGCGACTATCGGCGGGCGCGTGCCCGCTATGTTCTCTTTTTCCGGCATGGTTTAACGTCACTTTTTGCGATTTTTTGCTATGGATTGTTTAGCGTGCTCGATGGCCTCCTTCTCCTCATCAGTCAAGTCGAAAGTCGAGGAGCCGCCCTCTATAGGCTTACAGTACACCGAGGCCCTCTCCCGAGCATGCAGGGTGGAAAGAACGATGCCATTGCCGCGCTCGTCCAGGAGCGCGGCGGCGAACGACTGGTTGCCTCCCTGCGCCTCAAACGGATTGAAGCGCACTACGCCGATGCCCTGCACGCTGCCGCGCAGGCGTTTCTCCGCGAGCTTCAGATACTGCTCGAGTTCGGATCGGAACTCCTGCATCTCCTTCATTTCCCGCGCAAGCAGGTCTATGGTCTCTTCCATATTGCCGCTCTTTCCGCGCGCCAGCCTGCCTATCCTGCGCCGCAAGATAAGCAATAAAACAAGCGAAACGACAGCAAGAATAAGCGCTCCGGCGGCCGCATATGGGGCCGCCGCTTGCAGGTAAAAGACCGTATTTCCCATCGCGACAAGCATTGCAAGACAGTATACTCTTAATATGTCATTTTTGAAGCCGAGCGCGGCTCCCAAAAAGAGAGTATACGCTGATGCGGCGGCCTCTACGCCGATAAGCGCGCGGGCAAGACGCGAGCTTTCGCGCCTTTTGCCGCTCTATGGCAATCCGGGAGCGTTGCACGCAGAGGGTGTATCGGCCAAAAAAGAGTTGGAGCGCGCTCGGGCATCCGTAGCTGCGAGCGTAGGAGCCCACGCGGACGAAATAGTGTTCACCGCGAGCGGAACCGAGAGCAATAATCTGGCGATACAAGGCTTGTTACGCGAAGGTCTGACCTTCGCAGGCCTGCGAAGGTCAGACCTTCGCGATATTCACGCGATCACTTCCGAAATAGAGCATCCGTCAGTATTGGAGCCCCTGCGCGCACTAAAGCGCGACGGGCTTGAGCTTACGGAGCTTCCGGTCGATAGAGAAGGTTTTGTTAGTCCGAAAGAACTTGCGGAGAACATCAAAGACAATACGGTTTTTATTTTAATTCAGTTTATAAACAGCGAAGTCGGGACAGTACAGCCAATAAAAGAAATAGCGAAAGAAATACGGAAAAGCGGAAAAAAGATCTATTTACACTGCGATGCATCGCAGGCGCCGCTATGGATGAAGATGAACGTAGAGCAACTGCATGTTGATCTTATGACGCTCGACGCACAAAAAATCCTGGGGCCAAAAGGCGTCGGCGCGCTCTATATAAAAAGAGGAACGCCGATCGAGGCTGTAATGCGCGGCGGCTGGCAAGAGAGAGGACTGCGTGGCGGGACCGAAAATGTACCGCTTGCGGGTGCTTTTGCCGCCGCTTTGCAGGATGCCCGAAGCGGCGCAGAAAAGCGCGCGCGGAAAATCGGCGCAGTGCGCGATTATCTTTGGAATGAAATAAAAAAGTTATTGCCGGACGCGATTTTGCACGGTCCTCGAATAGCAAGGGTTGCTAATAATTTGAATGTCTCGATTCCCGGACTTGACGGCGATATGGCGGTTATAGCAATGGATGCCGTGGGGATCGCGATCTCGACCCGCAGTGCCTGCTCGACAGGCGATGAAAAGCCAAGTCATGTACTAAAAGCACTCGGTACCTCGGATAAGTCGGTCAAAGAAGCTATCCGCATCACGCTTCTGCCCGACGCGACGCGCGCAGAGGCCCGACGCATCGCGTCTGGCCTCGCCGATGTCGTCTCCCGATACAGGCAAAAATGAATCCTGCCGGCGGTTTATTTTTGCGTAAAAAATTGGTATATTATTATACGATGGACCTGGAGAAGCTCACGAAGCATCAAATCGTCCTTTTAACTCTTCTCGTGGGTTTTGTTTCGTCCATTACAACGGGAATCGTTACCGTCGCTCTTATGGACCAGGCGCCGACCTCCGTCGTCCGCACGGTCAACCAAATAGTCGAGCGGACGGTCGAGAGGGTAGTCCCGGACCCGAGCGGAGTGGCCGCGGCCGTCATCACCAAGGAAAAAACCGTCATTGTAAAGGACGATGACCTCGCCGCGCAGTCCATAGCTAAAATGCAGAAGTCCATAGTTCGCATCGCGGCGAGGGGCGGCGACCTTTTGCTCACCCGCGGAGTTCTTATATCGCCGGACGGAGCGGCGCTTGTCGACCGTGGCGCTCTTGCGGGAGTTGAGGCCTTCGAGGCCATACTGCAGGGTGGAGAGCGCGTCGCCGCAAAACTGCGTTCAGGCTCGGCATCCAGTTCGATAGCGATTATGGATATTGCGGTCGGCACGTCGAGCGTCGCCGCCGCGGCAGTAGCAGACGCAAGCAAGCTCCAACTCGGGCAATCCGTCATACGCATCGGCGGCACGGGTGCGGATACGGTGGGCACCGGAGTTATTGCGCGACTACCCGAGTCTCACAATGACCTCATCGAGGCGAGCGTACCATCGGCAACGCCCGGCTCGGTCCTTATGACTCTCTTTGGCGAGGTTATCGGCGTAGTTACTACGGACTCGCTCACGACATCGCCCTCGGCCAGCATGTACAGCATCCCTGTTGCTGCGCCCGCTCCCGAGCATTCCACTTGATACTTGTTACTTATATAAAACCATGCCTCCATTCAATCACTTCACCACAAAAGCAAAAGAGGCCGTGCGGCGCGCGCACGAGCTTGCGGTGGAGCGCGGACAAAACCAGGTAAGCCCTCTACATTTACTTGCGGCTCTCCTACTGCAGGAGGAGAGTCTGGTCGTGTCCGTGCTCGACAAGCTCGAGGTGGATCTTGTCCTTTTGACCGACACCGCCCTCGAGAGTCTCGAGGGCGCTCCCGGAGGTTCGCTTCTTTCGCCCTCATACCAGCTTTACCTGACTCCCGAGCTCGTGCAGGCTCTCGAACGCTCGGCCAAGGTTGCGACCGAACTGCATGACGAATTTGTCTCCACCGAACATCTTTTCATAGCCATACTCGATATACCCGGAGTGGCGCGCGACACACTATCGCGCTTCCGGATAACCCGCGAGAGTGTCATGCGCGCCCTGCAGGAATTGCGCTCGCAGAAAACCGCCGTTACGGAAGTGCCCAAGAAATATCGCGCTTTGCAAAAGTACACGCGCTCGCTCACCAAAATGGCGCATGAGAACAAGCTCGACCCAGTCATTGGCCGCGATCAGGAAATAAGCCGCGTAATCCAGATACTTTCCCGCCGCACCAAGAACAACCCCATACTCATCGGCGAGGCGGGCGTGGGCAAAACGGCCATAGCAGAGGGACTTGCACAGCGCATAGCCATGGGCGACGTGCCGGATTCCTTGCGCGATAAAGACTTGGTATCGCTCGACCTCGGCTCCCTTATTGCGGGTACCAAGTACCGCGGCGAGTTCGAAGAGCGGCTTAAGGCGATAATGAAGGAAATAGAGCGCGCGGAAGGCAAGATACTGCTGTTCATCGATGAAATACATACGATGATAGGGGCCGGCGCCGCCGAGGGCGCGATGGACGCGAGCAATATGCTGAAGCCGGCATTGGCGCGAGGCGACCTGCATGTCGTAGGTGCGACGACTTTGCGCGAGTACCAAAAGCACATCGAGCGCGACCCCGCATTCCAACGGCGCTTCCAGCCGGTGCATGTTCTGGAGCCGGGACTTGACGACGCCACAGCCATTTTGCGCGGGCTTAAAGAAAAATACGAGCTTTTCCACGGCGTACACATTACCGACGATGCGCTTGTCTCTGCAGTACAGCTCTCCGCGAGGTATATACCCGACCGTTTTTTGCCGGACAAGGCAATAGACTTGATCGACGAGGCATCCTCGTCCCTGCGTATATCGCTTGAGAACAAGCCCGAGGTGCTTGCGGATGCGCATCGCAAGATAATGCGTCTAGAGGTCGAGAAGGAGGCTCTGCGCAAGGAGGCCGAGAGTCCGGAAGGCGCGGTTGATAATGGCAACGGCCTACATACGGGCAAGCGTTCGGCTAAGACGCGCGTCAAGCAGATAGAAAAGGAGATAGCCGAGCTCAAGGAACAGACGCACGAGATCGAGTTGCGCTGGAAGAACGAGAAGCAAGTTTTGGGAGATATTAAAAGCATAAAAAAAGAGCTTGAGTCGCTCAGGCTCGAGGCGGAATCGGCCGAGGCGTCCGTCAACCTCGCGCGCGCGGCGGAGATCCGTTACGGCGAGATACCAAGCCTCGAGCGCGAGCTGGAGCAGAAGCAGAAGAGGCTCAAAAAACTGCAATCCACCCGCCGCATACTTAAGGAAGAAATAACCGATGCCGACATCGCATCCGTGGTTTCCAAATGGACCGGCATCCCGGTATCGCGCATGCTAGAGGAGGAGGCGCAAAAGCTCATGCGCATCGAGGAGGTTCTGGGCTCGCGGGTCATAGGACAGAGCGAGGCGGTACAAAAGGTGGCCGACGCGGTAAAAAGGAGCCGCGCGGGCATCGCCGACCCCAACAGGCCCATAGCGAGCTTTATATTCCTCGGCCCGACCGGAGTGGGCAAGACCGAGCTCACCAAGGCTCTGGCGGAATTTATGTTCGACGACGAGAAGGCGCTAATACGCGTAGACATGTCCGAGTACATGGAAAAGCATTCCGTAAGCAAAATTTTGGGCGCGCCTCCGGGCTACGTGGGGCACGAAGAGGGAGGTGCACTCACCGAGCTCGTTCGGCACCGCCCCTACGCCGTACTCCTTTTCGACGAAATAGAAAAGGCGCATCCGGAAGTCTTCAACGTCCTTCTGCAGGTGCTCGACAACGGCATACTTACCGACGCCAAGGGGCGCAAGGTCAATTTCCGAAACGCGATAATAATCATGACGTCCAATATCGGAGCCCAGCACATAGACAAGATGGAACAGATAGGCTTTGCAACACAGGGCTCTAGCGATGAACGCAATTACGCGGTCGCCAAGGAAAAGGTGCAGGAATCGCTCAAGGATTATTTCCGACCCGAGTTCTTAAACCGCATCGACGAAATAATCATCTTCAATATCCTATCGCCCAGGGCAGTCGAGGAGATAGTCTCCATACAGGTAAAAGAGGTCGTCGAGCGTCTCGCGCAAAAATACATCTCGCTCTCTCTTACTCCCTCGGTCTTTGAGTACCTAGCCAAGGAGGGCTATAATCCGCACTACGGCGCGCGGCCCCTGCGGCGGCTTATTCAGGACAAAATATTGACTAAAGTAGCGTCGCTAATGGTCAGCCGCGGCGTGCTTTCTGGCGGTTCGGTTACGGTGGATGTAAAGTCAGTCAAAGACGGCGGAGAAGAATTTATCTTCGACGTCAAAAAGACCAGCAAAGGCAGGACAGTTAAAGTTCCCGCATCTGTACTTAGCGAAGAGAAAGTGGGGGGTTTATCTTGAGCGAAATTGAAAGAGGGCGTAATTGTCAGAGATAATTGGTGTCTCTATTGTACCAAGCTCGCACCTATTTTCAAAAGAAATGATGTCGCACGCTCCGCGTGCGTGGTGAAGCGAAACTGAAGCGTACGCTCCACGAGTACGCCAGCAACCCCGAAAGAAAAAACACACCTTGCATTTCTGATTTGGCGGGGGTGAAATTTCTTTTGAAAAAGGAAAGGGTGTTTTTTCTTTCGGGGGGTTCCGCCCTCCAAGTATTCGGGCAGTGCGTGGGGCTTCAATGCGGACTCGGTAAAACGAAAATCTGTTTTTCTGGGGAAAAGGATTTTTCGTTTTGCCTCGGCTCTTGTACCGCCCGCAGGAGGGTCTGGGGAGGGATGCGGGCGGGATTCCAATTCGCCAATTTTTTTCTGCGCCAAAGTTTGAAATTAAATCTCAAACTACAATCCTTTTTATCAACGGATTAAGGCGAGTAACAATTTCATAATTGATAGTATCGCTTAAATGGGCTAAATCGTCAACCGAAATTTCTAATTTTCCACTTTTTCCAATTAAAATTACTTCATCTCCGACTTTTGCATTTTTAATATCTGTAATATCAACACTAACCATATCCATTGAAACTCGACCGATAACTTTTGCTTCTTTACCCTTAATTAACGCTTTGCCAATACCTGAAAGCAATCTCGGAAATCCGTGCCAGTAGCCAATTGGCAAAATTGCAACTCTTGAAGGACGACTGAGCGTTTCGGTCAGATCATAGCCAACTTTATTTCCTTTGGATAAACTTTTAATTTGGCCTAAAATTGTTTTCCACGATAAAACTGGTTCCAGTTTAACTTCTCTCTTAAATGCTTCCTTGGTTTCTTTCGATGGCCAAAGTCCACAGAGTCCAATTCCGATTCTGACCAAATCAAAATGACTTTGCGGGAAAATAATTGTACCAGATGTCGCCGCGGCATGTTTTATAAA
>Ga0076060_101_pt1 | contig 77939 bp, 68 predicted proteins | sample RifGroB1_FD_68091 | JGI IMG/M metagenome (GOLD analysis project Ga0076060, IMG submission 68091) | Parcubacteria (Adlerbacteria) bacterium GW2011_GWB1_54_7
ACTACATGCGACACCGCATCCTCATCCGTCTTCGGCTGTCTCGCCGCCGTCGACTGGAGCCTCTTCAACGACAAAGTCTCTTCCACCTCGATTGACACCTCCGCCGAGCTCGCCGCGCTCATTGGCGATGAAACAGGAAGCGGCGCGCTGGTGTTTGGCACACAGCCGACCATATCCGACGGCCGACTCTCATCTACCACTCTCTCGGGCAACTCGCTCCTCTCCAACGCAACCACGACCTATCTCGGCGTCACCGGCACGGCGACATCGAGTTTCGCGGCGGGAATAAATCTTACGACCGGCTGTTTCGCCATTAACGACGCCTGTGTCAGCGGAGGGGCCAGCGGCTCGGTCAATGCCGGCACTGCGGGGCAGATCTCGTATTACGCCGCCGCCGGCTCCGCCATATCCGGCACCTCTACGGTATTCATAGCGTCAAACGGCAATGTCGGCATTGGCTCCTCGACCCCATCGGCAAAACTTGCGATAGACGGCGGGACCATTCTGCAGGCGGCGTACGGAAGCTCGACGCAGGCGGGCTCCTTTTCGACCGCGGGGCACAGCTACAACGTAGCCGTCGCCGGCCGCTATGCTTACGTGGCCGATTACGAAGGCGGGCTCCGCATACTAGACCTGACCCATCCGGGCAAGCCCTCGATCGTCGGCTCGTACACGGGCAGTAACACCGTGCTGTCGGTCGTCGTCGCCGGCCGCTATGCATACGTGGGCGACGTGACGGGCATAAGCATCCTCGACGTCAGCAATCCCGCTTCACCCGCACTGCTCGGACGCTATCCGTTCATCACCTACGTCTACACGCTCGCGCTCTCGGGTAAATACCTGTACGCGCCGGACTTCAACAGCGGCGCGATGCGCGTTATAGACGTCAGCAATCCCACCTCGCCTACGCTCACGGGCTCGTTCTCGCCCGGCGGCTCTTCCGCGCCTTACTCCGTCGCGGTACTCGGCAAGTACGCCTATCTCGGCGACCAGGGCAACTCCGCAATCTATATCGTCGATATCAGCAATCCCGCGGCACCGGCCAAAACCGCCACCTACTCTCTGGCAAGCTCCCTGCCGGCCGCTCTTTATATATCGGGCAAATATCTGTATGTAGCCGACGGTGCCAAGGGCGTATATGTCTTGAATGTAGGGAATCCCGCCGCGACGCCGACGCTTGCCGCCTCCTTCGACACCGCGGGCTCTTACTACGGCGTCGCGGCGGCGGGGCGCTACGTCTACGCCGCCGATCACACGGGCAACTTTGCGGTGCTCGACTTCACCGCTTCGACCACCTTGCCGCTTGTCGGCCGATACAACTCCGGCGGCACGCCGTGGGGAATAGCCGTCGCGGGCAAGTACGCATACATGGCGGCCGACGCGCAGGGTCTGCGCGTAATAGACCTAAACGGCGCCGATTTGCCCGCCGCGAGCATTGGGTCGCTTGCGAGCAACAACGCCAACATAAGCGATGCTCTGGCGGTAGGTGGGGACATCACGGCTGGCGGCGGGCTTGCCGTGGGCATCTCGGGCATATTCTCCCGCGGCGCGATAGCGGCGGCAGTCGCCTCGACCACGCAGACCAACCCGACAGTCGCGAGCTTTATGGGCGGCAATGTCGGGATCTCGACTTCATCTCCCTATGCGCGCCTCTCCATACTCGCGGACCACAGCGAGTACATGAATCGGAACCTCTTCGCTGTCGCATCCTCGACCTCAAACGGGACTACAACGCTTTTCTCCATTCTCAATTCAGGAAACGTCGGTATAGGAGTGGCGACTCCGTCCTACGCTCTCGACGTTTCCGGCTTCATCAACACCGACCAATACTCCGGCTACAAGCAGGCAGGGAATACCGTCCTCTATGCATCTTCTACGCTCGGCAGTGTTTATCTCGGTGGCGGCGCGGGCCCGAGCGCATACAACGCAAATGCGAATTACAACACCCTGCTCGGGACCAACGCGGGCAATCTCATAACCTCTGGAGCGAACAATATAATATTGGGCGCGTTCTCGACAGCCGCCCTAAGCAACCTGACGTCCGGCAGTAACAATGTATCCATCGGCTACAACATATCAATGCCGTCCCCGACCGCAAATAACCAGCTCAATATACAGAATATAATTTACGGCGCGAACAACGCGGGCACAGCCGGCATGCCTTCCATAGGGCAGGTGGGCGTGGGCTCGACGACGCCATGGGCAAGATTCGGCATCCACGCCAATGCCGGCGACTCAAATACGACGCTTTTTGCAATAGCCTCCTCGACCGCGTCCGCCACGACCACCCACTTCATCGTGACGAATACAGGAAGAGTGGGCATCGCAACTGCGTCCCCCGTAGCCCAGCTTTCCGTCCAAGGTGCCGACCAGCTTGCGGCAACCAAATCGCTCGTCATCACCGACAGCCTCGCCACCGAGCTCCTCACCGTCTTCAACAACGGCCTCACGCAACTCAAGAATCTCCTCGCGACAGCCTCCTCCACCATCGGCGATGGGACGCAGGCGGGTGGGTTGACGATTAGCGGAGGGGCTACGACGACGGGCTTTCTCGCAATCACCGGCACGACCGGCACCACCACCATCGCCTCCGGCCAAGGCTTCACCATAGGCAGCTCGCAGTTTGTCCTCCAGCAAGGCAGCGGGAATGTGGGGATTGGGACGACGACGGTCGCGTCCCTGCTTGCGCTACAAACGGCGGCGCGGACTACGGCATATTCGGCTTCGAACTGGACGACATGGGCCGACATTACCGTACGCAATCCAGTCGCTTCCACTGATATAAATGCAGCGACCGGTATCGCCTTCTTCCCGCACGGACTCGTGGACGGCAACGCTGCGTCCGGCATCGCCGCGGTAAAAAGCAGTGCGAGCGATCGTGATTCCGATCTCGTGTTCATCACGCGTGGCGCGGCGGTTCCGTCTTCTGAAAAAATGCGCATCACGAGCGCAGGCAACGTCGGCATCGGGTCCACGACTCCGAATGCAAAACTCGTCGTGAGCGGCGATGTGTACCTCGACGGCGCGAGCCGCTACCTTAACTTCGGCACGGCGGCGCAGGGCACTAACGGTTACGGCATCCGCGATAACGGCGGAAAGATAGAAGTGAAAAACAGCGGCGGCAGCTGGAAACCGATACAGGCGACTTCGACGCAGTACGCGCGGGTAAGCGGGGGCAATACTTCTACGGATACCACCGTTTGGACGGTGATGGACGTAAGTGTCGAGGGTCTTGATCCGAGTAACATCTCAGATACGAGTACTGATAAGATTACTCCGACTGAAGCTGGTTTCTATATTGCCTCGGTTTCTGTACGACCGACGGGGACGATCGCAGACGGAACCCGAGTCGGTGCCGCAGTGTACGTGAACGGCTCCCTGATTGCGAGCAACACAATAAACCTCGCGCTTGTCAACACCGATGAGGATACTGCAACAGTCAGCGCGGTCTTTTATGTCGACGGAAACGATTATATTGAGGCGCGGGGATACCAGAACTCGGGAGGAACACTAAATTTAGCCTTGCGAAGCGTCAGCGTCGGGAAGATAGGAGGCTCCGACTACGCCGAATATGTGATGCCCGAAACGGGCACCTCGCCCTCCGACTATTTGCCGGGTGAACTCTTGTGCTTGAAAGCGAGCGCGAAAGATACCTACGGGCACTGCTCCGGCGCGGACGACAGGAACGTCATCGGCGTCGTTTCCACCAATCCGGGTATCATCGGTAATTCCGCCGGAAGTTTACAGGAGCGCGATGCGTTCATCGAGAGCATGATGCTTCCGCTTTCGATGGTGGGTCGCGTGCCAGTGCGCGTTTCGCTCGAGGGGGGGCCGATCGCGATCGGCGACCGCATCACGTCATCTTCGGAGCCGGGTGTCGGCATGAAGGCGGGTCCCTTCGACCCGTCGGTCGGCAGGGCGGTCGGAAATTTCACCGGCGACCCTGCGGAGGGCGGGATTGTGGAGATGTATATAGATGTGCAAGCGGGACTCTCCGTGGCCTCTCTGACGCAGGAATTGAGCCAAAAACCGCCATCCGACTCGCTGGCCGGCCAATTCCTCGCGAATCTTTTCACCCGCATCACCGAATGGCTGGCGAGTGCCGGGAACGGCATCGCCGCAATCTTTGCGACCGAGGTACACGCGGAGACTGTATATGCCAAAAAACTTTGTCTGGAAGATGTCTGCATCACAAAGATGGAACTCCAGAAGATGCTTGATATAAGCGGCCAGGCAAGCACCAGTGTGCAACAATTCACAACTGACGACCAAAGCTCCAATGATCAGACATCCGATGTCCGACTTGACACCGAGGCACCGGCTATAACTATAAACGGTGCCAATCCGGCGCATCTGCTTGTGGGCGACTCCTACGCGGACTTAGGCGCTTCGGTAACCGATAATTTTGACCAAAACCTCGGTATACACGCTTTTGTAAACGGCGTGGAGATGCAGGAAATTCGTATAGACACCTCCGCGGTGGGCGAGCATACCATTATATATAGAGTGACAGACGGCGCAGGGAATGTTGAGGAGGCTACACGGATGGTGATAGTGGAGGAGCCCGCGGCTCCTGCTCCTGCAGAAGCGCCAGCGGATTCGACGGATTCGACCCCTTCGACAAGCTCAGGGCAAGCAAGCTCACCACAGGTAGACTCGCCGCAAGCGGAAACATCGGCGTCCGACGAGCCGGCACCTGAACCTGAACCTGAACTCGAATCTGAACCAACGCCTACCGAGTCCACTCCCGCACCAGAGCCGATGCAAGAACCGGCTCCAGCAGAGCTCACCCCTTAAACTCGGCTTGTGCGGCAAGGTTTAACCTTGCCGCGGGCTAATTAATGTATGGGGATAATCCATGGAAGATGCAACTTACCGCCGTATACTTGAAATATGGACGACTCTCAATTTTTAAAGCGCGTGGTGGAGATTTTTGGCGGCCTTTTGGTGCTCGCGGGGCTTTTAATGCTTTCATACTGGTACTACGTGTCTCCCCGCGAGGCCGCTGTCGGAGAAGGCCGTTACGACTTCGGACCTGCGCCCGAAACGGCGGAAGACAAGAGGTCGGTGCTCGAGAGGCTCGAGCAGGCCGGCCCTGCCACGACGTCGTCAATGATACCAGAGGAGAAGTCTGCGGTGCTCAAAAATCTGGAGCAAAGCCCGGGAGGGCAAGGCTCGGCGCAGGCGGATGGGCAGAGCGACGCGGAAAAAATAAAGCTCCTCGAATCGCTTGGCCGGTGAGATAAATGAAAAGTCTTAAAAAATTCACACAAGGTATGAGCGGCGCGCCACTCGCGCCACTCGCGCCACTCGCGCTCCTCGGCGCTCTTGTTCTTGTTTTTCTGCTTTCTGCGCGTACTCCCGTCGCTCTTTCGCAAACGCCTATGGCCGGCTGGGCGTGGAGCGACACCATAGGCTGGATATCCTTAAGCGGCACTGGCTACGGACTTACGGAGCAATCGAACGGTGACATTACCGGCTTTGCCTGGAGCGACAATATCGGATGGATAAAATTCGGTGGCTTCCCCGCCGACAGTTTTCCGAGCGGCCCCGGAACTTTGCAGATTAACGCGCGGCGGTCGGGTAACAACCTGCAGGGTTGGGTGCGCGCGTGCTCGGCGGCGGGCGATCCATACAATTGCACCGGCGCCTCGACTAGCGGCTGGGACGGTTGGATATCCCTATCCGGAGCCGGCCCCGACTACGGAGCCCGAACGACCTCCAATCCAAATTACGACCAGCACTACGCCTGGGGGAGCGACGTCGTTGGCTGGCTCTCCTTCAACTTTGACGCATCGTGTACGGCGGCATTCTTCTGTAGCGATGCCGACACGAGCGTCTACCGCGATTCTTACTGTACGGAGACCGTTCAAACCCCCAATCCCTGCGCCTTGGGCTGCAACGCGGGTACGGGGCAGTGCGCGGTGCTCCAGCCTCCGAGCGGCTGCATAAGCATTAACGCTCAGACCTGCGTTAGCCCGCAGAAGACCTTCTCCGTGCGCAAGGGCGGCACGGTGCAGATTTACTGGAGCGCATCGGACGCGGACTCCTGCACAGTTACAGGTACCAACGGCCAGAGCTGGGGTCCTGCGACGTCTGGTCTGCAGACAACGGCGGCAATACAGCAAAAGACCGTCTATGCTCTCTCGTGCACCGGCGACGGCGGGTCTATGACCGACAGCGCGACTGTGAATATCATCCCCGAGTACCGCGAGATATAGGCTATGATTACTTTCATGAAGTCCCGCTCGTTTTTTGCTCGATCACTCGCACTCTCTTTGGCGCTTCTGCTCGCGGGAGCAGTGGCGGCGTGGACTGGACCCTCCTCTGCACCGCCAAATGGCAACGTTGCCGCGCCGGTTAACGTCTCGGGCACCGCGCAGGTAAAGTCGGGCGGTTTTTGGGCCTCAAGCGTCGGCTCCGATGCGGGTTTCTGCATCGGCTCCTCCTGCATCACAAGCTGGCCGGCGGACGGTTCCGGATTTACCGGCTCGGGCTCTACCAACTATCTGACCAAATTTATCGGCGCGACCGCGCTCGGCAATTCGCTTATTTATGACAACGGCACGAACGTCGGCATCGGGACGGCGAGCCCGGGATATAAACTCGACGTGAACGGAGAGGTGCGTCTGGGGTCGTCCGCCAACGGCGGATTACGAGTCATCTCCATGAGTAGCAACAGCGTCAACCTGCGGCCGTCCATTAGTAATGGCTCCATCACGCTTACGGACGACAGCGGCGATGCCGCTAGGGGCATGACCATTGCCAACGGCGGCAACGTCGGCATCGGGGCGACATCGCCAAATGGTAAATTAACAATCGTAAATTCTGCGGGGGGCGTAGGTGTGTCGAATTATTTGTCTCTTAGATATGACGAAAGTGCAACTGCGGACTATACAGTTGGTCGAAATGGCAATACGGGATTTCTTGAATTTACCGGAAACCAGACTGGATATATAGGATATACATTCAACGGCAACGTCGGCATCGGGACGGCGAGTCCGGGGTATAAGCTTGATGTCATAGGAGACATAAACGTAACCGGATGTTTCAGAATAAACGGCACCTGCAGTACTGGACTCCAGGGGCCGCCCGGTCCCCAAGGTCAGACAGGAGCGACTGGCGCAACGGGAGCGACTGGCGCGACCGGCCCCCAAGGTCAGACAGGAGCGACAGGCGCAACGGGAGCGACTGGCGCGACCGGCCCCCAAGGTCCTGCAGGTTCATCAGGTGCCGTGACTTGGGGAGGAACCTACACCAGCGGTTGGTCACAAGGTAGTCACAATGCGGACGAGGTCGAATGGAATACATGTCTAAGTGGGTACGTTATGATCGGTATAAAGACAACCAATAGTCTCGCGTCCAATACCGAGTGGTCTCAAAACAAAATAACTTGTCAGCAAATCTATTAATTTTTACTACCATGCCTGCCCCTCAACAGATTATCAAAATACTTGCCGCGTCGTTCGGGGTCGCTTTGGCGGTGATTGCGGTTCTTATGTATTTTCTTCTCAAAGGACCATTGCCTGCGCCGGCGATTGGCGAGCGGACTCCTCCAACTGACGTGCCGCACTATGATTCAACGGTAGACAAATCCATAGGAGGCGTGGTCATAAGCGTGGTGGATAATCAGCTCACTGTTGGAAGTGGCGTTCAAGGTTCTGCGACTATAAATACGACCATACGCATAGACCGCAACACGATACTTTTGCGCCAAACAACCAAAAAAGACCCAGCGGTTTACAAGAAAGAGATGGACGCATTTTTGGCAAAAATAGATCGCTTGCCGCAATCAAGCATTGTGTACATTGCTCCTAGTATGTATGTCGAAGAAAATATTTCATTGACTGATATTAAAGTAGGCGAGACAGTGGGTGTGTATGCGCAGCCCATAAGCGGCTCACAAGACATGCTCGCGACGTCAGTCGAAGTACTTCTACCTCCGTGGAAGTAGTTTAGCCTGCGGCAAGGTTTAACCTTGCCGCGCAGCAGTGTGGAAAAAAAGTGAAATCCCGAGGTTAAACCTCGGGGTAACGGGAGGGGGACAATGTGTTTCCCCGAGGTTTAACCTCGGGAAACCCATTTGTTTTCTTGATAAAACGCTTGCGCTTCGGCCAGCATTTCTTTTATCGTCGGCACGGAATCGTAAAAATCGAGAACCGATTTCCCGACCAGTGCGTTTTCAGGGCGCTTAATGTCAAACAGATCGGGGAGACTTGAATATGGATATTCGATCAGCTTCGACTCTACGGCTTTCAGATAATGTAGCAAGGTCTCGCCTTGCTACATTGATGTTGCTGAAAGCCACTCCAGAATTTCGGTCTCGAATTCTTTAACTGTCGGGAAATATTGCGGCAATGCAAAGGGGACTATAAGCGCGCTTTCTTCGCGCTTACGTCCGCAATAATCTAAATAACTCGAGTATGGATAGTTGCGAAGAAATTTTTTGGCGGCTTTTTTGTCTGCAATCCCATCTTCTTTCCATTTTGGATCAATAAGCTTCACTGGATTGAGATGGATGTACGAAAGCAGATATTTTAGATACCGGTCGTTGTCTGCGAGAGAGGATTTAAAAACGCCCTGGAACAAAGTTCCATTACGCTCGTAGCGCTTGTTGAAGTACATCGTATAGCCCGTCGTCAATTTCTGCATGAATTTGCTGACGCCTCCTTCATCTTTTTCCGTAACCAAAAGATGAAAATGGTTAGGCATCAAACAATAAACACAAATGTCAACCAATGATTTACCCCGGTCCTGCTCCAGTGCGTATGATAGCAAGGTCTCGCCTTGCTCACAATATTTGCTGAAATTGTCAATTCTAATTGGTTTTGTGCCGTTAGAAAGATAGAGAAGCGCCAAAAAACGCTCGTAATCGACGGGTCTTGAAAAAATATTTCTTTTGTCAGTCCCGCGATTATAAAGATGGTAAAATCCCTCTGGAACAAATGAATTTCGGAACGCCACTTCCTCAGTGTAGCAAGGTCTCGCCTTGCTACACTGATTTGTGCACAGCGCCAATTTTCAATTGCCGTACAATAGAAGAATGATGCGGGTTGCTATAAACGGATTCGGGCGCATAGGCCGCGCGCTTTTGCGCGCGGCATGGCAAGACCCCGCCGTTGACATTGTTGCGATAAACGACCTTGGCGACCTCTCTAATCTTGCGTACTTGCTCCAGCATGACAGCGTATACGGCAGGTTCCCCGGGCAGGTATCCGCGGAAGGCGGAGAATTGCTGATAGGCGCCAAGCACGTCAAGTTTTTGCAGGAGCGCGAACCCGCGCGCCTGCCATGGAAAGACCTGGGGGTGGACGTGGCGGTCGAGTCTACGGGAGTCTTTGACAGCTACGAGAAGGCCTCCGCGCACCTTGCGGCAGGCGCGCGGCGCGTCGTGATAACAGCGCCGGTCAGGGACTCGGCGGAGGGCGCGGCGACGGTGCTCATAGGAATTAACGAGGAAAAACTGCAAACTTGTACGATAACCTCCAACGCATCTTGCACGACCAACGCCGCAAGCCCGCTTGTTGCGATACTCGGAGACAAGCTTGGCATAGAGCGCGCGTTGCTTATTACCGCTCACGCCGTTACTGCAACGCAATCCACCGTCGACTCGCCGGTCAAAGGCGCCGACAAGCGGCGCGGCCGAGCGGCCGCGCACAATATCGTGCCGTCTTCGACCGGCGCGGCAATAGCGACGACGCTCGCGCACGAATGGCTTGCGGGCAAGTTTGACGGCATCGCCATACGCGTGCCGGTAATCTGCGGGTCGCTCGTCGACATAACTTTTATCGCGGCTCGCGACACTAGCGCGGAGGAGGTAAACGGAATTTTGGAGGCGGCGGCGCAGGAGCCTCGATGGCAAGGAATATTTGCAACGAGCCGCGAGCCGCTTGTCTCGAGCGACATCGTGGACGACCCTCATGCGGCACTCGCTGACCTCTCCATGACGCGGGTCGTCCGAAATTTGGTCAAGGTTTTGGCATGGTACGACAACGAAATGGGGTACGCGCACACTCTGCTCCGGCACATAAAAGAGCACGGAAAAAATTTATGAAAATTTTTATTGCTTCCGACCACGCTGGGTACGAACTGAAAAGCGCTCTAGTAGATTATCTGTTATCCAAGGGGCGCGAGGTGGAGGATTTGGGACCCGCTCGCTTCAATCCGATTGACGACTATCCGGACTATATCGAGCCGTGTGCCAAAAAAGTGGCTGAAAATAAGGATTATTTCGGGATTATAATCGGCCTGTCGGGACAGGGCGAGGCTATGGCGGCCAATCGCGCGCACGGAGCGCGCGCGGCGGTTTTTTACGGCGGACCGCTCGATTTGATAAAGCTCGCGCGCGAGCATAACGACGCGAATATATTGTCCTTGAGTTCGCGATACGTTCCGCCCGAGGAGGCCAAAAAAGCGGTCGAACTGTTTCTGACGACCCAATTCTCCGGCGAGGAAAGACACACGCGCCGCATCAAAAAATTGGATGATTGAAATAATTCCGGCAATATTACCCTCAAATTTTGAGGAGCTTGAGCGCGAGCTTGTGCGCTTGCGCGGCCTGCCTGCGCAGGCAGGAGTTTTAAATTTCGTGCAAGTGGACTTGGTCGGAAACAATATCCTTGCGGGACGCGAGACATTTCCGCTGTGGGAGGAATTTGATTTCGAATGCGACATAATGCTCCCCAATCCGGAGCGGGAAGTGCAGGCTTGCATTGATATCGGAGCCGCGCGCATCGTGGTCCATGCCCTCGAAGCGCTCGAAATACTCCAGCCATATCGAGGCGGCGAATATCCGATTGCGGCCGGATTTGCGCTTGCGGCGCACGACTCGCCGGAGAAATTGAAAAATTTAGAAAAAATGTATGACTTTGTACAGGTGATGGGTATAGAAAACGTAGGGTCCCAGGGGCAACCTCCCGATCCCAAGGCCGTAGAACTTGTCCGTGTCCTGCGCGCCGCGCATCCGAGGCTCGTGATACAAGTCGACGGCGCGGTGGCACCGCGTGCGCGGGAGTTCGCGCGGGCGGGCGCAAACCGGCTCGTCATCGGCTCGGCGATAATACGCGCGGAAAATCCGAGCGACGCGTACAAACAGTTATATACTGAAGCAAATGCTCTCGGATAAAAAAATCCAAGATGTAGAATTCAAAGCCGCCGCGATCCGCGAAACGGTTATAGAGATGCTGGCCGCCGCGGGCTCGGGCCACACCGCCGGCCCACTCGGCATGGCGGATATTTTTGCCGCGCTCTACTTCCACATTCTTAACCACGACCCTTCAAACCCGGGGTGGGAGGAGCGCGACAGACTGATACTCTCCAACGGACACATAACCCCCGTGCGCTACGCCGCGATGGCGCACGCCGGATACTTCCCGATCGAGGAGTGCCTTACCCTGCGGAAATTTGGCTCGCGCCTGCAGGGGCATCCCGAGCGCGAGAAGCTGCCCGGAGTAGAAACTACGTCCGGCCCCTTGGGTTCGGGACTCGGGCAGGCGGCCGGGTACGCGCTCGGCGCGCGCATGGACCGAAAATCCTTCCGTGTGTACTGCCTTATGTCCGACGGTGAGCAGGACTCCGGCAACACTTGGGAGTCGGCTATGTTCGCGGCAAACAATAAACTGTCGGGCCTCACCGCAGTCATAGACCGCAACAATATCCAGATAAACGGCGTCACCGAGCAGGTAATGCCGCTCGAGAATCTGCGATCCAAGTACGAGGCGTTCAATTGGCATGTTCTGGAGGTGGATGGCCATAACATTCGCGCATTCGCGGACGCGGTAGATGAGGCAAAGGCAATAACGGAAAAGCCGACCGTAATAATAGCGCACACCATCCCCGGCAAAGGAGTAAAGGAAATAGAGTTCGATTACCGCTGGCACGGAGTGCCGCCGGGCAAAGGCCCAGATGACAAAGTGCCCGCGGACAAACAAGCGGAAGTATTTTTGCGCGAGCTACGCACGCTAAAGGGCAAAATAAAGAGCGAACATGAGTGATAAAAAAGAAGAAGCGACACGGGACGGATTCGGGAGGGCATTACTCGAGCTTGGCGAAACCAATCCGAATGTCGTGGCGCTGTGCGCCGACTTGGCCGAGTCTACGCGCATGCTCCGGTTCAAAGAAAAATACCCGGAGCGCTATGTCGAGCTCGGTGTGGCGGAGCAGAATCTTGCGACAATAGCATCGGGACTCGCCAACTACGGGAAAATACCTTTTATCGCGTCGTATGCCGTCTTCAGCCCCGGGCGCAACAACGAGCAGATACGCACGACCATTTCGCTCAATAATCTGCCGGTCAAGATAGTGGGGGCGCACGCGGGAGTTTCCGTCGGCCCAGACGGCGCGACGCATCAAGCGCTCGAAGACATCGCCCTAATGCGCGTCCAGCCAAACATAACCGTATTCTCGCCATGCGACAGCGAGGAAGCGCGCAAAGCGACGATTGCTTCGGTCGGCGTCCCTGGGCCTGTTTATATACGCCTTGCGAGAGAGAAGACGCCCATCATGACGGCGCCGGAATCGCCGTTTGTGGTGGGGAAGGCGCAGGTAGTCTACGAATCGGAGCATACTCCGGAGGTGGCGATATTTGCGACGGGTCCGCTCCTTTATAACGCGCTACTCGCCGCCAAAGAGCTGGAACACGCGGTGCCTGCAATAGTCGTTAACATACACACGATAAAGCCGCTCGATCGGGAGGTCGTCGCGATAGCAAAGAGCGTTGGCGCGGTCGTGACGGTCGAGGAGCATCAAATAGCCGGAGGCCTCGGCGGGGCGATAGCGGAGGCGCTGGCACAGGAATGCCCGGTGCCTATCGAGTTTATAGGCGTCCGCGACAGGTACGGCGAGTCCGGCGAACCGGAGGAGTTGATCGAGCATTACGGAATGGGAGTCTCCCACATTGCGGCGGCCGTTAAAAAAGCTATAAGCCGCAAGGGTTTGCGAAGGTCTGACCTCCGCAAAGAAAACTGGGGATAACTAAATCTTTTTTATTTCGAAATTAACTGGCGGATTTTTTAAGTTGTACTCGAGCTGTTCGCGTGTCAGGAGCCCTTTTTGCGCTCCAATTTCCTGCAGGACCGCCGAGGCGTTGACCGCTCCCCACTGCAGTGCCTCGCCCAATGGTTTGCCGAGCGCGAGTGCCGCGACCGTACTGGATGCAAAGGCATCCCCGGCGCCAGTTATCTCGTAGGGAGGTCGCGGGTCCGGGTAGCGCGGGACAAACCACGCCGCGCCGCTCTCCTCCATTGCATGCGCTCCGCGTATGTCATCGGTTATGACTGCCGTTTTCGGGCCCAAAACCTGGATCCCCTTGAGCAACTCTTTTATATCGCTCCCCGCAGGGCGCTTAAGAATGCGCTCGGCCTCTTCTTTGTTGCAGAAAAAAATATCCGCCTGCTGATACAGTTCCGGGAGCGCATCAGCGCCGAGATTTATCTGGAATGTTCCCGGCTGGAAGGCAAATTTGGTTTGGGGGTGCCTGTCAAGCCAGTGTACGCAGGCCTGCTCGTAGGGAATAGAATTCGCGGCGAGCGAGGATAGATAGAGCCATCCGGGCGGCTCCTGCAAGTCGATAAATTCGTAGTCAAAGCTTTCGTGCTTGATGAGAATAGTGCGCTCCGCCTCATACCACAGGACAAAATGATAGTTTGTGCGCTTGCCGCCCTGCCGTACCATAAGCGACGTGTCCACCACGTCTTTTTTGAGCGAGGCGATGCATTTGTCGCCGTTCTCGTCCTGTCCTACATAGGCGCGCAGGGCGGCCTTGAGTCCGAGCCGCGCCGCGGCGACAGCGGCGTTAGCCGCGTTGCCGACCGCCGGGACTTCGATGTTCGTCTCGAAGGGTATCTTATCCCCCCATCGCATGCATATTTCGCAATTCTCGTCGTTGATGTCGCAATGCACCCGCGCATCCTTAAGCCGGATGAAATTGTCGATGGTAGTGTCGCCCACCGCGAGAAAATCCATGTTTTTAGTATATACTGAAAAGCGAAGCAAAAGTCCTTTGCGGAGGAGTTGAGGTCGTGTTCATCTCTCCGGAGCAAAGGAGCTTTTGCGAAGCTTATGCAATCATTGCGCGAAGTTACAGAAGAATTTCGAAAAAACAAAAAAGCTCTTGGGCATTTTAATATTTCCGATTCCAATCAGCTCGAGGCCATTGCCGAAGCTGCAAGGGAGACCGGGCTGCCGGTCATAATAGGTCTCTCGGAAGGAGAGAGGGAGTTCTTCCCGCTCGCTCACGCGCGTTCGCTTATCCTGCAATACAGGACAGAGGGTTTACCGCTGTATCTGAACGCCGATCATACTTACTCGCTCCAAAAAGCGAAGGAAGCGATTGACGCCGGAGTAGATTCTGTAGTGGTTGATGGCGCGCAATTGCCGCTTGAGCAAAACGTCGCGCTTTCTAAAAGCGTCGTGGAATATGCGCAGGGAAGGGCGGCAGTGGAAGGGGAGCTGGGTTACATCGGCCAAAGCTCGAAGCAATTAGATGAGTTGCCCGAGGGGGTTACCGAAGCCAATTTAACTTCGGCAGAGGATGCAAAAAAATTCGTTTTTGAAACTGGCGCGGACATGTTCGCGCCGGCGGTCGGCAATATTCACGGGATGCTCAAAAACGCCAAGGAGCCGCGCCTGCACGCGGACAGGATCAAAGATATAGCCGGCGCGGTAGGTGTGCCCCTGGTTCTCCATGGAGCCTCAGGAAATACCGATGAGGACATTCGGGCCGCGGTAGCGGCTGGCATAGCCATAGTGCACATCAACACGGAGTTGCGCGTGCACTATCGCGACGCGCTTAAGGGATCTTTACGGTTGGGCGAAACAACTCCCTACAAATTCCTCGCTCCCGCCGTCGCCAACATGAAGTCTTTTGTAGTTCAAAAAATCCGTCTCTTTGCAAATCAATAGTTCTCTGTTATATTTCCTGCGCATATGGAGCTTGCAGTCGAGAAACGCGATATCGAAAAGAAAGCAAAGGCCCTGCGCAACGCGGGTGTGTTGCCTGCGGTCATATACGGACGCAAAGAGGCGACAACTCCCATTGCGGTCGACCGGAAGCAGTTCGAGAAAGTCTTCAAGCAGGCGGGCGAATCTACGGTTATCACCATCAAGGGCCTCGGCGAAAATAAAGATGCGCTTATACACGAGGTTGACTTCGACCCCGTATTAGGACATCCGATACACGCCGACTTTTACGCCATTGAGAAAGGGCAGACCGTTACCGTTTCCGTGCCGTTTGAGTTCGAGGGCATAAGCCCCGCAGTCAAGGATCTTGGCGGCATTTTGGTCAAAGTTATGCACGAGCTTGAGATGGAGTGCGAGCCGAAGGACCTGCCGCAGTATGTTGCGGTGGATATTTCCAAACTCGCGATGCTGGAGGATCAGATAAAAATAAAAGACCTGAAGCTTCCCAAAAGCGCCAAAATTTTTGTCGAAGAGGACGAGGTGGTCGCTATGATCGACATCGCCAAAGAAGAGCCGGTAGAGGCGCCTGCGGCCGACATTTCGCAAATAGAGATATCCGAAGAGCGCGGCAAGAAGGCCGAAGATGAAGGGGAAGGCGCCGACGCGGGAAGCAAAAAAGAGGAGTCCAAATAGAAACTCTAAAAAATGAAGCCTCAAGAGTAAGAACTCCGAAGGCTTTTTCGTCTGATAGAATGTAAATAACGCATGATGGGGCGATATATAGGTGCTGTCGCGCTAGGGGTCCTGCTTGGGCTCGGGTTTGTTGTGTTCCAAGCCGCCCCGACGCGGGCTCAAAATCTCTCCGAACAGGAAAAGACAAAACTGCGCGCCGAATACGACGCGATACAGCAGGAGATAGCGCAATGGCAGAAGGTGCTCGATGATACTCGCGCAAAAAAGAACACTCTTCAGGGCGACGTGACGCTCCTCGACGCGCAGATCAAAAAGGCGACCGCCGAGATACGCAGCCGCAACAACACCATCGCGCGGCTGGCGGACGAAATAAACCAGAAGTCGCGGAACATATCCGCGCTTGAACAGCGGCTCGAGGATGGCCGCGAGTCACTTGCGGAGCTATTGCGGGAAAAACAGGAGTTCGAGACAACGTCTATTGCGGTTATGGTGCTCTCCGCCCAGGGTCTCTCGGAATTCTTCTCCGCCGTCGATGCCATAGACTCCATAAATGAAAAACTACAGCGGCACTTCGACCAATTGCGGGGAATAAGGACCGAAACCGAAAAGGAAAAGGAGGCGCTCGCGGCGCGCAAGGACCGCGAGTTCGACGCGCGGTATGAAGTGGAACAGAAGAAAAAGCAGATCGATGAGAACAAGAAAGAGAAGAACGAGCTCTTGAGCGTCGCAAAAAGCGAGGAAAAAGCCTACCAGCAGGTGCTAGCGGAGCGCCAGCGCCGCGCCGAAGAGATACGTAGCGCGCTTTTCGAGCTGCGTGATACACAAGGCATATCGTTTGAAACCGCTCTTGCGTACGCCATCGCGGCGGAGAGTGTCACTGGCGTGCGCGCCGCTTTCATACTCGGCATTTTGCGGCAGGAATCCAACCTCGGGAAAAACGTAGGCCAATGCTATCTTACGAACCCGGACACGGGCGCGGGAAAGGGCAAAAACACGGGTACGGTGTTCAAGAATGTAATGCATCCGACCAGGGACGTGCCGGTTTTTCTGAATATTATGGAACGGCTTGGCAGGGACGCGTATTCTACGGTTGTGTCCTGTCCTCAGTCGGTCGGGTATGGTGGAGCTATGGGTCCATCGCAATTCATACCCTCGACATGGAAGCTTTATGAGGTGCGCATAGGCTCGGCCGTTGGCGCCGGAACTCCGGATCCGTGGATCCCGAAGCACGCCATAATGGCGACGGCGCTTTACATGCAGGAACTCGGCGCGGGGACACAGACTCCCAGTGCCGAGCAAAAGGCCGCCGCCCAGTACTACGCGGGCTCTTATTGGAAGAGCAGGGGCATGGGATATGCGGCGAGCGTTCTGTCTTTTGCGACCCAGTATCAAAATGACATAGATTTCCTTAACGAAAATTGATTTACGAGAACGTTGATTTCCTTAAGAGCATGTAGTATTCTATTCGGGATGAAAAAAAACACGCATCCGCAATATTTTCCGGAAGCCAAGGTGACCTGCGCGTGCGGGAACTCCTTTACCGTAGGCTCGACCAAGGAAAAAATAGAGGTGGAAATATGCTCCGCCTGCCACCCGTTTTATACGGGTACGGAAAAAATACTTGATGCCGCCGGCCGCGTGGAGAAGTTCAAAGCGCGGCGGGCCAAATCTATCAAAGCGAAAGTAAAATAACCCTGAAGGAGGCTTCGCAGGCGCGACGGCGCCGAGACTGAGCAAATTTTCAGCAGAAAATTATGCGTACTCCTGAAGGGTTGATTTTGCTGTAGCTTTATTATATGGACCTAGAAAAATATAAAAGCAATCCGAAAACACGCTACTTGGCGCAAGCGCTCGAGTCCATGGGGGACGAGGAGCAGAAAAAGCTGCTCATCGCACAAATGGATAAAATATTGAAGGACGATGAGGAAGGGGAGGAGTTCCCCGGCGAGATAGTTCTGGAGACGCGAGCGGGCGTGGGCGGCGAGGAAGCGGCGCTGTTCGCCCGCGAGCTTGCCGACATGTACCGCGCATACGCATCGCGGCAGGGCTGGAGCGTGCGGACGCTCTCGGAAAGCAAAACCGACATCGGCGGATATAAAGAGGCTGTTTTCGAGATGCGCGGTAAAGACGCTTACAAGCGCTTGCGGCGAGAGACAGGTGTACACCGGATACAGCGCGTGCCGGCGACAGAAAAGTCGGGCCGCATACACACTTCGACTGCGTCGATCGCGATCCTACCGATCCGAAAAAAGCCTAAGATCGAGATAAATCCTGCCGACCTGGAAACAGAATTTTCGCGCGCGGGCGGCGCGGGCGGACAGAACGTCAACAAGGTCGAGACTGCCGTGCGTATCGTACATAGGCCAACCGGACTTGACGCGCGTTCGCAAGTCGAGCGCTCGCAGGCGGCGAACCGCGAGAGGGCACTCGCGGTTTTAACCGCCAAACTCGAGCAGTTAGAGGAGGAAAAGGAAGCGCAGAAATACGCCTCGGCGCGCGCGGAGCAGATAGGCACGGGAGAGCGATCGGAAAAAATACGCACTTACAACGTGCCGCAGGACCGCGTGACCGACCACCGTGTCAAGGAATCGTGGTCGAACGTTCAAAAGATATTGCAGGGCAATTTGGACCCAATACTAGATGCGTTCGCGTAATCTATTTTTTGCGCTTGTTGTGCCGCTCGCTTTGCTCGCGGCCGCTCTTGCGGATAGCCGCGTGGCGCACGCGCCCGACGCGCCGGCGCCTGTTGGAATTACGGCCGTATTCGGCGGCGACATAATGCTCGACCGAAATGTAGCCGCGTGGAATGAGGGTGCACCCGCGCAAATATTCGAGGGGGTACGGGAAATTTTTTCGGGCGCGGACATCACCGCGGCCAACCTTGAGGGCACGATTACGAAAAATGCTTCAATCGCGCGGCATGACAGCCGCATACTGCGATTCACCTTCGACCCGCAGTTCGCCCGCGAGGCTCTTGGTCCGCTTTCGCTCGATGCCGCAAGTCTCGCCAACAATCACGCACTCGACTTTTACAAGGTCGGGTACGACGAAACCCGCGAGCACCTTGCACTGCTTGGCATAGTGCCCTTCGGACATCCGAACAATGCTTTGGGGTCGCTCTCGGCAAAGGTCGAGGCGAAGGGCAGGACCTTTTGCTTTGTCGGATATCACGAGCTTTATGATGACGACACGGCGCATGTCCTTCAGGAGATACGCAATTTGCGCGGCTTGTGCTGGAAAATAATAGTTTTCGCGCACTGGGGAGAGGAGTACGAGAAAGAGCCGAGCGCCGCGCAGAGGCGCGAGGCGCATGTATTCATAGACGCTGGAGCCGATCTTGTAATAGGCGCGCATCCGCACGTCATCCAGCCGTACGAAGTCTACGGTAGCAGGGCTATTTTTTACTCGCTTGGGAATTTCGCGTTCGATCAGGAATTTTCGCCTGAAGTGAAACGCGGCATGCTGGTGCGAGCCGCTTTTTACGAGGACAAGACGGCTTTTTCGGTTATTCCGATTGTTATCGAGCGCGGTCGCGTTTCCGCCCTTCCGGAGGTGGACACTTTCGAGTTGCCGTGATAAGGTGGTTTGCATTGTGAGCGATCAAATCATCGAAAAACTCTTTTCTGCGGGAGCCCACTTTGGGCTTTCGCCAAAATATCGTCATCCATCTGCGGCGCAATACCTCTTCGGCAAGAAGGGGAGTGTCGAGCTTATAGACCTCGAGCAGACCGTCAAGGGGCTTGAGGGTGCGCGCGCTTTTGTCAAAGAGCTTGCGGCGGAGCGCAAGACGATTCTTTTTGTAGGAGGCAAGGCTGAAGCTCGCGGGCAGGTAGCCCGCGTCGCTATGGCGATAGGGGCGCCGTATTGCGCGGCGCGCTGGATAGGCGGCACGCTGACCAATTGGAGCGAAATAAAAAAGCGTCTCTCTCGCCTTGAGGAGCTCGCGGAAATACGCGAGAAGGGCGAGCTTACAAAGTTTACCAAGCGCGAGCGTCTGCTCATTGACCGTGAGATAGTCAACCTTGAGCGCATGTTCGGAGGCCTGCGGGGAATGCAGAAACTCCCAGACGCGCTTGTCGTTATAGATCCGAAGCGCGAGGCTGCGGCGGTTACCGAGGCCAACTCTCTTTCGATACCCGTCGTAGCCCTGCTTAACACCGACTGCGACCGTAGCAAAATTTCTTACCCGATACCCGGCAACGACGCGTCAAAAGAAACCATCAGGCTTGCGCTCGATGAGATAGTTAAAGCGTACGAGGAGGCGAGGCAATGATAACAGCGGAGCAAGTAAAAGAACTGCGCGAGGCGACCGGAATCGGCGTATCGGAGTGCAAAAAAGCTCTCGAGGAGGCCCTGGGCGACATGGAGAAGGCGCGCGAGCTACTCGCGCAAAAAGCGGGCGCGGTGGCACAGAAGAAAAGCGACAGGGTGCTCCGCGCCGGCGCTATAGCGGCATACGTGCACAACACTGGGCAGGTTGGAGCGATGGTACTGCTCTCCTGCGAGACGGATTTCGTTTCTAAGAACGAAGAGTTTTCAGAGTTGGCGAAAAACATCGCCATGCACGCCGCCGCGATGAAGCCCGCAGACTTGGAGTCACTGCTTAAGGAAGCATACATAAAAGACCCGGGCAAGACCGTTGCCGATCTTGTTTCCGCCGCAACGCAGAAATTCGGTGAGCGGATAGAAATAACGGAATTCAGTTGTTTTTCAGTCAAGTAGGGCTTGATAGTTGATGCCTGATGCCTGATACTTGAATCTGTATGGCGATTTTCTTTACCGCTACTCTTGGATTTTCGATTGTGGGTCTTGTGGCGCTATTTGCGCTTAAGCGCTGGGAGATCGAGACTGGGCGGGTTATATTGCCGGCGGCCCGTCCCTCGCTCTCTAAGGTAGTGCGCGAGTTTTGGTCATGGTCGCTCGAACGCGCGCCGTCCCGCGCGAGAGAACTCGCGCGGGACGGCGCGCGCCACGCATCGCGCGAGATACACACACTCGCGGCGCTTGCACTGCTTAAGCTTGAGCGGACTTTGGAAAACATTCTCCGCCTTGTCCGCCATAACACCGATGCTCCACAGGGCGGCGGAGCGGCGTCCGGTTTTTTGCGTGAGGTCGCCGAGCACAAGAGACGCCTGCAAAAACGCTCCCTAAAAAACCGCTCCATTTTCGAAGAATAAAAATTGAGCCGGAGGTCGGATTTGAACCGACGACCCGCGCTTTACAAAAGCGCCGCTCTACCACTGAGCTACTCCGGCGATATGCGTATATTACTGCGCCGCCGTTGTTGTGGCGAGCGTCTTTAACTCCGGAATGATCGTCTGCATCTCTTCAAGATTTTTGAAGCCGTAAATAGGCGCGCGGTTGCCTATGACGAAAGCCGGAAGCTCGCCCTTAAGCTTGCGCAGGGCAACAAGCGTTTGGAGCGCCGACAGGTCCAGGTGGTAGTCGAAGGAATATACCCGGAGTCCCGGATACTGTTGCCTCAAATAGGTTAGCACCTCTCCCGACCGACCGCAGTCGTCGCAGTCGCCTTCGTTGGAATAAAAATAAAGTATGGATACGGGCTTGAACTTCGAGCACTTGTCGCTTATCTGTTGCATCAGAAGATAGTCTTTTATCTCGAGGAGGGAATACTGTTTTTTAAGTAAGATGACCTGCGGGTCGTCGCTACCCAGATTGTTTTCCGCCACGGAGAGGCGCGAAGCAAGGTCGTTGAGCTCCTCGGAAAGAACGGCACTTTCCGTAATTGTACTGCAGTCGAGCCGTCCAAGTAGCTCGAATTGGGTCTCCGTCGAGAGTATATCTATAGATATGGCCTCCTGCGTGGCGCGTATATCTGCGACGCGTCGCGCGTCGAACCGGCTTGCAACGTAAAAAGCGGTGCCAAAAATGGCCGCCGTTATAACGAACGCCAGAATATATTTTTGTCCGGTCATGTTACAGAATAAAAGTCCTTCGCGCAGGAGTAGGGGTCGTATTCATCTCTCCGGAGCGAAGGACTTTTATGAAGTTCTACCTCCAAATGCTTTCACGCGCAAGCAGTGCGCCCCATGCGGCTTTCGCTAGCCATAATGGCGCGATAAGTCCGAAGAGCGCGAAGTATGCGGCATACGATTTCAGCGGCAGGCGCACGTTTGCAAGCCGGGCGCCAAGTATTATTGCAACGAAGGTCATCCCGAGCACCGCTACTACGACGAATATCATAGTGTTGGTGTTAAGGTAAAACCAACTCATCCTCTCTATGGCGGGGGCTTGGAGCGGCACGCCGGTGCTCCAGTAGTCAAGTGCATGAGAGACGGCATACTCCAGGGCGTTGTAAAGCATGTATGTGGCGGTATAGAGCCCGGCCGCGAACGCCGCAAGCCCGAAAGGCAATACAAGAAGCCCAAAATTCCCGTACCTGCGGTTGAAGTACATATACGCGTAATCTCGGCTGTTCTGCAGAAAACCCTGCGACCAGCGCGTGCGCTGTCGAATAAGCGCGCGTACTGTTTTGGGGACGGTGGTATAGACATGCGCAGTGTGGGCGTTTACTATTTTGAGCCCGTTCGCGTGCATTCGGAAAGCTATCTCCATGTCCTCGGTATTGTGCGCGTGGCGGAACATGCCTATTTTTTCGAAAACCTCCCGCCGATATAATGAGAAAGGTCCAGGAAGGACCGAGATAGCCGCCAAATTGTCGAACATTTTTTTATAGAAAATCCCGAAGGTATACTCCACCGACTGCATAAGCTCCAGGATCCGCCGCGGGCGGTACACCTTCATTGCGGGTACGACTGCCATCGTGTCCGGGCTTTCCTCGAAGCGCTTAATAGTCTCGAGTAGGGCATCCGGCGCGACAAAAGAGTCGGCGTCTAAACAGCCGACGAACTCCGCGCTCGTGCGTTCCAGACCCCAATTTAGGGCTGTATATTTGCCGCCGTTCTCTTTGTAAAAATATTTAACTTGGGGATGCTCCGTCGCGAACTTTTTTGCGATGTTGCCGGTCTTGTCCATCGAGCCGTCGTCCACGACTACCAGCTCCAGCTTGTCTTTAGGATAGTCGAGAGACAGCAGGGATTCAAGCGTTCCTGCGATCGTTCTCTCCTCGTTGTAACTCGGGACCAATATTGCGACATTGGGGTAGCGCGCGGGCTGGCGCGCAGTTCTCGGCGCGGGACGCCGCTCGAAAAAAGAGATAAGCAGAAAAATCTCGAAGTAAAGCGCGAGAAAAAGGGACGCATAGACTCCAAGCTCGCCAATGTTCATCCCGTGAATCATACATTATAATTCACTATATGAACAATGAAGCGGGGCATATCCATCCCATCTCGTCCCTTATACGCGAGGCTAACCGCATTTTTTACGACATGGGGTTTACGTTTGTGGACGCACCCTTAGTCGAGAGCGAGTGGTACAACTTCGACGCACTCAATGTCCCCAAAGACCATCCGGCGCGGGACGTGCAGGATACTTTTTTTATGAAGGACGAACCCGGTGTGGTACTTCGCACGCATATGTCCAACGTGCAGGTGCGTTATATGGAGAGCCAAATGAAAAAAGGTATATTGCCGCCGTATCGGATCGTTTATCCGGGACGCGTATTCCGGAACGAGGCGACCGACATGACGCATGAGGCCGAATTTTATCAGCTTGAGTGCTTGGCAGTGGCAGAGGATATAACTATGGCCCACTTGCGATATACGATTGAGCGACTGCTGCAGGGCATATTTAAAAATATAGAAATTCGTTTTAGGCCGAGCTACTTCCCATTCACCGAGCCGTCAGTTGAAGTAGACATGCGGGTAACTGCATCGGACACCCCGGAAAAATTGCGAAATAAATGGATAGAGTTGCTGGGAGCCGGTATGGTCCATCCCAATGTGCTTAAAAACGCCGGTGTAGATCCCGGCAAATATCAAGGATTCGCCTTCGGTATGGGGCTCGACCGGCCGGCGATGCTACGTTGGGGAATCGATGATATACGTCTTATGCATTCGGCCGATCTGCGATTCATGAATCAATTCTAATGAGAATCTCTCGAAAATGGTTGGAGAAGTTTTTTGACGCGCCGTTGCCGGAAGCGCAAAAAATTGTCGACGCGCTTACCTTCCACGCGTTCGAAATAGAGAGCGTGGAAAAAGTCGCGGCGGACGACGTCTTGGACGTCAAAGTCACTCCGAATCGCGGGCATGACTGCCTCTGTCATCGCGGCATAGCCAAGGAGCTGTCGGCGATTTTAAACATTCCACTTACTCACGACCCGCTTTCGGGCAAGTCAGACTTGCCCGCGGGCAAGTCTGACTTGCCCGTATCTGTTTCGATCAAATCGGACTTGTGCAGGCGCTACATTGCCGTACTCGTTAGGGGTGTTAAGGTCGGGCCGTCGCCAAAGTGGCTGCGTGAGCGGCTCGAGGCCGTGGGCGCACGCTCCATAAACAATATCGTGGACGCGACTAACTTTGTCATGCTGAATATCGGCCAGCCCCTGCATGCTTTCGATATTTCCAAAATCAAAAGCCAAAACTCGAAAGTTAATATCGAGGTAAGAGAGGAAAACGGAAGACTTATGATCACGGACGGCCATGCGGACAAAGTGCTCGGGGTGGCTGGAGTAAAAGGCGGGCCGGAGTCCCTTATTACGGAAAGCACGACTGATGTTATTTTGGAGTCGGCGAATTTTGACGGGATATCCGTGCGCAAAACATCCGCAGCGCTCAAGTTGCGCACCGACGCATCGCAAAGATTCGAGCAGGGCATCCCGCCTGAGCTTGCGGGGTTTGGGGCGTTATGCGGCGCGGAAATGATACAAAATCTCGCGGGCGGAGAAATAGCCGGATTTGTGGATGTCTACCCCAGGCCGCAGGAGCGGAGGATCGTTTCAGTAACTCTTGAAAAAATAAACAAAGTGCTCGGAACCGATCTCTCGGAGAAAGAGGTGTCTGATGCGTTTGCGCGGCTAGGTTTGAAATCCGAGGGAAACTTTACCGTACGGGTGCCGTTCGAGCGATTGGATTTGGAAATACCGGAAGATCTGATAGAGGAGGTTGCGCGCATAGTCGGGTACGACAAGATACCAGCGCTGCCGCTCGAGCCGGACCCATCTTTGGGCAAACCGCCCGTTAATCCTAATTTTTATGCCGCCGAAAAAACCCGTGATGAGCTAATGTCGCAAGGATATTCGGAAGTGTATACCAGCGTCTTTGCCGAGAGAGGAGAGCGCGCGGTGTTGAACAAGGTTGGGGGCGGCAAGCCCTATCTGCGCGATGGCCTTATCCCGGGACTGCGCGACGCGCTCGAGCGGAACAGCCGCCATAAGGACATACTCGGACTCAAGAAAATAAAATTGTTCGAGATAGGCACGGTATGGAAGGATGGTGAGGAAAAAATAATCGTCGGCACCGCGGATGAAAGAGGAGTTTCAGAAAAGCCGCTCAAGCCGTTGTCTGCAGATAAATATGATGATTTGCCGCTGTCAGCGGCAATGCACTATCAGCCTTTCTCCAAATACCCGTACATCGTGCGCGACGTTGCGTTCTGGACTGCCGAAAAAACCGGCGCGGAAAAAATAATTCAAAGAGAGGCCGGACCACTGCTCGTAAAAATATCACTGTTCGACAAGTTCGAAAAGAACGGAAGGATGTCGCTCGCGTACCGTCTGGTGTTCCAATCCTTCGAGCGCACGCTGACCGAGCAGGAGGTGAACGAAATTATACTTAAGATACAAGAGGTTTTGGGGAAAAGCGGGTTTGAAATTAGATAGAAAATTTGCTAGAATGTAGAAGTAAGCCTGAAAGGGCTTTCTATATTTTTGTGGATAAAAATAAGGTTAAAAAAGACAAGCCCCCTGCGCAAAACGGTTCATACAGCGCCGCGGATATTACGGTTCTCGAGGGGCTCGAGGCGGTACGCCGCCGCCCCGGCATGTATATCGGGACGACCGGTCCGGACGGCCTGCATCATCTAATTTCCGAGGTTTTTGACAACTCGCGCGACGAGGCCATGGGCGGATTTTCGGATGACATCGAAGTTGTGCTCCTGCCGGAGGGAATGGTGCGGGTCGCGGACAACGGTCGCGGCATCCCCGTAGATGTGCACAAGCAGACAAAAGTCTCCGCGCTTGAGACCGTGATGACGACGTTGCATGCTGGAGGAAAGTTCGGCGGCGATGGATATAAAGTCTCCGGCGGCCTCCACGGCGTAGGAGTCTCGGTGGTGAACGCTCTTTCGCAATACATGCGCGCGGAAGTGCATCGCGACGGCGCAAGCTACGCGCAGGAGTACGCGCGCGGCAAGCGAAAAGCCGCGGTAAAAAAAGCCGGTCCGTCAAAGCTGAGCGGCACTGTTATATCGTTCTCGCCGGACCGGGAGATATTTACGGGCGGCATCGAATTCGACTTCGACAAAATCGTCGCTCACCTGCGCGAACAGGCGTACCTTGTCAAAAGACTGCGCATAACTGTGATAGACGCGCGCAAGTCAGGATTCAAGCTACCCGACGCAGGCAAGGCGCTGTATATCCGTAGCTTTCTTACTGATTGTCCGTCGCAGGCGTTCTACTTTGAGGGCGGGCTCCGCTCGCTTATAGCATTCCAGAACCGTCACCAAAAACCGATTCACAAAAATATTTTTTATGTAGAAAAAGAGCAGGACGGCGTGCAGGTCGAGATAGCACTGCAGTATGTGGACGATATAACCTCACGCGTGCTTCCGTTCGCAAACAACATTTACAATCCCGATGGAGGCACTCACATTACAGGGTTCCGCAGCGCGCTTACGCGTACGCTCAATGCGTATGCGCGCAAGGCGGGCGCTCTAAAGGAAAGCGAGGAGAATTTTACCGGCGAGGACGTTCTGGAAGGACTTTCCTGCGTGGTCTCCGTAAAGCTACGCGAGATACAGTTCGAGGGGCAGACCAAATCCAAGCTCGGTAGCGTCGAGGCTCGCGCCGCAGTGGACACGATTTTTGCGGATAGCTTTACTACTTATCTGGAGGAGCATCCCGAGGACGCGCGAGCCATAGTTGGCAAGGTCATTCTTGCCCTGAAGGCGCGCAAGGCAGCCAAGGCAGCCAAGGACAGCGTCCTGCGCAAAGGCGCGCTAGAAGGCTTTGGCTTGCCGGGCAAGCTCGCTGATTGCCAGAGCAAAGACCCAGCGGAATCGGAGCTCTTTATAGTAGAGGGGGACAGCGCCGGCGGCTCCGCCAAGATGGGCCGCGACCGCAGAGCGCAGGCCATATTGCCCCTGCGCGGCAAGATACTTAACGTCGAGCGTGCGCGGCTCGACAAGATGCTCGCGAGCCAGGAGATAAAATATTTGATACTGGCGCTCGGCACTGCTATAGGCGACGTGTTTGACATCTCGAAGCTCAGGTACCACAAAATAATTATCGCGACCGATGCCGACGTGGACGGTGCGCACATCCGCACTCTTTTGCTCACGCTATTTTTCCGCCATTTCCGGCCGGTCATCGAAGGCGGATATCTATACATAGCCCAGCCGCCGCTCTATAAGATTAAAAAAGGCAAGGAAATCTCTTATGCATATTCGGACGAGGAAAGAGTGCAGTTGGTAGGCAAGGAAGAAGTGACCGAAGAAGGTTCTGAAGAGGCTGAAGAGCCGGCTGAAAATGATGATGAAGAAGCTCAAAGCTCAAAGCTCAAAGCCAAAAGCGCTCGCGCCCACATACAACGCTACAAAGGTCTTGGTGAGATGAATCCGGAGGAGCTGTGGGAAACTACTATGGATCCCGAAGGCCGCGTGCTAAAACTCGTTACCATTGAGGACGCACAGGAGGCCGACAAAGTTTTTGACGTGTTGATGGGCGAGGACGTGTTCTCGCGCAAATCCTTCATCCAGTCTAACGCAAAGCTCGCGAATTTGGATATTTAACGCGAAGCTTAGTAAACCGTGTAGTTTACAGATGCGGAGTTGTTCGCCTTGTTGCTTTCCAATATTAGATTATAGGGATCTATCTGGATGGTCGCGGTCTGCGAACGGCTATATCCATAGTTGGAGCCATAGTCTCCATACGGATAATACTGGCCGCCGACGTACCAGTCGTAGCCGTACTGGTAGAAACTGCCGCCGCTGTAATTGTTATTGTAGCCGTACCACTCGCAACCTGGTGGCGGCGGGTAAATGGCAATGCAGTACTTGTCGCTGTTGTACGCCGCGTCGAAAGCTAGGTTGTAAACTATCTTGTCGCCCGGATAGAGCGCCTGCTGGCCAGCCGATTGATAAGTGTAAGTCGGATTGTAAGGCAACGTCGCAACAAAGCTCCAGTCCTGCGGCGTAACGTTGGTGCTGACGTTCTCGACGGTAAATTGCAGGTTGAGACGCTGTCCCGCACGCACTGTGCCAAAGTTAGAAGTTATGCGCACTGCAAGGTCTGGGTATCCGTATAGTTGTTGTCTTGGTGCGCTCGGCACATAGCTGGAAGACGGCGTTGCGGAGGGCTTTTTTGCCGATGATTTTTTGGTTTGTGCGCCGCTGGCATCATCAGTTTGCGTTCCGGTTTGTATAGAACCGGAACGCACCATCGTGCTCCCCGAGCCGGAAGCGGCAAACTCTCCGGTCTCCAGCTTTGTCGCCGCCATGGCAAATGTCGTCGAGGCCTGCGCGGCACCCGAAAGAACCGGCGTGAGAGAAACACTCTTCAGTTCGTTGGTGTAATTAAATGGCGTATTGCAGGGGACTTCCTGTGCTTGCCCTCTCGGAAGAGGCGCTAAAATTTTGAGTCCCTGCGCGCACGCGTAGGATATTGCATAGGAGTATTCTCCGTCTTTGTTCTTGTGGTCCCACGCGAGCGCAAAGACCTGCCCGGATGTTACCTGCATTGGCAGAGAGACAGAGAGCGACTCCTCGGCTTTTTCGCGCGTGAAGAGACCCCGTATATTATCGTCCAGGTTGGAGAAGAACGAGGGTATGAAAAAGGCGAGCTGTATAATGCCCCATGCACCGAGTAGCAGAACGGCTATCAGCCCCAGAACGGCTATAACCCGCAGAGCGTTGTCCTTAAAAGTATTGTTATTGGCCATGGTTTGTAATGTAAAATAGGTTAGCATGCTACAATAAATTTGTCAATAATGCAAGTTGACTTTTTTATGCAATATGATATTAAAAACTGATGCGGTTCTTGGGGTATTTGGCGACTTCCGCGGCGCTCTTTGCAATTACTGTCGGATTTCTGGCCCTGGTTGATGCACTGCCGGATACCGCCGTAAGCGAGGACGCTTACGGCGGGATGGAATCTTTTGTAAATATTTCCTCGGAGGCTCCGGTGCGCATCGTTGCGGAAAGCATAGACATGGACGTGAGGGTCAATAATCCTCTCTCGACAGACATAAAAATTCTCGACGAGGCGCTCCTCACGGGTGCGGTGCGCTACCCAGAGTCGGCTTTGTTGGGGCAGGAAGGCACGGTGCTTATTTTCGGGCACTCCTCGTACTTGCCGGTTATCTACAATCAGGCATACAAAGCCTTTAACAATATCCAAAAATTGCAGGCAGGAGACATTATCGGCGTCTATTCGGGGAGCAGGGAGTACCGCTATCGCGTTACGAGTGTGCGACTTGCAAACGCCACCGAAGATGTGGTAGAACTGCCATCTGACGGAAAGTACCTTGCTTTGGTTACATGCGACTCATTCGGCCGGAAGACTGACCGCTTTATAGTTAAAGCCGAATTTGTGAGAAGCCTCGCTCTTTGATTAATTGTTCATTTTGCGAAGGTCAGACCTTCGCAACATTTCATGTTTACTTCAGGTTTGTGAAGGCATAGTTGGCCGGAATTTGTTCTGGCTAGTTATCCCTTCGGAAACGGAGGTGGAAGTACTTTTAACCGGCGCGCGAATGCGCCATACACAACAGGAGTCCCAAATGCGGGCTTTTATCGTTGCGGCCGCTCTTGCGGCCTTACTCCCGGCCGTCGCGGCCGGGCAAACAAACGAATTGGTTCCACCGGTCGTGGGACCAAACACAGTAAGCGCCTGTGCGGCTGACTACCGTGCGGCGCGCATCCGCAGCGAATGCGGACACTTGCCGCTCAATGCGGTCTTCCCGGAAGACCATAAATGGTCGGAAGATTGCAGTGTGCTCGAACGGCAGATTGAGCGTATCTGCGTGAACGGCGAGAATTCTGGAATCGTCCTCGCTTCGCATCCACAGCGCAACCCGCGGCGGACGATACCTTATCGCCCGCCGCAACGACCCATTGTTCGGCCTTCGCACCAACCGCAACGACCGGTATTCCAGCCGCCGCCGCGCGCGCCGCAGCACGCTTCGCACCGGCCGGCGGTACACCGGAACAGCCAGCCGAACAACGGCCATGTCAGCAACGGGCGGCAGTTCCCGCCGCCGGAGCGGCGGTGGGCAATCCGTCCGGACGCACCTGTGACGGCGTTCCGGTGCGACCAAAACGGTCGGCCGATCGCTCCGGACACCCCCCCTGGTCCAGGGGTTGGGATGTGCAATATCCGTCGTTGACCTTTGCTTTCGGCAGCGCGACACGTGTCGCGCTGCCGAGGGTTTTCTCTCGATCTTCATTCTCTGGGCTTAAAATTTTGAGCTCGGAGCGTGGGTATTGATTTATTAGTTTTTCAGTATTCGTATGACTATCAACAAAAGTTTTCAGAATCTTAGTCTCGTATTTGCGGCCATGCTTTTGTTTGCGCTAATTCTGGCGCCCTCGGTGCGTGCGGCCGATCTGGATATGGGAGACTACGGCGGGTACGATTATTACCCCGATTATTCATATGACTACTATCCGGACTATTCGTACGATTATTACCCAGACTCCTCTTACGATTACTATCCGGATTACTCCTACGACTATTATCCAGACTACCAGTACGATTATTACCCGGACTATTCATACGAGGATTATTATCAGGAAAACAATCCAAGTTATTCGTCTCCTAGTTATTCATCGCCGAGTTATCCCGGCCCGAGCTCCGTTTCCAGCGCTCTCTCTCAGCCGTCATTTCAACCAATATCCAGCGCACTCTCGCCCTATATTCCTCCGCAGGTATACCCGTTCATTCCTCCTATGATTCCGCCTGCTCCCGCCCCCTCCAACACCAACGTAAACACCAACACCAATACCTGCACCGGAGGTTCCTGCAACACGACTCCTGTATATACGTACGTCGACAACACTTGCTCTAATCCCGGGAGCTGCAGCACTACTTATGACGACCACTCGATTGTCTCGTTCGACGACCACTCCATCTTTAACGCGCCCACCGACGACCATTCTGTCTTCAACGCCCCGACCACGGTAACGATAACTAATCCCGCTCCTGTCCAGCAGCAGCCGACCATAATTTACCAGCAGCCTCCGCAACCCGCACCACAGCCGGCGCAAACCCAAACGCAGACCCAAACCATCATCTACCAGCAACCAGCGCCTCAGCCGTATGTTGCTTATCAGCCTGTTTACCAGCCGACGCCGTCATATAATCCTCCTCCCGCGCCGCGCCCCGTATCCATGCAACAGCAACCGTATGTGACTCTAAGCCAGATTCCCTACACCGGTCTCGATCTTGGCCCTATCGGCACGGCGCTTTACTGGAGTTTCCTCGCACTCTGGTCCCTCTTCATCGCGTATCTGATCGTCTACAAACGCGTGCAGGCTAAATTGGTGAACGGTCTTAATAAATTTTTCTTTGCGGAGCCGAAGGTTAATGAGAAAGGGTCGTCTCCGGCGAAGCAGCAAGAACCGTTCGCCAATGGCTCTACGCAGGGCATAGACCAGTTCATCGCGTCCCAGATCAACCGCGCGTAACAATTTCTTGTTTTAGTTTTTGGATTATGTCGGCGACCGAAAGGGCGCCGACATTTCCTTTGCCTGTCTGCACAGCCAGGTCGCGAGACTCCAGCGTCGCGGTTTTGTTCTTTAGCTCTTCGTCCCCGATGACCAGCAGGTAAGGAATCTTCGTCTGCTTGGCGTCGCGTATTTTTTTGCCGAGCGACTCGCCGCTCTCGTCTATCTCGGCGCGGATCCCAGCGCTTTTTAATTGTTCAAAAACATCCCGCGCAAAAACCATATGCGCTTCTCCAATTGGCAGAACACTCGCCTGCACGGGCGAGAGCCAAAGAGGGAATGCTCCCGCGTAATGTTCGATAAGAAAAGCCATGCTTCGCTCTATCGCGCCTATGGACGAACGGTGCACGACAAAGGCACGCTTCTTGCCGCCGTCCTGCCCTATGTAGGAAAGGTCAAAGCGGTCCGGCATGCAAAAATCGTATTGCACGGTAAAGGCCGTGTCCTCCTTTCCGTTGGCGTTCTTCATCTGCACGTCTATTTTTGGGCCGTAAAAAGCCGCCTCGCCATTGGCCTCCTCGAATTCCTGCCCGCGTCTGCGCATTAAGGTCCGTAGCAGATCCTCGCCCTTTTCCCACGCGTCGTCGTTCTTGTAATATTTTTCCGAATTGGCGCGGTCGCCCAATGAAAGCCGGAATTTAAAATCCTCTCCCTGCTTAAGGCCAAAGACGCCCGCCATGTAGATAATAAGCTCGAGAGCCTTGTCGATTTCCTCTGCGGCCTGCTCCTCGGATGCGCATATTATGTGCGCGTCGGCCAGACAAAATGTGCGCAGGCGCTGAAGGCCCATTAATTCGCCCGACTGCTCGTAGCGGTAAAGCTGGGCGAGCTCGGCTATGCGCATGGGGAGCTCGCGGTACGACCGCGGGCGCGAGAGATAAAGCTGGAAATGATGCGGGCAGGTCATCGGGCGGAGCATGAACTTTTCCCCGTCTATATCGAGCGGCGCATACATGGAGTCGCGGTAATGCGGATAGTGGCCGCTCTTTTGATAAAGCTCCAGGCGCGCGATGTCGGGCGTTTTTACGTGCAAATATCCGCGCTTGGTCTCTTCTTCTATTACAAATTTCTCTATCTCGCGCTTGATCACGGCCCCTTTGGGCAAAAACATCGGGAGCCCTTTGCCGACCTCTGGGTCTATATAAAAAAGTTCCAGTTCCGGCCCGAGCTTTTTATGGTCGCGCTCTTCCATTATTTCTACATACTACTCCGGCTTTTTGTTTATGCAAAAGAAAACGTCGCCTGTTGGGGCGACGTCAGCGGGAACGCGTGTTTCAGCGATTTGCCAGATCGCCGCGCGTTCTTGCGCAACGTTCTTCAAATTCTTTCCTCATTTTTTCTTCGAGTTCTTTTTGGCTCTCTTCTAACTCTCCCGAGGCGAAACCTCGGGGGAGTAGGTCTGATTTCGATTTATTCTTCATGGCCGACCCTCCTTGACAACTACCTATAAGTATATCCTATTTTATAATTTCTGTCAAGCAAAATCGTTCACAAAGCTTTCAGCGCCTCAGCTATTAGCGAGAGCTCGCCGTTGCGGTTCGACACGCGGCCTTTAAGCGCGATACAGGAATCGGGCTTGAGTATGTCTTTGTACTGCGAAAAATTCTTCGGAAATACGACGGCCTCTATGGAGCCGCCCTCGTCGGATATTTTGATGAATGCCATCGGGTCGCCCGCGCGGGTAAAAATTGTCCGAACGCTCTCTACAAGTCCCGCCGCAATGGCGGTCGTCCCAGGTGCCGCGCTCTCTCGGAGCTCGCTTATGGACATGGGGCGGTGGGCCAGTTTTGTCTTAATGCGGTCAAGCGGATGCCCAGAAACATAGAGGCCGAGCAGCTCCTTCTCCCACAGCAGTTTCTGCTCAAGCGCGGCGGCGTCGCTTTTAGGCAGTCTTAATTCCTGCTCTTCGCTCATTCCGGCAAACAGGGAGCTGTGCCCGTTATCAACCGCGGAGTCCCTGTGATATTGGAGCAGGAGTTCGATATTTGCGAGCATTTGCCCGCGCTCGCCAAGGGAGTCGAGAGCCCCGCATTGTATAAGGGACTCAAGGCCTTTTTTGTTCAGAGCCTGCGTCTTGATGCGCGTAAGAAAGTCCGAGAGGGAAGTGAATTTTCCCCCACTCTTGCGCTCGGAGATTATCTCGTCCGCGACGCCCCTCCCAAAATTTTTTATCGAGTACAGCCCGAAGCGGATGGCACTCTGCGAAGGCGAAATATTCGCCTGGGCTAAAATAACGGTAAAGTCCCCGAAGCTCTCGTTAATGTCCGGCGGCAGTACGGTGATTCCCATTCTCTTGCATTCCGCCACCATTATTGCGACGGTCTCAATATCGCCCGCTTCGGCGGTAAGGACCGCCGTCATGTACTCGACCGGGAAGTTTGCTTTCATATAGCTGGTCTGATAAGCGACCTTTCCGTAGCTCGCGGCATGAGCTTTATTGAATCCATACGCGGCAAAGGGCTCTATCTGGCCCCAAAGCTGTCCGGCTTTTATCCGATCGAGCCCGTTCTTAAGCGCCCCCAAGATGAATTTCTCTTTCTGCGCTTCCATCTCCGCGGGAATTTTTTTGCCCATGGCCTTGCGCAGCTGGTCGGCCTCGAGCCAGCTGTATCCGGCTATTTTTATCGCGGTCAAAAGCACATCGTCCTGATACACCAGAAGTCCGTAGGAAAATTCCAAATATTCCTTCATGCGCGGGTCGAGATATGATGTGAGTCGCGGGTTGTGCTTGCGCTCTATGTACTGCGGGATAGTCTCCATCGGTCCGGGTCGGAAGAGCGCGACCATGGCATTGATGTCGTGTATGGTAGTCGGCCGCAGTTCCTTGAGATACCGCGTCATCCCCGTGCCGTTAAGCTGGAATGTCCCTTCCGTTTGCCCGCTTGCGAGCATTGAGAAGGTTTTTTTGTCGTCGAGCGGGATGTTCTCGATGTCAATTTTTAGGCCGCTGGTTTTTTCCACCAGCTTTGTCGCGTTCGCGAGTATGGCGAGGTTTCGTATGCCGAGAAAATCAAATTTAAGAAGCCCCACGCCGCCATACTCATCGGTCAGGGAATACATATCGTATTGCGTTATTACTTTGCCGCCCTTCGGGTCCATCTGGAGCGGCGCGTACTCCACAAGCGGCCTCGGTGCTATAACGACCCCGGCCGCGTGGACGCTCAAATGGCGGGCGCACCCTTCTATCTTCTTGCCGAGATCGATAATTTCCTTCGCCTCGCGCTCGACGTCATATATTTTTTTGAGCTCCTGGTTTTCTGCAAGCGCGCGCTCGAGAGTCATGGGGAAACCCTGCGAGCCGAATGGTACCTCGCGCGCAATGCGATCGCCGAGCCCGTACGGATAGCCGAGCGCCCGCGCGACGTCGCGTACGACGCCGCGCGCCATCATGGTGCCGAATGTTCCTATCTGTGCGACGCGGTCGGTGCCGTACTTTTTGCGTACATAGTCTATGACCTCGTCGCGCCGGTCGTCGGCGAAGTCCATGTCGATGTCCGGAGCTTTGGGCCTCTCGGGGTTGAGGAAGCGCTCGAACGGGAGTTTGTAGTCAAGCGGGTTTATCGTCGTGACGCCTGTCAGGTAGGAAATAAGAGAGCCGCCGGCGCTGCCGCGCGTCGTCGCCAAGATGCCGCTTCGCCGCGCGAAGGCGAGCAGGTCCGCGACGACAAGGAAGTACGGCGCAAAGCCCTTGTCGGAAATTATCTTATGCTCGTAGGCGATGCGTTCGCTTAACTCGGCATTCTCCTTGAGTCCGCGCTTCAGAACGCCCTCTTTTGCAAGCCGCAGGAGCTCGTTCTCGGGAGTTGTCCCATTCGGCAGATCAAGCGGCGGGAATATCCATTTTCCGAGTTCGAGCGAGAGGTCGCATCGATCCGCTATCTCCAAAGTTTTTTGCAGAGCCTCCGGAGAAAAATTCTGCTCCATCTGCGCCTCACGCCAGAAGGAGTAGTCCTCCTCCTCGCCGTCAATGCTAACCTCGGCCGGGCCGCGGTTCTCTATTGCGAGCATGGTCTCCCATGCGCGGCGGTCCTGCTGCTCGATGTAATAAATTTCGTGCAAGGCGACGTCATGCGCGTGCGGGTCTATACGGATTATTCCCTCGGCATGGCTGTCCAACTCCGTCCAAGTCAGGGGGCGGCCCGCCGCGCTGTCAATGTGCGATAGTGTAACGAGCTTAAGCAGGTTTTTGTATCCGACCTCGTTCTCCGCGAGTAGTATTAATCTTCCATTCTCCACCCCGGCGTCGAGGCCTGTAATCGGCTTAATACCGACTTTTCTGCACTCTTTTATAAATTCGATGGCGCCGTAAAGATTGTCGAGGTCGGTAAGAGCAAGCGACTCACAGCCGGCCTCTTTCGCTTTTTGCACGAGGTCCGGGATCTTAGGCAGGGCCTTGAGTAGCGAGTAGTGGCTGTGCACGTGGAGCGGTACAAATTTGGCGGCCATGGCGTGATTATACGCTCCGCTTGCCACCACACCAAAGACTTTAGTGTGGCGGCTTTCTCTCTTGAGCGAAGCCCTATATTGTCTTCGGATTGTCTTCAGTACATCAAAAGTATTCCACGGCCGTATAATAGTTTTGATATGAAAATTGATGTTGTCATTTCAAATCGAAATGTGACTTTAGATGCTTGTCGTTTTCTATTTGCTCGACGATTAAATACAGAACAGCATTTCCGATTTTTAGGTCGGCTTTCAAAAGCGTAATGAAGTCTTCGCAGTCATATGGATAGAGCCATACACTGTCCTGTAAGTGATAAAATCCGGCTTCGCGCATAGTTTTTCTTAATTGATCGCGCGTTTTCCTCCTGATTTCGGGAATGTCGAAAATAACAACGCGCCATCGTTTGTCCCATTTCTTTTTGCGTGTTAATTGTAGTGCCGTTTTTTGTTCTTCAAATTCCAGGATCCTTTTTCCTGCGGGAGTGATGCGAGCATAATGTCTTCCGCCATCCCCGACAAAAATGACATATCCTTTTCCTGCGAGCCGGGAAAGCGCATTCTTTGCCTGATATTTAAATTTATATTTGTTCCGTTTTCCCGCAAACAATAATGAACTGGGCGAAGGTGCCCCGCCGATAAGCATTATGCCGCCGATAACCGCCGCAGCGAGAAGTGTTTTTTGAATTTGGCCGATTCGTCTTGTCCGCCTGCTCTGTTTTTCCAAAATTCCCATATCAAAACTATACCACGGTCGTAGAATATATTTGATATAGGAGAAATAGCTATGTTTTGAAAATTTGAAAATGTGTATAAATGAATGTAGTAAGAAGTTTGGTAAAATAAATTGTCATGGAACGACGGGTGATTGGTGTTGATGAGGCAGGGCGGGCGCCCTTGGCCGGTCCGGTCGCGGTAGGCTGCGTCTCCATACCCGATGGATTTGACGTAAGGAAAGAATTTCCGGGGGTTAATGACTCAAAATTACTGACGCCGAAGAAGCGCGCGGAAATTTACGCGTTGGTTTTGCGCCGCGCGGAGCGCGGCGATTTGCGTTTTTGCGTGCGCTTTTCGGACCATATTTATATAGACCGGTTCGGTATTACGCGCGCGGTGCGGCGTAGCGTATGGAACGGCGTGCGCACGCTCGCGCCTCGAATAAACTCGGAGCAAGCTGAAGTGAAAATATTTCTCGACGGGCTTTTGCAGGCGCCGCGGCAATATAAGCAAGAGACAATAATAGGCGGTGACCGGCTTGTGCCGCTTATCTCACTTGCTTCCATAGTGGCCAAAGTGCGGCGCGACAAGCTGATGTGCCGTATGGCAAAACTTTATCCGCAATATGGTTTCGAGCTACATAAGGGCTATGGAACGCGCCGGCATTGGGATGCAATAAACCGGTTCGGCTTGTGCGATATTCACCGTCGGACATACTGTTCTTCCGCTGTTTATAATCCGGTTGACCGTGGCCCAACTGTGGTGGTATAGTCTTTACCCAGTTAGTACCGCGTAAGGTTTGACTGTGTTTTGTGCAACCAGGTAAGCAAGGAGGGGCTGATGAAATCAGCTAATGAGCCTGAAAAAATTTGTTGCACCATTCTCGGATGCATAGACATGCGCATCCGAGCACCGGACGACACTTATGTTTGCGGCCCTACCTGTCGGTATGGCCGTAAAAAAGGAATAGAATCACGCGCAAGGCCGGGGGGTCTCGGCGCTCAACAAGTAGGGGACGGAAATGGTGGACCAGATATACAAATGTCGTGACACTGTCAGTGTTGACGGTGTCGACAGGCCTTGTCGTCGGACGAAAATCCGAGTCAACGGCTTTCGGTGGGTGTGTCCGCCTGAATGTCCCAACTGCGAAATGGGTGAGGTGGAGTGCCGATTGTATTCCGCTTCGGCAACGCCACTGTTTCCCAACCGGCAAAACAGCGTGGAGCGGGATTACCCGCCACATTCTACGGCTTGAGCCGATTGCCACTGCGGGCCCGCGCGCGAGAGTGCGCGGGCCTTTTACATACAAAAACGAACGCGCTACAGCAGGATTGCCCTATCCACAAAAAACTGCTAGCATTGCCACATGGTAGTCCGCATGAGGCATACGCGGGGGCACACGGCGAACCGCCGGTCGCACCACGCACTAAAAGCGAGTTCTCTCGCAGTGTGCGAGTGTGGGGCTCCGCGCGTATCGCATCGCGCTTGCCGCGCGTGCGGCCGCTACCGCGGGCGGGTAATTGTCGACTTGGCCGGAAAAGCCGCCGCCAAAGCGGCAAAGAAAGCCAAGAAGGCAGAAACAGCGCAAAAGTAATTTTCTTGTTCGAATTTCGGTGTTTGTTCTTTTGAAGTTTCTTTTAAATATGGCCAACCGGCACTTATCGCGGTCCGTAGTACTCCAAACGCTCTTTGAGTGGGATTTCAGAAATTTGTCCAAGGAGGACGCCGCGCTCGCGCTCGCGCGCAACTCCGCGGAGTTCGTCCCGGGCGCCGCGGATCTGCCCTTTATGGAAGAATTGCTGAAGGGCGCCATAAGCCGTCGTGCTGATTTGGATTTGGTGATAGAGAAGGCGGCCCCGGAGTGGCCCATGGAGCGGATCGCTCTCATAGACCGCAACGTACTGCGCCTCGGGCTGTATGAGCTTTTATTTTCTGACAGGGAAAAGGTGCCGGCCAAGGTGGCTATAAACGAGGCTATAGAGCTTGCCAAGAGCTTCGGCGGCGACAATTCGGGCAAGTTCGTCAACGGCGTTCTCGGCGCGGTGTACAAAGAGCTCGGCGAACCGGGCAAGGACGAAGTTTCAAAAAAGAAAAAAGACGTGCCCTACGATCAAATGCCCCAGCAACTCCTCGGCGGGGCGGTAGTTTATGCCCGGCATGGAGGCGATATATACTTAGCTCTCGTGCACGACATCTTCGGGCATTGGACTCTCTCGAAGGGCAAAATAGGCGACAGCCCCGAAACAGTTGACGAAAGCGTCGAGATCGGCACCATTCGCGAAATAAAAGAGGAGCTGGGGCTCGACATAAAGCTTATAGAAAAGCTCGGCGAAAATGAATACGTCGCTAGCGACCCCAAGGCCGGCAAAAAGCGCAAAAAGGTAACATATTTTTTGGCAGAGTCAAAGTTCGAGCCGGTAAAGCTTGAGCAGAAGGGCGGGCTCGATGACGCGCGGTGGTTCAGGCTCCAAGATGCGCTAGAGCTGAATTTTTATGAAGACACTCTGCCGCTTATCACCAAGGCAGTGCAAAAGTTAACGAGTCCGTTCAAGGGAAAAAAGGAGAAAAACCCAAAAACTTGACTTTTTATTTAAATAGGTTATTCTGAAGCTAGAAGTTCCGTCCGGAGCTTCACTTAACTTGAACGCACACAGGAGGTGTGTCGTGAGGCAGTTCAAACATTCTACCAGCAAACACTACAACGGCGGCCACGTCGCAGTTGCCGTCATTGTGGGCAGGACGAAAATCTTGCTAATAAAAGAAACCACCAAGCCCACGCCGCACTTCTGGAAGTTCATCTCGGAGACGCTGGAGCCGGACGAGCCGGTTCTGAATGCGCTTTGGGGTGGGCTCAAAGAGGAGGCTGGACTTGACCTAAAAGTTCGGCACGGACCATCGGGAGATGTTGTCGAGTTTGTCGACGAGCGTGCCAGAGTAGTGGAGCTGTGCGAGCCGCATCTTGTGTACAGCCGCGGCGGCACGCACACGCGACACTTCTTTGGTGTTGAGACGACTGACGAGGTTGTTATGTCGCTATCGAGCCAAAAGCTCGTTGGCGGCTATAACGAAGAAATTGAGACGCAGGCATTCAATATTGCGGAACTGGACAGCCTGCCGCTGTTCCATCCGCACCATCGGGAGCTTCTGCGCTCTATCAAAAAGTAATATGTCGTCTTGTTCCGCGGGGCTTTCGAGTCCCGCGGTTTTCTGTTATTATGTGTTTGACCTTTTTTTATCGTGCCCAAGGATTTTAAATCATTCGAGCAGAATATCGGCATACACTTTAACGACGCGGAGCTCCTGCGGCAGGCGTTTACGCATCGCTCGTACCTAAACGAGCACCGCGGAGAGGTGCGCGGGCACAACGAGCGGCTCGAGTTCCTAGGCGATGCGGTCTTGGAGCTCATAGTGACGCGGTTCTTGTACGAGAAGTTTCCGCAAAAGCCCGAGGGAGAGCTTACGGCCTACCGCGCGGCGCTCGTAAACGCCGTTACCTTGTCCGAAGTGGCGCAATCTCTAGGCATGAACGACTTTCTCCTGCTCTCGCGCGGCGAAGCGAAGGACGTAGGTCGCGCGCGCGGCGTCCTGTTGGCCAACGCAATCGAGGCGCTCGTCGGTGCAATTTATATCGACCAGGGTTACGACCAGGCGAGGCAGTTCATCGAGAATCACCTCTTTCCCAAACTGGACGAAATCTTGCAGGGCCGGCTCTGGCAGGACCCAAAGTCCGCACTGCAGGAGCGGGCGCAGGAGGCGGAGGGTATTACCCCATCCTACAAAGTATTAAGCGAAAGCGGTCCCGACCACGCGCGCGAATTTCGGGTGGGTGTGTTCCTTAATTCGATAAAACTCGCAGAGGGCGAAGGGAAGAGCAAACAGGAGGCCGAGGCCGCCGCCGCCAAGGCCGCGCTCGAGTCGCGCGGGTGGTAAAATTTGGAAATGCGGTTAAAGACGATAGAGCTATCGGGGTTCAAGTCATTTGCAAAAAAGACCACGCTGGAATTCGCTAGTCGAATAACGGCCATAGTTGGGCCGAATGGCTCGGGAAAAAGCAACGTTGCGGAGGCGTTCCGCTTTGTGCTTGGCGAGCAGTCGATGAAGTCGATGCGCTCAAGGCGCGGCGAGGATTTGATATGGAACGGTTCGCCCGCCGCACCCCGCGCCGGCCGCGCCTCCGTGCGGCTTGTTTTTGACAACAGCGACCGCGTGCTCGACCTCGACTTCGACCAGGCAGCGCTCGAGAGAGTGGTACACCACGGCGGGGAGAATGAATATGTTTTGAACGGATCGCAGGTACGCCTGCGCGACATTGCCGGACTCCTTGCGGGAGCGAACATAGGCGCCTCCGGCCATCACATAATTTCACAGGGCGAGGCGGACAGGATCCTCTCCGCGCCTTTTCCACTGCGGCGCGAGATGGTGGAGGACGCGCTCGGCCTCACCGCGTATCTCTATAAGCGCGAGGAGGCGGAGCGCAAGCTCCAAAAGACGGGCGAGAATATACGCGAGGTGGAAAGCCTGCGCCGCGAACTTGTTCCTCATCTTAAATTTTTGGGTTCGCAAGTCAAAAAAATCGAGCAGGCGCAGACGCTCCAGGGCGAATTGTCACGGCAGTATGCGGAGTATCTCTCGAGCGAGCGAGCGTACCTGCAGTACACGCAAAACACCCTTAAGGAAAACAGGGAACTTCCAGAAAGCGAGCTTCGCGAGCTTAATAAAAAAGTCGAGCACCTACGAAAAGCGCTCGATAAAAAGCAGGATGTGGAGAGCGGAGAGCTTGTAGAGCTGGAGGCGCGCGGCCGCGCCGCACGCGCCGCACGCGAGAAATTGGGTCGCGAGCTTGGGCGAGTAGAGGGCGAGATTTCCGCGCATACGCGACTTGCCGGCGAGAGCGGCGGCATATCGGCAAAAGAAGCCCGCCAGTTCGGCGAGCAGGTGCTTGCGCTCGCGGAGAGCTCGCGATTGACGGACATAATGGCGCTCGCGCGGGAATTTTTGCAGAAAATCTCGCGGTTTATGCACAGCGGCGGCGCGGAAAAGTTTGAGGAGGAAAAAAACCGGCTTGAGCGCGAGCTGTTGCGGCTTGCAAGCGAGGAGCTTGAAATCTCGGAGAGTACAGCGTCCATGCGCAAAAAAATGGAGAGCGAGAACGAGGCTAACCGTGCCGCGGAGCGGGAGCTGTTTGCCGCGATGGCAAGGCGCTCGGAGCTCGAGAGCATTTTCTCCGGAGTACGGGCGCAGGAGGAACTTCTCGCGCGCGAGTGTGAGAGGTTTAAGGAAGAGTTGCGCGAGGCGGCGGCGCTCCTGGGGAGGGATGCTTTGGCTTACGAGGAGCACGCCGTGTTCGATGACGAACCGCGAGGAGCCCAAGAGGAGCGCCGCCGCAAGATCGAGCGTCTCAAGATAAGGCTTGAGGAGTCCGGCACGGCCGGAGCGGAGGATGTTTTGCGCGAGCATCAGGAAACGACCGAGAGGGACCAATTCCTCGCGCGCGAGCTTACCGACTTGGCGAAGTCTGCGCAGTCACTGCGGGAGCTTATAGGCGACCTTACGGCGACGCTTGAGACGCGCTTCAAAGACGGGATAGAAAAGATCAATAAGGAGTTCGACGCATTCTTCAAAATACTGTTCGGGGGCGGCACCGCGTCGCTTGCGATGATAAAAGAAAAGAAATTAAAAAGAGGCGCTCCGGAAGCTGAAAGCGAAGAGAACGATAAAGAAGAGGATGTCGAAGTTGAGGAGGGAATAGACATTGTGATTTCCCTACCACACAAAAGAATAAAAGGACTCCACATGCTCTCCGGCGGCGAGCGGGCGCTTACCTCGATAGCGCTTATCTTTGCCATGTCGCAGGTCAATCCGCCCCCATTCCTTATACTCGACGAGACCGACGCGGCGCTCGACGAGGCCAACTCTCGCCGCTACGGCGACATGCTAGAGAATTTGGCCAAAAAATCCCAGCTCATCTTGATAACTCACAACCGCGAGACAATGTCCCGCGCGAGCGCGCTTTACGGCGTTACGATGGGCGGAGACGGCGTCTCGAAACTGCTTTCGGTAAAATTCGAGGAAGCAGTAGCCGTGGCCAAGTAAGATTCCATGATATAATCTATTCAGTCGATCTTAAATTAGGAGGGGCACGTGAATCTAGTCAGGTTTACACGGATTCCCGCGCAGTTAAGGTGGGCCTTCGACTACTACCCGTTTGAAATCCGGCATGGTCGGGTCTCCAGTGGTAATGGGCCGCTGTTGGTCGGGGTGTGGCGGCGTAAGGGGTCTGGTCAACCATATGAGCCTGTTTCGGCTCAGTTTGTGGCCAACCATATTGCATCAAAAGTGCGTGGGAGCTACGTGCTTCCGCAAACCGACGAGGATCTAAACACTGCCCTGCGGCAACTCCAAGTGGCTTAAGTCAGCTCGAAATCGAGCTGTCGCATAGCCAGGTCGGCCGCAATCAGGCGCACTCGGACGGAATCTCCGAGTGCGTATTTCTTTTTCTTGCGCGCTCCGACAAGCGCATATTCTTTTTGTGAATAGTTGTAATAATCGTCTCGGAGAGTGCGTACATGCACAAGACCCTCCGCGGCGCTTTCTTTTTCTTCCACGTACAGGCCCCACTCCGTCACGCCGGATATCACGCCGTCGAAAGTTTGTCCTATCTTATCCTGCATGTACTCCACCTGCTTATAGCGGACCGACTCGCGTTCGGCGTCTACGGCCCTTGCCTCCGCCTCGGATGCCTCGATGCACATTTTTTCGAGGTTGGCATATTCTTTGCGGGTTATAGGCTTACCATTCAGGTGTGATTCCAATATGCGGTGTGCCAGCATGTCTGGGTAGCGGCGTATCGGCGAGGTAAAGTGGGTGTAATACTCGAATGCGAGCCCGAAGTGCCCGATATTTTTGGTTGAGTATATCGCCTTTGCCATACTGCGGAGAGTTGCCGTGCGTATAAGGTGCTCCTCCGGCTTGCCTTCTATCTGTTTGAGTAATTTTTGAATGTCTTTAGTGGAGAATTTTTTCTGCTTATTCTTCCCGAATTCATATCCCACGGCGCGGACGAATGTCGCCAGCTCCTCGATGCGGTCGGACTTCGGTTCGTCATGTATGCGGTAAAGAAAGATAAGATTCTTTTCCGGCACGTTTTCCGCGAGCTTGGAAATATAGCTTGCCACCTCGCGGTTAGCGAGCAGCATGAACTCTTCTATCAGTAAATTAGTCCCCATTCTTTCTTTTCGGCGCACGGACAGTGGCTTGCCGTTTTTATCCAGTTCGAAGTGCACCTCACTGTCGCCGAAGTCTATTGCCCCTTCTTTTTCTCTATTCTTGCGCAAGATGCGGGCCAGATTTTGTAATATTAAGAGCTCATTTGCGAAGGTCAGACCTTCGCAAGCTTGCGAAGGTCTGACCTTCGCATCCGCAGTATCGAGCACCATCTGCGCCTCCTCGTATGTAAACCGCCTGTCGGAGCGGATTACGGATTTTTGGAATTTCCGTCCCAGCACTTCGGCGTTTTTATTCATACGAAAGACTGCCGAAAAAGCGAGCCGATCCTCCCCTGGCTTTAGCGACGCCACCCCCGCCGAGATCTCGTGCGGGAGCATTGGAATGGTCGCATCGACGAGGTACACACTGGTGCCGCGGCGCCTCGCCTCGTCGTCTATGGCGGTTCCGGGTCGGCAGAAGAAAGTAGCATCGGCAATATGCACGCCGATCTCAAACTCGCCGTTCGGCATCGCTACGCAGGAGAGAGCGTCGTCGAAGTCCTTGGCGTCCGCGGGGTCTATGGTAAAGGTCGGCGTGCCACGAAAGTCAGTTCGGCGCGCCGCCTCGGACTTAAGGATTTGGTCGTGATCGTGCCCCAGAGCCTGTGCCTCGGCCAAAACATCGGTTGGAAAATCCGTCCGAAAGCCGTGCTCCAGCACTATGGCGTTCATCTCTACCCTGTGCTCGCCCGCCTTGCCTAAGTGTTCTATTACTGTGCCTTTTGCGGCAATGCCGTCAAAAAAGTCCAGATGTATCAGAACTTTCTCTCCCTCGGCGAAATCGCGCCCTTTTATCTGTATGGGGCGGTAGAATTTAATATCGTCCGGCTGGACAAAGACGGCACCTCGAGAACCCTGTTTTAAGGCGTCGCCTTGAATAATCGTTCCAACAAAATCTTCTTTCGCGCGCGTTATGATTTTTTTGACTTTTCCTTTGGGACGGGGAAAAAGCGCCGCAAGTTCCACTTCCACCGTATCGCCGTTAAGAGCGCCCCCCAGGTCATCAGTCCGGATTTCGATGTCTTCTTTATCTTTCTCCCACGCTACATAACCCACCGCCTTTCGCGTGAGCTCTATGATGCCGGTTATGTGTTTTTTGCCCTTGATATTGCGCATTTTACCATATTCGTGCTACAGTGTCGCGCGTGCTTACCATCCGTTTAACCCGTGTCGGCAAAAAGAAGGACGCATCTTTCCGCGTTATTGTCGTGGACTCGAAGAAAAAGGTGAAGGCCGGAAATTATTTGGAAATGCTCGGCTCCTACGACCCGCGCGTTAACAAAGCGGATATCAAGGGCGAGCGCGTAAAGCACTGGTTATCGCACGGGGCCAAGACAAGCGACACGGTGCATAATTTGCTGATCTCGCAAAAAGTAATTGAAGGGAAGAAAATAAACGTATTGCCGAGGAAGACGGTTCCCAAGCTCGAAGAGCCAAAATCCAAAGCCGAAGAGCCTAAAGCAGATGCTACTGTTACTACGGAGGTTGCAGAAGCGGCATCTGCTGATACAATTCAGGAGTAATTATATAAAATTAATATACCGATATGGCAGAACAAGATCAGGATTTTTTGGAGTTTGTCGTTAAAGGGCTTGTTGATCATCCGGAAAGCATCAAAATCAGCCGCGTTGTGGATGAAATGGGCGTGCTTTTGACCCTCGATCTCAATGCCGAGGACATGGGCAAGGTTATAGGCCGCAGTGGCAACACGGCGAAGGCCATCCGCACGCTTTTGCGCGTAGTGGGAATGAAGAACAATGCGCGCGTCAACCTTAAGATAAACGAGCCCGAGGGCGGCACGCGCGGTTCTGCGGATACCGGATGGGACGGCACGCATGAGGCGCCCGCCTCTCCCGCGATGAAGTCCGTCGACGAGGCGATGGAGGACCTCTCCAAGTTTTAAGCGAAGCAAAAACCAAGTTTGAGAGAATGTTGGTAGGCGCGACGGCGCCGGACATAGAAAAATTTTCAGCAGAAAATTTTTTGCATTCGGTGCAAACTTGGTTTTTTGCGAAGCGTGTATGAATTTCCATGTAATAACGCTTTTTCCGGAGGTTATCGAGGCGTATGCTAATGTCTCGATTTTGGGGCGCGCTCAAAAAGAAAAAAAGATCAAAGTGATTGTGCATCAACTGCGCGATTTTGCCGGAAATAAATGGGGCAAGGTGGACGAGAGGCCTTATGGCGGCGGCCCAGGCATGGTCTTGCGTGCGGAGCCTGTAATAAAAGCGGTGCAAAAGATACTAAAAACTAAAAATCCAAAACTGAAGACTAGGATTATTATCACTTCGGCTGGAGGGAAACCCTTGACCAATGCATACGCAAAGATCCTCGCAAAAAAACATCAAAATATAATTATAGTGTGCGGGCGATACGAGGGTATAGATGCGCGCGCGAAAAAAGTACTAAAAGCGGATGAGGTCTCGGCCGGACCCTACATTTTGACCGGAGGCGAGCTACCGGCGCTCGCCATAGTGGACGCCGCCGCGCGGCAGATACCGGGCGTCCTCGGCAAATTCGAGTCGCTTGAGGAGGGCAGGGTCGCCAGCCACGACGTTTATACACGTCCGGAGATTCTTAAAGTAAAAGGGAAGTCGTATAGAGTCCCGAAGGTTTTGCTTTCGGGCCATCATGCCAAAATAAACGCTCTGCGGCAGAAAAGGCGAAGCGCTCAAAAATGAGCAGACTGCCCCCAAAATGGTCCTCGGAGTGGAAAAGGCGTGAGACAGAAATAAAGGGCCGCCTCGATGAATTTTCAAGAGTTCCGGTATCGGAACATTTTTACGAGCTGTGCTTCTGCATTCTAACGCCGCAATCCAAAGCCCGACATGCCGAGCGGGTGGTCTGTGAGCTAAAGTGCGACAAATTTTATGAGCGAGGATTCGACCCGACTCCGTATCTTAGGAATCCGAAAAATTACATCCGCTTTCACAATACAAAGTCCAAGAGGCTTCTTCGGGTCCGAGCTGTTTTTCCTAAAATTGCGGCGAAAATCCACAATTCAGATTCGTCGGTTCTTTTGCGCAGGGAACTTATTGAATTGATCCCGGGATTCGGAATGAAAGAGAGCTCGCACTTTTTGCGCAACATTGGCGTGCACGGGCTTGCTATCATTGACCGCCATGTCGCGAAGCACTTGAAGCAGTTGGGGCTAATACCCAAAATTCCTAAAACAATCTCCAAAAAGCAGTATCTGGAAATAGAAAAAAAATGGCACTCATTCGCAAAAAAAGTCGGCATCTCGCTCGACGAACTCGACCTTCTTTTTTGGTCCATGGAGACCGGAGAGGTGAGAAAATAAGCTTGGGGACAGGGGAGTTGCGCGGGAAAGGGGATCTGATACACTATCCGACGAAACCAACGGGCCGTGCCTTTCGTAGCTTTAGCGAAGGAGGGGCATAACGAATGAGTATCGAGAAGGAGGTTTCGATACGAAATAATAGTGGTACCAAAGGCCACCTGAAATTCAGCAATCTGGAACAGGGGCGCTTTATGCGCTCGCTCTTGTTGTGTTTTTAGCCGATATCCCACTTAACCATTAATTAAACCGCCATGCGTGAACAAAAGTACTTCTCCCGTTATCGCGAGCCGCGCGCTCCGGTGCCGAGTCTGTCAGAAGCGCAGATAAACTCCTTTGCGCGGCTTCTTAAGGAAGGGGTGAGGGAAACTTTTAAGGAATTCACGCCCATTAAAGACTACTCGGGCAAGAAATTCGACCTCGAATTTTTGAAGATAGAATTAGGCGAACCCAAGTTCGACGAGCACTATGCAAAGGCGGAAAAGCAGACGCTCGACGTCCCGGTGCGCGCAGTGGTCCGCCTTAAGAACAAGACTAGCGGCGAGGAGAAGGAGCAGGAAATATTTTTGGCGGACCTGCCCCTTATGACCCCGCACGGCACGTTCATCATCAACGGCGTTGAGCGCGTCATCGTACCCCAACTCGCACGCTCCTACGGCGTCTTTTATACCGCCGAAGAGGTCAAGGGTAAGCGCCACTTCGGCACCAAGATAATCCCCGCACGCGGGGCATGGATAGAGATGGAGTGCGACGCCACGGGGGATATATTCGTGCGCATAGACCGCAAGCGCAAGTTTCCGGCCATATCTCTTTTGCGCATACTAGGAGCGCGCTTCGACAGCGACTTGAAGTCCCTTTTCTCCGCTACTCCGCACGGCAGGCGATGGGTGGAAGCGGCGCTGGAGAAGGATCCGGCAAAGACCGAGGAAGAGGCTTATGTAGAGATACACAAACGTCTGCGCGACGGCGACCTTGCTACCGCGCAGAATGCGCGCGACTACATAAACTCGATCTTCAGCGAAGAGCGTTATGACCTCTCGCGCGTCGGGCGCTACCGCTTTAATCAGCGCTTCCGCAAGTCGCTCGACGAGAAAGATCTCGCGCGCAAGACGCTGTCACTCGACGATATTGTCACCGTAATCATTCATCTGCTCGCGCTCGAGAACGACCCGGAGGCGGAAGAGGACAACATAGACCATCTCGGTTCGAGGCGCGTGCGCTATGTCGGCGAGATGCTCGCGGCGCGCTTGCGCGTGGGCTTGACGCACATGAAGCGCAACATACAGGACCGCATGTCCACAATAGACGCCGACGCCACCCTGCCTCAGCAATTCATCAACCCTAGACCTCTGCAGGCGCGCATAAAAGAATTCTTTACAACCAACCAGCTGTCGCAGTTCATGCAGCAGGAGAACGCGCTCACCGAGCTTGAACACTTGCGCACGCTCTCGGCCCTCGGTCCCGGTGGGCTTACAAGGGAGCGGGCGGGGTTTGAGGTACGTGATGTGCATCCGAGCCATTACGGGCGCCTTTGTCCTATACATACTCCCGAGGGTCCGAATATCGGCCTTATATTGCGCCTGTCGAATTTTGCGAGGATAAACGAATTCGGCATGATAGAAACCCCGTACGCCAAAGTAGCGGGCGGCAAGGTAACAGGCGAGATAGTTTACCTGAACGCCGCCGAAGAGGAATCGGAAAAAATAGCTCACGGCGCGACGCAGACCGGCGAGGACGGCCAGATACTCGAAAAAGCGGTCGAGGCGCGCCTCAAAGGCTCGCCCACTCGCGTCCCGCGCGAGGAGATTTCCTACATAGACGTTTCGCCCGAACAGCCGTTCTCCATAGCGACCTCGATGATACCCTTCCTCGAGCACGACGACGCCAACCGCGCTCTCATGGGCTCGAACATGCAGAAGCAGGCGACGCCGTGCATCGTGCCGGAGGCTCCGATAGTCGCGACCGGCATCGAGGCGCGAGCCGCGCGCGACACGGGCCGGCTCGTGGTCGCGCTGGAAGCGGGAGTCGTCACGCAAGCCGACGGTAAGCGCGTCGCGATAAAGAACGAAAAAGGAAGGGAACAGGAATATCCGCTCGTCAATTTTGTGCGAACGAACGGTTTTACCGCGCTCCATCAGCGCCCGGTCGTGTCCGTGGGACAAAAAGTAAAAAAGGGCGAACTGCTCGCGGACGTCTCGACGACCGACGGCGGACAACTTGCGCTCGGCCAGAATGCCCTCGTCGCATTTATGACATGGTCTGGAGCGAATTATGAGGACGCGATAATTATTTCCGAGCGTCTCGTCAAAAATTCCAAATTCTCCTCAATACACATCGAGGAGTTCGTTTGCAATGTGCGTGACACGAAGCTCGGCCCGGAAGAGACGACCCACGACATTCCGAACGTCAGTGAGACAAAGCTCCGCAATTTGGACGAAGACGGGATCGTGCGCATCGGCAGCGAGGTGCGCCCCGGCGACATTTTGGTAGGAAAGATAACCCCGAAGGGCGAGACCCAACTGACGCCGGAGGAGAGGCTATTGCGCTCGATATTCGGTGACAAGGCTCGCGATGTCAAAGACTCCTCGCTTAGAATGGAAAACGGAAAGCGCGGACGGATCATCGGCGTAAAAGTATTTTCCCGCGAGCAAGGGAATCAGCTCGAGAGCGGCATCATAAAGCGCGTGCACATAGAGGTTGCGCAGCTGCGCGCCGTGAGCGTGGGCGACAAGCTGGCAGGCCGTCACGGCAACAAAGGCGTAATTTCCCGCATATTGCCCGAAGAGGACATGCCTTATACCGCGGACGGCCGCCCAGTGGACATTTTACTCACCCCGCTCGGTGTCCCATCTCGCATGAATTTGGGGCAGATTTTGGAATTGCATTTGGGGCTTGCCGCCAACTTTCTCGGATATCAAGCGATCTGCCCGCCGTTCGCCGGGGCAACGGAAGGGGAGATACGCGAGGAACTCAAAAAGGCGGGCTTCAGCGAGTCTGGAAAGATGAAGCTCTACGACGGGCGCACCGGAGAGCCTTTCGAGCAGACAATAGCCGTCGGCTACATGTACATACTCAAACTCCATCACATGGTCGAGGACAAAATACATATGCGCTCCATAGGTCCCTACAGTCTAATTACCCAGCAGCCGCTCGGCGGCAAGGCGCAGGGGGGCGGACAGCGCTTCGGCGAGATGGAAGTGTGGGCCCTGCTCGGTTACGGGGCGGCATACACCTTGCGCGAGATGCTTACCATCAAATCGGACGATATTATGGGACGCAGTGCGGCGTTTGACTCGCTTGTGCGCGGCGAGCGAATCAGCCATCACTACTCGCCCGCGTCATTTAACGTATTGCTGCACACCCTGCGAGGGCTCGCGCTCGACGTGGAACTCATGCGCGGTGGCGAACCCATGCGCAGTGCGCGCAAGACACAAGGCGCGGAAGCGGGGGACTTTGACGCGGTGCGCATAAGGCCTGCGAGCCCGGAGCGCATACTCGAGTGGTCGCACGGCGAGGTGCTTAAGCCGGAGACGATAAATTACCGCACCCAACGGCCGGAAAAGAATTCACTATTTGACGAAAAAATATTCGGCCCAGAGAAGGATTACGAATGCTATTGCGGCAAGTACCGCGGCATCCGCTATAAGGGAATCGTTTGCGAGAAGTGCGGTGTCGAAATAACGCGGGCCATTGTGCGCCGCGAGCGCATGGGCCACGTCGACCTTGCGGTTCCGGTCTCGCACGTGTGGTTCCTGCGCGCGATACCGTCGCGCCTTTCGCAAGTGCTCGGCATCTCCGGCGGCGATCTCGAGAAAGTGGTCTACTTTGCGGGCTACATAATCACGGCAGTAAACCAAAAAGAAAGGGAGCGTATCATTGGCGAGCTTGAAGCCGAATACAAGCACAAAATGAAGCAGCTTCAGGACGAAAAGTCCAAGGAGAAGATGAAGGAGTTGTTCCTCGAGGCCAAGCGCGACATAGACTCCATATCGGTGGGGACCGTGCTCGATGAGCCCAAGTACCACCGCTTTGCCATAAAGTACGGCGCGAGCTTCGAGGCCGGCATCGGTGCCGAAGCGGTGTATCAGCTTTGCAGAGCGCTCAACTTAAAGGACTTAGTCAAGGCCGTGGAAGTGCAACTCGAGAGTGCCGGCGCCGCTGAGCGCGAAAAGCTCGGCAAGCGTCTCTCTCTCCTGCGCGGAATGTTGCGCGCAGGCGTACGCCCCGAGTGGATGTTCCTGAATCGCATTCCCATTATTCCGCCGGGTCTTCGGCCCATGGTTGCGCTCGACGGCGGGCGGCATGCGACATCGGACGTAAACGACCTATACCGGCGGGTTATAAACCGCAACAACCGCTTAAAGAAACTACTGGAGATACACGCGCCCGACGTAATTTTGCGCAATGAGAAGCGCATACTGCAGGAGGCAGTAGACGCGCTCATAGACAATTCGATACGCCACGGCGGCGCGGCGTATAGCGCGACGACTCAAGCACGCACAAGGCCCTTAAAGTCGCTGTCGGACAATCTTAAGGGCAAACACGGACTCTTCCGTCAGAACCTGCTCGGCAAGCGCGTAGACTACTCGGGGCGCTCGGTAATAGTGGTCGGCCCAGAGCTCAAGCTCAACCAGTGCGGCCTGCCCAAACATATGGCGCTCGAGCTCTTCCGTCCGTTCGTGATAGGCAAATTGCTCGAGAAGGAGCTTGCATATAACATACGCGGCGCCGGCCGTCTCATAGACGAGGGAGTGCCGGAGGTCTGGGCCATACTCGAGGAGGTAATAAAAGACAAATACGTACTGCTTAACCGCGCGCCGACGCTCCACAGGCTCGGCATACAGGCATTCCAGCCGGTTTTGATAGAAGGCAACGCCATCCAACTGCATCCGCTCGTGTGCCCGGCGTTCAACGCCGACTTCGACGGCGACCAGATGGCGGTGCACGTGCCCTTATCACCCGAGGCCCAGTTGGAAGCGCGCGAGATAATGGCGGCCTCGAAGAATATCCTCAAGCCCGGCAACGGCGAACCGACGGTCGCAGCGAAACTTCTCGACGTTCTGCTGGGCGTTTACTGGATGACCAAAGAGGTCGCGGGCGCAAAAGGAGAAGGGCTCGCGTTCCCGTCGCCGAATGCGGCGATACTTGCATATGACTTCCGCGCCGTTGGCTTTCAGGCGAGGATAAAAGTCATGCCCTCCGACAAGGAGAAATACGCTTCCTTCGGCGGACAGCTTTTCGAGACGACGTCGGGGAGACTACTGTTCAACACCGTGTTCCCAAGCGACTACCCTTACATAAACGACCCTGTCGGCAAGGAAAAGCTCGGTAAGATTGTCGACGATCTTATCGCGAGATACGGGCTCGAGCGCATTCCTGAAATAATGGACCGTATCAAAACATTCGGTTTTCGGTATGTAACGCAGTCCGGCGTAACCTGGTCACTCGACGATATTCAGACGCCGAAGGAAAAAGAAAAAATCATAGAAGCCGCGCAAATAAAGTCTGACGAAATAGTCAAGCACTTCATGCATGGTCTCTTGTCCGAGGAGGAGCGCTACCGCATGAATCTTGAAGTTTGGCACGAAGCGAAGTCGGAGGTCGAAAAGCTCATACCTGCGGCTCTCCCCAAGAACGGCTCAGTCGAGGACATGCTGAAGTCAAAGGCCCGCGGTTCGCTCGCGCAGTTGACGCAGATGGCAGGCATGAAGGGCCTAATTGCTTCTCCCACGGGCGAGGCTATCGAGTTTCCAATAACCAAGTCTATGAAAGAAGGCCTTTCTCCGATAGAGTACTTCGTTACTACGCACGGCAGCCGCAAGGGGCTATCCGATACCGCGCTCAATACCGCGAAGGCCGGGTACCTTACGCGACGACTGTTTGATGTTGCACAGGACGTGGTAGTGGTGGAAGAGGACTGCGGCGTAAAAGAAGGCCTTATGATAAGGCGCGAGAGCGCGTCGGGTATCGGCACTTTCCTTGCGCAAAATGTCGGGGGGCGCTATCTTGCGGCCGATCTCGAACTGCCTGCGCAGACAGGGAATGAAAGCGCTCTATACAAAAAAGGGCACTTTATAACTGCGGCCGACGCAAAGCGGATAGAGGAGCTCGGCGTAAAACAGGTCTACGTGCGCTCGCCCGTCGCGTGCAAGTCGTCGCGCGGTCTATGTACGAAGTGCTACGGCGCAGATTTGGGCACGATGAAGCCGGTTGCGCTCGGCGAGGCCGTCGGCACCGTGGCCGCGCAGGCCATAGGCGAGCCGGGCACACAGCTTACGATGCGCACCTTTCACGCCGGCGGCGCGGCGTCGGTAGGCGGAGATATCACCCAAGGACTCCCGCGCGTCGAAGAGATATTCGAGCGCCGGGCACCACGCAATCCGGCCGTAATAGCAAGCGTCTCCGGCCGTGTTATCGAGATAAAAGACAATGGAAAGGAAAAAGTTATAGTTGTCGCGCCGGACATAGAGCACAAGGGCAAGGGCAAAAAAGACATCATAGAGTACGAGGTACACTTCCGCCGCGTGCCGCTCGTAAAAATCGGCGGCGAAATAAAAAAGGGACAATTTCTTACCGACGGCTCGGCGGACCTGCAGGACCTGTACAAATACGCTGGCAAGGAAAAGACGCAGGAGTACATCATCGCCGAAGTTGTAAAGATATACGAATTGCAGGGCGCCAACATATCCGCAAAGCACCTCGAGGTCATTGTCAGGCAAATGTTCAGCCGTGTGCGCGTGACGGAAAGCGGCTCGACCGAATATTCGGCGGGCGACGTCGTTGCGCTCTACGATCTCAATGTGGCTAACGAGCGCGTCAAGACGCAGGGCGGCGAAGGAGCGAAAGGCGAGGGTCTTGTAATGGGCATACTCGACGTAAGCCTATCGCGCGCCAGCTTCCTTTCGGCGGCCTCATTCCAAAACACGACCCGAATGCTGATACGCGCGAGCGTATACGGCTCGGTGGACAAGCTCGAGGGGCTCAAGGAGAACGTGATCATCGGCAGGCTTATTCCCGCCGGTACCGGATTTAAAAACTCTCCCAAACAGCAAATGGTGCAAAAACTGTCGCCGGCTCCCACCGAGCTTCCCGAACGCGCGCGCATTGCATAAATCGCCACCATTCAGACGTATTGTAAAGTTAGTGTAAAATAACAGGGATGGATCCTGTAGTGCAGAAAATAAAAGAGAAACTTAATATAGCGGACGTTATAGGACAATATGTGCCTTTGCGTCGCGTCGGCCGCAACTGGACCGCAAAGTGTCCCTTCCACAAGGAGCGCACGCCGAGCTTCCATGTCTCGCCGGAGCGGGGAACCTATATGTGTTTTGGCTGTGGGGAGAAGGGCGACGTTTTTTCTTTTGTTCAAAAAATGGACGGACTCGATTTTCCTACTGCTTTAAAGCAGTTGGCCGAGAAAGCGGGAGTGAAGCTGGATAGGCTCTCTCCGCAAGATTCGACCTTGCAGAGAGAAAAAGAGGAAAGACTCCACGAAGCGTGCGAAGCGGCTGCCAAATTTTTTGAATCGGAACTTAAAAAAAGAAAGGACGTACTTGGATATATAAAGACCCGCGGTGTTACTCTGGAGACGGCGGCGGTGTGGCGACTGGGGTACGCGCCGGCGGATTGGGAGCAGTTGTCGCGGCATTTGATGGCGACAGGCTTTGCAGCGGACGAATTAGTTCAAGCTGGTCTCGCAGTAAAGTCCGAAAAAACCCCCGGGACGGTCTTCGACAGATTCCGCGGGCGAATAATGTTCCCGATCTTTGACGCGGCAAATCAGGTAATAGCCTTTTCGGGGCGTTTTTTTGAAAATATTCCAAGCGCTAAAGGAGCAGAGCCGGCAAAATATGTAAACTCACCCGAGACGGAGCTGTTCAGGAAGTCGAGAGTTCTGTACGGATACGACAGGGCATTCAAGGCGATACGCAAAGCGGATTGCATTTTGCTTGTGGAGGGGCAGTTCGACCTCATTCTTGCGCATCAGTCAGGTATTCCGTTTGCCGTGGCGCTCTCCGGAACCGCGCTGACTGGAGAACATTTGGCGCGTCTGGGGAGGCTTTCCAAGCGCCTGGTGCTCGCTCTAGACGCCGATGCGGCGGGCCTCCGAGCCGGCCTTAAATCCGCATTGATGGCGCTTGCGGCGGGATTTGACGTAAAAGTCCCTGTCTTTCCGGCGGGAAAGGACCCTGCGGATCTCGCGCGCGAAAACCCGGAGCTGTTAAAAGCCGCCGTGCGTACAAGCAAGACTGCAGTCGAGTTCTTTCTTAACTCGCTGCAATTCTCCGCGCGTGACGGGCGCGGATATAAAAAAATAGTAGAGGCGCAAGTATTGCCTCTCATCGCCGTCATGGAAAGCAGGATAGACCAGGATCATTTTATCGGAGTCGTCGCGCACGCGATCGACGTTTCGCCGGAGGCAGTGCGCTCGGAAGTCATTAAACTTGAGGGCTTGCCCGGCATCGCGGGAGCGATGCCGGGTTCACCGGAAATTCACGAAAAAAGTGCAGAATCTTTGCTTACCCCGCTCCAGAAAAAAGCGGGAATGCTGATATTCAAATTCGGCATAGATTCCAAAGCCGTTCGCAGGCTTTCCGAAGCGCTTGGCGAAGAGAAACTCCGCGAACTTGAGAGATCGCTTGAGCCGCATGCAGAGGAACTCCGGTTCCGCTTCGACAGGGAGCTCGGCGACCATACGAGCGAGGCTCGGATAACGGAAGACATCATAGTTGATATTATTCGGCTGATGGAGCGCGAACGTGTCAAAATGAAGTTTACGTGATATACTATTGTTGAAAGATGGCTAGCAAGAAAAAAGCCAAGAACGAGACGAAGCGGCGCCGCAAAGGCGCCGTGAAAGCTAATAAATTCCGCGCGAAGGCGGCCAAGCGGAGGGCCAAACTTGCGCCTAAAACCTCAAGGCGACACCTTAAAACAAAGGCTCCCCAAAGTGTCGCCTTTAAATCCAAGTCACCGGCCGTATCTGCAAAAATAGTCAAGAAGATCGAAGAACAAAACAAAAAAGCCGAAGCTCTTATGGTACGCGGGCGCGCACGCGGCTTTGTCACATATGACGAAATTCTAAAGAGCTTCCCGAACATAGAGGAGGACGTTTTGTTTCTTGAAGATCTGTACGAAAAATTTTCCACCGCACACATAGATGTGCTCGAGGGTGGCGGTATGCTCGAGGTTATGGAGGAACCCGTGGAGAAGGGCTATACGCGCAGTGACAGCCAGTACGACTCTATACAAATGTACCTTCGCGAGATAGGGAAGTATCCTCTGCTCTCGGCGCAGGAAGAGCGCGACCTGGCCAGGCGCATATCGCTGGGCGACAGGGAGGCGCGCAATCTGCTTGCACGCGCGAACCTGCGACTCGTCGTGTCGATCGCCAAAAAATACGTAGGGCGTTCGCCGGACCTTACCTTACTCGACCTAATACAAGAAGGGAATCTGGGTCTCTTTAAAGCCGTGGACAAATTCGACTTCACCAAAGGATTTAAATTTTCGACCTATGCCACTTGGTGGATACGGCAGGCCATAACGCGCGCGCTCGCGGACCAGAGCCGCACCATACGCATTCCTGTGCATATGGTCGAAACTATCGCCAAATACAAGCAGGTCTCGCGCCGGCTGGCGCAGGACCTCGGGCGTGACCCCTTGCCCGAGGAAATAGCGCTTGAAATGGGGCTCGACGTGGAGAAGGTTTACCAGATAGAAAAAATAGACCAGGACACGGTGTCACTCGAATCGCCGGTCGGCTCGGACGACGACGACGGCAAGTCGGTGCTCGGCGATTTTATAAAAGACGACAAGATACTCTCGCCCGACCAGGAGGTGGCTCGGCGCATATTAGCGGACCAGCTGCGCGAGATTTTGGATGAATTGTCCCCGAAGGAAAGGGAGATTTTGAAACTGCGGCACGGACTGGAAGACGGCATTTATCACACGCTCGAGGAGGTGGGAAAAAAATTCGGCGTTACGCGCGAGCGCATTCGTCAAATAGAGGCCAAGGCGCTCGAGCGCATCCGCACGCACGAAAAAGCTAAGCGCTTGAGAAGCTATTAGAACGATAAACCCCGCCTATTGGCGGGGTTTATTTTTGCACCGGATAATGAGAGCGATGTATATGGATATCGCAAGCAGGCCGGCCAGGTACAAGAATGGATGGTCAAGCCAGTACTCCACTGCGGCCTCCTCCTACCGACTCTGCCGGCATTGTATACCCGCGTTCGCGTAGGGCATACTGGGTGGGTGGGGACAACCAATTTACCGATCAAACACTGGAGCCACTCATCTTTGATGGCGTTTCTGCGCAATCCGCTGGCGTGGTATAAGCGCTATGTTGAGCTGGTTTACGATATACCGAGCAGTCCGTCGTCCATAGTTGGTCGCGCGGGGCATGTTGCGCTTCAGCACTATTATTCTGGAATAAAAAAAGAAGACACAATCGCACTTGGACTCGAATATATGCGCGGCGTGCCGGATTTCGAGATAAATTTCGGTGTCGCAAAGACCCGCGCGGCAAAGCGTAAAAAGCGCGAGCAGATGGAGCGCGAGTACATTCAGGCGATAAATTTTTATCTGGAGCGTCCGCCCCGCTACAACGTGCTCGGAGTCGAGGTCAAGGCCCTCGCAGAAGTTGCAGGATTGCCTCTGCCTCTTAAGGCGGTTTCGGACCTGGTGGTGCGCTCGCGGGTAGACAAGCGAGCGGTCGACATCGTGGACCACAAGTTCGTGGACCACTTCAGCGGGCGCGGGGTGGCCAAATCACTCTTTGTCATACAAGCAATCTTTAATTATTACACCGTGCGGGAGTTCTTTAAAAAGCCGGTGAGACGCTTTATCGTGCAGGAGTGCAAGAAGAGCCGCAACAAGTACGGCGGGCGGCAGCTACGGCGCTATATAATTGACTTCCGCGATTGCAAAGATGAGTTCGCGCTCTTCCACAGGCTTATAAAAGATGCGACGCAAGAGATAGGTCGCGAGCGACTTTACCTGCCCAATCCGTCGGACATGTTCGAAGGGGAGAACAGTTTTGATATTTACCGTCTAGGGCTGGTGGGGCAGAAAATCGAGGAAGACCTCGTTGACAGCTAAGTGTCCCGCCACCGTACCAAATTTAATTTGGTACGGTGGCGGGATTCGAGAGATTGCCAAGCAGTGCGTCTATGGCGGCGCGCATAGAGTCGTAAGGCTGGGCTCCGGGGAGCACCACGCTCTCGCCGCCCATCGTAAGGAAGGTATACGGAGTACCTTGGCCGCCCGCGGCGACGGCCTCCTGATACTCGGTCGCGACTTTTTGCGCGAATTTGCCGCTCTGCAGACATTCGTTGAAAGCGCCAACATCAAGGCCTATCTCTTGCGCTATGACTGGCAGCTGATTCAAATCAAGGCCGTTGTTAGAAGGGGTCACTTCGTAGACTTTGTCTATATAGCGCCAGAAGGCCGCGTCGCCGCCCTGGTCTGCCGCGCACTCGGAAGCTTGCGCCTCCTGCGGCGCCTTGGAGTGTATCTGCGTAAGAGGGAAGTGGCGGAAAATCCATGCGACATTGCCCTTATCCCCGTAGTAGTCCATTATCTGGTGCATTGTTACGTGGAAATCCTTACAGAAGCTACACTCAAGGTCGGCGTACTCGACTACCTTAACCGCGGCATTCGGATTGCCCAAAATATGGTCCTGCCCGGGCGTATATGCGCGCACACTCTGCGGGTTGCCTCCGGTGTTCCCACCGGTGCCGCTCTTGCCGGCCCAAAAAACTGCGCCTGCGATAAGTGCTCCCGCGACCACGATAACTACAGGCAAAACATAATTTTGGTTCATATGTCCTTATTCTACAAAGCTTTTTATCAACGCAACAGCCTTGACTAATACATTGATTTGTTTCTAAAACGGCAGGGTGTGGGTGAGTGAGGCCTGGTCCGAGGAAGTGGTTTCCCACATGGAGGTATCGAGCTTGATGTCGCGAAGGCCCTCGAAGTCTTTGTATTTGAGCAGGCTGTTCTTTATCGCGTACTCGTACAGCTCTTTGGTGATGCGCACATCGTCAAGACAGTATGCTTTTACTTTCTCAAACTCTCCGGCCGCCCACCATTTGCCGGCATCAAGCCCGTTGCCGCTTTTTTTCTTCCCGAGCGTCGCTTCCGCGACGCTGTCGAGCCGTAATCTTCTGCCCAAAACTTGCTTGATCTCTTTCAGCAGGTCTATATGCTTTATCTTCGAAAGGTCGCCCGCGTAATATTTGTTAAGTATTGGAATGTCGAAGTGCTCCGAATTATAGCCCACCAGCATGTCCGCGCTCTCGAGCATCGGCCACAGCGCACCCAGCTCGTCTTTGGTAAAGCAGGAATATTTGTCGCCGTGCGTATCATGTATACCGACCACGGTTATTTCCAACTCGGAAAAATCGGGCAATCCGCCGGTAAAGACGCCTTCCGTCTCTATGTCGAGTGTGATGCGCCGCATATTACAGATTTAAAAAGAATGCGCCAAGTTCGTCGCGAGAAAGGGATTCTTCAGCACCGGTTTCCATGTCGCGCACGGAAAAACGCCCCGTCGCAATTTCATCCTGCCCAAAGACGAGGAGCCACGGTATCTTATGCTTGCCCGCAGCCTTTATCTGGTCGCCGAGCTTTTTCTCGCCAAAGTCTATGGCCGCATTAACTCCTTGCCGCCGGAGCTCTCCTGCAAGACTTTGCGCGTCTGGCGCGAGCTCGGCGCTTGTAACCGCGATATACAAGTGTGTCGGCGGCCGATACTCTGGCAGCATATTGCGCACGGCGAGGAAATCGCGCACGGTGACGTCGCCCATTCCAAACCCCACACCCGGCAAAGGCTCGTCGTCAAAGAGCTCGGTCAGGTTATCGTACCGGCCGCCGCCGAATAGGGAGCGATTATTGTCCGGATGCGCGTCGAATACCTCAAAAACGATCCCGGTGTAGTAGTTAAAGCCGCGCACGACCTCGGGTGCGTAAATTATGTTGTTTATTCCGGCATTGCGGAAATCTTCTACTATCTTTGCGACGTCCCGAGGCTCCTCTTTGGGCGAGAGCTCGGCCTGCGCAATACCGAGCCCCATCAGTCCTTCTTTGAATTCCGCTTCGGGCGCTTTTGCGCGTCGGTCGAGGATGTAAAAAAGTTTTTTTGACTGCTCGGGAGAGAGTGAGTGTTTTTGCACCAGATCGTTAAAGTGGGCGCGGTCCCCGATCTTAATTACGAAATCCCGTTCCGTCGCGCCGAATGCCCCCATAAGCCCGTACGCCACGCCTATTATCTCGGCGTCAGCCGCAAGGGCGCGACTGCCGAAGCAATCTACGTTCAATTGCCAGTGCTCGCGCAGGCGACCGCGCTGAGGCCTCTCGTACCTAAAGACGTTCGGCATGGAATAGAGACGCAAAGGGAAACCGAGATCGCGCCGCCGCGCGGCCACCATGCGCGCGACCGACGGAGTCATCTCCGGGCGCAAAGTCACCTCGCGCCCGCCGCGGTCGATAAAGGTATAAGTTTGGTCTTTTATTATTTCCTCATTCTCCGCGCCCTTGGCCTTGTATAGCTCGGAGGGCTCGAGGACGGATGCGTGATATTCTACATACCCGACGCGCTCGACGAAGCGCCGGCAGGTCTCGAAAAAATAATTCAGGAATGACTGATCCTCCGGATAAAAGTCGCGCACGCCCTTGTAAGGCTCCGTGGACAATCTTTTTTCTTTATTGGGCGCGGCGTTTTTACTCATGGCGCATTTTCTGCTATTCTAGCAGATATGCAGGGCTTGTTGCCGATGGCCGAGGGGGTGCTCCTTTGTCTTGTGGGCTCCGCCAACAAGCGCCGCGAAGCGTACCTGGAGCTTTCCAAAGAATACATGCTCGACGTGCTCTTCGGTTTTTCCACGGACACTTACGACATTCTTGGCCGCGTGATGGAGACCGGCGATGGCGGCGGCATTGCGCGTGAGCGCGTCGTCAAAGTCCTAAATCAGTTCCGCGGCGAACTGTCGCAGCAATATCCGCCATTCTCGTCCAAAGTCGTCGAGGGTAAATCGCTTTTTGAGTGGGCGCGCAGCAATTCCCTAAGCTCGCTTGTCCTGCCGAGCCGCAGCGTGACAGTTTATGAGATCGCGCTCGAAGGGCTCTACAAAGTAGAAGAGCCGGATTTGCTGGCGTATATACAGGAGAATATCGGTAAGGTAAACGGTGATTTTCGGCAGGAAGAAGTGTTGCGTCTTTGGGAGCGGCATCTTAAGGCATCGGGTAAGAGGAATTTCCCGTGTGCCACCGTCAAAATATCCTGCTCGTCCGGCACTTACGCGCGTTCCATATCTCACGGCCTTGGCGCGGAGCTCGGCATCCCGGCGCTTACACTCCATCTGCTTCGAACCAAAGTGGGGGATTTCAGCGTCGATAAGTCGCTAAGATAATCGGGCTCCGAAAAAATCAAGTTTGCGCCGAACGCGGAAAATTTTCAGCAGAAAATTTTCCTACTTCCGGTGCCGTCGCGCCCAGAGACTTCTCTCAAACTTGATTTTCGCTTCGCTATCAGCTTACCAATCCAGCTCACCGGTTTTGTATTCCGTAACTCTTGTCTCGAAAAAGTTTTTTTCCTTGGGCATGTCTATTATTTCCGACATCCAAGGGAAAGGATTGTCTTTGTAGTACTGCCGAGGAAGGCCGATGCGCTCGAGGCGCCTGTCGGCGACATGCTCGACATACTGCTTTACGGTAGCCGGCACCAGCCCGACTATCCCGCGTGGCAGAGCGTCATCCACGTAACTTTTTTCCAACTCGACGCCTCGCATGATGTTTTGCGTAAGCTGCTCGCGGAACTGCGGAGTCCATATGGCTGGATTCTCCGCGACAATGGTGTTTATAAGGTCGGCACCGAAGGCAAGATGCACCGATTCATCCCGCAAAATAAACTGGAACTGCTCGCCGATGCCGACCATTCGGCCCTTGCGTAGCATCGAGAGCGCCATTGCGAACCCCGCGTAAAAGAAAATGCCCTCCATTATCACATAGTAGCCAACGAGGTCGTGGACGAACTTCTGTATGTTTTCCGCGCCCTCTGTACTAAAGCCCGGATCGAACACGCTTCTGGTCATCTCCACGACAAAATCGTCCTTATCCTTTATAGAGGGAGTAGTGTTGTACATGCTGTATATATCGTCGGGATTCAGGCCGAGCGTGTCGCAACAGTAAATAAAGGTATCGGTATGAACCGCCTCTTCGTACGCCTGACGCAGAAGATATTGCCGGCATTCGGGGTTGGTGATGTGCCTGTAAATCGCAAGCACGAGATTGTTTGCAGTAAGCGATTCAGCAGTGGAGAAGAAACCGAGATTCCACATTATCATCCGGCGCTCGTCCTCGCTTAGGCCGCCCGGCTTCTTCCACAGCTCGACGTCCTGCTGCATTGAGACTTCCTCGGGCACCCAGTTGTTGGCCACGCCTTTTTTGTAGTGAGTACGCGCCCATGTGTAGCGCATGGGCAAAATTTTGTTCGGGTCCGTCGTCGAAGCTCCGTTTATGACTCCCATATCAGGCGCTGCAGGACTCACAGGGTTCGCTTAATATGTCTATTTTTTGGGCTGACGCGCCCGGATCTTTTGAAACAACGGCGATGGTTTCCTGTATTATCACTGCCGAGGCCACTTCTTCTCCTAAAATTATGGAGGGCGCGGCAGTCTCATCCGATTTGCTGGTTGCTCCGAATTTAGAGAGATTGACCGTAGACTTCTCTACGCGGCTTGCGCCGAGCGTGCGCAGGTAGTAAGTAGTCTTGAGGCCAAGGCTCCATGCATACTGGTAAACCTCGGATAGTGCGCGTCCGGAAGTTCCGCTGTAAAAAATATTTAGCGACTGACTTTGGTCTATCCAGCGCGATCTTGCCGCGGCGGCCTTTATAAGCCATTGAGGCTCTATCTCGAAGGCTTCTTTGTACTTTTCGCGGAGCATGGGCGGTATCTCCTCAATCTGCTGTATTGAGCCGTCGTGGAATTTTATTTTTTCCAGCATGTCCTTGCCCCATAGACCGAGCTTCTTTAAATCCTCGACAAGATACTCGTTGAGGAGCATAAAGTCGCCGGCCATGTTCGATTTAACATACAGATTTTTGTAAATGGGCTCGGTCGTCGGGTAACATCCGACTATGTTGGCAGTCGAGGCCGTCGGTGCGTTGGCCATCGTGTTGGAATTGCGCATGCCCCACTGCCGTACCGCTTCGCGCACTAGCCTCCAGTCTAGAGTTTCCGCGCGCGGGAGGTCTATTTTTTGCCCGCGCTCCTGCTCGAGCATAGAAATCGTGTCCTGCGGGAAGATACCGCGGTCCCACTTGGAACCGCCGTAGGTCTCGTAAGTGCCGCGCTCTTTGGCGAGCAGGGACGAAGAGAGTATCGCGTGATAGGCCATCTGTTCCGCCACGGAGTCGCTGAGACGCACCGCATCCTCGGTATCGAAGTTGATATCCATTTTGTATAGAGCATCCTGCAAGCCGCGAAGCCCGAGGCCCACCGGCCGGTGGCGCATATTGGAGCGGCGCGTTTCTTCCGTCGGGTAGTAATTTACGTCCACAACATTGTCGAGCATTCGCATTGCGACGGGCACAATGCGCGCCACGGCCTCGCGGTCGAAGGCGCCGTTTCGCACGAATTGCGCGAGATTGAGGCTTCCGAGGTTGCAAACCGCGGTTTCCTGCGCGCTCGAGTTGAGGGTTATTTCCGTGCAGAGGTTGCTGCCGTGCACCACGCCGACATGGTCTTGCGGCGAGCGGACATTGCTCGGGTCCTTCCAGGTAATCCACGGGTGCCCGGACTCGAACAGCATGGTCAGATCCGCTTGTGATGCAAAATCTCACCCGAGGCCGCCTTTTGCTCGTACGCTATGTATCTCTCCTCGAAGGCCTTGCCGTACAAGTCGTGGAGGTCAGGAACATCGGATGTGGAGAAAAGGGTCCAGTATCCGTCCTCGGCAAGGCGTTTCATGAACAAGTCGGGTATCCACACGGCGGTGCTTAGGTCGTGCGCGCGGCGCCGCTCGTCGCCCGTGTTCTTGCGGAGTTCCATAAAATCCTCTATATCGAGGTGCCAGTACTCCAGGTACGCCGCCGCGGCGCCGCGTCTGCGGCCTGAGCGGTTTATCGAGATGGTTACGTCATTGGCTATCTTGAGGAATGGGATCACTCCCTGGCTCTCGACGCCGGTAGTTTTTATGAGCGAGCCGGTTGCGCGTACAGGCGTCCAGTCGGTGCCGACGCCTCCGGCATACTTAAGTAGCTGGGCGGAGCTTGCATATTCTTTGAATATTGCATGCAGGTCGTCCGGCACCGTCGAAAGGAAGCACGAGGAAAGCTGGGGCCGCAGGAGGCCAGCGTGGTATAGCGTGGGCGAGGAGGGAGTGTAATACATCGCCGACATAGCTTCGTAAAATTCTATTGCATGGCGCTGGCGCTCCTCCGGAGTCTTTTCGGCAAGAGCGACTCCCATTGCGACGCGCATCCAGAACATTTGCGGGGTTTCAAGCAGTCGGCGGGTTTTATGCTCGCGCGAAATATAATTCTTCTCCAGCGTCTGCAGTCCCAGGTACTTGAAATCGCGGTCCCTTTCTATCTGCAGAGTCTCGCCGAGGACGGCTAGGTCATACTCAAGCATTCGCGGGTCGTATTGCCCTATGGAAACTCCTTTCCCCATGGACTCAGCAAACGCGCGCTTGTGCGCCTCCTCCAGATCGGCATAATCAACCTTGCCGAGCACGTCGCGGTACATGGATTGCAGAAGGAGCCGCGCGGCAACCAGCGAGTGTGCAGGGTCGCGCTCTATCAAACTGCGCACGACCATCACGAGCACGTCGTGGATGTCTTTGGTCTTGATGCTCTCGTACAGCTCGGCGCGCACGCGAGCGATTATTTCGGGCACATCGATATGACGCTCCTGCCCCAAAGCGGCGCGCAGGAGCGTGCGGGTAAGCTTGCTCTCACTGAAGTTTTCCTTGCGGCCGTCGCGCTTTTCGACAAGGAGGCGGTTTTCCGTTATTTTTTCGGCAATTTTTGCCTTGTGGTCCTCGCGGACCTTGGCGTGTTCGTAGCGGTAAATAATGTATGACTTCGCGACGTTGAAATAGCCTCGCTCCATGAGCGCGGTTTCGACCAGGTCCTGTATATTCTCGACCGTCGGGATGAATGCGGTGTTGCCGAATTTAAGGTCTATCGCGTCTACGACCGCCTTTGTAATATCAATCGCGTCCTCATCGTGGCTGTCGCCAAGCACCGCCGCAAAGGCCTTTTGTACCGCGACTGTTATCTTTTGCGGATGGAAATCGGCTATTTCGCCGTTCCGTTTTTTTATTTTTAGCGTCACTGCCATGTTCGGGAATAGTAATTATAGGCCGCGATGCGCCGAAGTGGCTGTGCATAACGAACGACAAAATTAAATCACCTTCAGGGCAACTTGACTCATGAAAACAGTGTGCTACAATTTCGTTCATTATATGTACCGGCCCAAAGAAGACCAGATTTTTTGGAATTTCCTGTTTTCCGCGCTTTTTACGGTCGTGCTTGCCACAGCAATGTGGATTCTTTATCGCGCGCAAGGCGGTTTCCCAAGCTCGGTCCCGGTTTTTGACGCCGTTCTTATGTCTTTTGCCGCTTTCCGTATCACGCGTCTTATAATTTATGACAAAATAACCCTTTGGTTCCGAAATTTTTTTCCGGAGGGCGGGGGACTGCGCGGTACGATATGCGACCTTCTTGCGTGTCCATGGTGCGTCGGCTTTTGGGGTGCACTCGCGGTGTCGTGGTTTTACTTTATGTTCCCGTGGGCGTGGTACGTTATTCTTTTTTTGGCGCTCGCCGGCATTGGATCCCTACTGCAAGTAACAGCGAACCTTATCGGGTGGAAGGCCGAGCAGCTTAAGCGCACTACTGAAAGATTATAGGTATGACAAGCTCCTCATCGTATTCCGGCAACCCGGAAGGGTTGTCTCTCTTCAGCACCACGTTTCCTTTGGAGCCTTCTGGCTGTGGAGGAAAGGATATTTGGAGATAAAATGGCACGAATTCCGCAGTCATCCATTCCCCCTGCGCTTGCGCCGGAGCCTGCGCTATAACCTCGCCTGCGACGTTGCGTATCTCGATGGGGAAACTTGCCTCGAAGTACCAGTTGCCGCGTGCCTTTCCGGATATGATGAGCGGCGGAAAAACGGCGTCTCCGATGCGCGGCGTATCAACCTCTATGCGGTCCGGTTTTTGAGCCCTTTCGTCCACCGTTGGCGCTTTTACCGGGTCGGGCAGGATAATAAGCGCCGCCGCTCCCGCGGCTATCACCACGAAAAGCGCGATTATAATTCCCCAACGGTTCATACGGATAGTAATCTCGATGATACCACATGAAAGCTATGGTCGTGAGGAGGCGCGGAGAATATCTTTTATGAGAGCTTCACTCTCTCTCGGACCGAAAACCGCATGCGTTTTGACGCCGCTCTCGAGGACTACTGCATCGTTGCCGCCTTCCTCGAGTGCGTCTCCGACATAAAGCATGTCGGTGACCTCAATGCCCGTAAGTTCCGCGAGCCGCTTTATACCATAAGCCTTGGTAAGACCCTTGCGAGTAATGTCTATTGAAGTCAGCCCGCCGATGCCGACGGAAAAGTCCGGAAGTTTCTTGACTAGCGAGTTGCGAATACGGACCCTCGTTTGTTTTTTTGGATCCCACTTTTGCTTTTCGTCTATTGGGGCTCCCTGTCCGAGGCCGGAGAAAGTTATTTGCGCGCCGCGGTCTTCTATCCGCTCTCCCCATAGACCGCCTCGGAGCTCCATGCCGTTTTCTTCAAGAGCCTCTTTTAGCACCGCGAAAATTTTCTGTTTTTCCTGTTCCGAAAAGCAGTGATCGTACTGCGGCTTCCACCCTTCTCGGTACACATAGCATTGCGCCGCGTTGGTGGGAAATATGTACAGCCGCTCGAGTGGCGCGTCCTCGGGGAGTGCGGGCAAAAACTGCTTTTCGAACTGCTGGAATCCGGCTCCGGACATTACTGCGACCGGCATTTTTTTTAGCAAGTCGGCTATGAGCAGGCCCATTTCGGCGCTCATACGCCATTTGCTCTCCGCAAGCGTACCGTCGAGGTCGAAGGCGATTAGTTTTGGCTTAACCATGGAGGACGGTCCTTGATAAAGTAATTATTGCAAATTCTCCGGCAGGAGGATATCCATCAATTTTTTCAGAGAAACTGCGGCGACTGCGACCACAGTATCCGCCGCGCCATAGTAAATTAAAAGTTTGTCTCCGCGCAACACTGCTCCGCAGGAGAAGACGGCGTTGCGCACCTGTCCCACGCGCTCATACTCCTCTGTAGGCTCCAAAATGGTGTCCACGCTGCGCGAAACGATTAGTGAAGGATTCTTCAGGTCGAGCAAGGCGGCACCAAGCCGGTAAGTGCCCGTTTTCGAAACTCCGTGATATATCATAAGCCAGCCTTTTTTTGTCTTGATAGGCGGACCGGCTATTCCTATCTTGCGGCTATCCCACATCGCCGGCCTCGGTCCCATTATCTCGATGCATCTCGATACTCGCGATTTTTTGAAATCGAGCACATCAAGATAGTCCGCGCATAACTGCGGGTCTATGCGGTGCAGAAGCATGTATTGGCCGGATATTTTTTCGGGAAAGAGGCACGCATCCTTGTCCTGCACGAGGTCGGGCGTTATCAAAACCGGCCGTTCCCATTTGTCGAAACGTCTCGCGACGAAGTCCTTGATGGAAATTGAGGTTAGCGCCGCGCGCCACGGATTTTTTCCGTCAAAAGCCGTGTAGCAAAGATAAAGAGTGTTGCCTATGCGCGTAAGGCGCGGGTCTTCGCAGCCGGAGCTCGCGCCGGGGACTTTTTGGAGCTCGAATTCCTCGCGGGGAATATAGGCCGGCTCATTATGGCGGTAATTTATTTTTATACCGTTCCTGCTTGAGGCGTAGCCAAGCACCGAAGTGTTGTCCTCGCCTTGCGCGCGGTAAAGGAGATGAATTTCGCCATCGATATCCACCGCCGCCGCGTTAAAAACAGCCTTGCTTTCCCATTTGTGCCCGCCTATCGGCCCCAGTATCGGATTTTCCTTTGCGCGGCATGCCAGATCCACGCGCCGCTCCGGTATCATTGCAGAGAGCAGGTCGCGCAAATTTAGCGATGCTTTTGCACAAACTGTGTCCGCCGCGCCGTAATAAAGGTCTATCCTGCCATTTTTGTCCAAAGTTGCGCCGGAAGGGAAGACGATATTCGGCACCGCGCCGTAGCGCTCGTAAATTTCCTGAGGGACTATGATAGGGCCCTTTGTCCTGCCGACTATCTGACGCGGTTCTTTAAGATCGAGCAAAAGTGCCTCGATACCGAAGACACGCTCGCCGCCGCCGAAGTAGTTGTGTATATAGGAATAGAAAAGGAGCCACCCTTCCGGAGTCTTGAGCGGCACCGAGCCGACCTCGACATGGTCGTGCTCAAAGCGCAGGGGATTAATGGAGTGTTCCGATATTTCTGAGTGCCATTTTTCCCAAAACGAAAGATCCCAGAGCTCTTCTATCCTGTCGCACTGCGCGATTGCTATGCGCGCGGGTGGCTCATCGGTGTGTGCGGTTAAAATAAACGTGATCTTTCCGTTTACACGCTCGGGGAATAGCGCTGCCGCCTTGGCGTTGAAAGAGGTTATCAAGTGCTTGCTCTCTATCGTCTCCAGATCTTTCGATACCGCGCAGGCGACTTTTATGTTCTGTGGGCCGAATGGCATACCGCCGAGCGCGGTGTAGAAAATATAGTACTTGCCCTCGAAAAATGTCACGCGCGGATCCTCGCAGCCGTACTTGTCCCACGGCTCTGTCGGCACGATGAACTGCCGCCGGCTCTGGAAGTGCTCGCCGTCGAGCGAGAGCGCCTTGCCTATGGTCGAGATGCCCGCCGGCGTCATAAGCGCGTCAGGCCGGCCCTGTGCGCGATAGAGCAGGTGAGTTATGGTGCCTTTTTTGATTGGCGATGGGTTGAAGGTCCCGCGCGCCTCCCAGTGCCGCTCGTCCGCGGGCGCTATCAGAGGATTATGTTCGCTCCTGCGTACAACGTACATAGTTATAGTGTAACCGGTTCCAAAACGGCGTGTTCGTGAGATTGAAGTTTGAGGAGGAACTCGCGCAAGGAGACTCTCGCGGCGGCGACATGCTTGTCGCCGCCGCCGTAATAAACGATCAGGTCGCCGCGGAGGATAACCGCCCCGGAGGCGTACACGACGCCCGGCTTCCAGTCGTTCTCGTACCACTCTTCGGGCTCCAATACCGGATAATTTGAGCGATAAAGAACTTTTGTCGGATCGCCGAGATCGAGCAACATCGCGCCGACCTTGTATCCGGGACCGCCCGCAGGGTTCATCCCGTGATAAAAAAGTAGCCACCCTGCGGGGGTTTTTACGGGCGGCGCGCCCGCGCCGCGCACAAAGGCGTCCCATTGCCCGCTCCGGCCGCCGCGGTTGTTGTTGCTTTTTATCGGCCACTCCCGCAGGCACTCCAAGTCCTCTATATAATCGATCATTATACTCGGAGTCAGCGCGTGCAGTATGGCGAATTTGCCGTTTATTTTTTCGGGGAAGAGGACCCAGTTCTTATGCATTTCATTCTTGGGCGAGAGCGGCAGGGGCGGAGGCCAGTCCCATACGCGCGCGTTAATCGCTCCTAGCGGGAGTGAGGTCAGTGCGAGCCGGAGTGACTGCCAGCTCTCGAACATCCCGAAAGAAAGATATGCGCGGCCCTCCTCTTCTATTTTGACCGCGCGCGGGTCCTCGAAGCCGCCCCATCCGCCGCCCGAGGCGTAAACATCCGGACTGTACGCACGCGGTCCATGGCGGCGCCTCGCGGCCGACTCAAGCAGGATCTCCGACGGATCGAGCGCGAGAGTACGCCCTCCAAAATTTATCCCATCGCCGCTTGTCGCATGCCCTATGCGCGAGATGCCATCGCGCCCGAGCGCGCGATAAAAAAGGTGCACGCGCTCATCGTGCACAATCGCCGCTGGATTGAATACCGCCTCGCTCTCCCACCAATTTTGCGGGTTAGGGGAGAGAATGGGATTGCCGCGGTGCCGCGCAAGCGCAAGGGGTCGGTGCCTAAGGGAAAGCCAGTAAAAAAACAGGGAGAGTGCGGCAAGCAGAAGTCCCGCCAGTGCAAAAAAAAGGACTGGCAAGTCAGGCGCGCCCATAGCGGTCCTCTAGGCGGGTGATATCAGCCTCGTCAAAATTGCCAAACGCTATCTCCAGTATGCGCAACCCCTCGGGGCTGGCCGCGACGCGGTGCCGCGCGCCGCGTTTGCTAAAAAAGTTTTCTCCCGCATGCGCATCATGCTCCGCGCCCTCTATGGTAATAACGCCGGAGCCGCCGAGAACGCGCCAAAACTCGTCGCGGACCTCGTGAGTCTGGAGAGAAATAGCCTCGTCTGGATTTACCGTAACCAATTTGACCGTTGTCTGCTCATTGAGGGTGAAGCGCTCAAAATTTCCCCACGGTCTAACTTCCTTCTCATAATTAGAGAGACCCTCCATGACTTTATTGTAGTGCATAAAATGTTTATACTGGCACTGTGTCCACAGGCAAAAAAGTTATCGCGGTGTCGGGAGGTTTTGACCCGTTACATATGGGTCACATACGGTTCTTTGAGGGGCCAATATACTCTATGACGAGCTTATGGTGATACTCAACAACGACAAATGGCTCCGCGAGAAGAAGAATTCATCTTTATGCCGCAAGCAGAGCGCGCCGAAATCATCGCGGCGCTTCGCGCCGTAGATCGAATGATACTAACCGACCACGCCGAGGACGATGAGGATAGGAAAGCATATGCCGAATGTTGCAGGAGGTCCGGCCGCATATCTTTGCCAACGGCGGGACCGTCCGCGGCAATATCTCCGAGCATGCGCTTTGTCGCCGATAACTTAAAATAATCGCGAGTATCTAGAGGTTGTCTAGAGGTGACACCTCTAGACAAGCGTTGGGGTGCGCGTACGGTAGAATTCCTGAGCATTACAAAGCATTTCAGTAAAATCGGGATTTGGATAAAATTCTCGCAACATATTACCGGTTATCGCACCCTCCGGCCGATTTTGGCCAAAAAAATCAATAAGGCTGGAATATTGATATTGAAACAATTTATTTTCAATTTTTTTTAATTCGCCGCTTCCGGTTTTCCATTGAGGTTCGAAAAGCTCTATCGGATTAAACAGCACATATGGCACGACTTGCTTGAAGTAAATATTGTCGGAAATATGCTTTGAGCGAAAAGGCTTTACAAACAAATTACCCACCCTTGCCCTTTTTACATTGAAGTACATCGTATAACCAGTGCTGAGCTTACGCATGAATTTTGTTATTCCTCCTTCTGTCAAGGCTTTTAAAATCAAATGAAAATGAGATGGCATCAGGCAGTAGGCTCCTATTGCAACAATAAGCTCTTTTCTGGGTAAGGATAATATTTCTTCGTGAGTTATGTCGCGATCAAAAGAACTGCGCTCGACAGGGGCAACATTATTGGCCAGATAAAGCATCTGTGTAAAACGCAAATAATCACTTGTTGTCTCAAAGACTTTTCTTTTTTCGACTCCGCGGCTATAGCAATGGAACCATTCATTAGGAGCAAGGGGAATACGCCGGTAGGTCACAAGGTAAGTATACCCTGTCTAGAGGTGACACCTCTAGGTGCGCCGAGGGGCCCCGGCGCCTTGGCGCGGGACCCCTCGGCTGGATCTTGCCGTACTCCACAGTGCTTGACCTAAGGTTAGCCACTAAATACTGTCCTTAACCGATAATTGCTAACCGATTTTCAGAGAGTTAAGTGACAGCGGCTCGCCGAGCTCCATTGCCGTCTTGTTTTTCTCTCTCGCGTGCATATACTAACGCATCTGCACTGAACCAAAAGTGAACCGTGAGTCATTAATTTTAGCGGCATGAGGATGTTCTCCCGTAAAATCAATTGACGCCTCGCTATATGTCCTGCCTCCGATTCTGCTGTCCGCAATGCCCGCCGAGCTTCGAGCGTGTCGGGCAGCGCCGCCCATCGGCAGATACACAGAAACTTCGGTTCCTTTGCGTTTTTGGCTTTGGATGCGGATCTTGCCGCCGTGCGCCCTTACCATCTCACTTACAATAGTGAGCCCCAGACCCGAACCCGCCTTTTTAACTTTGCGGACGCGCGAAATGTCCGCGCGGTAAAAGGGTTCAAAGATGTGGGAAAGGTCATCCCGCGACATTCCTATGCCTGTGTCCGTTACGGAAAAAAGCACCATGTCCTCACTCGGCCGAAGTTCGACCAGGGCAGTGCCTTGCGCTCCTTTGGGCGTGTAATAAAGTGCGTTTTTTACAAGATTGTCCATTATCTGTTCGAGCGCCGCGCCGTTGCCCCAAACTACGCATCCGGTTTCCTTCCGCATGGATATGCGGATGCTCCTCTCGCGGGCAAGCGGCAGATTTCGCTTTACGACAGCCTCGGCCAGCGGAGCGAGGTCTACGCTCTTGAACTGCATCCGCTCGGGGCGCGTCAAATTTTCGAGCGAAAGAAGGTTGTTGATTATCTCGGAAACGCGGCCGAGTTCCTCGATAGTCTCGAGAAAGATTTTGCGGGTGCTCCTTGGAAGCTTTTCGTCAATGAGTGCGACCTCGCTCGAAGTTTTTATCGTAGATAGAGGCGTACGCAACTCGTGCGCGACGTCGCTTATAAACCGCTTCTGGTACCTCAAGGTCTCGTGCGCAGGCTTCAAAATCGCGCGGGTAACGATAAAACCGAACAACGCCGCAGCCGCTATGATGGCGCCGAAGATAAGCCAGCTTTGTCGGGTAAAGATAAGTGCGAGAAAAAGCGCCGCGAGTGTAAGCAAGACGAATCCGACCTGTAGCGCGATTATATTGACCGAGGTGCGGAAAAAAAGGTCCTCGCGATATTTACTCGCGTACTTCGCCCACAAGGCGATAACCGACGCCGCGTACCGTCTCAAAAATGGGTATGTCGTCATGGCCGAGCTTCTTTCTCAAATTCTTCATATGCACGTCAAGCACGTTGCTCCACGACAGCGAATTGAAGTTCCACACGTGGTCGAACAGCTTCTCTCGCGACAGAACCTCGTTCGGTTGCCGCATAAAGCACTCGAGGAGTGCGAACTCCTTAAGTGTGAGAGGAATTTCCTCTTTCTCCTTGCGCACGACGCGCGTCGCCATGTCCATTTCAAGAGGACCCACTTTAAGAACTACCGGCTTTTGCTCCGCCGGCCGGCGCAGAACCGCGTTGATGCGCGAGAGCAGCTCCTCGAAGGAGAACGGCTTGACGATATAATCATCAGCGCCCTTGTTCAAGAGGTCAACTTTGTGCTCGGTCTCATTGCGGGCGGTGAGGACGATAATCGGAGTGGTTACGTTCTCTTTACGGACGCGCTCTGTTATCTGGGCTCCATCCATACCGGGGAGCATGAGATCGAGCAGGACGAGATCATACTCGTTTCGGTACAGTAAAATGCGGTTTAGCGCTTTCTCGCTGTCCGCGAGCCAGTCTACGGCATAGCCTTTAAGCTCCAGTCCTTTTTTTAGGGCTTTAGCGAGACGTTCCTCATCCTCGACGATTAAAAGGTGCATAGATGAATAGTTTATATTGGCAATATCGACCTAAGACAGTATCAATATTGTAACCTGAATGGTTAATGAAGCCTAGTTCAGATTTTGTGCATAGTATAATAACTGTATGCTCGATTCGTTGTTTATCTTCGGGGCGGTATGGCTTGTGTGGGTGCCGCCTGTCGCTCTGGGGATATATTTTCTGTCTTCGTCGCGCGCGGAAAAAATGCGCCTCGCGGCGCTGGCGGCGATAGCCCTGCCAGCCGCATTCGCGCTATCCCGTATTGCAAGCCTTTTTTACTACAGTGAGAGGCCTTTTGCGGATGGCGGGATCATGCCGCTCGTTACGCACGCCGCCGACAACGGTTTTCCGTCCGACCACGCGCTTCTTGCGTTTGCGGTTGCTTTTGTAGCGCTTGAGCGCAACCGCACGCTCGGCTCGGCGCTCGTTCTTATCGCTATTTTAGTTTCCGTTTCGCGCATATGGGCCGGGGTGCACAATCCCATAGACATTGCAGGTTCCATCCTTGTCGCGGCGCTTGGGACGCTCATGGCGATTTCAGCGCGCCGCTACATACTGAAGCCGGTCTATTGAGCCTTTATTTCGATTTCGGCGAGGAGGGCTTCTATGTCGGCGACGGAAACAGGTTTGACAAGATGGTGGTCGAAGCCCGACTCGCGCGCTTTTTGCTTGTCGCTGTCCTGGCCGTAGCCCGTAAGTGCGATGAGTGTCGCTCGAGAACCGCGCCCGCGCATGGCGCGGGCGACCTCGTAACCGTCCATTGTCGGCAAGCCGATGTCAAGCACGACCACGTGCGGGTCGAAGTTCCCTACGCTCTCGAGAGCTTCGGGCCCGTCGTAGCAGACTGCAGTTTGATGCCCGTCGGCGCGCAAAAGCTCGGCCATTCCATCGGCCGCCGACTCGTTGTCGTCAACCACCAGCACACGGTAAGAGACGGTGGCTTTTTTGTGCTCGTAAAACCGCGAGCGGCGCGTGCCCTTGCGTGTTTGCGACAATGCAAGCTGTACCGGCGCGCGGCGCGGGAGAGTGACAATAAATTCACTGCCCTTGCCCGCGCCCTCGCTGCGCGCCTCTATTGTGCCCTCGTGCAGTTCTGAAAAGCGCTTCGCGAGAGAAAGCCCTATGCCAAGTCCGCCGGGCCGGCGCGACATTCCCCCCTTGCGCACGGTGTCGAAGATATAGGGAAGAATCCCCTTTGGGATGCCGAGTCCGGTATCTTTGACGCTGATTTTTATTTCGCCGTCTTTTGGATTTACTTTTACCTCTATTCTTCCACCGGGCTCGGTGTACTTGCCCGCATTGTGGAGCAGGTTGACGAATATCTGCTCGAGCCTCACGGGGTCGGCGAGCACCCACAGCGGCTCTTCCGGCATGGAGACTGTGACCTTATGTTTTCTGTCCGAAATATACCCCTCCGTGCTCTCTAGCGAAAGCTGAATGACCTTCTGCAGTTCCACCGGCTCCTTTTGCAGTTTGAACTTTTTTTGCGATACGCGGGACATGTCGAGCAGATCGTCGAGAAGGCGAGCCATTATGTGCACATGGCTCGCGATGGCGCTTATGTGTTTTTGGTGCGCGTCCTTAATACCGCCACGCTTCATCAATTCCAAAGAAGAAAGGATGGGGGAGAGAGGATTGCGCAATTCGTGCGCCAGAATGGCTAGGAACTCGGTCTTTGCCTGATCCTCGCCCCTTATCTTCTCGAGAGCCTCCTCGAGCCTTTTTACATGGTCGCCAAGCACACGTTCGGACCTTTTGCGCTCCTCCATTATCGAAGTAAAGATAAGGAACATAATGGAAAGCGTTCCTATGAGCACTTGCTCCAGCAGGAATGTCTGCGTTGCGGCTGTGTCTTGCGAAAGAGCGTTTGACCCGTAAAGGGCGCCGAAAGGGGCGATAACCGCCATCAACAAAAGAGCGAGTGTCGTGCCATGCGGGCCGGTGCGCAAGGCGGCCCAGATGAAGGGGATTACAAGAAAAAAGATTAAAGAGACGCCGCCGAGGTAACCGTACGGAGTCCAATATATAAGGAATGTCAAGGCGGCGATAGAGCCGAATATGACAACTCCTTCGGCTATCTGGCGGGTGGTTTTGACAAAAAACGGCTGGTAGAGCCACCTAAGGAAGAAAGAACCGAACGAGAGCATGGAAACTGCGTGTCCTATCCATAATTCCCTCCATAGCGGCACCATGGCCCCGCCGGAAAAAACTTCTACGCTCCCCGCAACGATCGACGCTCCTATGAATGCGGAAATTACGGCGGCGCCGATAAGGCTTGCCGTATCGCGCAGGCGCTCCAGCATAGGATCGAATTTGAACCAATTCGTCAAAAGATACGCCCCAGCTGCGGCCTCGAGCGTATTGCCAAATGCGATGCCTGCTGCAAGGGGAGTGGGCAGATCGCGTCCGAGCAAAACGAGAAAAAATGAAAGCGCTATAACTGGCCAAAGGCTGATGCCGTACAAGGTCAATACTGCAAGAGCAAGCGCCGCAGGCGGCCATATAAGCGAAGCGCCGCCTTCGGGCGGAATCAGGTATAGCGAGAAGTATGTAAGAAGAGCATAAGATGCTCCTACTGCAAGTAGTTTTAATATGTACGCGCGGGCTTCCGGCGAAATCAGCGCGTCCATGGCGGCGAAGCGCTTATCATTAGGGCTAAATAGTAGCAATCCATCCGCTCTCCGCAATCTGTACTTTTGTGCGTCGTGTGTCGTCCGTGCGGCGTTGCGCGATGCGGTTTATGCACGCGTCACGACCGAATACTCCTCGACGGTTTCCCTAAAGGGTTCCACGAGCTCGGGATGCGCTTTATTCAAATGATTAAGCATACGCACCTTAAGCATAAGAGCGCGCGCGGCCTCGCCATGCTCCTCGTGACTGCATTCACGGCATTTTAGTATAAGTTCCATGCGCCCAGTATGCAGGAGCGGCGTGATGCTTGCATGAATCCGGTTATTGGAGACTTTTCGTCTATAGTGGAATTAATCTCGGCTATGAAAGTCGGAAAATTTTGAACTGGCGCAAATGCCAGCAGTGTTGTTTACTATGTGCAGAACGTCTAACTGGAGGATGGAATCATGTATAGGAATTTCGGCATTATCCCCAAAATGGAAAGCGAAAATAGGTCTCGGCGTACCCTCCTTGAGAAGGGGTTGGTTATCGCATTCGCCATATTCGCCGTTTTGGCAGCAATGCGTATTTTGTGGTGAAAGCAGCCTTCCACCGGCGCAATGTCGTTCGACACTGCGCTTTTTTTTTGCAATAAAACCGGTGAAAGATTATGAGCTTAAATTGTCGTAGCCTAAGGCATGGGGGCGAATTCCATCACCTCCCTTATAAGTTTATTGTAAATTTTTCGATTCATAATTTTATTTTAACAATTCATTAACCGATACTCCAAGCGCATCAGCCAATTTTTGAACTGTCGCAAGGGTTGGATTTTTCTTGCCGTTCTCAATATTTGAGAGCCTGGGACGATTTGCTTAACTTCAACAATGTTAAACAAATTGCACCGAGTCATAATTGCTTAACAAAACTTCTTATCCGAACACGAGCACTTTATCCGACTCCTCAACCATTTTGAGCAAATCGGTCATGGTAGAGATCGGGCAGACCCCAGCCTCCTTTTTACCGCGAATTTCCAAACACGTACCGCATGCGTACAGGTCTCCTTTTAATTCCTTATACTCCGCAACCTTCTTGGAGATATCAAAGTGTTCCGTGTCGGCAATGGTATCAAGCTCGGCTCCCTCGCTCATCAAAAAGATCGTCACGCCATGATTAGCTTTAAGCGAAGTGATGCCGAAACGAAACGTGTTCCAAATATGTTCCGGATTATTGGATTGTAAAATAATGCCAATTTTCATAACAGTCTAACTTAAATCTTTTTTCTTTTCTTCAAACTCCTGCTTGTTAATCTCGCCCTTGGCGTATCGCTCCTGCAAAATTTCAAGCGCGGACTTGCCCTGAGTGGAATCGAAGGGTTTCTCGTTATGGTGAGTACCACGCGATTGACTTGTGAGCCATTTGATAAGCGCGACAATACCGGCGATTATCAAGACCCACCAGAGGATCATAAAAATCCAGCCGAAGCCGCCCAAAGGCCCAAATCCAAAGTTCATCATATTGTTGTTTGTTGAATTATTATCAAAGGGAGACGACCACCCTCCCCACATCATATTCATCATCGGCATCCAGCCACCGCT
>Ga0076060_109_pt1 | contig 57189 bp, 65 predicted proteins | sample RifGroB1_FD_68091 | JGI IMG/M metagenome (GOLD analysis project Ga0076060, IMG submission 68091) | Parcubacteria (Adlerbacteria) bacterium GW2011_GWB1_54_7
TATGTCGTGGTGGTGTACAAAACTGACCGCTTGGCTCGCAACCTCCGCATACTGGTAAACATCATCCATGAACTAGACAGCTTAGGTGTTGCCTTCCGCTCTGTTACGGAACCGTTTGACACCACTACTTCGTTCGGTAAAGCCAGCTTCAACTTAGTAGGCACTTTTGCTGAGTTGGAAAAGGAAATGATTCGGGAGAGGACGACCAACGGCCGGATAAAGGCAGCCAAGTCGGGAAAGTGGGTGGGCTCCACTGCCCCTTTCGGGTATGTGGTCAATAAGACCAGCCGTAGGCTGGATATAAATCTGCAAGAAGCCAAGATTGTGAAGCAGATATTTAAGTGGGCGGTAGACGACAAGCTCGCCGTCCATGAAATAGAGCGCCGATTGAACGCAATGAAGGTGCCGGCGCCGTGGTCGACCAAAATCAAAACCAAGGAGACACATAACATCTGGCGACCCTTTACCGTGCGGCGCGTGTTGGCCAACGAAACGCACACGGGTACCTTCTACTACCGCAAGTATAAAAAGCCGTTCAACGGATTGACCAGCGTCACCGACCCAACCCGCCTCCGGCCTAAAGAGGACTGGATAGAGCAACATTGCGAGCCTATTATCACCGTGGAGATGTACGAGGCCGCCAAGCGCCAACTTACACACAACCGTGAGTTTGCTAAACGCAACTGCAAGCGTGAATATCTATTCTCCAAAATCATCTGGTGTAGCCAATGCAAGCACAAGATGTTCGGGGGATTCCAGCCTGCTAGAGAACTGGGGGCTCATGAGGGTGGCCGCTACTACCACGGCACCTACCGCAAGGACGATGCCCTAGGCAAGACAGCACGGTGCCAGTGGTGTCCTAACTACTCCGAGGCACGCCTGGAGCCCATTTGGGATTTTCTCAGAGATATATTGAAGAATCCGAAGAACATGACCCGACCTTTGGAGAAATACATCTATAAGGAATCTGACCCTCTGCCGGTCAAGCAACGCCTTCACGATATTGCCCAGGAGCTGGATACCATACGTAAAAGACGCGATAGGGTGGACGACCTCTACGTCAGCGAACAAATAGACAAGCAAAAGTACAAATCCTATCAAGCGGAGTTTAAGCTCGACGAGCAGAGACTAAAGGATGAGGATGTCCGCCTCCGCCAAACCTTGTTGAGCAAAAAAGAGATTACCGACCGCCAGAAGGCGGTAGCCAAGGCATACGAGCAAATCAAAGATCGCTTGGACAAAGTGTCCTACGAAGAAAAGGCGAAAATCGTCTCCTACTTTGTAGAGCGGGTAGTCCTCCACGCCAAAGACGACCATGTGGAGGTAGCCTTCAAATTCCCACTGGATGCCGAGACCAAGGAGGGCAAGTCCTTTCCGCTGGTGCATAAAATCCCTACCATCACGGAGAAGGAACGTCGGGCCACCCTTATGCAGTCGAACCCTGAAATGTTTACGCCGAAGGTGCTGGTGTAGCTACATAAAATGGCCTGTCAGGCCTTATCGCTTTTCCCCAGGGGAAGCACTACAATGTGGGTGCCTAAAGGCTCCTAATGATTAAATACCTCTACATAAAGAACTTCCGCTCTATCAAGGAGCTAGAACTATTCCCCGAAAATCTATGCAGTCTGCTTGGGCCAAATAGTGTTGGAAAGACCAATGTATTAAAGGCTCTGGACTTACTGCTTGGGGAATCGTGGGCAACGAAAGGAAAGATTTCGAGGGAACTTTTCAATGACCCCAACGAGCCAATAGAAATAGAGGCGACCTTTTCAACTCCCATAAAGTATTCGGACAATTACGGACGAGAGATTGTTGCTGAAGGAGTACAGCTCCGTATGACTCTTAGGCCAGAGTTAACTTGCAAGGTTTCGACAACACCCGACGGAAAGTTTTTAAGTGAGGATTTTAAAAAGAAGTGCCACTTTATTTACATCCCTTCTCAAAGAGAACTATCCGACCAGATGAGGGTGACGGGGTGGACATTACTTGGCAAGCTAATGAAAGAGGTGCATGCAAATTATATTGCAGCATATGGTGGCGATGAGGAAAAATTAAAAGCAGAGTTGAAAGAAATAATTAAACCGGCCAAAGAGTTTATTGAGAAAGATTTCGATCCATCTGCCACCACCTTTAGTAAGTTTGTTGAAACATTCAAACGCAATTGTGTGCAGAACAGCGTTGGATTGGCAAACAAGTTTGAGCCCGAATTAAATATCTACAACCTCAACTGGTTTTATAAGACTCTGCAAATTCAAGTAACAGAGAAGAACGGTCAAGTATTTGATGCGGAGGACTTGGGAAGTGGTCTCCAAAATCTCATTCTCATATCAATATTCCAAACCTACGCCGAACTTATGGGAGGACGGGTAATATTTGGAATAGAAGAGCCGGAAATATATCTTTACCCTCAAGCTCAGCGAGCACTTTACGAAAGTTTTCAAGAGCTTTCCAAAAATGGCCAAATCTTTTATACCACTCATAATCCTAACTTTGTGAGTGCATTCAGGGCTCATGAAATTGAGATATTGCAAAAAGACGATGAAAAAGGTACTTACGTTTTGGATAAAAACTCGGTTATTACGAAGGATTTCTTACAAGATACTCAATATAAGATTTATTCTCACTTCAATACCCATCGAAACGAAATATTTTTTGCAAAGAAAACACTTCTAGTTGAGGGGCCGTCCGACAAGATTCTTTGGGAAACACTATGCAAAGAAAAGTGGGGGATTGACCTCAATAGGTCTGGCATATCTATAATCGATTGTAGTGGTAAGGGTGGGGTTATTTACTTTACTGGAGTATGTAAACTACTAGGTTTGAATTACTTTTCCGTATGGGATGGCGATGACGAGGCCCCGCATGAGCTACTTGCTGAGGCCCAGACATCCGGACGGGGTTTGGAAATTGAGGGCAACCTCGAAAAGTTCCTTAAATCCAATTATGCTGACCTTATTTTCAGTAAGGATGAGGCAAAGAAAATCCAGCAAGCTCATGAGTGGGCAGAAAAGACCACAGAATGGCCGGCGGCATTTGAGCCAGTCAAAATATTCCTTTCCGACCCAGTACCTGTGGTATCTGAAACACCAGTGGTGCCTGCTCAGCCTGTAGAACCAGACCCTCTGGACGATATATTTGGTGGTGGAGAGGATGACATCAATCCAGATGACATCCCCTTTTAGGGGGAAAAGAGGACCCTTACTTAAGAAAGATTAATCCCTGTAAGGACTTTTGGTATTTTTTGTAAACCTCCTTTCCTAAAAGGAGGACCACAAAAAACTCCCAGAGGTTTTTCCGGAACAACTGCCAAGAAACAATAAAACCCGCTCGCCACAAAAGAGTGGCAAGCGGGCGCTATTTTCTTTTTTCTTTATAACTTTTAATATCCGGTATGTCAAATTATTTGCGCTCGCAAGCGCGACGTGATATATTTTGGCGCGAAAGCCCGAAGGGGCTTTTTGATTAACGCATGGCAAAAAAGTCGACAGTTGCGCGCTCAAACCGCACCCCGAAATTCAAAAGCAGGGTGGTTCGCCGCTGCTTTCGCTGTGGGCGCAAGCGCGCGTTCATGCGCGACTTCGGAATGTGCCGCGCCTGTTTTCGCGAGGCTGCGAGCGAGGGGCTTATCCCCGGCATTAGAAAATCCTCATGGTAAATGACCCAATATCAGATTTGCTTATAAGGCTGCAAAACGCCTCCCGCGCGGGTAAGACGCACGTCGGCATCCCGCATTCGCGGATGAAGATCTCCATCGCGAAAATCCTCAAGAGAGAGGGATACCTTGCCGGCGCAGACAAAAAGAACAATACTTTGACGCTCTCGCTCCTTTATAAGAACGGCCGCTCCGCGATATCGGGTGTTAAAAGGATCTCCAAACTGTCGCGCCGCATATACTTGGGAGTGCGCGACCTGCGTCCAGTCAAGCGTGGCTACGGGACCTTGGTGCTCTCGACGCCGGAGGGAGTCATGACAGGCAAGGAGGCCAGGCAAAAGCGCACAGGCGGCGAAGCGCTCTTCGAAATATGGTAGTTCGACTCCACTCACTATAAATAAATTTTTATGTCACGTCTTGCAAAACGACCAATAGCAATCCCGCCTAAAACCGAGGTGTCTGTGTCAGGCAATTCTTTCTCCGTTAAGGGACCCAAGGGCACGCTCGCGCGACCGATGCACCGCGCTATTGCGGTCAAGGTAACCCCGGAGGGCGTTCAGGTGACCGCAATGTCAAAAAGCATCGAGGCGCGCGCCGCGCTTGGCACATGCGCCGCCCACGTGCGCAACATGATTCGCGGAGTGACGGAGGGCTTTCAAAAGAAGCTATTGATCGAGGGTGTGGGATACAAATGGGACGTGCAGGGTGGAAAGATTCTCAATTTGTCTCTGGGCTTTTCCCATCCGGTTAAGCTCTCCATCCCTGACGGACTCGCGGTGATGGCAGAAAAGAACACACTGGCGATATCTGGAGCCGACAAGGAGACGGTGGGGCAGTTCGCCGCGAACGTACGGGCCCTAAAGAAGCCAGAGCCATACAAAGGAAAGGGTATCCGGTACGAGGGGGAGGTGGTCCGCCGAAAGCAGGGCAAGAAAGCGGCCTAGAATATTCTAAATAAATATGGACAAAGCAATTTCAAAAACCATCGGAAGACAGCGCAGACATGGCCGCATCCGCGCGCGTGTATTTGGTACCGCCCTGCGCCCGCGCCTGTGCGTGTACAAGTCCAACCGCTATCTGGAGGCGCAGATAATAGACGACGACGCCGGCAAGACGCTTGCGTCCGGTAAAATGGCGGACGCCGCGGGGCTTGGCAAAGAGATAGCCGCACGCGCGATGGCGGCCGGCATCGAGCGGGTGGTGTTTGACCGCGGTGGCTTCCGCTACGCCGGTTCCATACAAAAGCTTGCCGACGCCGCGCGCGAGAGCGGTCTCAAATTTTAATTATTTTATGGCTGATACTGACGAAAAAGAGGTCGTGGCGGCGGAAGACGCAAAAGCTCCGGAGACGGCCGCCTCTCCGGAAACCCCGCGGGAAGAGCCAAAAGAGCCGCGCGCAAGAGAGAGACGCGGGCGCTCGGCCCGCAGAACCTCTGCGCGCCCGCCGCGGGCGCGTAGCGAGTTTGACCAGCGGCTCATTGCGATAAGGCGCGTGGCGCGAGTCATGGCCGGCGGACGGCGATTTTCTTTCTCTGCCGCTCTTATCATAGGCAACCGAAAAGGCAAAGTCGGGGTCGGGCTGGGGAAGGCCGGCGACACGACGCAGGCAATAGAAAAGGCCGTTCGCGACGCGAAGAAGAATCTCATTACAGTGGAGCTTGGGGAAGGCGGCATGATAGCTCATGACGTGAGTGCCAAGTCCGCCGCCTCGCTCGTTTCCATTATGCCCGCTCCCGGGCGCGGGCTCGTCGCAGGCTCGTCGGTGCGCCCAGTACTCGAGCTGGCGGGCATTTCCAACACGGTCGCGAAGATACATTCCGGAAGCAAAAACGGCCTGAACAACGCCCGTGCAGCAATCGAAGCTTTGAAAAAACTCAAAGCCTAAACATATGCAACTCCACGAGTTAAAACCAAAAACAGGGCGCAAAACGTCAAAGCGCATAGGCCGCGGCCGCGCGTCGGGCAAGGGAAAAACTTCCGGCCGAGGCACCAAGGGCCAAAAGGCTCGCGCCGGTCACCACATCCGCCCCGACGTTCGCGAGAAGATAAAAAAACTGCCAAAACTCCGCGGCTACAGAGTGCGGCGCATCGCTAAGGCTGCGGCCGTGGTCAACGTGGGCGTTTTGGAAAAATTCTTCGACTCAGGCGCCGCGGTCAGCCCGAAAATTCTGGCCGAGCGCGGGCTTATCCGCGCGCGAAAGGGTTCCGTTCCGGCCGTAAAAATTTTGGGAGACGGCGATATTACAAAAAATCTGTCGGTCTCGGACTGCGCCGTCTCGCCCAAGGCTCGCGCAAAAATAGAAAAAGCGGGAGGCTCGATCCGATAACTTATGTCATTTACCCAAAAACTGGCGCTCTTATTCTCCGACGCCGGATTGCGCAACCGCCTGCTCTTCGTCATCGGGGCGCTTGCGATATTCCGCGTCTTTGCGGTCATACCCATACCCGGCGTCAATGCGGCGCAGCTACAGCTTTTTCTGCAGGGTAATCAATTTTTCGGGCTCCTGAACCTGTTCTCCGGCGGCGGTCTCTCCTCGCTCTCAATAATGATGCTCGGCGTGGGGCCCTACATCACCGCATCCATAGTTATGCAGCTACTTACCATGATGATCCCGCGCTTCAAACAGCTTTATCAGGAGGAAGGCGAGATAGGTCGGAAAAAATTCTCCCAATACTCGCGCCTCTTAACGCTCCCCATCGCCATTATTCAGGGCTTTTCCCTGCTTATTTTACTCGAGCGGCAGGGAATAATGCCTGACCTCTCGCCGCTTAGCTTCGCCATTAATCTTATTGTCGTTACAGCCGGGTCCGTTCTGCTTATGTGGATAGGCGAGCTCATATCGGAATATGGGCTCGGCAACGGTGTGTCCATCGTAATTTTTGCTGGCATCGTAGCAAGACTGCCGCAGGACATCGCCCAAGCGCTCTTTACATTCGACGCGGCGCAAATACCCGTTTATTTGGGATTCATAGCCGCCGCGCTCTTAGTCACGGCGGCGGTCGTCGCGATAACCGAGGCCGAGAGGCCGGTTCCTGTCACATACGCCAAGCGCGTACGGGGGATGAAGTTCTTCGGAGGCTCGTCCACGTACCTGCCGCTCCGGCTTAATCAGGCCGGCGTCATACCCATAATATTTGCCCTTTCGTTCCTGCTCCTGCCGCAGATGTTCGCCACCTTTTTTGCAAGCTCGACTATAGGCGCACTCTCGGCCGTATCCGGCTTTATTTTAGGCGTGCTCAATAATCTGCCGGTCTACGGCATGCTGTACTTCCTGCTTGTATTCCTCTTTACCTATTTTTATACGGCGGTCACATTCGACCCGCACCAAATAGCGGAAAACTTGCAGAAAAACGGCGCCTTTATACCCGGTGTCCGCCCCGGCGGCTCGACCACGGAGTATCTAGGCAGGGTGATTACCCGCATCACCTTCGTCGGAGCGCTTTTCCTCGGCGTTATCGCAGTGCTCCCGATAATCATGCAGTCGGTTACCGGGATACAAACGCTTGCGCTTGGAGGCACTGCGCTCCTTATAGTCGTCTCGGTAATTCTGGACCTCGCCCGCCGCATTGACGCACAGCTCTCTATACGGGAGTATTAAGTTGTGCAGGAGATAAAAACTTTTTTGATGATGGGGCGGCCGGGTGCGGGGAAAGGCACGCAGGCGCGGCTCTTGGCCAAAGAAATCGGCGCGGAGATATATTCCTCCGGCAACCGTTTGCGCGAGATGGCCAAGGGACACGGGTTCGTCAACTCCAAAATAAAAAGTACGATCGAGAGAGGGGAACTGCTTCCATCGTGGTTCTCGTCGCATCTTTTCGTGGAAGTGCTCCTTAGTCTCTCTCCAGAGGATAAGATCGTTTTTGAGGGCGCATGCAGGAAGCTCGCCGAGGCGCAGTCGTTCGACGAAACCACACAGTGGCTTGAAAGGCCTTATAAAGCGGTGTTTATTGACATCTCCGATGCCGAGGTGGAAAAGCGCCTCTTACTTCGCAAAAGCGCTGAAGGCCGCAAGGATGACGCTTCGGACAGCATCGGGCGTCGCATCAAAGAGTATGAGGAGAACACGGCTTTTGCAGTGGAGTTTTTCAAATCTCGCGGGACATTACTCGAAATTAACGGCGAACAGCTGATCGAGTTGGTGCATCAGGATGTGCTTAAGGCACTGCGACAGTAATACACCTTAACTGTAACGACCGTTAATGTTAAGGTACAAAGTAAATTTTAATGATTGCAAAAACGCGAGAACAGGTTGAACGGCTCCGCACAGCGGGACGGCTCATGGCCGAGGTGGTAGAGGAGGTTTTGGCGCTTGTGCGACCCGGAGTATCAAGTCTCGAGCTCGAAGAAGCCGCGCGCCGCGCCACGCTCTCGCGCGGCGCGCGGCCCTCGTTTCTAAATTACAAAAACAAGGGTGAAAAAGAGTACCCCGCCGCACTGTGCGTCTCCATAAACGACGAGATAGCGCACAGCCCGCCGCGCCAAGGCAAGATTTTAAAGGCGGGCGACATTGTATCGATAGACTTCGGGCTGGAATTCCAAGGCGCGTTCATGGATACCGCATACACGCTCGCCGTGGGCGAGGTTGACGAGGGAGGTCGCAGGCTCATAGATGGAACACGAGAAGCGCTTGATGCGGCGCTTGCCGCCGCGCGCGCCCTATGTCGCACGGGCGACATAGGGGCCGCCGTCGCGGCGATCGCAAGGAAGCGCGGCCTAGGTATAGTAAAAGACTTGCGCGGCCACGGCGTCGGTGCCGCGGTGCACGAAAATCCCAACATACCAAACTTCGGCACTGCCGGCGATGGGGAAATTTTGCCGGAGGGCTCGGTCGTCGCTCTGGAGCCTATTTTTGCAGAAGGATCGGGCGCAATGGTGACCGATGCGGACGGATTTACCTACAGGACGCGCGACGGCTCGCGCGCGGCGCACTTCGAACACACCGTATTACTTGCGAAAGACGGTTTGGAAATTTTAACGCAGATTGCGGGAAAATAAACGATGGTATAGAGTGCTCCGCATGGTGCAAAATCTAAAAGAAGAAAAGACGTTCGTGCTCATCAAGCCCGACGGCGTTCGCAAGGGTCTCATCGGCGAGGTTATCAAGCGCTTCGAACAGCGCGACCTAAAGGTAGTCGCGCTTGAAATGTTCCAGCCGAGCCGCGAAATGATAGACAAGCATTACCCGTCGGATGTGACGTGGGTCGAGCGACTTGGAAGCAAATCGCTCTCCACTTACGAAAAATACGACATGGACGCCAAGGTCATTTTAGGCACCGATGATCCGAAGAAAATAGGCGCCATGGTGCGCGGGTGGCTCGTGGAGTACATGACGTCGGCCCCCTTAGTGCGCATGGTAATCGAGGGAGTGCACGCCGTGGACATGGTGCGCAAAATAGCCGGCCCCACTCTCCCTTACGTCGCCGACATGGGCACCATACGCGGCGACTTTTCCGCCGACTCGCCCGCGGTTGCAAACAGCGAAAGACGCGCCGTCATGAACATACTTCATGCATCCGAAACGCCGCAGGAAGCCGAGCACGAAATAGCACACTGGTTCGGAGGGAAGGAAACCTTTAAATACAAACGTTTTGGTGTCGACGAATAACTTGAGAGTTTTAAAAATGGTATACTTTAGGTAGGACTCTGGGGCAATGTCCTTAACTAATCTTTAGGGAGCCTAAGTTCGGTGGCAGTAAATGCCGCAGACAGGGTACCCACCTGGCCTAGCCAGGACACGCTTCCGGGGTCCAGCAAAAATTCTCGACGATCGTCGAGAATTTTTGCTGGAAATGCTTCGAAAACTTTTTAATGTTAAACTAAAGCTTACATGAGCAATGGGAAGCACGAGCATTTGCAGATAAAGCTCGCGATATCAGGAGCTGCCGAGACGGGACACTGCGGCATAGATGCCTATGACAAAGGCATCGCGCTCGGCCGCGAGATAGCGACTCGGGGCGCTGTCCTCATTAACGGCGCAACCACCGGTTTTCCGCTATGGGCCGCCATGGGTGCCAAGGAGAAGGGCGGTACTACGGTTGGCTTTTCGCCCGCCAATTCCGAAAAAGAGCATATCGAGCAATACAACTTACCTGTTGAGTATCTGGACTTGATCATCTACACGGGGTTCGGATTTCCAGGCCGCGACCTCATCATGACGCGCTCGGCGGATGCGGTGCTCTTCGGCTGCGGGCGCATCGGCACCATACACGAGTTCACCATCGCCTTCGAGGATCGAAAGCCAATAGGAATATTCGAGGCGGACTGGGAGACGGACGAGGAGATAAAAGCGATACTGGAAAAAGGGCACCGCGAGAACGACAAGATAATTTTTGACAGCGACCCGGGTCGCCTGGTCGAGCGCGTGATGGATTTGGTCCGTCAGGACAGAGTTAACCGAGCCTCGTTCCGATTTGAGCCGCAACCCGCGCAAACGCCTCCGGGTGCCGCTCTGCAAGCGTAGCGAGCATTTTGCGGTTGAGCACGATCTTTTTCTTGCCCAGCGCGCCGATGAACTTTGAGTAAGAGAGCTTCTCATCTATCGATCGCAAACCGGCATTGAGGCGCACGTTCCAAAGTTTGCGAAAGTCGTTCTTTTTATCGCGCCTGTGGGCGAACGCGTATTTGCCAGCATGGAAAATGGCCTCCTTGGCCGCGCGCTTCTTGGACTTGCGCGCGTGGCGGTAGCCCTTGGTCATCGCCAAAATGTTTTTGCGGCGCTTGCCCGCCGTCTTTCCTCCTTTTACACGTGCCATATTAGAATTTTATATATCTCTGAGCGACCTTTTTGGTAACCGTAATGTTTTGCGTGCGGCGGCGATTCATATGCCCGTGCCGGCTCTCCTTGGCGTTAAAGTGATTCTGCCCGGGCTTGCGCGCGATAATCTTCCCCTTGCGGGTTATCCTAAGCCTCTTTGAAAATGCCTTGTTTGTTTTCATAAATTTTCTAATCTAACTTTTCTTCGCCTTTTCTATTACGGCCGTCAGACCCTTCGGGCTTTTCGCCACCTCCTCGGCTATTTTAAAATCCGCCGGGATAAGGTTGAGGAACCGCTCAAGCCGCTCCTTAAGGAAGGCGAACTCCATGTATTTATAGCGCCCCCACAGGAACAGGTCTATTTTGACGCGATGGCCCTCGGCAAGCCACGCGGCGACCTTTTTTGCCTTAAGCTGCAGGTCGTGCTCGCCGGTGCCTATCTTTACCTGCACGGATTTGGTTTCCGTAGCATGAGATTTGGCCTTTATCTGCCGGCGTTTTTTTTCCTGTTCGTAGTGGAATTTACCATATTCCATTATCTTTGCAACCGGCGGAGCGGCATTGGGTGTGATTTCAATAAGGTCGAGCCCCAGTTCCTGCGCGCGGACTATAGCCTCGCTTAAAGGCAGTACGCCGAAATTCTCCCCCTCGGGGCCGATGACGCGCACTTCCCGCGCGCGAATATTGTGGTTAATTCGAGTATCCAAGCTGATGTGCAGACTATAGCATCTTTTTTCTATTGGGCAAGCGTTATGATGCGGCTTGCTTTTGCGCCGCTCTCAAGCCCGACTGCCGTTATCTCGAAAGTGACTCCGAGGAGCGGCGCGATGAATGCGAATTCCGCGCTTCCGCCGCCGGTGGCCGTCGCCGCGCCCAGCATTTTAGTACCCCGAGACAATTGCACCTGTTCGTACGGCGCAAATCCGGTGGCGCGCGCAGTCATATTGCTCCCTTCTTTTATGTAATATGCAGACGGCTCGAGCGCGGGACTGGTCGTAATATTTGAGATCGGCGGCGGCGAAAATTCTGGCGGCGCTATATCGGTCGCGAGCGATGCCAGCGACGCGCCGCTAAGAACCGGCTGACTCTCTGCCTCGAGTGAGGGAGCCGGGGCGCTCAAAGAAGCCATGGAAATGGAAGTTGCGGGCATCCATAGGTTTAAAAATAAAAATAGGAAACTCATCCGCGAATAATAGACGCATGAAGATGTAGGATGAGTGAAATACGATTTTTCAGTTTTAGGGAATGGTTACGAGCAGACGATGCCGGATCCAGCGCCGGTCATAACGATACATACCGACAACCACCGATATCCCGAGCGCCAGCTCATTTAGTATGCCTGCATAGGAAAGTACGGCGATATGATAGGGAAGCCAGAGCGCACACGAAAGCAGGAACGCAAAACGGATTCCTGCGGGCTTGCCGCTCCAGAGCGCGCCGGTAACCACGATAAAACTCAAGGCCGGCAATATACTAACCACACCCTGCCAGTCGGCGGCTGAGATGAGGAGAGCGCTCGCTGCGAAAAGAACGGGTATAAAGCGGACTCTCGACCAGTGCATCTCATCCTTGATCTCGAAGATGACGTTGCGCGCGGCGATAAAAAGGTTAATGAGCATGCCCGCGTATGCGGAGAGCAGAAAAAAGTGTACCGTAAAGAAAAGCACGCCGACGGTCTCGGTCAGCAAGATGGATTTGCGTGTCCTGCCCTGCAGTGACGCGGCCATAAACGACAGGCCCACAAGACCGATGAGCTGGGCGATCCAAAAAGTGCTCGCAAGTTCAGCCATGATGTAATTATAACTTACCCCATAGGGCTGTTTGAGGATTTTGCAGGGGTAAATATCCAGGATGTGGAGATGGGGGGTAGTGAACCCCCGTCCAATGGTTGAGCGACGGTGCGTCTACGAAGTGTAGTCCGTTTTCAATCTCGGCTTGATGCGTGTAAAGCGGACAAAACCGCATCAAGCCAGAGCTCTAAGTCTTAAACAACGCGCGGAGCACGTGCGCTGCAGCAACTCGGTGATATAACGCCCGACTCTTGCTCACGAGTATTGCAAGAGCGGCGACGAGTTATGCCTTAGCGTAGGCGAACTCGAAATCATTCGCCGCAAAATACGGCGATGCAACTGATTTTGCAGTTAGAGTTTCCAGTTTTTGAGAGAGTTCTGGGCTCTCACTTCGCGGCTCTATCGCATCAGTCCATTGTCTAGTCAATTCATCCCCCAAGAGCGCACGACGCTAAACCCGCGCTTTTGGCGAAAGAAATCCTATCTCTTTTATTTATTTTTCAATGTCCTGCGCATCTCGCGCTCTGCCTCGCGCTTCTTTAAGACCGCGCGCTTGTCGTATTTCTTCTTGCCGCGCGCCACCGCCACGACGAGTTTGAGATGATTCCCTTTATTATATACCCTCAAAGGTACTATTGTCAAGCCCTTTTGCCGCTCCGCGCCGGCAAGAGCGGCTATCTCGTTTTTGGTTAAAAGCAGTCTGCGCGAGCGCGCCGGGTCGTATTCCCTAGGCGTATTCTGCGGCTGATACGGCGGGATGTGCGCCCCGACCAAATATACCTCGCCCCCCCTGACTATCACGTGAGAGCTCTCGAACTTGCCCTGCCCTGCGCGCAGACTTTTAACCTCGTATCCGAACAATTCTATACCAGCCTCGAACTCCTCGAGAATCTCGTAATCAAAACGCGCCTTCTTATTTTCTATAAGAGACATGCGCTGACTATAGCATTTTCTTTTGTCTAAATTCATTAAAAGTGTTATTATCTTTTTCAAATATGGCTAACGGAAATGACAAGTTGCCGGGGGGGCGTAAGCCGAAGCGCCCAATTCCCCCGATTATGGGCGGTCCCAAGATGCCCGGCGGCGACTCGTTCTGGATTAACCTGATTACGAGCATACTTGTCTTGCTCCTTTTGGCCGGCGCGTACGGTTACTTTGCAGGAGGCGGAGCTTCGCGCGGGGAATACGTGCCGCTTTCGCAAGTCGCACAGGACATTAACGCCGGGCAGATTGGCAAAATAGTGGTTAACGGCGACGACCTCTCCGTTACTTATCAGGACGGCGCGGAAAAAATGTCCAAAAAGGAACCAGAGAGCGCGCTTTCCGAGTCCTTGCGCAACTATGGCGTAGCGCAGGCGGAGCTCGCGAAAGTTTCCATCGAGATAAAGCGCCAAAGTAGCTGGCAATTCTGGTTGTCCGTTTTGGCGCCGTTCCTTGCGCCACTGCTCCTCATTGCATTTTTTGTCTGGTATCTATCGCGGCAGGTGCGCGGCGCCGGGATGCAGGCGTTTTCCTTCGGCCAAAGCAAGCCGCGAATAATCGAGCCTGGCGACGCGACCCAGCGCGTAACCTTTAAAGACGTGGCGGGGGCGAAGGAGGCGAAGCAGGAACTGCTCGAGGTCGTGGACTTTTTGCGCAACCCGAAAAAATTCCTCGACATCGGCGCGCGCATACCAAAGGGTGTCTTGCTCATGGGCGCATCGGGGACGGGGAAGACGCTCCTCGCCCGCGCCGTCGCGGGAGAGGCGGGAGTTCCGTTCTTCTCGATCTCCGGCTCGGAGTTTGTCGAGATGTTCGTCGGTGTCGGCGCCTCGCGCGTGCGCGACCTGTTTTTGACGGCAAAAAAAGCGGCCCCATCCATTATTTTCGTAGACGAGATCGACGCGGTGGGCCGCGTGCGCGGAGGGGGGGTCGGCGGCGGCAATGACGAGCGCGAGCAGACACTCAATCAGATTCTGGTCGAAATGGACGGTTTCGAGCCCAACGAAAAATGCGTGGTTATGGCGGCTACCAACCGCCCCGACGTGCTCGACCCGGCACTCGTGCGCCCGGGGCGCTTCGACAGGCGCGTCGTCATAGACCTGCCCGACAGGCAAGACCGCTTCGATATCCTGCATATACATGCGCGCCGCAAGCCTTTGGCCGAGGACGTAAACCTGCAGACAATAGCCGAGCGTACGCCCGGGTTTAGCGGTGCCGACCTTGCGAACCTGATGAACGAGGCCGCCATACTTGCCGCGAGGGAGAATCGCAAAAGCGTGGCGCAGTTCGACCTCGTACGCTCTATAGAGAAGGTGATGCTCGGGCCCGAGCGCCGCTCGCACGTGCTAAATAAAAAGGAAAAGGAGATAACCGCCTATCACGAGGCTGGGCACGCGCTCGTCGCCTCGGCCCTTCCGTACGCCGACCCGGTGCACAAAATTTCCATAATCTCGCGCGGCCGCGCGGCCGGCTATACGCTAAAGCTCCCGTTCGAGGATAAAAAAATGCAGTCGCGCAAGGAATTTCTTGACGATATCGCTGTTTCCCTCGGCGGATACATCGCCGAAAAGATGGTTTTTGGGGATATTACAACGGGTGCCAGCAACGACCTGCAGGTGCTGACCGCTCTTGCGCGCGATATGGTTACGCGCTACGGCATGAGCGACAAGATGGGCACGGTGGCGCTCGAGGGCGAAGCCGGACGCGCTCTCTTCGGCGCTGGGGTGGATGGCAGGGAGTATTCCGAAAAAGTTTCCGCGGAAATAGATGCGGAGGTAAAGCGCATAATCGGCGAGGCGTACAAGAAGGCGGAGGGGCTGATAAAACAATACCGCAAATTGCTCGATGCCACAGCGGCTCGCCTGGTAGAAAAGGAGACGCTCGAGCGCGAAGAGTTCGAACAGATACTTATTGCGCACGGCATGCAACCGAAAAAGAAGGAGGAAATAGTAGTCGAGCCCGCTACCGTAAATTTTTAAGAAAAAACCGCCGCGGCGCGAATGTGCGCCGCGGCGGACTTGTTTTCAAAGGAGCTTCCAACGCACGGTCTCGCCAAGACGGAAGGGAATTACTTCCTCTGTTTTGGAGAGCGGCGTCCCCAGTTTGGCCACGAAGAACGGTTTCTCTATTTTCCATTCCTCGCGTACGAGCGTGATCTGCTCTTTGCTCGGCTCGATTCCGAAAAAGGACGGGCCGTTCACGGACGAGAACTGCTCGAGCTTATCAAGAATCCCGATCTCCTCAAAGACATCGGTGTAGAACTCGATGCCGGCATGGGCGGTAAGCACTCCGCCAATACAGCATCTCGTCTCCTTTTTGCCGATAGGATGCGGCGCCGAGTCGCTACCGAGCCAAACAAACGGTGGTCCTTCTCTGGCAAGGTCCCGCAAGGCTTCTTTATGCTCTTGCGGCTGGATTATCGGCCACCAGTGCATGTGCGGATGGAACCCCCCGCGGAAAACGTCGCGGCGGTCGATCATAAGGTGGTGAGCGGTCAGCGAGCAGCCGAGCCTCTTGCCGCCGTACTTACCGACGAATTCCGCACCCTCTTTGGTCGAGAGATGCTCGACCGAGATCTTGAGTGTCGGGTGCGCATCGATGATATACGGAAGAGTGTTCTCGATGAAGTGCTTTTCCTGCTCGTACGGGTCGAGTTCATCGCCGTACGTATCGAGTCCGTCTGCCGCGTGCAGCAGAAGAACCTTGTTTTGCTCCGCAAGCGCCCTCAACACCTCGTATGGCTTTGTGCCTTTGGTCCACAGCGAGGCTGGATCTTTTACGCCACTGTCGCTCCCGGTAGTAAGGCCGCGCGGGTAGTACTTGACGCCGACCGCGGTCCTTTTTGCAAACCGCAAGGCGACTTCACGCGGCTCAAGCATATCGGTAAGATAGAGCGTCATGAGCGGCTCGAAGCTGCCGATGTTAAGATCCCACGCCTCTGCAATTTCTTCCTGATACCTCCACGCCATTTCCGCCGTGGTTATAGGCGGCACCGTGTTGGGCATGATAACGGCGCCGGCGAATCGCCTGGCGACCATTGGTGCCACGAGCTTTAACATCGCGTCTCGACGCAAGTGCTGATGCATGTCATACGGCTTGCGCATGTTTATACGAACGGCTTCTCCGTTCGCCTCATCTCGAATTATTTTCATCGTGTTCCCCTATTTGTTGAACTGCGGTCTGCGCGGCACTTTAACAAACAACCTAATTTCGCACAAGGCTACGGAGGGCGAAAAAATCCCCGGCGCAATTGCGCCGGGGCCGCTGTTATACCGAAACAAGATCAGAAAGTTGCATGAGGATGTCGACGAAGATCTGCTCCTTGAACTCGAGATAGCTCGTGGTGCATTGTATACCGCACGCACCCGCCTCGATATATCGAACGGCGTCCGCGCCAGTGAAGATCCCGCCGCAGGCGATGACAGAAATATCTTCTCCGAGTAGCTGCTTCATCCGCGAAACAAAAACGAGGTTCGGTTTCAGCACGGCTGCTCCTGCCAGGCCACCGCGATGTTTGATATGGTGATCAGCGTCATCGCTACGGAAGGCAAGCGCCGGCTTTCCGTCAACGCGGAGTCCTTGCACATCCGGAACGGTGTTGCTGAGCGTCACTTCTTCAACCGTGTCCAGGATAGCTTCTGCGATCTCTTCTTGTCGGGAGTCGTCTTCCACGGGAGAGAGCTTTATTGTAATCGAATTTTCGATAGACTCGAAACGCACGCCGCCGAATTTGTCATAAGTGAGCGAGTGCACGGTATTCACGATTTCCCGAATTAGTTCGGGATTAAGAGAAGGAATTTCCTTGCGCTCATCACCCTTCCACACGTTCGGACAACTTAGGTTAAGCTCTACTCCGTCCACGCCGCACCCGAAGCAGTCCACCGCCATCTGCGCGTACTCGGCGGGGGAGAACCCAGCCACGCTTGTCCAAAGTTCCTTGCCTGCGCCGTGCGCCACGCACACCATCTCCGGCAGAAGCTTTTTGTATGCTTCCATGCCCGGGTTCGGAAGCCCGAGCGAGTTAAGCGACCAGAAGTTTTGCGGGTGGAAGTAGTAGACATCGCCGATGTTCCCATCCCGCGGCAAGAGCGTGATGGAGCCTACCATGATGCGGCTCATTGGGCTTTTGCATGCCCGAGCGACTTGGTCGGGGTATTTTATGCTCCCGGCGCCGTTGCCGATAGACATTCTTTCGAGATCGTTCTTCATCGATGGCTCCCGTTTTGTAGAACTTCTCGCGGCAGGGTAGCACGGGGAGTATTTTTTGGGTAGAGTAAATGCACACGCCCGTAGCTCAATGGTAGAGCAGTCGCCTTATACGCGATTGGTTGGGGGTTCGAGTCCCTCCGGGCGTACAAGACAAGAGACAAGGTCGGTTTTGGATTGGTTTTCCGTCGCGGCCGCGACGGAAAACCAATGATTTGCGGGCACGCCGCGCGCTTCGCGCGCGTGGCGCGCGTGGAGGGTGAGGTTCGAGCCGAAGATTTTTTGGAGGGAGAGTTTTTTGGAGGGGAGGTCTTTGGATTGTGCCGCTTCGTCCAATAACGAAGCGTCCTTTAGCCATTTCCGCATGGGTTCGAGCCACACGGCGGCGTTCGCTTCAAGCAGCAGGATTCGCTCCTGCACCGACTTCTTGTCGGACATCAGCGCGCGCTTCCTTTCGAGATAGTCGCCGCGCTCAATATCCTGCTCCACAAAGAGGTCGGTGATGCGGGCAATTTTGCCGTTCAAGTCGGCAATCTTTGCTCGCATCGCTTGAACGGACGCCGCCGTGGTTTGAGAGGCGTCAGCCGCATCTTTCGTAGCCATACGTTCTAGTTCTTCTGCCCAATGGCGCGGCAAGTGGAAACGCGAGAGCAACTTGGAGAGTTGCGCATCGAGCGTTTCTTCGCGAATGTATGCGTCGGAACACGCGCCACGCTTTTTCGTACACCGATAGTACACATATCGGTGGACGTTTCCGTTTTTCTGATATTTAAACTTCTCCTCGCATGTGATCGAACACCCGCACTCGCCGCATTTCAATAGTCCGCACAACGCTTGCGGTTGTTTGGTCGGTTTCTGCGCCCTGCCACGAAGAGCCAAAACTTTTTGCACTCTGTCAAAAAGCTCTTTGGCGATGATAGGCGTGTGTTTGCCCTCGTATATCTCTCCCGCGTAGCGGAAGTGGCCGTAGTAAAACGAATTCGTAAGAATGAGTTTTGCTTGATCTTTTTTGAGCGGCCGGAGGCCGCTATTTTCCCACCGCTTCGTCGCTTTGGTGGCGATGCCGTTTTCAAACAGAAAACGCGAGACATCTTCAAGTCGTGAGCCGTTTTGAGCGTAAAGCTCAAAGGCGGCGCGAACGATTTTCGACTTCTTGCGATCTACCGCAATCGTTTTAGTGCGCGGGTCATTGAGATAACCAAGCGGTGCAACGCTTGGGTAATGTCCGTTTCTTGCTTTCTGACGCAAACCGCGCGCGGTGTTCACGGCAAGGTCTCGCACATACTGATTTGCCATTCCAAACTCGACGGACATCGTCAAAACATTGTCCGCAGAATAATAACTACGCTCTGGCGTTGCGATACGCTCCATGACTTTTTGTTGGAGCAACCAACTGACGAGGCCGTCGTCTACCGGATTGCGCGCGAGGCGGTCAAGTTTCCAACAAATAATACCTTGCGCCTCGCCATTCTGTATACGATTCATCATATCGTTGAAAATAGGACGGCCTGGCACTTTAGCCGTCCGCTTTTCGGTAAACTCGGTGGCAATCTCTAACCCCTCGCGTTTAGCGAGCGCGCGAAGCTCGGAGAGTTGCGCCTCAATAGAGAGGATTTGTTTGTCGTCTACATCGGTGCTTTTGCGGGCGTATAAAAAGTATTTAGACATAGTTTCACGTAGAGCGTTATCGCGCTACATAGAATAATAGTATCGCACCTGCTACGATATTTACAATAGCTGTTGTGAACATGGATATATCTACAAAATTTGGAAAACGTGTGAAGGCGATACGTCTCAAAAAAAGAATGTCGCAGGGTGACGTTGCGAAACTTTTGGACGTTCATCGAACGTACGTTAGCAAGATAGAGCGTGGCATAGAAAATATGTCGCTCAAAGGTATAGAAAAACTAGCAAAAGCAATCGGGGTATCGGTTGGAGAATTGACCAAATGAATCTCGGGGAGCCAGCCCCGCCGTTTTAAAATGTTCCTCAAAACGGCGAGGGATGGACTATCGTGCGCGCACGGGCGGGCGGGGTAAGCACACCTCTAATCTAGTATCCTTGTATTTGAATTTTGCAGTTGACCTCCCCTCCACCCCTCCAAAAATCTCCGGTTTTGAATTTTGCGAACCTCACCCTCCACGCGCGCGAAGCGCGCGGCGTGCCCGCAAATCATTGGTTTTCCGTCGCGGCCGCGACGGAAAACCAATCCAAAACCGACCTTGTCTCTTGTCTTGTGAGTATCTACAACGCTGCTCGAACCTATTTTAGCACCAACTCCTGATCTCGCGCGCTCCGCGCGCGCTGTGGCTTTGACCTTCGCATCACGATTCGATTCTGTGGTACTTCTCTCGGGCGCGCGTGCTCGCGCGCCCTCGCAGCCCCCGCCCCGCCGCACACTCCCTCCATCGTTTTTAATCTCGCGGGGGAATCCATTTGAGCGGATGGGCGGCGGGGCGCTTTAATTTTGCTTCTCAAAACGCGGCGGCTCTGCCGCCGCCGCGAAGTAGGAAACTGATGTACTATTGCTCTATGAATGAGGGTATGCCGACACAAAAGGAATTCGGCGAAGTAATCGAGTTTGAGGATGGTTTTCAAATAAAAAGATTGGGAACTAAAGACGATATTGTTGCGCAAGCTACACTCGCGGAAAGTCCCGTTTTCCAAAATTGCTACTTTCTCGCTGATGTCATGGTTTACAAACCGGAAGATCAAGGGAAAGGGTTCGCCTCACAATTAATGGCTGCGGCAGAAAAGAAGAGTAGAGATAGTGGAAAGCCTATAGTTCTGAATGATGGGACAGATTTAGAGCGCGAAAAACAAAACGCACAATCCGTGGGGTTTTATGAAAGACGACCAGGCTGGACTCGCGTAGTGCGTTCGGACGGTTCGATGACATCGTATGTTATATACGGTTCGCAGGATCCAGAGTTGATCAGAAATATTCTTGAACGCGACAATCTATTGAATAAATCTGCTAAAGAGTCGGAACGAGAATAAAAAAATAGCCTCAGAATCGCTGAGGCGCCGATATTCCAATCTTGGGATGCTGGCGACGCTAAGACGACAGCAGACCCTTCGTGCGTTCGAGACCCGACAAGATCATCGCCTTGGCAGCGGGGGTGAGCTTCGATGCTGCTCCCTCCAACTTGCTGAGAACGCTCGCTACCTCTGCAACGAGGTCGTCGCCGCTGACCACCGTGAAGGAACGCGGGCCGAACTCCGAGCCGTCGACGGTCGCCGCGCCTTCGCCGTGCAGGATCCATGATGCGGAAGATCCCAATTCTTTGGCGTAGTACTCGGCGATGTGAGTACGAATAGCTCGCGTCCCGTTCTCGTGAGCAAGGTACGTCGGGCCAGCGATCTCAAATTTTCGCGCAGCGTCGCTTGCCGTCTTAAAGCCGCGGTGAAGGCGCAACTTCTTGAGACGCTCTCCCTGTTGCCTTTGAAGTTCCGGCACTGCCGCGTTAGGGGCTCGCAGATTCTTCTGCTTGTTCATCACACTGATCTCCTTGCCTCCACATATCGCCGGGGGCGTTGCGGGGAATAAGCCCGATAGAACAAAACGAGCGCTACTATGCCACAAAATCCCTGACAGCGCAAAGCATAACATTTGACAAGTCTCTAACGAGAGGGTATAATGCACATCGAGTTTTCACGCAGTTCCTTCAGGGAGAAAGACCATGCGCAATACGTCTGGACTACCACTTACGGACGACCGCGAACAGATTCGGCAAAAGGATCGCGATATGGCGATGCGGCTGATGATGCCGTTCTTCGTCATGATTCTCGTGCCAATCTTCTGCCTCATCACGGCAGCCGTCGCAGGCCGGTCAGACCTCGTCGCCATCGGCCGCAAGTTTATGCAGGACTACGAGATTCTCATTCTCGTCGTCCTCGCCCTCACGCTGCCGCCGTTGATTTATGCCTTCTACCTCATCATCGGCAAAGGCGTGGCACAAATCTGGCGGAACGCGAGGGAGCGGGAAATCGCAGCGAAGTTTATGCCCGACTATTACGTACCCCTGCCCCGTTCGCTCGTCCTCTGCATTTGGGCATGGGCTGTGGGAGTGGTCGTGATCCTCATGCTGCTCGCGTATCTCTACCTCGCGTGATCAACTGCCGATCATGCCATCGAATACCATCGCCGCCACCACTTGCGCGGCGATGTTCTTTTTTCTGCTACCATTTAAATATGTCAGACGAAAATCCATCTCAATCTGCACCATCGAGCGAACCGGCGGAGCCGGTGAGCGAGTCTGCGTCTGAATCTTCCGCGCCACCAGAGCCGCAGCAAGCGCCCGAAACCCAAACGGCTCAAATACCAGCCAATGAGCCGTTGCCTCCTGAACCAACGCCTCAAACTCCCGCGCCAACGTCACCAAGCAACGCGCCACCGCCAAGTACGAACTTCGCCCGCGATCTCCTCAACAAAGCTCGCGCCGCGATTCAATCCCGAAAGCAAAGGAAACTCGAAAAGATTCTGGAAGCGCTGAACGCGAAAGGAAAAATCACGAACGACGAAGTGGAGAAACTCCTCCACGTCTCCGACGCAACAGCAACTCGGTATCTGTCTGAATTGGAGAAGCAAGGAAAAATAAAACAAGTCGGGAAAACCGGAAAAGCGGTAACTTACACAAAGCCTTGAGATATTTTTGAATTTGGTTGTTGTATGCAAGGAGGCAGAAAATCGGATGTGAAATGCGATATACAAACGACGCGCAGCCGCGAGAAGCGCGGCTGACCCATGCGCCTGACCCAGACAGGCGCATGCGTGAATGGATGCCATCTGGCGGGCAGGTATCTCGCTAGGGAATGCTGGACCGAGGCCGGCCCGCGCAAGCGGATAACCAACTATGTACGAGAAATCGGAAGTGAAATACTGACCGCGGGTGGGGGGAGCTGCAGTGCGCTAGGAGGCTCCAAAAGCCGAGGCACGAACACGAACGGAGCGGCGGATAAATGAGACCTGCTGCAAGATAGCAAACCTGAAACCGATAAAAGACGAAGCGAACGGACGCACCGCGAGCAACTCAAGTATAAACGAGGGTTTTTGGAGCACTAGCGTGATGTAGCGGGGGGTGGGTGCGCCCACCCCACCCAATGAGCGCGCCGTAGGCGCACCGATACTGCCGGACGAGCCCTAGCGAGATACCCTGCCCGCCGGATGGCGGGTAGTAATTCAACATCTATACGAAGGCACTGTTCGCAACCCGTGGCATCCGCAGTGGATTTGCATTTTGGATTCTTGGATTTCAACGGCTCACTCCTTCCGAGCCAACGGCTCAAATGGGAAGAAGTGAGCCGTTTGGCCGCCGCCCCGCCGCCCATCCGCTCAAATGGATTCCCCCGCGAGATTAAAAACGATGGAGGGAGTGTGCGGCGGGGCGGGGGCTGCGAGGGCGCGCGAGCACGTGCTAAAATAGGTTCGAGCAGCGTTGTAGATACTCACCAGAAAGGAACCGCGTATAATTTCAGCTATAGCGTGAATTATAATTATTCAAAGTGCAGTTGCTGATCTCTATTTTGCAACACCTCGGCGAGGAGTAGGTGGCGAGATAGAGCGGGATCTTTTTTGATCATTTCCAGCGCCTCCGCGCGCGCGGCTTCGACTAGCTTCAAGTTTTTTAATGCTTCCATTCCCACGTCCGAGATGCCCCATTGCTTACCGCCCGCGAGAGTGCCCGCGCCGCGCTGGAGCAAATCCTGCTCGGCAAGCTCGAAGCCGTTTTTTGCGGCCGTGAGCGCCTTGAGGCGCGCGAGCGTCTGCTCGCCCCTGCTCTCCGGACATACGAAGCAATACGCCTGATGCTCGGAGCGCACCACGCGCCCGCGTAGCTGATGGAGCTGGGCGAGGCCGAACCGCTCCGCGCCTTCGATAAATATCATGGTGGCATTGGGCACGTTGACCCCAACCTCGACGACGCTCGTAGCAACGAGGATGTCTATTTCCTTGTTCGCGAACTTCTGCATGATTTCGTCCTTCTCTTTTGTCTTAAGTTTCGAGTGCAGGATGCCTATCTCATACTCCGAAAAAATTTCTTTCTTTAATCTTTTTGCTTCTTCTTTTACCGATTTTGCCTGAAGCGCGAACGCCTTTTCGGTATCGGGTTCCTCGATGCGCGGACAAATCACGTATGCCTGTCTACCCTCCGCGAGATCCTCGCGCATCTTTTTATACGCTCCCTCTCTTTTTTTTGGGGCCACGATTTCCGTGATAACCGGCTTACGGCCGGGAGGCATCTCGTCGAGCAGTGTCAAATCGAGATCGCCGTATATCGTTAGCGCGAGCGTACGCGGGATCGGCGTTGCGGTCATGGACAACAGGTGCGGTAGCCTTTTTTCCTTGCGCGCTAATTTTCTGCGCTGGTTCGTGCCAAAGCGGTGCTGTTCGTCGATTATTACGAGCGCCAAATGCTTGAACTGCACGGATTTTTGTATAAGCGCGTGCGTGCCGAGCAGTATGGGTATCTCGCCACCCGCCACCCACTTGAGGAGCTGCGCACGCGAGATATTCGTAATTTTGTCCCTGGAAACTTTTGAAGGGAACTTATAACATCCAGAGCCCGTGATAAGGCCTATGTTTATCGGATGACGCTCAAAAAATTTTATAAATGAGTCGAAATGCTGTTTCGCCAGAATTTCCGTAGGCGCCATGTAAGCGGCCTGAAGAGTCCCAAAATTTTGTCCCTCGGGCCTTGTGCATACGACGGCGTAAACGGCGGTTGCGGCAACCGCCGTCTTGCCGCTCCCGACATCGCCTTCGAGCAACCGGCCCATCGGATGGCCCGAGTGCATGTCCTGCAATACTGCTCCTATCGCCCGCGTCTGGGCGCTGGTTGCGCTAAACGGAAAATCTCTAACAAAATCGCCAACTTCCGCCTCCACAATAAAACTTTTTTCCTTCTCCGCGGTCTGTCTTTGTATTCCGCGCTCCAGCTGTATCAAAAAAACCTCCTCGAACGCAAATCTCTTCCGCGCGGCCTCGGCCTGCTTTATTTCATTCGGCTGGTGTATCCAAACAAGCGCCGTCTTAAGGGTCGGCAGATTATATTTTTTGAGCATATCCGCCGGTACGGGGTCTTTATGTAAAGTATCGTCCTTGATAGACCATAGCAGTTTTTTTATCGCGCTCCGGAACCACAATGACGAGATCCCGCGGCTTTCGGGATATATCGCAAATAAGCCGGGTGCAGCGGGAACATTCTGAGAAAATATTCTGGTTGAGGACGAAGGCCGACCCGAGGACTTTTTTGAAGAATGTTCCTGCGAAGCAAACAGCCCGGTTTCAGTCGGAGAGATTTTCTGCAATTGCGGATTCGCCAAATACAATTTTTCGCCGCTGCCGCTCACTTTGCCAGTCGCCTTGACCACAACTCCTTCCGAATACATTTTCGCTATGTAGGGCTGATTGAACCACCGGCACTTTATGCGTCCGGTAGCGTCGCGTATGTAGCCTTCGCTCACGGGGATTTTGCGCCTCCAGCTTTTTTTGGTTTCCAATTTTTCGAGCGTACCGATGATGCTTGCCTCCTGCCCTGCGGCCAATCCGGCGACGGTACTCTCGCTCCCTCCCTGCTCATATCGGAAAGGAAAGTGATACAGCAGGTCCTTTGCCGTCCGCACCCCCAATTTTTTAAGCGCGTTTTTTTGCGCTTCCGTGAGCCGGAAAGTGTCGTTCAACTCATCATTAAGCCGCATTGCCATATGGTACACTGCCCGAATGGCAAAGAAAGCGATAGCGGAAAAAGCCCTGCTTTTGCACAAAAAGCTCGGTGGAAAAATTCGGATCATGCCGGCCATTGAGGTAAAAGACCGAACGGCTCTCTCTCTTGTATATACGCCGGGGGTAGCGGCGGTGTCCTCTCTCTTGGCGGAAAACAAAAAACAGGCCCGCGACTATACGATAAAAGGCAAAATGATTGCCGTCATATCCGATGGTTCCGCCGTCTTGGGGCTAGGCAATATCGGACCCTACGGGGCCTTGCCGGTAATGGAAGGAAAGTGCGCGTTGTTTAAAATTTTTGCGGGAGTAGACGCTTTTCCTATTGTTTTAGATACGCAAGAACCCGAAGAAATTATAGAAACGATAGTCCGCATCGCGCCCGCATTCGGCGGCATCAATTTGGAGGACATTGCCGCGCCCAAGTGCTTTTATATAGAAGAAGAATTAAAGAGTCGACTCGACATTCCGGTAATGCATGACGACCAGCACGGTACGGCAATAGCGGTGCTCGCTGCGCTCATTAACGCGGCCAAGTCCGTACGAAAGGACCTTAAAAAATTAAAGATCGTCATTTCCGGAGCCGGCGCGGCGGGCACAGCGGTTGCAAAACTCCTGCTTAAGTCCGGAGTAAAAGACATAATTGTTCTCGATAGCAGCGGAATAATTTCAGGGGACAGAAAGGAGAAGCACAAGAAAAAACTTGCACGAAATACGAATCCGAGAAAAATTTCAGGAGGACTGCGCGCGGCGCTGTGCGGCGCCGACGCGTTTGTCGGTGTCTCTGGCCCCGGCCTGCTGCGCACAAACGACGTGCGAACAATGGCGCCGCGCGCCATCGTCTTCGCCATGGCGAACCCGGTGCCGGAAATAATGCCGGAGGAGGCAGTGGAGGGAGGTGCGGCGGTCATAGGCACCGGCCGGTCGGACTATCCGAACCAGATAAACAACTCGCTCGTATTCCCCGGAGTCTTTCGCGGTGCGCTTAAAAACCGGATCGCCAAAATAACCGACGAGATGAAGCTGCGCGCGGCGAGAAATCTCGCCGCACTGGTAAAAAATCCTACGTCGCGGAAAATAGTGCCGGGTCCGTTCGAAAAAGGTGTTGCAGAGGCGGTCTCCAGAGCCATTCGATAGGACTCATGATAAACCACTCTATGATCTGAAAGAGATCACCGATTCATCCGTCTTGACTATGGGAGTTGCAGACAAAACATTGAATAAGATGTTTGGCGAGGCGTTCGAGGCGTACGGCAACGAACTGTTCCGCCATTGCGCTTTGCGCATGCGCGACCGCGAGCGGGCTCTAGAGCTGACGCAAGAGTGCTTTCTGCGCTCCATGCAGTACGCAAAAAAGGGGGGCGAGATACGCGATCCGAGGCCGTTTTTGTACAAGACGCTCCGGAATCTCATTATCGACGAGTACCGAAAGCGCGGGATTGTCTCGCTGGAAAAAATGGCGGAGGACGCACAGGCAGTGGTGGACGACCTGCTCCCGCCTGACGAGAGCAACACTCTCGAGCGCGCCGTGGAGCGACACGAGGGCGCAACGGCACTCGAGGCTCTGCAGAAGCTACCCGAGCCTTATCGCGAGGCGATAGTTCTGCGGTATATCGACCAGCTGTCGCCTGGGGAGATTGCGGACATAGTCGGCGAGAGCGAAAATGCGGTGTCGGTGCGCATACATCGAGGTCTAAAAAAACTGCGCGCGATTTTGGAACCAGATCATGAATAACGGACTCAACAACATAAAAAGAGAAGCAAATAAGATCCGCATGAGTGATGCGGAGAAGAGCATTCTGCTCTCGCGAATTTTCAATTTGTCCTCACCGAGTCCCTATGTGTCTTTCTCTTTCTCTATCCGTTCTGTCGTCATGTCGTCCCTTGTACTTGTGTTGCTTATCGGCACAGGCACCGCGAGCGCTGCGCAAGACAGCGCGCCGGGCGACCTGCTTTACCCGATCAAAGTCTCGGTTAACGAAAAAATCGAGAGCGCGCTCGCGCGCGGGCCGGCCGCTAGAGCCGAAGTTTATGCCAAATTCGCGGAGCGGCGGCTCGATGAGGCGCAGCAGCTCGCCTCGCGCGGTGCTCTCGACGCGCAAAAGGAAGCGGAGCTCGAGGCGCGCTTCGCCGCCAGTGCCGCGAGCGCGCAGGAGTTTGCGGAAGTTGCGGAAGCGCAGAAGCCCGGCATCGCCGTGGGGGTTAAAATAAAATTGGAGGCGTCCGCCGATGCGCGCGGCAGAATACTCGCGCGCATCGGCGGCGGCAAAGACGATGAGACACGCGATCGGTCAATAGCGCTTGCTCAAAAGGTGCGCTCGATATCGGGTAGGAGTGTTGAGTTTAATGGAGAGTCCGGTATCGTGGCTGTTTCGACGACCGCCGCAAGGGACGAGAATCACGCCGCTCAAGATGCAGAGAGGGACGAAATGTCGGAGAAAGCCGCGATGACACTGAGGAATAAAGCCACCCGAGCGCTCAAGGATGCACGCGAAAAATTCAAGGATGCAAAAGCGCTCGACGATGCGACATCGGCGCGCGTTGATGAGCAGTTTGCTCTTGCGGACAAGGAAATATCGAGCGGCGAAGTCCAGTTTGACGCCAGCGCATACGCCGAGGCGGCACTGCACTACACCGGGGCTTTCAAAATAGGAATTAAGCTGTCGGCGCTGCTCGAGGCGCACAAAAAATTCGACGGCGAGTTCATCTTGCCAATCCTTGACGAGGAAAAGACAGAGATGAAAATACAGATCCCGAAACTATGAGAAAATATATTCCTTGCCGCCTGTTTATCAGTAAGGTCTACCTTTACTGATTTTTAATGCGATGGTCTTTATTATAGAATCCAAAAATGATAGTCTACTGCTGACTGGAGGAGTGCGGCGAATGGTAAGCCAGCGGATTGCTAATCCGTAGGGGGCCAAAAACTCCCTTGTGGGTTCAAGTCCCACCTCCTCCGCCAGATTTCCAACTTTGAACCAAGGTAAAATAAGGCGGTTATGCAACCATATTACGAAAAACCAAAATTCAAACTCTACCAAGCAGATTGCTTGGAGTTGTTAGCTAAACTTCCAGAAAATTCGGTTGATATGGTTTTTGCTGATCCGCCTTATCTTCTTTCGAATGGCGGCTTTACGGTTCATGCCGGACGACGCGTTAGTGTTAATAAAGGCGAGTGGGACAAAAGCAACGGATTAAATTATGAAGTTATCATTTGATACACAACTTGCGGATAATTACACAAGCCAATCACAGAAGATTCGCATTTTAAGTGAGGCGTGGGTTGATGGTGCAATTTTTTGTCCGAACTGCGGACACTTGGATATTGATAAGTATCCAAATAATCAGCCAGTCGCAGATTTTTATTGCTCGAACTGTAAAGAGGAGTATGAATTAAAAAGTAAGCAGAATAGCGTTGGCGTAAAAATTGTGGACGGTGCATATCGCACAATGATTGAACGATTACAAAGTAGCAACAATCCCAATTTTTTCCTGCTGAATTACGACTTGAAAAGTTTTGAAGTCCTGAATTTTCTTGTCATTCCAAAACATTTTTTTGTTCCAGAAATAATTGAAAAACGAAAACCGCTCTCGCCAACTGCCAGACGGGCGGGCTGGATTGGTTGCAATATACTACTCAATCATATTCCACAAACGGGGAAGATATTCTTTGTTAGAGACGGACAGACTGAAGCAAAGGAAAAAGTTCTCGCGGACTGGGAAAAAACTCTTTTCCTGCGTGATGAAAAAGAAATCAGTGCAAAAGGTTGGCTATTAGATACCATGTTGTGCGTTGAGAAAATAGGTCACAAAGAATTTTCGCTTGATGAGATGTATACATTTGGAAATGATTTGAGCAAAAAACATCCTGATAACCGCCACATCAAAGATAAGATTCGACAGCAACTCCAAGTATTGCGGGACAAAGGTTATCTCGAATTTACCAGCCGAGGGAATTATCGACTCAAATAATTATGAAAATACAACTCTTACCATTTTTTGCAAAACTTATTCTGCGATTAAATCCTTTCAATCGTCTTTTGGTTGTGTGCCGAGGATACAGCGATGATTACGAAAATTTGACTGAGCTTGTTTGGAAAGACGACAAACATCTACAATTTTACGACAAGGAAACTTATCCTGAATTTCAGCTATGGCTACGCTAACCAATTCATTTTTTGAAAGCCATTGTTGGGCAAAGCTCAAAACCATTATCTTTTGCGCGGTTGAGTGGAACGGGACAAATTCCGAGGAAGCAAAATTACTCAAAGTTACAAGTTTGGATTTTGCAGAGGACGATGAATTGATAAAAGAAATCAAAGTTGATTATGATTTCATTCGCAACAAACTTGTTAAGCAAGGGTTCGAAGCTTTAACAGGAAAAGACGGGAAATGGATACAAGCTCGCACAAAAGGTCCCGGGCACGGCTCAATTAGCCGTGCATTTTACGCACGCACGGCATTTGTGAAAAAGATTTTTGAGATAGCGGAATAATAATAAAATATGGCTAAAAATTTAAGCCACCAAGATTGGGTTAAACAACAATTTGGTAAATACTTAAAAAGTAGTTATCGCAATGTTTTTGTCCACTCTTCAATTATTGAGGGTATTTTAGCAAATGAGAGCGGAATGGATAAATTCGATTCAGCAAACAAATTTCTGCTTTGCTCACAAAAAATAAATTCCTCGGAATTTTGTGTATTTAATAATATAAGAAAGATAAGAAATAAACTTGCTCACGACATTTTTAAAAGAAAAGGCCTTTCTCAAAATGAGATTGACAAATTACGCGATGATTTGATGAAAGAAATACATAATGCATATATAGTTAGCAATTTTTTAAATAATAAACTATTTGAAAAATACAAATTAAAAAGAAGTTCCGTTATAGGATTTGAACCAGCAAATTAGTTATTAAAATTTTAATCTATTGGATAATCCGCTACATTTTGTCCTTTATTCGATTTTGGTTTCGGCACTTCAAACCATTCAGGGTGAACTTTGTAGATAGCTCTTAGTTCCTGTATACTTTTATCAAGATCCTCGAATTTGAGCCACTTCCTCGGTTCAAAGTTCCGGAGATCGTGCCCGCCAGATTTCCAACTTTGAACCGCAGCAACTGCAAGGCTTTTTGAGCCCGACAAACACCTGTTCTTACTTTTTATATTCTAAAATATCACCGGGCTGACACTCCAACGCCTTACAAATCGTCTCCAAGGTCGATAACCGGATCGCTTTTGCCTTGCCGTTTTTCAACACGGAAATATTGGCCATGGTGATTCCGACTTTCTCGGCAAGCTCGGTGACGCTCATTTTTCTTTTTGCCAGCATCACGTCTATGTTAATTATTATTGCCATATTATTTTTTTAAACCGTTAAATCATTTTCCGACTTCATCTCTACGGCAGTTTGTAAGAGCTTCTCGAATACAGCCGTGGCAGTGGCGATGACGATAGAAACAAAAGTAGTCACAATACACACGGCAAGAAAACCCGCCGGATCGTCATCTCCAGCATGAAATATCCTTATGTATAGTCCTGCCATCACAATTAAGATGCCGAGGACGATTGCACAATATTTTATAGTCCTTAAAGCCTTTACAGAGTCTAGTGAGAATACTTTATTTTGCCCGATATATCCGAGTAATTTAAACGCCTGATACAGGGCAACAAAAAATGCGATAGACGCTAAGTACCCATACAAGATGAACGGATCAGAGTAAATACTAAACAGGTCTAAGTTCGCGGCTCTCCCCTCGGTCAAGGGGAACCGGATCATGATGGCCAACGCCACAATGCCGATGAGCACAATAACTATTTGAAGAAATGTTGTTGAGCCTCTTTTCATGGGTGATGCTTATAATTTTTATATTTCCATCTTAATTAGAGCTTATCGTTTGTCAATATGTATTTATCGTTATCTGTGGATAAGGGAAATCCTAATAGACCTTCTGGGCGAAAGCCGGAACGTCAGTAGTAGCTTCCTCATAATTTCATCGTACGGCTCATACACTTCTCTATATTAGCCGCGACTAACCCAAAAAAACATGGAAACCATTACACAGACGTATTCAATGATATGCACGTGCGGGGACACGATGACAACCGACGCCGAGAGCCGCGATGAGGCGGTCTCAAAATTCCGAAACATGATGGATAAAGGCGCGATAGGAGCGCACTTTGAGGAAAAGCACTCCGGAGAGCCGATACCGTCAAAGCGCGAAGTGGACGATATGATAGAAAAAACGACGGAGGTTGTTTAACGGGCAAGCGCTATGCAGTGCACGCGGCGGAGCGCCCGCCGCACCTCATCGAGCGTCGCGCCCGTTGTCATTACGTCATCAACGACGACGCAGACGCGCCCCTCGACAAGCTCAGGGCGAGCAACGGCCATCGCCCCCTTTATATTTTTCAGCCGCTTCGTCCTCTCGAGTCCCTGCTGTCGCGGCGTCGCCCGCACGCGCATAAGCGCGTGCGGCGCGTACTCAAAGGAGGAATTTAAATTTCGCATTGCGGTTTCGCACAGCAGTTCCGTCTGATTATGCCCGCGCTCGCGCCGCCGCGCGCTGTGCATCGGTACCGGCACTAAAAGCGGCTTGCCCAGCTCCTCGCCCGCGATGGCGAGGAGCTCTTCCCCAAGGATTTCTCCCGCAAGCGCGGCGGCGCGGTTGTTGCCGTAATATTTGATCTCCCAAATTAGCGCCGTGACCCGTGGGTCATGGTAAGGCAGAAGAGCGATATCCCGGGACGGTGTTCCGATATAAAGGTCTCGGAGCGCGTCAATGGTTAGAGAGCGAACGAGCTTCTCCGTGCGCCGCGGTGGCACCAAAAAGTCTGCAAAGCCCGAAACCAAAGCTCCAAGCATGTTAATATATATAGTATCGTGACTTCTTTTTTCTCTGATCTGTTCAAGAAAGAGTCTAAAAGCGTACTAGGGGTGGACATAGGTACCTCGGCCGTCAAGGTCGTGCAGCTTCGCAAAGAGCGCGGCTCGGTCGTACTCGAGACCTATGGCGCTATCGCGCTCGGGCCTTATGCCGGCGTCGAGATAGGCCGCGCTACATCCCTGCCGGCGGAAAAAATCGCAGAAGCGCTTAAGGATGTTATCCGCGAGGCAAACGTGACAACGGCAAACGCCGCGGTCTCCATACCGTATAGCTCGTCGCTCATCTCGCTTATCAAGCTCCCCTCGGCCGTGGAGAAGGACCTCGCACAAGTCGTGCCGATAGAGGCGCGCAAGTACATACCGGTGCCTATTAATGAAGTTCTGCTCGATTGGTTCCCAGTTTCCGGAGGCTCGCAAAAAAAAGAGGACAAGATAGAAGTGCTCCTTGTCGCCATCCATAACGACACCATTTCCAAATTCAAAAACATCGCCTCGGATGCCGCGCTTGCGGTGGAATTCTTCGAGATAGAGGTATTTTCCGCGGTTCGCGCCGCGCTCGAGCGTGGGGTCGCGCCCGTCGCCGTTGTCGATATGGGCGCCGCGACTACAAAGTTCTACGTGGTCGAGCGCGGGCTTATCCGAGAGAGCCACATTTTAAGCCAGGGCGCTCAGGATCTGACCCTTGCCGCCTCGCGCTCCCTCGGCATATCCGTCGTGCAGGCCGAGGAACGCAAGCGCAAGACGGGTCTTATGGAAAACGGCTCCGCGGGCTTCCGCAACTCGCTGGAGATTAGCCTCTCGCCTCTTGTCTCGGAGATGGCGCGCACGGCCGTTTCCTTTGAACAGCGCAACAACGCGAGCCTCGGGGCGATCGTTCTTACCGGCGGCGGCGCGACCTTGCGCGGGCTTAAGGAATTTATGCAGAGTAAAATGCAGAACGAGATACGGCTTGCGGACCCGTTCGGCAAAACGCAGGCGCCCGCGTTCCTTGAGGCTATACTCAAGGATGCAGGTCCGGAGTTCAGCGTTGCCGTGGGCTTGGCGCTCCGCGCTTTGCAGGAGGCTTAAATTGTTGAAAAACGCCAGGTTGCAAAAAAATCGAATATATACTTAAAGAGATGGATCCTCAAATCCAAGGCTCCTTTATTCCGAAGGCATCTCTTGCGGCAAGCCCGCGCGGCGCCAGCATGGGGCTTTTGATGATTATAGCGCTTTTCATTTTTGTCGTCTCTCTTCTTGCGGCCGGGGCGGTCTTCGGTTACGGACGTTATCTAAAGATAGACATCGAGGGCAAGGACGCGGACCTTAAAAAAGCCGAAGGAGCCTTCGAATCCGCCACCATACGCGACCTTGTGCGGCTGGAGGCGCGGCTTACGGAGGGTCGCGGGTTACTGCGCGCGCACGTGGCGCCGTCGGCCATTTTTGGGTTGCTTGAGCGCGAGACTCTGGAGCGCGTGCAGTTTACTTCCTTTGAGTACGCACTCAATCCCGACGGGTCCGCCTCGCTTTCGCTTGAGGGCAGAGCGGCGAGCTTTTCCGTGCTGGCGCTTCAGTCCGATCAGCTCTCCGCGAGCAAGGTCATGCGCGACGTAATCTTCAGCGGGATAGCGGTAAGCGAGCAGGGAGGCGTCAACTTTGCGGTTAAGTCGGCAGTTGATCCGTCACTGTTGCGATACGGGAGCAAACAACAAACAAACAATCAACAACAAACGACCGGCGATCAGCAACCGCGGCAACAAACGCAACCTCAACCGCAAACCGCGACCAGTTCAAACCAAACACCATGACACGGCTTCTTATACCGGCAATGCTCGTCGCCCTCGCCATAGGACTCTTTGTGATGTATATCAACCCGGCTTATCAAGAGGTCAAAGTTCTGTCGGCGGAGGCCGCCAGCTATGACGACGCGCTTAACAAATCGCAGGAACTGCGCCAAAAGCGCGACGAGCTCATAAAAAAACGGAACACGTTCTCCAATGAGAACCAGCGCCGCCTTGAGTACCTGCTCCCCGACAACGTGGACAATATCCGGCTCATCATAGATATAAACAACATCGCGGCGCGGCGGTCGCTTACGCTCAAGAACGTGGAAATCGGCAACTTGGGAGGCCGTAGCGGCGAGCGCTCCGCTCTTGCGGTGGGCTCTTCCGGGGATCCCATAGGCTCGGTCGAACTCGGGTTCTCTGTAACCGCCGGCTACGACAACTTTGTGGCGTTCATGCAGGACCTCGAGAGCAGTTTGCGGCTTGTGGACGTCGAAAAGATATCCGTAAAACCGGATGGGGATCTGGGCGATTACAAAGTAACCATAAGGACGTATTGGCTTCACTAACATGGGACTAAGCGCGCTTAAAAACAGCAAGATAATCCAGTGGGGCGTGATAGCCGCCGTAATCGCGCTCGGATACTTTTGGTACGCATCCTCGGATGCGGGACCGCTCCTAAGCATACCCCAAGCGCCTTCGCCCGCCTCGCAGGAAATATTGTTGACCCTGGGCAACCTGCGGCAAATAGTGCTTGACCCGTCGCTTTTCGAGGACCCGATCTTTACCTCTCTCGTCGACTCGTCCACGTCAATACCGCAGGAGAGCGTCGGCAGGCGCAACCCATTTGCGCCAATAGGGCGCTGAACATGGCAACATGGATATACTTTCGCTTTTGGTCAAGGAAAAAGTGCTCGACGGGGAACGCGCGGCGCAAATAGAAAAGGAATTGCAAAAGCCGGACGCTTCGGAAGAAGCGGTCCTGCAGAAAAACGGCGTCGCGCTCCCCGACATTCTCAAAGCAAAGAGCGAGTATTTTGGCGTGCCCGCGCGGGAAATAGGCGAGAATCCGGTCCCATTCGACACCTTGCGATACATACCCGAGGAGTCCGCGCGCCACTACAAGCTCGTACCGCTTGCCATTAAAGACGGCGTGCTGGAAGTCGGCGTGCTCGACCCGGACAATCTCGAGGCGCGCGACGCGCTCACCTTCATCTCCGCGAAAATAGGAGTGCCGTACAAGCTATTCCTTATATCGGAAACTGATTTCAACCGGCTCCTTACGCAGTATAAAGGCCTCTCCGGCGAGGTAGGAAAGGCTCTTACGGAACTCGAGACCGAGCTTATCATGGAGTCCTCAAAAGGCGGCGGAAAGGAGGATAAAAAAATCTCCAAACTTCTCGAAGACGAGATAGCAGAGACCGAGACAATAAGCGAGGAAGCGCCGGTCACCAAGATAGTGGCTACTATTCTCCGGCATGCGGCCGAAGGACGCGCGTCCGACATCCATGTAGAGCCTATGGCGGACCAGACGCGGGTGCGCTTCCGCATTGACGGAGTTCTGCTCACCAACATCACCCTGCCGCAAAAGGTGCATGCGGCCGTTGTGGCGCGTATAAAGGTGCTCTCCAACATGCGCCTCGACGAGAAGCGCAAGCCGCAGGATGGGCGCTTTTCCGCCCGTGTTGGCGGCTCGAAGATAGACCTGCGCGTCTCGACATTCCCGACCTACTGGGGCGAGAAGGTGGTGATGCGCATTTTAGGAAGTCAGACCAAGGACTGGAAGCTTGATGGCCTCGGCCTTTCGGACCGCAATCTCGCTTTAATTCGCGCCGCAATAAAAAAACCGTATGGAATGGTACTCATTTCAGGGCCCACGGGATCCGGCAAGTCTACGACGCTATACACTCTTTTAAACGAGGTGGACCGTGATCGGCAAAACGTTCTTTCGCTGGAGGATCCGGTCGAGTACACCATAGCCGGCGTTTCGCAAAGCCAGGTGCGGCCCGAAATAGGGTACTCTTTCGCCAACGGCCTGCGTACTACATTGCGGCAGGACCCGAACATCATAATGGTCGGCGAGATCCGCGACAGCGAAACGGCGAATCTTGCCGTGCAGGCGGCGCTGACCGGCCACCTCGTGCTCTCAACGATACACACCAACAATGCTATCGGCATAGTGCCGCGGCTCCTTGATATGGGCGTCGAACCTTATCTTATTCCTCCGGTCTTGATTTTAGGCGTCGCACAGCGGCTTGTGCGCACGCTTTGCCCGGGTGGCGGGAAGAAAATAAAGGTTGAGGGTTCGATGGAGGCGATGCTGAGGGAGCAGTTCTCGGACCTGCCCAAAGAGTATCAAAAAAATATTCCGTCGCTCGAGTACGTGCATCGCATGGAGCCTACTCCGGAGTGTCCAAGCGGGACGGAGGGGCGCGTGGCGTGCTTCGAGGCCTTTGACATGACGCAGGAGCTCGAGCGCACTATTTTGGCGGGGAAGCCCGAGGAGGATCTCTTCGCCATCGTGCGCAGGGGCGGCATGCTGACGATGAAGGAGGATGCTATCATTAAATCCGCAACCGGACTTGTGCCGTTTGAGGAGGTCAACACTTTGGGCGGGGAGTTCGAGCTTGACGATGCCGCTCCGCCTATATCAAAACAAGAGACAACCGAGATCTCGGATGATGGTGAGGAAAAACCCAAAGCGGAAGGTGCAGAAAAAACGAAAGCAGAAGAAGTATGAGTGATTACGCAAAAAAATTGCCCGATCTGGCGGGGACAGCTATAGCTCAAGGCGCATCCGATCTGCACTTGCGCGAGGGCGCAAGGCCCTTGGTGCGCGTTTCTGGGGTTCTCACGCCGCTTCTTCAGGAAAATATTCTTACTCGCGAGGACATGCTGGGGACGCTTGAAGTGTTACTCACTCCCGTGCAGAAAAAACGCTTTGAGGAGTCGCAAGAGATAGATTTTTCCTACAGCGCGAACGACGCGGGGCGATTCCGCGGCAACAGTTACATCGAGCGCGGACGCATCGGCGTTGCCCTCCGGCTTATTCCCCGCGCCATACGCGGGGTGGCGGAGCTTAACTTGCCGGATCAGATAGAAAATTTTGCCGCAAAAGAGCAGGGGTTCTTTCTCGTCGTCGGACCCGTGGGGCAGGGCAAGACCACTACCTTGGCCGCGCTTATAGAAAAAATAAACAACGAGCGCGCCGAGCATATAATAACGATCGAGGACCCGATAGAGTATCTTTTCGAGAACAAAAAATCGCTGATAGACCAGCGTGAGGTGCGCACCGACACGCGCGACTTTATGAGCGCCCTGCAAAGCGTCTTCAGGCAGGACGTGAACGTTTTAATGATAGGCGAGATGCGCACGCCGGAGACAATGGCCGCGGCGGTGACCGCGGCCGAGACGGGACATCTGGTATTCTCGACGCTCCATACCAACAACGCGGTGCAGACCATAGACCGCATCATAGACTCATTTCCGGCTCTCCAGCAGGACCAAATACGGGTCCAGCTCGCGGGGTCCTTGGCGGGGATATTCAGCCAACGGCTTTTACCTCGCATATCCGGCGGGTTGGTACCGGCTTACGAGCTTATGTTCAATACCACCGCCGTAGCGAACCTGATACGGGAAAAGCGCACTCACGAGATACAGACCCTTATAGAGACCGGCGCTGAGGAGGGGATGGTGGACCTTAACCGCTCTCTTTCGGAGCTGGTGCGCACGGGGCAGATATCCGTCGAGTCAGCCTACAGCCGTTCGCTTAATCCGAAGCTTTTGGAGAGGCTCCTTTAAAAGTAAAAGTAAACTTTATTTCGCTCACTCTCTAGAACATGGAATTCAAGTACGAAGCGCTGGACAATCAAGGAAAAGCGACTGCCGGAGTGATAGCGGCTGCGACGCAGGACACGGCCATAGCCTCGCTCCAGCGCCGCGGGCTGACCATAACCTCTATCTCGGGATCGGAGGGCGGAAGTCTCTTGGAGAGACTGCAAAAAGTCTCTTTTTTAGGCGGGGTGTCCGGCCGCGAACTTACTCTGCTCTCGCGCCAGATAGCAACGCTCTTTGAGGCGCAGGTCTCGGCATTGCGCATTTTCCGTCTTCTTGCAGAGCAGGCGCAAAAACCCTATCTGCGCGAGACTCTCACTATTGTCGCCGACGACCTGCAGGGCGGCACATCCATCTCGAAATCACTCGAAAAGCATCCAAAAATCTTCTCGCACTTTTACGTGAACATGGTCAAGGCCGGCGAGGAGTCCGGCAAGCTCGACCAGACTTTTCTCTTTTTGGCCGACTATATCGAGCGTTCCTACGAGCTTACTTCCAAGGCGCGCAACGCACTTATATATCCGTCTTTCATTCTTGTTACCTTTGTCGCGGTTATGACTCTCATGCTCACTGTGGTCATCCCCAAAATAGGCGATATACTAAGCGACTCTGGGCAGAAGCTTCCGTTCTACACGCAGGCGATACTGAACCTTAGCGGCTTTTTGGTCGACTACGGGATTTTTCTACTTATCGCGGCCGTGGTTGGGATTTATTTTCTGTTCCGCTATGCGCAGAGCGGGCAGGGGTCTCTCGCAGTGTCGCGCTTTAAGCTGTCCGTCCCGTATATCGGCTCGCTTTATCAAAAGCTGTATCTGGCCCGCATAGCCGACAACATGCACGTAATGCTCACCTCCGGAATAGCGGCCGTGAGAGCGCTCGAGATAAGCGCGGATGTGGTTGGGGACGCGACTTACGAGGCCTTATTGCGCGAGGCCGTCGAGGAAGTCAAAAGCGGCACCGCACTGTCGCAGTCGCTCGCGCGGCATGGCGAGATGCCGCCGATTTTCGTCCAGATGCTGAAGATCGGCGAAGAGACGGGCGAGATGGGCAATATACTCGAGAGGCTGGCCAAATTCTATAACCGAGAGGTTACGGCGGCGGTCGACACGCTGGTTTCCATGATAGAGCCGGCTCTCATAGTCGTTCTTGCGCTGGGTGTGGGTTTCCTGCTTGCGGCGGTGCTGATGCCTATTTATAATACAGCGAGTGCCTTATAAGCATTTTAATAATTATTAACTTACGGTGATTATGCATAAAAAGTTTACGCGGAGCCTTGCCCGTTCGGCTATGGCCAAGGGCTTTACGCTCATTGAGCTCTTGGTCGTCATTGCTATTATAGGCATCCTCGCTTCAGTCGTGCTTGTCTCACTAAACAGCGCCCGCGCCAAGGGCCGCGATGCGCGCCGCGTTGCCGAGCTTCAGGAAATGGTCCGTGCTATAGCGATAGCGGATGCCGATCCGGCGATCGCTTTTGCGGGCTGTACGGCGGCCAACGCCAAGGCCAATACCTGCACTACCCCGAATCTTACGAGTTTCGCGGACCCGTCAGCGGGCGTTGCCGGCGCGGCGTGCGACGGCACCTCGGCCGCTACCTGCCAATATTCCGTTAGCAAGTCCGACGGCTCCGCCGGCGCGACCACGCAAAACTGGCAAATAAGGAGTTATCTCGAGGCCGGCAGCGGCACGCTAACCACGGGGAAAATCTGCATCAGCAGCATTGACACCACCATATTCCAGGACGACGCCACGCACTGCAACTGATTCCGAAAGCTGGTTTTCCATAAAATCCCCGGCATTTCTGCCGGGGATTTTAAATTGGGGTATACTGTAAAATGTCTTCTTTATGCGTCGAGGATTTACCTTGATAGAATTACTGGTCGTCGTCGCCATAATCGGTCTGCTTGCTTCCATCGTTACGGTCTCGCTTACAAGTGCCCGCGCCAAAGGCCGCGATGCGCGCCGCATCGCCGACATAAAAACCATAGAAGTTTCGCTTAGGATGTATTACACAGACAACGGAATGTACCCCAAAAATATTTACGGCAGCGGCGCCTCGGCTCCGGACTCGGGACTCGCCCCAACCTACCTGCCCCGCGTGCCCACTGACCCGAACCAGAGCGGCGCGTGCACTGGCGCTGAAGCCGCTTGCTATAAATACATCTCTTTCAAGTCCGGTACCGGCTCCAGCGTCTGTAATGCGGGCATGCCCCCGGTAACTTATCATATCGGCGCGCCCATCGAAGATACGGTAAACACCTATCTTGCACAGGATCTCGATACTTCTGCGACTATTTCCGGATATACCGCGTGCACTACCGGCGTCCCGAATCCCACCTTCGACGGCAACGCGCAGGGATGCGTCGGCACTTCTCCAGCCGCTCCAGACTCCTGCTACGACCTTAGACCGTGACGCCCACGTTTTTTGCGGCGCTTTCTGCTGTCTTTGGAGCGGCGCTCGGGAGTTATCTTAACGTGGTTCTGTTCAGGTTCGGCACGGGAAAATCCTCGCTGCGCGGCCGCTCGCAATGCCAGCACTGCAAAACTGCTTTACGCGCAGGCGATCTTGTGCCGGTCTTCTCTTATGTATTTTTGCGCGGCAAATGCCGTTATTGCCGCTCGCACATTTCTTTCCAATACCCTGTTGTAGAAATCGCCGCCGCAGTTCTCGCTTTGCTTATTTACCTGCAGCATCCGGGGTTTTTAGTTTTTAGTTTTTGGCTGTTAGTTTGGATGATACTTTTGTTCATCGCCGCATACGACACGCGGTATAAAATTATTTCCGCGTCCGCCTTTTTGCCGCTTGGCGCTCTGGCGCTCGGCTTTGCGGCAATGCAGGGGACTTTCTTTTCCGGTATTATGCTCTCTGCACCGCTTTTTGTAGCGTCTCTACTCTCCCGCGGCCGCGCTATGGGGTTTGGGGATGGTTTTCTGGAACTGTCTCTCGGATGGCTCCTCGGCCTCTCCGCAGGGCTCACCGCGCTTATGCTCGCATTCTGGACGGGCGGCGTTGTTGGTATCGCCCTCCTGCTAAGCCAAAAACGATATACAATGAAGAGCGAGGTACCGCTCGCGCCGTTCCTTATCCTTGGAGCCGCGGCCGTTCACTTTTTCCATGTTGATTTCTTCCCATCGCTCCCGTCACTCTTTTAGGGGGTTTACCATAATAGAGCTGACCATAGTATTCGCCATCATTACCGTCATTACGGCTCTCCTTCTTTTTCGGCAAGAACGTTTCTCTTCCTCGACACTTCTGCGCTCTCTTTCCTACAGTGTGGCGCTTACCTTCAGGCAGGCTCAAGTGTACGGCACATCCGTCCGTGAGAGCGCGGCGGGCAGCGGGCAGTTCGGCAAGAGCTACGGGGTGTACTTCGGTTCGGGAGACACGGGGCGCTACTACCTTTTTGCGGATATCAATAATGACGGCTCGCGGGCTCCGGACGGTAGCGAAGACTTGCCGGCTTACGTGATACGCAACGGCTTTTCCATAAAAAAGTTCTGTGCAGCCATCACGAGCGGCGGCGAGCGATGCAGCGACAGCGAGGCGCCGCTAACGTGGCTTGCGGTGTACTTTAAGCGCCCAAATCCCGATGCTCTTTTTTCCTCCAGCCAATCGGGGGAGAATTATTCAAGCGCGTACGTTCAACTGCAGGGGCTGGATGGAACGACTCGCAGAGTTACCGTAACCAATACCGGACAGATATCAGTCGGCGCATTAGGAATATGAAAGGCTTTACCCTGATCGAAATGCTGGTGTCGGTCGCGATATTTACCGTGGTAATGACTATGGCATTGAGCGCGCTCCTTATAATGACCGAGAGCGACCGCAGGGCGCAGACCCTCAAAGTTGCCGTCAATAACCTGAATTTCTCGCTCGAGAGCATGTCGCGCACGATACGTACCGGTTTTGTCTATCACTGCGATATTAATGCGAATCCTATAACATCGCCGCGCGACTGCAATTCTGGAGCGACCTCTCTCGCATTCCTCGACGCCGACCGTCAGCAGATTGTCTATTGCCGGGGGGAAGGGAGCTCATGCAGTTCGAGCGGCGCGGCGATTCTGCGCTCCGTTAACGGCGGAGCCTATTCGCAGATAACCTCGCCCGAGGTTTCAATATCGGGCCTTCTATTCTATGTTACTGGCGCGGAGTCAGCGGCGATTCAGCCCAAAGTGACCATTCTGCTCTCCGGCTCGGTCCAGATAGATGCCGATTCCTCGTCGGGATTCAATCTGGAGACTAGCGTAACCCAAAGGCTTTATGATCAGTAAATTCTTTAAAACAACGCGACGCCTTAAAGACAGGCTCTCCAAAACATCGCCCTTGAGAGGATTTAGTTTGATAGAGGCGCTAGTATCTGTTCTGCTTTTAACCGGTGCCATAACAGGCCCGCTTTCCATAGCGGCGCAAGGCTTCCAAGGCGCGCTCGTCGCAAGGGACCAGGTAACTGCTTTTTTTCTCGCACAAGACGCCGTGGAATTCGTGCAGTTTGCCCGCGCGACCAACAGGCTTAATCCCAATAATTACGATTGGCTTGCCGGCGGCACCGGAGGTGTTGTCCTAACCCCGTGCGTAAGCACCGACGGATCGGCATTGTGCTATTTCGATTCCATGCAGACAGGCGTTTTCTCCTGCGGCGGTGCATGCGGCGCAATGAAATATGATCCTTCGACGCGCGCTTATAATTACGACACTGGCGTGCAAACCCCGCAGAAATTTACTCGCACTGTCAAGATTGAGACGCCGGTAAGCGGGAGCGCGGGCGAGGCGGCGCTCACGGTAACGGTTGCCTGGCAGGACCAGGGCCTCTTAACGCGCTCTGTCACCGTGCGCGAGCATATAACGAATTGGCAATAACATGAAAGGATTCACTATATTTTTTGCGATGCTTGCCGGCGCCGACTAGCCCATTTACGCCGCCGACTCCGGCGCGGAATGCGCACTTTACTGGGACAATAAATACGGCGGGCAAGGGAGCGCCTTCGGCACTTCGAGCGGCGGCGTCTGGGGCTCGGGTGTGGTATGCAACGGACAGACCGTCAGCTCCTCGTGGACCATAGAGTCGAATGCGAGCGCCGCAACAACAACGTTTTCATTAACCCTCGCGCCACAATCATCCTGCGTTACCGTAACCCTGGCAAAAAGCGGAAATCCTCCGCAGACAACAGTAACATCCTACGGGCGCAACACCTGTGCGACAGGCACCGCACGCATTGAGCGCGCACTCCAAGTACACTACTAACCTGCGGGTATTGCGGTCTCCGAACTAGCTAGAAGCTAGAAGCTAGAAGCTGTAAGCTAGATTCATGGCAGTCCCCAAAGAAACCAGCGAAAGATATGAGAAGTTGAAGACGGCCATAAACCGCCATCGCCATCTTTATTATGCGCTCGACAGGCCCGAGATATCAGACGCGGCATACGATGAGTTGGAGCAGGAGCTCTTGCGCATAGAGCGGCAATATCCCGAGCTCGCCGCACCCGATTCCCCAAGCCGGCGTGTGGGAGGGGAGCCTCTGCCGCAGTTCAAAAAAGTGCGGCATGCTTTTCAGCAGTGGTCCTTTAACGACGCTTTTGGCGAGCAGGACCTGCGCGGCTTTGATAAGCGGGTCAAGCGCCTGTTAAAAACAGGCTCGGAAATCGAATACAGCTGCGAGTTAAAGATAGACGGTCTCAAGATAGTGCTGACGTACGAAAAAGGGTATCTAAAAACCGCGGCGACGCGCGGCGACGGCGTTGTCGGCGAGGATGTAACCAACAACGTCAAAACCATTCCCTCCGTGCCGCTTGCCCTGCAGCGGCCGATAGATATTGTCGTCGAGGGCGAGGTCTGGATGAGCGAAGAGTCGCTGCAAAAAGTGAATGCCCTTCGGCGCGCTCGGGGTGAGCCGGAATTCGCGAACCCGCGCAATGTCGCCGCTGGCTCCATACGTCAGCTTGACCCTAGAATTGCCGCATCCCGCAAGCTGGATGTTTTTGTTTATGACATCGCGCACACTGGCGGGGAGATTCCGGCGACACAGATCGAGGAACTGCAATATCTGCGTGAGCTGGGATTCAGGGTCAATCCTCATTTCAAAGCCGCGAAGTCACTTGAAGATATTCTCGGATATTGGCGGCAGTGGCAAAAGAAGTCGAAGTCCGAAGGATATTGGATAGACGGTATAGTGGTTAAGGTCAATGCGCGTGGTTTGCAGGAGAAGCTCGGCTACACCGGCAAGGCGCCGCGTTTCGCGATCGCGTTTAAATTTCCCGCGGAACAAGTAACCACTGTGGTCGAGACAATAGTACTGCAAGTGGGCCGTACCGGAGTTTTGACGCCGGTCGCACATCTGCGGCCGGTTCTGGTCGCGGGCTCCACGGTGTCGCGCGCGACGCTCCACAACGAGGACGAGATAAAGAAGCTCGATGTGCGAGTGGGGGACACTGTAATTCTGCAAAAGGCTGGCGACGTGATACCCGACATAATACGCGTCCTGCCGGAATTGCGGCCGAGTGGCGCGGTGCCGTTCAAATGGCCCTCACGCGTCAAGGAGTGCGGCGGCGACGGGCGCATTGAGAGAGTTCCGGGACAGGCGGCATGGCGCTGTGTCGTAAAAAACTCTTTCGCCATAATGCGCCGCAAATTCCGGCACTTCGCTTCGCGCGGTGCGTTAAACATAGAGGGGCTGGGGCCCTCGACCGTGGACGCACTGCTTGAGGCTAAGCTTGTCCAGCATCTGGATGACTTTTTCACCTTGACCGAGGAGGATATTTTGACACTGGAGGGATTCGCGGAGGTAAGCGTGAAAAAACTGGCGGCCTCCATTAACAAAGTCGCCAAAAGGGTGCTGCTCTCGCGGCTCTTGATAGGACTCTCCATACCGCAGGTTGGGGAGGAGACTGCCATATTGCTCTCGCAGAATTTTAGGACCATAGACGACCTGGTACGCGCGAGCGAAAATGATCTATATGTCATAAACGGCATCGGACCCGTTGTTGCGAAGTCTATTTTCGAGTTTTTCCGCGACAGGGATAATGCGGCGCTGATAAAGCGGCTTAAAAAGGCAATTGTCATACAGTCTGAAAAAACCAACATAGCAAGGCGAGACCTTGCTACACTACCGTTTGCCGGCAAAGCATTCGTATTGACCGGAGTGTTAAAGGGAATGAGCCGCGACGAAGCCAAAGAAAAAATCCGCAAATTGGGAGGAACTGTCTCCGGCTCGGTTTCGGTAAAGACCGACTTCGTGATAGCGGGAGAGGAGACCGGCTCTAAACTGGATAAGGCGCGGAAATTAGGAACTAAAATTCTTAACAAGCGGGAGTTTTTAAAAATGTTCAAATAAGCTACTATTGTAGGATGATTTCGAGGGAGGAGATACGCAACTTGGCGCAATTGGCAAGGCTCAAATTGACTGAAGCAGAGGAAGAGAATCTTCAAAAGGATATATCGAGCATTCTTGACTATGTTGGGCAGATTAGCGCGGTATCGGGTCAAGGATCCAAGCAAGGCGAAACCTTGCTGTCTGATAGCAAGGTTTCGCCTTGCTTGCTTAAGAATGTGATGCGGGAGGATGTTTTATACGAAAACACGCCTATTTCCGGAAAAAGAGAGGCTTTGCTGGCGGCCTTGCCCAAACGGTATGGCGATTTTGCCGTCGTGCGAAAGGTAATACAAAAAGATGCTGAATGAGCTTTCCATAACGGAAGCCGCGGATAAATTGCGGAAAAAAGAAATTTCTGCGGTGGAGCTTACGGGTGCGTGCCTTGAGGAAATAGAAAAAAATAATCCGGAGTTGAATGCATATTTGGAGGTTTTTAGCGATGCAAAGGAACAAGCGCAAGCCGCCGACGTGCGACGCGCAAGCGGCGAGAATCATGCCCTGCTCGGCATTCCGCTTGCGGTCAAAGACAACATTTTGATAGAGGGGCGGCGCGCGTCGGCGGCGAGCAAGATGCTCGAGAACTATATCGCGACCTATGACGCGACAGTGATAAAAAAATTGAGGGATGCGGGCGCGGTATTTCTTGGCCGCACCAACTGCGACGAGTTTGCCATGGGCGGCAGCAATGAGAATTCCGCTTTCGGACCGGCCAGGAATCCCCATGACGCCTCGCGTGTCGCGGGCGGCTCCTCCGGCGGCTCCGCCGCCGCCGTGGCGACGCACATGGCTCTTGGAGCCTTAGGGTCGGATACCGGCGGCTCTGTCCGCGACCCTGCGAGCTTTTGTGGCGTTGTGGGACTCAAGCCTACCTACGGCGCCGTGTCGCGCTCCGGACTCATTGCAATGGGTTCCTCGCTCGACCAGATCGGTGTGCTTGCAAAAACGGCTGAAGACTCGGAACTAATTTTTAATACAATTAGCGGACACGATCCGCTCGACAGCACGTCAAGAGAAATTTCCAATTCACAATTTTCAATTTCCAAATTTCGAATCGGAGTTCCGCGGCACCTGTTTGCGCAAGGGATGGACGCGGATGTGCTGGAGCGGTTCGAAGCGACGCTCAAAGACCTGAAGCAAAAAGGCTGCGAAATAGCGGATATTGAATTGCCGTCAGCGGGGCTTGCACTGGCCGTCTACTACATAATCATGCCGGCGGAAGCCTCGGCTAACCTTGCGCGGTTCGACGGTGTTCGCTATGGACTTTCACTGCGGGGAGAAAATTTACAAGATGACTATGCAAAAACACGCGGCGCCGGTTTCGGACTGGAAGTGCGCCGCCGCATCATGCTCGGTACCTATGTGCTTTCGTCCGGATATTACGATGCATACTATGAAAAAGCCGTTGCCGCAAGAGCAAAACTCCGGATGGAATTCGAAAAAGCGTTAGAGTCTGTAGATCTTATAGCGACTCCAACCATGCCCACTCCCGCATGGAAAATAGGCGGGAAATCAGATCCTCTGTCCGCCTATCTGTCCGATATTTTTACCGTGACGGCGAATCTGACCGGAAATCCCGCTATCTCAATACCGATGGGCGTCGTAGCGCGCGAGGGAAAAAGTCTGCCCGTCGGCATACAGTTTACCGCCGCGCATGGGGATGAGTCCGCTCTCTTTATAGTCGGTAAGGAGGTAAAATAAAGTGATGCAAGAGGTGCGCTATTTAAATCTGGAATATTTGCTCCTGCGGGTCTATGACATTTTTTCGGGCGTGGACGCTGGTAACATCCCCGGTTGGATAGCCTCGCTTGCCGGCATAATTGTTATTACTGGAATAATTCTTACGCTGATCCTCCTCGCGCTTATCGTATACGCCAACATCCGGCTTGTGCAGGTACAGCACGAGGGATATCAAAGGTTCGAAGAGAAGTTGCGGTCCGCGCAGACGCAAGGGACGAAAAATATCGGCAAAAACGAGCGCTGGGAGCGTATTATCCTGCTTGCGGACTCGCCCAGCCAAAGCGATTGGCGGCGAGCGATACTCGAGGCCGATATTATGCTCGGCGATGTTTTGGATAATCAGGGCTACGCAGGCCCTGTTGTGGGCGACCAGCTAAAGATGGCCAATCCTCTGCAGATGACAACGCTCGACCTCGCGTGGAAGGCGCACAAAATGCGCAATGATATCGCGCATGAGGGCGAGGTTCTTCAGCTGACCGAGCGCGACGTGCGCGCGACGATAGACTACTATCGCCGTGTGTTTGAGGAATTTCTCGCGATTTGATATACTGCCGTGCAATAGCGGGGTGGAGCAGTAGTAGCTCGTCAGGCTCATAACCTGAAGGTCGCGGGTGCAAATCCCGCCCCCGCAACAAGTGTTCGCAAATATCCAAAAAATGTAGTATTTTTTTAGCTACGTCCTCCTTCGTATGAAGCTACGGGCGGACAAGTCGGCGTAGCTCAGGCAGTTAGAGCATGGCACTCATAAAGCCAAGGTCGGAGGTGCAAGTCCTCCCGCCGACACACTAATGAAGTGAAAAACGGCAGTCACTGGGACTGCCGTCGGGGCGATTGCGCGGAGCATTGCCGGGCGAAAAATTCTTCCCGCAGGGCCATCGCGGTTTCGACCGTGCGGTCAAAAATTTGCTGATAGTTTTCCTCCGAGTGGACGACAATGTATGGAATTAAGGGGTATTTGAACATATGATACCGCACGGACTCTCCGTCGGCATCGCTTTTTATGTTCGGGTAGAAAATCGCTTCGGTGGTATAAATAACCGCGTCCACTCCCGCCCTGTCGAGCTCGGGCGTGGCTTGCCGGATATCGAAAAGCCACTGCGGAAAAAGTCTGCGATATCTGCGTATCGCCTCAAAAAAGCGCCGCTCCGCGCGTGTGCCGCGCGAATGCTGTCTGACGTAGCCGTTTCTATATGGTCGGCGATGCCTCCGTACAGGTTTGGACATGACAACCTCCCCACCTCCTTCATCTGTTTTTAATCATAGCACAAAAATTTAATTATTGAACAGTAATGGAAAATGGGCTAAACTTCTTTTGTCTGCGGGAGTAGCTCAACTTGGTTAGAGCGCCGCCCTGTCACGGCGGAGGTTGCGGGTTCAAATCCCGTCTCTCGCGCAATTTTGGTGTATCGTGTAGATATATGAAGCGTAGCGCCGTCGTATTTTTAAGCGTTATTGCGATAATCGCGGCTTTTTTTCTTGCCGCGTCGGCATATCGGCAGGCGCAGTGGCGCGAGCAGCAACACATCGGAGAGGTCGTAAGCGCCGCGGAGGACCGGATCGTCATTTCGGATGTTCGTGGAAGGGAGCGCACAGTGCGCATGAGCGAACAGACCGTAATCCGGAAAGGCCGAACGACCGTCGGCCCGCCCGAGGTCGGCGACCGATTGATGGTAATTGGCAAGAATGAAAACGGTTCCATAGATGCGGTGCTTATCAGGATTTTAGATAATAAAGGTCCTCTTCCGCCGGAAAAACCGCGATGAAAAAATATTTGCGGTTTTTGCCGGTAGTGACTTTTGTCGGCGTTTCGCTTTTGTTCCTGTTTTTAACGCCGGGAAAAATCGTTGCGTATATCGGAATTGAAAATGCGTATGTGCTTATTTTTGTTCTCGCATTTTTGGGCGGGCTCACGACCTTTAGCGGCATCCCTTATCATCTTGTTCTCATCGGGTTTGCGGCTGGCGGACTTAATCCGTGGATACTCGGCCCCTTAACGGCAATTGCCGTCTCGCTCGGCGACTGCACGTCTTATCTTATAGGCTACTTTGGGCGCGAAATAATTCCTGTTCGGCTACAAAACGCGATGCAAAGACTCTCTCGCATACAAGAGGCGCACCCGAGACTCCTGCCCTCTGTCTTTTTCCTATACGGCGCGCTGGTGCCGTTCTCGAATGACGTCATTACTATCCCGATGGGTTTTCTAAAATATCCGATTCTCCGGGTGATGATACCGCTTGCCATAGGCACGACGATTTTCAATACAGGGCTCGCACTAGTGGCGGTCTATGCTTACGACTGGATACCCTTTGTCCAGTTAAATAATTGAAACCTTCACTCGCGATTCATGAAGAAGAAATGAGTTGCTGGACAAGAGAATTTCAGAAAATATTCATTCGGGGATAAAAGCAAGCTTGAAGTCAATCGCACAGTACCCGTTACAGTACTTGGCGAATGATCGGAAAAGAAATTCGTTCGCGTTCCCCGATTACTTATAAGTCTACTCGTAAATCCGTTAATCCGATTCGGCTTCTCATTACTACTAATTCGCTGAAGCTGCTTTTTACCAGCGTTTCTCTTGCAGGGATGCTCCTTCTTCCCATTGATGTATCGTGGAGTCTTGTCAGGGCGGCTTCCGTTAATGTTTGGTGGCCGACAAACGGCGCTCACGTTACGGGGACTCAGCCGTTTAAGGCGATGGTAGAGGGAATAGCTGTCGAGCAATATGAAATGTATTGGCAAGTCGACAGCGGGCAGCTTAACTCGATGTGGAACGATTATCACGATTATCCGCACAAAGAGGCTGCTGTAGATCTTTCTGGCTGGACATGGAAGGGTAGCGGGCCTTACGCAATAAACTTTGTAGCCAAGCAGGGCGGATCGGTAATCGCGGAGCAGTCGGTCAATATATACATCGACAACGGACTGCCGGTACAGCAATCGACAATAAATAACCAACAATCGACTACTGACAATCAACAATCGAGTACTAGCCCGACTTCCGTCATTGAGAATTCATCTCAAACGACGAATGTAAATACTGTGCAACCGGCAAACAACACGTTGCTTGGGCTTAGGCTCTATGTAAATCCAAATTCCTCCGCGGCGGCGCAAGCGCAGGTGTGGCGAGCGTCGCGTCCCGCAGATGCCACAAAAATGGATCTCCTTGCGCAAACCGCGACCGCAAGCTGGCTTGGCGGCTGGAGCGGCGACGTGGAGCAGGCTGTGCGGCAGATAATAGACGGTGCAAGGGCGCAGGGTTCGGCACCCATGCTCATTGCTTACAACGTGCCCGGCCGCGACTGCGGCGGGTACTCCGCGGGCGGTGCGGACTCTAAAAATGCTTACAATAACTGGATAGGCGCGCTCTCGCGCGGTATAGGCTCCAATGCGGCAGTTGTAATACTCGAGCCCGACGCGCTGGCATCGCTCGACTGCCTCTCCAAAAAAGATCAAGAAATCCGCATGGACATGCTCTCAAACGCAATCTCGATACTTAAATCTAATGGCAACACCAAAGTATATCTGGATGCTGGCCACAGCAATTGGAAGGACGCAGACACTATGGCGGGGCGACTTGAGAGGGCGGGCGTATCTAAGGCAGACGGCTTCTCGGTCAATGTATCGAACTTCAACTGGACGAACAGCGAAATAAATTATGGAACGCAGATCTCGCAAAAAATAGGCGGCAAGCACTTTGTCGTGGACACTGCACGCAATGGTTCGGGGCCGGGCGACACATGGTGCAATCCGTGGGGGCGCAAGATAGGCGAGCGCACGACCTCGCAAACAGGCAACGGGCTTGTAGACGGATACCTGTGGCTCAAGGTCCCGGGCGAGTCCGACGGTAACTGCAACGGCGGTCCGTCCGCGGGCACCTGGTGGCCGGACTTCGCTCTCTCGCTGGTTCCGTAAACGCTTCGCAAAAAATCCCTCTTAAAAAGTCCTTAACCCCAAAATTTGCTCCGCAAATTTTGGCACGTCCCCGCCTAGACTTTTTTCGATGGATTTTTTGCTTCGCTCCGAAAGCGGGGTGTCGTAGCGCAGTTTGTATTTGTAAAGAGTGAGGCCAGGCGAGAAAACGCGCTCGTCGGTTCTTTGATAGTGCGTGTCGAAATAAAGTCTGATGTCCTCCTGGTACCCCTGGTCGTAAGAGAGCAGGATCCATGCGTTTTGGTTCGCTTGCGTGGCTTGCGCTACCTCGCCGGGGAATTTGTCGGGGATGAAAGGAGGTATGGGGCCGAAGGCGTAGCGATTCCACAGAGGCAAGGTCCTGATGGGCGCCGCGCCGCGATAATAGTATTCGATCGGATAAATGGTAAAGGGGGCGGAGAGCAGTATCACGTCGGCGCCTCCCGCATGTGCCGTGAGGTACTGCGCAGCCTCGCGATAGTTCTCTTTAACCGGTGTCGTGGGCGAGAAAAGCTCTATTATGAGCGTCGCGGCCATTACAAAGAGGGCCGCGCCGCGCGCAAAGCGCGCGGCGCGCTCCGGGTACAGTGAAAAAACGCTGGTTACGAGCAAGTAAAGCGAAGGTACCGCTAGGATAAGATAACGACTGGTGAACACTGGATGGAATGTCAGGCTTATCCCGAACGCCAGCGCCGTCGAGAGCATTACTGTTAGGAAAAAGTATTCTGTTTCCGGAGAGATGCCACCGTGGCGCTTGCGTAAGGCGAGGAACGCAAGTATGACGGCTATCGGCCAGAGCGAAAGAAACACGGTGTTTATGTGATCGGCCTGAAAGCCGAAGAGGAATTGCGAAAAGGCGTTAAAGAGGATAATACTTGTGGGAGCTTGCAGCAACGGCTCCTGGTTTTGCACCTCGCCTATGGAATACACATAATAACCCCATGGCAGGAGAGCTAGGGCGACCAGCATCCAGCTTGTTATTAGTTTGCGCAGTGTGCCTCTCGGGAAAATCTGCCGCCGCAAAAAATAAAATACAGCCTGTCCTGCAAGGACAAGAAAGAAGAAATAATGCGAATACATTCCAAGAATGGCGGTTACGGCATAAAGCGCTGCTCCGCTCGACGCGCTGTCAGTATGACGCGCGGATTTCCACAGTTTTATAAAGAAGTATTGATTCAATATCACGAGCAGTGTGAACAGCGTATACATGCGTATCTCATTACCATACCAGTTCATAAAAGGCGAGATCGCAAAAAGCGCCGCGGCAAAAAGCCCGGCCTCTTTGTTGTAGGCAAGCTTCCCCAGTGCATATAGCGCGGGTATCGATAGGAGATAAAACAGCAGGGAAAGCATGCGCGCCGTCTCTACACCGCCGCCGAACAGGAGCCGCCATCCGTAAAGCAGGAAATGATAAAGCGGCACATGGACGTCCTTGGCGACTATTGTCGCGATGTCGACCGGCGCGCGAGAGGTTTGCCAAAGGCTTTGTGCCTCGTCCAGCCGCAGGGACTGCGAGGAAAAGAAGAAAAGCGAAAGACCGCCCGCGAATATAACAAGCGCAGTCAGCAGGATGGGCGGCGACTTAAAAATGGCGCTCATAAGCTTGTTTTTCGGCGCGCTCCTTTTCCGGCACGGACAATGCCGCGGCTTTTTTGGGAGGCAGAGAGGCGCGGATAAAGGGTATGAATATCGCGACGGAGAATATCACCCACGCAAGGTTGTTGACGAGCGACGCAGAAAGCCCCTCGCGCGCGAACGCGACCAGCACGCCGAAGACGGCGACGGCGATATATATGATGTGCACACTCGCGAGCCTTACGAAGTTGCCCGTCACAGCCTCCTTCGGAGTCACGGTAAAGGAGGTCTTTTGCCGCAGTAGAGCCCCATAGAGTGCCTTAAGCTGGATGGTAAAGGCGCCCATTGCGAGCGCGAGGGAGGGAAAGGTGAAGGTAAAGTTGCTCGAGCGCTGTATTGCGTACAGCGTCAAGAATATGTAAGGCAGGAATACCGCCGTAAGCAACATGCCGGATATAATGACGGGTACCGCGCCGGTGTAGAGAAATATTATGGGCAGTATAGAATGCATCAGGACGATGGAGCCGGAGAGAAAGAAGCTGGCGGAGGACAGATATTGAATGCGCTGGGCGAAGGTAAGTCCGCTGCGGAATATCGGATTGTAGCGGAAGATGGCGTCCAGGCACCCGCGCGCCCAGCGGAACTGCTGGCGCGTGTAGGAGAGAAAGTCCTCCGGCGCGAGTCCCTCCGCCAAAACCTCTCCGTGGTACACGCTCTTATAACCTTTCTCGTGCATGAACATGCCCGTCACGAAATCTTCGGTAATGGATTCCGTGCACATACCGCCGACTGCAAACAGCGCCTCACGGCGCAAAACCATGTTAGTGCCGCACATGATGGTGGAGTTGAGCCGGTTCTTGCCCTTGCAAATGGGGCCGAAGAAAAGCTCTTGCTGTTCCCACGCGCCCTGCGTCAAGTAATTTTGCGCGAAATTTTTATAGAACTGTGGCGTCTGCACGAAGCCGACTTTTGGGTCGGCAAAGTAAGGCACGGTCTTCTCCAAAAAATCGGGATGAGGCACATGGTCCGCGTCGAAGATGACGACAAGCGGCGAGCTCGTAAGCCGAAGTGCGTTGTTGATGTTGCCGGCCTTCGCTCCGCCAGGGACCGTGCGCGTAATGCACTGCACTCCCTCGAGCGCCGCGAGCGCCTCCATGTCTCGCCAGTTTTCTTTTTTTGTCACGTACCCGTCGTTGAGTATGTATACCCTTTTCGCCGGATGCCGCATAGCAACGGCTGCGCGCACGGTCTCGCGCACGAGCGCGGTTGGCTCGCCCGCCACGGTGATAAAGACGTCAACCGCGGCGTGATAAGCGGGATTGCGCGGCGCCTCGTAGCTCGTATCCCAGACCGTGTATATAAATGTGAATACCTGCCAGAGATTGAATATCTGCCCGATGACAAGGAGGGTAAAGAGTATCGGATTACCCGGCGTAAAGTGGAACACCAGCACGTAAAAATAAATCGCGGCGATGATGGCATTAAGCGCCAATAAACCGCGCGGCGAGTCCGTATTCAGGAACGCTTTCTTGGGGTCCGGCAATTCGTCGTATTGGTTGTTCATAATTTAAATTACAAGGCTGATAATGAAGGGATGGCGAAGCCCGGCGTACGCGATGTGTGCGGTAGGACGAAGTTGGTTCCCTTCGCGATAAGCGGCGCGGCCAGGTTGGGGAGCAAGCGATTGTAGAGCGCAATGCCCAGCCAGGCCCAGTTGTCGTCGTAATACGAGAGTCTTTCTTTCCAGTCGTTCCTTCCCGGGTCGAAGAGATATTGGAGTTTCTGCCTGTATACTTCCTCGGCCATCTTCGGATCCTTTTCCATAAAATGTCCAAGAACTCCGCCATAGAGCGCCGGGCTCTCGACAGAGCTCGCGGGTGCGCCCTGGTGCGTGTATATGGAGACCAGGGAGCGGTCCCTCTCCCAATTCGCGGAGAGGGCTGACATTTTTTGCAGGAGCTCGCGCGCCCGCGGACTGCCAAACCACTCTATGTCAAGCGCGAGTCTCCATGGAGAGCGCAGAGCGTCGTAGCCAAAGTTCGTCGTAAGGCCCCTGCCGGGCGCGGCAAGTTCGCCTGTACTTTTGTTTATTAATAGCCAGTCTGGAGGCAGTACGGCACTCTTTCCACCCTGAAGCGGCGATTCCATGCCGCGCTCAAGCAGGTCATACGAGCTTTCCACCAGAGTTTCCCACGGGTGGCTGGGATCGATCTTTGCAAAAATCCGATACGCGGCGGGATTAAAATAGGATGGATTTATAAGCGCCCACTCGTCACCGGAGAATTTTTCCAAATTGTTCGCGGCTAGGTATGGCCTGCTACGGACCTCTATGACCTCTTTTTCCCAAATGGAATCGAGCATGGCGAGCGCATCGCCGAGATAGGTGTCGTCCTGCCAGCGCGCGTAGGCAAAGATCAATGCGAGCGCGGTGTCGGTGTCGGCATCGCTTGCGGCGTTATAACCGCCCTCGCTCGCGAGTATTCCCCACGTGCCGTCCGAGCGTTTTCCGAAAAGCCACGCGAGTAGCCTGTCCTCGCGGCGCCACAGATTATCCTTGCTCCAGCGGTGCGAGGCGTCAAAAGTCTCTTTGTCCCCCATCCATACTGCGCGGAGCATCGTATAGCTTTGCCCCTCCGAGGTCGTAACATCGCCGCGTCCGCGATCAATGGTGCGCCGCGTGTCTTTCTCAAGATAATTTTCCTTATATCTCTCCCAAGTCGCCCCTATCATCTGCACGGGAGAGAAAACGAGCGGAATCTCGGAGCGGTCGCTGCTTAGATACCAGACACCAAACGTTGTCACTATGGCGATGCCGAGCAGTGCAAATCCTAAAAGCCGCGGTCCCATGTTCAGTGAGCTCTGGCCTCCCTTGGCGAGAATCCCAAATAGCCGGAGACCCTGCGCAGGGTCTTCTGCTCAACAAGGAGCGCGCCTAAAATCACAAGCGAGAGCGCAATGGCAAGCAGCAACTGCGCTGTATCGAGGGGTAGGGCATTCTTCTCATAAATGTTCTGGGGGGTCGCATATCCCGCAGATGTTATTAGGCCTTGGTTCGTGTCGAAGTTCATATTCGTGCGGCTAATTGGTTTTTAAACACCCAGAATTTCGACAGCGTAAAGTTGACGGTGAAAGTGAATGCAGTCGCAAGCACGAGCGAAAGCAGGTCGTATATTCCGAAAATATGCACGAAGACGTACATGGCGACGACGTTGAGTCGAAGGTCCAATATCGGTTGAGTATCAGCGAGGATATCGTCGCGCAAACGAAGGAAAAGAATTTTGCCGTAACAGGTGCTCCTGCGAAGATTGCGATGGCGCGCGTAAGCGCAACGTACACTCCTGCGTCCACGAGAGTGTTTACGACGCCGACTGCCATAAATTTGAGAAGTTCGAGAGATGGGAGCGGGGAGCCGAATTCCTCTGTAAGCCCGAAGCGCACGCGGAAAACGTCAAAGAAGGACTGTACCGCGTCGCGTGCGGTAACCGTTGTCTGCGGCGAGTGAGTCCAGCGCACACCGACCTCGGCGACGTGCATGCCCAGTTTTTGCGCGCGCAGGAGAACCTCGAAGTCATAGCTGAAGCGCTGCATTTTTAGCGGCTTAAAGAGCCTCACAGCCGCGTTGCGGCGGAAGAGCTTGAATCCGCACTGCGTGTCTCGGAATGGGAGCCCGAGCATTAAGCGGATAAAGAGATTGCTCAAGTCGCCAAAGAGCCTGCGGTGGAGTGGTTGCACCGTGCGGCTTGTCTTTAACTTGCGCGAGCCTATTGCAACGTCATAGCCGTCGCGTTGCAGGCGCGGAAACAGTTTTTCTATCTCCTCTATAGGCGTCGAGAGGTCCGCATCGGTGCACAGAACGTACTCGCCGGTGCTCTCCAAAACTCCGCGCTGAAGCGCCGCTCCCTTGCCGCGGTTCGGGGACTGCCGCAGGACCTTGATATCGCGCCGACTCTCCGAGAGCCAAAGGGCCGCCTCCGCGGTGCGGTCGCGGCTGCCGTCGTCGACGATTATTATCTCGTGCATACGGAACCTCCCTTCAATGTACTCGACGATGGTACTAAGGGTGTCGCCAAGGCGTCTTGCCTCGTTGTATGCGGGGATGACTATTGATATCGCGTTTTCTCTCATGGCAACATTGACGCGCGCACTTACCGCGCGTTACTGAAGTGCTCCTAAAAAATTTAGCTTCAAAAATCCGTACACTTCTAAAACGTACGCGAGGGAAGATTAAGCCCGCCTGAACTCTGTGTTTTTTATAAACGCAATAAAATTTTTGATTTTGAAATCCATGCCGTTTGTTGTACGTTATAAGTTGTATCGCCAGCGTAGCTTAGTCGGTAAAGCACTCCCATGGTAAGGGAGAGACCGCCAGTTCGATTCTGGCCGCTGGCTCGCCAGANAATCCGAGTTTCAGACAAAAGACCGACTTTTTGGTGGGACGCGCGAAGCGCGTCCCACTGATTTCCCCCCAATTTTCCTAACGAATTCGGATTCCCGCCTTCGGCGGGACGGACTGTTTTTTCGCCAAGAAAGAGGTTCGAGCCAAAGATTTCTTTGGCAGCAACCTTTTTAGCAAAAAGGTTGCCATCCAATGCAATTTTTTCCATATTTCCTGCGTTCTTTATCCACTTTTCCATCGGTTCGAGCCAGTGTTTCTGCTTCTGTTGATTACGAGATATTTCCTCCTCCAGCGACTTTTTCTCGGACAGCAATTTTGCTTTTTCAGTACGATATATTTCCTTCTCTACATCTTGGTCTAAATAGCCGTCTAAAAGTCGCTGGAGCTTCACAGTAATATCTTTTATTCTTTTTTCGTTCTTTTCAACAAAAGCAGAAACAGATTGGGCGGATTCCACTTTGTCTTTTTCCAGTCTCATATTCAAATAGTCCGCCCAATCTTGGGGCAAAGAAACTTTTTGCAGAAGTGATGAAATTTGCGCGTCCAAAGATTCTTGGCGAATACAGGGTTCAGGACATTTTTGAGTTTTAGATTTCTTGGTGCAGTGGTAGTAAGTGTAG
>Ga0076060_108_pt1 | contig 37283 bp, 32 predicted proteins | sample RifGroB1_FD_68091 | JGI IMG/M metagenome (GOLD analysis project Ga0076060, IMG submission 68091) | Parcubacteria (Adlerbacteria) bacterium GW2011_GWB1_54_7
GTAGGTTCAGCGATCCGGCAGGAATCGCACTCTCGACCGAAGGCGTCATCTTCGTGTGCGACAGCGGCAATTACCGCATTCAGGCTTTTACCGTCCAGGGGGAGTTCCTGTACGCCCTGGATAGCGGGGCGGATTCTTTCGATAAACCGCGCGGGATAATCGTTGACCGTTCTGGAAATATATTATTTTCTGACGATTCCGCCCGGGTATATAAATACAGCCCGGACGGCGTATTAATGGCCGATTTCGGCGTGTTTGGCGAAAAACAGGGTGAGCTGCGATCCCCGGCCGGATTATCCGTAGGCCGGGAGGGAATGATTTACGTCGCCGATTCGTATAACCATCGTATTCAGAGGTTTCGCCGCGAACAGTCATATTCTTTATAACTTAGGTTTTCAGTAACTGTTCTAAAAATCCGTCGAACAAATCTTCATAAGCGCTCATAAATAATTTTACCCTTGGAAAGTATAATTTCAGCGAATTCAGGTTCGATTTTTTCCAATTGGACGATATCCAGGGGAAAGCCGGTCATTTGCATCGCGTCGCCCGGCAGGGCAAAAAACCCTGCCGAGACGAGAAGCGCGAAGACCGCAACGCCAAGAATAAGTTTTCTATTCTTCATGGTCGCGGAGACGAATTAGGGCGTCCCAAAGGTCGAGGTGGCGATGTAGTAAGAGGCCGAGGGGGTTGAGGTTGCGGCAAGTATGCCGTTCGCTCCGAGCGAGAGTAGGGCGTGGGAGCCGAGTCCGGAGAAGGTTGGTGTGGCGATGGAGGGAGAAGTGCCAAACACCAAGGCTCCAGAGCCGGTCTCGTCGTCCATAAGGGATGAGAGCTCGGCGGAGGCATCGATTTCGGTCTCGATGAGTACATTGATAGATCCCCAGAGAATCTCGAGTTCCGCAAGGGTGTCAATCGAGGTGGAAGAGACTTTGTCGTTGAAGAGGCTCCAGTCGACGGCGGCGAGACAGCCGAAGACGGATGAGGATGCGGTGTCGCATGTAGTGACAGCCGAAGACGGATGAGGATGCGGTGTCGCATGTAGTGTTGCCGTTTGCGTAAGTAAGTCCAGTGGAGAATGTGGTGGTTGCGGCTTTGTAGACTGCGCCGCTTGCGTTGACGGCAAGTCCGCCGCTAGCGAGGTTTTGGAATGTGGCGGCGCTTGAAATATTGAGATTGGTCGTGGATGCGGTTCCGAAGTAGCCGGTGCCCGAGACAGTAAGGGCGGTTGAGGAGGCGAAGGGCAGAACGGATGCGGTCGCGGTCGAGGTGGCTGTAAAGTATTGCGCCGTAACCGGCCCCGAGACAACGGCCGAGCCGGCGACGCCAAGCGCGGTGCCAGGCGAGGAAGTGCCGATGCCGACGTCGCCAAAAAATATTGCCGCCGGATTACTGCCGTTCGGAGTAACTTCGACTTTTGCGAGCGTCGCGGTTGCGGTCGCTCCTATGGCGATCTGGTTCGTGGTCGTCCCCAAGCGTATTCCCGAGCCGTTGAACCATGTCCAGTTGATCTCGGAACCGGCACCGCCGCTGTTCTGGTCGACGCCGCAGGAGAAGATGCCGCTGTTCCAGAGAAGCTTGTCGGCGGTCGTATTGCAGGTCGTCAGTCCCGCGCCGTAAAAGTTTCCGGACACCGTGAGCGCGGTCGAGCTCGCGAACGGAATGACGCTCGCAACGCCGTCGCCGCGAATGGTGGTGGTAGCGTCACGTCCGACGTAGAGGATGTCGTAGACGGATGCGAGAGTGGTCGAAGCGCCTCCGTTGAATTGCAATTGCGTGGTGGTGGCATTGTTCGGGAACGGGTAGCCGATGGTGTTCGATATAACGCCGGTCGAGGAATTGTAGGAGATACCGGTACCGGCGGAGAGCGAAGAAGAGGAAATTTTGTTATTAAAGAGCGACCAGTCGACGGCGGCGAGACAGCCGAAGACGGATGAGGATGAGGTGTCGCAGGTAGTGTTGCCGTTTGCGTAGGTAAGTCCGGTGGAGAAAGTGGTGGTGGCGGAGGGGACCCAGGTGCCCGCGGAAGTGTAAGTGAGTACATTGCCTGGAGTACCTGCCGCAAAGAGCGAGGAGGTGGCAAGGGTCGTGGGTACGGCGGAGACGGCGGAGACGTTTGCGAGGAGTGAGTTGGCGTTGATGGCCGCGAGGCCGATTGAGGCGTTGGTTCCTCCAACTTGGTAGCCCAAAGTGCCGGAAGTAGTCGTAAGGCCGTTTCCTACCGCAAGGGTTGATGTCGCGACGGACTGTACGGCGTTTGTCCCCGCGCCGTAGAGAAGCTGGCCGGAGGTGAGGGTCGTTGCGCCGGTGCCGCCGTCTGCGACGGATAGGGCGAAGGTTAGGGAAAGCGACGAGAGCGTGGAGGCTCCCGCCTGGAGAGTGCCTGCGATGTATTGGTTCCCCGTCGTCGTCGCGCCGCCGGAGACGGTTAGGCCGGTGGTTTGTCCGCCCGCGCCGATAGTGGAGGAGGCAAGCGCGATGAGACCGGCGTTGAGTTGGAGCAGGGTGGAGGTGGAGTTGCCGAGGGCGGTGGGGGTGAAGGGAAAGGTGCCGCCGCTTGCGGTTATGACGCCGCAAGAAACGACGCCGGAGGAATTTGTAACAAGCGCGTTGCCTCCAGAGCATGCGGAAATGTTTGAAATATTCAGGTTGGTGGTCGAGGCGGTTCCGGCGACCGTGATGCCGGTCGTGGAGGCGAAGGGAAAAATGGAGGCCGTCGAGGAGGTGGCGACAAAGTACCCGGCAGTTGGGGCGCTCGTTGCGGTAAGCGAGGAGGCGCCGGTCCATGATGCCAGCATTCCGTCCGTCCCGCCCGAGACCCCGCCGCCGCTTCCTGCACAGGTGCCGTCCGGCAGTCGGAAGCACCCGCCCGCAAGCTCTATGCCGTTTGCGAATGTTGAAGTGGCGGTGCTTGTCGATACATTGAGCACGTCTGCCGCAAACGGCCCGCTCCATGTCGATGTCGCGACGGCGGAATTTGTGACGGCGCCCGTCAATGCGCCGCCCGCAAGCGGCAGGTAATTGCTCGCGGTAATGGTGTCGGGCACGTCGCTGTCGCTAAGTCCCGAGAGTCCGCGCACCGTGGCGCTCGTAAGAGTAACGTTGTCTAGCTTGTCTATGACCTGCGTGATGCTGATGTTGTTGGCAACTCCGCCCGAAGAAGGAAATCCGCGCGGCGCCTGCACGTTGCTTAGGCCTATGTACAACTCCGAGCGCAGGACATTGCCCAGCTCCTGCAGTTTAGTCGTGAGCAGGTCTTCCGATACCCCTGTAGAAACTTTTTCCACAACGCGCTCGAGTACGCGTTCGCGAACGGGATAACTATTTTGCACAATAGTCGACGGTTTAGCAGGTACGGATAAAGGTGACGCCTTAGTACCCAAGGCGACACCTTCCCGGGCTAAGGAGTCGCCTTTAAAAGCGTCGCCTTGATCTTCGGGGAATTGTGCAAGCGGCGCCGGAGCGCTCGGCGCAAAGAATGCATAAAAACGGCTGAATACTTTTAAGACGCCGTCGCTCGCTCTCTCGAGCGAAATGATTTGTATGCGGGGCCCGAAGAAAGGCGAGTTTATCTGCGCGATTGCCGCGCTTAAGTTAGGGCCCGAGACAGCGGCACTGGCGAAAGCAAGAGAGACGCCCATAACCAGGCTCGCGCAAAGCGCGACGATGGCGCCGCTTGGCGCTACCCTGCGCGCGCGCAACGCAAGGCGCGTTATGGCGCCGCCGTTTTGGAACTTGTAGGAAAGCGCTTCTTCCTTGCGCGTCTCGGAAAGTTTTTGTGCGCGCGCCGCCCGCAACTGCCGCCGTTCAACTTCGAAGACGGCTATGGATGAAAGCTCGACGAACCATGTTCCCTCTGCGAGAGTGCCATTGAGCTTTCCCTCGCGGCAAAGCTTGCCTATGTAATCGGGCGCGCAGTGGAGGCGCTCTGCCGCGCGGCGCGTAGAGATCATCGGAGAGCCGTCAGGAGAAAATATTTTTTTAGCGGCCGCCATGAGTTTTTGATTCAAAAAAAATCGACGAAATGTCTTTCAAAACCATAGTGAGTTCGGAAGACTCCTGTGCATAATTGTAGAACAATAAGTGCAAAAACAGGTGGAAAAACTGCTTAAAAACTGTGGATAGCTATGGGAGAATATTCTTGAAAAAATATTGCAAACAAAAAAGATTCGGGGCAGGGTACCTCCAAAAAACGCTGAAAAAATTATTCAAAAAATTTCCACGAAAATATCAGACTAGCCGATATTACATCGCGTAAGCGAGATTGGCTTGATTTACTTAATTTTTTCGACTGTTGTTGCATCCGAGATTTTTAAATATCGGATAACAGAGATTTTATCTTAATCTAAATATCAATTCCGAACTCTCTAAGATTTTGGTTTAAAAACGAGAAAGGTGATGTCTGGAGAACCCATGACTAGGCATCGCCTTCCTATTTGACAATTTACCAAAATGAAACCGAGTACTCTTCCCAAGGAAATGTTAGACCTATACTCGCACTTTTGCCTTCCTCCACGGATACCGTATAGGTAACAATACTTGCCACTCCCGCTGCCGCGAAAATAAGTATTGAGACCGCAAACAACGCAAATATTCCCTTTCCTCTTTTTATTCTCTGTTTAGGAAGTCCCCGCTTACCTTGAATATCCCGAAATATGCTTATTTTATTTACCGTCTCGGCAGTCGGAGACTCTCGCCATACCGGCGCCGCAGTTTCTTCTTCTATGTAACGCAAACCGCCATGCACCTCGTACTGTTGGCGCGGTGTCGGTTCCGGTTTCTTATTGATCGTAATGTGCACCGACTCGGGTTCCGGCTCTGATTTCGATTCTTCTTTTGTTTCTGCATCTTCGTTTCGTTCTTCTATTTTCGGACTTTCCTCCTTTTTCTCCCGTTCGTCTGTAATTTCTGTTTTTTCAAAATTCTCCGAACGCGACGCAATAACGTCAGAGCTTTCCAGGTCATCGCCTTGGACTGGTTTGCCCTCAAGATGCACCGCAAGCGATATGGCGTCGACGTACCATGCGCGGCCGACTTTCTGACCTTTTATTTTTCCGGAGCGAATAAGCTGGCCTATATAGTCCTGCGTATAGCCGTTATCCTTCGCGGCGCGTCTAGACGAGATAAATCGTTTGCCCGATATCTCGAGTTCATCCATGCCTAGAGTATACCCTAGGCGAGAATTTTTTGTATAGCCTCGCGTAAAGCTTGTGGATTAGCCGAGCCTTTGCTTTCCATCATTCCCTTCCCTATAAGGAACTGAAGCGCCACCTCCTTGCCGGCCTTATAGTCTTTTGCAACATCTGGATATCCAGCTATTACCTTTTGCGCTATGGTCGCCAGTGCGGATTCATCGCTCTGCTGTACGAGACCTTTTTCTTTTGCTAAAACTTCGGGGTCTCGTCCGTCGGCAAACATGAGCGCGAGCGTGTCTTTTGCTCCGCGCGAGGAAAGCCTCCCTTCCAGCACCATTGTGATCAGCTTCCTGAAATTGCCGGAGTCCGCCGTCTTTCCCTGTCCAGCCAGATCGTTGGCGATGTAATTTGCCGCGAGCGATATTCCCTCGGAGCTTAAGCCTTTGCAGATTTCATCAAAAAAATCCCCATAGACGCTGTCGCGCACGAACATATCTGCGTCGTCTTTTTTTAGTCCAAGCTCCATGTATCGCTCGCGCCTTTGCCATGGTAATTCGGGCAATTCTTTCTTCAAATTTTCTTCCGAGAATTCCGAGATTTCCCCAATGCGCAAGTACGGCAGGTCCGGATCAGGGAAATATCGATAATCGTGAGAGAATTCTTTCTTCCGCTGGCTGAATGTTTTTTGCGTTGTGTCATCCCACCCGCGAGTCTCCTGTTCCACCTTTTCACCATGTTCGAGCAATCCACTTTGTCTCTCTATCTCATATAAGATCGCTCTTTCCACCGATCTAAAAGAATTCAGGTTTTTTATCTCTACTTTAGTACCTATTTTTCCATTTTCTCCCATTGATATGTTGGCTTCTACCCGCATTTCCCCCTTCTCCATATTCGCCTCTCCAGCCCCTACGTAGCGCAGAAGCAGCTGCAGTTCCCGCGCGAACGCTCCCGCCTCCGCGGCGGAACGGATTTGAGGCTCCGTAACTAATTCCATAAGTGGCACGCCCGCGCGGTTAAAGTCAACCAGACTTTTATCACCGGAATGCTGTGAGCGCGCCGTGTCCTCCTCCAAGTGTATGCGTGTTATCGAAACGCCTTTAAGCGAACCGCCTTGCACCAATGGATGCTCGTATTGGCTTATTTGATATCCTTTGGGTATGTCGGGATAAAAATAATTTTTGCGGTCAAACCTCGTATAGTCGGAGACTTTGCCCGAGAGCGCGGCGCCAACACGCAAGACACTTCGGACCGCCTGCTTGTTTATTACAGGCAAAGCACCCGGGTGCGCCATGCACACCGGACACACATTAAAGTTCGGACTTTTCTCGTCCGGGTCATTCTTGCACCCGCAGAACATCTTGGTACGGGTTTTCAACTCGGCGTGGATCTCCAGGCCGATAGTGACTCGATACATATATATTGATATATTAGCGCAAAAGCGAAATAAGGCTATCCTGCAGTTTTTTTATGGAGTCGTCATCCAATACCGACACTACATATACTTTCTTTTCTATCGCTCTAAATTTGTCTGCAATTTGTCTGATTTCCTTTTTTTCTCGGGTATCCGATTTCGTCAGAACGATAATTTCCGGTTTTTGCTCAAGCGAGCCGTCTTCAAATTGTCCGAGCTCGGCGCGGACAGCTGTATAGTCCTTCACAGGGTCGGCCGAGTCGAGCGGCACACAATGCAAAAGGAGTTTGGTGCGCGCAATATGCCGCAAAAATTTAAAGCCGAGACCCTTTCCTTCCGCCGCTCCCTCTATGAGTCCGGGAATATCGGCAAGCGTGTGGCCGAAGAAGGCACCGAGATTCGGGTCTAGCGTGGTGAACGGGTATGCGCCTACTTTGCCTCCCGCCCGCGTAAGCGCGTTTAAGAGCGAGGTCTTGCCGGCGTTTGGGAGACCGATTATGCCGCAGTCGGCAATAAGCCGCAGTTCTATTTCTAGACCAGCTTCCTCGCCGGGGGAGCCCGGGGTGGATTGTCTTGGCGTCCTATTTACAGACGACTTAAACGCGGCATTACCCGCTCCGCCGCGCCCGCCGCGTAGAATCATTATCTTTTGCCCTTCAAGAACAAGATCGAAAACCTCTCCCGTTGAGCGGTTGCGCACCATAGAACCACAGGGCAAGTCTATGATTATATCTTCCCCGCGCGCACCGTCGCGGCTCGCGCTCTCGCCCGGTCCGCCGTCGCCCGCTTCGAAAGACTTTGCACCACGATAGCGCGCGAGCAGACCTATATCGCGCACCGCGCACAAATATACGGAACCGCCGTCGCCGCCGTTGCCGCCAGCAGGGCCGGAGAATTCCTTGCCTTTAAGATGGAGCCATCTTACGACCCCGTCGCCGCCGCGCCCGGCGCGCGCATAAATAATTAATTCATCGACAAATGCCATACCCAAGGTTAAACCTTAAACCCGGGCTCTTCAAGGTTTAAACTTTGCATCAAAAAAGCCGGTGGACAACGTAAGAGACGGCCGCAAGAGCCAGCGACCCTATAAGAGCCGGAACAAATCCCGCGACCGAGAACCCCTCTATGAACGACGCCACGAACCAAAACAGCAGTGCATTAAGTACGAAAGAAAACAGGCCGAATGTTAACAGATTTATAGGCAGCATCAGGAGGCTTAATATGGGGCGGATCGTGAGCCCCAATAGCCCCCACACGAGCGCGACTATAAACGCGGGATAAAGTCCCGCGACAGCAATTCCGGGCACTAGCCTCGCCAAAAGAAGCAGAACTCCGGCCGTCGCAAATACATGTACTATCGCTCTTATTGCCATATATGCATTATACGATATTTAAAAAAAAATTACTTTATGGTCATGCGGTTTTTTGCGACATCAAATTTTTGTGCTCCTCTGTGTTTTTGAGGCCGCAATTCTTCCATTTTTTGCCGCTTCCGCACGGGCACGGGTCGTTGCGCCCCGCTTCCTGCGCGCCCGGTGCGGTAACGGGAATCACCCGCTCCGGCTGCGTCGGAGCCTGACTCAGCCGCTCAAGAGTTTCGAACACCCGCAGGCGAAAGTTCCCCTCAAGCTCCTTGTAAAGCCGCATGCCTTCCTTGCGATATTCCGTAAGCGGATCCCTCTGACCATAGGCGCGCAGGTTTACCGAGCCGCGCAGATACTCCATGGATTCCAAATGTTCTACCCACAAGAGATCGAGCACCTGCAAAAGCACGGCGCGCGCGGCGGCAAAAAACTGCTCCTTCCCCATTTCCTCCTCTTTTTTTCGAAGCAGCGCGAGCGCCTCTTCACCTGCCTGCGCAGGCAGGCCGTCTACCGCCAGTTCCGCCAGTATATCGGCTATCGCGTCTTCTTTGCCGGTCAAAACTTTGCGGCGGCGCTCGTAGATAGTGCGCCGCTGTTTGTCGAGCACGTTGTCAAATTCGAGAACGTGCTTGCGCGCGTCGAAGTTGAACCCCTCTATCTTGGTCTGCGCGCTCTCGAGCGCCCTGGTGACCATCGAATTTTCTATCGGCTCATCTTCCGGTATGCCGAAGCGCCCCATCATTGTCTTTATTGAGTCCGGCGCGAAGATGCGCATCAGCGAATCCTCGAGCGAAACGAAAAACTGCGTCTCGCCCGGGTCGCCCTGTCTGCCGGAGCGGCCGCGAAGCTGATTGTCTATGCGGCGCGCCTCGTGCCTTTCTGTACCCAGCACAAAGAGACCGCCCAAACTTTTAACTTCCTCGTGCTCCTCGGCACCCGCATGCGCGCCGCCAAGCCTTATGTCCACGCCCCTGCCCGCCATGTTGGTCGCCACGGTAACAGCGCCATTCTGTCCCGCGCCGGCGATTATCTCGCCTTCCCGTTCGTGATTCTTTGCGTTCAGGAGCTCATGCGGAATTCCCTCGCGGCGCAGGTACTGCGCAAGCAACTCGTTTTTTTCTATCGAGACGGTGCCTACCAAAACGGGTTGGCCCTTCTCGTGCAGATCCTTGACTTTGCGCGCGAGCGCCTTGAACTTGCCCTGCTCGGTCTGGAAAATGAGATCGTTGCGGTCCTTGCGCACGACCGGCCTGTTGGTAGGCACCTCAACAACCTCGAGCCCGTAGACCTTGAAGAATTCTTCCGCGCTCGTTTTGGCAGTGCCCGTCATGCCGGAAAGCTTTTCGTACAGGCGGAAATAGTTTTGGTAAGTAATGGAGGCGAAGGTCCTGCTCTCTTTCTGCACCTCCACTCCCTCTCTGGCTTCTATTGCCTGATGGAGCCCTTCCGACCATCTGCGGCCGGGCTGGAGGCGTCCCGTAAATTCGTCCACTATAACTACCTCGCCGCCCCTTACCACGTACTCCTTGTCGCGACGGAAAAGTGCTTTGGCGCGCACGGCCGTCTCCAGATGGTGGACGTATTTTATGCCGCCCTCGGTGTAAATGTTCTCTATACCGAGCAGCTTTTCGGCCTTGGTTATGCCTGCGTCGGTCATTGCTATGGCGCGGCGCTTTTCGTCCACGGCATAATCTTCTTCCGGCTTGAGTCCTGCCGCAATGCGAGCGAATGTGCGGTAAAGATCCTCCGACTCGCTTGTCGGCGCGGAGATGATAAGCGGGGTGCGCGCCTCGTCTACCAAAATGGAGTCTATTTCGTCCACGATTGCGAAGTAATGTCCTCTTTGCCGGAGCTCCTGCTTTGAATACGCTATGTTGTCACGCAGGTAATCGAATCCGAATTCCGAGTTGGTGCCGTAGGTTATGTCGCACTCGTAACTCTCGCGGCGCGCGCACGGCCGCAAAAACTCATGATGCACTTTAAAACCGCCTTCCTGGTCCCGCTCGGCGTCCTCCTTCGCCAAGGCTTCGGCGGACAAGAAGGAGGAGTCGTACCGGTAAGAGCCGTCGGAATTTATCACCCCGACCGACATTCCGAGCGCCGCGTACACCTGCCCCATCCATACGGCGTCGCGTCGCGCTAAGTAGTCGTTGACGGTGACGACGTGTACGCCTCTTGCCATGAGTGCATTCAAATACGCGGGGAGTGTCGCGACCAGCGTCTTGCCCTCGCCGGTCTTCATTTCGGCGATGCCGCGGTTATGCATCACGATGCCGCCGACAAGTTGTACGTCAAAGTGCCGGAGCTTGAGGCTCCGGCGGGACGACTCGCGCACGGCTGCAAAAGCCTCGGGCAGAACATCCTCGAGGCTCTCCCCCGCCGAGATCCTGTTGCGAAACTTATGCGTCCTTTGCCGCAGGTCCTCATCAGAAAGCCCCTCGAGTTCCGACTCGAGGCGGCCTATGGCTTCGATAACGGACCTTGACTGATTGATTATTTTTTGGGCCGCATCTCCAAATAGGCCCCTTAAAGAGAATGCCATTAAGGGGCAAATAATAGCACAAAATCAAAGAAAAATCCCCCGGGTTGCCGGGGAATTTTTCTTTCGAGAGGATACTCGGCGAGCGCCGAGTCTCCTGCCTCGCCAAAAGGCTATGCAGGACTCCGCGAGTTAGCGGCGCTTTTTCTTGGCAGCCTTCTTTTTCTTGGCCATAATATTCGCGACAAGAGTCGCAGTTAAGATCACCGCACCGATCGACCTCCTGCAAAACAAATCCTAGGAATCGTCCTGCAGGCATCTCGATGCTTCATTGATAAGTATCGAATATTAATTCTGCATATACAATGAAAAATAATTTTTAATTGTGGATAACTGCGGACCAGATATCGGCGTCGCTCGCTCGGAAAAGACCGCTCTTTTCTCTCGCTTCGCTAGCCGATAATTTTCACTTCCTCATCGAGCTCGATATCAAAATTTTCGCGCACCAGATCTTTTATTTTTGCCGCAAGTGCGCGAATGTCGCCTGCCGCGGCGTTTCGCCCCGCGGCTACGACCAGCGGCTGCCGTTCAAAGAGCCGCGCCCCGCCGATGCGGAGGCCTTTTGCGCGGAGTGCGCGATCAAGCAACCATGCGAGTGATATTTTTACGCCGTCCTGCGCGGGGAATTGCGGCAAGTCCGGGAATATCCGCGCAAGCTCGTCTGCTTTAAGCGCAGGCACCACCGGATTAAGGAAAAACGAGCCCGCAGTGCCCTCCTTCGAGAGGTCGGGGAACTTTTTCGAACGCACGTCGAGCACCGCCGCTCTGACTTCCGGCAAAGTCTGCAATTTGAGTGCCGACAAGTCGCGATACGAAACGTCCGGAGCTCCGTTTTTGTGTAATTTGAGCGCAACTTTCAGGATAATATGTCCTCCATCGCGCTTGAAATGACTTGTGCGGTATCCGAAGTCGCACCGCGAATTGTCGAACCGGAGAATATTGCCGCTTTTCTTGTCGAGCGTCTCGACCCACAGAACAGATTTTGCCAATTCCTGCCCATAGGCACCGATGTTCTGCATCGGCGCCGCGCCGACTGTACCCGGTATGCCCGATAAATTTTCTATGCCCCAGAGATCTTTCCTCGTCGCCTTCTCCACGAGCGCGTCCCAGCTCTCTCCGGCGTCAGCGACAACGAGCTCGTTATCAAAGACGGCGCCCTCCATCTCCATTTTTATTACAAGACCGTCAAAACCGTCGTCGTCTATCAGAACATTCGATCCGCCGCCCAAAATCAGCAGCTGCTGATTTTGGGCCCGAGCGAAATCGAGGGCCTCTCTCAACTCATCAACATTTTTTACGCGCGCGAAAAATCTCGCAGGACCGCCTATACGGAATGTCGTATAGGGAGCCAGAATTACATTTTCTTCAATCGTCATAAGCGAAGCAAACATACGCTCCGAGCGGGAAGCGGATGCAGCATCCAAAACATTGTCCTAATGTGAGTGCACCGCTCCCCGCCCGAAGCACACTCTTTCAGTATATCAGGAGTTCAAAGTAGCAAGGCGAGACCTTGCTACATAAGCTACGGTTTGAGAGTGCCGCTCCGTATTTGCGATATTAGCGACTGCATTTGCGCGGCCTGCGCGGGACTAAGTTGAGCCACGCGTTCGAGCTCTTTTATTGTCTCCTCCGTGCGTCCAGCCATAAAATAAATTTCGGCGAGACCCAGATGAAGGTCGACGCTATTTGGGCTATTCTCGATGCGCTTCTGCCAAATTGGTATAAGCCGGTCGTATTTTTTTGTCTGCAGATAAACTTGAACAAGCTGTTCGTTGTCTGCCGCAAGCGTCCCCCAGCGCTCCAGGATGAGCGCGTCGGCCTGCGTCCCATTACCCGTAAGATACAGCGCCTCGGCATAAAATACGCGCGCAAGGTCGTATTTCGGCTCCTCCTCGAACGCTTGTTTGAAGTACGCGACTCCACCCTCGGCGTCGCTGCCATTTAGGTGAACGAACCCGAGCTGGAAAAGCATTTGCTGTTTTTTCGGCGAGAGCGCGAGCGCTTTTTGCAGATGCTCCAGCGCCTCGCCTACTTGCCCGAACTGTGCGAGGAAGGTGCCGGCGAAGAGCTCGAGGCGCGCGTCGCCCCGCCTCGTTTCAAGCCGCTCCAGCATCGCGCCGCGAGCGAGGGTATAGAACTCCTGCTTTACCTGCGGATCCACCGACTGCGCGGGAGCGATGGAGTTGGACGCGTACTGCATCAGCTGTTCCGCGACCTCCTGGTTGCCGAGCCCGCTACCCGGCCAAGGCGGCGGGTCGACGGCCTCTTTGAACAGCTCAATCGTTTTTTGCGGGTCCCCGCCCGCAACCGCATATGAAAGCGCGTTCCCTCGCGCAAGACCTTCGGCATTGAGCGACCATGCGCCGAATATCACGGCGGCGGCAAGTACGGGCGCAGCTATGGCAACGCCGCGGTCGCCCACGGGGCGCGAGAGAAATAGTGCTCCTGGGAGCTCGCGCTTCGAGAGCGAGTGCAAATACGCCAAGACGGTCATAAAAAGGACCGCGCTCATCAGGTTGTCGAACACGGTCATGTTGTTGAGCGCGAACGCGGCAAGAAATCCGAGCAGTACCGCGCGCGCGGCACGGTCGAGCGCCGGCGCGCGCAATACAACCCACGCGGCGAGCCCGTAAAGCGCTATATAAAGAAGCCCGGCGGGTACACCGCCCGCGATGAACCAATCGAGGAACTGATTATGCGCGCGGTCGAACCACTGCTCCTGCCCGTACATCCCAGCGTCGTAATTTTTATTGAACACGAAGCTGAAATTCTCCTGACCCCAACCTGTTATGGGACGCTCCGCCGCTCCTTTAAGCGCCATCGGCCAGATGTAAGAGAGCCGGGCCTGTGTCGTCGCGTCGCTGAGCGAGATGGAGGTGAGGCGCGCGAGCGTGGGGTTGCCTTGCACAAAAGATGTGCCACGAGCGGAAAAAACCGCGCCGGCAAGCAGGAATATGGCCGCAATGCCTGCGAGCGCGATGCGCCGTAAAACCGCATACTCTTTTTCCCGCGCGAAGAAAATCAAGTACAGGCCGCAAAGGACCATCCCGGCGAGGAGTCCCAAGAGTGCTCCGCGCGTCTGCGTGTAGTAAAGCGTCATTACCTGCAGGACAAGCGCCACGCCATAGAAAGCGTACCACCACGGCAAAGATCGCCCGCCGCGCTCCCGCACGCGGGCGATAAGAAAGAGCGTAAGGAAGACATTCACGAGCATGTAAACGGCCGTGTATATGGCGTTGCCGAATGTAGTGTCAACGCGCGGCCCGGACTGCGAGCTGATGGGCACGGCACCGAATAGCTGTAGCAGTGCTATGACGCCCATGAACGCCGACGCTCCCACGCTGGTGTTGAGAAACCGCTCCCACAAATTCGCCGCGGAGAGCACGGCGCCCGCAATAACGAAGTAGACGAATAAATGCAGAAGGCCGACGTACCCCTCCATGCGCTCGAAGTTGCTCCAGAAGCTTTTCTCGGGGTCTATGCTGAAGATCGTCGCGACGCCCATCCATAGTACGAATGCTAGCATCGTCCACATTAACCAAGACGCGCGCGGGCGGAACTTGGGCTCACGCAAGGCAAGCAGAATATATCCGAGGAACAAAAACTCGATGAGAAGGCGGAAGACAAAGTTCTTGCCGGCTATGTAGGGGAAAAAGAGGCTCGGAAAAGGGATATATGTTAGCGGGTACTTCGCCCAAAGCCCCCCCGAGTCGGCGATAATAAAAGCGACGAAAGGAACAAGAAAAATTACCCCTACCACGAACCAGCGCAGATAGGCGGTGTAAGACATGGGATCAAGCGTTTTTCTCGCGCGCGGGCAACACCCCAGAGAGCGCCGGCTCCCATTCAATATCCTCGTGCCTCAAGACTGTATCGGCCATGATATCGTGCGATGCGCGCTTGCCAACAACAACGGACAATTCCCTTGGCCGCAGACCATAGCCGGGGCTTTTGCAGGTAAGCATCGTTTCCGTGATAACGGTTCCATTTGCAATAGGAATGCTGGCGACTATGGACTTGGCATGCTTATTGCGGGTAATTCTTTCCTGCTCGAGCAGTTCTTTCTCCCCCTTGCCATAGAGCACGTGGATGCGCGCGGCGGCGTCCATCATCTCCTTGAAGCTCCCAGGATCAATGGACACAGAGGCGTGATCCGGCCCAGGCAAAAGCTTGGATAGCGTGAAGTGCCGCTCGACTATGGTGGCGCCGTGCGCTATGGCCATGAGAGTCGGGAGGATGTCTTGCTCGTGGCCCGAATAGCCTATTGGGAGTGGTGCATAGAGCCGCTTTAGTAGGCGCATGGCGCCAAGATTTATATGTTCGTCGGGAGACGGGTAAACCGAGACACAGTGCAACACTATAAGATTCGCGTGATGTGCAAGCACAGTCGTGACCGCCTCGTCCACCTCCTCGAGCGTTGCCATGCCTGTCGAGAGAATTATTGGTTTATTGGTTCGCGCCACACGCTCGAGCAGCGGGATATTTGTCACGTCAAACGACGCTATTTTGTAAAACGGCATACCGGCCTTTTCCAAAAAATCGACGCTCGGCAAGTCGAACGGGGTCGCAAAGAATGCGACCCCGTTGAAATCCGCTATCTCTTTGAGCCTTATAAAATCGTCGAAAGAAAATTCAAGCCCCTCGCGGTACTCTCCGTAGGTTTTTCCTTTGATCTCGTCCTTGGTCTGCGGCTTGTCACGAAGTTCCTTGGCAAATGTGTCGTGCACCGAGCGCTTTTGAAATTTGACGGCATGAGCGCCCGCTTTTGCCGCCTCCTCTATAGAGCGCTTGGCAAGATAAAAATCACCGTTGTGGTTATTGCCTATTTCCGCAATAAAATATGTCGGATGCCCCCGCCCAACTTTATTGGGCCCCAAATAAACCCATTCGGGGGCATGACGCAGCTTTTCTCGCAGCTCGCTCGTTCTGCCGTGCATGATGGCTATAACCATAACCCATGTGCGCCGGTTGCACAAGGATTAGGCAGATGAAACCTTACTCAAACCTCGGGAGTAAGGGCCTGTATTATTCTCTGCGCAAGCGACTCCGCATCGAGCTTGTGATGAATAAGAACCTCCGCATTCGTGCCGCACGCGGGGATATCATCGAGGCCGATCGAAAGCGTGAGCGGCGCATTTGGAAGCGCCGCGAGCACTTGGGATATCATCGCACCTTGCCCGAATGTTTTGTAATGATCGTCAAGCGTCGCGACAAGCGCGCGCCCGCGTGTTACTTCAGACAGCCATTTTTCGTCGATTACGTTCAACCACGGCAAATTTATTACCGCAGCCGAAACTCCATTTTTTTCCAGCAGCTGCGCGGCTTTATAGCTTTCAGAAAGCATGATGGGCCCATATGCAATAATCGCCGCGTCACCTCCTTCTTTCAATACGACTCCCTTTCCGCGCTCGAGGGAGTAACCCTCCGGTAATGAGAAGGGCACTTCGACCGGGATGCTGACGAGCCGCATGTAGGTGCTTTCCGGATTTTTCTCCACCGCCCAGCGCAGCACCAGCTTGGTTTCAAACTCGTTCGCTGGTTCTATGAGCGTAAGATATGGAATTGAGCCAACAATAGAAATGTCGCGCACGCTCTGGTGCGAGTGGCCCGGGCCGGCTGGCAGGAGACCCGCGAGCGAGGAAGCGTAGATAATTTTTTTCTTTTCCGATGCATTGTTGTAGAACTGCTCATTCGCGCGCGCGGGCAGAAAGCAGGCGAAGGAATGCACGACAGGCAAAAGTCCTTCTAGCGCCATACCGCCCGCGCGCGAGACCATATCCTGTTCGGCGATGCCCGCCTCTACGTAGCGATCGGGGAATCGCTGTTTGAACGGGATAAGTCCGGTGTCGAGAATAAGGTCGGCGTCCATGGCGACGATTTCTGAATGTTTTTCAGCAAGCGCGAGCAACTCTTCGCCGTATGCCTTAATGAGCCGCTGTGGATTTTGCGGCGCGACGCGCGCAGGAAGCGGAATTTCGGAAATGGCCGGTGCGGTGCCGAGGCCTCGGATGCGCGCCAGAAGCTCTTCCGACGCCTTTTGATAATCCTCCGCCGAAAGGAGCGCCGCTGTGAAATTTGTAATAGCCGTCCTCCCCTATCCGCTCCATGAAAGAAACCCCCTTCCCTTTTACAGTATCGGCGATGATGATCTGCGGTCGGTCCTGTACTGCGGCGCACTCGTCAATTGCGCCTGCAATCGCCGAGATGTCGTGTCCATCTATTCGTATGACAAACCATCCGAACGCCCGAAGTTTTTGCTCGATGTCGCCGAGGTCGCTCGTCTCTTTTATCAAAGCATCCGATTGTATCTTGTTGTGATCTATTATGGCAGTTATTTCGCCAAGACTCGCGTTTACTGCAGGCTGCAGCGACTCCCAAAACTGTCCTTCCTGCAACTCGCCATCGCCCATAAGAACATAGAACCGTCCTGATTTTTTTTGCATTCGACGCGCGAGCGCCATGCCGTGCGCTTTTGAAATCCCCATGCCAAGCGAGCCGGTGTTAGTTGCGATATGTGGAGTAGAGATGTCGGGATGCCCGGGCAAGCCACCAAGGCGGCGCAATTTGTGCAATAGTTCCGCGGGCAACAGCCCAAGCCCGATGAACACGGAATAAAGGCCGGGTGCGTCGTGCCCTTTGGACGAAAAATACGTGTCGGAATATTGCTCCTGCGGCTGATTTGGATTGCGCAAAACGTTGTGCCAAAGATGCGAGACTATATCCATGGCGCTAAAGGAGGATCCTATGTGTCCCGAGCCGGCCTCCATTATCATGGAGAGTGTGTTGAGACGGCCCGTTACGGCAAAAAGCTCTGTTTTTTTGAGCGGATCGCCGATTGTGGCGAGCCCTTTTTGAATTTCAGCAGGTAAGATGAAATACAATTTTGCTCCGGTATTAGTCTGTACGCCGCCGAGTTCTCCCATAATACTTATCTCGCGGTCCAACCGCCGTCGACGATAAGCGTCGAGCCGGTCATGTAGGAAGAGGCCTTGTGCGAGGCGAGGAAAAGTAATGCGCCGTTATACTCGTCCTCGCTCGCCATGCGCCCCATGGGAGTGCGACGGCTGTACTCGCGCACGAATTCTTCCGGTTGGTTGTTGAAGACGCCCCCGGGCACCAAAGTATTGGCGCGGATATTGAGCGGCGCACCATACTCCGCAAGCCACCGGGTAAAATTGAGCATGCCGGATTTCGCGACGCTGTACACCACGGGCTTGAAGAACACTTCGCCGTTCTTGCGCTTAAAGTCATAGAGTGACTGGTCGGACGTCACGACGCCGTAGGTTGAGGAAATGTTGATTATAGAGCCCTGCTTGCCCGAGACGCGCAGGCGCTTTATGAACTCTTGCGATATGAGGAACGCACCTTTCAAGTGCGAGTCCATGACCGCATCCCACACTTCTTCCGGAAAAGTCTCGAACGGTCCCGTCGTTTCGGGCGGGGCGTTTGGCGGCGCGTCAATACCGGCGTTGTTTATAAGTATGTTCGGGGTGCCGAGTGCGGCTTCAATTTTTTCAAAAGCATTCCGGACATCGTTCTTTTTTGTGATGTCCGCCTGCATCATGATGGCTCCATCCTCCTCTCCCGTGCGCACATCAACAATGGCGACTTTTGCGCCTGCGTTGGAGAGCGCCTTGGCAAATTGCCTGCCGAGCTGTCCCAAGCCGCCGGTTACGACCGGCAACTTCCCCCGTGAGGTCAAAGAGACCGCTTTTCATAGGTCTATGCGCTTTTTTAATAATAACTCGGCCAGCAGGAAATCGGTTTCCGTATCAACGTCAACTGCGTCTTCTTTTTTTATTTTATGGAAGCGGATTTTCTCTCCCGCCATCGCTTTGTCTTCCATCAAGGTTTTCCAGTGCAGGGCGATGACATCGACGTGCGAATAGGCCTCGGGAAAGCTCTGCCGAGGATGATTGTGCGCGTCTTTAAAACCGGTAAATTCCTCGGACAAAAACGGCTTAAGGTAAGTCCCGTCCGAGCGCCAAAGCTTGTACGGATGCTTCTGCGCGGTAACGACGGTGCGCGAAGAATCGGCCTCGGGGTCGTTTATCAAAAGCTCCACGCATCCATCAATGTGCTCGGGCAAGCACAGGGGCGTCGTCGACGGCAGGCGTAAAATTATGTCGGCTTTCCAATTTTCGTTGTCGCGCAGCCATGTTGCCGCATGATTAAGGTAGTCCCAATCCGGCACTTTGTCTCCCGACAGTTCCGCCGGGCGCAAAAATGGGGTTTCGACACCGTGCTCATTTGCAATTTTTGCGTACTCGGGCGAGTCGGTCGACATAACAAGGCGCGTTACGTATTTGGATTTTTTGGCCGCGTCGGCTATCCACGCAAAAAGCGGCTTGCCCGCGAGCGGGCGTATGTTCTTGTGTGGTATGGATTTGGAGCCACTGCGGGCACCTATTACGCCGAGTACTTTCAGTTGCATTACAACTTTTATACTTTAAATCCGACAAAAAAGAAACCCCAACGTTTTTTCGCTGGGGTTCAAAAAGCTTTACACCCTAACTGTAACGACCGTCACAGTTAAGGTGCTTTCAAACAATCGGCAAAAACCTAAAGATTGAAAAGACGACGTAGACGTCCATCGTCTTCGATCCCTTCGGCGATGATGTACAATATACCTTTTCCGAGCCGCAAATCGGCACGCAAAAAAGTTATAAATTCCTCACAGTCGTAAGGGCAGACCCAAACACTATCTTGGACCTTCTTAAATCCCGCTTTTTCAAGCATGCGACGCAGTTTGTCGCGCATGCCGCGGCGACGCTCCCAAATATCGAAAATCACTATCCGCCACTTCTCGTCCCATGTGCGCGGCGTTTTGATTTTGATCCGATCCGTTGCGTCTAATTTCTCCGCAAATTTCTCGCCGACATCAGTTAGCGAAACTCGCCAGCCGCGCTCGCTTCGCTCGCGCGTCAAAAAACCCTTCGACTTGAGACGATAAAGCGCTTGCCGCATGCGATGCGTCGCGCTTCCTCTCGCCTCCGCAGGAAAAAGGCGTTTTAAAAGCACCGCCTCCGGCGCGGATGCAAGAGCGAAGGAACGGGCATTCAGTCGGAAGAGGAGTACTGCCAGTTTCTGCTGGATTTTTGCCCGCCGCGCACGCCCGGCAATTTTTTGCTCGATCTTCCCCATACACCTTAGTATACACGACCGTTACAACTAAGGTGTAAGATGTTCGCGGCAGACATATAACAGTTCAGGAAACCAGGCCAATGATCGCCTGCGCTGAGCGGGCGCCGGAGCGTGCGTCCTCGAATTCGATCTGCGCGCGGCGGATTTTGGCGCGGCCCTCGGCATCGAGCCGCGGATCTTCCAAATACGCATTCAGTTGCAAAAGCAATTCCTCAAACGAATGCGCAAGCCTGACGCCGCCCGTAGCCTCGAGTGCAAGATAGTGATCGAAGTGCGAAAAAAGTTCCACCCTGTCCCCCGGCGGGGTGTTTGGGTCGGCATCGAAGCGTATGTTGACAGCGGGCTTATCAAGAGCGATCGCATCGACGGTAAGAGTCGAGATCGTCGTAATCGTAATCTCGCTGTGGCGGAGGGAATTTACCATAAGTTCGACGTCCGCAGGAGTAAACTCGTAATCCGGCTTGCTGCCGTTTGTCTTAAACGGAATGCTATACGGCTTCGTCACCGTAATGCGCGGATGTCCAAGTGCGGCTGTTCCAGGCGCATCAAACGCATTAAGATCTTCCGGCCGATAGCGCACGAGCAAGTGCAGATCGCCAGGCAAACCGCCACTGTCTATGGCCTGTGCAAGCTTTTTGATAAGCATGATGCCCGAGCTCCGGCTGTACTCGCCGAAGAACGGCGCGCACAAAACAAGGCGGCGACCCATGGGTATATTAAGAGAACGCAAAAATTCCTCTTTTCGCCAAGCTGAACAGCTTCTTTTTTCATCTCACCCGTTTGCGCTATTAGATAGTCGGGCATCACTTGTATCACTCCCTTAGCGGTAAGATTGTCCCAAGAGCGCACCATGCCGATACTGCGGACGCTTGCCGCTCGCGCGGCACGCAGGACGAGCCTGTCGGAGGAAAGGATGATGTCCGGCGCAAGAACCGCGTCGGGCCCATGCGCCTTGATAAACTCGAGCAGCCGCGCGTCGGCAGGCACCAGCAGCCGATCAAGCATGCGCAAAAATTTGCGGAACCACCGCGCGCCGCCGAAAGCTATCCCAACCAGCCGGCGCGCGGCGTACTTTAGAAAATTCCTGTCGCGCACGTAAAATGAATACTGCTTTGCGCGCACGGTCCCCGTGCCGAGCGCGTTAAATGCAAGCCACTGTATAGCCGCCCCGAGACGATGCTCGCGGGCGGGGTTCCACTCTTCAAAAACAACCTGCGGGTGAGCGTAGGTTTTGCGGTAGTAATCGACCTTGTGTGAAGGCGCGAGCACCACCAGCCGCGCGCCCGACTTGAGCAACTCCGGATACAAGTCGGTCAAAAAGAAGTTCCTCGCGCGAAGCCCGTTGAATATCGGCATAAGCAAAACTTTCATATTCCAAAAGATTCGAGAGCCCGATAAAGCAAATCTGACTTATCCGCTTTCAGCTGCCTGACATCCCCAAGGGACCGCAGGTGAAAACCGAATGGACTATCCTTCCACACGAATTCTTCCCACCCATTACCCATCGCGTTAAAATACCCCCGGTCCTTGAAGCTTAGCTTGGAATAAGTGCCGCTACGGGGTAAATACGAAAATCTCTCCGGAAAAAACGATTCAAAAAAATACCGCGCCAAGCTGGAAACTGTAGAAAACTCTTCGAACGGCTTGAATACAGGATAAGTACACTCGTAGAACTTTTTATTTTTGGAGTATCGCTCATAAAGCTTGTACGCGGTATCGCGCGAGGATCCTATCGCAAGCCGCGCGGCGACATTGTTCCGAAGACGTTTTGGAAGAATTTTGAGAAAATAACGGCGGCGTTCGCTGGACGGATGACCGGGAAGAAAATCGAGCGAAGATGCTGGAACGCGGTCAAGGTCCAAAAAAAGAGAATGTATGGCCGGAAAATACCTGATTTTTTTCCACCAGCGCGGATGCCACGGGGAGCCGAAAATACCCAGATTGTGCCCATCCATGTACGCAAGTATATCGGTTGCCCAGTTTTTCCTCACTATGTAGTAGTCGGCGTCGAGTATGAGCGCCCATCTAGTTTGTATGAGCGGAGTGAGAATATTGAGAGCGCTCGCGTGATGATAACTTGCCCGAGCCGGATGAAATGCCGGATCAAGCTCCGGCATGAAGGCGGCCATGGATTTATGACGGACAACCCTGTAGCGCGCGTTATCCAATTTTTCTCCCGCAAAATCATCGGGCGTATTATCGGCAATAAGCCAGCTTAAATTAACGCCAGGATTGAGCGCTTTGGTCAGTCGATAATTTAACTCGAGAAATTTTTTGCTCTCCGCGGAATGATATACGGAGAGAACGGTCAACTCTGACTTCATTACATCCATTCGGGATTATTTTTCTGCCATTCTATCGTATTCCGCAAACTTTCTTCAAACGAAAGCGGGGATTTCCAACCGAGCGATGCGAGTTTCTCGCCATTGAGCCCATAGTGAAGGTCATGTCCAGGATTGTTCTCATGAAAATCCACTAACTCGTATTTTGGTTCTTTCCCCATAAGCTCGCCGATTGTTTGCACCAGCTCAAGATTGTCTACTTGCCTGTCGCCGACAATGTTAAGCCGAACCGGACGATCGATTTCCCCAGGCGAATGAAGCTTGGGCTGGACATTTTTGAGGACGAAAAGTATTGCATCGGCGGTATTGCGCGAATGGATATAGTAGCGAGTTCCTATTGCTTTATTTGCGGCATGCACACGGATCACCTCCCCGTGCTCTATTTTTTGCTGAATCATGGCTGGGAACTTGCTGGGCGCCTGCATCTCCCTGAAATTATTCATGGTGTTCGTGATGATGAGCGGCACGCCATAGCATCGCCACCATGCGATAGCTAGCGCCTCTTGCGCCGCCTTAGATGCGGAATACGGGTTGCTTGGCAGTATTGGATCCCATTCCTTGTGTCCGGAGTTTTTTGGAGAAGGGCCGTATACCTCGTCCGTCGAGAAGTGGAGGAATACTTTTGGCCGCGCCACTCGCGCATATTCCAAAATATTGAGCATGAGTTCGGTATTATTACGAACAAACGGCAACGGGTCGTCAATCGAGTTTTGCACGTCCGACCGAGCGGCGAGATTAAGAACGTAGTCAATGGGACCCATCTGTTTAATTTGCCGCGGGGTAAGAGGCGCGCCCAGGTCATGTGTAACAACAACAAAGCGCGAGCGCCAGTCCGGATGGTCCTCGCATACTTTTGTAATTCGGTCGAAGTATCCCTTATGCTCGGATTTGAAGGAGTCCAGCGCGACTACCTGCCAGTCAGTATTGTGCATTACGTGGGCAAGGACATGCACACCTATCGCGCCGCCGGCTCCAGTAAGAAGGGTTGTCATATCTACGTATAACAAAGCATATCATTGTAGGAAACCGGAATTATTATTCCATTAGTTTCGCCGCGATGTGGCGATATTCAAGCGGCCCGCGCGCGCGCCGATATCCGACCGCGGCCTTGATCCATTGCTTAAACCTCCATAGCAGAGACTTTTTCGGCAAATGGAGCGCGTGGTACGGAACCGGCAGTATGAACTGCTCCTCATTCTTATAATACTTAGAGATGATGTCGCCCACGCTACTTATCTGCGCGTTATTGGGCGACCGGTCCCTGTTTAAGCTGTACAGTCGCGGACATCCCCATTTCGCCAATTGTTTAACGTATGAGAGCGCTTGCTCATCTCTCATTTCCTGAAACGATACCATGTTTACGGCAAGATCCACTCGTTGGCTAGTAAGTGACTCCCACGCGTAATGCGGTATGAAAACAAAATCGTACTTGGAAAAATCTATATCCGCATACGACTCGGGCGCTCCGCCGCGGAAACATATTCGCGCGTTCGGAAACATCGTCTGCAAATAGGTCGAGGAGAAGAGGAATGATTGTGGGAAGTCAACAAGCACGTAGCTCGTATTCGGAAAAAGCGTTTTGAATTGATACGCGAATCCTCCCCATCCCGACCCTATCTCAAGCACCGTTTGTTTCTCTCCACGCTTGCATACATCCAAAAAACCGGCGCAGTCCATGCCGATAAGAACCTCATAGAATTTGAGCGTATCCAGATTGTACAGCCCGCCGTCAAATTCAAAACCGAATCCGCCGAGAGCGCGCGCTTCCGGCACGCGCAATCCGTCGGTATCCAGCTCCGAAAGCGCTTTGAGTTTTTGCCGGTACGGCTCCGCCGAGCGCAAGTGGTGCGCGCGGTAAAAATATTCATGTAAACCTGTCAGATGATAAGAGTGGTGCCGAAGTTTTTCGATAATCAGGGGCGACGCGTCGAGCATATATTCGAATCCCGCAAGTTCCTGCCGCCAATAATCGCTTGCTACCGACCCCGGAGCCGCGCTATCAAGCATCTCGAGTACCGTATTGCGGACCGCGAGATAGGTTTTATAGATCGGACCTGCCGCAGCGCGAATGCGCTCTTCCAACTTTTGTCTTGTCGCTTGCTCCATTATAATTTTACGATAAAACATTGCTGCCACGAGGACTCGAATACGGCCTCGGGCTTGTCTTGCATGAACTCGTCCACCGCCTTGCGCACGCCCTGCGCGGTCATGTAGTCGTGGCTGATGATGACTCCCCCGCGGCTCATGCGGGGATAAAAAAATTCGAGCGCCTGCTTCGTGCTGTCGTACAAGTCGACATCAAGATGCACGAAAGAAAATTTTTTGTCTTTTATAGGATCCGCCGTCGCTGGGAAAATCCCTTTGTACAAAAATATGTCCGGATATCCCGAAAGATATCTTTTGACCTGCTTGAAATCCGCTCCGTATTGTCCGGTATCGAACTTACTGTCTATCTCCCGCACCTGGGGCAAACCCTCAAAAGTGTCGAACAAATGCATTGGCCGCGCGGCCGCGCGCGAACGTGCGATGAGCTTGGAGGACCCGCCGCGATACGTCCCCACCTCCGCGATGTCGCCGGGTATTTTCGCCGTGCGGCGCGCCGCCATTATAAGTTGATAGGCCTCGTGGTCGGAGAGAAGCATCTTCACCTCTTTGCGCACCGCGGCGATTAGGTCGAGGGCGGCGCGCCGCTCCTCGTCCCCGAAAAATATGACTACCCCGTGGCGCGCGCGGATTGCCGCGACCAGCCACACGCCTATTTTTTGCCGCAACAGATAAAACAATTTCATGCTTCTACATTATGTCAGAGCCGCAAGAAGCGCTCCAACCATCGCATCGGCGGGTACCGGCCCAAACGGCTTGCCGCCCATGCGGCACTCCAGCAGATATGATAAGTCTTGCCGAACCGTCTTTTCCTCGCGCAAACGATATAGCACTGTTGTTTGCGTCGCATACCACGGCAGCCAATTGACCGCCATACCCGAATGCGCCACCCAAGTGCGAAATACCGGTATCGACTCCTATATACAAGCGCGCTTCTTTAATTATGGCGGATATTTGCAGAGCCGGAAGAGCCATAGCCAAGATTACTCGCGGATCTCTCGTTTTTATTTCCTCAAGAAGTTTTTTGTCGCCTGGGCCGCCGGAGACAACGATATCCATGTCCGGTTTTTTCACCCTTATGGCCTCCGCCATCGCCAGCACCGCGTCAGGAGAGAAAGACCTCTCCGGAGCCAGTGCGCCCGGATGAATGACGACATATCTGTGCGGTTTTAGCCCCCGCTCGGCAAGCTCGTCTGAATCGGACTGAATCGCAAGACGGGGTGTAAATAGCGGCGGTTCGATGCCGAAAGCGCGGACGATGTCGATGAGAGTTTCGTGATAAGGCTTATGTATGTCGTAGAACAGGAGCTTGGAATACAAGCCGCAGAGCGGTCCTTTATCTTTGAATCCGACCAGCGTGCCGCCGCGCCTGGAAAGAAACCATCCGAGAAGTTTGGCGCGCAGCGGTATGCGCCCGACGGTCGGATTGATAATTACTGTGATGCTCTTGCTGCGAAAAAAGAGGGGCAAAAGCCGCCATGGTTTCCATTTTGATATTTCAAGAATAGAAACATAGGGGTAGGACCCTAGAAAACCTCTTAAAAAAGAGGTGTTGCGGGGCATGACGATGCTAATGCGGACGACGGGATTTGCGCGGTAAAACAGCTCCGCCAAAAAAAGATACATCAAAAAATCCCCGACGGAGCCGCTGTGAAAGAAAATTATATCGCGCGGAGTATTCATATGTTGCTTATGCGCGGAGGTAGAAGAAAAATATGGAGCGATGATGCCCCACGGAACGCTCGCTGTATTCAAAACCGCTAAAGAGAGCGGTAAACTCTTCTTCTGATTTTTTGATTAGATCGAAATGAACCTCTCCCACAAATGTACCGCAACGCTTTAGCTCCACTCCCGCCGAAGCAAACATGTCCCACTCTCCTCCCTCCGCGTCAAATTTTACGAGGTCCGGATTTTCCCGTTGGAGAATATCCAGCAGAGACACCGATCGGACATGCAACTCCTCTTCGGAGCCGCCGCGGCGCAGAAGCGAAGAGGATATCGAACTTGTTTTATTGGCAAAGAACGGCCTTTCTCCGGCGCGGTCAGACACGGCCGCCTGTTCGCAAGACACTAGTGGGAATTGCCGCATGTTCTCTTGCAGGAGCAAAAAATTTCTCGGGTCGGGCTCATATGCAATTATGCGCGCCTCGGGATACCGGCAGGCAAAGAACGCCGCCGAGGCGCCCATATGGCTCCCGATGTCTATGATTTTTTTGGGTGCGGGCTGCGCGGTAGCGTACTCTTGCTCCGCAAAAACTTCGCGCAGGACGGCAACGTCCGCTCCGTCTCGTATGCATAGCGCAAATACCCTGCCTTCGTATTCAAGTTTTAGCCGTCGCGGCCGCAGTCCGAATATTTTTTTGCGCAACGGTATGCCGGCAAGCCGCAGGAACAACAACATGCGACCCCAAAAATCGTCCCCGCCGAGCGCTTCTGCGGTCTGCCAGTATTCTTTTACTACACGCATGTATGTATACAAGCACTACTTCTGTTGACATACAATGGCTCCAAACAGTAGGATGTATTTATGGTAAAAAAAGTTGTAGTGACCGGCGGCGCCGGATTTACCGGCAGCCACCTGGTTGAAGCGCTGGCGAAAAAAGGCTACCAGCCAATTATTTTTGATTCCGTAGAGCCACGCTTCACTCCGGAAGTGCCTTTTATCAAAGGTTCCGTAACAGATCGTGAAGCAACATTTGCGGCGCTCAAGGGCGCCGACGCGGTATTCCATTTGGCGGGGATGTTGGGCACTCACGAGACGGTTACCGAGGCATACAACGCCTCAATGATAAACATAATAGGAATGCTCAATGTTCTCGATGCCGCCAAGGAACACGGGCTTGCGGTCCTTGACATCACCAAACCAAATTACTGGCGCAATACCTACACCATTACCAAGATCGCCGCTGAAGAGTTTTGCATGATGTACCGCGACGAGTTCGGCATGAACGTCAAGGCCGCGCGGTGGTTCAACGTTTTCGGGCCGCGCCAGCGCACCGAGGACCAAGGATATCAGAAGGCGGTGCCGACGTTCATTATGCGTACCCTCAAGGGCCAGCCGATTCATATTTACGGCGACGGCACGCAGGGAACCGACCACATTTATGTCGGCGACGCCATAGATGCGACCATAGCAATTTTCGAAAGTCCCCACATGCCACAGCATCCGGTCGAGGTCGGGAGCGGAAAAGAGATAACGGTCAATGAGATCGCGGATGTCGTCTTTCGCCTCATCGGCAAGAGTGTTCCTCTCGAGCACATACCGATGCGCCGCGGCGAGACGGAGCATACGCGCATTCAGGCCGACCTCACCGCTCTAAAAAATGACATCGGCTATGAGCCCAAGACCAGCTTCGAAGACGGTATCAAAAAGACAATAGAGTATTATCGCACGCTTGTACCCCCGAGCGTAGCTACCGCAGCATCATATACCGCGCAATCTGTTTAAGCAGCGCACGAGCGCCGCGCTCTGCCCTTTGATGGCGCCGGCAATGGAAATAAGGATTATCTTTCAGGTTCCCTGGAATATAAACGAATGGGAGGCCGGTTTTCCACGCCGCGTAATTAAACGACAGCTGGTCGCGCTTGCTTTGCGTACTCTCCTCGTGCCACCACAACTTCATAGCCGCAATAACTTCCGGCGCACGATGCCGGCGCACGAGCACGCCGCTCCCGATAAGCCCATAGTGCGCGGGATACCCTTCCGCCCGATAGTGAGCCATTTGCGCGCGCACAATTTCCGGGTCGTCCTTGCCCGAGCGGATCGCATTTTCCGCTTCGTCATACAAGCAATCCCGCTCCGGATGGGCGAACGCCGCTAAGTTCGCGCTCGACAAATATTTTTCAATAAGCTCGTTTATGTCTCCCCGCACAAGGAACGAGCCGTCGATATAAATACTGTATTCATAGTTGGGGAAATATTCGTGCGGAAGCATTTTGAATCGGCGGTTGGATCGCGTTAAGTCGCCCGGCACGGGAGGCTCCATAACGCGCATCTGCCAGACCTTTGACTTTTGCGGACGATCGGTAAAGCAGACAAAATCGCATCCCGGCGGAATGAAGGCTGGGTCGCGTAGCGTATCATAATCGCCGAATATCGCCGTGTAGATGACTGTTCGATTTTTCATGCCTGTATCCTGTGCAGTTTATAAAAGCGGGAGTCCTTGTCCTTGAGCAGCTCCTGCGGCGCACCGTACTCCGCCACTCGTCCTTTTTCGAGCACCAGCAATTTATCCACCCTACGGATGGTTGAGAGGCGGTGCGCGATGACCACAATCGTCATCTCGCCGCGCAAACGCTCCAGCGTCTGAAGTATCGCCTGCTCGGATTCCACGTCGAGCGCGCTTGTCGCCTCGTCCAAAATCAAAAGGGCCGGCCTGCGGGCTAATGCCCGCGCAAGCGTTATCCGCTGGCGCTGGCCGGCAGAAAACGAGACTCCCCGCTCTCCAACTGGAGTATTAAATCCTTGGGGCAGATTCTTGACCATATCCCAGAGCGCCGCGTCTTTGAGCGCGCGCTCGACATCTTCTTTGCGTATGCGCTCGTCATAAAAAGCGACGTTATTATAGATCGTGTCATTGAGCAAAAAAGGATCCTGCGAGACGTAGCCGGCATGGCCGCGCCACTGCGCAAGCGAAACGTCACCAAGCGGCGCGCCGTCTATCTCGATTTCTCCGGATGCCGGCCTCAGCAGCCGCAGAAGCAAGTCAGCAACGGTCGTCTTGCCGACGCCCGACGGTCCGATGATTGCGAGCATGTCGCCCTTCTTCAGCGCAAAGGAGACCGAGCGAAGCACAGGGACATTCGGCTTATAGGAAAAAGACACCTTATTAAAAGCGATCTCTCGGTCGAAAGAAAATGGACGACCCTCTTCCGCGTGTTCGCGCTCCGCCGCAAACGCTTCTTCGAAGCGGACAACCGACGCGCTGTACGGCAGTGCCTCGCCAATGGTCGAGAGCGCGCGCTGGATCCTGTCCACATACAAAAATATGCGCTGTATCAAAAAGACCACGATGGCGAACGCGGCAAGGCTGAAGCCCGGCTGGAGAAAGGCGACCGCGAATACGCCGAGCACGAAGATGATGCTCACGGGCTGGGAGGACACGGCAAGGAGCGCGGCCATGACACCTTGGCGCAAGCGCATGTTTCTGTAGTCGTCAAAAATACGGCCCATACGGCTCATCACAGTATGCTCCTCTCCCATCGCTTTGATCGCCTTGAGTCCCAATACGCTTTCATTTATGTCATGGGCTATCGTCTTATTGAGCAGCAGGTTTTGCGCCGCGAGCGCGCGTATGCGAGAAAAGACCGGCTGCGAGAACAGCAAAAAGAGAGCGCCGGCAATTGCGGTTGCCAGTGTGATCCCCGGAGAGACCAGGAATGCCGCAACCGCATAGATAATCGCGGTCGTAAATTGCAGCTGCATCCACGTGATGTCGGATATAAGTTTGGTCGTCTTGCCAACGTCGACCATTATGGTGTTTTCTGCAGACCCCAGTTTCTGCTGAAGCAGGCGCGGCCAAGAGCTCCGCAACAGCGCCTGGTAGAGATCGCGGCGCTTTGTGCGCTCGTATTCGGTAGTTATGCGCGCGCGGCAGTACTCGCTTACGAACAGTACAACGGCTCGGAAAACAAAAATGAACGCGATAAACGGCAAAAGGTAGCGCAGATGCATGCCGAAGCCAAAAAACCGGAACAACGTGTTGAAGTATCTTGATAAGGATCCAACCTCGGGCAACGACTCTTGCAGAACGTGCGAGAGCAGAGGTATAAGCATGGTGACGCCGAAGCTCTCCAGCACGCCTCCGGCAAAACCCAGTACAGTGAGCAGTATAAGCGAGCGCTTATAGCGCCCATATAGCCGCCACAAAAGCTTCGCCAGACGCAAAAGGCGCTCCCATTGCCGCTTTAGCATAGCTTTACAATACCGCACTGGCGTGCAGAAAGTTCCAATCGCATTTGTTCAATTGTAATGGTATAGTGCCTTTTCGTGAAGACCTATTTTTTTATCGTTCCGACCAAGTTCAGAGTAAATACAATGCTACGGAGCACTCTCCTTCCGACCTTGCGCGAGAGCGGAGCGCGCGTTGTCATCTTCTCGCCTTTTGCGAATGATGCGAGTTTTAAGGCCGAATTTAACGGCACCCATGAGCCGCTGGTGGTCGTCCCATTTTCTCCGCTCGCGCGACTTGCACTGCGCTTGCGGGAAATTCTTTTAAAATCCGACCATCCCGTCCTAGCCGACGCGCAACTGATTATGCACGGCACGCGAGCTCGGCGAGTCATACGCACAGCATCTGCGCGCGAGCGGCTGCTGCAGGCGGCACGACGCATTATAAGGCCCCTGCGCGGGGCGCTTGCCACGCTCTTCGACAAGCTCGAGGAACGGCTTCTGCGCGTGCCGCAGTATGAACATGTCTGCCGCACTTATAATCCCAGTACCATCATCCTCGGCACCTGCGACGCCGACCCGCAAGATATCGTCTGGCTCACGCACGCGCGGTGGAGCGGTGCCAAAGCGGTCGTCGTCGACTTGCCGTGGAATTATTTCGACGACCGCATGTTCTCTCCGCCGCGGCCCTCAACCATATGCGCGTGGAACGAAGACATGGTGCAGCATCTTAGGGAGCGTTTCGACCTGGATTCTAAAAAAGTGAGTACAGTCGTAACCGGGTGCCTGCGCTACGACAAGTACGCGAGATCTCTTACTCTCATGCCGCGAGAGGAGTTCCTCCGATCAATGGGCGCAGATCCAGCGCGCATAAGTTTGGTTTATTTTTTGAGCGGTAGCCACTGGAATCCGCATCAAGCGCAAATTGTGCGGCTTATATTGGAGTCCGTCAGCACCGGGGCCATACGAAACAATCCTCAGCTCATAGTCCGCTTCGGACCGCACGAGAAGGGGCTGAAAGAGGAATTCAAAATCCTCAAGGAGGAATATCCCGATCTCGTTTTCGATTGGGCGGAGGAAACGCCGCAAATGGATCGAGTGATCAATCTATTGGCACACAGCGCGGCGTCTTTGAGCATATTCTCTTCTATCGCGCTTGACGCCGCAGCGTTTGATAAACCAATGATTTATACGGGATTTTCCGGATTTGCATATCCGCACGAAGATGACACCGCCGCAGCGCGAGTATACGAGTTCGACTTTGTGCGCCGCGCGCTCAAGACAAAGGGTGTGCGGATTGCTTACGATGCTAAATCTCTCATAGAACTAATAAATCAAGGGATGGAAAACCCGGAAGCCGATGCTGCGGGACGCAAGGTATTGGTGAAAAAATTTCTCGGCAATCTCGACGGCAAGGCCGGCGACCGCATCGCGCGCGTTATAGAAAATACACAAAAAATCCGGCACTCCGTAAAAGTGCCGGGCCCGTCTTAGCTTGCCACGTGGAGTACGTCCATAACGGCGATACCACTCGAGAGAGCGATGGGAGAATCTTCAATCCTGGTCTCGCCGATGAGTATGGACTTAATGTGCATCATCTCCATCCAAAAATCGTCCGGACGATTTTTGGGGAAGACTTTTGAGGTCTCCGTTTCACGGTCTCGCCACCTTACAATGTCTCCATCTGGAGTGCCGCAGGCCCATTCGATGAACCCGCAGTCGCCCTGCACGCGCGCCCATTTGCGCGTGGGGCTTGTAACCACGTCTTGCACGACGCGGCCCATCACACCCGAATGGCTCCAGAGCGTAAAGGCCGCGACATTATCGAAGTGAGTTCTTACATCTTCATCCGAAAAGTGGAGTTCGGAATCGGCGTCGTGGATTCCACCCAGCCCTGCGGCACGCGCGAACACATGCCAGAGATGGAGAGCATGCGAATGCTCGCCGGAGGCGCCACCGCCGCGGCTGGTAAAACCAAGATAAGTGTCAGCGGGTCCATCGAGCCATGGGTGAGCCTTGAAGATGCCTCCCCAATGCTCGCGGAACTCGACGTCAAGCGTGAGAATCTCACCGATTGTTTTCTTTGAGAGCAACTTCCGCACAAACCCAACCGATGGCGAGACCGCATGGTCGTAGCCGACAAAACAGACTATCCCCGCTTTGGCGGCCTCCTGCGCGAACTCCGGCAATCCTTTGCAAGACGGCGGACACAGCGGTTTTTCGAGCAACATGGCCTGTGGCAGCTCGCTGATAAGATTACGCGCAAGCTGGATACGAACATCGGGCGGCGTGCCGAGCATGATGATATCAAAGCCGGACACGGGCTCCTCGCCAAGCCTATAAAGTTCGATCGACCCGTCCCACGCGCCATAGCGCGCGGGATAGATGTCCTTGCGCATGCGCTCAAGGGCAACGGCGGCAGGATCCACGACCGCAACTTCCCACCCCATTCGACGGGATGCTTGTGCCAAGTGATTTCCTATTGAGCCGGCCCCATAGATCTTTACCTTCATTTCTCCCTCCTGCTAAACTCAAATCTGAGCGGATAATACTAATGTTTCTCCTTTGCGTCAAGGCGCCTATGCATAAGGTATTCAGCAAATTCGAAGTCAAGCTGGCTGTCGATATTGATCGAATGTTCCGGATCCATAAAAAAGTAGGCGAGTCTATTGCCTGATGTTGATTTGAGTTCTTCTATTGTGCGGCGACGCATAACGTCCATGGCGCCGGTATGTATGTACGCTTTGGGGAAAAGCTGGCGCGGCAAATTGTGCGGCTCGTCAAATCCGCTGCAATCTTTGGAAAAAAACGGCTTGAGATACATGCTGCTGATTTTCCAGGCCTTAAAGGGATGCTTGGGCGCCTCGACAACAGGTCGGGCCGCGTCCGCTTCCGCGTCTTCAAGCAGTTTTTCAATGCCAGCATCAATGTCTTCCGCGGTACGCAACGGAGATGTTGGGGGCAGACGCAATACAATGTCGGGCATATACTGTTCTTTTTCTTTTAAGAATGAGAGTGCATGCTGTAAAAACTCCACATCGGTCGAGAGGTCTCGCGAAATTTCTTTCGGTCGCAGGAACGGCACCTCCCCGCCGAATGCGCGGGCGGTTGCGGCTATTTGATCGTCGTCGGTGGAAACAATAGTGCGTGTCAGATGTTTTGACTTTTTCGCTTCCTTAATGGTCCATGCGATGAGCGGCTTCCCCGCGAGTGGCCGTATATTTTTCCCCGGCACTCCTTTTGAGCCGCCTCTAGCGGGAATTATGCCGAGAATCTCCATGCTAGTGCGATTTTATCTTATTAAAATTTGAAACAACAGGAAAAGGCTTCCACGCTTCCGCCCAATTATTCCAATCATTGGCGAAGCCCAAAAAAGCACAACCGAATTCTTGTGCAGCCGCATAATCGTTATCGCCGTCCCCGACGAAAAGTATCTCCGCGGGCTTAGCCCGTTCGCGTGCGGCGATCTCCTTGAAATTCTCCACTTTGTTCCGAGGACGTCCGAGAACGTCCGTAAAATATTCTTCTATGCGCAACTGTCTGACAGACCGCTTGAGCGCACCGGTGGGCGTTGCCGAATTTATATACAAAGAACCCGCATCCGAAAGATCCGCGAGCCCAAGGCGCGTTTCATTGTCGACACCAGCTTCGGAAATTTTCCGTTGAACATACTCGTCAAAAACCCGGGAGCCGTCCTGCACGAGCGTGGGTATATGCTCGGGAGACTCTCCCAATTTTTCGTATACTTTCTCAAGGATGGAGAACCGATCTCCGCTAGCTTCGCGTAAAAAGGGTTCGTGCCTTGCACCGTAATGCGCAAATACCAGCGCCCATGCTTCCTTCTTGAAAAATTCCGAGCGCCGCGCCACGACGCCATCGAAATCTAATACCCGTATTCGTGTCATCTAGTCGTCGAATTGGAACCGGCCCCAGTTGACCAGCTTTGTCTTGCGCGCTTCGCGCGGGAGGGCGGCGATTTTTTTGTCGGCGTAGAAGGAATCGTCATTGAAGTGGGTAGTCGAAACTTCCTCGAATATGGCTCCGGCGTCGCTGCGGAAGCCGTGCCATGCTCCGCGCGGCACCACGATTACATCGCCGGGGAAAAGCCGCTTTTCCTCGCCCTCCATAGTCATAATGAGCTCGCCGTACAGCACTTGGAACGCCTCCTCCTTTCTGCGGTGATGATGCACTGGATGATGCTGCCCCGGCAGTTGTATCAGAATTTTCTTGCAGTATTCGCGGTTGATGCAGTCGATGATCGTGGTTCCGTATTCGCGGAACCGCTCCAGCCCGTAATGATGCGAAAGCTCGACATCGGGCGCAAAGCCGACTGCTACGCCGCTCTCGCGTAACATACCCTTCAGAAGGCGCACGTACGAAGCCACGACCTCGCGGCGCGGCACTTTGTAGGAAAGCGCAGCGTGTTCTCCGACTGGCTCGTCGCGCCTGTAATCTCGGTCGGCCAGCATCGAGTCCTTCCACTGCCCGCTTACAAGCTGGCCGTCGCCTGCCGGCATTGCGAAGTAAATATCCTTTTGGGAAAGTGCTGTGCCGGCCTTTATCGGGCGTTTGGCAAAAACGCCGCGCTGGAGATCACGCAGAGATTTGCGCTCCTCCTCTCCTCCTGTGTCGGCCCCCGCTCCCAGCATTGCAACCCCCTCCTTCCACGCGGAGAGCCATGTTTCTATTTGCTCGGGAGTTGCCGAGTAGGCGTTTATCGAGTACTCCTTGGTCGGAACGGCAACATGCTTTTCGAAAAGCCGGGCACCTTTTGCGTACGCGACCTTGACGGCAACCATATTAGACGGCGGCTCGTGCGTGGAAAAGCCGACCGCTACGCCAGGGTAGCGTTTTTTAAACTGCTCAATGCGGTCCAAGTTAAGTTTTTCCGGAGGAGTGGGATACAGGGCGACGCAATGCATGAGCGCAAAGTGGACCGCCCTATGCTGAAAAAAGCTCACGAGGCGATCAACGTCCTCGATAGGAACGCCGGCCGTCGAGCAAACGACCGGCTTGCCGCTCTCCGCGATACGCTCAAGCAGCGGCCAGTCGGTCGCAGAGCAGCTTGCGACTTTTACTATCTCGACCCCGAGCCGCTCGAGTGTGTTAACGGATGCCTCATCAAAGGGCGTTGCCATAGTCAGGAGCCCCAACTGCCGCGACGCCGCGACTAGCTGGGCAAATTCGCGCTCGGAGAGCGCGGTGGAGAGGAAGCGCGGTATGTGCTTGTTGGTCGTGGTCTTTTTGTGGGCAGGATGAATGAAGGAGTCGAGCTCGCGCAGCTGCAACTTGAGAGCCGCGCGCACGCCTGCGGCGTGCGCGCGGCGGGCAACCTCCTCTATGATCCTCTTGCCGTGCGCGACATCGCCTTGATGATTGTTCGCAAGATCAAAAATAAAAAGATCGTTAAAGTCAAATTTTCCATGCACGAATGTACCCGCCTGCGCGGGGAGACGCGCGGGGAGGTACTCTCTGGGCGAAGGTACGGTCTTTTGGGTCGACCGGCTTGGTTTTGTCCGGACCTTTTTGGCCATGGCGTTTCAGTATGCTATAATCTATACACTTCGGTCAATGTTTCGGGTATTCTTAGGTCCAATGGAAGAAATCTCGTGCGTCGCATGCGGAGGCGATTTTACGATAGAAAAAGAGCGCCGAGAAGCGCACCGGCTTTACGAGTGCCGCGTGTGCAAGGTGCAATTTTGGTGGCCATTTAAAAATCCCGGTACGGGATTTTACGGGGAGGTGCCTGCTCTTGCCGCGCGCAATCTCGACCCGCACTCGCACCCGCTGTTCCCCAGCCAACGCCGGTTTTTAAAAACCGCGCCGAAGCGCGGCGGAACTCTTCTCGATCTCGGAATGGGGACTGGCAACTTTTTAGCCGAAGCGCAAAAGCGCGGGTACCGCGTTACTGGCTGCGATTTTGACGGAGCGGCGGTCGCCGCAGCGAAGTCCGCATTTAATCTCACAGACGTACATGCATGTTCCGTGGAAGAATTTTTGAAACAAAATCCGGCGCGTCGTTTCGATGTGATAACAATGTTCGAAGTGATCGAGCACCTGGACGATTTTGCGATTTTTGACACTATACGGTTGCTGCTTGCTCCAGGCGGAATCGTGGTGCTGAGCACCCCCAACCGCAGGCGTTGGACGCCGTTTATGCGCGGGGACGATCCGCCGCGGCACCTTACGCGCTGGAACGAGGAGTCGCTGAAAAATTTTCTGGAGCGCAAGGGATTTTCCGACATCAAGGTGAAGTTTGTGCCTGTAGTGTTCAATCGCTTTATCATGCGCTTCAGCGAGTGGACCGCCGGATGGTTAAGTTTTGGGTTGGCGCGAAAAGCGGAACTTTCTCTCACGCAAACGCCCCGCGCTCGGCGCGCCGCGGCGGGCGGGACGCTCCGGCTCCTATCGAAAATAAAGCTCTATGGGCTGTTTTTTATTCCGGCCTGCATACTTTATTCCTACTTGTGGCTCACGGGACGGCGAAACTGCACCGCGCTGTATGCAGTTGCAAAGCGTATATGACCAAACTTCTATACGTGTACGAAGAGCGGATTCCCGAGGACTTGCGCGCGCTGGTATGTTCGTACTTTCCGGCCGAAGAATTTCTGATCAAAGAGATGACTTATCGAACGCCGCCCGAGGAGCAGAAAAAAATGCTTTCGTGGACGGAGGTCGTGCTATTTGCGCCGGGACGGTATTTGCCGGACGAGATTTTGGAAACCGCAAAAAACGTCAAGCTAATACAACTATGGAGCTCGGGCTATGACAAATTTAATGTCGCCGCATGCAAAAAATTGGGTATACAGGTTGCCAATAACGGTGGGGCGAACGCAGGTTCCGTCGCCGAGCACGCGATACTACTCATGCTTGCAGTCTACAAGTGGCTCCCGGACTCGCACCGGCGCACGGTAGAAGGAATGTGGGTGGGCAACAAGCACGGGCTCGATATGCACATGCTGACGGGTAAAAAAGTCGGAATAATCGGTTTCGGCAACATTGGTCGCGCCGTCGCCAAAAAACTCCTAGGATTCGAGACTGACACCGTGTATTACGATATCAAGAGAGCAGACACGGATATCGAGCGAGCTCTCAATGCCCGCTTCGCGCCTTTTGAAGAGCTGCTCGGGTCTGCCGATATAGTGACTTTACATCTCCACTCGACCAAAGAAACTCAAAATATAATCGGCGCGCGCGAGCTTTCCATCATGCGGCCGCAAAGTATTCTCATCAATGTTGCTCGCGCTCAGCTCGTCGACCAAAATGCGCTTACTGACGCTCTCAAAAACAAGAAAATTCACGGAGTGGGGCTTGACGTATACCTCAAAGAGCCGACCGAGCCTAACGACCCGTTGCTC
>Ga0076060_105_pt1 | contig 35400 bp, 31 predicted proteins | sample RifGroB1_FD_68091 | JGI IMG/M metagenome (GOLD analysis project Ga0076060, IMG submission 68091) | Parcubacteria (Adlerbacteria) bacterium GW2011_GWB1_54_7
GCGTACGATTTAGGTCAGAGCCACCACGCGCTCCGCGCGTGAGATGTCAGTCAGGGTTCTGCTGGAAATAAGTCCGAACCTTTTGGTATAATGACCACACTAGAGAAAAAGACAAGCCGGAGGCAACCGCCTCGCTTCGCTCGGCGGCCATTCGCCATTGTATTTCTGGATTGATTTCGACACGACGGTTCTGCAAAATGCAGTTCGAGCCGATTTGTTTCCGGGCTCCTTGGCGGTTTTCTGCGGTGCGGCTTCGCCGCGCCGAATTTCTCGCGGGGCTTTTCGCCGCCGGTGGGGGCGGCGAACGTTCGAGCTATTTCAAGCGTAGACCACCAATCCGAATTTGATTTGACGAAGAATCCAACTCGCGCGCGGCAGAGCCGCGCGCATGGAGGCGAGGGGCGGCACCTGTCTAAATTTCACAAAAACTTCATATAGTATTCACGGCGAAGTAGGTATATTATTGATATATGAACAAGCACGTTCAAGGGCTAGACACTGAGCTAACAGAGGCAATCGTCAGCACTCTACGCGAACCAATAATTATACTGGACAAAAATTTGCGCGTAATCGTCGCGAGCCGCGCTTTTTACGATACATTTAACGTGGAGTATGAACAAGTTCACGGAAAAATATTTTTTGAATTAGGGAATGGTGAGTGGAATATTCCTGCACTGCGCGCACTTCTCGAACAAGTCATTCCAGAAAAAACAACGGTAGAGGGATACGAAGTCAAGTACAATTTTGTCAGATTGGGTTCGCGTATAATGATAATAAATGCGCGCGAGATAAAATTTGGTAATCGTCGACAGAATATTTTCCTTTCAATCTCGGACGTGACGGAGCAGCGCAAGACGCAACATGACAAGGAGAATTTGATGTTGCAAAAAGACACCCTCTTGAAAGAGATGCGTCACCGCATAGCAAACAGCCTCCAACTCATCGCGAGCATCATTCTTTTGAAGGCCGGTAGCGTAAAATCTGATGAGAGCAAAAAGCATTTGGAAGACGCGCACGACCGTATCATTTCTATTGCAACCGTGCAGCGCAATCTCGACCCCTCCAGCGAGGGTTCTCTGGTGCCGGTCATAGATTATCTAAAGATTCTCTGTGAAAGTTTAGCGAAGTCAATGATAGGCGGCCGTAAACCGATAACCATAAAGGTGACGGGGGGGGTGGAACAGTTACACCCGATGAAGCTATTGGCTTGGGGCTCATCACGACGGAACTGGTTATGAACGCATTGAAACACGCCTTCCCCAAGGGTGAGGGTCAAATAACAGTCACATACGAATCAAAAGTACCGAATTGGAATCTCAGCATCGGCGATGATGGTGTCGGATTATCTGCGACCGAGATATCCACTCGTGAGGGACTTGGTACAAGCATTGTTGAATCGCTGGCAACTCAACTGAACGCCGAGGTTCAACGAGAAAGCACATTGCGCGGCACGGTCGTATCCGTTTCTCATTCGCAGAAAAATCTGAAATCGTCAGTTATGGTTTAAGGGTGGGTTTGGGGCAAGCACATACAGATTTGGAGCCTCGCCATACAAAATTCTTTAAGGAATGGAGAGGCTCCACCCCTCGCCTTTGCCGCCCATTCCTTTTTTCAAATCCCCCCCGCAAAAATCAGAATGGAGAGGAACGGCAAGGCGAGAGGGCGGGACGCGCGGTACTCCGCGCGTGGCGGGGTTCAGAGCGTCGCCACGCGATCGGAGCGCACTTTTTTAGGTCAAAGTCACCACGCACGCGGAGCGTGCGAAATCAGGGGTTCTGCTGGAAGTGGGTTCTGACTTTTTGATACAATGACCACCACATTTGATTTGACGAAGAACCGACAGGGCGCGCGGCGGAGCCGCGCGCATAGAGTGGCATTTCCGCAAGGAAATGCCACATAGCTGGATTTATAATTATTTTGAAATTTCGTCTATTTTGCCCGCCAAAATATAGTCTTTTTCGGAAACGCCACTCACATCGTGGGTCGTCAGATCCAGTACGACTTTATTGTAAAAAATATGGACGTCCGGATGATGCCACGCTTCTTCGGTGATAGTCGCAATTTCATTTACAAACCGCACCGCCTCGACGAAGTTGTTGAACTCGAAAATCCTGCAGATTTTCTGCCCGCCAATATCCGTCGTCCAGCCGATATAAAACAATCCCATGCGGGACATCTTACCTTCGCTTAGCTAAAGATATGATGTGGTGCAGGAAGTCCGAAAGTTTGGCGCCGACCGCGTGCAAAGCTTTGGGCAGGAGCGACTCGCGGGTCAAGCCGGGCAATGTATTGACTTCGAGGAAGTAAATGCCGCGCTTGCTGACGATAAAGTCCGAGCGCGAGTAATGCGAGAGTTCGAGCCCCTCGTGTACGGCCTTTGCGAGCGATATTAAGGCTTGCTTCTCGTCGAGGCTGAAGTTCCCCGGAACGCGCTCGAGAGTTTGCCCGCCGTATTTTGCTTCATAATCAAAGAAAGGCGACGAGGGCGGCGGGACTATCTCGACCGGAGGCAGGGCATAAAACTTTTCTTCTCTAAAGCCGTCTATCACACCTACCGTCGTTTCCCTGCCCTTTATATATTCCTCGACCAAAACTTTTGGCGACATGGCGAAAACAAGCTCGAGCGCGCGCTCAAGCGTGTGAAAATCGTTCGCAATCGCCGCGCCGACCGAGGAGCCGCCGGCGGCCGGCTTGACTATTGAGGGGTGAGGGAAGGTGCGAAAAATATGGTGGGCCAATCCTTCGACTTCGCCAGCGGTAGATAGGTCAAAAACCTGTCCATGTGCGACCTTTATACCGAGTTTTTCAGCAGCGTTGCGCGTGTGCTGTTTGTTGAAGGCTATCGCCGAGGAGAAAGCGCCAGAACCCGTGTACGGCACCGCCATGCGATCAAGCAGTCTCTGGACTTGTCCGTCCTCGCCATACTCACCGTGCAGGGCGTTAAACACCACGTCGACGCCTTGCAGGGCGCGCTCGGGGTTCGTCGCGACACCGCGCGCGTGCCACTGTCCCTCGCGGTCGATAAAAATATCGCGCGGCTCGTATGCTTCGCGGTCTAAAGCGTCGAGCACGCTTGCTCCGGTCTTGAGCGAAATCTCATACTCATTGCTCGGTCCTCCACGCAACACACCAACCACCGTTCTCATTACTAAAGTATACCCAAGTTTTTACGGCTGCGTTTCCGATGATAGGTTATAGCGAAGCGGTGCGCTTCCGCGTTCGCCAAAAGAATTTCCCTCTCGTGATTTCTGATAAAATCGTTTACCCTGAGCGAAGTCGAAGGGCCCAAAATGCCGCGCGGGCGGTGCTTATCGTCCTTTATTACCCCGACAACAGGGATATTTATTCCGTATTCCTCCAGCACCTTTTGCGCGGCGTTAATTTGAGCTCTGGCGCCGTCCACGATAATAAGCCGAGGCAGTGGCCACTCGTCGTGTCCGAGCCGGCGCGCAAGCACCTCGCGGAGCGCACTGGTGTCATCGCCAGGCTTGGCGGCTTTAATCCTGAATTTCCGATACTCATTTTTATTTGCTGCGCCGTCTTCAACAACGGTCATCACACCAACATTTGCCGATCCCCCAAAATGAGCAATGTCATAGGACTCGATTCGCCCCGGACGAATCGCACCGAGCAAAGTCGAGTGGCTTCTATACTCATCTTTTATCAACGAAACGTCTTGTATGTGTTGGAGTGCAAAAATCTGCCGCCGCAATTCTTTTGCAACTTCGAAATTTTCTTCCTTTGCCGCGGATTTCATCTCCTTTGTAAGCGTTTTTAGCAAACGCTTCTTTTTACCCTCGAACAAAAGAGTTATGTGTTGGATTGTTTTTCCGTACTTCCTCTTTGTAATTTCCCCGATGCAAACTCCAGGACACAGGCCGATTTGTCGGTTAAAGCATGGCCGCTTTTGTCCGGGTTTGCATTTGCTATCCCGGTAAGGAAAAATTTTTCTAACTAACTTAAGCGCGTCCTTAAGTTGGCCGCCGTTTGGAAACGGCCCGAATATATTTTTAAATTTTAAGTTTTTAGTCTTTAATTCTTTTTCTCGGACAACCAGCACGCGAGGAAAATCTTCTTTAATAATGACGACATAATTAAAACTCTTGTCGTCCTTAAGCTCGGTGTTAAAAATAGGTTTATGGCCGCGCACAAGAGAGGCTTCAAGGAGCAGAGCCTCCAGGACAGAATCGGTCTTTCGCCAGTCTACCAAAGAGGCCTTTTTTAACATTTGGACAAGTAGCGGCCCGCGCGCCCGAAAAAGGTCGGGAGAAAAGTAACTGCGCACGCGGTCGCGCAGGCTGGCAGCCTTGCCTATATAGAGCAGGCGCCGGCGTTTGTCTAAAAAAAAGTACACCCCCGGCGCGTCCGGAATTTTTTTAGATTTTTTCTTGAATTCTTCCAGCGTCACGCCAACACTATAACCTATACCTAAAAATGAAGTAGCCCTCACCGGTCGGACGGCGAGGGCTTGCCGAGGAGTGACACCTCGACTAAGGCGTCTTTTACCCGATACTCGAGCGGGCGTGGCCGCCTTGAGCGCCGCGCAAGTACTTGATGCAGTCCCTGCATTTCTTTCTCAAAATGCTCCCGGACGAGTCCGTCAACTTTCTCTCGGACTTTTTTAGAAATTGCCATGGGATTCTCCGGTCTGTTACCTAAGGCCCCCCAATGCTTAATCATAAGTCCTCCGCAAATATTTTCAAGAGGTCTTATAAAAACCTCACTTGAGGCGCAACGCGCGCCCCAGATATTTCCCTGTATGCGAGTCTTTATTCTCCGCAATTTCTTCCGGCGTACCCTTTGCTAACAGCTGGCCGCCGCTCTCCCCTCCTTCCGGCCCGAAATCAAGCACATAATCGGCGTTTTTTATGATATCCATATTGTGCTCTATAAGCACCACGGTATTGCCAGCCGCTACAAGGCGATTAAGAATGTCTATTAATTTTTTTACATCCTCGTAATGCAGACCGACTGTCGGCTCGTCCAAAAGATAGATGGTTCTCTGCAGGTGCGGCCGGTATAGCTCCGACGATATCTTGACACGCTGTGCCTCGCCGCCCGAGAGCGTCGTCGCAGATTGCCCCAGTTCCAAATAACCGAGGCCCACCTCATCCAAAGTCTTGAGTCTGTCGTGGACTGCCGGAATGTCCTCGAAAAATTTTAGCGCCTCTTCAACCGTCATGCGCAAACATTCGTAAATGCTTTTCTTTTTGTACTTGATCTCGAGAGTTTCTTTCATGAACCGTTTTCCGCCGCAGATATCACAAGTAACATACACCGTCGGCAAAAAATGCATTTCGACCGCAATGGTGCCGTTGCCCTCGCACGCCTCGCAGCGCCCGCCGCCGCGCGCTTGCGGCACATTGAAGGAAAATCTGCTCGCCTTCCACCCCCGCGCGCGGGCCTCGGCGGTTTCCGCAAAAAGCTCACGTACAAATGTGAACGCGCCCGTATACGTGGCCGGATTACTACGAGGCGTGCGGCCTATCGGGCTTTGGTCAATGAGAATGGCGCGGTTCAAATGCTCGGCCCCCTCGAAGCGCGATGCGTTGAATGTCTTATTCGAGCGATACCGCTTGTCAAAGCGCGCGCGCAAATTCTCATGCAATATCTCGTATAAAAACGTAGACTTCCCCGAGCCTGATACGCCGGTTACGGCGACAATCCGCCCGAGCGGCACCTCCACGTTTAGATTCTTGATGTTAAAGCACGCCCCGCCGCGTATCTTGAGAGCGCTCTTGTCCTTGTCGCGCCGCTCGGGCGGCACGGGAATGGTTTTCTCTCCGCGCAGGTATGCGAGCGTAATGCTCTCTCCACCGGCCGGCGGACTTTTTTGCGTGAGCAGTTTATCGAGATATCCTTCCGCTACTATCTCGCCGCCGTGCACACCCGCGCCCGGCCCGATGTCGACAATATAGTCGCTGGAATAAATCGTGTCCTCGTCGTGCTCTACGACGATTATTGTATTGCCGAGGTCGCGTAGGTTAACGAGCGTTTTTATCAGCCGCTCGTTGTCCCGCTGATGCAGGCCTATAGTCGGCTCGTCGAGCACATAAAGCGCGCCCACCAGCCCGCTCCCCAACTGGCTCGCCAGGCGGATTCGCTGTGCCTCGCCGCCGGAGAGAGTGTTCGCGCGCCGTTCCAGCGTCAAATAGTCCAGTCCTACGTTAAGCATGAATTTAAGCCTCGAGGCGATCTCCTTGATAACCGTTTTTGATATCTCCTGGTCTTTTTTGGAAAGCTCCAGTTTATTGAAGAACTCGGAGGCATTTTTTACAGACTGTCGCGTAACATCAACAATATTTTTCTTATCACCAAGAAAAACATTCAGCGCCTCCGGCCGTAGGCGCGCGCCATGGCACACGGGGCAAGGCTCGTCGGTCCAGAAGTGCTTTGTGCCGAGGCCGTTGCACGCAGGACACGCGCCGTACGGGGAGTTAAAGGAGAAAAGCCGCGGCTCGACCTCCGGGAAGGAAAATCCGTCGTACGGACACATGAATTTGCTCGATATGATACGGCTCCTTACCCCGAGCTTGGTTGAAGGTTCAGGTTCTTCAACTTTTACCAGCCCATCGGCCTCGCCCAGAGCGCGCTCCACTGCCTCCGACAGACGTTCTATAGCCGACCTTCTATCGCGCCCAAATTCGGATATGAGTATCTCGTCCACCAAAGCGTCTATATCGTGCTTTTTGTAACGCGAGAGCTCCACGCGCTCACGCAGGGAAATAAGATTGCCGTCTATTTTCGCCTTTTCAAACCCTTTGCCCAACAGGTCGTAAAGGAGCTGATAGTACTCGCCCTTGCGCCCCATGACTAGCGGCGCGTATATCCGGACAAAATCTTCCGATATCTCGACGCCCATAATGCGGCGCGCCTTCTTCGGTATATGGCTTTGTACCGTTTCAATGACGCTTTGAATAATTTCTTCGTTGCTGTGCTTTTTTATCTCGCGCCCGCAAACAAGACAGTGTGGCTTGCCCACACGGGCAAACAGTATACGCAGGTAGTCATAAATTTCGGTAACGGTAGCGACCGTCGAGCGTGGGTTGTTTGACCTGCTTTTCTGGTCTATAGAAATGGCCGGCGAAAGGCCCGTTATCTCCTCGACGTCGGGCTTTTGCATCTGGCGCAAAAATTGCCGCGCGTATGCCGATAGCGACTCTATATAGCGCCTCTGCCCCTCCGCAAAAATCGTGTCGAATGCCAAAGACGATTTTCCGCTACCCGACAATCCAGTGAACACGATCATTTTGTTCCTCGGGATTTTGAGATCAATGTTTTTTAGGTTATGCGTCTTGGCGCCTTTGATGTGTATATATTCCTCCATGCAATGCAAACCGCCCCGGGATTGCGCCGAGGGGGTAGGCATGGATTATACCACGGTTACTTTTTCTTTTTGCTTCCGCCAGTCAGAGCGTAAAGCTCGTCGCGTATCAAAGCCGCGGTTTCGAAGTCGAGATTTTTTACCGCTTCCGCCATCTGCCGGCGCTTTCCCGCGACAAATTTGCGCGGATTTTTTTTATATTGGTCCTTCTCTATGACCATAAGCTCGCTCACCGCCTTTCCATGCTCGCTTCGCAGTTCTTCCGTGATGTCTCTGATGTTTTTTTTGATGGTTGTCGGCGTGATGCCGTGCTTTTTGTTGTATTCCTCCTGCAGTTTGCGCCGGCGCCGCGTCTCTCCTATCGCTTTTTTGAGAGACGGAGTTTCCATATCGGCATACAAAATGACGCGGCCAGCCGCGTTGCGCGCGGCACGACCTATCGTTTGTATAAGTGAAACTTCACTGCGCAAAAAACCCTCCTTGTCGGCGTCGAGTATCGCCACAAGTTCCACTTCGGGCAAGTCGAGGCCCTCGCGCAAAAGGTTGACGCCTACGAGCACGTCAAAGTCTCCGCGGCGAAGCTCGGTCAGCGTCACAATGCGCTCCAAGGTTTCGATATCGCTGTGCAGATACTTCGCCTTTAACTTTTTTTCTTTAAGATATTCCGACAAATCCTCGGCCATTTTTTTTGTAAGAGTGGTTACCAGTACTCTGGAGCCCTTTCTAATGATTTTTGCCGCCTCATTCAAAATGTCCTGCACTTGTCCACCATAACAATCAGATAGCAAGGTCTCGCCTTGCTTAACACTTTTTTGGATTTGTGTAAACCCGGTCACTGGACGGACTTCTACTATCGGGTCCAGTAATCCGGTCGGTCTGATAATTTGTTCGATAATGTTTTTTCCGGATTTTCCGCGCTCATATGCTCCCGGCGTTGCCGAAGTATATAAGACCTGTACTACTTGGCTCTCAAATTCCTCAAACATGAGCGGCCGATTGTCTATTGCGGAAGGCAGGCGGAAACCGTACTCGACCAGCATCTGCTTGCGCGATCGGTCGCCCTCGTACATCGCGCCTATTTGCGGCACGGTGACGTGGCTTTCGTCGATGATAGTTAAAAAGTTTTTAGGAAAGTAATCAAGTAGGGTGTATGGCGGTTCTCCAGGTTTGCGCCCGTCGAAGTGACGCGAATAATTCTCGATGCCGTTACAGTAGCCTACCTCGCGTATCATTGCGAGATCGTGATTTGTTCGGCGTTTAAGACGCTCCGATTCGAGGAGCTTCCCTGCGCGCTCGAGCTTTTGCAGATGTACTTTAAGCTCGGCGCGTATGTCCTGTATCGCCCGCGCGCGCTCGTCCTCCGGAGTAACATAATGCTTTGCCGGAAAGATAAAAATTTCACCAAGGTTCGACCTTGATGAAATTTCCGCGCGTGTTATCGCGTCAATGCTGCGGATGCTCTCTATTTGGCCGCCGGCAAACTCCACCCGGTATATGACGCGCTCCGCCGCAGGCTGTATCTCGACGCTATTGCCGAGAGCGCGGAAAGTTCCGGGCGTCAGGTCTGCGTTCGTGCGCTCGAAATAAATATTGACCAGCTCGCGGACGAGCTCGGCGCGGGTCTTTATCATTCCCTGCCTAAGCTCCAGATTTACTTTGCGGTATTCCTCGGGCGAGCCGAGCGCATAAATACACGACACAGAAGCTACGATTATCACGTCGCGTCTCGTCAGGAGCGCCTGCGTCGAAGCATGGCGGAGCCGCTCTATCTCCTCGTTTATCTGCGCCTCTTTCTCTATGTAAGTATCGCTGTGCGGGATATACGCCTCGGGCTGGTAGTAGTCGTAGTAAGAAACGAAATAATGTACCGCGTTGTCGGGAAAAAACTCGCGATACTCCTGCGCAAGTTGTGCGGCGAGCGTCTTGTTATGCGCTATGACGAGCGTCGGCTTTTGGACCTTCTCTATGACGTTAGCGACCGTAAAAGTCTTGCCCGAGCCCGTAACCCCCAAAAGAGTCTGGTGCCGCTCCCCGCGTCGGAGACCGTCTGTCAGAGCCTTTATCGCTTTTGGTTGATCTCCCGCCGGTTTATGTGCTGATTTTATCTTGAACAGGCGCATTGCGCCTTATATTATTGCGGTCGCTCCACTTTTACCAGTTCCACTTCAAATATAAGCGTCGCGTTCGGGGGAATGGGGCCGCGGCCTTGCTCGCCATAGGCCATCTCCGGAGGGATTATGAGGAGTCGTTTACCGCCCTGGCGCATGCCGGGCAGGCCCTGCTCCCATCCCTGTATCATGAGCCCCGCCCCTATCATGAAGCGGGGAGGCTCCTCCCCGCTCGAGGTGTCAAAAACCGTACCGTCCTGCAGGCGGCCGGTATAGTTGACGGTCAAAATATCACCCGGCCGAGCCTCTTCGCCCGTGCCTATCGTTTCGTCCTGGACAACGAGCTGTCCCGACTGGCCTATGCTGCCGCTTTCTCCAAAAAAAGCGAGCGGATTGCTATAGATAAAGAAAAGCGCAGTGACCGCGAGAGCCACGACCACCGCGATACCCGTCTTAAGACTTTTATTCATATGTTAAAACGATACACCCGCATAAAGTCCGGGGCAATCTCGGATATCCCCTTGTCTATAATTACTTTCCTCACGCGCAAAGAGTCGAGCGCGGATGCGGTCTCCACGGAATTTGTATCTCCAGGCGCAAGGAGCGCGCTGTTGAACCCGTATAAAGCCAACGCGATAAAAGCAACCAGCGCGCCGGAAAAAAGCATTGGAGAGGGCTGAAATTCTATTTTGTGCAGAAAAGCGGCCGCAACAAGGAGTGTCAGAGCTGTCGCCACTGTGCCGAGTGCAAGAGCCGCGCTCTCGCGCGGCTCTGCCGCAATGCGGACAAGTTGCCGCAGGACCGAGTCGGTTAGCGGCTGGCTCTGTACGACAGCCGCGCCCTCGTCCTGCGGCAAGCTCCATCCTCCGTCGGCGGCCGCGGAGGGCGCGCCGAAATATTGCACGACATAGGTTGCGGGTTCTCCGTTGTAAAAACCTTGTGCGACGCCGACGCCTATTTCCGAATATTGGGCCTTTGTGATATTTGCCCGGTGCGAAGGCGAGGACATCCACGCATCGATAACATCGCGCGAGTCTACAAAACGCACTGCCAAATTCTCACCCGCGTAGCGATACTCATATCCCGCCTCGCGCAGCCATGCCCACGGGTCTTTGCCGTAGGGCGCGGAATGCGCGAAGTAGCCGCGCGACGCCATGTCCTGCGCCTTGCGCTCCGCCGCGGCCCCGAGCTGGGCCGCGGCGTGCAAGCGCGGCGCGCCGAGCGCCGCGCGCTCCTCGTTGGTGAGCGTTATTATCTCACTGCTTATGACCGCGGCAAAAAGCCCGGGTGCTTTCTGTCGCAATATCAGGTTTCCCACCAAAAAGACCTCCGCCGCAAGAGCGGCATAAAGAAAGAATAGGAGCCAGTGGTCGCGCAGAAGGTGCGGGCGATAAGCGTTGCCTTTTGCCGGCAGAACGTGTTTGAGCAGGTTGCGGAAAAATTGCATGTTAAAATTTTACCATGCGGTTTTGGGCGGTATTTATATTAGTACTTGCAACGAGCTTGCCCGCAGCGGCCTTGGCGGCGGGATTTGCAAAGGGGTCAATTTTTCTTTCAAAGCCTTCCGTTATAGAGGGAGAGACCGTGCTTATCCATGCCGTAGTCGCAAATGATGCGGCGAGCGCATTTTCGGGCGAGCTGGTGCTTGCGGATGACAAAAAAATAGGCGCGGTGCCTCTGACGCTGTCCGCGGGCGAAGCGCAAGCCGTTTCCGTGTCGTGGAAACCGCAGTCCGGAGCGCACACGGTGATTGCGGAGCTTAAGAATAAAGACGGCGAGACAGTGGAAAAAGAGTCCGCCACTTTTTATATAAAACCGAAGCCGGCCGCCTCCGCCGCAAACGCGGCTTCGGCGGGCCAAGCAAGCCAGAGCGCGGCCGTTGGATCATCCCAGCCGATCCAGAACAAAATAGCAAGCTTCTCGCCCGGGACCGCGGAGGCCGCGGCGCCGGTTTTCCAAGTAATGGACTCCGTGCGCGAGAAGGCGGCGGATTTTTTGGACAATCAAATAGCAAAAGCCAAATCGGAGATAGAAAAGCGCCCCGGCTTGGTAGAGGGAGTGCAGACGGAAAATTTGCCGAGCACTTTCGACTGGCTGTGGACGATCGTTTATACGATACTTCTGTACGTTTGGACGATATTGCGCTTTATCGTCGGATACGCCGGCATATTTTATCCAGTGCTTGCCGTCGCTTTCTTCTATCTGCTGTGGAAAATAATCTCGCGGTTCAGGAGACCGAGGTACTAGCTTCGCAAACTTATTTTACGAAGCGATTTGACCTCCAGTGCCAAAAGGAAGTGGAGAAAAGAAAAAGCGCAAGCAGTGCCGATATGGCGCAATATTGGCAAATAGCCCCAATGAGCGTCAGCTGGACGTAAAAAATCGCGTACGCCGAGTACAGCACCCCCAGGCCGGTATAAGCAAGCGCGCCGATGCACAACGCGAGCGAGCGCGGCTCTATGGCAAGCAGTACCGCAAGCGCGAGCATGTATGCGTAATATACGAGTCCGAGATACGACCATGGCACGCCGAAAAATTTCGAATACTCGCTTGTCAAAACTTCCTCACATCCCTTGATAGCGCATCCCGGCACCGCGTTGTAGTACTGGAAGTACGAAAGGTACAGAGTATCGCCGAGGCCGATGAGCGCAAGCGCAATAAGTATGTATGGCGCAAGCGGCAGACGCTGATTCATGGCGCCATATTACCATTCCTCTCGTCCTCGCGCCTCTCTACCTGGTCCTCGTCAAAACCGAAGTGGTGCGCCACCTCGTGCCATATCGTTTCGCGGATCACTTGTGCGACCGACGTTCTGTCTTCTTTCGCGCATTTTTCTATCGGCTTTTGATACAGAGTAATGGTGTCGGGCAAAGTTGCTCCCATTCCATACCAGTCGCCGCGCGCAGTCGCGGGTATACCTTGATACAGACCTAAAAGATCGTCCGTAGACCCGTCCTCCACTAAAAACGCGACGTTCTCAATTAATCCGCGATATTTTTCCGGTACCGCATTGGGGAATTCTTCTTCAATCAATTTTTCAAATTCTTCCCGCGTCATGATAGAAGTATACAAAAAGCCCGACACGTTTTCAGTGCGTCGGGCGGAATAGGTTGGCCCGCGGCTAAGGGATTCCTCCCCCCAACCAGTATGACCACTCAAGAGCCTGCACGGCTCCTCTAGAGCTTCGTGGCTGTACGCCGGCGGGCCTTAACGCATAATGCACTATTTTTTTGGGATAACCAAGTCGAGGTACGGAAGTGTGTCGGAGAATGTGGAACCCACCTTCTTGCCGGGGTTGAAGATTTGCAAGGGGTCAAAGTACTGTTTTACGCAATAAAAGAGCGCGTACATCTCGCGGCCGAACATTTTTTCTACATAGGGAGTGCGGACGAGCCCATCGTTATGCTCGCCGGTTATAGAACCATTGTATTCGAGAACAAGATCATAAACTTTATGCGAGAGTTCGTCTATTATCTTTGCAGTGTTTTCGCGCTTGGGGTCTATAAGCGGGATTATGTGGAAATTCCCGTCCCCCACGTGTCCGGCCACGGTGTATATAAGCTCTGGATAATCGGCAAGAATGTGCTCGAGTTTGGGTAAAAATTCCGGCAAGACCGCCGGCGATACCACAAAGTCGTCAAAAAAGGGCGCGGTGCGCAGACCGCGTACCTTTCTACGCAACAAATTGAAGCTCTCTCTCCGCACCGCCCAATATTTGCGCGCCTGCCTTTCGCTCTTTGCTATGTGCACAGACGCATGGTCCCTATCGCCCGCAATGTCCGCCGCAAGTTTTTGCGCTCTTGCCAAAGCCTCTTCCTGCTTATCGGCGCGGAATTCGGCCAGAAGAACGAGTTTTGGTACGCCGCCCGTGAGCAGCATCCAAAACTCCGGTAAAAATTTAAAACCCAGTGAGAAAAGCCCGGACTTCATCTGCCCCGCCAGCTCCGGAAAAAATTTAATCGCGATCTTGAAGGTGTGATCGTCGTACGACTCGAAAGAGTCCGGGCTATACTGCAGTACCTCGGGAACCAGCTCCCCCAACTGCGACAGCCTGTTCACGAACATCACGACCATCGCCGCATAGGGTTTGGGCCTCACCAGCCTGAATTTTATTTTTGTGATTATACCCAGCGTTCCCTGCGAGCCAACGACAAGCCTCGCGAGATTAAGCGAGCTCGCTCCATCCCCGATGTCCCACAGCGCGTAGCCGGAAGAATTCTTTTTCACGAGCGGCTTGTGCGCGCCTATGACGGTTTGGTGCGATGAAACAAGTTTGGCTATGTTTCTATACAAGCCGCCTTCGAAACTTTGCTCCGCCAGTTTCTGCCGCAGGGTATCGCCCTCCAAATTTTTCAGTACATGCTTTTGCCCGTCGGCCAGAACTATTTCAAGTTCCTCGACGTACCGCGCAGTCTTGCCGTATTTAAGATTTTTTTCGCCGCCGGAGTCGTTGCTGGCCATGCCGCCAACGGAGCACAATTCGCGGCTGGCCGTGTAGCTGGGGAGCTCGAGCCCAATAGTTTTCGTCTCCTTGTCGAAGTCGCGAAAATACATTCCCGATTCCACCTCGGCAAAATCCTCTCCAAGCCGGAGTAATTTATTCAAGTACCGGCTCGTATCTAGAATTATCGAATCGCCGAGCGGTCCTCCTGACATGTCCGTACCCGCAGCCCGCGCGGTTATCGAGATTTTAAGCTTCGGGTTTTCTTTTTTCTTTTGCGCGACGAACTTGACCAACCGGCATATGTCGTCCGCATCTTTCGGATACGCCACAACCTGCGGTCGCACGGCAAACAGCGAAGCATCGCGGGAATATTTTTCCAATACCGCAGGCGCGTCATCCGCCTCTATACCCACGACGCTCCGGAGCTCGTCCGCCAAAGACATGCCCATATTGTATCGCGTTTTATTACGAGGAGCGGCGGTATAGGCGGACCGCAAGCGGCACGAAGACGACAAGCAGAATGGCTATCCAGACGAACGCGGCGATAAACTTCGAGGCCAGCTCCGCGCTGTCTGGCGACCCGAGAAGAAGCATGCGTATGGAGTCGGCGGTAACGGTAACCGGATTTATGCGCGCAAAGAACTGGAGCCAGTCGGGCATCGTATTTACGGGGACGAATATAGAGCTGGTAAAGACGAGCGGAAACACCCAGATAAATCCGGCGACCTGGGCGGCCTCGACAGTTCTTGTGAGCATGCCTATTGCCGCGGAAACCCAGGAAAAAGCGAACCCTAAATAAAGCAGGAGCGTGAAAGCCGTAAGCGCATTCCAAAAGCCTTCGTGCGCGCGGAAGCCTATCATGTATCCAACGGAAATCATAAGCAATATGACGAATATGTTCCGCATCATGTCGGCGAGAGTGCGGCCGCCAAGCACTGCGCCGCGCGCCATGGGAAGCGACCGGAAGCGGTCCACAAGACCCTTGTTTAAGTCCTCGACCAAGCCGGCGCCCGTCTGTAAAGCGCCAAAAAGCACGCTTTGCACTAAAATTCCCGGAAGAAGAAAGTCTATGTAGCTTGCATATTGCGTCAATATTGCGCCTCCGAAAACGTACGTAAAAAGAAGCAGGAACATAATCGGCTGTATGGTTGAAAACACGAGCAGTTGGGGCAGACGCACGTAGCGCAAAAGATTGCGCTCCACCATCACAAGCAAGTCTGATATCTGCGAGGAAAATGCTTGAGCGTTTTTCATACTATTCTATTCGTAAGATGCAGAAATGCTTCGTCAAGCGTGGGGTGCCGAAGCTCGAATTCTTCTATTCCGACATTTGCGCCGTCGAGCGCGCGAATGGCATGCGGCAAAGCCTTGCCGTTCCCCGGCAGGGGTAAAACCAACACCCCGGGTGCAGTAATGCTTGCATCGCCAAGAGACGTAAGCGCCGCTTGCGCCTGGATTGCTTGCTCCGGGCGCGAGAGGCGCACCTCCAGCACGTCCCCGCCCGCGCGCGTTTTAAGCTCTTGCGGCGTGCCCCTCGCTATAACCACGCCCCTGTCGATGACAACAATATTGTTTGAGAGATAATCGGCTTCTTCCAGATATTGGGTTGTCAGAAGCACGGTCGTGCCGTCCGTCACAAGCTCGTGTATTATGCCCCAAAGTCCCCGCCGGCTAAGCGGATCGAGTCCTATTGTAGGCTCGTCCAGGAAAAGCACCGGCGGCCGATTTACCAAGCTTGCGGCAAGGTCTATGCGGCGGCGCATGCCGCCGGAGTATGTTTTGAGCGTGCGGTCCGCGGCATCGGCAAGATCGAATTTTTCGAGCAGTTCCTGCGCGCGCACTCGCGCCGCATCGATGTCCATGTGGTAAAGCCTTCCCACCATCACCAAATTTTCCCTGCCGGTAAGCTGTTCGTCCACGGCGGCGTACTGTCCCGTAAGGCCTATAAGCCTGCGCACGGCATCGGGCTCTTTTACAGCGTCGTATCCCTCCACGTATAGCGAGCCTTCGTCTGGCAGAAGCAGGGTTGCTAGCGCGCGGATAAGCGTCGTTTTGCCCGCTCCGTTGGGGCCGAGCAGTCCCAAAATAGTCCCCTTCTGCACCTCCAAGTCGACGCCGCGCAGTGCTTTCACCTCGCCAAAACTTTTTCGCACCCCGGCAACGGTTATCGATTGCATGTGCGCTACCCTACCAGAAAGAAAGCGACCGTGCTAGGCTATGGGATTTTCGCCGGGGTCGGTTTCTTTTCTTCCGCCACATTGCGGCGTGGATGCGCGCGGAAGACGTCGCCCTGTGTCCCAGCTGCCGCTACTGCGCCTGCCCGCTAGCCGCTCAAGCCCGCCCTTTTTGCCGACGTCCTGATTGCGGAAAGAGAAAAAATCGCCCTTCGGCCGCACTTCAATACGGTAAAATTTTCCCTTGCCGGTCGTGCCCGGCAGTTTGCGTTTTGCCATAGTCTAAAAAGTTATTTGCTAAGTACCGCAAGTATAGCAAATAGAGCCGGTTTTATTTTTGCAGAAGGGCAAGCAGGGAGGCAGCGGACCAGGCCTGCACGCGACAGGCGCGATGCCCGTTTGCGGGCGCATACTCGCGCAGGCCGCGGTGCCAGGAATAAAGTTCGACCGGGGTTTTGAAGTGCGCGTACGCGCGCAGTAGTGCCTGCCGCACCGCCTTGGCGTCCTCCTCAAAGCCGAAATTTTCCAGACCTTTGGCAAGCATCGCGGTGTCATGCGGCCAAATGGAGCCGTTGTGGTAACTCATATGGTCGTACCGCAAGGAACGGCTTGAGAGAGTGCGGATGCCGGCTTTCGGTACAAAAAGATCGCGCGAGAGCAGGCGGTCGCGGAGCGCGGGGATATACTCGTCATTTAAAATACATTCCGCCGGAATTCCCTTCCCGAAAGGTCCTCGGGTCGGCTTCGCCTCAACCAGACCATTTTGTCCAGGAAATTCCGGCTTCATGTATACCGCCCACAGCACGTGTCCCATGCTCGAACGTGCGGAGGTCAATTTCCGCCCTTCACCATCAAGAGCAAAGGCGAGAGTCAAGTTTTTTTGCCCGCGCAATACGAACTGCTCGTTAAATATTTCCTTCAGCTTCGCAGCGCGCTCCTCCTGCCCCCACGCGCGAAGCGCCGCCCACGAGTACGCCTGCACCTCGACCGACGCTATGGGGTACGGCGGCCGGTCATTTGAATCTTCGTAGAAAAGAGACTCCGTGCTGTCCATCCAACTCTGCACCTTGAGACCGCCGTGGCGTCTTTCGGTATGAAAGGAATAAGTTACAAAGCCGTCGAATTTATTTAGCCACTTTAGCGCCGCGCGCACGGCCGGCATAATGGTTATGAGGAACCTCTCGTCCCCGACTTTGGAGTACTCGCTCACAGCTATCAAGAACAGAGGGGTCGCGTCCACCGAGTCGTAATTTCGCAGCACTCCCTCGGGATAGAGAAACCACGGGTCCTCGGCAAGCCGCGTCAGGTGCTCGTGGCGCTCGGGCCTGTACTCGTGGATAATTTTCCCCGGCTCCTCGCCGCTCTCGATGTTGCGGTGCCGGCCCTGAAGGTTTGCGAGCGTGCGCAAAGAGCGCTCCACGAGCTCTAAAAAATAACTATTCTTGGTTCGCTTGTAGGCGCGTAGCAATTCCAGGCTCACTATAAGCGAGTCGCGGCCGAAAATGCATCCATATGCCTCATCACGGGCGCTGGCAAGTACGCCTTGCGGAGTCTCGAGCTCTTGCAGGCTCTTCAATCCCAATTTCCACAGCGCTTGCGGGGACATGAGATAGGTATACTTGCGCAAGCCGACTGAAGCAAGTCAGTAGTCCCCGCAAAATGTCCGGTTCATTAATCATTAAGAAGTTTTTTGAAAATTGCCTCATAGCCGTCCGCCATTTTTTTTGCGCTGAAGTTCCGCAGGGCGTGCGCTCGACAAGCCTTGCGATTGATCTGCCCTATGTTCTGTACCGCCTCCAGCATTCCCTCGACGTCCTCGACCACATAACCCGTAACTCCGGTCTTGATTATTTCCGGTATGGAGCCGCGATTCATCGCAACGACCGGACATCCGCACGCCATGGCCTCAATTAGGGTAAGGCCGAAGGGCTCGCGCCAAGTGACCGGATGCAAAAAACAGCGCGCGCCTGCCATCAGCTTGTTGCGCTCGTCCTCTCCCACCTCGCCTATCCATTCGACCCGCTCGGAGAGCCGCGGCTCGACATACTCGCGGAAGTACGGCTGGTCCGTCTTGTCGAGCTTTGCCGCGATCATGAGGCGCATGTCCAGCAGTTCCGCAACCTCTATGGCCAAATGCACTCCTTTCTCCATCGAAATGCGCCCGACAAAAAGAAGATAGCCATTTCCCTTGGGGTCGAATGGGTACTGCTCCATTGGAAGACCGTTGTGTACCGTGCCGATGTGATTGATCCCGGGCGCGGGGAAGACCTGCGCCTGCGAAACGGTAACGATGCCCGGGCCGCGCATGGTTTGGAAGAGGCGGCGATTCTCTGGCGTGAAGGGCCCGTGCATCGTGCACACGACAGGCGTTGTCGCAAGATTTGCTGTAGGAAGCGAGAGCGGCGCCAAGTGATCGTGTATGATGTCGAATTCGTCCTGCAGTTCGTACGCGAGCCCGACGTTAAGCAATGTCCAATAGTTGGAGCCGTACGGATCCTTGACGCGCGCCTCGCGCAGTGACCGCGGATACACCGACTCGAGCCGACCAGAAGTTTGAGAGTCGCCGGAGGCGAAAAGCGTCACCTCGTGGCCACGGCGGATCAGTTCTTCCGTAAGAGCATGGACAACGCGCTCCGTGCCGCCGTAGCGCTTAGGCGGTACACGCTCGGCCAATGGAGCCAGTTGCGCAATGCGCATGAGACGAGATTATATTTCAGGAGATGAAGTGCTCGTGAGCGGTTTAAAGTTACCGCGGAAACCTCCTCCATCGGCGGTCCCCTCATCGATGATGCCTTCCTTAAGCGCCAGCGCGCCGCGCTCCTCAAAAACGCCGATTTCGTGGCCGCCGCCCGCCCACCAGCAAATAGCGCCCGCAACCTCGCCGGGCAGGTACTCCCAGCTTGAACCTTTAATATTGAAACAGCTTCCTTCATAAATGCCGACGGGAATGTCTACGCCCGCAACGCGCAGAAGAACTTGCGTCTTTGGTTTTTGCAACTGCGGATCCACGCCAAGGTCCAGGAAAGTCCACGAAAATTGATCGCGCAAGGCCTCGTCGACGGGCGGATATGCCCAAAAAGCCCAAAAAACAATGCCGGCTATGATAACAAGGCCCGCAATGGCAACGGCTACATTTTTTTGCATTGCGGCATTTTAGCACAAACTCCGCTCCGCGTCAGCGAACGTCGTATTAACGGGACCAGAGTCCTACTATAGAAAATGCCAGAGATAAAATCCGAATATGACCGCTCCCCCGATGACGGCGCTCAAGGCCAGCGCGACTGCATAGGAAAGGATGTTTCGCGGCTTTTCCTTGGATCGAAAAAACAAATAGAGAACGAAAAATACGGCGAGGGAGATCGTGCTCTTTGCCGTCCAGTGCTGTCCTGCAAATGACGTAAGAATTGCTTTGAACGCGGGATAAATTTCCGTCGCAATCGCCATAACGACGATGGTCCATATCGTTACGATAGCGGCGCTAAGAACTCCACGGATGTTTTTCATAATACTGTCGCTTCAAGAGCGCCCCTAAAGCCGCTCGAGATAATGAATCCCATCCCCGCCATCGCGAAGGCGAATATAACGACAAGCGCGGATATCAGGACAGCCGACATGCGCGCCCCGCGGTCGGCAATGAGTGTCGTGCCGTACGAGCGTACCAACGACCAGGAGACAAGCGCAAGAAACGGGATCATAAGGAAAATATGCTCTTTGGTCTCGGTTATGACCGAGTGGGACCACGGCAGGGGCCCGGCTTTTATCACCGGTTTCACGATGCTTTGATAATCGGTTAGGTAATAGTATCCGCCCGCGATCCATGAGATAAAAAGAAGAATGACGCCGATTCCGGCAATCCATGTCGCGCGGCGTATGCGCGACTCGGTCGGGTTAAGGAGCTCGACAGCGACCCAGAGGAACGCAAGCGCGCCAAACTCCCCCGCCGTGGCATGGAGCCCTATTAATGGGTGCATGAGTGTAGTATCGCAGAGATTAAATATCAACTAAAGGAAGCCCTGTGCATTACTTTTTGGAACCTTTGCTGGGGGGGAAGGAATCGGACCTTCATTCACAGCTTCAAAGGCTGCTGTCCTACCATTAGACGACCCCCCAATTAGATTGAGGATATCAAATTATTCCTTTTCTCCCAACGCGCGGTAAAGGGCAAGCTCGAGGGGTATCTGCGGAAGCGGCGAGCGCGGCATCTCTATGAGAGCGCCGAGGAGCTCCGCGAGCAGGGCGGAATTTATCACCGCACCCTCCTTGCCGGCAAGCTCCTTCAAGAATTTTACGTCATCCTCGCCGAATTGCCCTGCCAATTCTTTTTCCATCTTCGGCGCGAAGCGCATTAACAAAATACCGCGCACTTTGGCGATGGAAAGAAGCGCAAAAACTTTCGGCTCCACTCCGCCCGACACTCCGGAATGGAAGGCTTCGATAGCTTGCTCGATGTCCTTGCCGGCAAGAGCGCGCAAAAAGCCGTTTATCAACGCGATCTGCGGCGCGCCCACTATCTTTGCCACTTCCTCCTCGTCCAACTTCTTGTCCGTCGAGACGGTCAGCACCTTCTGCAAGATGCCGAGCGTATCGCGGAAGGAGCCCTCGCCCATCATCGCTATCAGCTCGGCGCCTGCGGGCGCGAGAGCCGCGCCCTCTTTATTCGCGACGGCGAGTGCGAGTTTTTTAAGCGTCTCGTGCGTGGGACGCTTAAAATTGAATATCTGGCAGCGCGATTGTATGGTGTCGGGCACCCGCTCAAGCTCTGTAGTGCACAGCACGAAAATTGCGTGCGCGGGCGGCTCCTCGAGAGTTTTTAGGAATGCGCCCCACGCGTCGCGAGTCAGGGCATGCGCCTCGTCTATGATGTAGAATTTGTACCGCGACACGAACGGCAGGGTCTGCACGCCCTCGCGCAACTGCCTCACTTCCTCGATGCCGCGGTTCGACGCGGCGTCCATCTCGTAAATATCCTCCTCCGCGGTCCCGAGCGCGCGCGCCAGAATGCGCGCCACGGTTGTTTTGCCCGTACCGCGCCCTCCGGCAAAAAGGTACGCGTGCGCAATTTTGCCCTGCTTTATGGCGGCGCGCAGTACATCTACGACATGTTGGTCGCCCTCCAGCTCGTCGAAGCTCCTCGGCCGGTATGCCCGATACAGCGCCATTCCCGCCCTCTCCCCCTCTTTCGCCTTGCTCGTCATGGGGTAAGTATAAAGGAAAAAGCCAGTAGGACTAAGCCGCTATCGCGAAAGAAATTCTTCAATAATCTGCTCGACTTCGGCGACATTCTCGGCCTTCATTAATTGCGCGCGTAGCTCGCGCGCGCCGGAAAAGCCCTCAACATCCGACTTCGCCAAGGCTACGCCGGACAAGTACGCTTTGAAATGCTTCTTCATGACTGCGAAACTTTTTGCGTCGCCTAGCAGTTTTTCGAATAATTTTGCGTGCTCTACCGCAATTTTTAAACGAGCCGGCAGGTTATTCTCCAATTCGCGTGAATTAGAGAACAGCCAGGGTTTGCCGAAAATTCCCCTGCCTATCATTATTCCATCAGCCCCCGTCTCTTTTGCCTTCGCGCGCGCACTTTCCGTGTCGCGCACATCGCCGTTGCCGATAATCAATGTCTCGCTCCGAAGCGCGTTGCGGATCTCGACCGCGCGCGCGACGCGCTCCCAATGCGCGGCAACTTTTGACATCTCTTTGCGCGTGCGCGCATGCACAGCAACGGCCGCCGGTTCCGCTTCCAGCAGTGCGGGCAGCCACTCGTCTAAAATATCCTTGTTATACCCGAGGCGCGTTTTGACAGAAACTGGCAGATTGGGGGCCCCATTTTTAGCCGCCGCTATAAGTTCCTGCGCACGTTTTGGGTTCAAGATCAACTTCGCTCCGGCCCCCTGCTTTTCCATGCTACGGTCGGGACATCCCATATTGATGTCAACACCGTCAAAACGGAGCTCCTGCGCGAGCGCGGCCGCGCGCTCCATCATCTCCAAATCGCTCGTAAAAAATTGCGCAACTATCGGCCGCTCTTCATCCGAAAAGATCAGGTCTTTGAGCAAGACTTCCCTTTTCCCTTTTATAAGACCGTCCGCGGAGACAAACTCGGTGTACATGATATGCGGACCATGGGGCTTGGAATATTTTGCAATGATGCGTCGAAACGCCGCGTCGGTGACGTTCGCCATCGGCGCGAGACAGAAAAAAGGCCTGGGAAGATCGTTCCAGAAATTTTTCATCAATGCTCGACCCTAACACAAAGGCTCTCCAAGGTCGAACCTTTATTTAATTTTGTAATAAAGCTTGTCGCCGAAGCGGAGGTCGAGGTATTCGAATTCCGAGAGCTTGCGGCCCTTAAAAGGTTCGGAGGCAAGCGCAAGCGAGAAGCGCTCGAAAACATCCCCCCCGCTGTCCTTAAGCGAGAAGATGAGCAGAAAATCTTTTTGGAAGTACGCTCGCACTTCGTTTTCGTCCACGACGACCTGACGCACGGGATTGTCCGGCTCTTTTTGCATTAGCGCCTCGACGAGCGCGAACAGCGCGGAAAAATATCCGCCTAGAGTTCCGCGATACTCCACGTATACCTGTTCCGCAAACTGCGGCGCCGGAGCGTATGGCACGCCGTCTTCGTCCATAAGATAACACTCCGCCTGCCCCGATGTTATCGAATAGCACCAGACGGCCTTCGGCTCGCGCTCGATAACCGCGACAGCGAGCGCATGAAAGTCCTTTGCCCGCACTTCTGCGGTTTTAAATTCGCCGTGCGCGGCCAGCAAAGTTTTTTCTATTTCTTTTTGCGGATACAGCAATATGTTATTTTTCGGAAAAAGAAAAAAATACGATCCTTGCAATTTTTCCCGCACGATTTCCTCGACCGAAATTTGCGGCACTGTTTTGACGCCGCTTACCGCCACATCTGTGATGCGCAGAAACGATGCGCGCGCTAGCGCGACAGCTCCCCCAAAAATACCCAGCGCCAAAATTCCAAAAAGGAGCGCCATGCGCGCGCGTCGCCTGCGGCGCCGCGCTTTAACCTTCAATTCCGGCAAAATTATTCTAGACATACAAATATTATAGCGAAGCAAAATCCTCTGCGAAGGACTTGGGGTCGCGAGACTATATATAGCATCTCTCCGGAGCAGAGGACTTTTGCGCAGCTATATTTTATCTTTTCCCAAAAACGGCTGCAGCACTTTGGGGACCTTGATGGAGCCGTCCTCCTGCTGGTTGTTCTCAAGAATGGAGATAAGTATGCGCGGCGTGGCGAGTGCGGTGTTGTTGAGAGAATGCACATACTGCAAGTTGCCGTCCCCATCGCGATAGCGGATATTGAGCCGCCGCGTCTGGAAGTCGTGAAAGTACGACGACGAATGCGTCTCCCTGTATTTATTTTCGGAAGGAACCCACGCCTCGATGTCATATTTTTTTACTTGCCCCAGCCCCAAGTCCCCGCCGCAATTAATGACGACGCGGTACGGGAGCTCAAGCTCCTGCAAGAGATCCTCGGCGTTGCGCGTCAGCTCTTCGTGGAGTTTTACCGACTCCTCGTGCGAGGCCTCGCAAAGCGCCACCTGCTCGAATTTGAAGAACTCGTGCACGCGCATAAGGCCCTTGGTGTCCTTGCCGTGGCTCCCCGCTTCGCGCCGAAAACACGGCGAGAAGGCTATCATCTTGAGCGGCAACGATTTTTTGGGCAAAACTTCGTTCATATAGTAAGCCATGCTCGCAACCTCGCCTGTTCCTGCCAAAAAGTCGCCATCCTGTGTTTTGTACAGATCCTCCTCTCCCTGCGGCAGGTACCCAGTGCCAAGGAACGCCACGCGCTTGACAAGCGACGGCACCAGCATCGGCACAAATCCTCCTTTCTTTACGAAATGATTCAAAACAAATTGCCATATCGCATGGCTTAGGAGAGCCCCGTCATTTTTTAAGAAGTAGCCGCGGAAACCGGACACCTTGGCCCCGCGCTCGAAGTCGGCCATGTCGTGCGTCTGCATCAGCTCGATATGGTTTTTTGGTGTAAAAGTAAACTCGGGTTTTATTCCCCACGCGCGCACTTCCATGTTTTGCTCGTCGGAGCCGCCTTCCGGCACCGACGGGTCCGGAATATTGGGGACCTGCACCATTAGGAGCTGCCACTCACGTGTCGCTTCTTCAAGCTCTTTTTCTTTTGCGCCTAGTGTCTCTTTGAGCGTGCGCATCTGCGATATTAAATTTTCCTTCTCCGCTGCGCCTGCCTTGACCACAGAATCGGAAACCTCGTTCTGCTTTGCTCGCATGCGCTCGACTTCCGCCAGCAGTGCGCGACGCTTTTCATCCACCGCAAGCAGTTTGTCCAGGTCGACTGCAATGTGCTTTTTTGCGGCACCGGCTTTTATTAGGTCGGCGTTCTCGCGGATGAATTTAATATCGAGCATAAAAAGAGTTGTAAAATAATCCTACAATGCCTCTGCCCATTAGACAAACCGGTTGGGCGATGCGGCAACTGCCGCCGAAAGAATTTCCCGACCTGCTTAAGGAGATACCGGACAAACCCGCCATGCTTTATATTCGCGGACAGATGCCACCGAAAGGACACAGGCTTCTATGCGTTGTCGGCTCGCGCGCGACCTCTATTTACGGCCGCCGCGCGTGCACTTCTTTAATATCCGGCCTCGCAAATTATCCGGTGGCCATAGTTTCCGGAATGGCTCTCGGCATTGACAGCGAGGCGCACAAGGCCGCGCTCGACGTTGGACTCCCGACGGTAGCCGTCCTGCCCTCCTCGCTTGACGACGGGTCTATTTACCCTTCGACCAACAAGGCACTCGCGCAGAGGATACTCGCGCGCGGCGGCGCGCTTATTTCGGAGGACAGGGGGCCTCACAAGGCGGCAATATACGACTTCCCCAAGCGCAACCGCATAAGTGCGGGTATGAGCGCCGCCGCGCTTATTGTCGAGGCCGGCGAAAAATCCGGCACTTTGATAACCGCGCGGCTTGCTCTCGACTACAACCGCGAAGTGCTTGCCGTTCCTCACGAGCTCGGCAAGGAAACAGGCGCCGGCGTAAACCGTCTTATCCGCGAGGGTGCGACCCTCGTGCAAAAATCGGAGGACATTTTGCAGGCGCTCGGACTGAAAGAAAGGGGGAGTCCCGCGCAAATGGCTCTCCCAACTGATCTGACCGAGTGCGAGGCAAAGATACTGCACGCGATGACGGAGCCTTTGGTGCGCGACGAGGTTATAGAACGCGGCGCGCTCTCCGCGCAGGAGGCGAACATCGCGCTCTCGTCCCTGCTTATACGCGGGCTTATCGTCGAGCGGCTGGGTAAAATCGAGCGTCCGTAAGGTTGTGCACAGGAAATTTTCCCCAGGCAGTATTTATGTTACAAGTAAACAAGCACTGCGTACCTTATCAAGCCAAACGGGGAATTCCATGGACACATTGCAGATCAAGAAGATCGGTCCGGACTCGTACCAGTATGAGGGTCCGGCCTGGGAGAAATTGCTGTGCGAAGAAAAGACAGCGGTTGTTACGAGCGGTTTTGTCCTGGACCTAACGCGCCGTCACATAGCCAGAATCATTCACGTGACGGAAAATGCGGTCATGGGGCATTTTCATCGTCATATGCCGGCGTATAAAGGGGTAAAAAGAGGAAGACCTCCTAAACCGCCAAGGCCACCTCGCCCCCAAACCGCATTCAGGGGCTTCCGAGCAAGGGAGGTTGTCCGCTCGAGGACAACCGGAGGCAAGGCTAAAAAACAGTCGAAAAAATTCGATTACGTCAGCATTGTGCCGATGCCGCCAAAATCGTTATCGCAACTGTTGATGAGTAATGTGTCGGATTATCCTTCTTCATTCCCGACACCAAAGGAATGCGGTCTTACGCGCGAGGAACTTGCGGCATTTGCAAAAGCGGCGTATCATGACTGAAAGCCGAGCCGGACATTTTTGTCCGGCATTTTTCTTGATCAATTTTTGAGCTGCTTTGCACTATCTTGAAATTCATTATATATACGGGATGATACAGTGGATAAAAGTCTTCATATGAAATTAGTAATTGTAGAGTCGCCGGCGAAGGCAAAAACAATAGAGAAATATCTAAAGGAGATAGACGGCTCCGGGAACTTTGCTGTGCGCGCGAGCGTGGGCCACGTGCGCGACCTGCCCAAGAGCAACAAAAAAGCCATAGACATTGAAGCCGGCTTCGTCCCGCATTACGAGGTGGTGCCTGGAAAACAAAAGGTCCTGCACGAACTGCGCGAGGAGGCGAAAAAAGCCGACGAGGTTATTCTTGCGACCGACCCGGACCGTGAGGGCGAGGCCATAGCGTGGCATATAAAAGAAGAGTTGGGTCTCAAAAAACCCGAGCGCATCGTATTTTATGAAATAACGCCGGAGGCCATAAAAGACGCTCTCGCGAACCCGCGCAACATAGACGAGCACCTGCGGCTCGCGCAGGAGGCGCGGCGCGTGCTCGACAGACTAGTCGGCTACGATTTGTCCGGGCTTATATGGAAGAAGGTGCGCTACGGGCTTTCGGCCGGGCGCGTGCAGTCCCCTGCACTCCGCATACTCATGGAGCGCGAGCGCGAGATTCGGGCATTTTCTCCTGAGATATTTTTTGTGATAACCGCCAACACCCGCACCCATCAAGATTCGACACTGATGTTAACCTGCGTGGAGGAACCGCGGGCAAAAGAGGGAGCGGAGGGGATAATCACGGCGGTAAAAAAAGACGGCCTGACCGTCGCCGACGTGGCCGAGCAGGAACAGAAGCGCTCTTCAAGACCGCCCTTTACCACCTCGACTCTCCAGCAGGCTGCAAGCTCGCGGCTCGGCTATGCGCCGGCGCGCACAATGCAAATAGCGCAGAGGCTTTACGAGGCGGGGCACATAACCTACATGCGCACCGATTCGGTCAATATAGCCACGCCGGCTCGGGCCGCGATGCTCGCGCATGCGGAAAAAAAATTCGGCAAAGCATACGCCGCGGCGCATGTTTTTGAAACCAAGTCCAAAATAGCGCAGGAGGCGCACGAGGCCATTCGTCCGACGCATATAGAAAAAGAGACAATCATGGGAACGCCGGAACAGAAAAAGCTCTACGAGCTTATCTGGCGGCGTTCCATAGCCTCGCAAATGGCGGACGCAAGAGTACTTAAGACCAAAATCGTCGCAAGAGTACCGTTGACATCGGAGGTTCCGGATTTTACCGCCACAGGCTCGCGCGTGCTTTTTGACGGATGGCTCAAGGCGGATCCTGCCGCGCGCGGAGAGGACGTCGAACTGCCTGAAGTAACTAGAAACGAAAAACTAAAAATCGCAGACATTTCTGCGGAAGAAAAACAAACTACGCCGCCGCCACGCTATACGGAGGCCGGTCTTATCAAAGAGCTCGAGAAACGCGGCATCGGCCGGCCGTCCACGTATGCAAGCATAATGAAGACGCTCGCGGACCGCGGCTACGCGGTAAAGAGCGGCCGTTCGCTCGTGCCCACGGACACGGGCGACGTCGTTTCGACTTTTTTGGAAAAGAATTTCCCCGCTTATATCAGCGACACTTTTACCGCGGAGATGGAGAACGAGCTCGACGAGATAGCAGGCGGCAAGCGCGAGTATGTCAAAACTTTGAGCGACTTCTATTCGCCGTTCCAAAAAGACGTAGCGGCCAAGGACAAGACAATCGGCAAGCTTACCGATTTGGGGCCCACCCCAAAAGAATTTTCATGCCCTATATGCGGCGCCCCTATGGTTTACAAGCTCTCGCGGCGGGGCAAGTTCATGAGCTGCTCGCGATTTCCAGACTGCACGGGTGCGCGGACGGAAAGCGGCGACGTGCTTTCCAGCGAGCCCGCAAAGCCCATAGGGAATCATCCGGATACCGGCGAACTTATTTACGTCTTGAGCGGGCGCTTCGGGCCGTACGTGCAGGAGGGAGAAGCTTCAAAAAACAAAAAAACAAAACCCAAACGAGCCAGCATTCCAAAAGACAAAAATCCGGAGGAAGTTTCGGTAGAAGACGCCGTCAAATATCTTTCTCTTCCGCGCATTTTGGGGAATCATCCGGATACAGGCGAACCCATAACGGCTAACGTCGGACGCTTCGGTCCTTATATCGTGCACCAAAAAGACTTCCGCTCGCTCAAAACGGACAGCGTTTACGATGTTATGCTTCCGCGCGCGCTCGAGATATTGAAGGAAGAGAAAAAGCGAAGAGGTTTTGCGCGAAAGAAAAAGGGAGAATAGACTAAAGGCAATGACACCCAAAGAAATATTGGGAGCGATGAGTTCGCCGGCAAAAGAGGATACCGATCTTGTCGAGAAGGCATACGCATTCGCCGCGCAGGCGCACAAGGACCATAAGCGGTTTTCAGGCGAGCCGTATATCGAGCACTTGGCCCAAACTGCCGCCGCGCTTGCTTCACTTGGTCTTGGCGGCAAGACTGTCACGGCCGGCCTTTTACACGACTCTATCGAGGACGCGGGCATCGCTCCCGAAACTATCGAAAAAGAGTTCGGTAAGGAAGTACGCTTTCTTGTCGAGGGTGTTACAAAGCTCGGACGGCTTAAGTACCGAGGCGCGCAAAGACATGTAGAAAGCCTGCGCAAGCTTTTGGTAGCGACCGGCAAGGACGCCCGCGTGCTAATCATCAAGCTCATGGACCGACTGCACAACATGCGGACCCTCAAGTTCGTCCCGCCGGAGAAGCGCCGCCGCATTGCTCTCGAGACTTTAGAGATATACGCCGCCATCGCGCACCGGCTCGGCATGGGGCTTGTGCGCCGCGAGCTGGAGGATCTTGCCTTCGAATACGCTCTGCCGGAGGAGTGGGCACAAACCAAAAAACTCTTGAGCGAAAAATCCAAGGAGACTTTGGAGCGTTTGGAAAAAATGGTGCGCAATTTGCGCAAGGAGTTCGCGCAGAACGGCATAAAAAACTTCAACACCGATTATCGCGTCAAGGGGCTCTACAGCCTTTATCGCAAGCTGGAGCGGAAGGACGGGGACATCGAAAAAATTTACGACATCGCGGCATTGCGCATAATGGTGCCCGAGGAGACCGACTGTTATCGCGTCTTGGGGCTTGTAAACAATCTTTACCAGCCTCTGCCAAACAAAATCAAAGATTACATAGCCTTCCCCAAGCCAAACGGATATCAAAGCCTGCACACGACGGTGTTTACCGGCGACGGCGGCATCGTCGAGGTGCAAATACGCACGCAGAGGATGCATAACGAGGCCGAGTACGGTATTGCCGCGCACGTAGGATACAAAGAGGGAGGAAAAAAACAAAGCGGGAGCTTCGATTGGGTGAGAAGCCTGGTGCCGAAATTCGGCAGGCAAAAGCCCAAATACGAGTACGGTCCGCCTCATGCTCCGGAATGGCTTAAAGGGCTGGAGGACGAGGAGGATGATCCGGATTTCGAGACGGCCTTGCACACGGACATCTTTAATCGCCGCGTCTTTGTCTTTACGCCCAAGGGAGACGTTGTGGACTTGCCCGTCGAGTCAAGCCCGCTCGATTTTGCCTACGCAATACACTCCGACATTGGAGACCATACCTTCGCGGCAAAGGTAAACGGTAAGCTTGAGCCGCTCAATACCGTACTACACAATGGCGACATAGTGGAGATACAGACAAAAAAATCGGCAACGCCCAAGCAGAAATGGCTTGACTTTACAAAGACGACGCTGGCCCGCCGGCATATACGCAATGCGCTGGAGATGCAAACGGCAGGCATGACAAACACAGCGCACAGACAGAAAAAAACTAAATAGAGAAATTGCTCGGGTCGAAGGCGTTTTCGTCTTTTTCTATCTCTTCTTTCGAGCGGTCGTCTAGTGATTGTGCGGGCGAAATATCGGACGGAGGGGGTTTGCCTGGCGGAGGCGAATCTTGCTGGACAAAACGTTCTGGTTGAGACGAAGCCGACCCGAGGACCTTTTGAGAAGCAGGACCCGCCGCAGCAATTCGTGACGCTAGATGCGAAAAAAGAATCCGCAGGTCGTCCTCGCTCATAAAATCTATCGAGAGCTTGCCGCCGTTTTCCTTCGGCTCTATGGCGACGCGCGTGCCGAGGGCTTCCGAGAGCTCGCGCTCCATCTCCAGAATTTCCGGCGCGTAGAGATATTCTTTTTTGCGCACGCGGTCGAAGGCTATCCGCCGCGCGATGCCTTCGGTGTCGCGCACCGTCAGGCGCCTCTGCAATATCTCCCGAAACAGGGTCTGCTGTTCCTGCGGGCGGTCCGTAAGCATAAGCAGTGGACGCGTGTGCCCCTCGCTTATCTTCCCCTCCGCGAGCGCATCCTGCATTTCCTGCGGCATCGCAAGGAGCCGTATGGTGTTGCTCACGTACTCGCGGCTCTTCCCCACCTTTTCGGCAATTTCGTGATGTTTGAAGCCGAATTCCCTGGCAAGCCGGTCGAATGCCTTGGCGCGGTCTATGGGGTTTAGGTCCTCGCGCTGGAGATTTTCGATTATCGCGAGTTCGAGTTTTACCTTGTCGTCGTCGTGTTCGCCGCGTATGAGTACCGGCACTTGCGCTATTCCGGCCAGGCGAGCGGCGCGCAGGCGCCGCTCGCCTGTTACGAGCTCGTACTCGGTCTGGAGCCCTCCGTCTTCCTTCTGCACTTCATTGCGCGTTACGGTAAGCGGCTGGATAACGCCGTACTGACGGATAGATTTTGCAAGGTCCTGCAATTTGCGCTCGTCGAATTCGCGCCGCGGTTGGAATGGGTTGGGTTTTATTTTGTCTACCTCGACCCAAAAAATGGCGTTATTGTAAAACTGCGACATAAAAGATATTCTAACACGAAGACTGCCGGGGTGGCGGAATTGGTAGACGCACAGGACTCAAAATCCTGCGATCGCAAGGTCATGAGAGTTCGATTCTCTCCCCCGGCACCAGAAAGGAATTCGCAAGTTTGAAAGGTTCGCCTCGCTTCGCTCGGCGACTAATTCGTATTCAATTTTGGGGGTAAAAACGAATTCACGGTTTCGTTTTCTCCGGGTTCTTTTGCGGTTTTCAGCGGTGCGGCTTCGCCGCCTTTCCGGATTTTCGCGGGGGGATTTCCTCGCCGCCTGCGGCGGCGAAATGCGTTCGGACTAATTCAAGAATACTACACAAAAGAAACCCCCGCGCGAGGCGGAGGTCTTGGTTCGGTCGGACGTATTATGCAACGAGCTTGCTGGTAGCTTGCACAGCAGCCTTGCGCATTTCGTCGTGCGTAGCGTATTTTTCTTTGCCGTAAATTGCGCTGCCCACAATTGCGTGGAAGCGCGGCCCTGCCGCGGCACCGCACTCGCTGATATCGCCGCCTTGGGTGACGAATCCCGGCGCATAGAGGTCAAAGTTTCCCGCACCCAGCTTCTTTTCAAGCAGAGAGCGTAGGCGCTTGACCCAGTCAATTTTGTTACCCGGAACCACAAAGTCACGAACACCCTGCTCACAGGCGAGGTCGAATATGCTTTCAGGAGCATCGTCGCTGATGTAACCGCCTTCGCTAACGAGAAACTCCGGGTGCGTCATCACCCCGCCGACGAGAACATGCAAGCCCTCGCCGAGACAAGCTTCCGTCCACGCTCGCTGGGTTTTCGGCCCCGCGAACGGGAAAAGAATCGCGGCATCGACGTTGCATTCCTTAAGTTTGCGGGCGAACTTCGCCCCCATGTCGGGAATATCGTTGCCGGCCTTTTGATGGTCGTAGATTATGACCGAGTCAAGATGTTGGTCGCGTAGAATGCGGACGATACCCGAAAGACCGTTGAGCCCGAGTTCGATTCCGACCTTGAACCCGCTGATGAGCGGTACTGCTTTGGTCGCACCCGCGAGCCTGCGGGCGGCGGATGTGGCATCAACGTCGGCGGCGACAATAACACTTCGGTCATGCTGGATGAGCCGTTTTGACATGAACATTCCTCCAAAAAGGACAACGAACCGTTGCCGGAAGTTATCCTACTATCAAACAGTCCTGCAGCAAAGGCGCTTTCTTTTTTTTCCTTACTATGGTAACGTCGGGGCAGACTTTAAACTTCCACACCAAGGAGGACTGTACCTTGAACAACCCCGTACACGCTGGCCAAGAGAAACTCTCCCATTTTGCGCGCCGACTGCTTTCTATCGGCGCCGTCAAAATAGACACTAAGATGGGTTTCAAACTCAAGCTGCATCAGACGAATCCCACCGCGCCGCTCTCGCCCTACTACTTCAATCTGCGTATCGCCAACAACAAAGGCGGTCCGCTCACTTATACCGAAGTCAATGATGTCGGCAGCTTCTTCTACGAATACCTGAAGGAGCATGCAATTGAGTATCAGGGCATCGCGGGCGTACCGCGTGCGGGCGAACCCTTCGCCAAGGCCCTCCAAGAAATCGTCTGTCACGGGTCCCCCGAGGGCTACTCCCTGCCTCTCCTTACCCTCGAGAAGGAAGAGGGCGAAACGGGCAGGAAAATCGGTAAGGTCATAAAAACCCAGGACCTGCCGCGCGGTAGTCGTGTCTTGCTTCTTGACGATCTCATCACCAGGGCCGATAGCAAGAAAGAGGCGGTCGACCAACTGCGGAATGCGGAATTCGAAGTTACCGATATTCTCGTCTTCCTCGACCGCGAACAGGGTGCTACGGCCGAACTCAAGAAGTCCGGCATCACCCTGCACAGTATCGCGACGGTGAGTTCATTGCTCAAGATCTACGAGGACGAGCACTTCATCACCCCGCAGGACGTCGCCAAAATTCGCGTATATATGGCGACGAATCAATGAATACCGCGCACGGCTCCGCAAGGAGCCGGGCGTTTCTTTTTTATAAAAATTCTGTACAGTGGGCAGGTGAAACCTAAACTGATAGCGGTAGTCGGTCCCACCTCCTCGGGCAAAAGCGCTCTGGGAGTTTTTCTTGCTCAAAAATTGAACGGCGAAGTTATTTCAACCGACTCAAGACAGGTGTACAAAGGCCTAAACATTGGCACCGGCAAAGTAACCAAAAAAGAAATGGCGGGCGTCCCCCATCACCTGCTTGATGTGGTGTCTCCTACACGACAGTTTAGCGTAGATGATTTTGTAAAACATGCAGAAAAAGTTATCAGTGGCTTGATATATCAAGCGACTCCGAAAATCCCCATTGTTGTTGGGGGTACCGGTTTGTATATAGACGCACTGCTCGGGCGCATATCGTATCCCAATGTGCCGCCGGATAAAAAGTTACGGGAACGGCTGGAACGGCTGTCGACTAAAAAACTGTTCGCACAACTAAAAAAACTTGACCCGCGGCGCGCGAGGACGGTCGAGCCGCATAACAAGCGCCGACTTATCCGCGCCATCGAAATAGCGCGCACCATCGGCCACAGCCCGGTACATAGGGCTACCCTATGTAAATACGACGCGCTGTGGCTCGGGCTCAATCCGCCGCCAAAAAGATCACAAAAAAATATCCATATCCGCCTATTCGCACGAATAAGAGCAGGTATGATCGCCGAGGCGCGGCGCCTGCACGCGCGCGGGCTCCCATACAAGCGCATGGAGGAGCTTGGACTCGAATACCGCTACTTGGCGCGACTGCTCCAGAATAAAATTACAAATAAAGAATTTTTAGAACAGCTCGAGCGCGAGATCAATCGCTATGCCAAAAGGCAGGTGCGCTGGTTTAAGAGCAATAAAGATATACATTGGATAAAAACACATAAAGGAAAGGGCAGTATGGAAGCTCTGTGCCTGGCGAAGGAATTCCTTTCACGATAAAATGACATTATTGGGCGCTTAGTTAAATGGTATAACAACGGTCTCCAAAACCGTTATTGGGGGTTCGATTCCCTCAGCGCCCGCCGCAAAAAGATATCCACACCCCCATGTTGGACAAGGCTTGGCCTAGTGTATCGTATAAAGGCTGATATTCATGGAAGCTGTAACCTAGCAATAGGCCAAAGCTGAAATGAGTATCAGCATAAAGATCGCCCTTAGGGGCGATTTTTGTGTTTTCTTATTTTTTAGTCTCCTTGTGAGGAGTCGAAGCGCGACACCACTTACAATACTTTTTGAGCTCTATTTTGCGCTCCACTAGTTTTTTGTTCTTGGAGCTCCAATAGTTTATGCGCTTGCATTTGCCACATGCGAGCTTTATTAGCCTATCTTGTGACATCGCGACAAAATATAGCGCATCGAGCGATTTTGCGCAACTGTCGGGCGTCGTTAGTTGCAGCCGCACGCGGCGCCCACGCTTGCGTGCACGTGGTTGCCCTCATCCAGAACAAAGTTCGCTCCGCACTGCCTCGCAGCATCTTTAAGCGCATTATTATCCCCCACCAGGTCAACCGCGTAAGACTGGTCGCCGCAATTTCTGCCGCCGTAATGGCACGAGCCGGCAGTGTGCTGGCACTGGCCCGCCCTGCATTGGTCCCAGGTATTTCTACCGTCTACTATGTAGCTGTCCGATATGGATGAAATCTGCCCTCCAACTCTGCTTCCCATGCAGCTTATTAAATTATTCAACTCTGCCGATGCTGCGCCCAATTGCCTGTCGATGCCAGACTGGTAAGTAAAGCCACTTATGCCCGGCGGGGTGGCTCCCGTCGGACCTTGTATACAGCTCGTGTAGTTTCTATCCGTGCAGCATTGGCCTGTCTCTGTCTGGCGTATTGGATAGTCGCTCGGGCAGTTTGGCGCGTAAGTTACGCCCAAATTTGCCTGACGCAGCGGGTTTAAAACCTTGTTAAGCCACTCGCCCACGGTAAAGCCGCTTTGCCTTCTGCCTGCCGTTTTTCCAACGTCTGTCACGCATTGTATGTCGTCCCAACTGCGATAGTAGCCGTCCTTGAGCAGGGTCTTGAGCATAGTCTGCACGCCAAGCCATGCGCCTACTGCAATTAGAAAGCCGATAAACACCGAGGTGAATATTTTTTTTGCCGAATCTATCTGTCCCGGGTTGGCCGCGGAGGAGAAGTAGAGCCATCCCGCCCAGGCAAAGAGCGCAACGGAAATCGGTATGGAAACGGCTATAAGGAAATTAATGACGTTTTGCGTCAGCTTGCCGAGCGTACAGAGATTGCAGTCGAATACGCCAAGGCACGGCACCAGCCCGCCAGTTTGCGCTTCAACAATAATCGGCATGAGCACCAGCAGCGCGCCAGCTAACGTATACAAAATAGTGCGATACGCCATGCTTTTATAATACACTGTATTTTTGCCCGTGAACCTAAAATATTGTATCCTGTGTGGGTGCGCGTCGGTGGTAGAGCGGTCAATTACACCACGCTGTAAACGTGGCGCCTTTATGGCTACGGAGGTTCGAATCCTCCCCGGCGCACCAGAAGTAACTTGTTCGGAATTAAGAATATGGAGCGATTTTGCGGAAGCCAAAATCGCGCTTTGATTTTTGCCAA
>Ga0076060_112_pt1 | contig 11940 bp, 11 predicted proteins | sample RifGroB1_FD_68091 | JGI IMG/M metagenome (GOLD analysis project Ga0076060, IMG submission 68091) | Parcubacteria (Adlerbacteria) bacterium GW2011_GWB1_54_7
GAATATGGACACGTCGAGCACGCGGTCGAGGTTGATGACCGGGGCAAACCACGAGTCGGTGAGCACCCGCGGGTAGGACATCACAAAGAACGTGCGCGCGATTTTGTCGCCCAGGTTTATCTCGCGCGGGGTGATTTTGAGCGCGCTCGGCGCTATGACGTCCTGCAGCTCAAGCACTCCCTGCTTGTAGATTGCTTCGGGGAGTATCGCCGCCATTGGCGCCGGAGCCTCTTTCTTTTTTAAAAAATCAAGCATCGCCATATATTAATTGCGCGCCAATTGTTCTACCTGCAGAGGCTTTTCGAGCTCGCCGGGGTTGAAGAGCTTGTAGAAGAGTTCTATTACCTCTTCGGTGCCGAGCTTGACCACGCGCACGCCCGTGCGCACGAGCCCCTGCTCGATGACCGCCGAGCGCTGCTCGAGCTGGGTGCGGTACTGCTCAAACTGCTCGTCGGAGAGCGCCGCCATACCTCCCGATCTCCCCGGCAAGAGGGAGCCGAGCATCCCGCCGCCGCGGTTGATGAGCGCCGGGTCGTAGGGCACGACGATAAAAAAGTTTTTGGTCATGATGTTGGCCCGCTCGGTAAAGTCTTTAATAAAGGCCATGTACTCGCGGATCTGTATCTTCATCAGCTCGTCGAGCTCTTTTTGGTAGCGGTCCTGCAGAAGCGCGATGTAGGGGCGGATGTCGAGCTCGCGGCTTTGGATAAAAAACTCCACGGTAAACTCCAGCGAGTTGAGGAAGTTTTGAAACTGCGCGATGACCGCCTGCTGCTCGTCTTGCGACTTCAGCGCCAGGTTGATGCTCGACGCCATCAAGAGCACGCGCAAGGAGCCATCTTTGAGTATCACGACGCCGTCACGTACCTCTTTGATGGGGACAAAGTCCTGTGTCGCCTGCGCGTTTACTTTTGGTTTTGTGGTGGGCATGAAATTGACTAGAACAATAAATACAACTAGGACAACAAGTACGAGTCGGGGCCTTTATCGTTTATTGTACTTGTCGTTTGGTGGTACGGGTCCTTAATGTTGAGCGACCAGGACAGGTCTTTGAGTTTGCTCTCAGAGAGCTTGGGAACGGGTAATGAGCTTCTAGCTTCTAGCTTCGAGTTGCTAGCCACTAGCCCCTTGTCCCTAGAAACTTGGTCTCTCTGCATCCACAGGTAGAGCTTGGTGCCAAAGAGGTAGCCGAACGCGTGCTCCATGGCAAAAATAAGGGGGCGGCCGTTGACCGTGTAGAATGCGAGCCCCGCCGAGAGCGTCAGCACCGGTATGGCGAGTATGACGGTAAGGTAGAGCGGCAGGAGGGTAAAAAACAGCAGGCACAACCCGCCGCCGCCGGCCAAATAGACAAACTGCTTGAGCGTCAGCGGCCCAAATATCTTGTCTTCCACCTCGATAAATTGAGGGACCTGGTACTGAGCCATTACTCTAAGTATACAACCAGTTATGAGAGACTATACTCCTCGAGCGCGCGCTTGACCTCCTCGTCCGGCACCTCGAACCCGGGTTTGTATACCACTGCTTCTTTGTAACTAACGTCGTCAAAGTAGGAGAGCTGCTGGCGAATGAGTTTTGCGTTAAAACTTTTGCCGAATATAGTTTCCGCCTCGCGTATTATTTCAACAAGTGGATGAAAGTCGCGCATAATAAAATAAAGATCGACGTAGTCTTTCCACTTTGCCCGTTGTCCGAGCGCGTAAGCTTTCATCGCAGCGAGGGTAAGCAGTTTCGGCATGCGGAAGGCATTTCCAAAGTTTTCAGAATATTGAATCTCGAACGGATATTGAAAAAAGGTACATTGGACGCCATTTATTATAAAAGTAAATTCGCTTTTTTTGTTTACTATAATTTGGCTAATGGTATGAAATTTTTCTATCCTGCGCCGTAGCGAAAGATTGCCGAACTCCTTGTGGCTAAAAAGGTCGAAATCTATCGACTCACGATGGCCAATATGGAGCGCGATAGCCGTTCCTCCGACCAAGCCGAACTCACTCTTAAATTGAGCGACAAGCGGCAGGAGCGCCACCTGCTCTTTTGTCAGGATTTCCTTATGCATGAGAGGCATACTTGTCGAAATAGAGTGTAAAGTAGTGAGCCGTTTCCGGATAGTAATTGCCCCGCTGGCGCCCGGTCGCCATCTGTTTGCGGAAAATCTGCGCGGCGCGCTCGATGCCTATGATTTTGATCAACTCCTGCACGTCATTCCAGTTGCCCTGGTTAAGGGTCGCTTCGACAACCGATTCAGCATCAAGCGCTCGCAGATCTTTGACCCACCAAATAAAGTACTTCCTTGCGGAGATAAAGTCGTACAGGACATCGTCTAACATACGTATATTATACCACATCCTGCCTCTTACACCAGCCCGCGGTAGCGTTTTATTCCGGTACTTCCCTATACGGGTCTGCCTTATACGGCTCGGGCTTTGCCGGCGCCGCCGGCACGGTTGGTGCTGTGGTAACCGTTTTTTGTGAGAGCATCAGCTCCGCGGGGTGCGGTTCTGCTGGTTTTTGTGGTGCGGGCGGCGCTACAGGTGCGGGTGCAACAGGAGCGGGCGGGGGTGTAGGTGCATTGGGCTGATTTTTGGGCAACTGCTTCATCACCTCCCGGATTTTGAGGAGCACCTGGTCGTTTACTTCGGTGGCGACGAGCTTTGCTTCAGCTTCTTCCAGGCGGACGTTTTCCTCGAGCGTCGAGACAAAGTCTTGCGACTCGGTGAATCCAAGCATGACAGAACTCACTTCGGCCTGTAGCAGTGCCAGCTGGTCTACGTGCAACTTGTGTTTGTCGGCATTTCAGGGCTGTATATGAATTTTTGTACCTCAGGCGGCAACGTGTTGAACCGCTCCTCGGCTTCTTTTGTTGAATACACTTTTTGAGTAGCCATGGGTCAGAAATTATTTCTTTTTAAACGCACCGGCGTCAGCTTCTCCGCCCACCCCCAACGGAACCTTGCCAAGGGTCTCTGCAATTCCCTTTGCTTTTTCAAACGCTTGTGTTGCAACACGCAATTGTGTAGTTGCGGCGCGGACGGTAGCAAGAGTGGCTGCAGTCGGAGCCGCGACATGGGCGGCAATCGCGAGTCCGTGATCAGTCTGTGCATCGTCACGTTTTGCTTCCAGCGCGTCTTTTAGAGGATTTATGAGCGCTTTGTTGATTGTGTCGTTGCGTGCGATGGTGGTGATGCCGGGTAGTGGAGTTGCAAGCCTCGAATTAATTGTCTTGAGCTCATTTACCATTTCGTCGGTTTTGTTGAGCGGTGCGCCTTTTGCCTCTTCGTGCCAGTTTTTGTGGAACGCATCCTTTTCTTTAAAGTCTTCCTTCTCTAGTATTTTTTCAGCTGTCTTTTCAGAGAAGACCTTTGCCGCTTTGGCCAGCTGCTCGCCGTTTGCGGCGGCGATCTCTTTCTTGTCCGCCTTGTTCAGCCGGTCAGTTTCAACCGGAGTAAGCGAGGCGGGGTTGTTGGCCGCTTTTTTGAGCAGCGCATGAAACTCGTCCTCGCGCTTCTTGCGGTCGCGCTCTTTACTTGCTTCCGTGGCAGCTTTTGCGGCGTCTGTTGCCGACGGGGCTTGCCCCCAATTTATGGGTACTGCACCAAATGTCCCGTAAGGAGTTTTGGTTGCCGGGTCATATCCACCAAGTAGCGGCCTGACGGTGCTTCTTATGCCCGGCAAGTTGCGCGGGTCAAAAGTGGCGGTTGATAACTCTGGCATCTTGAACTTAGGTTTAAGTCCTGAAAGTCCTATGGCTCTATTCCACGTTTTAAATCGATTAAAGTAAATACTATAATGCTCTCGATGAATAATAGATTATGGGATAAATCGCTTAAAGAGTTATTGCTAGATCTCAAAAATAGGCTTTGCTATATTCTGCGTGTAATTTATTTACTTCTTTATTAGCGCGAGGTACATCATCGCTATGACAAAACCCAAACGGATACCCACATTGGCTATCGCGCTGAGGATAGTGATAAAGCCGAATGTACCGTCGCTAAACCCAGCAGGAGATGAGGCAAACACCCCGCTGAGGAAGTTGCCGCCCGCGTTGAGCTCCTTCATAAAACGCGACAGCACAAAAAACATAAACAGGAACGCCGCCGGATAGAAGGAAAAGTTGATCAGGTGGTTTAGCCAATCTCTAAAGAGTTTTTTTGCACCGGCGTTGGGGAGTGTTGCCGCAACCAGCGCCAAAGGGGAGAGGATGATGACAAACCACAACCCGACAATGCGCATGATAAATTTTGCCCCGGCAAAAAGGAACGCACCTGCCAATACCCCAAACGCAATACCCACCGCAATGTATATGGTAGAGAGCGTAATCAAGATGTACATCGGACTCGATTGTGTGCTCGCTGCGTAGTTTTTAAAACTTTGAGTGTTGACAATGTTTTGCACCTGGATGCCGTCCATGATGCTCGCGGTTAAGTCTTTAGTGTTGCCGGGCGTAAGCGGCCCGCCCCCCGACGCCAGCGCGGTAAAGCCGGACATAAAGTCGGCGGCACTTTTGTTGTACGCGGCGTTGGTGGAGCCCCCTTTGAGCGTACTGTCGAGCCCCGTGCCGGCGGGGTTTTGCCCGATAGGGTGCCCTTCTATGGCGTTATAAAACTGCAGGGCCAAGAGGTTGCCCGCGTCTATTGCGACGCGCGTAAAGAAGAAGCTAAAGTTGACCAACAGCGCTACCACGATGACCGCGGCGAGCGTTTTTAAGGTCTGTGAGTTGTCGGCAGTCAGCATCACTTCCACGGCGATGTATATGAGGATAAATATAAACGCCATGTTGGACAGGTCGCGGATGATGGTCCAACTGGTGGTTAAGAACCCCAGCGCGTAGGTGGTGCTGTTGAGGGATAATTGCACCGCCAGGTCAAAGAAGAACGCGCAGATGTAAGCGATAGAGCTGAACACGCCCACCATGATGTAGTAAACGAGGTTGGAGATGCAGATAGCCAGGCCGTTGGTGCCTGAAAGACTACATACACTGTCACTCGGCTGTGCAACGTTTTCGTATTTGTTGGGGTTTTTGAAGTCCTCTTCGCTGACAATCTTTTCTTCAGACCGGCACTCGAAGGCCTTTTTTGTGACATTTCCACTACTGTCTTGACAATACACATACGCATGTGCGGTGGGTATGTTCACTGCAACAAAACTTGCGCCAAAGACGGCAAGGAAGACAACGCCAAAGATTATTTTTTTATTGAGATGCATTGCATTGGTCGAGCTCTGTCTGGGTGGTTTGGTTGCGCGTCTGGAGCGACGCCTGGAGCGTTGTGCGGTCCTGCTGCGCGTTCGTCACGTCCACCGATGATATGAGCGCGCCGCTTACTATTGCGCGGTCGTAGTCAGCGCGCACCACTGCCACATCGGCGGGTGAGGTGATATTGATGATGCGCGTCTGGAAGTGGGCGTAAGCGTGGCCGACTCCAAATCCCTGAGCGTGGGCACGCCATCGCTAGCTGCTGGAATGCGAGTAGTCAAGTTGCGTGGTAGAGTTACGGCAGGCAACGGGTCGTGGCAACTGAATCAGATCGACACAGCCTCGACGCAGATGCAGGTATGCGCAGTGAGGTAGGCAAGTGAGTGTGATGCAGGTCGAGCACGCAGACAAGACGCTCAGGCATGTCCAGCTTTCCCGTACTGCTGTGCCACCTGGAGGCGCCCCTGCATGTCGGTCAGGAGCGTCTGCGCGCCGGCCTGCGCCCTTTGTTGCTCGGGCGTCAAGTAGTTGGCCGCGTAGCCGCTGGTGCCCGAGAGGTTTGAAAGCCCGCTGTAGAGCGTTTTGGTGACGAGCTGGTTCAGAAGCGCGCTCACAATCTGGTCGAAGCTCTGCGCGAGCTGGTTAGCGAGGAATGGCTGTTGCAGTGTGGTCTTGAGCGAGTCTTCAATGACCGCGCCCGGGGTCACCACCTTGCAGTCTTTTACCCCGGTGTAAGGGTCGTTGGTGCATTTTTGTAGCGATATAAAGCCGCCCGGCGTTATGTTGCGGTTGGCGCTGTTGATGGCGTTTTGCTGCGCGCCGGCGAGCCCCACCTGCGCGTAGGCATACGCGCCGTAGGGGTTGTTGGTCGGCACGGTCGTAAATTGTATAAGCCCTCCCCACCCGCCTTGGGAAAAGTTGCCGTTCATAAAGCTGTTGATGTTTTTGATGGCGCCGGTCAGGGTGCAGGACGCGGCGTTGTTGCGCCGCGCATAACTCTGCGCAATGGCCACCCTTATTTGCAGTTTAAACGGCGAGCAGAGGAATGAGAGCGCGGAGCCGCGGATAAACTCGCCCGCCGCCTGGTCGCCCACATTAGTAAAAAAGCGCTCAAAGTTGGTGACAAACGAGGGCTTGCCGTTGAAGCCGGAGTTGATCCAGTTGACTATTGAGTTGGTCATCTGCGCGATGACCGCTTTGCCGATGGTGCGCGCGAGGCAATCCGCCAGGCCCTCGCCAAACCCGCCCTTCGCCGCTTGTTTTGAGTACACATTAAAGTCGTAGGTGAGCACAAAACCACCCGCCAACGCTCCGGCCCCTTTGGTAGCTGCTTCGCCTAACCCAATGCCCTCAAACACGGGCAGCAGCGCGCACCCAGCGCCGGCACCCAAGAGGCCGGCGAGCCCCAGCCCGTTGCCCCCGCCACTGTCATCGCCGCCGAAAGAGCCTATCAACCCAGGGCTCCCGCCGACCGAGCCGTCGTTCAGTTGGTTGATGGTTTTGGGGACAAAGTTGGTGGTAGCCCCGCCGCCGGAGCCTCCGCTCCCCCCCAACCACTCTACGCCCGGTACCACCGCTACCCCAGGGTTCGGTTGTATCGTTGGGCCCGGCCCGCTGCCACCACCGCTTACTGAAATGGTTTGTGAGGAGGCACTGCCCCCCTGCCCATTTTGCAATACTCCCGAGGCTATATTGTTCTGGTTGTTAGTTGTACCTGTTGTACTAGTTTCTTTAGTGGCCCCGGTGCCAAAGCTCCCGCCCGTTGCGGGCGCAGGTGCTCCGCCCCTAAAAAACCAAAACCAGACAAGCCCCACCAGCACCGCAAGGGCGACGGCTCCGATGATGATTAAAATAATTCGTTTGTTCATTGTACGCTCACGTCGATACAAAGACAGACCAGGCCGCGCCCGGTTCGTCTTTATTGAAAAGTATACCGTTCTTGTTGAGTATTTGAGCCACCGCTGTGAACACTCTACCCACTGCCCCCAACTGCAGCTGGTACTGCTGCAATCCTTGGAGCCCGCGCAGAGGGTCGGTGAGCACCAGCCGCATGTCGTCGAACGTCGCGGCTACTGCGCCGAGCGAGTTGAGTATTTGTACTTGGAGCGGCGCAAAAGTCACCGGTGTTGGCACCTCCGCGAGCTCCTCCACCAGCGCATCGTACTCCTCTTGTATTGTCGGCAAAGCGGAGAGCGCCGAGGCGTCGTTGTTGTCGGTGGCTTTGGCAACGGCATAGAGTGTCGCTTGCGAGGTGGCTCCGGTGTGGCGGCCCAGCACCAGCATTATTTGGTTGCCGTAGGCTCTTTCGGTATCTTTGGAGGCGGAGACTACTGCGACATCCTGCGCGGTGTACACTTTTTTGGGTTTTGCCGTCGGTACCAGGCTTGTTGCCTCGGCAATCAACTTTTCCTGCGTGGGGATGTCGCTCCCTAGCCCCTGCGCCTGTGCGTTGCTGAGGTTTATAAGGAGCGAGCGGGCCGCGGTGTCGGTATAGTTGGCGCTTTTTGCGGCCTCAAGAAGCGAGGCAACGGTATCGGCGCTCGGCGCGTCGGGGAGCCCGGGCGCTTGCGCCTGGATTTCGTCGAGTTGGGTCTTCCAATCGGCGCCGGTTTGCCCGGCCGTGGCGGCCGAGAGCTCCGGAGAGGAGTTTTGCGGCGCTGTTACGTACTGCGCCCCTGCAATAAGCCCGCCGGCGACAACAATCGAGCCGGCGATGGCGGAAAAGTGCGCACTGGGGAGTATCTGAAGCCACCTCATTACATAAAGTATACTGTATATATGTACACCCCTTTCCAGATTGTTGCGTTCCTACTCCTCTTTTCTTTGGTTCCCGCGCCGCTGTTTGCTCAATTTACGTCGACCTCTACAGCCTCCTCGACCGCTGCCACCTCAACGCAGTCTAACCCCGGTGGGTCAGGCGGTGGTTCTAATGGTCTTGGTTTTGCAATCGGCATCGGGGTGGGCCTTTTCGGGCTAGGATTTTTGACCAGTTTGGGTTCCTTAGGAGTGGCCATACCCTCGGCCAGGGCATCACTGTCATTCGGGGGCAGGGTTGTTGCGGTCGTACCTTGTGTAAGCGGATTTGGACAGTCGCTCTTTGTCGTGATAAAGCCGGCCGGTGTGTTTGCCCCCGCTTATATATGGACGCCGCTTACCATTACCAAGCTTGTAGGGCCCCCGCGCACCATTGGCCAGCAGGTGCTCGGCAGGGCGGACATTCCTTTTGTCTGTTTTATACCCGCAAAACCCCCTATCCCTCTCTACGGTCTTCGGATGCAGATTGTGGGCACCAGTCTCTTCTAGTTTTCCGAGAGAGCAAGCCACTTTTGCAACGGCACGTCCTCGGCGCGCACCTTGTCGTCTATTACAGCTTTTTGCAAAAAACTAGAATAGCCCAGCCCCAGATTATTTTTTAAGAACTTTCTTTTTTGAGCGAAGCCTTTTTTGATTAGCATAAAAAAGTTTTCTTCGTGCGCGGCGTCTTTAAAGTTCTTGCGCGAAATATTTTCGACCGCGAGGATGGCCGAGTTTACTTTCGGCGGCGGAGAAAACGCGCCCGCCGGCACTGTTTTAATATATTTTTGCGTTCCGTATGCTTTGATCGACAGCGACAAAATACTTTCTTTCTTGCTTCGGGCGATGCGCTCGGCCACCTCTTTTTGGATTAAAAAAACAAGCGTCGAGGGTTGGTGCGGCGCGGTAAGAAACTTTTTAAACAGCGCGCCGGTGATGTAGTACGGAATGTTTCCGACGGCCGCGTAGCGGCCGCGGGAAATGCCGAAATTTCCACATTTCGAAATATCGAAATCCAAGGCATCCCCCTCTATGACCGTAAAAGCTTGCCCCGCGAAGCGTTTGCGAAGTGGGGAAATGAGGCGCGAGTCTTTTTCTATCGCAACAACTTTTGCTCCGCGCTCCAACAAAACTGCGGTGAGCGTGCCCTCCCCCGGGCCGATCTCCAGCACGGTCCCCCCCTCCCTTATGTGCGCCGCATCGGCCACCAGCCCCAAATAGTAGGGGTTCTTCAAAAAATGCTGCCCGAGCGATTTTTTCTTTTGCATCAATCCAAGTATATCGTTTTGCCAAACTTTTCAGGGCTCTCGGCCATCAGGAGCTCTTCCGGCAATTCTTGCAGGAACATCGAGCTGGCGCGCACGTCGGTACTGCCGAATATTGTGCGCATCATGGCGTAGGAGAGGTAGAGTTTTTTTTGCGCGCGCGTCAGCGCCACGTACATAAGCCGCCGCTCTTCCTCCAACTTTTCCTTTTCATCATGTGTGCCGCGCGCGCCGTCCGCCGGGTCGTAGGGGAAGAGTCCTTCCTCAAGCCCGATGATGAACACGTAGGGGAACTCGAGCCCCTTGGCCGCGTGCACGGTCATGAGCCGCACCTGGTTCTTTTCCTCACGCAGTTCGTCCTGGTCGCTGGCGAGCGCCGCCGACTCCAAAAGTTTTTCCAACCCATCCGGTATAGGCAGCGCGTCGTATCGCGATGCAAGCGACACCAGTTCGGCGAGGTTTTCTAAACGCTCTTGCCCCTCAATCTTGTCCTCTTTGAGCGTTTTTTCTATGCCGCTCTCCGCAATCACCATGCGCAACAACTTTGAGGGCGCAGTTGTCGCCGCATTGGCGCGGATTTTTGCAAGCAGGCGGCGCATAGCGCCCACGCGCTCGCGCATTTTGCCGGTGAGCGCGCTTTCCTGGCCGGAAAGGATTTTAAGCTTGGTCACCTTCCCCACCCCCGGCAGCGTGTCTACCACGCGACCAATATCTGCGGCATTTTCACTCACCGCTGCGCGCACGTACGACAAAATGTCTTTAACCTCCTTGCGCTCAAAAAAGCGCGTGCCCAGCACTTGATACGGTATGCGCGCGTCTAAAAGCTTTTCCTCTATCGCGCGCGACTGGAAGTTGGCGCGGTAGAGCACGGCAAAATCCTGCGGTTTGGCAGGTCTGACTTCCCCTGAAGAAGTCAGACCTGCGTCTAAAAGTTCTTGGATTTTGCGGGCGACAAACAGCGCCTCGTCGGCGCCGTCGCCGGCGATGTACAGCGACAGCGGCTCTCCATCCGCATTTTTGGTAAAAAGGTTTTTTTCCGGGCGGTTGGTATTGTTGCCGATCAGTTGGTTGGCGGCGGCGAGTATCGCTTTGGTCGAACGGTAGTTTTCCTCAAGCACCACCACCTCGGCGCCGAACTTCTTTTCAAACTGGAGCATGTTTTCTATCTGCGCGCCGCGCCAGCCGTAGATGGTCTGGTCGATGTCGCCCACCACGCAGATATTTTTCTCCGGCCCCACCAATAGTTCGGCAAGGCGCGCCTGGATGCGGTTGGTGTCCTGGTACTCGTCCACGTGCAGGTAGCGCCAGCGCCTTTGGCAGTGCTCGCGCACCTCCGGGTGTTGTTCCAGTAACTGCACCGCCCGCAGCAACAAGTCGTCGAAGTCGAGCGCTCCCTCCTCGCGCAACGCCGCTTCATACTTTAGCCACGCTTGTGCGATGTGCTTGTCGCGCCACGACACGGCCGCCTCGGCGTACTCGCCGGCCGTCACTCCCTCGCCTTTGTTGCGCGAGGCGACACTCAAAGCCACCCGCGGTTCGATGTCCTCCGCTCCCGCCGCTTTGAGCGCGCGCTTTATCTCCCGCAGAGAAATCGGCGCGGTCGTAGATAACCGGAGTGCGCTTAAGCCCCAGCAATTTGGCGTTTTCTTTTATAAGGGTAAGTCCCAGGGAGTGGAAAGTTGAGACAAACGGTCCACTGCCTTGATCGCGAGCAAAGCTCGCCGCAATCCGTGAGCGCATTTCGGCCGCCGCTTTGTTGGTAAAGGTGATGGCGAGGATACTTTCGGGCTCCACCCCCCGGCGGATAATGGCCCGTATCCGCTCGGCAATGACCCTAGTTTTACCCGCTCCGGCTCCGGCAAGCACCAAAAGGGGTCCGGCTATTGACTCTACCGCTTTCTGTTGCTGGGCATTCAATTTGGCGGGTTTGTCCATTACTGCACTATACTTCCGAAACCCTTATTTTTCAACGCATTTTCATCAAAACTACAGGGTTTGTCCACAGGCGCCAAACCAAGTAGTTGACGCTTTGCAAGCGGCCTGCGTATAGTAAAAAAGTACAGGGAAGGGAGTTAAAAAAGGGCTTAATAAAGCCATTTTTTAGCGGAATCACGCAGAATTCAGCCTAGAATTACCGCTTTGAAGCTCAAAACTAAACATTCGCTCAAAAACCGGCTCTGGTTCGTACTCGCGTCGTCGGGTGCCTCGGCCATGCTATTGACCCCCCTACTAGTGTCGGCGAGCATATTTTCCATACCCGCGTTCCTTGCAAGTCTGGCCCGCCAAATTGAGGCGGAGGGCGGCGGTCAAAACTCCCAAACTATCGCCCTACTCTCGCCGGCCACCAATATCAACCCGCGCGCGGCGGTCGGCGGCGGCGACATCACCCTTGTGGGCGGGACGGCGCTCCTCCCCCAGGAGGGTCCCTCCGGCACGGCGGCCGACGTCGAAACAGCGCTCCCCGAAGCGACCGCAATTTCCGTATATACCGTGCACAAAGGCGATACGCTTGCCGGCATCGCAAAGATGTTTGGGGTGTCAGTCAATACGATTAAAGGCGCCAACGAAATCAAGGGCGGGGTTATTCATGAGGGCGACCAGCTCATCATCCTCCCCATTACCGGCTTGCGCTATACGGTGCAAAAGGGCGACACACTCGCCTTGCTCGCTAAAAAGTACAAGGCCGAC
>Ga0076060_114_pt1 | contig 7884 bp, 6 predicted proteins | sample RifGroB1_FD_68091 | JGI IMG/M metagenome (GOLD analysis project Ga0076060, IMG submission 68091) | Parcubacteria (Adlerbacteria) bacterium GW2011_GWB1_54_7
CCGCCGGCACGAAGCGCTGGCAAAACGCGGAGAGGATCATAAAATTGCAACCGTAGAACGCAGTGGGTATAGTGTGGGCGAGCGGATTATCAGGCCGGCACAAGTCATCATATAATATTTATTCGATAAAATACGAATTATTATGGGAAAAATTCTTGGCATAGACTTGGGCACCACCAACTCCGCCGCGGCGATAGTACAGGGCGGCGAGCCGCGTGTGCTCGAAAACGCGGAGGGTGCTCGCACGACCCCTTCGGTAGTGGCGGTATCCAAAACCGGCGAACGCTTGGTCGGCCTTATCGCACGCCGCCAAGCGGTCACCAACCCAAAAAACACCGTCTACCAAATAAAGCGTTTTATCGGCCACAGTTTCGACGAGCCGCTGGTACAAAAAGACAAAGCATCGGTGCCGTTTGAGATGCGCAAGTCGGCTAACGGCGGCATAGAGGTCAAGATGGGTGCCGCGCCCTCAGGACAAGACAGTTGGATGCGCCCGGAGGAAGTGTCGGCAATGATCTTGGGCAAGCTCAAGGCCGATGCGGAAAAGCGCCTGGGCGAGCCTATCACCGAGGCGGTTATTACCGTGCCGGCGTACTTTAACGACGCACAACGCGCCGCAACGCGCGACGCGGGTAAGATTGCGGGACTCGACGTCAAGCGCATCATCAACGAGCCCACCGCGGCGGCGCTTGCGTACGGCTTTGACAAAAAGAAAGACGAAAAAGTGGTGGTGTTCGACTTCGGCGGCGGGACATTCGATGTCTCGGTGCTCGAGGTGAGCAAGGATGTGATAGAGGTGCGCTCGACCGACGGCGATGCGCACTTGGGCGGCAAGGACATTGACCAAAAAGTCATCGATTGGCTGGCGGTCGAATTCCAAAAAGAGTCCGGCATCGACGTGCGCAACGACCCCTTGGCCCGCCAGCGCCTCGACGAGGCGGCAGAAAAGGCCAAAATTGAGCTCTCGACCTCTATGGAGACCGAAGTCAATATTCCGTTTATCACCTCTGACTCGTCGGGCCCGCGCCATCTCCTTATAAAAATGTCGCGCTCAAAGCTCGAAGAGCTTACGCAGGAGTACATCGACCGTGCGCTCGCCATCACCAAGCGCGCGATGGAAGCCTCGCCGTTTAAAATCGGCGACATACACGAGGTCATACTGGTCGGCGGCCAGACCCGCATGCCGGCACTGCAGACCGCGGTAGAAAAATACTTTGCAAAGAAGCCCAACATGTCGGTCAACCCCGACGAGGTGGTGGCAATAGGCGCGGCAATACAGGGTGGAATATTGGGCGGCGAGGTGCGCGATGTACTCTTGCTCGACGTTATCCCGTTGAGCCTCGGCATCGAGACCATGGGCGGGGTAGCGACTAAAATCATCGAGCGCAACACCACCATCCCGACCAGCCGCTCGCAGACCTTCTCGACCGCGGCGGACAATCAAACCAGTGTAGAAATCCACATCACGCAAGGCGAGCGCGCGATGGCAAGCGACAACAAGTCGCTCGGGCGCTTTGTACTCGACGGCATACCGCCCGCGCCGCGCGGCCTGCCGCAAATCGAAGTAACTTTTGATGTGGATGCCAACGGCATTTTGAGTGTGAAGGCAAAAGACAAAGCGACCAATAAAGAACAAAGCATACGCATCGAAGCTTCGTCAGGCTTGGCGGAGCAGGACATTGAGCGCATGCGCAAAGAGGCCGAGGCCAATGCCGACACCGACAAAAAGAAAGTCGAGCTGGTCGAGGCGCGCAACATGGCCGACCAAGCCGTCTACGCCGCGCGCAAAGCGCTGACTGATAACAAAGAAAAGATCCCGATGGAACTTGCAACCGCAATAAACGAAAAAGTGTCCGCGCTTGAAAACAAAAAAGGAGGGGACGACCTGCCGGCTATTAAAACAGCAACTACAGAGTTAACTACTGAGTTAAATAAGGTGTACGAAGCCGTGCAGAAAGCGGGAGGCACTCAAACCCCTCCGGGCACACAAAGCGCTCCGAGTGACAACCCGGAACAGAAGCAGTAGAATGAGTCTATGGCTGATAAGCGCGATTACTATGAGTTGTTGGGAGTTACAAAGACCGCTACTAAAGACGACATAAAAAAAGCGTTCCACAAACTGGCGCACAAATTCCACCCCGACAAAAAGGAGGGCGACGCCGACAGGTTTAAAGAGGTGTCCGAGGCCTACTCGGTGTTGAGCGACGACAAAAAGCGCGCCGAGTATGACAGCTACGGCCGTGTGTTTGGCGGGGGAGGCCCCGGTGCCGGAGCGGGCGGGTTCCAAGGAGGGGCGGGGTTTGATTTTTCTCAATTTCAGGACGCTTTCAACCAAGGTGGGTTCGACATGGGCGACATCTTCAGCGATTTTTTTGGCGGGCAAGCCGAAGCATCTCGGATGCGAAGGGGCCGCGATATCTCTATCGACCTTGAGGTCAGCTTCCGTGATTCTGTCTTCGGGGTCAAGCGCAGCGTGCTTTTGGCCAAGACCGGCGTGTGCGACTCCTGTCAGGGCTCGGGCGCGGTGATGGGCACCGAGATGCTCACCTGCAAGCACTGCAACGGCGCGGGCAAGGTACATGAGACATCCAACTCCTTCTTCGGCACCGTCACCATGGTCCAGCCGTGCAAGTATTGCAAAGGCCAAGGCAAAGTGCCCAAGGAAAAGTGCCAGACTTGCCGCGGCGAAGGCGTCTACAAAAAACAGGAGGAGATAGCGATAGCGGTGCCGGCCGGCATCAACGGCGGCGAGATGATACGCTTGACCGGCATGGGCGAGGCGGTGGCGGGGGGAGTGGCGGGCGACCTGTATGTCAAAGTGCACGTCCAGCCCGACGCACGGTTTAAAAAAGACGGGCCAAATATTTTGACCGAGATTTCAGTCAAACTCTCCGACGCACTGCTCGGCACCTCCTACAAAATTGAAACTTTGGAGGGCAGCGAGGTCTTGGACATCCCGCAGGGCGTCACCCACGGCGAGACGCTCACCATTAAAGGCAAGGGCGTCCCCTCGGCGCGCGGCAAGCGCGGCGACTTTTTGGTAAAAATCCGCATCACGCTCCCCAACAAACTCTCGCGCACCGCCCGCGGCTTGATAGAAAAATTAAGGGAGGAAGGAATATGAGTAAGCGGCTTTTTACGGGCATGCAGCCATCGGGGGCTTTGCATATCGGCAACTACTTTGGCGCGCTCAAGCCTATGGTGGAGCTGTTTGAGAGCCACGAAGGCTTAATCATGGTCGCCGACTACCACGCGCTGACCTCATTGCGCCGGCCGGCACAGCTGCGCGAGAACATCATCAACGTAGTAGCCGACTACTTGGCCGCCGGCGTTGACCCGCAAAAAGCCACCATTTTTAAGCAGTCCGATGTGCCCGAGCACACCGAGCTTGCGTGGATATTTGACTGCCTTGTTTCGGTGCCGTTCCTCCAACAGGCGCACGCTTACAAAGACAAAGTGGCCAAAGGTTTGGAGGCCAACGCGGGGCTCTTTACCTACCCGATGCTGATGGCGGCGGACATCCTGCTCTACGACACCGACGTGGTGCCGGTGGGCGAAGACCAGCGCCAGCACGTGGAGTACGCACGCGAGGCGGCGGCAAAATTTAACACCGCCTTCGGCCCGACGTTTAAGGAGCCGCAAGAAATGATACAAAAATCGATAGCAGTAATCCCCGGCACCGACGGCAAAAAGATGAGCAAGAGCTACGGCAACACCATTCCGCTCTTTGGTTCCAAAGAAGATGTCGCCGCGGCAGTGATGAACATCGTCACCGACTCCACGGGCGAGCGGCCGGAGAATGTGTACGCCATCCACAAAAATTTTAGGAGCGAAGTGGAAATTGAGAGTTTGTACGCGGAGAATAAAGGCAAGTACAAAATTTTGAAAGAAGCACTGATTGATGATATAGAAAAAGTCCTCGGCCCGATGCGCGAAAAGCGCGCAACAATAAACGAGGAGGAAGTAAAGAAGGTCTTAAAAGAAGGGGGCGAAAAAGCCCGCGAGCAAGCATCAGCAAAAATGAAAACTGTGCGCGAAAAAGAAGGGGGCGAAAAAGCCCGCGAGCAAGCATCAGCAAAAATGAAAACTGTGCGCGAAAAAATCGGGGTGTCGCTAGACTAGCCTCATTTCTATTATATACCCCTTATTAGTTCTTGTCAATCCCTCGATAGGGCCCGACAAATAAGCTATAGTTAAGGCGACATTTTATATGGAACGGACACTTATTGGCGATTTGGCTACTCATAAGGGCGAGGTGGTGCTCATACAGGGATGGGTGAGTGTCCGGCGCGACCAGGGCAAGATGGTCTTTTTTGATTTCCGCGACCGTTCGGGGAGCGTGCAGGGCGTGGTCCTGCCAAAGTCCGAAGCGATAGAAGCGGCCAAAGAAGTGCGCAACGAGTATGTGGTGTCGGTCACCGGCACGGTCAACGTCCGGCCGGAGAAGAATGTTAATGCAAAAGTGCAAAACGGCGACATCGAGCTTGAGGTCACTAACATCGAAGTGCTAGCAGTAGCCGAGCCCTTGCCGTTTGACATGTCGCAGACTGGCTACAATTTAGACCTCACCACCGAGCTCGACCACCGCGCGCTGGTGCTACGCCACCCCAGAGTGCAGGCGATTTTTAAAGTGCAGGCCGTCATCATCGACTCCTTCCGCGAGTATATGAAGTCGCAAGAGTTTTTTGAGTTCCAGGCGCCCACTATTGTGCCGGCAGTGGCCGAGGGCGGTGCAGAGGTGTTTAAAGTCGACTACTTCGACAAAAAAGCGTACCTCTCGCAGTCGCCGCAGCTCTACAAACAAATTGTGATGACCGCGTTTGAGCGCGTCTTTAGTGTCAACAAAATCTTCCGCGCTGAACCAAGCTCGACTACGCGGCACCTGACCGAGGTGGTGTCGCTCGACGCCGAAATGAGTTTTATAAAGTCGTGGGAGGACGTGCGCGACATGGCCGAGGCGACCGTGCGCTTTATTTTGCTCGAAGTACAGACCAAATGCGCCAAAGAGCTCGAACTCTTGGGTGCAACACTGCCAGCGATGGTAGACAAGACCCCAACACTCTCGCTGACCGAGGCGCTGCAAAAACTCGGCGCACCGACCAGCAAAGACCTCAATCCCGAGCAGGAGCGCAAGCTGTGTGAGATTGTTTATACAGAGACCGGCTCGGACTTTGTGTTTGTCTACGGCTACCCGACAAAGCAAAAGCCTTTTTATGTGTACCCCAACCCCAAGGCGCCGGAGTTCAACGAGGGGATGGATTTGTTGTGCCGTGGCGTGGAGTGGCTCTCGGGCGGGCGGCGCATCAACGACTACGCGCAGTTGATGGAGCATGTGCAGAAGTGGGGGATGGACCCTAAAAAGATAGAGATGTTCCTCGAAGCGTTCCGCTACGGCGCTCCGCCCGAAGGCGGGTTTGCCTTTGGCGCCGAGCGTATGACCATGCAAATACTGGGCCTAAAAAACATCCGCGAAGCCACAATGTTCCCCCGCGACATGAACCGCATCGACGGAAGCTTGAGCGAAAATAAAGAATAACAAAAGCCGCCGGGGGTGCCCGGCGGCTTTTTTGCGTGCGGCGTGTGTCGCTATTTGGTGACGACAACACGCAGAGCGCGCAGGCGCTCGAAACAGTAGCTGGCGAAAGCCAGTCCGACGACGAGGACAACCGTACCCAACAGGAGTAGCAGGAGAGGTTCCTGGTAGTCGGCGGGGAAGATATTCTTGCCATAGAGCAGGTAGGCGGTAGCGGGGAAAACAATCAGTTCTCCATATGGACGGATTGCCACTAGCAACCCTAGCAGAAACACCGTGCTACCCAGCAAGCAACCGAGCAGATAGGCTCCCTGTAGCAAGGAAGCAAACACCGTACTAGCGCCCTTCAAAATAGACTTGCCGATTGTGTCGCGCATTTCATCCCCCTGGGCTGGACCTACCGAACCGGAAAGGTCATTCGCCTACGACTGTACGCCCGCATCATACTTCTGTCAATATAAAAAAGTTTGCGTCGTCAAGGGTTTGCGCTATACTTTGGCCCATGTATACCCCGAGCAAAAAAGTGTTGGAGCGCTATGCTGACGTGTTGGTCAATTTTGCACTTGGCAGCGGCAAGGGGATAAAGAAAGGCGAGGTGGTCTGCATAAACGGCTCCGAGGCCACCAAACCTCTTTTTGTGGCCGTGCGAAATGCGGTACTCAAGGCCGGCGGACACGTGATACTGCAATACCAGCCCGGGGGCGACGACCGCTACAACCTTAGCCGCGACTTTTTTGAGTACGCGCAGGAGCACCAGCTCGATTTCTTCCCCTCCAAATACATACGCGGCTTGGTTGACCAAATGGACCATGTACTCTTTATCCTCGGCGACAACAACCCACACGCGCTCAAGGGCGTCGACCCAAAAAAGATTATGCGCCGCGGCATGGCAAACAAACAATATCTTGAGTGGCGCACCGAAAAGGAGCACAAAGGCAAGTTTACCTGGACCATCGGCCTCTACGGCACCCTCGCCATGGCCAAAAAGGCCGGGCTGACTTTGGAGCAATACTGGAAAGAAATAATCCAAGCGTGTTTTTTGGACCAAAAGAATCCTATCGCGCACTGGCACAAGGTCTACCGCGAGATCGGTGTTTATAAAAACAAACTCAACACTTTGTCACCAAAAATCAACAAGCTCCATGTCGAGGGCCTGGACGCGGATCTATGGATTACGTTGGGGAAAAAACGTCGCTGGATTGCGGGCCGGGGGCGCAATATCCCGAGTTTCGAGATATTTACCAGCCCTGACTGGCGCGGAACCAACGGATGGATACGGTTTAACCAACCGCTCTACCGCTATGGCAGCCTTATCACCAGCGTTGAATTGTGGTTTGAAGATGGAAGGGTGGTAGCGTCCAGAGCCAAAAAGGGCGAGAAGTTGCTCAAAGCAATGATTGCCACCCACAACGCCGATAAGGTGGGTGAATATTCTTTGACCGACAGCCGGCACTCGCGCATCACCAAGTTTATGGCAAACACACTTTATGATGAAAACGTCGGCGGTCCGCAGGGCAATACGCACATAGCGCTCGGTTCCTCATACGCAGACACCTACGCCGGCGATGTTTCCAAACTGACACCAAAACAAAAAAACGCGTTAGGCTACAACGACTCGTCCGTACATACCGACATAATCTCGACCGCGCGCCGCACGGTGACCGCCTACCTTAAAAACGGCAAAACAAAAATAATCTACAAAGACGGCCGCTTTGTCCTTTAAATAAGGTAAAATAAGGGCAAATGCCCATTATGGTTAAGACACTGGTATACGAAGGCCCTTTGGAGGTGCTTTTGGAGCTTATTGAGAAGCGGAAGCTCCTTATCAACGACATATCGCTCGCCGAGGTGTGCGACGAGTACATTGCGCGCATCAACGCGATGCCCCACCTGCCAGTGGGAGAGACCGCCGAGTTTATTGCACTTGCGGCGACGCTTCTGCTGATTAAATCCCGCTCGCTCCTGCCGTCGCTCGACTTGAGTGATGACGAATCGCGCGACATCAAAGAGCTTGAGTACCGGCTCGCGCTCTACAAGCTGATTAAAGAGGCCTCGCACGGAATCGGAAGGTTGAACCTTCCGATGTTGTATGAAGGCCGCCCGCAGGAATTGGAGCCGCTGTATATTCCGGACCCGTCGGTAACCGCCACGAGCCTGCGAGGTGCAGCTAAGACGCTGATAGACGGATTCCCCGCGACACTCGCGCTCCCCAAAGTGGAGGTCAAAAAAATCATTTCGCTCGAGGAAATGATAGACAAAATGGCCGCGCGCATATCGCAGGCGTTTAAAATGAGCTTCAGGGAGATGATTCGGACATCCGATGTCCCAGGGACATCGGATGTCCGTCAGCA
>Ga0076060_113_pt1 | contig 7159 bp, 8 predicted proteins | sample RifGroB1_FD_68091 | JGI IMG/M metagenome (GOLD analysis project Ga0076060, IMG submission 68091) | Parcubacteria (Adlerbacteria) bacterium GW2011_GWB1_54_7
TGTCGAGGTGTGGACGCGGCCGGACTTTTCGGTCGCGGGTACGCGCTGGATGCGGTGCACGCCGGTCTCAAACCGCAGCTTTTCGTACACGCCTTTGCCGCGCAGCTCAAACACCGCCTCTTTGTAGCCGCCGAGGTCGGTCTTACTCTCGCTAAGTAATCGCACCTGCCAACCCCGCGCCGTGGCGTAGCCTTGGTACATGCGCGCAAGTTGCTCGGCAAAGAGCGCGGCCTCCTCGCCGCCCGCGCCGGCACGCACCTCGAGCACCGCTTCGTTGGGGAACTCCTCCTCGCTTTCTTCTACCGCAAGGATTTTGTCCATCTCGGCGATGAGCATCTTCTGCTGCTCCTCGTCCCCCTCCATCATCTCGACCGCCTTGGCAAGGTAGGCGGTCTTTGGATTATTTTTGTATTTAGTCAAATCCATAATCAGAACCTCCAAATATCAAATCACAAATTTCAAACAAAATTCAAACTCCAAAATTTAAAACTAAAACTTTAGAATTTGTTTGTGATTTGATGCTTGTTATTTGGATTTTGCTCTTGCCTTGCGCGCCTTAAACTTCTCTACGCGGCCGGCGGCGTCGAGGATCTTTTCGTTGCCGGTGTAGAACGGATGGCAATTGGAGCAGATTTCCACCTCCAACTTTTCCTTAGTAGAACCCGCGGTGAACTTGCGCCCGCATGCGCAAGCGACCTTAGCCTCCGGGAAGTAAGTAGGGTGGGTCTCAGTTTTCATATCGAGCAGACTAGCACGAGAGCCGCAGATTTACAAGTCGGCCAGGGCGGCTATATCCTTCTCGTAAGCGTTGGCCTTGGCTATGACGGAATTAGCGTAGTTAGCTATCCACCCGGAGGCGGGACACTTGCTCCCGGAAAAATATTTGCACGCGGCATTGCGCTCGGCGGTATAGGTCTGTGCGCCTGCACCGGCGTCGGAGAGATAGAGACCGGTTGCCATAATGGCATGCTCCGCATTCCAAGGATTGGTTGCCGGTACTCCAAGAGCCCTTTCGATGCGCGGCGCAAATAGCTCCCACGTTGAAGGGATAAACTGTGTCGGGCCCATAGCGCCTCCATAGCCGCTCGATTGCGGACAGGATACGGGCGTGCTGCTCCAGTCTTTGCCGAGCGCCTTGGTTATCCGCTCAAAAGGCACGGTATCACGGGGGGCCTTCATTACTCCCGCGATAGGAGTGCCGGTTTTTTTGCCCTTGCCGCTGCCGGTGGAGAGGTTAGTTACAAAACAATTTCCCACATTCGTTCCTAATCCCGACTCCTGCGAAAGGATAGCCAATATAAGGACAGGCCGGACACCGGTCTTTAAGGCGGCTGTATTGGCGTAGGCAACGGCGTCGCCGAATTTAATAGCCTCGGTATCGCGGAGCGGGAAAAGCCGCGCGTAAATCTCGACCGCCTTCCGCTGCCGCTCGGCAAGCACTTGTTGGTAAGCTCCCTCCTCTTTTTTGGTGATATCGAGGAGTTTTTGCTTTTCGGTCTGATTTTCTTTTATCTGCGTCTGCTTGACCACCACCTCGTGCCGCGCATCGAGCTCGGCGTTTTTGCGGTCATTGAGCGCCTCCTTCTCCTTTTGCGTTTCGGTTTTGACCCCGCGCAGTGTGGCAAAAAGGTTTTGAAGTTCCGCGTCTATCGTGTCAATGTTTTGCACGTCGCTAAAAAAGCTGGACAGGTCGTCGGCAGAGAGCGCGAGTATGGCGAGCGGGCGTTGCTCGGCCTCGTTCTTTTGCCGCATGAGCTTTGCCAGCGCCTCCTGCCCCGCCTCGAGCCGCTGCTCGAGCGTTTTGATGGTTGCAGTTTTTTGGGTTATTTCGCTTCCAAGTGTGCTGATGGTGATGCTACGCTGTTTAATTTCCTTTTGCGCTTTTGCAATCTGTGCATTGAGCGCGGTGACATCGCCGGTCAGCGTATTTTTTTTGGCCTTAGTCTCGTCGAGCACCTTTTGCCACTGCGCGATCTCGGTCTGCAACTGGTCGTACTCGGCCTGCAGGGTAGCCCGCTGCTCGGGGGTCAGTGTTTGGGCCAAAGCGGTGGGTGTAGGGGTTACAAAGGAATAGAAACCCCCGACCCCTAGGCCGAAGCCAAAAACCAAAGCGCCAATAAAGGGCCCGAATTTCATCGTTTCTATAAGTATAACAGACGGCCGAGTGTTGTTTTGTTTACGATGAAGCGCTCAGTTTCAAAAAGCTTTCTACCAATTGCGGGAACGGGCCAAAACCGTCATCGCCGGTTATGTGCCCGCCCTTTGCAATAGTAACGACCTCCGAACCGAGCTGCTCCTCAAACTGCTTTTTGGTTTCTTCGTACGGCACAAATGGGTCGTTGTCGCCGAGCATCACCACCGAGCGCGGAAGGTTTGCTTTAATTTTATTAAAATCCATCGGCTCTTCTATCCATGGCTTGGCAACAGCCTCCGCCTCGGGGCCTTCGAGGTTAGTCAAAGTAAACCAGCCCGCGACAAAAATCGCGCCGCCGACGGGCGCATTGAGCGTCTCCAAATACCGCAAAATGGTTTGGCACCCGATGCTGTGGCCGATGAAATAAGTATCTTTGTTTGGCGTCCCAACAATTGATTTTAAATATTCCACCCACTCGCCTATCTCCGGCGCCTCTGTGTGGGGTATGTCCGGCACCACCACTTTTGTACCCTCTTTTTCAAAAGCCGCCTTTGCCCAAGGCATCCAGTCGCTCTGTGACGACCCCTCCCATCCGTGAACAATAATCGCGGTTTTCATACTAAAACTCTAGCACCTAAAACAAAAACTCAGTCATCGGATGACTGAGTTTTGGGATTACTCTTTCTTTTCTTTTGCCGGGGCTTCGGCGGCGGGGGCTGCCGGCTCAGCACCCGGCTCCTCTTCTTTCTTGCCGCGCTCGACGGAGGTTTCTATTGCCGAGAGGTCCATTGTTGGCGCTTCCACCGGCTCCTCTTTGGCGACCGATATCATCGCTACGACCTCGTCCATGTCGATAGAAACTTTGGCTGACGGGGGGAATTTCAAATCTTTGACTTTTATCTGGTCCTCGAGCGTCGCGAGCACCGACACATCAACAGTAATAGCATGTGGGAGCTCGGCCGGCTCGCACTCTATCTCGATTTCGTGCATCACCTTGGTCAAAATGCCGCCGAGGTCTTTGACCGCCGGCGCGACGCCGTCGAACTCGAGCGGTACGGAGACAGTCACCTTTTGCCCCTTGGCAATAGCATAAAAATCGGCATGGAGTAGTGCGCCGGAGACCGGATGCACATCCACCTGCTGGATAAGCGCGCTCTTGTTGCCGTCGAGGCCGGTAATAGTGACCACGCTCGACTCGCCCGCCGCTTTGTAGACCCTTTCAAACTCTTTGCGGTTGATGGCAATAGGCGTCGACCCCTCGGAGCGGCCGTAGATGACCGCGGGCAAAACGCCCTCCTCGCGGAGTGCTTTGACCGTTACTGCCCCATCGCGCTTGGTTACTGCCAGTTCCATTGCCCGCACACTATATATGCACTTTGGCCTTATTGCAAGGGGTATTTAGGACACTTTTTTAAAACTTGATGACTGGATATTTAAAGGGTAAAGTGTGAGGCGATACCATAGTTCGCACAGCCCTAGGATTGGAGGAAGCAAATGAAATACCGTTATTTTGTGGCATTCCAGCAACGTCACTCGGACGGCCGGGATGTTCTTGCCAACGACCAGTTAACGCTAGACAGTCCGATTGAGCAACACATCGACATCATGAGCGTCGAACAAAAGCTGCGGACATCAAGAAACAGCACGCACATCGTCGTGCTCAACTACCAGCTCCTCGGCACCATGGAATAAGAGGCCGCTCGCGCGAAAAGGCAAAGGCCCTCGCAAGAGCGGCTTTTGTCTTTATCACCTTCCCAGACCCTCAAAGTCAACTTATTGTTTATAACTCACGACCGTTACACATAAACAATACTACTCAAGCGGCAGGCTGAAGTGCTGGCGGAGCGGTTTGTCGAACTCGATTGCGTCAGCAATTACATATAAAACCGCCCGCCCGATTTTCAAATCAGTTTTCAATAATGTCACCAACTCCTCGCAGTCATACGGATATACCCAGACACTGTCCTGCAGGCGCAGAAAACCAAGTCTCACAACCAACGCTCGAATTCTATCGCGCACCCCTCTGCGCTTTTCCGGGATATCAAATATGACCAACCTCCACTTGCTATCCCAACGTCGGGGCTTTTTTAGTTGGAAGCTTTCGTTCCAGATTGAACTCATGGCCCTTTCCCCGCGCGCCGTCAATCGGAGGCGCTTCTTCCCGCCTTCTATACGAAATTCCGCAAGACCCTTTTTCTTTAATCTGTGGGCCACTTCTCTCAAACGTTGCCGCGGATCGCGCTTAAATATCCAGTCCGGGTCAACATGCTTAAGCAACTGCAAAACACCGGGGGCGAGCAGAGCAACCCCAACGCCACCCGCGGCCACAAGCGCGCCGAGCAACGCCTTTTCTAAATTTCCCCGCCGCGCCCTCTTTTTTGATTTCTGTTCTAGCTGTCCCATGTCTGTTATTGTTTATAAATTCCGACCGTTAAAGTTAAACAATACTACAATTTCTGCTACATTTATTACTGCCCTGCAAAAACCCGCAGCTTCCCTGCCACATACTCTTTCATCTTTGTTACGGCGGGCTCCAAAAACTTGTACGGCGCCGCCTCGCCCGGGTTGGAGCGGATAAAGTTATATACATGGTCGCGGTAGAGCACACGTAGCTCGGTGTTGATGTGCACGATTGCGACGCCCGCGGCGATGCATGTTTTTATGTCCTCTTCGGTGTTGCCTGATGCGCCGTGCAGGACCAGCGGCAAACCAACAGTGTCAGAAATTTCTTTAACCCGCTCCGGGTGCAGGCGCGGCTCCGCCGCGCCCTTCAGCATCCCATGCACGTTGCCCACCGCCGGCGCAAAGCAGTCCACGCCGGTGGCGCCGGCAAACTCTTTTGCATCCGCGGCAGTAGTCAAATTTTCGACCGTGACGCCCTCGGGCAATGCGTCCAGCTGTTTGCTTGAGGTGCCGATGTAACCGAGCTCGCCCTCCACCACGACACCTGTTTGACCAAAAGAATGTTCTGCTCCATCGGCAGCCCCGCACCGTCGACGACGATTGAATCGACGCCGTCGTCTATCGCTTGCTTTGCCTTGTCCAAACCGTAGGTGTGGTCGGCATTTAAGTAGAGTTGTACGCCGTTTGATTGGTGCATAGTGACAAGCGCGCGCACTTCCGGCAGGGGGAAGAACTCGCGCTCCCCCTCCGACAATCCGATGATAGCGGGGAGCCCGGTCTCTTTGCTTGCAAGAGCGATGGCGTGGAGCTGATTGGAGTCGGAGATATTAAAATGGCCGATTGCTTTGGATGTTTTCTTATATTCCTCCACAACGTCACGCAGCGACTTCATCTCTTCAGTATATAATGATTATATGGAGTTCTTCGCTGTGGGGGACATAGTCGTAGATACTTTTATTAAGCTCAAAGACGCTTCCGTACACTGCCGTCTTGATAACGAGGACTGCGAAATTTGCATGCGATGGGGAGACAAGATCCCCTACGAGTTGTCCGCCTTTGTCCCGGCGGTAGGCAATGCCAGTAATGCTGCGGTTTCGGCGGCACGGCTCGGGCTCTCAACCGCGTTGCGCGCCTATGTCGGCAAAGATGCATACGGAGCACAATGTTTTGAGCGACTGCAAAAAGAGGGTATCGATACCGCCTACATGGTGACGCAACCCGAAAAGCGCACCAATAATTACTACATCCTTTGGTACGAGGGTCAGCGCACTATCCTTGTCAATCATGAGCAATTTGACTATTCGTTACCCGCGCTCGCGGCTACTCCGAAATGGGTCTACTTTTCTTCCTTTGCGGCAAACTCGCTCCCCTACCACCATGTTTGGGCCGACTATTTGCGCAAACATCCGGAAATAAAACTCGCCTTCCAGCCCGGCACCTTCCAAATACAGATGGGCAAAGAGGCGCTCGCCGAAATTTATCAACGCAGTGATATCTTCTTTTGCAATAAAGAAGAGGCCGAAAAGATACTCGGTCTCGGTGCCGGTCAAGACATGAAGGAACTCCTCAACCAAATCCGCGCGTTGGGGCCAAAAAAAGTAGTCATCACCGACCACAAACGCGGGTGCTATGCCGTGGACGAGAGTGGCGCGATGCTGCACTGCCCGCGCTACCCCGACCCTAGGGCGCCGTACGAAATTACGGGCGCGGGCGACGCGCTTGCCGCTCGGTCTTGGACAACCGCTCAGCGAGGCCCTGCGGTGGGGCTCGGCCAATGCCTCTGCAGTTATACAAGAAATCGGCGCACAAAAAGGCCTCCTTACCCGCGCGCAGTTGGAGGAACGGCTTAAAAACCCCCCGGCGGAATTCCTTGTGGAAACGTTTTAAACGCCTGCAGTATCAAAACGCCAACCAACCACGAAAACGAGGACACAAACGCGAGCCCTATGTAGGTGTTAACCCTTTCTCGCATAGACTTTTTTTATGGCGGCAACTACCGAGGCGGCCCCCATACCATAATACTCCAACAACTCCGCGGGAGTGCCCGACTGGCCGAACTTATCCCTGACTCCGACAAATTCCACCGGTACCGGACACTCTGCCGCCAACACTTCAGCGATAGCACTCCCCAACCCTCCGGCGATTTGATGTTCCTCGACTGTCACCACTGCGCCGGCCTCTTTGGCATATTTTAATACAGTTTCGGCATCAAGCGGTTTTATAGTGTGGATGTTTATAACCACCACCGGCACCGCGTGCTCCAACCCCTTGGCCGCAAGGAGCGCATTGTGTAAAAGCGGCCCCGTGGTAAACACCGCAACCTCCGGCGTGTGTTCGGACTCCCACACCACGTTGGCCTTGCCTATTGAAAATGGAGTTTCGGCGGTGGTCATGACCGGCGTCTTTTCGCGCGCTAAGCGGATGTAAACGGGCCCTTTGTGCGCCGCCGCCGCGAGCGTCGCTTTGTACGCCTCCTCCTCGTCGCACGGCGAGAGTACCGTCATGTTGGGCTGTACGCGCATAAGCGCGATGTCCTCGAGCGCCTGATGCGTCGCGCCATCGGGGCCCACCGAGAGCCCTGCGTGGCTGCCGACGATTTTGACGCCTAAGTTGTTGAGCGAA
>Ga0076060_116_pt1 | contig 6504 bp, 6 predicted proteins | sample RifGroB1_FD_68091 | JGI IMG/M metagenome (GOLD analysis project Ga0076060, IMG submission 68091) | Parcubacteria (Adlerbacteria) bacterium GW2011_GWB1_54_7
AATCCGGCCAATAAGCGCAACATTTTGGCGGACGAAAAGTTGAAGCCGCTCTTCGGCGGCAAAGGGGAGGTTACGATGTTCGAGATGACGAAGCTTGTCTCGGGCCACATGAAGTAGTGAAGTCGGACTTCGCTTCTCTAGATATAGAAAAAGCCGCGCAGGTCAGACCTGCGCGGCTTTTGTGTTTGCGGTATCGAACCGGCTAGAACTTGTAGTTGATGCCGGCTCGGACGACGTTGGCATCAAACTTGCCGTTGCCGGCGACTCCGCCGATCGTGTACGTCTTTTCGCCGAACCCGGCGTAGAGATACTCGCCTTTGACCGACCAGTTGCGGGACAGGGCATATTCCGCGCCCAATCCTACAACATAGCCGGTATGTACTTGCGAGTCGGAGCCGAAGCCGGCGATAGAGAGCGTACCCTTGCCCACGGCGAGTCCGCCGGTGACATAGGGCATGAAGCGATCGAAGGCGTAGCCGACACGGCCGCGCGCTGTCCCGAGCCAGTGGGCGCGGCTGTCGATGCCGGCGATCAAAGAGCCGGAGGCGTTGGTCCAGTCGAGGTCGCCCTCGAGGCCCAGCACGATTTTGTTGATCTGCCAGTTGTAACCGAGGGTGGCGCCGAAGGCGCCGCCTTGGGTCGACCAGCTGAACGGGTCGGCGTAGGTGGTACCCCATAAGCCGCCGCCGTTCACACCGGCATAGAAGCCGGACCAGTTGTAGACCGTCGACACCGCAACGTACGGCTTGTAAGAGCGCGCCGGGACCGGGATACTGTCAGCCGCTGAAGCCGCAGTAGCAACGACAGCCGCGAGGGCTGCCGCCATACAGATACGTTTCAACATGGGTTCAACCCCCGTTTGATGATTGCCACGACGAAAGTTTGAAGAACGTGGGGTCCTTGTGGCGGAGGACCAAAACTCGCACGCTGGGTGTAGTATAGCATACTCCACATTTCGTGTCAACTAGACGGTGTGGATATCAAAAAGTCAAGTATTTTTGGCCCTTGTGTGATAACCGGGCTATTTCCCCATGCGGCGCTCGCGCTTGGCGTAGGCGGCCAAGATTTCATCAAACTCTTTTTTAGAAAACGCGGGCCAGTACGTGTCGAGGAAAAAGAGCTCGCTATAGACGCTCTGCCACGGCAAAAAGCCCGACAGCCGCCGCTCGCCGCCGGTGCGCAAAACAATGTCGGGGTCGGGCACTCCGGCGGTCCATAAATGCTTTTCAAATTCTTTCTCGCCCACCTCGCCGCGGGGCGCTTCGTCGAGGAGTTTGTTGACCGCCCGCACAATCTCCGCGCGCCCGCCGTAGGACAGCGCGATGCTCACGGTCAACACTGGGTCGGCGGGGTTCTGCGCCTCGAGCGCGCGGGCCTGCGCGGCAAAGTCGGCGCCAAACCGCTCTAGGTCGCCGACAAAGCGCACGGCGCCATGCTCCTTGCGCAGCTCATCAACCTCGGAGAGGAGGAGCTTTTTCATCATGTCGGTCAAATAGGCGACCTCTTCCGGCGCGCGGTTCCAATTTTCCGTCGAAAAGGCGTACAGGACGAGATGCCGGACTCCGGCGTTGCGGCACCACTGCGCGACCTCCTTGGCTTTGGCGTAGCCCATGCGGTGGCCCTCCAGGGTTGCAAGCCCGCGTTCGCGGGCAAAGCGGCGGTTGCCGTCCATGATTATCCCGATGGATTTAGGCATACACTATTTCAAAATCGCGGAGCGCTTCGGTTGGCTCTTGCCACTGCGCGTCCACGTGCTCGACTTTAGACAGGAGCGGCCCGCGCCGCAAGCGCTCCAAGTACGCCGCAAGCGCAGAGGGCGCCCCTTGGGCAACTATCTCGACCGAGCCGTCGGGGAGGTTGCGCACGGTGCCACTGACGCCAAGCCGCCGCGCGGTGCGCGCGGCAAAATCGCGGTACATAACCAACTGCACTCGTCCGCGAACTGTGGCCCGGAACTCTTTCTTCATAATGTCTTTAACTATACCCGCTTGCCGCAAGTTGCACTACTGTGAATAAAAAAAACCGCCGGAGGAGCCAGCAGTCAATTTTGATGGGGTAGTATAGACCACTCGGTGAGCGCGCAGATTGGCGGTGCACGGCCACAACTCGCTACAAACCCGAGTGGTCTACTATGGGCAAGAAATGCTTAGTTTTTCATGCTCGGACAATCTTCGGCAAGATTTGTCGGAGCGCTACTCCCCAAACACTGCCCACAGCTCTAATCTGCAACCATAATACCCCGTTTTTAAAAGCAAGAATTCAGTCTCCTTCGTTATACTAGAGGGATGAAAGGCTATTCAAAAATAGGCGGGCACAAAGGGCACACGGCCTATCGCACGCCGGCGACGTTCCGCTACCGCAAATACGTCACCGTCTCAAAAATAAAATCGGGGAGATAAAAACAAAAACCCCGGCCGCAAAGGTTTTTACACGCGGGGATTCCCGCCTTTTATTATACCCACAATGCCGCCGATAACCGCATAACGCCGAGTCCTTTGCGTTAGTTACGGGGTCGTTCGAACTCGCTTGGTTTAAAAGCCTGGCCCTGCTATACTTTGACCATGGCGAGGGAAACGACTACCAAGCAACTATACGATTTGGTAAACAAAAAGTTTGAGCTGGTATGTTCAAAAAGAACACTCGGGTCGTTTTGATGAGATTGATGAAGTGTTGGGGGCAGTATCCCGGGCGGTTGATAAAGATGCCGTAACCATTCTTGAATATGGTCGTCGAATTGCTCGTCTTGAGCGAGCGGGCTAGCGAACACTAGAAATAAGCCTAAAAATAGGTATAATTTGGGGCGTTCGAATGTATTCCGCGGCCCGCCTCGCCGAAGACGCCCCGCCTAGACTCGACATCTAGTCGAGGCTGGCGAGTCGAGGCGGGTAGTACAATGGCTTACGTGTATATCTTAAAAAGTACGGTTGATGGTGTAACATACACCGGCAGTACTTCCGATATAGAACGGAGGCTGAAGGAGAACAACGACGGAAAGAATGTTTTTACTAGCCGGCACCATCCTTGGCGGCTAGTGTATAAAGAAACATTTAAAGAACTTAGAGAAGCTCGTAAAAGAGAAAAATACTTGAAGTCAGCTGCAGGACGGCGCTGGCTAAAAGTAAATAACATTATTCCGCGGTAGCACAATGGTAGTGCAGCTCCCTGTTAAGGAGTTGGTTGTAGGTTCGAATCCTACCCGCGGAGCCCGAATAAAACTCGCGTCAGATTCCGCAAACGTGGCGCGGGCGAGGGACAGCGCCGCCCAAGGCAGAGGGGCGGATACTTCCACTTTTTTGTTTTGCATTTGCAGGTTCGAGCCGAAGATTTTTTGGAGGGGGGTCTTTTTGGAGGGGAGGTCATTCGATTTAGCCGCTTCGTCCAATAACGAAGCGTCCTTTACCCATGCGCGCATGGGTTCGAGCCACGCTCCGGCGTCTCGCTCATGTCGACGCAACTCGTGAACGAGCGCCGCGTTTTTGATAGAAGCTGTTCGCTCGTCTTCCGCGATGAGCTTCTCGAACTCCGCTTGCCACAGCGACGGCATCGCATAGCCGGAAAGTACGCCGTTTAGTTGCTCCACCAGCGGCTCCTCGCGGATATATGATTGCGAACAGCTACCTTTCTTTTTGGTGCAACGGTAGTACACGTAGCGATGCACGTTGCCGTTCTGCTGATATTTGAATTTTTCTTCGGCCGTAATGCCCATGCCGCACTCGCCGCAGCGCAAAAGCCCGCACAGCGCTTTCGGAGCGTTGCTGGCTTTCATCGGGTGACCGCGTTCGATAATGACCTGTTGCACTTTGTCGAACAGCCGCTTTTCGATAAGCGGGGTGTGGCGGCCTTCGTGCATCTCGCCGCCGTAGGTAAAGAGGCCGACGTAAAATGCGTTGGTCAAAATAAATTTGACGCGGTCTTTGTGAAAATGGAGGCCGCCGAAACTCCGCACGCCATTTTCATACATAAAATTAGAAATATCTTCGAGCCGCGAATTGCCCTTGGCGTAGAGCAGAAAGGCGGCGCGAATAACTTTTGACTTCTTGCGGTCAATGACGATAGTCTTTGCCCGCACATCATTTAAATATCCGACCGGCGCGGACGAGGGAAACTCGCCGCGCTTTACTTTGGCGCGCAATCCACGCTTCACATTTGAACTGAGGTCGCGGATAAACTGATTGGCCATGCCGAACTCGACTGACATCATGAGTACGTTGTCGGTCGGATAGTGATTGCGATCGTGCGTGCGGATATGCTGGATAATATTTTCTTGCAAAAACCAACTGATTTGTCCGCCGTCTACCGGATTGCGCGCCAAGCGGTCGAGTTTCCAACATACAATGCCGGACGCCTCACTTTTTTGCACGCGCTTCAGCATCTCGTTGAACACTGGTCGGCCGGGCATTTTGGCACTTCGCTTTTCGACAAACTCTCCGGCAATCTCTAATTGCTCGCTTTTAGCGAGCGCGCGAAGCTCGGACAATTGGGCTTCGATAGACAGCACTTGTTTGTCTTCGACATCGGTAGATTTTCTAGCGTAGAGAAAATACTTCATATCTCATATCATATCGCATCGCATTTTTGGGAGCCATCCCCGCCGTTTTACAATGTTCCTCAAAACGGCGAAGGATGGACTTACTCGTGCGCGCATGGGCGGGCGGGGCAAGCACACCTCTATTGCATTCTGCATTTGACCTCCCCTCCACCCCTCCAAAAATCTTTGGCTTTTGAGTTCCTGAACCTGCATTTGCAATACAAAAAAGTCCAAGAATCCGCCCCTCCGCCTTGGGCGGCGCTGTACCTCGCCCGCGCCACGTTTGCGGAATCTGACGCGAGTTTTATTCGGGCTACATTATACGACCAAGTCCGAACCTATTTCGAGCGACTGAACTGATGTCGCGCGCTCCGCGCGCGTTGCGCGTGGTGATGCTGAATCCCGCCACGCCGGGGGGAGATTGAAAAAAGGAATGGACGGCAAGGGCGAGGGGACGGCGATGGCCCTTGAGAATAGTATGTTAAAATTTATTGAATTCTCTATAAAGTGAATACGGATAAGTTATGCCCCCACAAAAAGCAAACAACCCTCCTTCTGTTCAACAGTCGGAATCTATGGAGTCAGTTACGTTTTGGCAGCGGAAGTCTGTATGGATATCAATGACAATAGTCGTCGCAGTCATCCTGAGCGGCGCAGCATATGCCGCATACACAATCAATGCACCGAGTGAATATCCTGCAATTAACATCGACTGGGCAGATGGTCGAAGCGGCCCTGATCCGTTTCCTGCAAATGTGACCATGCCTCTATATTTCAACGTCGAGGACCCTGAAGATGTCGCAGTTTCAATCGACTGGGGAGACGGTGAGGAAGAGACTGTTCACGTGGTTACTGATCCCGCGAATACATCTCATCATGTGGTCGGAGCAAAACACATTTGGAGTAGCGCGGGTACTTATACTGTACGCGTGACGGCGCGTAACCAATCTTCGAGCAAGTACGACTTAAATGTTGACCCTACGATTATACCTCGTGAGTACGTGCCATATGTATTAAATGCTTGGCGGTTGCAAAAATATTCGACACCCGAAGCCGATCCGGACAGAGTAACTGGTGTTATTCAATGGGATTTTGATAAATGCGCCGCCGATCCAAATAAGTGCGATCTTGCATACGACCCTGCTACAGATACGTGTCGCAACATCCCAATCAAATCTCCAACAGAACCTAGCGGCGAATACTACCCTAAACAAACATTCGAACAATACTCAATATGCAGGGTGTATATACCTTATTCTGACCACAGTGGGGGGACAGGTGTCGTTGCTGCAATGGGAAATCCGAATTCTAGGTCGCTGTACAGTGTTGCTATTATATTGTTTGCTGAAAATTCCAGTTCAGCGCCCACAAGAAGCGAGCTGAATGCCGCGCTCGGTGACATTATCGGGATTGAGACTGGGGGTGCGATACCACAGACGCGACGCGACGACTATGAACGTCAAACACAGGGTGCCAGCAATCCTATTGTCATTCCATCTGATTACGAATTGATTACAGACCACGACGTTTCTAAGCAAATCCCCTACATTCTTGAAGCGTGGCGCATTGCAAAAAAAGGGAGCTCCGACAGTGGTACTGTGATTCAATTGTTGCAAAGAGATTTTGAGAAGTGTGCCAGCGATCCAAACAGATGTTATCTGCCATATGACCCAACATCAGACAAATGCAAGGAAGTTGTCGGTCAGTCTGGCTATAGCTACTGGACAAAGCAAACTGTAGGTTCTTATTCCGTGTGCAAAATCTCCAGACCGTATACGGATTTCGAGGGATCTGCGAATGTATCAGCTGTTTTAGCTCAGCCTAGTTCTAGGTCACTCTACATGCTAGCGGTTACCCAGTGGGGAACAGCTGACAATGTTCCGTCCCTGCCGGCGATGGGCGTACTGTTGGATAAGTTCATAGCAAGATAGAAGATATTCACATTCGCGGGCGCAAAATCTTTTCCTCCGTAAGGG